>Ga0209673_1000013_pt1 | contig 571633 bp, 571 predicted proteins | sample AraplaCol_mMS_r2_2_FD_184274 | JGI IMG/M metagenome (GOLD analysis project Ga0209673, IMG submission 184274) | Arabidopsis root microbial communities from North Carolina, USA - plate scrape MF_Col_mMS_r2 (SPAdes) (version 3) | ecosystem: Host-associated > Plants > Roots > Endosphere | place... | reverse complement strand
GATCGAGCATCGCCTTCTGCACCGGGGTGAGTTCGGCGTAACCGCGCTTCTGCAACGCCTTGGCGATCGCCGGAACGACGCCGTTGAATTCTGTCATGAGTTCGATCTTTCGGAGCTGTCAGGCGCGTGTTGCGCCATGGCCGGAGCTTGCCGGCGGGGTATTTGCGCCGTTCCTAGCCGCTCCCGCGTCGATTGTCAAAGCGTGCTGCTGCGCCACAGCCAGGCGTCGATACGGCTTGCCCGGCCGCGCAGCGCCGTTTCCAATGGCCCCTCCATCCGGCCGGACTGCATGACCACGCTGTCGGGGCCTGCGGCACGGACGATTTCGGCGCTGAGCGCGAGCTCTACACCATGGCGGGCGGCCACCTCCATCAGGCGGCTGCCGACATTGATGGTGTCGCCTGCCGCGGTGATCTGTTGCCGGTCGCCGGTGCCCAGTCGTGAAGCGACGATCGGGCCGCAATGGGCGCCGACCTTGAAGCCGATCTTCTTCTGGGCGAAGTCGGCATGTACCCTGAGCCAGGCCCGGGTGCGGTCGCACAGGCCGACCGCGCAGGCAGCCGCGCGAGCGGCATCGTCCTCGGCCGGCTCCGGCAGGCCGAACAGGATCATCGCCCCGTCGCCCATGAAGCTGGTGATGGCGCCGCCATGGGCGCGCGCCTCTTCGTCGATCAGTTCGAAGAAGCCGCTCAGTACCTCGCTCACCTTGACCGGTCCGAGGTTTTCGCTGAGGCCGGTGAATCCGGAAAGATCGATGAAGACGACGGCGGCGTTCTGGCGCACGGGCTTGGCCAGGAAATTCGGATCGCGCGCCAGCCACTCCCCGAGGCCGGGCGCCTCGATGCGCTGCAGCAGCGCGCTCTGCTCCGCGTAATGGCGGGCGCGGCCGCGGTCGAGCCAGAGTTCGGCCGCGCCGAAGATCAGCGCCGGCGGCAGCGCGGCTGCGATCGGCAGCGCCGCACTCAGCCAGTAGCCGTGCGCATAGGCCGACAGGTTGATCATCGCCCAGACGATCAGCATAAGCACGATGATGAGGTAGCCGACGGCGCTCCGTCGCCAGGCGATCAGCGAAACGAGCATAAGCGGCAGGCCGACGGCGGTGCCGGCATCGATCAGCCTTATCCTGTGGTCGCGAACCATGCCGTCGCCCGCAATGAGATGAGTAATCGCCGTCGACATCACCTCGACGCCGGGCATGACGGGATCGAAAGGGGTCGGGAAGACGTCGCCGCCGCCGGTGACCGTCGAACCGATGACGACGACGCGGTCCGCGACGGCATCTGCCGAAAGCTTGCCATCCAGCGCGTCGGCGGCGCTGAAGGTGGCGATGCTGCCGCGCCCGCCGTAGAAAGTCACCGGCAGGCGCTGGCCGACATCTGTCGGAATGCGCAGATTTCCGAGCATGATGGCATTGGGTTCGATCGTCGGATCGACGCCGAGCGCGACCGAGGCGGCGCGCAGCGGAAAAGCCGGATCCAGCCGGTCCGCGGCGCGCGAGATCAGCGGAATGAAGCGCGGCGTGCCGGTCTGGTCGGTGGCGACATTGACGATGCCGACTGCGGCCGCCCCGGCAAAGCGGGGGAGCGGCAACAGAAGCTGGTTTGCCTCGGGGATGGCGGCAAGCGGATCGCCCGCCGCGTCGGTGACCCGCTGCCGGCTCTGCGCAAAGGTGGCCGCGGCCGCAATCACGCTCGGCCCCTGGCGAAGAGCTGCGACGAGCGCCGCATCGCCCTCCTCCGGTCCGGGATCGACGAGCAGAATGTCGAGCGCGAGCGCCTTCGGCTTCAAGGCGGTGATCGCGTTGACGAGGCGCGCAAGTGTCGCCCGATCCAGCGGATAACCGTGAGCCGCCGCCGTGCGGTCGTCAATCGCGACGATCGAGACGATGGGAGGCGGCGCCTTCGCTCCGATGATGGCGCTGCGGATATCGGCGAGTGAAGCTTCCATCCGGTCGAGGAGGCCGCTGCCGGCGTTGAAACTGATATAGCCGAGCGCCGCCCCCCAGAGACCGGCGAGCAGCAGCGCGATCACGGTCTGCAGGCGATGGTTCATGGCATTTATTGGCCGAGGCGGGCAAGAAGGGCGGCGGCACGCGGCGCCGGCCAGCGGCGCACGACGAGCGGCTCCGTTCCGCTGCCGACATCGACACCCTCGCCTGGCGACAACACCACCGGCTTACCCGTCGGCCGACGGACCCCGACGCTGCCTCTGACGACCAGCACCGAGGTCTTGCCGCTTGCGACATCGACGGCCCATTGCGTGCCGCGCACGGCGGCAATCGCCTGCGGCGTCACGACCTGGAAGCCGCCCGCGTGCTGGCTGCTATTGACATCGACGAGGACAGCCTTGCTGCGCAGCGATAGGGAATCGGGGCTGCCGTCACGGTTGCGGTCGATGAGGCGGAAGGACGCGCCGGCCTCCGCCGTCACCTTCACGCCGCCCGGACACGTGAGCACCTGGCGAGCGCTGGCATCGCGCGACACCGCGCAGCCGGCAGACTGAGCAAAGGCCGCCGCATGTGAAAACAGGCCGACACCAAGTGTGGCGACAAGCAGACTGCGAAGCATCGTGTGCATGGAAAGCCCCTTTGACCGTGCGGAACAGCTTTTATGAGAGTGTCCGCCAACCGTCTTCTTCCATTTGAAGCATGATAGCCGAATTCGGATGTTTCCCTATGCGAAAAAAAGCAAAGCGGCGCCAAGCCTCAGCGGCCGGTAACGGCTTCCGGGGCCGGTCCGGCATAACGCGCCCGCGGCCGGATCAGTTGGCCGCTCTCGATCTGTTCCATCGCATGCGCCAGCCAGCCGGCGGAGCGGGCAAGCGAAAAGATGATGATCGGCGCCTCTCGCGGCAGATCGAAGGCGGCGGCCATTGCCGCCAGCGCGAAATCGACGTTGACCTTGTCGCCGACGATCTCCTCGCCAATTTCCCGGACCTCGGCGAACTGCGGCGGCAGAGGAAAGTGCGAAAGCAGCGCGAGCGCCCTGACATCGCCTTCGGGATAGAGCGGATGGCCGAAGGCCGACAAGTGGTTGCCCTGGGCAAGCGTACGGCAGATAGCTTGCTCCGCCCCGAAGCCGGAAGCCGCCTCGATCAAGGCATCGACGCCTTGCCAAGCGGCGCCATGCAGCGGCCCTGTCAGCGTCGCGAGGCCGGAAAGCACGGAAGCCGAAAGGGCGGCACCCGCGGATGCCGTGACACGCGCCGCAAAGGTCGAGGCATTGAGTTCGTGGTCGGCAAGCAGCACCAGCGCGCGACGCAGGCAATCGGCTGCATCCGGCCGCTGCCAGCTGGCCGCAAGCCTGAGATGCAGCGGCTGGCCCGCAGGTCCGGGCGCCAGCGCATCGGCGATGGTGGAGAGAACCCCGTGGGCCTCGCGCCGAAGTGCGGCCTGCGATCGGCCGATCGACGGCAGATCGGATGTCACTCGCCCTGCAAGCGCGAGAAAAGCAGCCTGGAGCGATGGAGACGCATGTCTGTCTCCCGTGCCGGAGGAGAGTGCTTCCGCACTATTCCAGAGCAACGCTGCCGTCTGCTCCAGCGTCGCAGCTTCAGCAAAAGCGGCTGTATCCCGTCCGCGATAGAACAGGCGTCCGCCGATGATGGTCGAGATCGCCGAAGTGAGAACCGGGTCGCCCCATCGAATCGTCTCGGCTGCAACTGTTTCAGCCTTGCGGCGACCGGCATGACGCTCGGCGAGCCGCTGCACGTCGGCGGCCTGGTAGAGGCTGCGGCGCGGATCGGCGGGATCGGGCTTGGCCCGGATGCGTCCTCGGCTGACATTGGCGTAGAGCGTCTGCGGCTTGGTCTTCAGCCTCTGCAGCGCCTCCTCGGCGGTCAGCCACACCATCAGCACCTCATATTGATCAATTGCATCAAGATTGACGTCAATGAGACTAGGTCGGATCATCCGCGTGGTAAAGGAGAAAACCTATGAAAAACGGCTTGGAAGATGTCATTGCCGCCGAAACGCAGCTTTCGGATGTCGATGGCGAAGCAGGGCGACTGATCATCCGCGGCGTATCGCTGGATCATCTGGTCGCAAACAGCAGTTATGAAGGCGTCGCTGCATTGTTGCTTGACGGGTTGATGGAACGAAGTGTCGGCGAAGCACAATTGCGTGACTGGCTGGCGAAAGCGCGAATTGGGGTATTTGACCATGTCAGGGCCGCCGACGCCTCCCTGCTCGCTTTACCGCCGGTCGATGCAATGCGGGCGCTGATCGCCCGGCTGCCGGACGGCGAGGATTTCGACACCGTGCTCAACCTTCTGGCAGCGCCCGCCGTCTTCCTGCCGGCGGTTTTGCGACTGCAGCGCGGTCAGAAACCGATCGCGCCGGACGCCTCGCTGCCACAGGCGGCCGATATCCTGCGCATGCTGACCGGCAAATCGCCGACACGGGAACAGTCGACTGCACTCGACGCCTATCTCGTGACGATATCGGATCATGGCCTCAACGCATCGACCTTTGCTTCTCGCATCATCGCCTCGACACAGGCGGGCCTTACCTCTTCGGTGCTGGCGGCGCTGAGCGCGCTGAAGGGACCGCTGCATGGCGGTGCGCCGGGTCCCGTGCTCGACATGCTGGATGCGATCGGAACGGCGGAGAATGCTTACACCTGGCTCGGCGAGGCGCTCGACCGCGGCGAACGGCTGATGGGCTTCGGCCACCGCATCTACCGCGTCCGCGATCCGCGCGCCGATGCGTTGAAGGGCGCCCTGAAGCCGTTGATGGTGTCAGGACAGGTGAACCGCGCCCGTGGTGAACTTGCCGAGGCGGTGGAGGCCGCTGCCTTGGCGATCCTGAAAGCGCGCAAGCCGAACCGGCCGCTCGACGTCAACGTCGAATTCTATACCGCGCTGCTGCTCGAAGCGCTCGGCTTTCCACGTCAGGCCTTCACTGGCGTCTTCGCGATCGGCCGTACGGTCGGGTGGCTGGCGCATGCACGTGAACAGGCGCTCGACGGCCGGCTGATCCGCCCGCGTTCGGTCTATACAGGACCGTTGCCGGCGGCCGCCTGATGGTCGACTCGGCGGCGGGCATGTCCCTGCCGCCGATCGTCAGCCGCGGTCAGACGAGACGGCTCTGTTCCGTCGCCGCTTCGATGAAGCTTGCAAACAGCGGATGCGGATCGAGCGGCCGGCTCTTCAGTTCGGGGTGGTACTGCACGCCGATGAACCAGGGATGATCGGGATATTCGATCGTCTCCGGCAGCACACCGTCAGGCGACATGCCGGAGAAGACGAGGCCACAGTTCTCGAGCCGGTCCTTGTAGTCGATATTGACTTCGTAGCGGTGGCGATGGCGCTCGGAAATATCGGTCGAGCCGTAGATATCGGAGATCTTCGTGCCCTTCTTCAGCGCCGCCTTATAGGCTCCGAGGCGCATCGTACCGCCGAGATCGCCGGAAGCGGCGCGCTTTTCCAACACGTTGCCCTTCACCCACTCGGTCATCAGGCCGACCACCGGTTCCTTCGTCGGGCCGAATTCGGTCGAAGAGGCATTGGGTACATCGGCAAGATTGCGGGCAGCCTCGATGACGGCCATCTGCATGCCGAAGCAGATGCCGAAATACGGCACCTTACGCTCACGGGCAAAACGCGCTGCATGGATCTTGCCTTCCGAGCCGCGCTCGCCGAAGCCACCGGGCACGAGGATACCATGCACCTTTTCGAGATAGGGCGCCGGATCTTCCTTTTCGAAGACCTCGGACTCGATCCATTCAAGCTTGACCTTGACGCGGTTGGCGATGCCGCCGTGATGCAGCGCTTCGATCAGCGACTTGTAGGCATCCTTGAGGCCGGTGTACTTGCCGACGATCGCAATCGTGACTTCGCCTTCCGGTGTGCGGATGCGGTTGCAGACCTCTTCCCACTGGTCGAGGCGCGGCTTCGGAGCCGGCTCGATGCCGAAGGCGGCAAGCACTTCGTCGTCGAGGCCTTCCTTGTGATAGGCCATCGGCACGTCGTAGATATTCGCGACGTCGAGCGCCTGGATGACGGCGGAGGGACGCACGTTGCAGAACAGCGAAAGCTTGCGGCGTTCGGCTTCCGGGATTTCCCGGTCGGCGCGTACGAGCAGGATGTCGGGATGAATACCGAGCGCCTGCAACTCCTTGACGGAATGCTGCGTCGGCTTGGTCTTCAACTCGCCGGCTGCCGGAATATAGGGCATCAGCGTCAGGTGGACGTAGACGGCGGTGCCGCGCGGCAGGTCGTTGCCGAGCTGGCGGATCGCCTCCATGAAAGGCATCGCCTCGATATCGCCGACCGTGCCGCCGATCTCGCAGATGACGAAATCGTAGTCGTCATTGCCTTCGGTGACGAAATCCTTGATCTCGTTGGTGACGTGCGGAATTACCTGCACCGTCGCGCCGAGATAGTCGCCGCGCCGTTCCTTGTCGATGATGTTCTTGTAGATGCGGCCGGTGGTGATGTTGTCGGTCTTGGTCGCCGAACGCCCCGTGAAGCGTTCGTAGTGGCCGAGATCGAGATCGGTTTCCGCGCCGTCGTCGGTGACGAAGACCTCGCCGTGCTGGGTCGGGCTCATCGTGCCCGGGTCCACGTTCAGATAGGGGTCGAGCTTGCGAAGCCGTACCCGATATCCACGGGCCTGCAGCAACGCTCCGAGAGCCGCGGCCGCAATTCCTTTTCCGAGAGAGGAAACCACGCCGCCAGTGATGAATACGTATCGCGCCATGGGATTCACCGGATACCTTTTCAAAAACGATTCCACCAGCCCAAAAATTCTTTTCCGGAACTTTCGGTGCGTCGCGCTGGAATCTGCACAAAAGAAAACCGGCAGACCCGAGGGCCTGCCGGCGGTTTATGTCGAAGACCGGCTTACTGTCCCGTCGGGACGCCGGAGGGCTGGGCCGGCGCGGCGGGCGTTGCCGGAGCAGTCGCCGACGGAGCTGCCGGGGCACTCGCCGCCGGTGCATTTGCAGCCGGTGCCTGGCTTGCAGGCGCAGACGTTGCAGGTGCCTGGGCAGCCGGTGCCGGAGCAGCAGCGCCACCGTTCGGAACGCCGTTGCCGGCCGGCTGGGCCGGGGCCTTTGCGCCGCCGCCGAGCGAATCGAGAATACCGTTGCCCTGACCGCCCGTTGCCGGAATACGGTTGAGAATATCGCTCGGACGGCCCTCGTAACGTGTCAGGATGCCGAGGCCGAGCGAGGTAAGGAAGAACAGGGTCGCAAGGATCGCTGTCGTGCGCGTCAGCGCATTGGCAGTGCCGCGGGCCGACATGAAGCCCGAGCCGCCGCCGATACCGAGGCCGCCGCCTTCCGAACGCTGGATGAGCACGACGCCAACGAGGGCGAGCACGATCATGAGATGGATGACAATCAATACTGTCTGCATGGGTCCAGTCCTGCCCGTCCGGAAACGGACATAAATAAGAAATTCTGGCGGCTCTTTACATGAGGCTTTGATCTATTCCAAGCCCTTCGGCCAGGAATAAACCCAGGAATAAACAATGCCTCTCAGGCGAGCAGCACGTCATAAGCCCGGTAGATGGCGAGGAAGTCGGCGGCTTTCAAGCTCGCTCCGCCGATCAGCGCTCCGTCGACATTGGCGATACCAAGCAGTTCTACGGCATTGGCGGGCTTCACCGAGCCGCCGTAGAGAAGGCGCATCTTGCGGCCTTCATCGCCGAAGCGGGCCACGAGCTCGGCGCGCATGAAGGCATGCGCCTTTTCGACATCGCCTGAGGTCGGCGTTACGCCGGTTCCGATCGCCCAGATCGGCTCATAGGCGATGACCGTGTTCTCGGCGATTGCAGCATCGGGAACGGAGGCGGAAAGCTGACGCTTGATGACGTCGAGTTCCTGCCCGGCGCGACGTTCGTCCGCTGTCTCGCCGATGCAGATGATCGCGGTCAGCTCGGAGGCAAAGGCGGCTTCCGCCTTGGCGCGGACCAGATGGTCCGTCTCGGCATGGTCTGTGCGCCGCTCGGAATGGCCGACGATCACATAGGTGCCGAAACTGTCGGCGATCATTTCGGCCGAAATATCGCCGGTATGGGCGCCTGACGGCTTCTGGTGGCAATCCTGCGCGCCGATGGCAAGCGGGCTGTCGGTGCAGAGCGCCGTCGCCACGTAGAGCAGCGTCGTCGGCGGGCAGATCAGCGCCTCGACCTTGTTGGCAAGCGGAGGGCGAACGCCCTCGGCGATCGCCTTGATCTGATCCAGGGAGGCACGCGTGCCGTTCATTTTCCAATTTCCCGCCACAAGCGGGCGCAAGTCAGGGGTCATGCCGGCCTTCCACAAACTGCATATCCCTGGGGCAATATCAAAAGCGTGCGGCAAAGAAAAGCATCATGCCCTTGACGTAAGGGGAATCTCTGCGATCTCGCGCATATTTATGCCAAAATCGTTCTCAGCCGGCGAGAATCCAGTTCAACACCCTGCGCCAGTCGATCATCCGGATCGGCGTTCCATGGTTTCCCGTCTGAAACAGCGTGAAGTGCGTCGGATATTTCGCCTTGTGCAGGCCTTCGAACAGCGCCTGCTGGTCGGCTGCGGCATAGACCGGGTCGCGGCTGCCATGCGCGAACCAGATCGGCAGCTTCGCCTTGTAGAACGGGCTCTTCGTGAAATCTGGATCGGTCACTCCGCTCATAATGAGCATGCCCTTCAGCCGCTTGACGCTGTCGCTGTCGCGCGCAACGCCCCAGCAGACCTGGCTTCCCATGGAAGCACAGGAAAGAACGATCGGCCGGCCGGGCGATTGCGCGGCGGCATAGCGGATGAGGCCTTCGATCGCCGCAACGCCGTTGCTATCGAAGCTTCTCACCGTTGGCGAATAATAGACGCCGCCATTGCCGGCGACGAGGTTCTTCAGCCGGTTGAAATTACCGCCGAAGCTGTAGTCGTTGGCTCCGAGACGGCGGTCGCCGTCGCGGCCATGGATGAAGATCACCGTGAAAGCGGCATTCGCGGCCGGTCCCACCCTGGTGACATCGAGCCTGATACCGTCGAGCGAGAGCGTTTCATCCGCCTGGGCCTTGCGGATGCCGAGCGCCACATATTTCTGCTGTGCTCGCTTCTCCGGGATCTGGTCGCGGCCGTTGATATCGCGCGTCTCGTCATAGTCGATGACCTCCAAGGCACCGTCATCGCCAGTCTGCAGCACTGTCTGTTTCGAGAACAGATCGTCCTTGAAGGGTCCCAGCGCATCGCCCGCCCGCGCCGATCCGCCGGCGGAAAGCACGGCCGTGGATAGCAAAAAGGCCGCAATTGCAGTGATGATGGTGCAATGACTTGTGGACATTCGCATGCGGATGGTTTCCTGAAGCCTGCCGCCGCTTGCCATTCTGCGCCCGGCAACGCAAATCATGTCTGAAAAGCCCGCCAAGTCTGGCGGTGTCGCGTATAGAGGTGCTTTCTGGCAGAATCTGCCTGATTCGCAAACGTGACGTGAAATGCGGTGATTTTGGGTCGGCGGCGGATACCAGCCCAAGACAGGATGAAGATCTGAACGGCTCCATGGACAACAGCAAAGACCTTTTTTCCGGACTGCCCCTCTCTGAAAAACGGGAGGAGGCGCAGAAGCCTGCCGTTGCGGCCGAACGGCCGCCGGTGACGGCCGCGCCCGTCGTCGCAGCAGCATCCTCAACTGCCGGAGCCTCCGCGCGCCCTGCGCCCGCCGCGTCGAACTCGGATGAGTATGGCGCCTCGTCGATCCGCGTTCTCGAAGGACTCGAGCCGGTGCGCATGCGCCCGGGCATGTATATCGGCGGCACCGACGAAAAGGCGCTGCATCACCTCTTTGCCGAAGTCATCGACAATGCGATGGACGAAGCCGTCGCCGGACACGCCAACTTCATCGAAGTGCATCTCGATCTGCAGGGCTACCTGACCGTCTCCGATAACGGCCGCGGCATCCCGGTGGAGAACCATCCGCAGGTTCCGGGCAAGTCGACGCTCGAAGTCATCATGACCAAGCTGCATGCCGGCGGCAAATTCGACGGCAAGGCCTATGAGACATCAGGCGGTCTGCACGGCGTCGGCGTTTCGGTCGTCAACGCGCTCTCCGACGACCTCGAGGTCGAGGTGGCGCGCAACCGCAAGCTATACCGCCAGCGCTTCTCCCGCGGCCTGCCGCAGGGCGGGCTCGAAGAACTGGGTGATGTCCACAATCGCCGCGGCACCCGCGTGCGCTTCCATCCAGACCCCCAGATATTTGGGGATCACATGAAGTTCGACGCTGCCCGCGTCTTCCGCATGGCGCGTTCCAAGGCCTATCTCTTCGGCGGCGTCGAGATCCGCTGGAGCTGCGAAGCGGGCGTGCTGCCGGAAGGTTCCGAAGTCCCTGATAAGGCCGTCTTCCACTTCCCCGGCGGCCTGAAGGACTATCTGCAGGCGACGATGGGCAAGGAGTTCACCGTCACCCGCGAGATCTTCGCCGGCAAGACCGAAAAGACCAGCGGCCATGGCTCGATGGAATGGGCGATCACCTGGTATGGCGGCGATCCGCAGGTGCATTCCTATTGCAACACCATCCCGACGCCCGAAGGCGGCACGCACGAGGCGGGCCTGCGTATCGCGCTGACCAAGGGCCTGAAGGCCTATGCCGAGCTGACGCAGAACAAGCGCGCCGCGCAGATCACCACCGACGACGTGATGATCTCCGCCGTCGGCATGTTGTCGGTCTTCATCCGCGAGCCGGAATTCGTCGGCCAGACCAAGGACAAGCTTGCGACCGTCGAGGCTCAGCGCATCGTCGAGAACGCGCTCCGAGATCCCTTCGACCATTATCTCGCCGACAACCCGAACGAGTCGGCCAAGCTGCTGGACTGGGTGATTGAGCGCGCCGAGGAGCGCCTGCGCCGCCGCAAGGAAAAGGAAGTCAACCGCAAGACGGCGGTGCGCAAGCTGCGCCTGCCGGGCAAGCTCGCCGATTGCTCGCAGAACACCGCCGAAGGCGCTGAGCTCTTCATCGTCGAGGGCGATTCGGCAGGTGGTTCGGCCAAGCAGGCGCGCAACCGCGCCAACCAGGCGATCCTTCCGCTGCGCGGCAAGATCCTGAACGTCGCCAGCGCCGGCCGCGAAAAGCTCGGCGCCAACCAGCAGCTCGCTGATCTCATCCAGGCGCTCGGCTGCGGCACGCGCTCGAAATACCGCGATGAAGACCTGCGCTACGAGCGCATTATCGTCATGACCGATGCCGACGTCGACGGCGCCCATATCGCCTCGCTGCTCATCACCTTCTTCTATCAGGAGATGCCGGAGCTGGTGCGCGGCGGCCATCTCTTCCTCGCAGTGCCGCCGCTCTACAAGATCACCCAAGGGGCAAAATCCGCCTACGCACGTGACGACAATCATCGCGCCGAGCTGATGCAGACGGAGTTCAAGGGCAAGGCCAAGGTCGAGATCAGCCGCTTCAAAGGTCTCGGCGAGATGATGCCCGCCCAGCTCAAGGAAACCACGATGGATCCATCCAAGCGCACGCTGCTCAAGGTGCTGATCGACGAGGTAGATTTCGAAGGCACCCGCAGCGCCGTTGACGATCTGATGGGCACCAAGCCGGAAGCCCGTTTCCGCTTCATCCAGGAGCGCGCGGCCTTCGCTGAGAACCTCGATATTTAGAGCATGTCGCGGGCGCGCCGAACAGTCGGGGACTGGTACGGCCCGGCGCGCCTCATTTTAGCATTCGCGATTTCACGGAACTGACGAAGAACCGTAACAACTCCGTCAAACAACCGGCGCATGAAGCGGTCGGCGCGCTTCCCTCGGGGAGCAGTTGCGCCGGTTCGACCGTTTTCAACCCTTTGCCGGATATTTGCCATGACCAAGCGTTTTCTCGCGGCTGCCGCTTTCGTTCTGCTGTCCAGCACCGTCACCGTCAGCGCTACCGATATTGGCGCCACCTTCGGGACCGCCTGCCCCTTCGGCGATTGCGCCGCTGGCATTTCGCTTTCCTATCTCGGTGAATTCGTTATCCCCACGGGCCATATGGAAAACGGTGTCGAATTCGGCGGCATATCAGGCCTCGATTTCGATGCCGCCACCGGCCACTATATGGCCATCAGCGACGACCGCTCCGAGAGGGCCCCGGCCCGCTTCTATGAACTTGATGTGGATGTCGATGCATCGGGCCTCAAGGGTGTCTCCATCGTCAAGCACGTCACGTTGAAGGACAAGAACGGCGAGCCCTTCGCCGCCAGGACCGTCGATCCGGAATCGATCCGCCTCGGCAAGGACGGCATCTACTGGGGCAGCGAAGGCGACGGCAAGGCGCTCTTGCCGCCCTTCATCCGCGTCGCTTCGCCGGACGGCTCCTTCGTTCGCGAATTCAAGCTGCCGGAGGGCTTTGCTCCGACCGCCGACAAGTCGACCGGCATCCGCGACAACCTCGCCTTCGAGGATGTCGCCGTTACCCCTTCGGGCGATGTTTTCGTCGGTCTCGAAGCCGCGCTCTATCAGGACGGTCCGAACCCCTCGCTGACATCGGGCAGCCTGTCGCGGATCATCCGCTATGACGGCGCGACCGGCGAGCCGAAGGCTCAGTACGTCTACCCAGTTTCGCCGATCCCGCAGGCCGCCACCAAGGCTGACGGCGGCAATGACAATGGCATGTCGGAGATGCTCGCCCTCGACGATCATCGCCTGCTCGCCGTCGAGCGCAGCTATGCCCAGGGTTTCGGCAACAATATCAAGATCATGATGATGGATCTCACCGACGCGACCGACGTATCCGCCATCCCGTCGCTCGCCAAAAACGACCAGCGCGTCGTCCCCGCCCGCAAGAGCCAGATCCTCGATCTCCGCGCGATCGGCCTTGTTCCCGACAATATCGAGGCCATGTCGCTCGGCAAGGCCAAGGACGGTAGCGAGGTTCTCATTCTCGGTTCCGACAATAATTTCTCGGCCAGTCAGAAGACGCAATTCTACGCCTTCAAGGTTCTCAACCGTCCGCAGCAGTAAGACGCTTCGCTTGACGGTCGAATAGCGACGCTTTGTATACGCTTTCACGCTGCGGACCTTGAAACCGCCGGGTTCATAGCCCATAACCAGACGACAAGAATAAGAAGAGGCGCGTGTGGGTGTGTTCGACCGTCAGAAAGCCAATCATGAGCCGCGATGGCTGGGTTCGTCGTCGCCGACACGCACGCCGCTGATCCCTTCCATTTCGGCGGCGCGGTGGTTGCTGGTCCTGATCGTTGCGGCCGGTGTTTATTTCTTCTACGGCTTCCTCGTACCGGTGCTCGCAGCCCTCGTCATCGGCTTCGCCAGCTGGCCGCTCTACCGCAAGCTTCTTGCCCGCGTCGGCGGCAATACGACGATTGCGGCGACCATCGCCATCATCATGATCATTACATTCCTGGTCATCCCGATCGGGCTTGCGGTCGCATATACGACGGGCGAAGTGCGCACCTGGGTCGCCTGGGCGATCCACGCCAACCGTACTGGCGCCCCGACGCCCAACTGGATTGTCGTACTGCCTTTGGCGGGTTCATACCTCGATGAGGTCTGGACCAAATATATCGGCAGTCCGGGCGCCCTGGGCGAGGTCATCCAGGCGGTCAGCGGTGCCAATATCGGCAACATCTACCGTGCCGTGCTTGCGGCCGGCGGCGGCGCCTTCCACCTGCTGCTGACGCTGCTCTTCATGCTGATCGCGTTGTTCTTCGTCTATCGCGATGGCTTTTCTTTCTCCAAGCAGATCGACATGCTGGGCGAGCGCATCCTGCCGAACCGCTGGGAGCGCATTTCCCGCGTCGTACCGGCGACGATCAGCTCCACCGTCATGGGCATGACGCTGATTGCGATCGGCGAAGGTATCGTGCTCGGGCTCGCCTACTGGATTGCCGGCGTGCCGTCGCCGGTGACGCTCGGCGTGCTAACCGGTGTGATGGCGCTGATACCAGGCGGTGCGCCGCTCTCCTTCACGCTGGTCTCTATCTATCTGCTGGCCAGTGGCTCGCATGTCGCTGGCATCGGTCTCTTCGTCTGGGGCACCGTCGAACTCTTCATCGTCGACAAGACGCTGCGGCCGAAGCTTGTCGGCGGTCCGATCAAGCTGCCCTTCCTGCCAACGTTCTTCGGCCTCGTCGGCGGCGTCAAGACGATGGGTTTCCTCGGCCTTTTCATCGGCCCGGTGCTGATGGCGCTGATCGTCGCCATCTGGCGTGAGTGGATCCACGAGGCCCGCAACGCCGAAAAGGGCGAGACGGGACCGCAGATCCTCATCGACGAACAGGCCCCGCCGCCGTCGAAAACGATCCCCCGCGTCGCCGAAGGCTGAGCGTTCGCCAACCCTTATCCCAGCTGCTTTTCCATGAACAGGCTGAGCGGGTCCGGCAGATAGCTGCCGAAAGGTTCGATATTCCGATATCCGTATTTGCGGTAAAGGGCGATCGCCTCGGGCTGGTAGATGCCGGTTTCAAGCCGGATCGCCGCCAGCCCTTTTTCCCTTGCGATCGTCTCCAGCGCGTTCATCAGGCCGCTGCCGATCCTCAGCCCCCTCGCCTTGGGATCGACGAACATGCGCTTGATCTCCGCCGTGCCGTCGCCGGCTTCGACCAGCGCGCAGCATCCGACGATTGCTCCGTCGTTGCGGGCCACGAAGAAGCTCACCGAAGGCTTTTCCAGCGATGAAAGGTCGACCAGATGGTTGCTTTCCGCGGGATAGAGCGATTGCGCATAGGCATCGGAAAGATCGAGGAGGCGGATGATGGCGTCTTGGCGCGGCGGTTCCTGGGCGATGATGACGGACATGCTGGCTCCGGATGCTTGCAAGGCGCAATTTTTGCCGAGATGACGAAGAGTTAATGCCTTCGCCTTTTTTCGGTTGGAATTGCGCCGTCTAAGGCGATGTCAGCTTCAATAGCCAAGGAGGCAGAATATGCAAGCGGTGCTCATCGCGATGACCATTCTCGGTTGCGACGATTCCGTCAGTCAATGCAATTATGTGGCGACCGTCGATAAGCGCTGGGAAACTGTTGCCGCATGCGATGCCGAAGCCGAGCGTCGGCTCAAAGCCCATGCCAATGTCAACTATCCCTCGGTCATCGCGGTGTGCGAGGCGCCGAAAGCGCTCGTCGCAGCCGAACCGCCGAAACCGGCGCTACTGCCTGCGGCCGCACCCGAGATCGCGACTGGGGTGCCCGAGCCCTCCGAAGAACCGGGAAGGCTCGCAAGTTTTGCTGAAAACATCGCCGGTCAGGTCCGCGCGCATCTACCGTCGGGCCGCGACGTTAAGGAGACGCTTTCCAAACCCGTGCACTTCGTATCCGCCAGCTATTCCTGGGTCGTGACGCGGCTGAACGATTAGGCCGCCGCAAGCGCCGCATAGACGCGGGCCGATTGCCGCTGTTCGGCGACACCAAGCTTTTCCACCATATCGAGCAACTCGCCGACCGCACTATGCGCACCATCGTGATGGCGGAATTTTTCGAGAAGACGTCCGCAGACGTTGCCGAGCACGCTTCCCGGTGCCTTCCTTGCGGCGTCGCGCCAGAGCAGTGTCGCTTCGACGAAGATGACGCTGATGTCCCTCGGCAAGCCGGCAGACTCGTAGAGCGCACGCACCGCATGCATGCGCCCCGTTGCTAGGATCGACCGTACCCGGCGCTCGCCACAGCCGCTCAGATCGACGATCGCGGCGGCAAAGAAATCCACCTTGCCGGCGCAGAGCGTGTGCATCAGGAAGGACGGCGTGAGCCGGCCGTTGAGACGCAGATGCGTTACGAGATCGGGTATTTCGCGCGGCGCGATGTCGCCGGCAATCGCAACGATGGCAGCCTCGGTCGCCTCGCGGCTGATGCGCTGGAGCCGCTGCAGGCCGATTGCAGCCTGGGCCAGAGGCAGTCCGACCAGCGCATTGCTGACATGCTGGGTGAGCAGTTGGCGGGCATCGGCGGGAAGATCACCGCGGTCGAGAAGCAGATTACGGATGTCGCAGTTGTCACCCAGCCGTTCGGCGATGCGTTTCAGCGATTGGCTGGAGATCGCCGCGCCGTCGTTTTCGAGCAGGCAGAGCAGTTCCTCCTCGTCGCCGACCTCGGCAAGGGCGGCGGAAACCGGGCGCGTCACATAGGCTCTGGCAGCGATCAGCATACGGGTAGCGCCGTTGCCGCGCGCGGCAAGGTCGACGAGATCGGCATCGCTCAAAAGCGGCGAGCAGGTGACGGCATGGCAGGCGACCTCGGGCTGGTCCTCGGCAAGCGAAAGGATCAGATTGCGTGGCGCATCGGGCGACCAGGCGATCGCCTCGGCAAGTGCGAGGCGCACACGCGGCGACGGATCGTCGAGAAGATAGGTCATCGCCATCTCGGCCGCCTTCCGCTCATCCGCAGACATCGCGGACTGCAGGTAGGCCCGACCAAGCGCGTTTGCTGCCCGGGCCCGGTCGCCGGTCTTGGCCGTTTCGATCCAACGAAGGAAAGCTTCTACGATCACTCGATGCCCCAGCACTTGAACGCGATTCCCGCGCGCTCCATTCACTGCTGCGACCGTAGCGGCAAAAGGTTTAAGATTCGTTCACCATATTTCTTAAGCCTTTGTATGCCTTGCCGGTTAGGCTTCGACGCGGGGCCGGAGCATCTCGAAAACATCGCTGCCTTCGCTGTAATCCATGTAGCCCATGCGCGCCACCGGCCGGGCGATCGCCATGTCGAGGCGGCCGTCCCTGACGATCGCCTCGTCGATATGGATGCCGACCACCTCACCAAAGACGAGGACGTTTTCGGAAGGCGCACCTGACAGCGTCTTCGGCTCGATGATCTCGGTGACGCGGCATTCGAGCACCGCGAAGGCCTCGCCGACATAGGGCGCGTCGATCAGTTCGGCCTGCTTCTGCGTCAAGCCGGCGAACTCGAATTCGTTGGTGCCGTAGGGCAGCGGCGCCGACGAGAGGTTCATCTTTTCGGCGAGGTTGCGACTGACGAAATTGCAGGTGAAGACGCCGGTTTCAGCAGCGTTGCGCTGGCTGTGCTTCCGCCCGGCCGAGGAAAACATCACCAGCTTCGGCCGGTCGGCCACGGCATTGAAGAAGGAATAGGGCGCAAGGTTTATCGAACCGTCCCTGCCCTTGCTGCCGATCCAGCCGATCGGACGCGGGGATACGATCGCCTTGAAGGGGTCATGCGCGAGCCCGTGCCGGTTGCCGTCGGTGGTGTAGAACATTAGTCGTCTCCGCCGACCCAGGTCACGGTATCGGCCAGCTCCGGCCGTGGCCGCTCGATTGCCGGAAATGTCGTCGAGCCGATATGGATGAAGCCCGCCACCTTTTCATCCGGCCCGACGCCGAGCAGCGGATAGGCACGTTCGTCATAGGCGAACCACTCCGTCAGCCAGTTGGCGACATAGCCGTTGGCATTGGCGGCGAGAATGACGTTGAGGCAAAGCGCGCCTGCCGACATCATCTGTTCCCATTCCGGGATCTTGATATGCGGACCCGCCTTGCTGACCACGGCGACGACCACGGGGGCGCGCGTGAAACGGGTGCGCTCGACCTGGATCATCTCCTCGGAAAGCTCGGGTTTCGCCTTGAGCGCCAGCTTCAAAAGCTCTTCGCCAAGATGGGCGCGCTGCTGTCCGCGATAAACGATGAAACGCCAGGGTGCGATCTTGCCGTGATCGGGAACACGCGAAGCAAGACGCAGGATCTCCTCGATTTCGGCCTTCTCGGGGCCTGGTTCGCACATCTGGAAAGCGGGGATGGAGCGGCGCACGGCGAGGTAGTCGATCAGCTTGATATCGGATTTCATGCGGGAGAAGCTTTCATTTTTAGGCTGCTGCGAAGGGTGGGTCTTGAATTTGCCATCGCGTTGGTCTTGAAGTGGCCTTTGCGATTTCAGAAGTCAATCGGTTCACGAAACAGATGTTTGGCATTTCGCCTTTTGCACGCATCGGCCTCGCGCTTGCCCTGGTGGCATTGATGACCTGCGGCGCCGGCGCCCAGGAGGCCTTCAAGGACTTCAAGCAGCTCGAATCGACGTCGAAGATGCCGAAGCTCAACGCCTTCATCGCGCCCGGTGCGGCGCCCGAGGCCGCCAAGCTGCGCGATGTCGCGATGGAGGCCAAGCTGACATCAGACGGCACGCCGGTTGAGGACGGCCTTTCCTGGTACGTTTTCAGCCCGATCGCCGGAACCGACGGCAAGCTGCCGCTGATCGCCAGCGCCAAGGGTGGGCCTGCCGCCTTCCAGCTCGCCCCCGGCGATTATTTCGTCAACGTGTCCTTCGGTCGTGCCGGCGTCACCAAGAAACTGACCGTGCCTGCCGACGGCGAAGTCGACAAGCAGGTGATGGTGCTCGATGCCGGCGGTCTGCTGCTCAACGCCGTCTCCGGCACCGATGCCCGCATTCGTCCCGACCAGTTGAGCTTCTCGATCTATTCGTCGGAAGTGCGTGACGATGGCGAGCGCGGTCTCGTCATGGCCGATGTCTCACCGAACACCGTCGTCCGCCTCAATGCCGGCACCTATCACATCGTTTCCGAATATGGCAGCGTCAACGCCGTCATCCGCGCCGACATCCAGGTCGAGGCCGGCAAACTGACCGAGGCGACGATCCAGCACCGCGCCGCGCAGATCACCTTCAAGCTGGTCTCCGAAACCGGTGGTGAGGCGATCGCCGATACGGCCTGGTCGATCCTGACGGCAGCCGGCGACAGTGTCGGCGAAAGCGTCAGCGCCTTTCCGACGATGGTTCTCGCCGAAGGCGGATATTCCGCCGTCGCCCGCAACAAGGACAAGATCTACCAGCGCGATTTTACCGTCGTCGCCGGCAAAAACACCGATGTCGAGGTTCTCATGAGGGACCAGCAGCCGCAGCAGCCGGTGAGCGCGGCCCGTACGGTGCAGCAGGTGCCGGCCGGCACGCCACCGCCGCCCGGCGTTCAGCCTGCTCCCGAGCAGCCGCTCCCCTCCTACGAACAGCTCGAGCCGCAGGGCGGTGACGGCGCCAGCCTGGATTGATTTCCCGCAAGTGGTTCGGCTTAGCTGAAGCCTTTTCGGACGGCGCGTTTCGGCGGCGCCATCAAGAAGACGGCCGCGTAGAGGCGGTCGAGCAGATTTCTGCGATCGCTGCCGCTGCTCAGTGTCTCCCATGTCAGCACTTTGCCGACATGCGCCGTGATCGTCCTGCCGGACAGTCGACTGAATTCATGGATCAAGAGCGACAGGCGCAGCGTCATCGACATCAGGCTCGCCAGATGAAACAGCGGGCCGTTCTGGCCCTCGAAGTAGATCGGCAGCACGCTGGCGCCCGCTGCCTGAATGAGCTTTGCCGGAAACATCTTCCACGGCAGATCTTCGGCAAGTCCAAAGCCCTTCCTGGCGGTCGCTACGCCGCCCGCCGGAAAAACGATGATGGTGGTGCCGTCCTTGAGCAGCCGCACCGCCTCGTGCCGGCTCCGGATGTTCATCGCCAACGCTTCCCGGCTTTCTTCGAAGGAAATCGGCAGCGAATAAGGCGCCATCTCAGGCACCTTCAGCAGGTCGTTATGGATCAGCACCCTGAAGGGGCGGCCGAGCTGTTCGGCAAGCGCCAGAAGGGCTATCCCGTCGCCGATGCCGAAGGGATGGTTGGCGACGATGACGATCGGTTCGCTAGGGATGGATTCGAGCGGCCAATTGCCGTTGACGTCGAGTTCGATGTCAATCAGATCGAGCAGCTTGCCGAACACGCGGTTGCTCTTGCCGATGATGTCGCTGCGCCAGATGTCATAGAGCCTGACAAAGCGGTCGCGGCCCGAAAGCCCCTCGATCGAGCGGATCAGCCAGCGCTTCAGGCGCGGATCTCCATCATTGGCATAGGATAATTCTTTGAAGCGCAATCCGGCATCGGGACGAGCCCGCTCCACATTCGTGACGAGAATATTGCAGCTTCATAACAGATTTCCGACAGCGCCGGAGCGGCGCTGTCGGACTAGGCGGTTTTCAGGCCGCCTTGGCTTTCTTTGCTTCGGCCTTGCGGCGAATGTCCGGCGGCGTCGCCTCGAGGGCAAGGCTGTCGACGGCAGCGTCGAGCCCCATCGAAACCTGGTCCTGGCTGCCGAGGCGGCGGATATTGACCGTGCGCTCTTCGGCTTCCTTCCTGCCGCAGACGATAATGACGGGAACTTTCGTAACGGAATGTTCGCGGATCTTGTAATTGATCTTCTCGTTGCGGAAGTCGGTCTCGACATGCAGCCCGGCTTCGCGCAGCGCCTCGGCCACTTCAAGCCCGTAGGCGTCTGCTTCCGAGGTGATCGTCGCAACGACGACCTGCAGCGGCGATACCCACAGCGGCAGATGGCCGGCGAAGTTCTCGATCAGGATGCCGAGGAAGCGCTCCATCGAGCCGCAGATGGCGCGGTGGATCATCACCGGCTGCGTCTTTTCGGAGTTGCTGTCGATATAGAAAGCGCCGAAGCGTTCCGGCAGGTTGAAGTCGACCTGCGTCGTGCCGCACTGCCATTCGCGGCCGATCGCGTCCTTCAGCGTATATTCGAACTTCGGCCCGTAGAAGGCGCCCTCGCCCGGCAGGATGCCGGTCTTGATGCGGCCTTCGGACTGCGCCTCGATCGTCTTCAGCACATCGGTCATCACGGCTTCGGCGCGGTCCCAAAGCGCATCGGAACCGACGCGCTTGTCCGGACGGGTCGAAAGCTTGACGACGATTTCCTTGAAGCCGAAGTCTTCATAAACCGACAGGATGAGATCGTTGATCTTCAGGCATTCGGCCGCCATCTGCTCGTCCGTGCAGAAGATGTGCGCGTCGTCCTGCGTGAAGCCGCGCACGCGCATCAGTCCGTGCAGCGCGCCCGAAGGCTCGTAGCGATGCACCAGCCCGAATTCGGCGAGGCGGATCGGCAGCTCTCGATAGGATTTCAGGCCATGCTTGAAGATCTGCACGTGACCGGGGCAGTTCATCGGCTTCAGCGCAAAGACGCGATTGTCCGCTTCCTTGTCTTCCGGATGGGTCATTGCATGCGCCGATTTCACGGCGAACATGTTTTCCTGATACCAGCCCCAGTGACCCGAAGTTTCCCAAAGCGCGGTGTCGAGCACCTGCGGCGCGTTGACTTCCTGGTAGTCGGCGGCCAGCCGGCGACGCATGTAGGATACGAGCGACTGGAAGATGCGCCAGCCCTTGCTGTGCCAGAAGACGACGCCCGGGCCTTCTTCCTGGAAATGGAACAGGTCCATTTCACGGCCGAGCTTGCGGTGGTCGCGCTTTTCGGCCTCGGCAAGCATATGCAGGTAATTGTCAAGCTCGGACTGCTCGGCGAAGGCCGTGCCGTAAATGCGGCTCAGCATCGGATTGTTGCTGTCGCCGCGCCAATAGGCGCCGGCCACCTTCAAAAGCTTGAAAGCAGAGCCGATCTGGCCGGTCGAGGCCATGTGCGGACCGCGGCAAAGGTCGAACCAATCGCCCTGGTAATAGATCTTGAGATCCTGCCCTTCCGGGACCGCGTCGACGAGTTCGACTTTGTACTGCTCGCCCTTGTCGGCGAAGACCTGCTTCGCCTTCTCGCGCGACCAGACCTGCTTGGTGAAGGGAGCGTTGCGGGCGATGATCTCCTTCATCTTCTTTTCGATCTTCGGCAGATCGTCGGGCGTGAAGGGCTCGTTCTTGGCGAAATCGTAATAGAAGCCGTTCTCGATGACCGGGCCGATCGTCACCTGCGTGCCGGGCCAGAGTTCCTGCACCGCTTCGGCCATGACGTGCGCCGCGTCGTGCCGGATGAGTTCCAGCGCGCGGTCGTCGTTGCGGGTAAGGATCTCGATCCTGCCCGTTGCTACGGGATCGGAAAGGTCGCGCACGCTACCGTCGATCGCAATGGCGACCGCCTTCTTGGCGAGCGACTTGGAAATGGATTCGGCGACATCCCGGCCGGTTGCGCCGGCATCGAAGCTGCGCACGGAACCATCGGGAAATGTCAGGGAAATGGCTTGGGACATCGAAATTCTCCTTGTCCAGTCCCGCCAACGAATGCGGGTGGTTGCAATGACAACGCTTCCGTCCTTTGGAAGCGCTGCCGCCTGATACTCAGATTTCCCTCGTGAGTAAAGAAGAAGCCGGCCTACATGATCATTTCGGCAAGGCCGCACACCGTGTTCCAGTTGCGCATCGTACCGACGCCGAGCCGCTTGGTCGTCAGCGCCGAAAGCAGCTTGGATTGGCTCGGCTTGCCAGCAAAATCGATCCAGAGATCGCCGCCGACGACGGCGATGCGCTGTCCTTCCGCCATCAGCGGTTTCAACGCCTCCACCTTCGCCGGATCGACCGGCAGGCGCATCACCCGGACGATGACCTGATCACCATTGCCGTCTTTGAAGGGATTGGTGCTGCAAAGCGCCATCCAGGTGCAGTCGCTGCGCACGATGATATCGACATGTTTGCCGAACTTCTCTTCGAAACCCTCTTCCAGCGCGACCTCGAGTTCGTGCGGCCGCATTTCGTCGGCTTCGAAGACAAGATTGCCGGTCGAAACCAGCGTGCGCGGCTCGCGATAGCCGAGCTCTTCGGCAAGCGCGCGCAAATCTTCCATGATGACCCGGCGGTCGGGCGTCAGGACGATGCTGTGGAGGAGCGCTACGAACATGCTCATGGCCGCCAGAATTCCTCTGCTCCATCGGGCAGGGTTTTCAGCACCCTGCTGAATGCCGCTTCATCGACATGTTTCCATATGGCTGCCGCCACATCTGGGATGGCGGTGTTCGGGGAAAAATTATGGTCACCGCACAGTGACTGCACTTCCCGTGTCATGGCCGCACGATCCCTGAAAGACCGTTTGACCTCGTCGGGATTCCAGTCGGCGACGAAAATCGCGCGCAGGACCGGCGGCAGCACATCGGCGAAGCGGAGTGCATCGGCAACATTCAGCCGGCGACGAAACGTCTGAAAGACGCCCTGGGTCATCGTGTAGATCGCATTGCGGCCGTCGATCAGCGTATCCGCTCTCACATCATCGAGATAGGCGTCGAAATCCACCGATGCACGCCTGTATTCGCCGGGCATCGTCATGGGGCTCACCCTCTTTTGCGTCCGAGAGCGATATAACGCCACGGCGTCCACCAGTGGAAGTCGCCGCCGAGTGTCTCCGGCACCTGGTCGAGGCCGCTGGTGCCGCCCGGACCGCAGCGACCGACGCGAAACAGCGTCATCCATCCACCCGCCCAGAGCCCGTGGCGGGCGATCGACTCGTAGCCATATTCGGAGCAGGTCGGGATATGGCGGCAGGAATTGCCGACAAAGCCGGAAAGCGTCAACTGATAGAAACGGATGAACCCCATGGCGAGCAGGCGGTCGGGGGTCTTGCGGAAAGGGCCGGTATAGTTGCGGGAGCGGTGTGCGGTCGCTTTGCGTGGCTTTGGGGAGCCGGCGGCGCCACCGTCGTCCTCATCGCTGGCCTGCAGGGCACAGAACTCGCACATCTCGGTTACGCCTCGACAACTTCCACCCGTTTCGCCTCGATCTGCCCGATCGCATCGACCACCGCATCGAAAGTCAGCATCGTCGAGGCATGGCGGGCCTTGTAGTCCCGCACCGGCAGAAGATAGCGCATGTCTTCGAACCGCCCGGCAGGCCCCGCCCCGTCCGCCTTCAACATGGCGAGCATATCCTGGCGTGCCTGGCGCAGTTCGCCCGATGTGGCTCCGACGACATGGCGGGCCATGATCGAGGACGAGGCCTGTCCGAGCGCGCAGGCCTTCACGTCGTGGGCAAAATCGGTGACGACGTCGCCGTCCATCTTCAGCCAGACCCGCACCTTCGAGCCGCAGAGCTTGGAGTGGGCCTGGGCGCTCGCATCCGCATCCGCAAGCGTGCCGGTCAACGGAATATTGCCCGCGAATTCGAGGATTTTGCTGTTGTAGATGTCGTCCATGCTGGATTCCGCTCCAAAATCGCTGCGGATCGGCCTTATCGGCCTGTTATTGTCGTCGAAACAAAAAACACACCGTGTCGCCCAAGGATACTTACATACCATGACGGTCTTCCTATATGTATGTCGTTCGAAGGCCATGAAAATGCAATGGCCTCGTGTAAGTTTGATTGGGAAACCGTGCCGGATGGGTGTTGAAACAGCCCTGAAAGCCCCGGAGCCTGCCAGAGGTGCATGAATTCCCGCATGGGATTGACCAGTGGCGATTCCGACAGACGGGTCCGCGATGCGGACCAGGAGACCATTGATCATGGACGCCATCGTAAAGAACTTTCCGCAGACGAACCGTGAGTCTGATCGGCCTTCCCAGCAGGAGGCAGAAGAGGCCGTTCGTGTTCTGCTGCGCTGGGCCGGAGACGATCCGGCGCGTGAAGGTCTGCTCGAGACGCCGGCGCGCGTCGTCAAAGCCTACCGCGAGCTTTTCGCCGGCTATGACATGGCGCCGGAAGACGTGCTCGGCCGTACCTTCGAGGAGGTTGCCGGCTACGATGACATGGTCCTCGTCAAGGACATTCCGTTTTACTCGCATTGCGAACACCATATGGTGCCGATCATCGGCAAGGCCCACGTCGCCTACATGCCGGACGGACGCGTGCTCGGCCTGTCGAAGATAGCCCGTGTCGTCGAGATCTATGGTCGCCGCCTGCAGACGCAGGAAACGATGACCGCGCAGATCGCCCGGGCCATTGATGATACGCTCAATCCGCGCGGTGTCGCCGTGATGATCGAGGCAGAACATATGTGCATGGCAATGCGCGGCGTTCAGAAGCAGGGCTCGACCACGTTGACGACGACGTTTACCGGAACGTTCAAGACCGAACCGGCCGATCAGGCCCGTTTCATGACCATGGTGCGAAGCCGCTGATACCGGCTCCCTCAGGAGGGCCGCGATGAGCCAACTGATCTTCAGTCAACCATCCGAGGACAAGTCCGCGTTGGAGGACGCTGGTGATTTCACGCCGCGTTTCGACGATCGTGGCTTGATCACCGCAATTGTGACAGATGCCGGCGACGGCGAACTGCTGATGGTGGCGCATATGAACGCCCAGGCGTTGGCGCTGACCATCCAGACCGGCACGGCCCATTATTTCAGCCGTTCGCGCGGCAAGCTCTGGAAGAAGGGCGAAACGTCGGGCAACCTCCAGACGGTGAAGGAAATCCGCACCGATTGCGATCAGGACGCCATCTGGCTCAAGGTCGAGGTCGCCGGTCACGACGCCACCTGTCATACCGGCCGCCGCTCCTGCTTCTACCGGACGGTCAAGCTTCAGGACGGAAAGCCGATGCTGGATATCGTCGACGACGAGCGTCATTTCGATCCGCAGGACGTTTACGGAAAATAGCCCGAAATCGCCGGCATTTGCCCCTTATTGCGCCAAAAACCGCTTCTATATACCATTTGGAAACTGATCGGGCACACTATCGGACACCAAGTGTTCTACTGGAGGGGAGAGCGCCATGCTGAGCTGGAGTCTGCATCGTCAAAGCTCTGAAGGCGAGGGTTCCGGTTCCGGCATATCGACAACACTCGAAACGATCCCTCCCCCCGCGCCTGCAAGGAAAATCAAGATCGCGCTCGCGCTTGGAGGCGGCGCCGCCCGCGGCTGGGCCCATATCGGCGTGTTACGCGCCCTCGACGAAGCGCGGGTCGAGATCGGCATGATTGCCGGAACCTCGATCGGCGCACTGGTCGGCGGTTGTTATCTCGCCGGCAAACTCGACGAACTCGAAAGTTTCGCGCGCTCGCTGACCATGCGCCGCATCGCGAGCTTGCTTGATCTCACCATCGGCGGCAGCGGTCTCTTCGGCGGCATGCGGTTGACCAAACGCATGCAGGAGCATCTCGAAGGGCTGAATGTCGAGGATCTCGACCGGCCCTTTGTCGCGGTCGCGGCCGAGGTCAATACCGGCCACGAGGTCTGGATCGCCAATGGTTCGCTGATCACGGCGCTCAGGGCCTCGTATGCCCTCCCCGGCATTTTCGAGCCGGTGCGCAGCAACCATCGCACGCTGGTCGACGGCGCGCTGGTCAACCCGGTACCCGTCTCCGTCTGCCGCGCCTACGAGCAATTGCTCGTCGTCGCGGTCAATCTCAATTATGATCTCTATGGCCGCTCGGCTGTTGTCCGGCACAATGCCAGCCTCTCGCCGCAGGAAGTGCAGAAGCAGGAAGCGGCGCCCTATGCGCGGCTCGGCATGACCGGCGTCATGGTCCAGGCCTTCAACATCATCCAGGACAGGATTGCCCGCGCCCGCCTTGCTGGCGACCCCCCTGATATCTCGCTGCAGCCACGTCTCAGCGATATCGGCCTTTCCGAGTTCCATAGGGCCGGAGAGGCGATTGAACGCGGCTACGAGGAAGCCAGGGCTCGGCTCCCCGAGATCCAGCGCATGCAGGAAGTCTACGCCAGCCACCCCTGACGCATGTCGCGGTTTTGGAACGACGACATGCTTCAAACAAGGCGGGCGAAAACCTCAGCCGGCGATATAGGCCTTGATTTCCTCGGTCTCGCGCACGACTTCGGCGATGCGTGATTTCACCACGTCACCAATCGAGATGATTCCGGCGAGCTTGCCGTTGCTTTCCACCGGAACGTGACGGAAACGGCGACTGGTCATCAGTTCCATCAACTCGTTGACGGTCGTCTCTTCGTGGCAGCGATAAACCTTCGACGTCATCACCTGGGCAAGCGGCTGATCGAGGCTGTCCTTGCCGTGTTTGGCGATGGCATGCACCAGATCACGCTCGGTGAACATGCCCGAAATCCGGTTTTCCATGCCGACGACGACGATGGCGCCGATCTTCTTCTTGCTTAGGATATTGGCCGCCTCGGCGACGGTGGTGTTCGGCCCGGCGGTGACAACGTCCCTGCCCTTCAGGTCGAGAATTGCTTTGACTGAACTGGTCATTCGAACCTCCTATGTCCGTGAAACACTTGTCACAGGCATCCGCGGCGGTTTCTCCCCCCAGCGCGGATATAGGTCGATGGTGCACCGCCCGGCTCAGGATTGCAACATATCCTTCTTGGTGCCGGCAGCTTCCACAGGCGGGCTAGGCGCCCGGTCGAAAAGTGAAAAAAGCAGGAAGCCGAAGACGAATCCGCCGATATGCGCATCCCAGGCGATCGCCTGATCGCTGTCGCCTGCGAGCGGGATGCCGATGGCGATCAGCGCGTTGCCGACCAGCCAGAGCAGCATGAAGATGACGACAGTCCGGCTCTTCAGCGCCTCGAGGATGGAAAGCCGGGCATTGAGATGAGTCGGCAGCATCGGCCGCCGCTCGGAGGGAAAGGCGAATCGGCAGGCGGCTCCCATCAGCCCCGAGATGACGCCGGACGCGCCGATCAGAAGCGATATGTCGCCCCAGTTGAGCGCTGCGTGCAGTGCGGCGGATGCGACGGAGGAAAGAATCCAGAAGAGCACGAAACGCAACGTTCCGATCCGGCGCACGACCGGTGCGCCGAAAGCCATGAGCCAGAATCCGTTGAAGACGATATGCTGAACGCTGCCGTGCAGCAGCGAATAGGTGACGGGCGTCCAGAACAGTTCCGGTCCTTGCTGCGACAGCGGAATCACATAGCGGGCGGGAACGAAGCCGAAGGTGAAGAACAGCCAGCTTACTGCATCGTCGGAGAGCACCAGCGTCTGCACTGCGTAAATGGCGATCAGCAGGCAAAGGCTGAAGAACAGCGCAGGCGGAAGGTTGAAGACCGGTACGCGCGGCGGCCGTGCCGGCGGCTGGACCTCGGGAGGTTCGGGCGCCTTGTTCGGCTCGGCCGTCTGCTCATTCATCTGTGTTTTGCCTCGTTGAAGCCACAGCCATACAGGAGCGCCTGTCAAAAAAAAAGCCGCCCGCAGTGTCGGACGGCGTAACCCGGAGTGCCTGGAAAAACCCTGGCCCGGGGAGGTTGTGCAGAACTTCGAAAGTCGAAGCGATGGTGGGACAGTGTCATGAGAGGCGCCTCATCTCAACTGAAACCGTTTCTTAACCTTAACCGCCGCGGTTTGGCATGAAATCCGCAAGGTAGAGCCTATGAGGGCCATGACGGCCTGAAATTGCTCCGGAATGGGACAGGTGGGTGTGAAATGCGTTTACAGACGACCATCGAAATATTTGACTATTGGAACCGCATCCGTGGCACTGCGGATGCACCGTTGAAATCCCAGGTCGAACCTTCCGCCGTTCCCCATCTTCTTCAGAGCCTCTTCATTCTGGAGAAGCGCGACGGCGGAGACATCGGTTTCCGGCTTGCCGGCACCCGCATCTGCGATCTCTTCGGGCGCGATCTGCGCGGCGAGCGTTTTTCCTCGCTCTGGGCGCATGGTCAGCATACCGATATCGAACGTACGGCGATGGGCGTGATGGACCACGCCATGCCGGCCCTTTTCAATGCCACCGGCTACAGCACCGTCGGCCATCAGGCTTCTTTCGAGATCGTCATGATGCCGCTGCGCTCACGGGACGGCGCCTGCGACCGCCTGCTCGGCGCAATCACACCGGCGGCGGCCGCGAGCTGGCTGGAGATCGTGCCGCTCGAATTCCTGGCGCTGGATCGCAGCCGCCTGCTGCCGACACATTTCGGCAGAGCCGCGCCAGCCGACGTGCGCCCCGTCAACGAGGTCGTCGCCGGCATAGGCGCCCGTTTCGGCCAGGTCATGCGTCGCATGGTGTCGCAGCTGCTGAGCGTGGAGGCGCGCTGACGGTCCCGTTTTGGAACACGAGGCATACTCGTTTTCGGCTATGCTGGGATGGGTCGGAACAACCTTCTGTTAATGGATTGCGGGTAAAGATCGAACTCTGCCCTTTTCATGAAGAAGCCCTTTGATGCACTCGTTCCAGCCAGCTCAGACGCAAAGACCTGCGCCGCGCCCTGAACAGGGCGTTTTCCAGCGTGTGCCCATCAATATGCAGGGCCGGCTGATGCTTGCTAACTACGAGGAATTCGAATGCATGGTGATCGACATGTCGCCTGGCGACATGTACGTCACCTGCCTTGGCCGGCCGCGTGCCGGCGAACGCGTGATCGCCTATATCGACCACCTCGGCCGCGTCGAAGGTTATGTTCAGACGCTCGACAGCCGCGGCTTCACCATGTCGATCAATGCCACCGACCGCAAGCGCGAGAAGCTCGCCGCCCAGCTCACCTGGCTTGCCAATAAACACGAGCTCGGCCTGCCCGAGGATCGCCGCCACGACCGCCTGACACCGCGCGACGTGAAGACCGAACTTACGCTTGAGGACGGCACGCGCTATTCTTGCCGCATCATGGACCTTTCGCTGTCGGGCGCTGCCATCGACATTGAAATGCGTCCCTCGATCGGAACTGCGGTGCGTCTCGGCAATATGCGCGGGCGTGTCGTTCGCCACTTCGTCGAAGGTGTCGCGATCGAATTCCTCTCGATCCAGTCCCGCGAGACGCTGCGCGAATTCCTTTAGGCCGTCATCCATCCGTCACCGATATGACGGATAAGGCTGCCCTCCTCGATCGCGGGCGCGCCGATGTCACCTCTCTATCCTGATATCGAACCATACGATCACGGCCTGCTCGATACCGGCGATGGCAACCTTATCTATTGGGAAGCCTGCGGCAACCCGGCGGGCCGTCCGGCGCTCGTGCTGCATGGCGGGCCGGGTTCCGGCTGTTCGACTACGGCACGCCGCTATTTCGATCCCGACGCCTACCGGATCATCCTCTTCGATCAGCGCAATTGCGGCCGCAGTCTCCCGAGCGCTGCCGATCCCGAAACCGATCTTTCCCTCAACACGACATGGCATCTCGTTGCCGATATCGAGCGGCTGCGGCTCCATCTCGGCATCGACAGCGGGCTCCTTCTCGGCAACTCCTGGGGCTCCACGCTGGCGCTCGCCTATGCCGAAACCCATCCGGAGCGCGTCGCCGCGATCGTCATCGCTGGCGTGACCACTACGCGCCGCTCGGAGATCGACTGGCTCTATCGCGGCATGGCGCCCCTCTTTCCCGAGGAATGGCACCGTTTCCGTCAGGCGATTCCCGCGGGCATGCAGGGGCAGGACGAGGATATGGTTGCCGCCTACCATCGTCTTCTCAACGATCCGGACCCCGCGACGCGCCTCAAGGCGGCGCGCGACTGGCATGACTGGGAGGCGGCCTCGATCCTGCTTACCGCCCCCGAAGGCCTGCCGCGCCGCTGGGCCGATCCGGCTTATCTGCTGACGCGCGCCCGCATCATCACCCACTACTTCGTGAATGGCGCCTGGCTGGAAGACGGCGCCCTCTTGAAGAATGCAGCGCGACTCAGCGGCATTCCCGGTGTTCTGCTGCAGGGAAGGTTCGATATCGAGGCGCCGCTTGTCACCGCCTGGGAACTGGCCCGTGCCTGGCCGCAAAGCGAGCTCAAGATCATCGAGCAAGCCGCCCATTCCACCTCGAATCCCGATATGACGGCGGCGATCGTTGCCGCCACCGACCGATTTCGCGATCTTCCTCAAAAATAATTTTCCCGCCGAAACCGCGGATGTGAGCGACATTCTGGTTCTGAACCGCCCGAATCGCCCGACTTTGGCCGCATCGCCCGCCTGCTACGTGCCGGCGCTCGCTGCCGGTGGCACAGCGGAATTTATCCGGCTCAACGAAAATCCTTAACATCAGGACGGCAACCCAGGCCTTTTGCGGGCGAAAGCCTTGTTGCGTGAATTACAATTTTATTCGATTTCGAGACAAATCCGCGTCGAATTTTATGCGCATTCGAGATTGTTTTGATCCAATCTTTATCGGTATTTGAATCAACTAAGCCTTTAATTCTATTGCGTAATTTTGCGTGAGATAAAAACGTCTGTGCCATTGTCGCTCCAACTTAGGGGAGACGGCAATGACAACTGCGAACATCCTGAAAGGCGGCCTTCTGGCCGGTGCCATCATGATGGCAATGACGGGTTCGGGACAGGCGATGCCCGCCAGCATGGCCCTGGCAGGCAATGCCAGCCCGCCGATCGGACACTACGAATTCTGCAAGGCGAATCCGAAAGAATGCGCCTATGCCGGCGGCGATGCCGGCCCGGCCATCCTTACCGAGGATCGCTGGAAGGAAATCCTCAAGGTCAACTACACCGTCAATTCGACGATTCAGCCGGAGACGGATGAACAGATCTACGGCGTCGAGGAGCGCTGGGCGATTCCGACCACTGTCGGCGATTGTGAGGACTATGCCCTCCTGAAGCGCAAGATGCTGATCGACGACGGCTTCTCGCCGTCCGACACTCTGATCACCGTCGTGCTGCAGCCGAATGGCGAAGGCCATGCCGTGCTGACTGTTCGTACCGACCACGGCGACTTCATCCTCGACAACATGCGCAACAAGGTGCTGCTGTGGTCGGATACCGAATACACCTATCTGAAGCGCCAGTCCGCCGACGATCCGGCTCGCTGGTCGAAGCTTCAGGACGGCCGCACTGTCGCGGTTGGTAGCGTCAAGTAAACACGGCTCGCCGGCTCCGCCGGCAGCAGCCTTCGGCCCGGTCAGTCCCCGCATCCCCGTCCCCGACCGGTGCCCAAGAGCCGTTCCCGCTGTCCCGGGAACGGCTCACCTATTTCTAGCCCAGGGCGAGCGTTAGCTCGTCCCGTTCCGGTGACGTTGTCCCAAGACAGCACGCCCTTCAATTTTTTAGCAAATTGTTAACCCTGTCGACCCGATGATGCTGATCAGATTCATCATCGGCACCGGCGGTTCGTTTCTTTTCCCGTGGCCGAAACAGCGAAGAACCGCCATGAGCCACGCCGCGCACAGCGCACCGGAGGAGCAGCCGCTCCTTTCCATGGGTTTCCTGTTCCGAACGATGACGGTGATCGCCGTCCTTGCGATTCTCACCGTCGCGATCAGCATCGGCGGGCGTTGGTTCGGCCGGCATATCTCGCTTGCCGGCAACACCGACAGCACGGCCGAAATCACCCTGACCGTCGGTCGGGATACCGTGAAATTTCCCGAGAATGCCATCCGCTTTCCGAGCCAGAGACATGAAGGTGCGGCAGAGCGCGTCGATCTTTACCTCGCATGGCCCGATATGCAGGGGTACAACAAGGCAAATCACCTTCGATTCGACGATATCGCCCAGTCCTCCGGCCTGATCTTTCTCCAGATCACCCAGAGCACGATGTCGCGCGACATGTCCGGGCGGCTGGAGCCGATCTATTCGCATCTGCTCGACGGAATGCCCGAACCCTACCGCGACGGGCTGACACTGCATCGTCTTCGCGCCGACGCGGGTTACGGCGACGAGGTGCTGCTGACGGCGCCCGTCAAGGGCGGGCCGGACTATGTCGTGCGCTGCATATTGCCTTCAGCCCCAGACAAGGCGGCAAGCGGAGATTGTCAGCGCGATATCAAGGTCGGCAGGGATCTCAGCGTTCTCTACCGCTTCTCCAGCAGCCATCTGAATGACTGGGAACATATTGATGCCGCTATCCGCACCTTTGTGGAAGCGCGTCTTGTGAACCATTCCGCGACAAGTTTCTAAAATGCTCCCGGACGGTGAAATAAACGATTCATCATAAACGGATTGGTAACGCCGAGCCGTTAGTTTCAAACGACGGACTGTGCGGCGGGAGGTGTGCGGTTCCTGCCAAATATCTGAAATGCAAGCGAAGAGTGGAATAGTGTCAAGGTCAGTCTCCTCCGTATCATCGTCCCGATCCGGTAGCCTTTTCGCAAGGCTGTTGGCGGTCCTTTCGGTGGCCGTCACGATCGTCCTGGTCGATTCGATAAGTGCCGAAGCGGAAGCGGCAAATTCGAAATATGCGGGCATCGTCGTCGACGCCAAGAGCGGCAATGTTCTCTACAGCGAGAATGCCGATCGGCTGCAATATCCAGCCTCGCTGACCAAGATGATGACCCTCTATATGACCTTTGAGGCGTTGGAGCAGGGTCGCATTCGCTTGGATACACCGGTTCCCTTCTCTGCTCGTGCGGCAGCTCAGGCGCCGACCAAGCTCGGCGTACGGGCCGGCGGCACGATCACTGTCGAACAGGGTATTCTCGGTCTCGTCACTCTCTCGGCCAACGATGCCGCGACCGCCCTCGGCGAAATGCTCGGAGGCGGCAGCGAAGATCGATTCGCCCAGTTGATGACCGCGAAGGCGCATGCGCTCGGCATGACGCGCACCACCTATCGCAACGCCAACGGGCTGCCGAACACCGCGCAGATGACGACGGCCCGCGATCAGGCTCGCCTCGGCATCGCCCTTCGCCAGCATTTCCCGCAATATTACGGTTATTTCTCCACCCGCGCCTTCAAGTTCGGCACACGGACGATCCGCAGCCACAACCGCCTGGTCGGTTCGGTGCGCGGTGTCGATGGCATCAAGACGGGTTACACGCGTGCTGCCGGCTTCAATCTGGTGAGCTCGGTGCAGGTGGACGGCAAGTCGATCGTCGGCGTCGTGCTCGGCGGCGCGTCGACGCCCGCCCGCGACGCCCAAATGCGCAATTTGATTGCGACTTACCTGCCGAAGGCTTCGAGCCGCGGTGGTTCCTCGGCGCTGGTCGCCGAGACAGCCCCTGCCCCGGCGATGATCGAAACGCCCGCTCCGGTCGAGCCGCAGAAAGCTCCTCAGCAGGTCGCAAAAACGATCACATCGGCCCAGCCGCCGGTTTCGGCCGCTGCCGCCGATCTCGGCCTGCCGCATAAGGGACCTCTGCCGGATGCACGCTATCAGGTTGCCGAGACCGAGGTCGCCTATGCCGAGACCGCTGCGCCGAAGACAGACAACCCGCTGGTGACCCAGGCAATGCCTGCGCCGACCAAAGTCAAGACCAAGACCTTCAAGCCGCAGGCTGCGGCCGCTGTGCCGACGGACGAGAGCGATGCTGCCGTTGACAACGTCACGACCGCTTCGACCAGCCCGACCTCGGCCAATACAGGACCGGCCGGCTGGGTCGTGCAGGTTGGCGTTTCGCCGAGCCGGCAGATGGCCATGGATCTCCTGGATAGCGCCAAGAGCAAGGGTGGCAAAGCACTGGCCTCGGCGAAGCCCTTCGCAGTCGCCTACGGCGCCGGCAGTGAGCAGGTTTATCGCGCCCGCTTCGGCGGCTTCGACGACCAGCGCGACGCCATCAACGCCTGCAAGGCCTTGAAGAAGGCCGGCGTCAAGTGCTGGGCCGCCGCCCAATGACCCATTCGATGCTGCCCACGCAAGTGCCGGCGGCATCGGTGACGGCCGGAATCGGTGTTTGCGTTTCCGGCCACCATTTTTGAACTCGATCAGTATTGCTTACGGGGAAAACAATGGCGATCAATGAGAATGTTCCGGGAACGCCTTCAGAGCGCCGCGCCGCGGCAAAGATGCGTTCCTCCCTGCACCCGCTGCACGAGGCCGCATTGCGCCTCGCCGAGCTCGGCCTGCAGCGGCCGAGGGCGAAGTCCGCGAAGACCCGGGATCTCATCAATCTGCTGCTTTGCCATGGCGCCCGCGCCTGGCGTTATTCCCAGCCGGAGGCGCGCATCCACCTGCATGTGACCTCGCCGGACGGCAGCGCACCGGTGCAGCTGCGCCTGCGTTGATCCTCGACAGGTCGATACGGTTTCAGATTTGGGCCGGGTGGCCCGGAGCCATAAGAATCTAGAGCAGGCCGAGTTCGGTCAACTCGCGGCGAAGATCCGCCGGCATTTCCGCGACGCCGGCGCCTAGGCTTGTCAGGTCGGGCGGCACGTCGTCCTGCACATAGTAGCGCCAGCCCTGGAAGGGCCGCTTCGGCTGCACCGCCGTCTCGATGACCTCGGGGCCGAGCATCAGCCGGCAGCGCGAAATCCCCTCGTCGTCTGTGAAGGTCTCGATGTCGAGCAGTTTTTGGCGCGCCTGTACCTGACCCTTGATCACCCAGTAGAGTGAGCCGCCATCCAGCAGCTCCTCCATCCGTTTCGGCACCATGCGCGTCGTGTGCACCGAATGCGGCTCAAGGCCGGCGGCAATGGCGCGCAGCGCCCGCTCCGCCACCCATTCGCGCAGATCCTCTATCGAGTCGGCGCCGACACAGAGTTTGATGAGATGCAATGCCATGCTGCCGTTGAAATCCTTTTGGCAGCGAGCGTCAAGCGCCAAGCTTAGAGCATCCACAAACTCAGCATTCGACGACGTTGACGGCAAGGCCGCCGGTCGAGGTTTCCTTGTATTTTTCGCTCATGTCGTGGCCGGTCTGGCGCATCGTCTCGATGCAGGCGTCGAGGGGTACGAAATGCTGGCCGTCGCCCTTGACGGCGAGTGAGGCCGCGGTGACGGCCTTGACCGCGCCGAGCGCGTTGCGCTCGATGCAGGGAACCTGCACGAGGCCTGCGACCGGATCGCAAGTCATACCGAGATGGTGTTCGAGCGCGATCTCGGCGGCGTTCTCGATCTGCTCCGGCGTGCCGCCCATGACAGCCGCAAGGCCGGCGGCGGCCATGGCTGCGGCCGAGCCGACCTCGCCCTGACAGCCGACTTCAGCGCCCGAGATCGAGGCATTGTGCTTGATGATGCCGCCAATCGCGGCAGCGGTCAGCAGGTAATCGCGGATGCCTTCCTGGTCCCAGTCCTCGTGGAAATGCTCGTAGTAGCGGATCGTCGCCGGAATGACGCCGGCCGCCCCGTTGGTCGGCGCAGTGACGACACGCCCGCCGGCCGCGTTTTCCTCGTTGACGGCCATCGCATAAACGCTCAGCCAGTCGTTGGCGAGCAGCGGGTTGACCCGGTTGCTGCGCCACTCCTCCTCCAGCTTGTCGTGGATCTTGCGTGCGCGGCGTTTGACGTTGAGGCCGCCGGGCATGATGCCATCCACCTTGAGACCGCGCTCGATGCAGGAGCGCATTGCCTCCCAGATGCGGTCAAGCCCCTGGTCGAGTTCCTCGCGCGAGCGCTGGCTCTCCTCATTCGCTCGTTTCATCTGCGCGATCGAAAGCCCGGAGCGCTCCGCCATCTCGAGCATCTGCTTGGCGGTCGAGAAGGGATAAGGGACGCGCGCGCCGCTGGCGGCATTCTTCTTCGCCCGCATCTGCTCCAGCTCGGTATCGGTGACGACGAAGCCGCCGCCGACCGAATAATAAATGCGCTTGAGGAGCAGCCGGCCATCCCTGTCATAGGCCGAAAAAGCCATGCCGTTGGCATGGCCTGGCAGCGGCTGTTTCTTGTCGAAGATGAGATCGGTCTTCGGCTGGAACTGATAGGAAGGATGGCCAGCCGGCGCAATGCGGCCAGTGCGCTCCACCGTATCAATGATGCCGTCCATCTTGTCCGGATCGACACTGTCGGGCGCCTCGCCCATCAGCCCGAGAATGACCGCCCTGCCCGTGCCGTGGCCGATTCCGGTATGCGCGAGCGAGCCGTGCAGGCTGACCTTGATTGCGGCGACCTGCGCGCCCGATGACGGACGCGGCCATTCGTCCGACAGGATCAGCTGGAGAAACCTGTTGGCGGCGGACATCGGACCCATCGTGTGCGAGCTCGAAGGCCCGACACCGATCTTGAAGACATCGAATACCGAAAGAAACATGGATGCGCCTTTTGAATACGAGATTGCAAGCTTAAGCGAGGCCGGTTTCGGATCCGCGCGGCGCACCGACATCGCATGGAGCCGGTGCGACATCGGGACTACACGCTAGAGCGCCGCGCGTCGAATAGGGCCGCGCTAGCACTTTGAGTTTGCGCATAGTCCTTTCCGAAAATCGAATCCGATTTTTCGGGATTATGCGCTAAACCAAGCGGCCTGCGTTACCAGTCATTGCAGCATTCGAGGCATATGTAGAGTGTGCTTTATGCCGATATCGGCGTAGAACCGATTGGACATAGCGCAAGAAAAGATTGGATCGCGATCTTGGCCCCGGATGAGGCCGGGGGAAGGTTGAACAACCTGTCCATTGCTAGACTAGTGACCTTGCAGATTGGAACGACATCTCGGAGATTTGAAACATGGCGCTCAAGCGGATGGACAACGTAGGAATCGTCGTCGAAGACCTCGAAGGGACGATTGATTTTTTTCGAGAACTCGGCCTCGAGTTCGAAGGGCGGGCCACGATCGAAGGAGAATGGGCCGGACGTATCACCGGATTGGGCGACCAGCATGTCGAGATAGCCATGATGCGTACACCCGATGGACACAGCCGGCTCGAGCTCTCCCGCTTTCTGAAGCCGCGTGTCGTCGCCGATCACCGGAACGCCCCGGTCAATGCGCTCGGCTATCTCCGCGTCATGTTCACCGTTGATGACATCGACGACACGCTTGAAAGGCTCCGTACGCGCGGCGCGCAGCTCGTAGGCGAAGTCGTGCAGTATAAAGACGCGTATCGGCTCTGCTACATAAGAGGGCCCGAAGGGCTTCTCATCGGACTCGCCCAAGAACTCGGCTGAGCGCAATACGAAGACGATGACGAAGAGCGTCAATGCCAGCGAGAATCTGCGCTATGCGCGACGCTTCTCGTTGAGATTATCTTGAATGACGCCATCGGCCCCATCCCCCGCTTCGGGCGTAGTCGAGATCTGCCGTTGATCGGCCATGGTTGAAGTCGCGCCGTGCAACAGACGCTTTTCGATCTCTTGCAGATTGATGATCGCGCGGTCCGTTTGATCAGCCGGAGTTTTGCGCGAAACCACACGCGATCGATTATCGTGCCATAGCCGAACCAGCCGCCGCCGACCGGGAACCTCGATCGTCTCGTGGATGAACCATGCCCCGACTGCCGCAACGAAAAGCGTCACCACAATGAGCGCCGGTTCCGGCATCAAGGCATCAAAAGTCAGACGCGTCAGGAACATGATGGGGACATGGAAAAGGTAAAGTGAAAAGCTGATCCTCCCTAGAAACCGTATTGGTGCAGCTGCCAGGACATGTGCGGCGACGGGAGGTTGTCGAGCGACGAGCCCGACAATTACGGCTGCGGCCACTGCACTTTGCAGGCCCCAGAATTCGGGGGAAAAGCCCGGCAAGATATGCCTGTAAGTGAAAAACACAGCCAGAAGGAAAAGCGTCAAAATCCCTGTGAGGACAGATGGAATCCAGCTGTTCCAGTAGGAATGCATCATTCCGGCAAGTGCGCCGAAAAGAAAATAAGGGAGTTTGGAGACGAGCATTATTCCCGGGCCGGGCAATTCAACCAGGCCGTCCGCGACGGCGACCACGGTGAGGCCCACAATCAGGCCGCTATAGCGTTGCGGCTGGGCCAAGCAAAGCCACAGGACAGGAAAAAGCAGATAGAATTGGATCTCAGGTGGTATCGACCAGAAAACACCGCTGGAGCCGAGAAGGAAGACATGGCGCACAAAATCCGCGCCGCCCATGATCGGCTGAACAAAATCCAGATTTTGCATGCTCGACAGCATCGCTACAAAAACGACGGCGGCGAGATAAACCGGATAGATGCGAGCAAAGCGGCTCACAAGAAAATCCATCACGTTTTCTCTCGTGACCGGCCTTGAGCCGTAGAGATGAGCCATCAGGAAGCCGCTAAGAGCAAAAAACAAACCGACAGCTTCATCGCCCATCGTGACGAGATGCGGAGCTGTGATGGGAAAGATAAAGCCAATATGGGCTCCAACGACCAGAAGCGCAGCGACACCGCGCAGGCCATCGAGACTCGGGATGTAATCCGGCCGACTCATGTGTCACTTTTCAATTAGGTGTTCGGATCCAGTCCTGAACAATTGGCCGCCACAACTTTACAAGCGGTTAACGCGGTGCGTTCGTCTGCTGGTTGCTATGCCACACGGCGCTCCCTTCAGAAGATGCCGGTCGTCGATCCTAAGCCTTGTCGTTTCCCGGCGGCTCGATTATGCCGAAGTGCTGCGTGGCCGAAAGCCCGCGTAAAGCCGCCGAACTCGGCCATGCGGCATAATCCGACTTGCGGCACAATGGCCGCTTTCATGCGGAGACTGAATCACTGATGACGATGGCGGACTACATCGCTCTGGCCTTCTTTGCCTGTATGTGGGTGGGCTATTCCTGGCTGCTGCAGGGCCGCACTTTCTTCGGACGCACCAGCCTGACGCATGCGATGATCGAGCGGCGCAGGGAGTGGATCTACAATTCGTTGCGCCGCGATCTGAAGATGATCGACACGCAGATTATGGCCGGCCTGCAGAACGGCACCGCCTTCTTCGCCTCGACCTCGATTTTCGCGATCGGCAGCTGCTTTGCCCTGCTCGGCGCAACAGAAAAGGTCGACGCCGTTTTCGCCGACCTGCCCTTCGTCTTCCACGGCGGCCACGCCGCCTTCGAGCTCAAGGTCGGAGGGCTCGCGGCGCTTTTCGGCTATGCCTTCTTCAAGTTCGGCTGGTCCTACCGGCTGTTCAACTATTGTACCATCCTTTTCGGCTCGATCCCGATGCTGCGCGAGGCCGAAAGCGATGTCATCGCCGCCGAGCGAGCCGCCGAACGCGTCATTCGCATGAACGTCATTGCTGCCAGCAATTTCAACGAAGGCCTCAGGGCAATCTTCCTGTCGATCGGATATCTCGGCTGGCTCATCAACCCTTATGTCTTCATGGTGACGACATCGGTCGTCATTTTCGTGCTGGCACGCCGGCAGTTCTTCTCGGAAGCGCGTCTGGCGATCATGGATGTCGGTTCGCCATCAAATCTCCACCTTTCTGCTATTCGCCGCGATATGCCGTCGCGCGACGGAAATGATTTGCCCGAGGGCTTCTGATGACATTGCCGGCAATTGAAGCCGATGCCGCGGCCAGACCGCCACGCATCGGTCTATTGGATACCGCGCGCGGCGCCGCGCTGATCGCCATGGCGACTTACCATTTCAGCTGGGACATGGAGTTCATGGGGTATCTCGCGCCGGGCACGGCCGAGACCGGCTGGCTGAAAATCTATGCCCGGGCGATCGCCACGACCTTTCTCTTCATCGTCGGAATCAGCCTGGCGCTCTCGAGCACGCCCGAAGTGCGCTGGCCCTCCTTCTGGAAGCGGTTCGGCATGATTGCCGCTGCGGCCGCGCTCATCTCGATCGCCACGCGTATCGCAATGCCGAACGAGTGGATCTATTTCGGCATCCTGCATTGCATCGCTGTGCTCACGCTCATCGGCGTCGTTTTCGTCAGGCTTCCGCTCGCTTTCACGCTGATCGTCACGGTCGCCCTCCTGGCGGCGTGGATCACCGACAATTTCGGAACACCGGGCCTGCTTCGATCATCTTTCTTCGATCCCAGATATCTTGCCTGGATCGGCCTTGCCGAGATGCCCGAACGCTCCAACGACTACGTCCCGCTCTTTCCATGGGGAACGCCCTTTTTCGTCGGATTGAGCTTTGCCTCGATTGCCCTCAGAACCGGGATTGTCCACCGGCTTGCCGCCATCGGCACCGACTCCAGGTGGACGGCAAAGCTTGGCCGTCACAGCCTTGCGTTCTACCTCATTCACCAGCCGGTTTTGATCGCTCTCGCCTACGGACTTTCCCTTGTGGTCCCGCCGCCGAAGCCTGATCCGGTCGAAACTTACCTAAAGCAATGCAATGCCGCTTGCGTCATGCAGCAGGGCGAAGCGCTCTGCCGCAGCTTCTGCCAGTGCACGCTGCAAAAATTGCAGACGCAAAGCCTGCTTACCCCACTGCAGGCGGGGACGATCGACATAGAAAACGACGAGCGCGTCCAGACGATTGCCGCCGAATGCAGCGCCGAGGCGCAATAATGGCGGCCGCTCGGCGGCAGTTTCAGGTGGTGACGCCGATTTCGGCGAGGCGGCCGAGGCAGGCTTCTTCGATATTGTCGAGTTCGGTCAGGGTGTCGTCGATGTCCTTGCGCTTCTGGCGCAGATCCTCACGCTTCTCGTCGACACGTTTCATCAGCAGCTTGAGCTGGCCGAGCTCGCCCGGCGGCTCCTTGTAGACCTGGATGATCTCGCGAATCTCGGCGATGGTGAAACCGATGCGCCGGCCGCGCAGGATTTCCGCGATGAGACGCCGGTCGGCCTGCCGGAAGAGACGGGTGCGCCCACGCCGCTCCGGATGGATCAGCCCCTCGTCCTCGTAGAAGCGGAGCGTGCGCGTGGAGACCCCGAATTCGCGCGTCAGCTCCGTTATGCTATAATATTTGTTCACCGGCATGTGTTCCCCGTCTGCGCAGGCCATAATATTGACTTTTACGTAATAGTCAATTTAGCGGTCGATCAGATGCCGAACCACCAGGTGGCGATGCCGAGAAAAGCGAAGAAACCGGTACAGTCGGTCACCGTCGTGACGAAAACGGACGAGGCGATCGCCGGATCGGCTCCCATCTTGTCGAGCAGCAGCGGCAGGAGAATGCCGGCAAGGGCCGCCGCCATCAGGTTGATGATCATCGCCGCGGCGATCACGCCGCCGAGCTGATAGTCGTGAAACCATATGCCGGCGATCGCGCCCATGATCGTCGCGAAGATGATGCCGTTGAGGATGCCGACGCCCGCCTCTCTGCGGATGATGCGGCCGGCATTGTAGATATCGATATCGCGGGTGGCGAGCGCGCGCACGGTCACCGTCATCGTCTGCGTGCCGGCATTGCCGCCCATCGAAGCGACGATTGGCATCAGCACGGCAAGTGCGATCATCTTTTCGATCGAGGCGTCGAAAAGGCCGATGACGCTCGCCGACAGCATCGCCGTGGCGAGGTTGATCAAAAGCCACAGGAAACGCGAGCGCGCCGTCGAGAGCACGTTGTCGGACAGTTCTTCGTCGCCGACGCCGCCGAGGCGCTTGATGTCCTCGTCCGCCTCCTCGTGGATGACGTCGACGACATCGTCGATGGTCAAGACGCCGACCAGCCGGCCGTTCTCGTCGACCACGGCGGCCGAGAGAAGGTCGTACTGCTCGAAGAGCTGGGCGGCCTCTTCCTGGTCCATTTCGGCCGGGATCGGATGGTTCGTCTCCCGCATGATCTGCTCGATCTTTGTCTGCCGCTTGGTGCGCAGGATCTGGTCGAGATCGACGGCGCCGAGCAGCTTGAAGGTCGGATCGATGACGAAGATCTGCGAGAAGGAATAGGGCAGATCTTCCTCGTCGCGCATATAGTCGATCGTCTGTCCCACAGTCCAGAACGGCGGCACGGCGACGAATTCCGTCTGCATGCGGCGTCCGGCCGAACTTTCGGGATAATCGAGCGCCCGGCGCAGCCGCACCCGCTCGGTGAATGGCAGTTGCGCGAGAATCTCTTCCCGGTCTTCCTTGTCGAGATCCTCGAGAATGTAGACCGCATCGTCCGAATCGAGTTCGCCGATCGCCGCAGCGATCTGCTCGTTCGGCATCTGGTCGACGATTTCGCGGCGGATCGCCTCGTCGACCTCGGTCAGCGCCGTCATGTCGAAATCGTCGCCAAGCAAGCGCACCAGCGCCAGGCGCTGGTCCGGCTGGATCGATTCCAGCAGGTCGCCTATTTCGGATTCATGCAGGCGGGCAACGTTCTGGCGCAGGAACAGCGTATCGCGGTCGGCGATCGCAGCGCCGACGAGCGCCAGGAAATCGCTGCGGACATTGCCGTCCTCGTCGTAGATGTCGGCTTCTTCGTCATCGCGCCTGCGAATGCGGTCTTCCCCGTCGGTCGTCGTCATCTGCCGCCTCGCATCTGGTTCGAATTTCAACGACTGCCGCCGCCATTCGCAAATGTCGGCCGAAAACACATTGTCAACAAGCGGATAAGTCAATCCGGCGCGCGCTTCCCGCAGCCGGAATTCCTGCTCCTGCTAGCCCAAAGCATCCTTGCCGTAAAGCTGCAAACCATGCTTCGTGATGACAATGCCTGCGGCCGGCGATAGTTTCCGCAACCGTCCAAGCACAGGAAGCCCGTCCCATGCCCATTCGTCCGATTCTGCGCTATCCGCATCCTGGCCTGAATACCGTCTGCACGTCTGTGAAGGTCTTCGATTCGTCGCTCGCCGAGCTCGCCGACGATCTGCTAGCGACTATGCGCGCTGCTCCCGGCGTCGGCATCACCGCCGCCCATATCGGCGTCCTCAGCCGCGTGACGGTGCTGGAGCTCGACAGGGCCGACGGCGTACGCCTCTACGTCAACCCGGAGATCACCTGGTTTTCCAAGGAGACGATGAGCCACGCCGAAGGCAGCGTCTCCATGCCCGGTGCGACCGACGAGGTGACGCGCCCGCGGGCAATCCGCTTCCGCTATCAGGATGGCGAGGGCGCCGTGCACGAAGATGCCGCCGAAGGTTTTCTCGCCATCTGCATTCAGCACGAAATCGATCAGCTCGACGGCATTTTCTGGCTGCAGCGCCTCTCGCGGCTGAAGCGCGATCGTCTCGTGAAGAAATGGGAGAAGACGACCGGCTGACAAATCGTCCGCCGCCTCGAACCATTGGCCGTTGCTCGCGTTCTCAAAAGAGAAAGCAAGGAGCGACGGCAATGGCAAGGATCGATGGTAAAACCCCGCCTACAGGCGATAAGCCCAAGGTTTCCCGAAACAATCTGGAGCTTTCCCGCGAAGAAGATTATCGCGACCTCGAGGAACGCAATCTTGACGATGGCTGGCCCTATGCCGACGGCACCGGCACTGAAGGCCCGGGAAATCGACCCTATGGCGAGACCGCGGCCAATTTCGAGACCGCTCCCAACAAGGGCTTCCGGATCGACGGCATCGACAGGGACGGAAACGAGAATCGTCTGAAGGATTCGCTGCGCGCCAATATGATCGATCGGGATGAAAGCGATGATCTGGAAGCGCGGGTGACGGACAACCTCGAAAACATTCCCGAGGTCGACATAAACAGCATCGAGGTCCACGCCGACGGACACGTTGTCACCCTGGAAGGCTCCGTGGAGACGATCGGCATTGCCCGCAAGGTCGAACTCAGCGCGCTTTCGGTCGACGGCGTCCATCATGTGCGCAACAAACTGCAGCTGACCGGTGTCGATGCGCATATCCCGAATGAGGATTGAACGCACACCCGATAAAAGAACCCGGGAGGCAGCCCCTCGCCTCCCGAATGGCCGCCGCAATATTACCAAAAGTTAATCAATTTCCGATTGTATCGAACATTGTTTTGTGCCTGTCAATTTTGCCTGTTTTTCTTAGGCGGCTTCCGTAACGAAAACGTCAAATCCGTTGACAAGACTGTGATTTCATTTGAACAAAAGGGTGGACGCAGGCCTTTTCATTTCACAAAATTGCCTGAATTGGGGCGCGAACTTCTCTTCGCCGGGGATGGCTTATGCTGTTGAATTCAACAGTAGATTGAGGAGATAAACTCATGCGCATCAAATTTGCTCTCGCCGCCTCCCTGTTCGCCGTCAGCCTCGCAGGCGCTGCCTTCGCCCAGTCGACCTATTCCAACGACTACACCAACGATAGCGATGGTTTTGCCCCCAGCCCGATGTCAAAGCCGGCTCCGGTGCATTACAGCAACCGCAAGGCCCCGGCCTATTCCAGCGACTACACCAATGACAGCGACGGTTTTGCCCCAAGCCGCATGTCCGGCCCGGCCGTCGACAAGATGGCGACCGCCAGCATCAAGCCCCTGCCCCCATGCCACAGCATGATCGGCCCGAGCGGCTCCCACACCAAGGGTGCCGACAGTGGAGCTTCCCGCACCGACGCATGCCGTGCAATGCACTGATCAGCGATCATCATTGGCTGAAGGAAAGGGCCGGAAGTCGGCCCTTTTTCTTTTAAATCCGCTTCGTGTCTCAGAAGACGAATGGAATGAGCCGGTAACGGGTCGTGGCCATGAAGGTTACGTATAAAGGATCCTGCTTGAGCAGACGCTCTTCAGCCAGCAGCCGAAAACATTGTGCCGTAAGGGCAATTGCATAGACGGCAAAGTTCCAAAAGCTCGGATGGACCAGGAAAAAGCCGATATGCGTCAGCAGATAGCCTGCATACATCGGATGGCGGATAAATTTATAGGGTCCGCCGATCTTCACGCCCCGATTGGCCGGCACCAGCCCGAAGCTTCGCAGCAGCGTCAGCTTTGCCGCGATTTGCAGGCTGAAACCGAAGGCCATTGCCATCACGCAGAGCGGGATCGGCGCAAGCGGCTGCGAATCGGAGGGCGTGACGAGCAGCGGGAAGGTAGTGCCGACGGCGGTGACCATCCAGTCGAAAAGGCGCAGCGACGTATTTCTCGTCGGCCGGCGCGTCAGAATGAGGAAGGCCGCGGCCGCCTCTGAGACAATCAACAGGCAATCGATGATCGCCCGGTTGTCCCGCATCTGGGGCACGACACGCATGACGATGGCGACGAAGAAATATCCAATGAGGGCCTTCTCGACGATATCGAGAGCAAAATGAACATCGAGGAGTGACCAGCTTGACGCCTGTTTTTTCATTGTCCTCAACCACTTTCGCATGCACAGAGCCGAGTTTACCTCTATATGCGCCATTGCTAATTATGTATTAAGGCGCTCTATGAATTTTCACGGTGCAAATGCTCTTGCTTCTCCGATCCGGCTGCAGAACGCAGCAACAATGACAAGCTTAAAGGCATTGTCACAGGCAGTAGAGTTCTGTCAGGATCTGCCGCAACTATTGCGCGGCGAGCGTTCCCTTGAAAGGGAGATGGTGCGGTCGAGAAGACTCGAACTTCCACGGGTTGCCCCACAGCGACCTCAACGCTGCGCGTCTACCAATTCCGCCACGACCGCATCGTGGTAGGTGCCGATTTGCGTCGGCGGGGCAGCATGTAGCAAAAGCATTTAGGGTGCACAAGGGCGATATGACAGTTTTTTTTAAAACCTGTCACAGCATTTGAATTGCCCTCCAAACGGGTTCATATACGGCTACTGCCGCCCCTTTTTTCGCAGGCAATACGGGAGAGCGGCAAGGAATGGCTATGCTTCGCACCGATCTCGAATTCTCCATGCTTCCGAAACTCGGCTCTCGCCCGGTGCGCTGGCGCATCGCCGATGGCCTCGTTCCTTATGAGGAGGCGGTGGAGACGATGGAGCGCGAGGTGGCGGCGATATCAGATGGCGGCGACGAGCTGGTCTGGCTCGTCGAGCATCCGCCGCTTTACACCGCCGGCACCAGTGCCGATGCGCGGGATCTGGTGGACCCGAACCGTTTTCCGGTCTTCGGGACGGGGCGCGGCGGGGAATATACCTATCATGGGCCTGGCCAGCGCGTCGCTTATGTCATGCTCGACCTCAAGCGGAGGCGCCAGGACGTGCGCGCCTTCGTCGCCGCCCTGGAGGAGATCGTCATCCGGACGCTCGATATGATGAACGTGCGCGGCGAGCGGCGCGAGGATCGCGTCGGCGTCTGGGTGCGCCGCCCCGAGAAACCGCTGCTGGCCGACGGAACGATGGCGGAAGACAAGATCGCGGCCCTCGGCATCAGGCTGCGCAAATGGGTGACTTTCCACGGGCTGTCGCTCAACGTCGATCCAGATCTCGATCATTTCAGCGGCATCGTGCCCTGCGGGATATCGGGCTATGGCGTCACCAGCCTCGTCGATCTTGGCCTGCCTGTCATGATGGCGGATGTCGATATCCGGCTGCGGGCCGCCTTCGAGCAGGTTTTCGGCGAAACGGTGAGCGAGGTCTGATCTTCGCCGTTGCCGGCTTGATTTGCCCGGCTTTCCCGTGATTGATGGCATGGTTCCCTTCAGAATCGGCAGCCATGTCAGAGCATTCAGCCCATCAAAATTCCCTGCAGGGCATGGCCATCATGTCCGGCGCCATGCTCATCCTGCCGACCATGGATGCCATCGCCAAATACATGGCGACCTTCGAGGCGATGTCGCCGGGCCAGGTCACTTTCTACCGCTTCTTCTTTCAGCTTGCCTGCACCCTGCCGTTTCTCTTCGCCTTTTTCGGGCGGAAGGCGCTTTCGGCCAAACGGCCGTGGATGAACCTGCTGCGCGGCGTGCTGCATGGTGCCGCGAGCCTGCTGTTCTTCGTCGCCGTCAAATACATGCCGCTCGCCGATGTCTTCGCCATCTATTTCGTCGAGCCCTTCATGCTCACCGCCATGTCCGCGCTGTTTCTCGGCGACAAGGTCGGCTGGCGTCGCTGGATGGCGATCGTCGTCGGTTTCGGCGGCGCGATGATCGTCATTCAGCCGAGCTACGAGATCTTCGGCCTGAAGGCCCTGCTGCCGGTTGCCTGCGCCTTTCTCTTCGCGCTCTATCTTTTCCTCAATCGCGCGATCGGCGAAGCTGATTCGCCGCTGACCATGCAGACGATGTCCGGCATCGGTGGAGCAGTTTTCATGGCGGCCGCCCTTATCGTCGGAAGCGGTTCCGGCAGTGCTGATTTTGCCATCTCCCTGCCCTCCTCCATTCTCGGCCTCGTCCTGCTTCTCATCCTCGGCTCGATTTCGGGATATGCGCACCTGTTGGTCGTTAGGGCTTTCCGGCTCGCACCGCTCTCGCTGCTTGCGCCTTTCCAATATTTCGAGATCATCTCGGCGACCGTGCTCGGCTATGCGGTGTTCAACGATTTCCCGAGTTTTTCCAAATGGATCGGCATTTTCATCATCGTCGCTTCCGGTCTCTTCATCATCTGGCGCGAGCGGCTGCAGGCACGATCGTTAAAATCTTCCTGACCGGGCAAATACGGGGTTAACTCCCCTTCTTGAGGGATCGTCAATTCGCAGACGGTAAAACAATCTTCGGCTTCATGATGAAGTCTGGAGTTAAAACATGAGCGAATTCCGTCTCGCTTTTCCGGCCTCCGTCGTGGCCGGTAAGCATCGGCTGACGGCCGAAGATATAGTGCTGCTGCGCAAACATGCCTTTCCGGAAGGTATCCGGACATCCCAGGATGTCGTGGCGATGTTGGCGCTGAACAATTCCTGCCCTGAAAAATGCACCGAGTGGAATGCTTTCTTCGTGGAGCAACTCGCCGGTTTCATCGTTAATCACACCTATCCGCAGGGCTCGCTTGATGAAATCAACGTCGCCTGGATCATGCGCATGTTTACGACCGATGGTGTCGTCAACTCGGCGCTGGAGCTCGAGCTCATTCTCCATGTTATGGAGATTTCGGCCGATGTTCCGGGCGAACTGAGAGCCCTCGCCCTCGATCAGCTTCGGCTGGCGATCACCGACGGCATCGGCGGCTACAAGTTATCGCGCGCCGTCGACCGCCGGAACATCACCCGCCAGGATGTCGATTTCGCGATGCGCATATTCAGAGCCATCGCCGAAGGCGGCGTCATCGCCGTCTCGCCGGCCGAATATGGCGTGCTCCAGCAGATCGAGCAGGCAACGCTGCCTAGCGCGAATCATCCGCACTGGAACGGCATCATGGCCGCTATCGAGCTGCGCGACCGTCCTGAGCCGCGGCGTAGCCGCTGGCTGCGCATCGTCGACGAAGAACCCGTCTGGGAAGCCGCGGTCGCCTGACGCCTTGCAGCATGACCTGCCTCAAGCCTGATTGTGCGTTCCGATGTTTTGTGCGTAAAACTTCGGAACGCATTTCTGGGTGGAGTCTCGATGTTCAAGAAAATCCTGATCGCGAATCGCGGCGAAATTGCCTGCCGCGTGATCAAGACTGCGCGCCGCATGGGCATTTCGACCGTTGCAGTCTATTCGGATGCCGATCGGGACGCGCTGCATGTCGAGATGGCCGACGAGGCCGTTCATATCGGCCCGGCAGCGGCCTCCGAGAGTTATCTGGTCGCCGAAAAGATCATCGCTGCCTGCAAGGCGACGGGTGCTGAGGCCGTGCATCCGGGTTACGGCTTCCTCTCCGAGCGTGCTTCCTTCTGCGCCGAGCTGGAAAAGCAGGGCATCGTCTTTATCGGGCCGAAGCCGAAGGCGATCATGGCGATGGGCGACAAGATCGAATCGAAGAAATTCGCCAATGCCGCCGGTGTCTCCACCGTGCCGGGCCATCTCGGCGTCATCGAAGACGCCGCCCAGGCGGAAACGATATCAGGCGGGATCGGCTATCCCGTCATGATCAAGGCCTCGGCCGGCGGCGGCGGCAAGGGCATGCGCATCGCCTGGAACAAGGCGGAAGTGCGCGACGGCTTCGAGCGTGCCCGCTCGGAGGCGAAAAGCTCCTTCGGAGACGACCGCGTCTTCATCGAGAAATACGTCGTCGAGCCGCGCCATATCGAAATCCAGGTGCTGGCCGATGCGCATGGCAATGTCGTCTATCTCGGCGAGCGCGAATGCTCGATCCAGCGCCGGAACCAGAAAGTGGCGGAAGAGGCGCCCTCGCCCTTCCTCGACGAAGCCACCCGCAAGGCCATGGGCGAGCAATCGGTGGCGCTGGCAAGAGCCGTCGACTACCAGAGCGCCGGCACCGTCGAATTCATCGTCGACCGCGACCGCAACTTCTATTTCCTCGAAATGAACACCCGCCTGCAGGTCGAGCATCCCGTGACCGAACTCGTTACCGGCATTGATCTTGTCGAGCAGATGATTCGCGTCGCGGCGGGAGAGCACCTACCCTTCACTCAGGCCGATATCAGGCTTGACGGCTGGGCGATCGAGAGCCGGCTCTATGCCGAAGACCCCTACCGCAACTTCCTGCCCTCGATCGGCCGCCTGACGCGCTATCGTCCGCCGGCCGAAGGCAGGACCGGCAATGTCGTTGTGCGCAACGATACCGGCGTCTTCGAGGGCGCGGAGATTTCGATGTATTACGATCCGATGATCGCCAAGCTCTGCACCTGGGCGCCAACCCGGCTCGAGGCGATCGAGGCCATGGGTCAGGCGCTCGATGGCTTCGTCGTCGATGGCATCCAGCACAATGTGCCTTTCCTTGCGGCGCTGATGAAACATCCGCGCTGGCGCGAGGGCCGGCTTTCCACAAGCTTCATCGCCGAGGAATATCCCGACGGTTTTGCGCCGATGAAGCCGGATCGGGCGGAAGAGGCCGTGCTCGCGGCGATCGCGCTCTCCGCCTCGCTGATCGAGACGAGCCGCCGCGAACGTTTCGCCGATCGCCTGCGCGCCGCAGCGGGCGCGCTGCATGAGGATTGGATGGTGAAGCTCGGCGGCAACTACTATGTCGCCGCCAGATTGCTCGACGGTCTCGTCACCATCCCCTTCGACATGGATATTGCGATACAGGGCGAAAACAAGAGCGTTGTCACTGATTGGAGACCAGGCGATCCGGTTTGGAGCGGTAAAGTCGGCGGGCGCGACGTCATTGCGCAAATCCGTCCTGTTCTCAACGGTTTGCGCATCGACTGGCAGGGGCTTTCGGTGACGGCCAAGGTCTTTTCGCCCCGTCATGCAGAGCTCGACAGGCTGATGCCGGTAAAGCTTCCGCCCGATACGTCCAAGTTCCTGCTTTGCCCGATGCCAGGCCTCGTCGTTGCCATCGCCGTTGCCGAGGGCCAGGAGGTCAAGGCCGGCGAGACGCTTGCGGTCGTAGAGGCGATGAAGATGGAAAACGTGCTGCGTGCCGAACGCGATCTCGTCATCTCGAAGATCAATGCCGCGCCTGGCGAAAGCCTGGCCGTCGATGCCGTCATCATGGAATTCGCCTGAGGCGACGGCGCGGGTCAGCCCGTCATTCCTTGCTTGAAGTCAGCCGTCCCGTCGTACATATACGGAAAACCTCGAGCTCATGTATTCGGCGAGAGCATCCACAGCGGGATTAACTGATGGCTCCGACGACTTACACAACCGACCTCAAGGGTCTCGACGAGTTCTCTGCCCGTGAACTCTACGACCTCATGAGAATGCGAGTCGACGTCTTTGTCGTCGAGCAGAACTGCCCCTATCCCGAGCTCGACGGCAAGGATATCGATGCCCTGCATCTGCGGCTGCTGGACGGCGGCGAACTGCTCGCCTCTGCGCGGGTGCTGAAACCGCACAGTGCGCAGGATCCGTCAAAGATCGGCCGCGTCGTCGTCTCGCCTGCCCATCGCGGAAAGCGTCTGGGCGGTGCATTGATGAGCGAAGCGATCGCTGCCTGCGAGCGGCTTTTTCCGGCAAACCCCATTGCGCTGTCGGCGCAGGCCCATCTGCGCCGCTTCTACGAATCCTTCGGCTTTATCGGCACGTCTGAGGAATATCTAGAAGACGGCATTCCCCATATCGATATGGTCCGCCAGCCGGTCCCTCAGCCGGCATGAGGATATCGCCATGATCTACGTCGATGCCGATGCCTGCAAGACGAAGTGGTCAGCAAGCTGAAATCCAGGCGATCGGTTGTTACGTCGCAAAAATCACCGTGAAAGATTTGGCAAGGCTTCACCAAGTGTGAAGCCCTTTCATGTTACCGCTTCGGTGCTTGGCACTCATGCTGCGCAAGAGGGGGATTCTATGATTTTTCGGACTGTTATTTCGGCCTGTGCAATTGTCTTACTGCCCGCCATCGCACTTGCGGACCCCACAGGTTCCTACAAGGTCGCCGGCACCAGCGAGGACGGCAGCAAATATCAGGGCACCGTTAAGGTGCTTCGCAGCGGCTCGACCTATGTGGTCGATTGGATGATCGGCAAGGACGAGTCGGTCGGCACCGGTATCGGCGCGAAATTCAGTGGTAACAGTTTCGAAATGGGTCCGGCGAGCGATAAGGACACGGCGATCTCCGTCGGCTACGTCTCCAAGGAAAATTTCGGCATCGCCATGTATTTCGAGCAGCCGGACGGCAGCTGGCAAGGTGTCTGGACCTATGGCGGCTCGGAAAAGGTTGCGAGCGAAACCTGGACTCGCCAATAATCGGAGCGTATCAGGCGTCGGCATTGAATGAGGTAAAGAACCCTTGATCTATGTCGATGCCGATGCCTGCCCGGTGAAGCCGGAAATCCTCAAGGTCGCCGAACGCCACGGCCTCGAAGTTACCTTCGTCGCCAATTCGGGCCTGCGCCCCTCGCGCGATCCCATGATCCACAACGTCATCGTCTCCAACGCCTTCGACGCCGCCGACAATTGGATTGCCGAGCGCGCCGGCTCGGGCGACGTCGTCGTCACCGCCGATGTGCCGCTCGCCGTCCGCTGTGTCGCGACCGGCGCTTTCGTCAGCGGCCCGACAGGCCGCGTCTTCGATGAGACCAATATCGGCATGGCGAGCGCCATGCGGGACCTCGGGGCGCATTTGCGCGAAACCGGCGAGAGCAAAGGTTATAATGCTGCCTTCAGCCCCAAGGATCGCTCACGGTTCCTCGAAACTTTCGATCGCCTCTGCCGACGCGCCAAGAGCCATTCGCAGGGCGCCGACAACACGTAATAGCTTCCAGGCGCCGGCCACAAAGGCCCGCAAGAAACGGGTGGCATGGCAGCCATGCCAATTCCTACCTTGAACACAGCCGTTCCCTCGCGCATATAGTTTTCATCGCAGACGACTGCGGCATCCTGAGGATGCAACCGTCGCGGGGACGGCCTCGCTCTTTGAACAGGAGAGTCGCATGGCCTGGTTTCTGCTTTTTCTTGCCGGTCTTTTTGAATGTGGATGGGCGATCGGTCTTAAATATACCGATGGCTTTACGCGGCCGCTGCCGACGGCCCTGACGGTTATATCCATGGTGGTGAGCGTCGTGCTGCTCGGTCTTGCCGTAAAGCACCTGCCGATCGGCACAGCCTATGCGATTTGGACTGGCATCGGCACTGTCGGCACCGTGCTTCTCGGCGTCTGGTTGCTCGGCGATTCGGCCAGCGTCTCCCGCCTTGCCTGCATCACGTTGATCGTTGCCGGCATCGCCGGCCTCAAGCTTACTGCCTGATCCGCGAAAACACTGCGGGGCGCCGAAGCGCCCCGCAGCCGATAAGCATCAAGCCGTCTTGCGGTTGTCGACGGCAAGAGCGCCTGGACCGGAGAAGAACAGATAGAGGAAGACGAAGCAGAACAGGATTGCGGCGTCGCCCTGGTTGACGGCCGGGTAGAAGCTGCTCGGCGCATGCGCCATGAAATAGGCGACCGCCATTTCGCCGGCGAGAAGGAAGGCGATGGGGCGCGTCAGCAGGCCGACGAGAATGAGAAGGCCGCCGATCAATTCCAGAAGTGCGGCGAAAAGCATCAGCGGCGGCAACGAGCCGGACATCTGAGAAGCCGGGAAACCGAAAAGCTTCATCGTGCCGTGCTCGATGAACAGCAGCGCGGTGATGATTCTGAGAGCGGCCAGCCCATAGGGGCGATAGGCAGAAAGACGCTCGAAAGTTGACATTAAACCTCTCCTATAAAAGAATAAGAGCCGAGCGTTAACTTGTCCTCGACAAGGATTGAACACACGGATCGCTGACGGCCGTTCACTTTTTCGACAGTAGGTGAACACCCGATCGCGCAGGTTTATTCGGTGAAAACGTCAAAGCGGAATGTTGTCGTGTTTCTTCCAGGGATTGGCGAGATCCTTGTTGCGCAGCATCTTCAGGCCGCGCGCCAGCCGCCGCCGGGTCGAATGCGGCATGATCACCTCGTCGACATAACCGCGCTCGGCGGCGACGAAGGGCGAGAGAAAACGGCCCTCGTACATTTTCGTATGGGCGGCGATCTTCTCGGGATCGGCGATGTCCTTGCGGAAGATGATTTCGACCGCGCCCTTGGCGCCCATCACCGCGATCTGCGCCGTCGGCCAGGCATAGTTGAGGTCGCCGCGCAGGTGTTTCGACGCCATCACGTCATAGGCGCCGCCGAAGGCCTTGCGAGTGATGACCGTGAGCTTCGGCACCGTCGCCTCCGCATAGGCGAAAAGCAGCTTGGCGCCGTGCTTGATGAGGCCACCATATTCCTGCGCCGTGCCCGGCAGGAATCCCGGCACGTCGACGAAGGTGACGATCGGAATGTTGAAGCAATCGCAGAAACGCACGAAGCGGGCCGCCTTGCGTGAGGCGTCGCTGTCGAGCACGCCGGCCAGCACCATAGGCTGGTTGGCGACGAAGCCGACGGTGGAGCCGTCGACGCGGCCGAAGCCGCAGACGATGTTTTTGGCGAAGCTCTCCTGGATCTCGAAAAAATCCCCCTCGTCCGCCACCTTCCGGATCAGTTCCTTGATGTCGTAAGGCTTGTTGGCGCTGGCTGGCACAAGAGTATCCAACGAATTGTCGGCGTCGGTCACCGACTGGTAACATTCGATTTCCGGCACCGGCGACGTATTGGACTGCGGCAGGAAATCGATCAGGCGGCGCACCTGTAAGAGCGTCTCCACATCATTGTCATAGGCACCGTCGGCAATCGATGAGCGCGTCGTATGCACGACCGCGCCGCCGAGTTCTTCGGCCGTCACGGTCTCGTTGGTGACCGTTTTGACCACATCTGGGCCGGTGACGAACATGTAGGAGGAATCGCGCACCATGAAGATGAAATCTGTCATGGCAGGCGAATAGACGTCGCCGCCGGCGCAGGGGCCCATGATGACGGAGATTTGCGGGATGACGCCGGAGGCGAGCACATTGCGCTGGAACACTTCGGCATAGCCACCGAGTGCCGCCACGCCCTCCTGGATACGGGCGCCACCCGCATCGTAGATGCCGACGATCGGCGCGCGGTTCTTCAGCGCCATGTCCTGCACCTTCATGATCTTCTCGGCATGTGCTTCCGAAAGCGAGCCGCCGAAGACGGTGAAGTCCTTGGCGAAGACGAAGACGGTGCGGCCGTTGACCGTGCCCCAGCCGGTGACGACGCCGTCGCCGGCGATACGGCTCTTGTCCATGCCGAAATCGGTGGAGCGATGTTCGACGAACATGTCGAACTCCTCGAAGGAGCCTTCATCGAGGAAGAGGTCGATGCGCTCGCGCGCCGTCAGCTTGCCGCGCTTGTGCTGGGCGTCGATGCGCTCCTTGCCGCCACCGAGGCGGGCAACGCCGCGGCGGCGTTCCAGTTCTTCGAGAATTTCCTTCATGCGATCTCTCCTCGCCGCTGCGTATTCAATATGCGCTAGCGCATTATACCGAAAAATGTGAGTGATTTCCGGACGATATCAAACTGTTTAATTTCTTTAGCGGCCACGTCCGCTGAGCGAGAAAACCGAACGGATCCGTGCCGCGACGTCTTCGGCCATGATCTCGTCGGCAAGCTTCGGATCGGCGGCAATGCTGGTCACCTCGAAAGCGCTGACGGCGATGACGGAGCCGTCCTCGACAGAGGCCGCGTCGATGCTGATCTTGGCGACGTTGCGGTCGTTCTGGAAGCCGAGCCCTTTCTGGATGGAAACCACGCGGATCGTCAGCACCACGCGCGGCAACACGGTGTCACGCACCGTTGCGTTGATCGCAGCATTGACACGGTCATTGATACCGGAAAGCAATTCGGCCGGCATGTTCGGGCCGGAGAGAACGACGGCGCTTCGCACATCGTAGACCGGCGCCTCATGCTTGTTGGCCGAGAGGCTGACGCAGGCCGTGAGCGCAATGCAGACGAGTGCGGCCCGGCAAAAACACGACCTCAGCCAATTCATTGCAAAATCCCGCATTCCCCGTTGGAGTCGCAGATTTCGTCATAATGTCTGGGAAGGCAATATGTTTCAGGCGCTTAGGGCGAAAAAAACGTCCGTCGCCGCCTTGAACTCTGCAAAGCGCTTCGCCCGCCGCTCCTCGGCCTCCTCGTCACGTCCCCAATGCTCGATCGTCCAATCCTCGTCGAGATGGGCAAGCGACCATGCCTCCTCCGTGGTCACCCTGCCCTCGGCGAAGGCGAGCGCCAGGATCGCCGAGCCAGTCAGCGTCGTGATCGTGTGGAGCACGGCGAGCTCCAGCGGGTTTTCATGCCGTGCGAGCGTGACGGCAAAGGCAGCGGTCGCCTCGCGCGGCTGTTCGTGATGCATCACGCCTTCGACAAGGATGAAGCGGGCGCCGAGATCGTTCGCGGCCCAGTCGACAATCGGATCCCAGCGTTCCGCTTGGCGCTCCACCAGCCGTTCCGGCCCATCGGCCCGGTAGCAGAGCATGTCGCTCGAGGAAAAGCGCAGAATATCTTCGAAGATCGCCTGCGTGTTGGAGACGATGCCATCGAGCGTAGTATTGACGAGCCTCGTTACCGGCATGGTGACGGGGTCGATGACCTCAGCCTGCGCTTCCCATTCCGCAGCAACGAGCCGGGCGAGTGCCTCGGTCGGCACGGCGAGAACCTGGCGCGCCGGCGTGCGCACCATCTTCCCGTCGAGCGTGATCGCAAAACCGCCCTCGTGCTCGGAGACGGCGACCTCGGTGTAGAAACGCTTCGGCAGCGGCTTCTTCATCTGAATCTGCGCGCGGCGGATGGGATCGGGATGGCTCAGGCCTTCGGAAAGGTCGTTCAGCAGGTCGCGCATGCACTCACCTCAGGAAAAATGTCGCAATATCTCGTTCGGATGATAGGCAATCGCATCGGCGCCGTTGGCGATCAGTTCATCCACGCTGGCATAGCCCCAGGCCACGCCGATCGCCTTGGCGCCGGCAGCCTTTGCCATCTGCATATCGTAAACCGCATCGCCGATGACAATGGTGTCGGCAGCATTCATGCCGGTTTCGTCACAGCATTCCGTCACCATGGCCGGATGCGGCTTGGAGGGGCACTCGTCGGCGGTGCGCGCGACGATGAAATGCCGGTCGAAACCGTGCGTCTCCATCACGAGGTTTAGCCCGCGCCTGGATTTGCCTGTCACCGCGCCGATCAGCAGATCCTCGCGTCCACTGATCGCGCCGATCATCTCGCGGATGCCGGGAAACAGCGGCTCCTTGTAGTCGAGATCCTGACGCACGATCGAGAACAGCGATTTGTAATGCGCCGTCATCTCGATGTCTTGCTGCTCGATATGTGGCCTGCCCTGCATGCGGGCGATTGCGATATCGAGGGACAGACCGATAATCGACTTGGTGTCTTCAAATCGAGGTTCCGGCTTGCCGAATTTATCGAAGGTCCTGCGCATGGTTTCGTGGATCAGACCGGCGCTGTCGACCAGGGTACCGTCGCAATCGAAGAGTGCCAGTTTCATTCGGCATCCCTTTCGGCACTGGCAAGATCGAGACCGAGAAGATTCCACGTCTGCACCATATGCGGCGGCAGCGGCGCGCTGATGCGCAGGCGCCCGCCTGAGGGGTGCGGAATGTCGATGTGGCGGGCGTGCAGATGCAGGCGCTTCTGGATGCCGCCCGGGAAATCCCAGTTCGGATCGTCGTCGAAATATTTCGGATCACCGATGATCGGGTGGCCGATATGCAGCGCATGTACGCGCAGCTGATGGGTGCGGCCCGTATAGGGCTCCATCTCGAGCCAGGCGAGGTTCTGCGCGGCGGTTTCCAGCACGCGATAGAAGGAGACGGCGTGGTCCGCCCCGTCCTCGCCGTGCTTGGCGATGCGCATGCGGTCGCCGTCGGCAGTCGGTTCCTTCACGAGCCAGGTCGAGATCTTGTCCTCATGCTTGCGCGGCACGCCCTTGACCAGCGCCCAGTAGGTCTTCTTGGTGTCGCGCTCGCGGAAGGCCGCTGTCAGCTTCTGCGCCGCGCCGCGCGTCCGGGCGATGACGAGAACGCCTGACGTGTCGCGGTCGAGACGGTGGACGAGGCGCGGCTTCTCGCCCTTCGGGCTGGTCCAGGCTTCGAGCATCTGATCGATATGCCTGGCGACGCCCGAGCCCCCTTGCACCGCAAGACCGGGCGGCTTGTTGAGCACGATCACCTTTTCGTCCTCATGCAGCACCATGCGCGACAGCAGCTCGAAATCAGTCGAATGCTTGAGATCCTTGCCAGCGATCGGCCCGGATTTCAGCTTCGCATCGACATCCAGCGGCGGCACGCGCACGGTCTGGCCGGGCTGCACGCGGGCGTCCGATTTGACACGGCCGCCGTCGACGCGCACTTGGCCGGAGCGCAGGAGCTTCTGCAGCGGACCGAAGCCGAGCCCCGGAAAGTGCACCTTGAACCACCGGTCGAGCCGCATGCCCGCTTCGTCGGGTTCAACCTTGATATGTTCTATGCCAGCCATAAACGGATCTTTCGGAAATTGCAGCGCAGGCCCAGCCGGCGTCCTTGCCGCAGCCTTTAGAGCATTTTCATGCAAAACGGAAACCGGAAAAGAAATCAGGCCAAAGCGCGCATAACGGCGAGCCCCGATATGACGGCCGCCATCGAAAGCCCAACGCTCGCGGCGATATAGACGCCGCCGGCGACAGCTTCGCCGCGCTCGAACAGTGAGATAGCGTCGAGCGAGAAGGCCGAGAAGGTGGTGAAGCCGCCGAGAAAGCCGGTAACGAGCAGCAGGCGCAGTTCCACCGAAGCGTTGAATTTCCGCGCGATCAGCTCGGTGAAGAGGCCGATGACGAAGCAGCCGACCACATTGACCGTGAGCGTGCCCCAGGGAAACGCCGGCCCCATGAGCTTCAGCGCCCATTGGCCGACATAATATCTGAGGAGGGAACCGATAGCGCCGCCGACTGCGACAAGGAGAGCCTGGATCATGAGCCGGATTTATCGCGTTTCGAAAGCGATTCCAATCAGGTCGGATGAATTCTTACCATTTTGTAAAATGCCAGCGATTTTCTTATGATGGCGCCAAGATCATGCCGATACGGTGACGGCATGACCCAGCTCTTGTCGATATCGGCCAACACCGCCGCCATTGCCTTCGAATCGCTCCGAATCCCGCAGCGTGTGGCAACGAGCACCGCAGCGCGCGACGCGCGGCGCTTGGCTGACAGGCAATTGAAGGCTGAGAGTACCGACGATGTCGACGAGCCCTCCAGCATCATCCAGTCGACGGAAGTGGCGCTTGACCTGATGGCCAAGGGCAACCGCCAGCCGCAGGCAGGCCTGGAGCAGGCGCTGCGATCCTACGAGGATTTCTGAGGCAACCGCCTTTCAAACGAAAAGCCCGCGACTGCAATGGCTGTTGCGGGCTTTTTTCTGTCTCAACAAGCCTAGACTTACTTGCCCTGTGCTGACAGTACTTGCAGCACCAGATCGACCTTGCCGGCCTTTTCGAAGGTCAGTGTCACCGGCACCGTGTCGCCTTGCTTGAACGGCGTCTTCACCTTCTGGAACATCAGATGCAGGTTGCCGGGCTCGAGCTTGAGCGTCTCGCCGGCGGCAATGGCGATGCCGTCCTTCAGCTGGCGCATCCGCATGACATTGTCCTTCGTCACCATTTCGTGGATCTGAACCTCGCCCGCCGCAGGCGATGTCACCGAGATCAGGCGATCATCCGCATGGCCGTTGTTCTTCACTGTGAAAAAGCCGCCGCCGACCGGCTGACCGGGCAGCATCGCCTTGGCGAAGCCGCCGGAGATTTCGAGATCGCCGGCCTTGACCGTTTCGCCGGCCGGCGCTGCCGCAGCCATACCGGACATATCCATGCCGGCCATGTCGTCATGGTCATGGCCATGTTCTTCGCCGGCGACGATCTTCAGCAGCGGCGCCGGGCTTTTGAGGCCATGGGCATCGCCGCCTGCCGGCGCCACCTGATCCCAGGCCGTGACCGTATCGCCGCACATCTGCGTCACTGGAAAGGCGAGCGAGGTGCCGGCCTCGGCGCCTGAAACTTTACCCTGGATGACGAAGGTGTCGTAGAAATCGTCGGAGAGATTGCCGTTCTTCCAGCGGATCTCGATCGCGCCTGTTTTCACCTTGTCGCCATGATTGTCGTAGGTCTTCTGGTAATCGCCCTTGATCACTTCGAGTTCCCAGCCGGCCTTCGGTTGCGGCTTGGCGAAGACGAAGCCTTCAGGCAGCTTGACCCGCACTTCCGTCGTCGCCTTGCCATCGCAGCCATGCGGCAGCTGCAGCGTGGCGAGAATGGTGCTTTCCTGTGTCGCCTGCTTGTCGAGGAAGGTCACATGCGCTTCGGCGCCGGCAGCGGCGGTTGCGGAAAAGAGGGCGACAAGCCCCAACGTCTTGATGGTCTGCGTCTTGATCGTTTTCATCGGATATCTCCTCGCCGGCCGCGACATTTCTCTCAGGCGGACCGGCATGTTGCATTCAGATTGCGGAGAAAAATCAGACGGGAATAGGAGGCGCGCGGGAATTCGGCCGGCTGACGGCGCTTGCGCCGGCGACCGCTGATGTTTCGATCGGCGAGTTGACGAGCGAGGCAAGCTTGCGCTCGAGCCAGCGGCCTGCATCCGGCGTCGGCAGGATGACCGAGGCCGATAGCCGGCAGGCCTCGCAATTCGGTTTGAAAGCGACTGTCTTGCCGTCGTCGTCCTTCACCGTCACGCAGAGTGAGGCAAAGGTGCCGTCGGGCAGCATATAGGCGGCTGCCTCATAACCCTCCGAAGCGGTCGCTCGCGGCGCCTGATGGGCGAGGCCGAGCAACAGCAGGCTCAATGCGCAAAGCATGCGCAGGAAGAGCGTCGCTTTCAGTCCGGTCTGCCGCATGAGATCCCCTTCAACAGCATCTCGCGATAGCCGGTTTCCCCGCCGAATGCAAAAGCAGATTTGCCACAGATCGGGGGCTCCCCTGAAGTGTGGCGACAAAAATTTGTCAGGTCACGACATTTGGCCTTGCCAAGTGCTGCGCCCGCCGGATAATTGCGCCAACCTTGTTGGGAGAATCCGGTGCTTTCGCCACCGGTGCCGAAGGAGCAACCGCCCCGGAAACTCTCAGGCAAAAGGACCAGCAAGGGGCAGACGGAACTCTGGAGAGAAGCGTTCTCGAAACGCTCGCCGAAGGGATAACAATCTCAGGCAAAGGGACAGAGGGGGCTCAGGAGAGAAGTGCGCAGTCGCGCCTTCAGATTTGAGCCCGCGCCTTCGTGAAGAAGGCGCAAACCCCGGAGGCGTCTTTTGGACGATACTGCTGCCCTGAAGAAAACCCCGCTGCATGCCCTGCATCTCCAGCTCGGCGCCCGCATGGTGCCGTTCGCAGGCTACGACATGCCGGTGCAATATCCCGCCGGCGTGATGAAGGAACATCTTCATACCCGCGCCGAAGCCGGCCTCTTCGATGTCTCCCATATGGGCCAGGTCATCGTGAAGGCGAAGTCGGGCAGCTACGAGGACGCCGCTCTCGCGCTCGAAAGCCTGGTGCCCGTCGATATCCTGGGTCTTGCCGAAGGCCGCCAGCGCTACGGCTTCTTCACCGACGACACCGGCTGCATTCTCGACGACCTGATGATCACCCATCTCGACGACCACCTCTTCGTCGTCGTCAATGCCGCCTGCAAGGAAGCCGATGTCGCCCATCTCCAGGCCCATATCGGTGACCAGTGTGACATCACCGTTCTCGACCGGGCTCTGATCGCGCTCCAGGGACCGCGCGCGGTGGAGGTTCTCGCCGAACTCTGGGCCGATGTCGCGGCGATGAAATTCATGGACGTGCGCCACTGCCGCCTACATGACGTGTCCTGTCTGGTCTCGCGCTCCGGCTATAGCGGCGAGGACGGTTTCGAAATCTCGATTCCCGCGGACAAGGCGGTGGATGTCACCATGCGGTTGCTCGAACATCCCGATGTCCAGGCGATCGGCCTCGGCGCCCGCGATTCGCTGCGTCTCGAAGCCGGCCTCTGCCTCTATGGCAACGATATAGACACGACCACCTCGCCGGTCGAGGCGGCCCTCGAATGGGCCATGCAGAAGGCGCGACGCTCCAACGGCGCGCGCGCCGGCGGCTTCCCGGGCTCCGGCCGCATCCTCTCCGAACTTGAAAATGGTGCTGCGCGCCGCCGCGTCGGCCTGAAGCCGGAAGGCAAGGCGCCGGTGCGCGGCCACGCCAAGCTCTATGCCGATGCCGAGGGCAAGGTCGAAATTGGCGAAGTCACCTCGGGCGGCTTCGGCCCCAGCGCCGAAAGCCCTGTCGCCATGGGCTACGTGCCGGTGTCCCACGCCGCTGTGGGCACACAGGTCTATGCCGAGGTGCGCGGCAAGTTCCTGCCAGTCACCGTCTCTGCCCTGCCCTTCGTTACGCCAACCTACAAACGCTGAAACCCTGTTTTCCGAGAGGATTTTTCCATGCTGAAATTTACCGCTGAACATGAATGGCTCCAGCTCGACGGTGATGTCGCAACCGTCGGCATCACCACCTATGCCGTCGAACAGCTGGGCGACCTCGTCTTCGTCGAACTGCCCGAGATCGGCGCAAGCTTCTCCAAGAACGACGACGCGGCGACCGTCGAATCCGTCAAGGCAGCCTCCGAAGTCTATTGTCCGCTCGATGGCGAGATCACCGCTGTCAACGAGGCGATCGTCGCCGATCCCTCGCTCGTCAATTCCGATCCCCAGGGCGCCGGCTGGTTCTTCAAGCTGAAGCTCAAGAATCTTGCCGACGCCGACGGCCTGCTTGACGAGGCCGCTTACCAGGAGCTCATCGCGTAATGACGACGCCGACCGAATTCCAATTCACCGACTATCAGCCCTACGATTTCGCCAATCGCCGTCACATCGGCCCCTCGCCGGCCGAAATGACCGACATGCTGAAGGTGATCGGTTATCACAGTCTCGACGGCCTGATCGACGCGACGCTGCCGCCCTCGATCCGCCAGAAGGCGCCGCTCGTCTGGGGCGCGCCGATGACCGAGCGCGAGGCGCTCGACAAGCTGCGCGAGATCGCCAACAAGAACAAGGTGCTGGTCTCGCTGATCGGCCAGGGCTACTACGGCACGATCACGCCGCCGGTCATCCAGCGCAACATCCTGGAAAATCCGGCCTGGTACACGGCCTATACGCCCTACCAGCCGGAGATCAGCCAGGGCCGTCTGGAAGCGCTGCTGAACTACCAGACGATGATCTGTGACCTCACCGGCCTCGACGTCGCCAACGCCTCGTTGCTCGACGAGGCGACCGCCGCCGCCGAAGGCATGGCCATGGCCGAGCGCGTTGCCAAGTCGAAGGCCAAGGCCTTCTTCGTCGATGCTGACTGCCATCCGCAGACCATCGCCCTTATCCGCACCCGCGCCGAGCCGCTCGGCTGGCAGGTCATCGTCGGCAATCCTTTCACAGATCTCGATCCCGTCGATGTCTTCGGCGCGATCTTCCAATATCCCGGCACGCACGGTCACGTCCATGATTTCACCGGCCTGATCTCCCGCCTGCACCAGACCGGCGCCATCGCCGTCGTCGCCGCCGATATCCTGTCGCTGACGCTGCTGAAATCCCCCGGCGAAATGGGCGCCGATATCGCTGTCGGCTCCTCGCAGCGCTTCGGCGTTCCGGTCGGTTACGGCGGCCCGCATGCGGCCTATATGTCGGTCAAGGACGCGATCAAGCGCTCCATGCCCGGCCGCCTCGTCGGCGTTTCCGTCGATGCCCGCGGCAACCGCGCCTATCGCCTGTCCTTGCAGACCCGCGAACAGCATATCCGCCGCGAGAAGGCGACGTCGAACATCTGCACCGCCCAGGTGCTACTCGCCGTTATGGCCTCGATGTATGCCGTCTTCCACGGCCCGAAGGGCATCAAGGCGATTGCCCAGCAGGTGCACCAGAAAGCCGTGCTGATGGCCAAGGGCCTGGAAAAGCTCGGCTACAAGGTCGAACCGGAAACCTTCTTCGATACGATCACCGTCGATGTCGGCCATATGCAGGGCCTCATCCTGCGCGCCGCCGTCGCCGAAGGCGTCAATCTGCGCAAGGTCGGCGAAACCAAGATCGGCATGAGCCTCGACGAACGCACGCGGCCCGCAACGCTGGAAGCCGTCTGGCGCGCCTTCGGCGGCAATTTCGCGATCGCCGATTTCGAGCCTTCCTACCGCCTGCCGAAGGGCCTGCTCCGGACCAGCGAGTATCTCACCCATCCGATCTTCCACATGAACCGCGCCGAAAGCGAGATGACGCGGTATATCCGCCGGCTCTCCGACCGCGATCTGGCGCTCGACCGCTCGATGATCCCGCTCGGCTCCTGCACGATGAAGCTCAATGCGACGGCGGAAATGCTGCCGATCACCTGGCCGGAATTTTCCGACATCCATCCCTTCGTGCCGGCAGACCAGGCGCTCGGCTATCGCGAGATGATCGACGACCTGACGGAAAAGCTCTGCGCCGTTACCGGCTATGACGCCTTCTCCATGCAGCCGAATTCGGGCGCGCAGGGTGAATATGCCGGCCTGCTGACGATCCGCAACTATCACCTCGCCAATGGCGACGCGCATCGCGACGTCTGCCTGATCCCGACCTCGGCGCACGGCACTAATCCAGCCTCGGCGCAGATGGTGGGCATGAAGGTGGTGGTCGTCAAGGTACGCGAAAACGGCGATATCGATCTCGACGATTTCCGCGCCAAGGCCGAGGAGCATGCGGCAAACCTCGCCTGCTGCATGATCACCTATCCCTCGACGCACGGCGTGTTCGAAGAGACGGTCAAGGAGATCTGCGATCTGGTGCATGAGCATGGCGGCCAGGTCTATCTCGACGGGGCCAACATGAACGCCATGGTCGGCCTGTCCCGCCCCGGTGACATCGGCTCGGACGTTTCGCACCTCAACCTTCATAAGACCTTCTGCATCCCGCATGGCGGCGGCGGTCCCGGCATGGGCCCGATCGGCGTCAAGTCGCATCTGGCGCCTCACCTGCCCGGTCATCCGGAAACCGACGGCCGTTCCGGTGCGGTTTCGGCGGCGGCTTTCGGCTCGGCCTCCATCCTGCCGATCTCCTGGAGCTACTGCCTAATGATGGGTGGCGAAGGCCTGACGCAGGCGACCAAGGTGGCGATCCTCAACGCCAACTATATCGCCACCCGGCTGAAGGGCGCCTATGACGTGCTGTACAAGTCGAAGACCGGCCGCGTCGCGCATGAATGCATCATCGACACGCGCCCGCTGGTCGACAGCTCGGGCGTCACCGTTGACGATGTCGCCAAGCGGCTGATCGACTGCGGCTTCCATGCGCCGACGATGAGCTGGCCGGTCGCCGGCACGCTGATGATCGAGCCGACGGAAAGCGAGACCAAGGCCGAACTCGACCGCTTCTGCGAAGCGATGCTGGCAATCCGCGAGGAAGCCCGGGCTATCGAAGAAGGCCGCATGGACAAGACCAACAACCCGTTGAAGAACGCGCCCCACACCGTCGAAGACCTCGTCGGCGAATGGGACCGGCCTTACAGCCGAGAACAGGCCTGCTTCCCGCCCGGCGCCTTCCGCGTCGACAAGTACTGGTCGCCTGTTAATCGCGTCGACAACGTCTATGGCGATCGCAATCTGATCTGCACCTGCCCACCGGTCGAGGCCTACGCAGAGGCAGCGGAGTAGCGTCAAACCTGATGCCGTAGTAAAGGGCCTCACAATCGAAGCCCCTTCCATCTTGGGAGGGGCTTTCTAAATTCTAATAGAAATGCGCGAAGGAAGTCCCCATGCCCCAGGATCCAAGCGAAGCAAGAATGCAGGCGCCCTGGTCGAATCCTGTGGTCCTCGCCCTCGAAGAGCCCGGCCAATACGTGACCATCGATAACACCCAAGCAGCCTCGTGGGCGATGATCGAGGACTGGCCGACGGAGGACGGTTCCGCACTCGACCAGGCGCTGCTGATCTGCGCCGATGTCATCAAGGGCAAGCGGACCGGCGAGGATGCACGCAAGGCATTCATCGCCGCCGCCGTCGAAGCGGGCCTCGATATCAAGGCCTGAACGGCGGCGATCGATAAAGAGCCACGAGAATGGACGATGCGGTTATGCATTCTTGACGATGAGAAGCGCCGCCAAACTTTGTTGAACTTTCATGAATATTAGCTGCGGCCCAGGCTGGCGGGATGCGGCAAGGCACTCGAACACAAGACTCAAATTTAACCTTTCTTAGCAAGTCTCTGTTAGCAATTCGAAATGGGCTATTTCCACTCCGCATGGATTTTGCCGTCGATTTTTGTTTTGCGTGCAGGTTCTCATGCGTCCATCGGCTGTGCCAGCAATTCTCCTTGCCGCCCTGATTCTCTCGGGATGCTCCGCCAGTTCTGGCGCCGAAGATGTGCTGGCGAACGTGCCGTCATCGGAAACCACCAACGCCATCACCAAGCCAAGCGGCCCGGTTCCGACTGCAGCCGTTGGTGATCCCGCGCAGCAGGCAAATCCGCCACAGCAGGCGCTGAGCTGGACAGGACCGGTTCCGGAGCCGCAAGCGCTCGTGCCCACGGACCGGCCGGTCGGCATGCCGATGCCGACGGAAAGACCGGTCGCGATGCTCATGCCCGCCGACCCAGGCATCGAGCCCGACGCCGATACGAAATCGCCCACACGCGGGCGAATTTACAGCCACCGTTTCCGTGACGCCAAGCCGATCAACTTCGGCTCCACCTCCCCGAGAAAGCTTGCCGTTCACGGCGTCGACGTGTCGCGCTGGCAGGGTGAGATCGACTGGGAGACGTTGCGGGGGCAAGGCGCGAACTTCGTCTACATCAAGGCGACTGATGGCGGCGATCACCTCGATCCGATGTTCAAGAAGAACTGGCGCCGGGCCAAGGAAGCCGGACTGAAGCATGGCGCCTATCATTTCTTTTATTGGTGCCGGACAGCCGGTGAACAAGCCGACTGGTTCATCCGCAACGTGCCAAAGGAAGCCAACGCTCTTCCGCCCGTCATCGACGTCGAATGGAACGGCGAATCGAGCTGCAAGAGGCGCATATCCCCTGCACGTGTCCGGGAAAAGATGCAGGTCTTCATGGACAAGCTGGAGCGCTACTACGGCCAGCGCCCGATCATCTACACCGCGCCAGACTTCTACCGGGACAATTTGAAGGGTGAACTGCTTAACTATCCCTTCTGGCTGCGCTCTGTCGCCGCCCATCCTTCCAAGGTCTATCCGGGCCGGAAGTGGCTCTTCTGGCAATATTCCGGCTCCGGCCTTTCCGATGGCGTTGACGGCAAGATCGACCTCAACGTGTTCAACGGCAACGAAAGCGATTGGCACAAGTGGGCGGCATCGCGCTAGCGAACGCCACCTCACCTGCCGTTCCGTGCCAATCCGAGACAGGTGCAGCAGCTGGACGCATACCTGTAGGTCTTTGCTAACCCAACGGCTTCAGCATTCCCTAAGCCCTTGCATGTACAAGAATTTCATCCAGTTCAGGGAAAACGGCTGATGAGCATATCGGGCATTACCAGCACGGCGCTTTCGGGGATGCGGGCGCAGACAACGCGGATCGGCGCGATTGCGAACAACGTCGCAAATGTCAGTACACCGGGCTATGCCAGGCTGAACACCAGCCTCACAACCACTGAACCAGGCGGTGTCCAGGCGGCCGTCGAACCGACGGCGTCTGATGTCGATCCTGCCACCGAACTGACCGACATGATGCAGGCAGAGCAGAGCTACAAGGCAAATGCCGTGGCTTTTGAGACCGGCGCCGACATGTGGGAAATGCTCATGAGCATCAAGCGCGACTGAGTACGACACTTAAAGGCGTAACGCTGTAATAACCCCGTCTTGAATCAGACCTATGCCGGTTCGCGCCATTGACGCGGATGACCCATGCCTGAGCATCAGGATTTCCTCACCATCGCTGCAAGAGCCGAACATGATGCGCCGCCGCTGGTGCTGCTGCATGGCAGCGGCATGCATGAACGCGATCTCATCGCGCTCGCCGACAGGGTCGGCCCGGATCGTCCTTATCTGTCGCTGAGAGGTGCGGTCGCATGGGAGGAAGGCTTCGCCTTTTTCCGGCGAAACCCGGACCGGTCGCTTGATTATGCCGATCTCTTCAACCAGACACACCGCCTGGCGGATTTTCTGGAAAGGGCCCGGGAAACTCGGCTCTTGAAACGGCCGCCCGTGCTGCTCGGCTTTTCGAATGGTGCGATCATGGCCGCCTCGGTCCTGCTGCATCGTCCGGAAACCGCAATCGGTGCCGTCCTGCTGCGGCCGCTCTCACCCACGCCTTCCGCGGATTTCCCCGCGCTGAAGAACCATCGCATCCTCATTCTTGCCGGCGAACGCGACGACCGGCGCGCGCCGGAGGATGTCGTTCTTGTCAGCCATCAGATCGAAAAAAGCGGCGCCGGCGTCACGACAAAACTGTTCCCCACGGGTCATGGCCTGGAGGAGGACGAACCGGATTTCATTAGGAATTGGCTGGCAGAGAATTTCCCATCAGCCTGAAGGGCGACGCTATCAGGAATGCGCCGGTTCGCCCTGGCGCTGCGCGGCAAGGGCGGCCAGATCGGCGGGCTTCAGCTCGACGGATTCGCCGCAGCCGCAGGCCGATGTCTGGTTCGGATTGGTGAAGGTGAAGCCCGAGCGCAGCGTCGTCGTCTCGAAGCCCATTTCGGTGCCGAGCAGATAGAGCACGGCCGATGGTTCGACCCAGACTTTCGCCCCGTCGCGCTCGATCAGGTCGTCCTTGGCATTGGGCTCGGTCACCAGGTCGATGGTATATTCCATCCCGGCGCAGCCGCCCTTCTTGATGCCGACGCGCACACCCTTGGCCTCAGGCCCCGAATTCTCGACGATCACCTTGACGCGGGCCGCAGCCCCGTCCGTCATGCTCATGATTGCAAAGCCCATCGGCTCATTCTCCTTCCGCAACCGGGGTCAAGATCCGGCGCATCGTGAATCAAATGTAGTACCCTGAGGTAAACGGATCAATACCGGGGGATCAGTACCAACCGACGGCGACCTGCGCCTCTTCCGACATGCGGTCCGGCGTCCACGGCGGATCGAAGGTCATCGCGACCTCGACGCCCGACACGCCTTCGACGGCGCCGACGGCATTTTCGACCCAGCCGGGCATCTCGCCGGCAACTGGGCAGCCGGGCGCGGTCAGCGTCATCATGATCTTCACCATCCGGTCGTCCTCGATGTCGATCTTGTAGATCAGACCGAGCTCGAAGATGTCGGCCGGAATTTCCGGATCGTAGACGGTTTTCAACGCGCTGATGACGTCGTCGCTGAGCCGCGCCAGCTCATCGGCCGGGATGCTGGAATGCACGATTCCTTCGCGCACGTCGATCTTCTGTTCGCTTTCGTCCAGGCTCATCACGGACACTCCTCAAGCAAAGAACTTGCGCGCATATTCAAGCGCATCGGCCAGGGCATCGACCTCGGCGCGGGTATTATACATCCCGAAGGATGCACGGCATGTGGATGTGACGCCGAAACGTTTCAAGAGCGGCATGGCGCAATGCGTGCCGGCGCGTACCGCAACACCCTGCCGGTCGATCACCATCGAGACGTCATGGGCATGAATGCCCGCCAGTTCGAAAGAGAAGATGCCGCCCTTGTCGGGCGCTGTTCCGAAGACGCGCAGCGAATTGACGGATTTGAGGCGCTCGGCCGCGTAAGCCGCAAGATCGGCTTCATGACGGGCGATCGCCTCGCGGCCGATTTTCTCCATGTAATCAAGTGCGTAACCGAGCCCGATCGCCTGCACGATCGGCGGCGTGCCGGCCTCAAAGCGATGCGGCGGATCATTATAGGTGACTGCGTTCTCGGCGACTTCGAAAATCATCTCGCCGCCGCCCTGGAACGGGCGCATCTCCTGCAGCCGCTCCTTCTTGCCGTAGAGCACGCCGATGCCGGACGGGCCGTAGAGCTTGTGGCCGGTCATCACGTACCAGTCGCAATCGATATCCTGCACGTCGACCGGCAGGTGCACCGCGCCTTGCGAGCCGTCGATCAGCACCGGGATGCCGCGTTCATGTGCGATCCGGCAGACTTCCTTGACGGGAACGATCGTGCCGAGCGCATTCGACATATGGGTGATGGTGACGAGCTTGGTGCGCTCCGTCAGGCTCTTCTCGAAATCCTCGATATGGAAGGCGCCTTCATCGTCGACGGGAACCCAGACCAGCTTGGCGCCCTGCCGCTCGCGGATGAAATGCCAGGGCACGATGTTGGAGTGGTGTTCCATGATCGTCAGGACGATCTCATCGCCTTCACCAATCTCGGGCATGCCCCAGCCGTAAGCGACGGTATTGATCGCTTCGGTCGAATTCTTGGTGAAGACGATGTCGTTGACCGAGGGCGCGTTGAGGAAGCGGCGGACCTTCTCGCGCGCCGCCTCATAGGCGTCCGTCGCGGCATTTGAAAGATAATGCAGGCCGCGATGCACATTGGCATATTCATGGCTATAGGCATGCGAGATGGCGTCGATCACCACCTGCGGCTTCTGTGCCGAGGCGCCGTTGTCGAGATAGACCAGCGGCTTGCCATACACCTTCTCGCTGAGGATCGGAAAATCCCGGCGGATGGCTTCGACGTCGTATTGCGTGGCCGGTACTATCTTGTCCATGGCAAAATCCGATCAGGCGTGCTTTTCGAGCCAGGCCGAAATCACGCCTTCCAGCGCCTCGACCAGGGCTTCGTCATCAAGTTCTTCGACGATCTCGGCGACGAAGGCGTTGACGAGCATCGCCCGCGCCTTATTCTCCGGAATGCCGCGCGCCATCATGTAATAGAGATGATTGGCGTCGATATCGGTCACCGTCGCGCCGTGGCCGCACTGGACGTCGTCGGCGAAGATCTCGAGCTCGGGCTTGACCGAGAATTCGGCATCGTCGGACATCAAGAGCGTGTTGCAGGCCATCTTGGCATCGGTCTTCTGCGCATCGGGTGCCACCCGGATCATGCCCTGGAAGACGCCCTTGGCGCGGTCGAAGACAACGTTGCGGATCACCTCGGTCGAGCCGGTGTGCGGCACATCGTGGCCGAGCACCATCGTCACGTCGGTATGGCTGTCGGCCCCAAGCAGGTTGATGCCGCGCAGTGTGAGATCCGCGCCCTCGCCCGTCACCTTGATATGCAGCTCCTGGCGCACCAGCTTGCCGCCGGCATTGATGACGAAAAGCCGGAGCTTGGCGTCTGCGCCGAGATCGATGCGGATCTGGCCGAGATGCGTATCCTCAGTGCCCTGCTGCTGCAGGATGATCCAGGTCAGCTCCGTGCCTTCGCCGACAGTGATGTCACTGACGTGGGACACGAGGGCCGCATCGCCTGTCACCGAGAGGTGACGTTCGATGACGGTTGCCTTGACGCCGGCGCCGAAGGAGACGGGAAGGCGCGTATGGGCCTGTCCGCCAGAATGGATGAACTGAATTTCGAGCGGAGATTCAAGCTCGGTCTCGGCGGGTACATCGACAACATAACCGTCGCGCACGAAGCTTCCGTTGATGCGGCCCACCGCGTCGTCGGAACCGAGTGCATCCAGGCCATCCGCGGCCGAGCCGTTGATCAGATATTCGGAATAAGCTGAAACACCGAGACCGTCGGCAACAGCCTTCTGGTTGGAATGGCCCTGGATCACCGCCAGCACCGCGGCATCGGCAACGAGCGGCTCCAAAGCCTCCGAGCCGGCATCACCTGCTTGCGACGGGATAGTGCGCAGGAGATTCTTGAGGTCGGTATAGTGCCAGGCCTCGATGCGGCGCGTCGGCAGGCCGGCCTTCTTCAGGTCGTCGAGAAGCCGGTCGCGCAGCGCCGTCACAGCGCCATTGCCCGGCAGTTCGCCGATCTGCTGGTTGAAGGCCTCGATCAGCGCCGCCTCGGCCGCGGTCAGGCGGCCCGTCGTCTGCATATTCATGGACGTCGTCCTTTCCGCCCGAAACTCAGGCTGCCGCGCCGATGATGTCGGCATAGCCGTTGGCCTCAAGCTCATGCGCCAGCGTCTTGTCACCCGACTTGATCACCTGGCCCTTGTAGAGCACGTGGACGGTATCAGGCACGATATAGTCGAGCAGGCGCTGGTAGTGAGTGATGACGACAACGGCGCGATCCGGCGAACGCAGCGCGTTGACGCCGTCGGCGACGATCTTCAGCGCGTCGATGTCGAGGCCGGAATCGGTTTCGTCGAGCACGCAAAGCTTCGGTTCGAGCAGCGCCATCTGCAGGATCTCGGCGCGCTTCTTCTCGCCGCCTGAGAAGCCGACATTCAGCGGCCGCTTCAGCATCTCGGTATTGATCTGCAGCTTGGCCGCAGCTTCCTTGACCCGGCGCATGAAGTCAGGCGTCGTCAGCTCGTCTTCGCCGCGCGCCTTGCGCTGCTCGTTCATCGCCACCTTCAGGAATTGCATGGTGGCGACACCCGGAATTTCCACAGGATACTGGAAAGCCAGGAAAATGCCCTTGGCGGCGCGCTCGGCCGGATCGAGCTCGAGAATGCTCTCGCCGTTATAGAGAATGTCACCCTCGGTGACTTCGTAGTCGCTGCGGCCGGACAGCACATAGGAGAGCGTCGACTTGCCGGAGCCGTTCGGCCCCATGATCGCGGCAACTTCGCCAGCCTTCACCGTCAGGTTCAGGCCACGAATAATCTCGGTGCCGTCTTCGGCGATGCGGGCATGGAGGTTTCTGATTTCAAGCATCTTTTGTTCCTGCGTTCTGTCTGCGTAGCTCATCGGAGCCTCGCGTATCCTTAAGGGTTTTATCTGTGGCGCTCCGTACTATCGCCAAAAGGAGATTGCGGCGAAAACCGCGCGCACCGCGAGCAAAAGCCATTCGACATATGTCGGGATGCTCAGAATGACCCACCCCGGCTTTTCTACGCGCTGCCGGAGAAACACATAAGGCTGCTCCGGCGGCGTTTCCGTCTCGTATTTGCGTTCGGGGCGGCCTATCTTCGATAAGATCTCCTCGCGCTTATTTGTCAGACGTTCAAGAATGCGCTTCTTGTCCGCCTCGCTCATGTCAGCCCACCGAGCCTTCCAGCGAGATGCTGATCAGCTTCTGCGCCTCGACGGCGAATTCCATCGGCAGCTCCTGCAGGACTTCCTTGACGAAGCCGTTGACGATCAGCGCGATCGCAGCTTCCGTCGGGATGCCGCGCTGCAGGCAGTAGAACAGCTGGTCTTCGGAAATCTTCGAAGTTGTCGCCTCGTGTTCGAACTGCGCCGTCGAATTCTTCGCCTCGATGTAAGGCACCGTATGGGCGCCGCACTTGTCGCCGATCAAAAGCGAATCGCACTGGGTGAAGTTGCGCGCATTCGAGGCCTTGCGGTGGGCCGAGACCTGACCGCGATAGGTGTTGTTGGAAACACCGGCGGCGATGCCCTTGGAGACGATGCGGCTCGACGTGTTCTTGCCGAGATGGATCATCTTGGTGCCGCTGTCGATCTGCTGGTGGCCGTTCGAGACCGCGATCGAGTAGAACTCGCCTCTGGAGTCATCGCCGCGCAGGATGCAGGACGGATATTTCCAGGTGATCGCCGAGCCGGTTTCGACCTGCGTCCAGGAGATCTTGGAACGGTCGCCACGGCAATCGCCACGCTTGGTGACGAAGTTGTAGATGCCGCCCTTGCCGTTCTTGTCCCCAGGATACCAGTTCTGGACGGTGGAATACTTGATCTCGGCATCGTCGAGCGCCACCAGTTCGACCACGGCGGCATGCAGCTGGTTTTCGTCGCGCTGCGGCGCGGTGCAGCCTTCGAGGTAGGAGACGTAGGCGCCCTCTTCCGCGATGATCAGCGTGCGCTCGAACTGGCCGGTGTTCTTCTCGTTGATACGGAAATAGGTGGACAGCTCCATCGGGCAGCGAACACCCTTCGGAACGAACACGAAAGAACCGTCGGTGAAGACGGCCGAGTTCAACGTCGCATAATAGTTGTCGCTCGTGGGAACGACGGAGCCGAGGTACTTCTGCACCAGTTCCGGATGTTCGCGGATCGCTTCCGAGATCGACATGAAGATCACGCCGGCCTTCTTCAGCTCTTCCTTGAAGGTGGTGACAACAGAGACGCTGTCGAAAACGGCATCGACGGCGATCTTCGGCCTTTCGACGCCGGCCAGGATTTCCTGCTCCTTCAGCGGAATGCCGAGCTTTTCGTAAACCTTGAGAATCTCGGGATCGACTTCGTCAAGCGACTTCGGACCCGGCGTGCTCTTCGGCGCGGCGTAGTAATAAATGTCGTTGAAATCGATCTTCGGATAGTTGACGCGCGCCCAGGTCGGCTCTTCCAGCGTCAGCCAGCGCCGATAGGCTTCGAGACGCCATTCCAGCATCCATTCCGGCTCCTGCTTTTTGGCCGAAATGAAGCGAATGATATCCTCGGACAGGCCCTTCGGCGCCTTGTCCATCTCGATGACGGTCTCGAAACCGTATTTGTACTGGTCCACATCAATCAGGCGAACCTGGTCGATTGTTTCCTGCACCGCAGCCATTTCATTCTCCAATCTCGCCGGATACAAGGTCCGGCAGGTTGTAGCGTCTGGGCAATTCACTTGCCCTTCACGTCGGGCAAGTACTTGCCCCTCATGCCGGGCAATTGTTTGCCCTTATGTAGGAGGCCAAAAGGGACTTTTCAGCCCGATTGGCAAGCGGAAATTTGCGTTTCCGCAAGTTTCTGATCCAGTCAGGCCGCCTCGCCCGCCGACCTGCGCCGGCAGGCGATCTTCGCAAAAGCCGCGATCGCCCTGTCGATGTCCTCATCCGTCGTCGAAAAGCCGAGCGATATGCGCAGTGCCCCGAGCTTGGGGTCACGTCCCATCGCCGTCAGGACATGGCTTTCACCGACCTTGCCCGACGAGCAGGCAGAGCCCGCCGAAAGTGCAACACCTTCGAGATCAAAGGCGATCTGGCCGGTCTCCGCCTTCAGGCAGGGAAGCGTGAAGAAGATGGTGTTGGCGACCCGCGGACCGCCGGCGCCGTGGATGATGACATCGGATGCGGCGGCGCGCATGCCGGCTTCCAGCCGATCGCGCAGTGCGGCAATCGCAGCGTTCCGTTCCCCGAGATTCTCCAGCGCGGCTTCCGCCGCGGCTCCGAAGCCGATCAGCGACAGCGAATTCTGTGTCCCCGACCGGTGACCCTTCTCCTGCCCGCCGCCACGGATCAGCGCCTTCGGCATCAGCGCCTCGCCACGGGTGATCAGCGCGCCCGCGCCCTTCGGCCCACCGATCTTATGGGAGGAGATGATCATGAAATCCGCGCCGATGCGTTCGATCTCGATCGGCAGACGACCTGCCGCCTGCACGGCGTCGACGATGAAGAGGCCGCCATGGGCATGCGCGATCCTGGCCGCTTCTTCCACCGGCTGAACGATGCCCGTCTCGTTGTTGACGAGCATGATCGCGACGACGGGAAGGCCCGTCGACTTGTCGTGGACCTCGAGAAGCGCTGCCAGCGCGTTCAGGTCGACGACACCGGCCTCCGTCACCGGGATCTCCGTCGTGCTGTCCTTGGGGAACCGGCCGCCCTCGCGCACTGCCAGATGCTCGACGGCCGAAAAATAGAGACGGCCGAGCTTCAGCGGCGTGCGGCCCATGTTGAATTCCGGCGTCAGAACCATATTGGCGGCTTCCGTGGCGCCGCTGGTAAAGATCACATTAGAAGGATCAGCGCCCGTCAGCAGAGCGACTTTGCGCCGTGCGCCTTCGATGGCGGCGCGGGCGGCGCGCCCCTCTCCATGCACGCTGTTCGGATTGCCAAAAACGTCGATGGCGCGCATGATCGCCTCGCGCGCTGCGGGGTGCAGCGGCGCTGTGGCATTCCAATCAAGATAAAGGCGTGGCGGCGCCATGATCTTCAGTCCTGCGCTTGACGAGCTTGCTTCAGCATCCGCGGTTCATTTTTCTTGAAATTTCCGCCGGGCTTGCCTTATGACACGTTCCACGATGCGTGGATCGCCATGCAAGTTTCGAATTGTTCTAAACTGCGTTTTAGAAAAGCTGACAACATTAGTCAAGTCATGTTGTCGTCCAACGCAGCGCGAACGCGAAATAAAACCCGGAGTACCAATGCCCGAAGTTATTTTCAACGGCCCTGCCGGCCGTCTTGAAGGCCGCTACCAGCCCTCCAAGGAAAAAAGCGCGCCCATCGCGCTCATTTTGCATCCGCACCCGCAGTTCGGCGGCACGATGAACAATCAGATCGTCTACCAACTCTTCTATATGTTCCAGAAGCGCGGGTTCACGACGCTGCGCTTCAACTTCCGGGGCATTGGCCGCAGCCAGGGCGAGTTCGACCACGGCGCCGGCGAATTGTCGGATGCCGCCTCCGCGCTCGACTGGGTGCAGAGCCTGCACCCTGATTCCAAGACCTGCTGGGTCGCCGGCTATTCCTTCGGCGCCTGGATCGGCATGCAGCTTCTGATGCGCCGGCCTGAGATCGAGGGCTTCATGTCGATCGCCCCCCAGCCGAATACCTACGACTTCTCCTTCCTGGCCCCCTGCCCCTCTTCCGGCCTGATCATCAACGGCGACGCCGACAAGGTCGCGCCGGAAAAGGATGTGAACGGCCTCGTCGAGAAACTGAAGACCCAGAAGGGCATCCTCATCACCCACCGGACCGTGCCTGCCGCCAACCACTTCTTCAACGGCCAGGTGGAAACGTTGATGGGCGAATGCGAGGACTATCTCGATCGCCGCCTCAACGGCGAGCTGGTGCCGGAACCGGCCGCCAAGCGCATTCGCTGACGATCACCTGGTGTCAGCGGCGATGTCGAAAGCCGTGCAAAGCACCTCATCGACCAGGATCGGCGCGCGTTCCCGCATGCCGATCTTCTCCAGCACACGCTGTGAAGCGGTGTTCTCGGGATGTGTAAAGGCGATGAGATCAGGCGCGAATCCTCTTTTAAAAAACCACTCCGTCAGGGCGCTTGCGGCTTCGGTGGCGTAGCCCTTGCCCCACGCCTCCTCGCGTAGGGAGTAACCGAGTTCGAACTGCTCGTTCCTGAACTTCGAAATGCCGGCGCGGCCGAGGAAGCCGCCGTTCTCAGCGAGAATCTTGTATTTGGTCGTGCCGTCGCGCGCCTGTTCCGCGAACCAGCCGCGCAGCCGTTCCTCAGCCTTCTCAAGACTCCAGGGCGCGCTGCCGGACAGATATCGGGTCGTCGCAATCGTCGAATGCAGTTGCTGCACGAGGGGCGCATCGCCTTCGTCCCACATGACGAAGCTGAGCCGCGGCGTCTTCAGTATGACGCTCTGCTCCCTCATGGCGCTGCCAGCACCCCGCCGCTGATCGGTGCGCCGACCCCCGTCGTGCCGGGAAATGTCAATGGCAGCCCGTCCAGCGAGCGCACGGCGAGATAGGCCCAGGCCTCGGCTTCCATCGCATCGCCGTCGAAGCCTGCCTCCTCGGCGCTCAGTACATTTGATCCCAGCTGTTCAGCCATGGTCGAAAATTCCGCCATCAGGGTACGGTTCAGCCGCCCGCCGCCACAGACGATATAGGTCGATGGGATTTCGGGCAGGAAACCGGCGGATTTGATGATCGACGCGGCGGCGACATGCGCAAGCGTCCGGGCGCCGTCTTCGAGGCTCGCCTCTCCAGGCCGAAGCGGCGCGAAATCGCCGCGGTCGAGCGACCGGCGAACATTGCCGCGAAAGAACGGGCTTTCCAGATAACGCTCCGCAAGCGCTGCGACGACCGTACCGCGCGCGCCGATCTCGCCGCCGGGATCATAGGTTCTGCCGGTCTGCATCTCCACCCACTGGTCGATCAGCGTATTGCCCGGACCGCTGTCGAAGGCTGATATCCGGCCATCCGAACCGATGGCGGTGAGATTGGAGATACCGCCGATATTGACGAAGCACACCGACTGTCCCGCCTGCTGGAATTTTCCCGCAAGTGCTGCGTGATAGGCCGGCACCAGCGGCGCACCCTGCCCGCCATGAACCATGTCGTTGGCGCGCATGTCATAAACCACCGATATGCCGGTTCGGCGCGCAAGTTCCGGGCCGTCACCGATCTGGATCGTCAATCCTTCGTCAGGGCGATGGAGCACAGTCTGGCCATGAAAGCCGAGAACATCGACGGCATCGGTAGAAAGCTCGAAACGCTCCAGGAATGCCGCAACGGCAGCTGCATGCCGCAAGGTAAGTTCAAGTTCGATGTCGCGAAGTTCAGCGGGCCGTCCGCTTCTGTCGCTCAGCGGACGCGCGATTTCCAATGCCCGTTTGAGCCGCCCGCGAAAATCGGCATCATAAGGCACCCCCAAGAACGGCCCGCGCTCGATGAAGCCGCGCCCGTCGGTCCTGAGCAGCGCGACGTCGATCCCGTCCATCGACGTGCCGCTCATCAGACCGATCGCCGTCCTGATGACATTCATGAGGCTTGCCTCCCATGCGATTCCCGGATGCACTTTTATAAAAACAGTGCTAAACGCGCCGCGACAGATCAACAACAACGAACTTGCGCAAGGCCCGCATGGGCGAGCGCAGATATCAAGAGACGAAGGCCATGTCCGAGTTCAAGTCCGATTTCCTCCGCACGCTGAAAGAGCGCGGCTTCATTCATCAGATCTCCGATGAAAGCGGCCTCGACGACCTCTTCGCCAAGGAAACCGTGACCGCCTATATCGGCTACGACCCGACGGCATCGAGCCTTCACGTCGGCCATCTGACGCAGATCATGATGCTGCACTGGCTGCAGGCGACGGGCCACCGCCCGATTTCGCTGATGGGCGGCGGCACCGGTATGGTCGGCGATCCCTCCTTCAAGGAGGAGGCCCGCAAGCTGATGACGATCGAGACGATCGAGCAGAATATCGCCTCGATCAAGAACTGCTTCTCGAACTATCTCGACTACGACAAATCAGGCAACGCCGCACTGATGATCAACAACGCCGAATGGTTGCGCTCGTTGAATTATCTGGAGTTCCTCCGCGATGTCGGCCGTCATTTCTCGGTCAACCGCATGCTGTCCTTCGACAGCGTGAAGACGCGCCTTGACCGCGAGCAGTCGCTGTCCTTCCTGGAATTCAATTACATGATCCTCCAGGCCTATGATTTCGTCGAGCTTGCCAAGCGCTACGATTGCCGTCTGCAGATGGGCGGTTCGGACCAGTGGGGCAATATCGTCAACGGTATCGATCTCGGTCACCGCATGGGGACACCGCAGCTCTACGCCCTCACCTCGCCGCTGTTGACGACGTCATCAGGCGCCAAGATGGGCAAGTCGGCTTCCGGCGCGGTCTGGCTGAATGCCGATCTGCTCCCCGTCTATGACTTCTGGCAATACTGGCGCAACACCGAGGACGCCGATGTACCGCGCTTCCTCAAGCTCTTTACCACCCTGCCGATGGACGAAATCGTTCGTCTCTCGGCAATCGGCGGTTCGGAACTGAACGAGGTCAAGAAGATCCTGGCTACCGAGGTCACGGCGATCCTGCACGGCCGCCCGGCCGCCGAGCAGGCCGCCGAAACGGCACGCAAGACCTTCGAGGAAGGCGGCCTTTCGGAAAACCTGCCCTCGGTCGACGTGCCCGCTTCCGAACTCGACGCCGGCATCGGCCTGCTGTCGCTGATCGTTCGCGCCGGCCTTGCCTCGTCGAATGGCGAAGCTCGCCGTCACGTCCAGGGTGGCGCTGTCCGTATCAACGACGAGGCAGTCAGCGACGAACGCAAGATGATCGGCAGCGGCGAAATCACCGCCGACGGCATCATCAAGCTGTCTCTCGGCAAGAAGAAGCACATCCTTATCCGCCGCGCCGCGTAGGCGGCTTCGATTTCGAACGGATATCAAAGCCGGCGTCCGCGCCGGCTTTTTCGATTCCGCTGATGGCTTTGGCGATATTGGCCGCCGAAATGCGCCGATCCGGGCGGCGTTTGAGTGCGTAAAGCTTTTGGGCACCACATAGTGCAGGGATTACTCAACCCCCGGCCGGGATGTCGCGTCCGTACGTTCGGCCTCCCGGAAGACATAGCTGGGCGGATCGACGTCTGAGGCAGGCTTCACGCGCGACCACCAGCTGATCGAGAAGATCGGCGGCGTCATCATCGCGTCGAGTGGAACCGTCAGCACGTGGGCGGAGCGAACGATCTCCGCCTGCTTCAGTCGCTCGCTCTTTTCGGCGGAATATGAAGCATGGCTGCCGAGCGCAGCGGCGATCACGGCAACCGATACGAAATAGCCTCTCCGAGCGCACTGCATGGCATCCTCCGACACCGCAACGGCCGTTGTCAAAGCCGAGAACCGCAGTTTACATCAAATCTCTCTAAAATAGCAGGCCGAGCATCGATGGCGCGTTTGTACACCGGGCTACGGATCGAGGCTGATCCGTCCGACACCCGCGCATGATACTGATCCCCTCAGAAGGAACGAGATTGCTTGTCGCCACGACCTCTGCCGTCCTGGCTTCACCTGCCTTACTGGAATTCGAAGATCTGCCGGAACACGCCCGGTGCGATGATCGACAGCGGGTTGATCTGCAGGTTCGGCTGGTCGAACTTGCCTGTCAGCTTGAAGGTGATGCCGATGAGGCCGCGATCGCTGCCGTTGCCGAGGATGACGCCAATTAGCGGCAGTTCGGCAAACAGGCGATTGAGCCCGTAGGCCGGCATGAAGGTGCCGGTCATGTCCATGTTGCCGTTACGGTCGCGCGCTACGCCCTGGAAGGTCGCGCCGATCTGATCGCCCCGCAGCACGCCGTTCTCGATGCCGATCATGCCGTCGCGCGAAACGACGCGGGCGAAACCGCGCTGGAAGCGCTGCGACGAGGTGTCGATGTCGCGCTTCACGGCCTCGTTGAGGCTGCGCTGCTCCTGTCCGACCGGGGTCGAGACGATCGAATGCAGGCGTTGCTCGTTGACGATCGAGAAGCGGCGCACGTCGAGCGAACCGTCCCATCCGCCTTGCGCCCCCAGCCGGATTGCCAGATTGAGAAGGCCGCCCTGCATGTGCTGATAGAGATCGGCAAAACGCGATACCGCACCCGCATCGCCGCTGGTGATGTTGATGATGCCGCCATCCTTCATCTGACTGACCACGGCCTCGCCGCTATCTGTGACGCCGGAAAAGCTGAGCGCCTGCAGCTTGTCGCCGCGCAGCGATATCTGCGCCTGGAAATTGCCGACCTTCTCGTCGTTGAAGCCGATAACATTCTTCAGCTTCGCGCGCACCGCTACACTGGTGTCGCCGGCATTCCCGTCGCCGTCGCTGTCCGAGCCTGATTTCAGCCTCGCGATGACCGGCCGCGCGTCGGCGCTGTCGCCGGAGACGGAGACGTCGAAACTGCCCTTGCCGCGTTTCACCGAGAGGGCGAAATCGTCAAGCGAGGAAAGTTTGACGCTGTCGAAATCCGCCGAGATCAAGCCTGTCTTGCCGACGTTCAGCGATCCGCTGGCGCCGAAACCGTCGCCCTTCAGCCGGAAATTCTTGATCTGCGAATTGTCGGGCGGGCCGGATATCTCGAATTCGGCCGACGCGGCGATACCGCTGCCCTTCGACCAGCCGATCCAGGGCAGGTCGAGCAGCGATTTGGTGAGGTCGAGCTGGACGTTCTGCCGGTCGTCGTCGATCCGCGTCAGCACCATCTTCAGATTGCCGCCGACGACGCCGGAAAGTCCGGGCATCACCTTGTTGCGCTGGTCTTCGGAGAGCGTGGCGGTGATCACGCGCTGCCGCTCCACGCCGGAGGATGCCTCGACCGGCTCGGTGAGATCGATATCGGCCGGAATGCCGTCAATCTCGCCCTTGGCATCAAGCGTGATATGCTTCGGATCGCCATTCAGCACGCCGGTGACATTGCTGATCGTGCGGCCGGAAAAGGGCTTGGCAAGATCGACGTCGGTGAGCTTCATCACCGCCTTCCAGTCGGCCGGTGGCGGGTTTTGCGAGGAGAGCAGGCCGAAATGCGCCTTCACACTCGCCTCGATGTGTCCCTTCAAATCGTCGGGCGTAAAGCCGGCGCGCTGCAGCACCCGGATCGGCTTGTAGGTCAGGAGCTCGCCGATGGCGTCCGCCGCACCTGACACCGCAAGGTCGATGTCGGCCATCAGCGGCTTGTCGTAGGCGGACGGTATGACGAATGTCCCCTGCCCGAGACCGACCGACCGGCCGGAGGGGAAATAGGACATGCCGCTCTTGATTGCGATCGTCGCGACAGGGCCTGTCAGGTCGAAATGCGCCGCCGTATCCCGGATCGGCGGAATCTCACCGGCGACGTTCATTCGCGCCCCCGTGATGTCGAAACCGATGCGGATCTGATTAGCATCGAGTTTCAATCCCTTGCCGCCGGCTGCCTCGTCCAGCCGGCCCGAGGGGATAAAGACTGAAATGGCGGCGTCGGTCACCGTGCCGCCGAAAAGGTTGCCATGCACCCAGGTGCGCACCTTGGGCGCCATCCAGAACGGCCAGAGCTGCTTGATCGCCGTCGTCTGCAACTGCGACGATTGGCCGGCGAAACTGATCTCAGGCGATTTGTCGCCGAGTTTGACATGCAGCGATCCGTAGAGCGCTCCGAGCGGGCTGGAGACGGTCATATTGGGAAACTGGAATTCCCGGCCGGCAACCATGTAACGCCCGGTCGCCTGAATATCGAAGGAGAGCGGCTGTTCGCCGGAACCGCCGGGGGCGGCGGTACCGCCGCTCACCAGAAGGTCGATGCCAAAACCTTTGCCCGCCTTCGGATCCAGCTTGTCGAGATCGATCAGCGCGCCGTTGAGGGGAAGCGTGGTCGCGCCGAACCGGGCGTTCGATTTGGCGATCTCAAGCGTCTGCTTGGTGAAATCGTAAACGAGGTTGATTTGCCCGCCCGACAGCTCCTGCGCATCGCCATCCGTATAGATCAGGCCGGGATCGACATCGATCGTCGCCGCAAGTGACGGCGAAACACCATCCCCCGCCCTGGTGGCCGACACCGTCAGGTCTGCGAAGGTGTTGAGCCCCTGCCGTATTACCCCCTGATCGTTGCGTTTCAGTGTGAAGGGTCTGAGGTCGGCGTGCTTGAGCGTCGCCACCACCTTCGAGACGTGACTGTCTTCCTTCTCGGCCAGCACGTCGAGTTCCGCCACCTCGCCGTTGAGCGCGACCTCGCCGCTCAATTGCAGCGAGGTTGGGCCGGCATGGGCAAAGACGAGATTGTCGACGACGAGCGACAGCGGGCCGTTCGCCGTATCGGCAAGCTTGATGTCGATGCCGGAGATGCGCACTGAATTCGTCGAACCGCGCGTGACGATGCCGTCAAACATGTCGAACTGCGAGAATATCCTCTCCATTGCCGCCGGCATCGCGTCGATACGCAGATCGTCGAGCGTGACGGGATTGCCGGAGGGCAGAAGCGCCGTATCGAGGGCGATATCCTCCGCTTCGATATCGGTGACCGCGATACGGCCGCGGAATAGCTGCAGCGGATCGAGCACCAGGCGCACCGAGCCCGTCGTCGATACGTGCTGACCGCTCGCCTGGTCGATCATGTTGACGTCGCGCGCTTCCAGCGCCAGCCGCAAGCCCGAGGTAAAGCGGATGACGGTGGAGCCGACCTCGGCGCGGTAGCGCGGTCCGGCCGCGCCGTTCAGCGCCGCCTGGGCCTGCTGCGACAGCGGCTTGTCGAACATGCCGCTCTCGACGGTGAAGACGATGGCGGCGACAATGAGGAGAATCAGTCCCAGGAACCCTGAAGTCAGCTTCGCCGTGCGCCGCATCGAAGAGCGCGGCGGCGGGCAATGGACGATGATCGGATCCTCGGCCTGGGCGGACGGCAAGCGGTCCAGCGCAACGATATCCTTCTTGCGAAACGTGACCTTTTCGCCGCGGATGGCTGACATGCGCCCTTGGGCTCTCCCTTAAATGAAGAATTGAACCCGGCCATGCTGGACGGGTTTCCGTCCAATATATAATTCGGGGAGAGAGTGTGTCATCCACAAACCCGGCAAAAGAAAGGTTTTCATAATGGCGGTTCCCGGCATCGGTGCCATGGCCCCCGATTTCAACCTCCCCCGTGATGGCGGCGGGCGCATTTCGCTTGCCGATTTCCACGGCAAGCCGCTCGTGCTGTTCTTCTATCCCAAGGATGACACTACGGGCTGTACGGCCGAATCATTGGCTTTCACCGCGCTCGCGCCCGAGTTCGACGCGGTGGGCGCTGCCGTCATCGGCATGTCGCCCGATTCGGCCGCCTGCCATGACAAGTTCATCAGGAAGCACCGTCTTTCGGTGGCGCTCGCCTCGGACGAAGAGAAGACGACCTTGCAGGCCTATGGCGTCTGGAAGGAAAAGAGCATGTATGGCCGCAATTTCATGGGGGTCGAGCGCACCACCTTCCTCATCCGCCGGGACGGGATCATCTCCACCATCTGGCAGAAGGTGAAGGTACAGGGTCATGCCGAAACCGTGCTCGAAGCGGTGAGGAACCTCGCGGCGTGACCGGGGATCTTGCGATAACCTCGCTGCGCGGTGGCGCGATCGATGCCATCCGCGCAACCGATCTCGACCGCAAGACGAAGCTTGCGCAGGAAAGCGCCACCCGCTGGTTCGCGCGCCGGGTGTCACTGCGCTCGCCGCTCGACGCCGCCCTGCCCGAAAGGCCGGGCCGTCCCGACAAACCGGTGCTAACGCCGCCCACTCAGGTGGAGAAGCGTTCGCTGCATACGCTGAAAGGCCGTATCGCCCTCCTCCACGCCATCGCCCATATCGAGCTCAACGCCGTCGATCTGGCACTCGATATCGTGGCGCGATTCGCCAGCGAGCAGGTGCCGAACTCCTTTTTCGATGGCTGGATGCAGGTCGCCTTCGAAGAAGCCAAGCATTTCCGCATGGTACGTGCCCGTCTCAACGACCTCGGAGCCGATTACGGCGATCTGCCTGCCCATGACGGGCTCTGGCAGGCGGCCCATTCGACGCGCAATGACCTGACGGCAAGGCTTGCCGTCGTGCCGCTGATTCTCGAAGCCCGCGGCCTCGACGTCACTCCGTCGCTGCAGGCGAAGATGCGCGAGACCGGCGATCTCGAAAGTGCCGATGTTCTCGATGTCATCTATAACGACGAGAAAGGCCATGTCGCCGTCGGCGCCAAATGGTTCCGCTTCCTCTGCGCCCGCGAGAAGCGCGATCCGGCAAAGGCCTTCCAGGAGCTGGTGCGTGCCAATTTCCGCGGACCGCTGAAGCCGCCCTTCAACGATCTCGCCCGTGCCGAGGCCGGGTTGACGCCGTCCTTCTACCGCTCGCTCGCATCGATCAGCCACGCCTGAAGTGTCTGAAATTTCTGGCCTGACGGCGACAACGAAAGCATTCGTTAACCATAACGGTGTTTAATTTTCCGAAAGAGGCGTAGAGCATCAATCGGGAGAGCCTGCGTGAACAGCGGACATCAGCACCGGGTATTCGGCAAGCGGGCGCAGGAACATATTCTCATCCTGGCAAGCGGCGACAAGGTCCGCCACATGACGGTCCGGCCGTGGATGGCGGCGCTTGCCTTCTGTTTCGTCGGTGTCTTCTCGATCGGCTATCTCCTGGCCACGTCCTATCTCGTGCTGCGCGACGACCTGATCGGCGCCACCATGGCGCGCCAGGCCCGGATGCAGCACGACTACGAGGATCGTATCGCCGCGCTTCGTGCTCAGGTCGACCGCATCACCTCCCGTCAGCTTCTCGACCAGCAGGTGGTCGAGGACAAGGTCGACAAGCTGATGGAGCAGCAGATGGCGCTCACCTCGCGCCACGGCAAGCTCGACAACCTGCTCGACCGGGCCGAAAGCTCCGGCCTGACCGACAAGGACGGTGCCGCGCAGGCGCCGTCTTCGCCGGTCCAGTCCTACGCCCCTGATATCAAGGGCAAACGCGCCTCGCTGACTGGTGGTGGCATCGAGGCGATCGAGAAGCAACTGGCGAGCGGCGCACCCGCCGATGCGACGCCCGACAATTCGACGCTCGCCTATGTGCCGGCTGCCGAAACCGTCGGCGACCGCGCCGACCGTATCTTCTCCAAGGTGACGCTGTCCTTGAAAGACGTCGAACAGGACCAGCGCAACCGCGTCGAGCAATTGACGAGCGATGCCGGCAGCGCCGCCAACGCCATCGAGAGCGTGCTGACCCGCTTCAAGATCCCGATGCCCGAGGCGGCCGCCAAGCAGGATGAGGATGACAGCGCGGTCGGCGGCCCCTATGTCGAGCCGGAAAGCAACGACGACTTCAACAATTCGCTGGTGGCGCTCGATGGCGCGCTGACCCGGCTTGAGGCCGTGCGCAGCACCGCCGAATCCCTGCCCTTCCGCAATCCCGCCATCGGCAAGGAAATGACCAGTCCTTTCGGGAATCGCCGCGACCCCTTCCTCGGCCGTTTGGCCCTCCATTCCGGCATCGACTTCCGCTTTTCGCCGGGCGAGAAGATTCGCCCGACAGCACCCGGCAAGGTGATCTCCGCCGGCTGGACCGGCGGTTACGGCAACATGGTCGAGGTCGATCACGGCAACGGCATCTCGACGCGCTACGGGCATATGTCCGAGGTTCTGGTCAAAGTCGGCGACATAGTCGACCGCAGCGATGTCATCGGGCTTGCCGGCAGCACCGGCCGTTCGACGGGCACGCATCTGCATTATGAAGTGCGCCAGGATGGCCGTGCGGTCGATCCAGTATATTTCATGAATGCAGGCCTTAAACTCGCCACCTATATAAAGTAATAGCCGCCGGTAACCATCGCTTCACTCTGCACGGGGTGAGGTCTCTCTATTTCTTGACTTGCCGGGCATTCGGGGCTATGTCGCGCTGCATTGCGGCATGCAATCCCGCCGACTCGTTCAGAGTTCGGCCGAACCGGAACGGAAACAGTTTTCCCTTTGACGACATTCGCTGACCTTGGCTTGAGCCAAAAAGTGTTATCCGCTGTGACCGACGCGGGCTATACGATCCCCACGCCTATTCAGGCGGGGGCTATTCCCTTTGCGCTCGAGCGTCGCGATATTTGCGGCATCGCGCAGACGGGCACCGGCAAGACCGCATCCTTCGTTCTGCCGATGCTGTCGCTTCTGGAAAAGGGCCGCGCCCGTGCGCGCATGCCCCGCACGCTGATCCTCGAGCCGACGCGCGAACTGGCCGCTCAGGTCGCGGAGAATTTCGAGAAATACGGCAAGAACCATCGCCTTAACGTCGCCCTTCTGATCGGCGGCGTTTCCTTCGAGGATCAGGACCGCAAGCTCGAACGCGGCGCCGACGTGCTGATCTGCACGCCCGGCCGCCTGCTCGACCATTTCGAGCGCGGCAAGCTCCTGATGAGCGGCGTCGAAATCCTCGTCATCGACGAAGCCGATCGCATGCTCGATATGGGTTTCATCCCCGATATCGAGCGCATTGCCAAGCTCATCCCGTTCACCCGCCAGACGCTGTTCTTCTCGGCCACCATGCCGCCGGAGATCCAGAAGCTCGCCGACCGCTTCCTGCAGAATCCCGAGCGCATCGAGGTGGCAAAGCCGGCTTCGGCCGCAAAGACCGTCACGCAGCGTTTCGTCGCCTCGCACGGCAAGGATTATGAGAAGCGCGCGGTTCTACGCGAACTGGTCCGCGCCCAGACCGAGCTGAAGAACGCCATCATCTTCTGCAATCGCAAGAAAGATGTCGCCGATCTTTTCCGTTCGCTCGAGCGCCACGGCTTCTCCGTCGGCGCCCTGCATGGCGACATGGACCAGCGCTCTCGCACGATGATGCTGCAGAGCTTCCGTGACGGCAATCTGCAGCTTCTGGTTGCTTCTGACGTTGCCGCCCGCGGCCTCGACATTCCCGATGTCAGCCACGTCTTCAATTTCGACGTGCCGATTCATTCGGAAGATTACGTCCACCGCATCGGCCGCACCGGCCGTGCCGGCCGCTCTGGCGCTGCCTTCACTCTCGTCACCAAGCGCGACACCAAGTTCGTCGACGCGATCGAGAAGCTGATCGGCGAGAAAGTCGAATGGCTGAGCGGCGACGTGAATTCACTGCCGCCGCCGGCGGAAGACAGCCGGGATAGCGAACGCCCGCGCCGCAACAGTCGCGAGCGTGGTGGACGGGATGATCGGGGCGAGAAGGGCCGGGGACGCGGTAGCCGCAGCGCCACGAGTCATAAATCTGATAACGACATACAGGATAATGGCGTCGAAGTGATCGCAGCAGCACCAGCAAAGGCCGAGGTCTTGAAAAACGAGCGCAAAGCAGAGCAGAAGCCGCAAAACAATGCGCGCAACAATCGGCCTTACCCGGCAAACGATGACAGCCGCGACCGCCGCCGTCATCGTGATCACGACGACGGCCCGACCCCGGTCGGCTTCGGCGACGATATCCCTGCCTTCATGCTGATCGCCGGCAGCGCCAAGGTCTGAACATCCGATGGGCAGGCCCGGCCTCGATTTTCCGGGCCTCGGCGTCGGCCTGGTGATTCTGCGCGACAGCAGGATCCTTCTCTACAAACGTATGCGTCCGCCTGAAGCCGGCTATTGGAATATCGTCGGCGGCAAGGTCGACCACATGGAGCTGGCTGAGGAAGCCGCCCGCCGCGAGGCCGAAGAGGAAACCGGCCTGACGATCGGCCGCATCGAACGCCTCTGCATGAGCGAGCAGATCCTCGAGGCCGACCGCCAGCACTGGATTTCCATCCTCTATCTCGCCCGCGACGTTGAGGGCGAACCGCAATTGACCGAACCGGACAAGCTTTCGGATTTCGGCTGGTTTCCCCTGACGGATTTACCGGAACCGCTGTCTGCCTTCACGAAGGCGGCGATAGCAGCCCTGCCCTCGGCCGAACGCAGCTAGCTATTCGGCACGAAGCGCTGCCTCATAGGCAAGCCGCACCCATTTCGCCATCAGATCGGGATCGTCGTAAGCTTCGTCGGGAATCGACCAGTAGGGCATCTTCACCGGCTTGCCCTTCTTGCCCTCATAGGCCCATTGCGTGGCGCCGGCAGCGGCAAACTCCGGGGCGCTCTTCTCGTCGGCCTTCAGCAGCATCTCGTCGCGCACTTCGACGGCAATGATGCGCCCCATATGATAGATGCCCTTGCCCCCGAACATGCGCTTGACCGTGACCGGCCCGAGGCCCTGAAACATTTCCTCGATCCCGGCATTGTCCATGCTCTATCTCCTCGAAATCCCGGCCAGGCCAATCACAGCGTGTGATAATCACGGTTCATATAGATGAGCGCCGGATGCTTTTCGCTGAAGCGGACGGCGGCGACCTCGCCGAATATGACGTTGTGGGTCGGCATTTCCTTGATGTCGGTTACCCGGCAATCGAAAGCGGCGAGCGCATCGGCAAGGACGGGTGCGCCGGTGACGAGCATGTCGAAACGGGCGCCGGCGAAACGCTCCTCATCGGTAAGCGCCGTGCGCCCGGAGAAGGCGTCGGCAACGCCTTGGTGATGGGCGCCGAGCGTGTTCAGTACGAAGATACCGCTGCGGAAAAAGATCTCGTTCTTCGGGTTGGTGTTATTTAGGCAGATCAGCACCGAGGCCGGATTGTCCGAAACCGAGCAGGCGGCGGTGATGGTGACGCCACGGCGCATGCCTTCCATCACCGTCGTCACGAGCTGCACATGGCCAGCATAGCGGCTCATGGCATCGCGATAAAGGCCGGGGTCGATATGCTGCCTGTTCAACACCTGCTTCTCCGTGCGCCCGATATGCCTGGAATCCTCTTCCCATCGCGCCAATATGGCGAGCATCGGTTACCTTTTCTACAATAGGACGGCTGAAAAGCGCTGCCTTTTGCTTGTTTTTCTTTGACGATCGCGGCCTTGCGGATAAAAGGGCATGGACGATGGCTAGGGATCTCCGCCTTTCATGATCAACCTGCGTGGCATAGCAGCATTTCTGACGCTGCTGGTAGCGGCGGCGCAAGGCCATGCGGCCGGCGTGACGATCGGCGTCGTCGCCCCTCAGGGCGGGCCGCTCGGCCTGCTCGGCGCGCAGATTGCTGCCGGCGCCGCTTTCGAGATCCAGCAATCGGGAAACACCCTCGTCACCGTTAACGAGACTTGCGAGGACAATAGCGGTGCGGCGGTTGCCGATGCGCTCGTCAATGCGAAAGTCCAGGTCGCCGTCGGCTTCCTCTGCAGCGAAACGCTGGAGGGCGCGCTGCCGAAGCTGAAGGACGCCAATATTCCCGCGATCACGGTCTCCGTACGCTCCCGCATCCTGATGGAGGATGCCTTGAAGAACGGCTGGCCGCTCTTTCGGATGGCGCCCGCCGATGGCGCCGAGGCGGCAAAGACCATCGAGGTGATCCTGAAAAACTGGGCGGCCGATCCGATTGCCCTGATCGAAGATGGCACCATTCATGGCCGCGAACTGACGGAAGCGGTGCGCAACGCGCTGGAGCAGAACGGTCTCAAGCCTGTTTTCACCGATACCTACCGTCCGGGGCAGGAGCAGCAGATTGCCCTTGTCCGCCGTCTAAAGCGGGCGGGCGCCACCAGGGTCTTCATCGGCGGTGACCGCAACGATGTCGCCGTCATCGCCCGCGATGCCAAGGCGGAGAACATCCCGCTCTCCATACTTGGCGGCGATGCCATGCGCGCCGCCAATCAGCCGCTGCTACTCGCCGATGGCGTGCGCGCCGTCGCCCTGCCCGAATATGCTTTGTTTCAGGAAGGTGCGGTAGCAGCCGAGGCGCTGCGCGCCAAAGGCACTGAGCCGGAAGGTTATGTCCTGCCATCACTGGCCGCAGCACTCATTGCCGGACAGGCAGCGGAAGCCGCCGCTGCGGCCGGCAAGCCCCTGCAGGAGGCGCTTCTCGGCACGACATTCCAGACGCCGGTTGGCACCATTTCCTTCACCGGCGGGCATGAACTTTCGCAAAACCTCTACCGCCTGCTCGAATGGCGGGGCAACGGCTTTTTTCCACCTGCCGCGCCGACACAATAACCGGCCGCCAGCCTTGAATCCGGCCGCCGCGGTCAAATGGCGGCCCATACGGAGTAAGACCTGATGACGCTGCCCATTCGTATTGCCCCCTCGATCCTCGCGGCGGATTTCGCCAGGCTCGGCGAGGAGGTGCGCGACGTGACCGCCGCCGGCGCCGATTGGATCCATCTCGACGTGATGGACGGCCATTTTGTACCGAACATCTCCTTCGGCCCTGATGTCATCAAGTCGCTGCGTTCCTATACGAATGCTACTTTCGACTGCCACCTGATGATCTCGCCTGTTGATGACTATCTCGAAGCCTTCGCCAAGGCCGGCTGCGACCGCATCACCGTCCATGCCGAAGCCGGGCCGCATCTGCACCGCTCACTGCAGACCGTCCGCAATCTCGGCAAGAAGGTCGGGGTGACGATCAATCCGGCAACCCCGCTCAGCGCAATCGAGAATGTGCTCGACGATGTCGATCTCATCCTGATCATGTCGGTCAATCCCGGCTTCGGCGGGCAGAAGTTCATTCCGGCGATGGCGGCGAAGATCGCCGCGGCAAAGTCACTGATCGGTGACCGTCCGATCGAACTCGAGGTCGACGGCGGCGTCACGGTGGAAACGGCACCAGTGATCGCGCGCGCCGGCGGCAACGTCCTCGTTGCAGGCTCGGCAATTTTCAAGGGCGATACGGTCGAGGCTTATCGCAAGACCGTCGCCGATCTGCGTCAGGCAGCTGAAGGGGCACGAGCATGAGGAAGCATTTGATGATTGGCGGCATGCTTGCCGCCGCACTCGCCGGCCTGCCCGGCATGTCACTTGCCGGCGACATCGCCAGCATCCAGCCGATCGGCTTTTCCGCCGACGGCAAGGTCTTTGCGTTCCAGGAATTCGGCATCAAGGAGACCGGCAACGTCCCCTATTCCGAAACCTATTTCATCAATACCGACAGCGGCGAATATCTCGAGGGCACCCCCTTCCGCACCGAGCTGACCGACAAGGACGCCAATCTTTCCAAGGCGCGGCGTCAGAACCTCACTGCAGCGCGCAGCCAGATGGACAAATACGACCTCCTGACCAATCCCGGCCTGATCGCCGCCTTCAACCCGCCGACCGAACTTGGCTCTCCCTCGAAGACACTCCGCTATACGACGCTTGCGACCGACGGTCCGCCGAAGGCGCCTTATACGCTCGCGCTTGGCGAGATGCCGGTGGCGGCGCCGAAGGATTGCGCTGCCGTCGACAAGCGGATACTCGGCTTCAGCCTGCAGATGATCGAGAAGGAAGGCGTTCCGAACCGTCAGGCGGCAAAGCAGGTGACGGCTGTTCCGGCCGAGCGCACCTGTTCTGTGGAATACAGGATCGGCGGCGCCATGGTTTATCAGCCGGAAGGCGGAAACCAGGTCCATATCGCCCTTATCCTCGCCTTCGATGCGGCAAGGAACGGACGCTGGATTGCCGTTCCGGTTCATCCCTGAGCATGGATCGCCTTCGGGCGGCAAAGCCGCCCTACCCCGATCTATTTGCCGGCGCATTGCTCTGGGGCATGCAGATGCTGGCGGCCGCCATGCTCGGTCTCTACCTGCGTAACGGCCTGCAGACGAGCCGGCTTGGCGAGGTCGCCGCACTCTATTTCCTCGGCGGCCTGCTCTCCTGGCCCTTTGCTCTGCCGGTCGCGCGCTTCCTCGCTTATAACAGGCCGCCGGAAGCCCGGTTTGCCGCTTTCTTCGTGACGCTGACGGCGGCCACGATCCTCATGACCGCCTTCCTCTTCGCCATGGAATATCGGATCTTCTATTCGCGCTGGCACGCCCCCTTCGGCAGCGTCGTCTGGGTCTTCCAATTCGTCTTCACCAGCGTCAGCGCCGTCTACCAGTTCCTGGTGATCGGCCTACGCCTTTTCCTGCCGCTGGGGCTCGTCTGCCTTGTCGCAAGCAGCTATCATCTTGCCAAACGCATGCGTTGAGATTGCCGCCCGTCTTTGCTACAGGGGCGCTAAAGCAATTTCGGCAAAAGTGCCCAGCGGTTTTGCCAGGCAAAGCGCGAAGCGATTTTGCCGGGAATTGCGTCTCAGACGCTCAAACCTCTTGAATGAAGGCAGCCGCCCATGATCCCGCGTTATTCCCGGCCCGAAATGGTCGCCATCTGGTCTCCCGAAACCAAGTTCCGCATCTGGTTCGAGATCGAGGCGCATGCCTGCGACGCGCTGGCTGAGCTCGGAGTCATTCCGAAATCGGCGGCAAAAACGATCTGGGAAAGAGGCGGGGCCGCCACCTTTGACGTCGCGCGCATCGATGAGATCGAGGCCGTCACCAAGCACGACGTCATCGCCTTCCTCACCCATCTCGCCGAAATCGTCGGCCCGGATGCGCGCTTCGTCCACCAGGGCATGACCTCGTCAGACGTGCTCGACACCTGCTTCAACGTCCAGCTGGTGCGCGCGACCGACATCCTCATCGCCGATATCGACCGGCTGCTCCAAGCGCTGAAGACCCGCGCCTTCGAACACAAGGACACCGTCACCATCGGCCGCTCGCACGGCATCCATGCCGAGCCCACCACCTTCGGCGTCAAGCTGGCGCTCGCCTATGCCGAATTCGAGCGCTGCCGCCAGCGCCTCGTCGCCGCCCGCGAGGAAGTCGCGACCTGCGCTATCTCGGGCGCCGTCGGCACCTTCGCCAATATCGACCCGCGCGTCGAGGAACATGTCGCCGAAGCCCTCGGCCTGAAGGCCGAGCCGGTCTCGACGCAGGTCATCCCGCGCGATCGCCACGCCATGTATTTCGCCACCCTCGGCGTCGTCGCCTCGTCGATCGAGCGCCTGGCGACCGAAATCCGCCATCTCCAGCGCACCGAGGTGCTGGAAGCTGAGGAATATTTCTCGCCCGGCCAGAAGGGCTCCTCGGCCATGCCGCACAAGCGCAACCCGGTTCTGACAGAAAACCTCACGGGCCTTGCCCGCATGGTCCGCTCCTACGCCATGCCGGCCATGGAAAACGTCGCCCTCTGGCACGAGCGCGATATCTCCCACTCCTCGGTCGAACGCATGATCGGCCCAGATGCGACAGTCACCCTCGATTTCGCCCTCTCCCGCCTCGCCGGCGTCATCGAAAAGCTGCTGGTCTATCCCGAGAACATGGAAAAGAACCTCAACAAATTCCGCGGCCTCGTTCACTCCCAGCGCGTCCTCTTGGCGCTCACCCAGGCCGGCACCTCCCGCGAGGACGCCTACCGCCTGGTACAACGCAACGCCATGAAGGTCTGGGAACAGGGCAAGGATTTCCTGGAAGAGCTGCTCGCTGATGCGGAAGTTCGCGCCGCGCTTTCGGAGGAGGATATTCGGGAGAAGTTCGACCTTGGCTACCACACCAAGCATGTCGACACGATCTTCCGTCGGGTGTTTGGCGAGGCGTGAGCGATCCCCGATAGCGATATTGCAACGCCCTGAAGGCGACCTTCGCTCTCCAATTGGCGTCATCCTCGGCCTTGTGCCGAGGATCTGCCACATATCAACGGCTGCAGATGTTCGGGACAAGCGCGAGCATGACGAAGAAGGGTTAGCAGTCACTGTCGGCGGTCCGGTGGCGCCGTTTTTATTTCTGCTTCGCCGGCTTAGCGGAAACCCGTCGCTTCCTTGCCACCGCCTTTTTCGAGGGCGCGGCCTCGGCTGTTTCCTCAGTCATGCAGGCTTCCCTCTCACCCCTGCCTTTGGCGGCCTTGGCGACCAACTCGTCGAGACGCTTCAGCTCCTCTTCGTCGAGGTTTTCGATGCCGATGAAGCGGTTCTCGGCGTGGCTCGTCAGGATGATTTCGTTGAGTTTGGCCTGGATGGCTCGCGTGTCGCGCGTCTGGGCGTTTTGCAGCACGAAGACCATCAGGAAGGTGATGATCGTCGTTCCGGTATTGATGATCAGTTGCCAGGTTTCCGAATAGCCAAAAAAGGGGCCGAGTGCCGCCCAGATGACGACGACCATCAGCGCCAGGATGAAGACGACGGGTTTTCCCGCCCATTCCGATGTCTTGGTTGCGAAGTGGGCAAACAGATGCTTCATCACTACCTCTGAAATCCTGCCTCGAAGTCCGTGCTAAAAAACTCCGAGGCAGGTCCGAAGGTTCCCCTGGGGATCGAGTTGCGACCGAAACCCAGGGGCAACGCCGTGGTTACGTGGCTTCCCGCGCAACCAGCTTGCGATAGAGATGCCAGGTCGCATGGCCGAGGATCGGGATAACAAGCGCAAGCCCGGCAAAGACCGGGATCGTGCCGACGACGAGCAGCGCGGCCACGATCAGGCCCCAGAGCAGCACCGGCACCGGATTGATGAGCGTGGCGCGGATCGAGGTCACGACGGCGGAAACCGCCCCGACATCGCGGTCGAGCAGCAACGGAAAGGTGATGACCGATATTGCCAGCACGACGAGCGCGAAGACGAAGCCGATGAGATTGCCCCAGATGATCAGCTGCATGCCCTGGGGCGTGCCGAAGACCTGGCGGGTGAAATCGCCCATGGTGCGCGGAAACACTTCGCCGAGCAGGTTGCTGTAAAGCGTCTGCGCCGTTACCAGCCAGACGACGAAGAGGGCAAGAAGCATCAGCCCGACCGCCACGATCGCCGGCAGCGCCGGCGAATGGCGCACATCAAGCGCATGCGTCCACGACATGTCGACGCCAGCCTCGCGACGGCGGCTGATCTCGTAAAGGCCGATCGCGGCGATCGGACCGATCAGCACAAAGCCCGCCATCAGCGGGAAAACCATCGGCAGAAGGTTGGCGCCCGAGGTCCACAGCGTCAGGAAAACGCCGGCGATCGGGTACATCAGGCAGAGAAACACATAGTGGGATGGTTTCTCCATGAAATCATCGAATCCGCGCTTCAGCGCATCGAAGACGTCGGCGATGCCGATGCGATTGACCACGGGCCGCGCGAAGCTTTCACCCGCACCCGTCATGACATGAAATGCCGCCATGGCTTTCTCCTCCTCAGCCGAGACCTGATCGGCGGCGGAAAGCATCGGCGGGCAAGCCGACACGAAATCCGCAACCGGCACTGGAGCAATATAGCAACTTTCAGCGCCCGTGTCGCCGTCTGCCTTGACCACCCCCTCTTGACATCCGGGACAAGCTTTCTCACATCGGCGGCACTATGAAAGCCTCAGACGCAGATATCCTCATCATCCCCGGCTACACCAACTCAGGTCCCGGCCATTGGCAGACCCGCTGGGAGGCAAAGCTCAGCACGGCGCGGCGCGTCGAACAGGCCGAATGGACGAAGCCGGTCCGCGAGGACTGGATCGCCCGCATCGCCGAGGAGGTTAACGCCTCGACGCGGCCAGTCGTTCTCGTCGCCCATTCGCTGGGCGTGCCCTCGGTGATCCACGCCATCCCGCATTTCCGTAAGCCGGTGGCGGGCGCCTTTCTCGTCGCCCCGCCCGATGTCGCCAATCCCGAGATCCGCCCGAAGCACCTGATGACCTTCGGCCCCTACCCGCGCGATCCGCTGCCCTTCCCTTCAATCACCGTGGCGAGTCGCAACGATCCGTTCGGCAGCTACGACCATGCTGACGACATCGCCAGCAGCTGGGGCTCCTTCCTTGTCGATGCCGGCGAGTCCGGTCATATCAATACGGATTCCGGTCACGGGCCCTGGCCGGAAGGCACGATGGTCTTTGCCCAGTTCCTCAGCCGGCTCACCGCCTGATTGAGGAAAAGCCACCTTCTCGTTAATTGAGCGATTGCTTTCTAAGTCTTTCTTAATGGAATAACCGCAGACTGCATCGAGATGCAATAAGCGAGAATGCCCGTGAAGAAAGCCCATCCAGAGGCCGATGATCCGCATGGCGATGCCGCAGCGGCCGACGGCTCCGATCTGGCCGAGCGGGAGGGCCGCTGGAACTATGCGCTCGTCGGCTCGGACCTCGGCGTGTGGGATCACAACTACCGCCTGGATCGGAAATATTACTCCCCGACGTGGAAAACCATGCGCGGCATGGCGCCGGACGAGGAAGTTGCCGGCGATTACGATGCCTGGCTGCAGCTCGTCCATCCCGATGATCGCGATTTCATCGCGCATGCCATCGATCGGCAGAACGCCGGCGATCCTGATTATCAGATCTTCGAATATCGCGAGCGCCACCGGGACGGCCACTGGATCTGGATCGAATGCCGTGGCGCCTGCGTGGAATGGGACGAGGCAGGCGTGCCGACACGCGTCGTCGGCACGGATACCGATATCACCGCCCGCAAGCAGGCGGAGGAGACGCTGTCGCGCCTGTCACGCCGGCTCGATCTGGCCCTGGAGATTTCCCGCATCGGCGTCTTCGAGGCCGACATCGAGGAGGATATGGTCGAGTGGGACGACCGCTTGATCGCCATCTACGGGCTGAAGGGCGCCGCCCGCCGGATTGCCGGCGACGTCTGGGCAAAAAGCCTGCACCCCGACGATCGCGAGCGCGTCCTTGGCCTGGCCGACCGCAGCGTCGAAAGCGGCAGTGATTTCCAGCAGGAATACCGCATCATCCGCGGCGACGGCCTTGAACGCGTCATCCGCGCCCGCTCGGCCTTCTTCATCGACGGAAACGGTCACCGTAAGCTCATTGGCGCCAATTGGGATGTGACTGAGGAAGTCAGGCTTCGCGACGAGCTGCAGCGCGCCAAGGATCTGGCGGAAGCCCGCAACCATGAACTCGAGGCCGCTAAGGAAAGCATCGAGCACCTGGCTCTGCACGATTACCTCACCGGCCTTCCGAACCGCCGCTATCTCGACAAGATGCTGGACGACCGCTCGGCCGAATGCCGGGCCAAGGGCCTGGCGTTGGCGATCCTGCATATCGATCTTGACCGCTTCAAACAGATCAACGACACGCTCGGCCATCGGGCCGGCGACGCCATGCTGAAGCATGCCGCGGTCGTGTTGAGAAATTCCGTCCGCGCCGCCGATTTCGTTGCCCGCATCGGCGGCGACGAATTCGTCATCCTCTGCGCCGTCGATGCCGCCTCGAAGAAGATCGCCAGCCTTGCCGAACGCGTCATCCGCGAATTACGCAAACCCGTCAGATATGAGGGGCACGACTGCCGTTTCGGCGCCAGCATCGGCATCGCTGTCGACAGCGGTCCGAAGCTCGACGCCAAGCAGATACTGCTCGACGCCGATATCGCGCTTTACCGGGCCAAGGGCCTCGGCCGCAATCGATTCGAATTCTTCTCGGCATCCGACCGCCGCGATGTCGTCTCCGCCAAGCAGCTCGCCGACGAGATCCTGATCGGCCTCGAGCGCAATGAATTCGTGCCTTTCTATCAGCTGCAGTTCGATGCCCGCACACTGGATGTCGCGGGCGTCGAAACGCTTGCCCGCTGGCAGCATCCCGTGCACGGGCTGCTGACGCCCGACCGCTTCCTCGATATCGCCGAGGATCTCGACGTCGTTTCGACCATCGATGCCCTGATCCTGGAGCGCGCGCTGGCCGACCGCAGCACCTGGATCAAGGAGGGGCTGTCGGTCCCGAAAATATCGGTCAACGTCTCCGCCAGGCGGATCGCCGATCCCGATCTCGGCAAGAAGCTTCGAGCCCTCAAGATCCCGCCGGGCAGTATTTCCTTCGAATTGCTGGAGTCGATCTCGCTCGACGATTGCGACGAGGCGGTGGCCGCAAACCTGAAAAAGCTGCGCAAACTCGGTATCGACATCCAGATCGACGATTTCGGCACCGGCCACGCCTCGATCGTCAGCCTGCTGCGCCTGAGCCCGAAGACGTTGAAGATCGACCGCGAGTTGATCCGCATGCTGCCGCAATCGGCCGAGCAGCGTAAACTCGTCGGCTCGATCATCGATATCGGGCGTTCGCTTGATATCCTCGTCATCGCCGAGGGTGTCGAGACGGCGGAGCATGTCCGTATTCTCGAAGAACTCGACTGCGACATGCTGCAGGGTTATGCGCTCGCCCGGCCGATGCCGGCCATGCAGATCCCCTCCTTCATCCGCGCCGGAAGCTGGCGCCATGGGCAAACGGCCGCCCGCGCCCTACAGACGCAGCTTCGCCGCGCGTTGCGAAGCAGAGCCGCCAAATAAAAGCCTGCATAAGCGGCCCGCCATTTCGCCTTCATTTCACCGTAAAGGAAAAGGCGCTAGACTCATCTGGCGAATTCATTCGATTCTCTTGGCGGTATTCCGTAAAATCCGGAATCCGGGGCCACGAAATCTGGAAACCGGGGAAGGAGCGACAGGCGGATTGTGAAACACTCTCTTTTCCTTTAAGGGGACGCCACGAGATCGATCCACTCGCGCTATCCCAAGAGCGCCAACAACAGAGAATAACCACGATGAACCGTCGCCGCCGTATCTACGAGGGCAAGGCAAAGATTCTGTATGAGGGCCCCGAGCCGGGCACTTTGATCCAGTTCTTCAAGGACGATGCCACCGCCTTCAACAAGAAGAAACACGAAGTTATCGACGGCAAGGGCGTCCTCAACAACCGCATTTCCGAATATATCTTCAGCCATCTGAACAAGATCGGCATCCCCACCCATTTCATCCGCCGGCTGAACATGCGTGAGCAGCTGATCAAGGAAGTGGAGATGATCCCGCTGGAGATCGTCGTGCGCAATGTCGCCGCCGGTTCCCTCGCCAAGCGCCTCGGTATCGAGGAAGGCGTCGTCCTGCCGCGCTCGATCATCGAATTCTATTACAAGTCCGACGCGCTCGACGACCCGATGGTCTCTGAAGAGCACATCACCGCCTTCGGCTGGGCCAATCCCGCCGAACTCGACGACATCATGGCGCTCGCCATCCGCGTCAACGATTTCATGACCGGCCTCTTCCTCGGAGTCGGCATCCAGCTCGTCGATTTCAAGATCGAATGCGGCCGCCTGTTCGAAGGCGATCTGATGCGCATCATCCTCGCTGACGAAATCTCGCCGGACAGCTGCCGGCTCTGGGATATCGAAACCCGCGAGAAGATGGACAAGGATCGCTTCCGTCGCGATCTCGGCGGTCTGCTGGAAGCCTATTCCGAAGTCGCGCGCCGTCTCGGCATCATCAATGAAAACGAGCCCGTGCGCGGCACCGGCCCGGTTCTCGTCAAGTAAGGCAGGAAAGACAAAGTGATCAAGGCTCGTGTCACCGTCACGCTGAAAAACGGCGTTCTCGATCCGCAGGGCAAGGCCATCGAAGGGGCGCTCGGCGCCCTCGGCTTCTCGGGCGTCGGCCATGTAAGACAAGGCAAGGTCTTCGACCTCGAGCTTGAGGGCGCCGACAAGGCCAAGGCCGAGGCCGACCTCAAGGCCATGTGCGAAAAGCTGCTCGCCAATACGGTGATCGAGAACTTCGCAATCGCAATCGACTGATGATCACGGCCCGGCTGTCCGGCGGACTTTGAAGATTTGGCGTCATGATGAAAGCAAAGCTGGAGACGGAAGTCTCGAAATATATGAGCTATGTTTTACGTCATGCGCCGGAAGCCGCGGGCTTGACGCTGGATGGCGAGGGCTGGGTGTCGTTCGATGAATTCGAAAAAGCGCTGACGTCGAAATATGACGTCTCCCGCGCCGATATTATCGAGATCGTCGAAAACAATCCCAAGAAGCGCTTCACGCTCGCCGATAACAGAATTCGCGCAAATCAAGGTCACAGCATCGAGGTCGACCTCGCCTTGAAAGAGGTCGAGCCGCCAGCCGTTCTTTTTCATGGCACGTCCCTGGCGAGCTGGTCCTCGATCGAGCGCGAGGGCCTGAAGAAGATGCAACGGCACCACGTCCATCTGTCGGCGGATGTCGAAACGGCGAAAATCGTCGCAATGCGCCGCAAGGGTGAATATGTCATCCTGCAGGTGGGTGCGGCCCGCATGTTTTCAGAGGGTCATTCTTTCTTTGTCTCCGACAATGGAGTATGGCTCACCGAAAGCGTTCCAGTTCAATATCTTTCGCGAAACGCAGGGACCCCATGAAATCAGCCGTCGTTCAACTTCCGGGCCTTAACCGCGACCGCGACATGATCGCAGCCCTGACCAAGATCTCGGGCAAGGCGCCGGTCACGATTTGGCAGACGGAAACCGATATCCCTAATGTCGACCTGATCGTCATTCCCGGCGGCTTCTCCTATGGCGACTACCTGCGTTGCGGCGCGATCGCCGCTCGCATGCCGGTCATGCAGGCGATTATCGACAAGGCTGCAAAGGGCGTGAAGGTGCTCGGCGTCTGCAACGGCTTCCAGATCCTCGTCGAGGCCGGCCTGCTGCCCGGTGCCTTGATGCGCAATGCCTCGCTGAAATTCGTCTGCCGCGAGATCAAGCTCGAAGTCGTCAACGCCGATACTGATTTCACCCGCGCCTATGCGCAGGGTCAGGTCATCCGCAGCCCGGTCGCCCATCACGACGGCAATTATTTCGCCGACGAAGCAACGCTGGCGAAGATCGAAGGCAATGGCCAGGTGGTGTTCCGTTATGCCGAGGGCACTAATCCGAATGGCTCGATCAATGATATTGCCGGCGTGATGAACGAAAAGGGCAATGTGCTCGGCATGATGCCGCATCCCGAAAACCTGATCGAAGCCGCCCATGGCGGTTCGGACGGCCGCGGTCTCTTCGCCTCCGCGCTCGACGTCATCGCCGCCTGAGCCTCGCGCCCTGATGCATGTCGCCGGCACGCCTGCCGTGGGTACGACATGCCGGGCCCTCATCCCTGGAGCAAGACCAATGCGCCCTCGCCTCTCCGTCGCAAACGCCGCCGTGTCGACTGTTCTCGCAGCCATGCTGGCAGCGTGCCAGACGCCGGCGCCGACAGCTGGTCCGAACCGCGGCGCGCTGCCGACGATGGAACGCGTGGCGCTCGGCGCCAATGCCTGCTGGTTTAAATCAGGCGACCCGGCCTTTGCTGCCTATAAACTCGCGCCGGAGCTCAATTCCTTCTCCGGCCGGCCGCGCATCCTGCTCGTTCATAAGGGCAGCCCGGAAAGCCGGCCGCTGCTCGTCGTCCAGGCCGAAGGAAGCCCGGCACGTCTTCAGGCCTTCGGCCCGATGATGCAGGAGCCGGTCGCCGGTCGTGTTGCCGCTGACGTCAATCGTTGGTCGGCAGGCGGCAAGGCCTGCAACTGATCGCAGCGATCAGTCCCAGAAAAACGACTTGCCGATTTCGCGTGCCGCTTCGGATTGCGACACGCCGATATCCTTGAGCTCGCTGGCCGTCAGGTTTCTCAGCGCACGCCGACCTTCCCGCTTTTCATGCCAGAGAAGAACAGCCGCCCAGATCCGGCCCAGGCGCGTCGCCGCCTCGGCGGGTGCGGCCGGCACGGCAACCATTCTCCTGTCCTCGAAGGAGGCAATTGATACAATCGGCATTTTGATTTCAGGTAAGGCAGACATTCCAGGAATCCTTTCGGCGATCCGTTGGAATTGACTCTTAAACTTGACAGGTACAAGGTGACAATATAAGCAATTGTCACCATGACAAATTGGCTTCCTGATCTTTCCCGCGGCTCCGGGCCGGTCTATCTCCGGCTTGCCGACAGCATTGAATCCGCCATATCGAGCGGCGCCCTACCCGCCGGCAGCAAATTGCCGCCGCAGCGCAACCTGGCCTACGATATCGGCGTGACGATCGGGACGATCGGCCGCGCCTATGCGCTGGTGCACGAGCGTGGCCTGGTTGCCGGCGAAGTCGGGCGCGGCACCTATGTGCTGAACCGTTCCGAGACGCCGCCCGGCGAACAGATGGATCCGTTGGCTGTCTCGCTCGGCGGGACCCGTTTCCAGGATGCGCCGGCAAACAAGATCCGCTTCGATACGACAGCCGCCCCTGATCTCGGGCAGGGCAAGATCATAGCTGGCATCCTCGCCGAAATCGGCGAGCAGCATCTCGCCGAGATCTCGTCCTATTCCCGGAGCTTCCCGCGCAACTGGTTCGAAGCCGGCCGTCTCTGGCTTGCCCGCAGCGGCTGGACGCCGGAGGTTGAAAACATCGTGCCGACGCTCGGCGCGCATGCGGCTGCGATATCAGTCATCGCCGCCGTTTCGGCGCCGGGCGACAAGATCGTCTTCGAGAATCTCAGCTATACCCAAATCAGCCGCAGCGCCCGCCTTCTCGGTCGTCGCACGCTGACGGTCGATTCCGACGAATGCGGCATCATCCCCGATGATTTCGAGCGGCTCTGCCAGCAGCAGCATCCGAAGCTCGCCTTCCTGATGCCGACCGTTCACAATCCGACGCTGACGATCATGCCCTATGAGCGGCGCGTCGCAATCGCTGCAATCGCCAGGAAACACGGCGTCTGGCTGATCGAGGATGATCTTTACGGCGGTATGGCCGATGACGAGACGCCACTGCTCGCCTCGATCGCGCCCGATCGCACCTTCCTCGTCAACGGCCTTTCGAAATCGGTCGCGGCCGGCGTGCGCGGCGGCTGGGTCGCCTGCCCGCCGCATTTTGCGCAGCGCATCAAGGTGACCCACAGGATGGTCACCGGCGGCCTTCCCTTCATCCTGGCGGAAACCTGCGCGCAGCTCGTCGAAAGCGGAAAGGCGCACGAAATCCGCAAGGAGAGTGTCAAGGAACTCTCCCGGCGTGTCCGGCTCGCCCGCGAACAGCTGGCAGGCTTCGATTTCGAATCACACCAGCATGCTCCGTTCCTCTGGCTAAAACTTCCGGAGCCCTGGATGTCGGGCACCTTCAAGAACGCCGCTTACCGTGATGGCGTGCTCGTCGACGACGAGGACGAGTTCAAGACGGCGCGCAGCGAAAAAACCTACTATCGCGTCCGCGTCGGCTTCTCCTCGCCGAAGACGGGGCAAGAGCTGATCGCGGGCCTGATGATCCTGCGCAGGCTGTTGGAAAATGGGGGTTCCGCCTATGATGGCGAAATATGATCTGTTGCAAATACACCTCATAGTTCCAAAAAAATCCCGGCGCTGAGCCGCTGCGCTTTACCCATCGACACTCCTTGATACCTCTCTCACATCCCACGGATGAGGGAATCAAAGGACAGCAAATGAAGATCGACTTCGACAAAGTCGCTCTGCGCTTGTTGGGTATAGCGTCAGTGGCAGCGGTTACCGGCTTTTTGGCCATGACCGGCTCCGCAAGTGCAAGTGAACAGATTTTCGATGAATTGCGCTTTGGCGCATCGGCCTCGGTACAATCGGGCCATTCCCGGGAAAACGGCGTCTTTCCGGAAATTACCGCCCTCTTCGATCCATTCGGCTACGATCAGGCTGTCGGCTGGCAGCAGCAATTGCTGCACCCCCGTGTCCATCTCGGCACCTCGATCGGCACCTCCGGCGAAGCCACCCAATTCTTCACCGGCTTCACCTGGACGGTCGATTTCAACGAGAAGCTCTTTGCCTAAGCCGGCTTCGGCGGCGTGATCCACACCGGTGATCTCGATGGCGATAGTGACGGTCCGGAACTCGGCTGCCGCGTCCTGTTTCACGAATATCTCGGCGCTGGCTATCGTTTCACCCGCAATTGGAACGTGATGGCTCAGATCGCCCACTCCTCGCATGCCAATCTCTGCGACGGGCCGAACGACGGCATGACGCGCGCCGGCCTGCAGATCGGCTACAAATTCTGAGCGGCCGCCGCTTTGTGAAGAAAGTCTGCCCGCCCTCTGTTGACGGCGGGCATTTTCCTGTCGCGCGCCGCCGCTACATAAGCTAAAGACAGCGCAAAACGCGCCAGGAACTTTCCGCTCATGACCATTCCAAACACCATCCCGATCACGCCGGAACTCATCGCAAGCCATGGCCTGAAGCCGGACGAGTACCAGCGCATTCTGGATCTGATCGGCCGCGAACCGACTTTCACCGAACTCGGCATCTTCTCGGCCATGTGGAACGAGCACTGCTCCTACAAATCCTCCAAGAAATGGCTGCGCACGCTGCCGACCAAGGGGCCGCGCGTCATTCAGGGCCCGGGCGAGAATGCCGGCGTGGTCGATATCGATGACGGCGATTGCGTCGTCTTCAAGATGGAGAGCCACAACCACCCCTCCTATATCGAGCCCTACCAGGGTGCTGCGACCGGCGTCGGCGGCATCCTGCGCGATGTCTTCACCATGGGCGCCCGCCCGATCGCCGCAATGAACGCGCTGCGTTTCGGCGAGCCCGATCATCCGAAGACCCGCCACCTCGTCTCCGGCGTCGTCTCGGGCGTCGGCGGCTATGGCAACTCCTTCGGCGTGCCGACGGTCGGCGGTGAGGTCGAGTTCGACGCCCGCTACAACGGCAACATCCTGGTCAACGCCTTTGCCGCCGGCATCGCGAAATCCAATGCCATCTTCCTGTCCGAAGCCAAGGGCGTCGGCCTTCCGGTCGTCTATCTCGGCGCCAAGACCGGCCGCGACGGCGTCGGCGGCGCGACGATGGCTTCGGCCGAATTCGACGAGTCGATCGAAGAGAAGCGCCCGACGGTTCAGGTCGGCGACCCCTTCACCGAAAAGTGCCTGCTCGAAGCGTGCCTCGAACTGATGCAGACCGGCGCGGTCATCGCCATTCAGGACATGGGCGCGGCCGGCCTCACTTGCTCGGCCGTCGAAATGGGCGCCAAGGGCGATCTCGGCATCCTGCTCGAACTCGACAAGGTGCCGGTCCGCGAAGAGCGGATGACGGCCTACGAGATGATGCTGTCGGAAAGCCAGGAGCGCATGCTCATGGTGCTGCAGCCGGAGAAGGAAGAGGAAGCCAAGGCGATCTTCGTCAAATGGGGTCTCGATTTCGCCATCGTCGGCAAGACGACAGACGACCTGCGCTTCCGCGTCATGCACCAGGGCGAGGAAGTCGCCAACCTGCCGATCAAGGATCTCGGCGACCAGGCGCCGGAATATGACCGCCCCTGGCGCGAATCCGGCAAGCAGGCCCCCCTGCCCGCCAATCTCGTGGCAGCACCGGAGGATTACGGCCAGGCGCTGCTTCGGCTCGTCGGCTCCGCCAACCAGTCGAGCCGTCGCTGGGTCTACGAGCAGTACGACACGCTGATCCAGGGCAATTCGCTACAGCTTCCGGGCGGCGACGCCGGCGTCGTGCGCGTCGACGGCCATGCGAGCAAGGCGCTTGCCTTCTCCTCGGACGTCACGCCGCGTTATGTCGAGGCCGATCCCTTCGAAGGTGGCAAGCAGGCGGTCGCCGAATGCTGGCGCAACATCACCGCGACAGGCGCCGAGCCGCTCGCCGCCACCGACAATCTCAATTTCGGCAATCCCGAAAAGCCCGAGATCATGGGTCAGTTCGTTCAGGCCGTGAAGGGCATTGGCGAAGCCTGCCGCGCGCTCGACTTCCCGATCGTCTCCGGCAACGTCTCGCTCTACAACGAGACCAACGGCGTCGCCATCCTGCCGACGCCGACGATCGCAGGTGTCGGCCTGCTGCCGGACTGGCGCAAGATGGTGCGCATCGGCAGCGCCAATGACGGCGACAAGGTCGTCATGATCGGCGTCGACGGCAGCCATCTCGGCCAGTCCGTCTATCTCCGCGACGTGCTTTCCAGCCGCGAAGGCCCGGCGCCGGAGGTTGATCTGTTCGCCGAGCGCCGCAACGGCGATTTCGTCCGCTCCGTCATTCGCAACGGCCAAGCGACCGCCTGCCACGACATTTCTTCGGGCGGCCTCGCCGTTGCCCTTGCCGAAATGGCAATGGCATCAGGCAAGGGTCTGACCATCGATCTCGGCGAAAGCAGAGGTGCGCCGCATGCGCTGCTCTTCGGTGAAGACCAGGCTCGTTACGTGCTGACGGTGCCGAGCGATGTTGCCGATTTCGTCTGCGCCAACGCGGAAGGCGCCGGCGTTCCCTTCCGCCGTCTCGGCACGGTTGGGGGAACGGCGCTGGTCATCGGAGATCTCATCTCGCTGCCGATTCAGCAATTGCGCGATGCCCATGAATCGTGGTTCCCTGATTTCATGGAAGGCCGCGGTGAACTTGCCGCGGAATAATGCGCAAGGAGTAACGATCATGGCCATGAAACCCGGCGATATCGAAGACATGATCAAGGCTGGGATTCCCGGTGCCAAGGTGACGATCCGCGATCTGGCGGGCGACGGCGATCACTACGCCGCCGAAGTCGTCGCCGAAGCCTTCCGCGGCAAGAGCCGCGTGCAGCAGCACCAGATGGTCTACGAGGCGCTGAAGGGCAACATGGGCGGCATACTGCACGCCCTGGCCCTCCAGACTTCGGCGCCGGAATAGGGTCCGCAACGCTCCGAATGGAGCGCTTCTGGCTCAGCCCATCCTGTATTGGATATGGAAGCGGCCATGGATCGAAGATCTTTCGACATGTGCCCGGACACCGAAGACGCGGCCGATCAACCCCTCGGTGAGCACTGTTTCGACCGCTCCCACTGCAACGAGCTTTCCCTTCTCAAGCACGGCGAGGCTATCGCAGAACATTGCCGCCAGATTGAGGTCGTGCAGGGCGACGATGCAGGTAATGCCGAGCTTCGAGACAAGGGAAAGAATGTCCAGCTGGTGCTGGATATCGAGGTGATTGGTCGGCTCGTCGAGCAGGAGTTCGCTCGGCGACTGCGCAAGCGCTCGTGCAATATGGACGCGCTGACGCTCGCCGCCCGAGAGCGTCTGCCAGAGCTGCGCGGCCCGATCTCGCATATCGACACGGGAAAGAGCCTCGTCGACGCGGAGATCGTCATCAGCAGCCCAGGACGACAGCAGTCCGCGATGGGGCGTCCTGCCAAGACGTACGACATCCCTGACGGTCAGTTGCGTCTCGGTCGTCGATTGCTGCTCGACGAAGGCGATGCGGCGGGCAAGCTCGGCTCTCGATATCGTCGAGATATCGTCCTCCCCGAGCCGGATAATGCCGCTCTGCACCTTTCTCAGCCGGCAGATTAGCCGTAATAGGCTCGATTTTCCCGAACCGTTCGGCCCGAGCAGGCCGAGCACCTTGCCTTTTTCCACGGCAAGGCTGACGCCGTTGACGATGAGCGCATTGCCGGCAGCAACGCTCACCCTGTCGACAGTGATGCTCATGCGGTCCTCCTGAAACCATAAAGGATGACGGCGAAGGCCGGAGCGCCGAAGAGCGCCGTGACGACACCGATCGGCAGAATCTGTTGCGGGATGATGATCCGCGAGATGATGTCGGCAGCGACCATGAAAAGGGCGCCGCCGAGTGCCGTGGCCGGCAGCAGCCGGCTATGTGCCGGCCCGACCAGAAAACGCGCGGCATGCGGAATGACAAGGCCGACAAAGCCGATCGAGCCGACCATGCTGACGACAACGGCCGTCATCACGGCGGTCGCGCCGAGCAGCACGACCTGGACGCGCCTGACTGCAATGCCAAGCGATGCGGCAGCATCCGTGCCAAAGGCGAAAGCATCGAGAGCGCGCACGTGGGCAAGGCAGACGAGGAAGCCGATCACGGCAACCGGCACAGAGAGATAGACATCCGGCCAGCGAACGCCGCTGAGAGAGCCGAGCAGCCAGAACATGACGCCCCTCGCCTGCTCGGCATTCGCCGATGTGGTGACGATATAGGAGGTCAGCGCATTGAAGAGCTGCGATCCGGCTACCCCGCAAAGGATAATGCGCTCGCTGGTGCCGCCGGCCCCGGCAGCAAGCACGCCGACCAGCAGAAAGGCGATCACCGCGCCGATGAATGCGCCGCTCGACAGGCTGAGCGCGCCGTAACCGAAGCCGAGGATCATGACGCAGACCGCACCCGTCGATGCGCCTGCCGAAATGCCGAGAACGTAAGGTTCGGCCAGCGGATTGCGCAGCAGGGCCTGCAGGATGGCGCCGCAGAGCGCCAGCGAGGCGCCGGCACTGGCGGCGACCAGCGCGCGGCTGAGGCGATAATCCCAGACGATGCCCTGATGAATGCGGCTGAGTTCGAAACCGGTCCCGAAAAGCCGGTTCGAGACGGCCTTTACAGTCGTTTGAAGCGGTATCGATATTTCGCCGATCGAGACGGCCAGACTGATCATCAGTCCCAGGAGGATGAAGGCTGCAATGGTGAGCGCGACAAGCGCCCACCATCCCTCCCGTTTCAGGAGCGTCTTGTTCACTGGGCGAGACCCGACGACTTGATGCCCTTTGCCAGGATCTCGATGCCGTCGATCGTCCGGATCGTCGGGTTCATCGATTGCGCGTCCATCATCACGAAGCGCTTGTTCTTGACAGCATCGAGCTCGCGGGTGACGGGGTCATTCTCCAGAAAGCCGAGTTTCACCTTGGGATCGTCGGCCGCATAGCGTCTGCGGTCCATCGTAGCGATGACGATGACCGCGGGGTTGGCCTGAGCGATCGTCTCCCAGCCGACCAGCGGCCATTCCTCTTCGGTCGTGACGACATTCGCAGCACCCAGGGTCTTCAGGATATAGGCCGGGGCGCCGTTCTTTCCGGCGATGAAGGCGTCGCCGTTGACCTCCTTGCTGGAGAACCAGAAGACGACGGGCAGGTTCTTTGCCGACGCGCCCGATATCGAGGCGACGGCATCGGCCTCGCGCTTCTTCAGATCGGCGATCAGGGCATCGCCGCGGTCCTTGATGTCGAAAATTTCGGAGAGTTCGGCGATTTCCTGATAGATCAGGTCCATCGTGAACAACTCCTTGCGCACGCCGTCGCCGCCGTCGGCATTGACCTTGGCGACGCAGTCGGCGGGCGCGACATAGGTGTTGATCCCGAGCCCGGAGAACTGTTCGCGCGTACCGACGGAACCCTGCGCGCCGACATGCCACTCGAATTCGGCCGCCACCAGATCGGGCTCCGCGCCGACGACGGATTCGAAGCTAGGATCGTTGTCGGCAAGGCGTTTGATCTTGCTGTTGGCCTCGGCATATTGCGGCAGGACGGGGCCGACCCAGACGGCGGTTCCGGCGATCTTGTCCGCAAGGCCCAGGGAAAACAGGATTTCGGTCATGCCCTGGCCGATCGAAACGATCTTTGCCGGGGCCTTTTCGAAGGTCACCTGCTGGCCGCAATTGGTGATGGTCAATGGATATTGGGTTGCAGCAAGGCTCGGTGCTGCAAGGCCGGTTAGCCCGAAGGCAAACGTCATGCTCGTGAGAAACTGGCGCATGGAAAATCTCGATAAGGAGGAAAATGGCTAGGCTCGCCGTGCCGCGCGCGGCTGCGCGGAACAAGGCACGGTCAAACGGACGCTAGCGGTGAAAAACCCAATCGAGACGGATTCGTGCCGGAGTTCGGCGAAGGTTCAGGTCAATCATGTCTGTTCCTTTCCAGGCATCCCCGCCCGGTTGATTGGATCGTGATTGACGGCAGGTCTCCTGGCTTACGAATATGCGCCGATCATCTGCCTTCCCGCGAAAACCCTCGCAGTGGCATGGCCAGAGGCCCTGAGGGAGAGCCACAACGTGCTCCTCCCTGGGATGATCGGCAATCCGCTTACAGTTGCGGGGGCAGCCACGGTCTTGATCCCTTTTGGGTCGTCCTCACCGTGTTCCCTATTAATCCCTTTGGAGTCATCCTCGGGGAACCGTCGCGCCCAGTTACGCCGGCTCTATGCATGGCGTCAAGAACAAGCTGACGCATCGGTCTCTGTGCGGGATACCTCGAAAGGCGGCTCTCAGCCGGGTATCCTCGTTTCATCGGGGCTCGCAAAAACCGACGCCGGCATCGGCCCTGATGTGATCAGCGTGAAATCGAACGGCGCCTTGAGATCAGGCCCCAGCACATATTGCCGGTGGACACGCAGCTGGTCCTTGCGGATCTTGCGGTAGTGCTCGCGCGTCAGCATCTGCTTGACGCGGATCAGGATCATCTTCGCCTGGGGCGCGTCCGGATGGCCGGAAACGGCAACGACCGGCACCTTGTAGAAGTTGATCGAATCCGTCAGGCACTGGACGTCGAGCCAGGAAATATCGGGACAGCGGGCGATCAGGCCGACGCGGGCGCGAAGCCGCGTCGCCGACGACAACAGCGCGCATTGCAGGATGGCGCTGCCTAGCGTGGCGAACACCACGCGCTTGCCCTTGAAGAGATCCGGCTCCCTTTCGAGCAATATGCCGATGACATGGGCAGCCACATTCGATCCCATGCTGTGCGAGGAGATCACATATTCGTCAGCCTCTTCGTCAAGCGCCTTGCGCACGGCATCGGCTCTGTCTTCCAGCCACTCGTTGAAAGCTGCCCGGTTCATGCGGCCAAGCGCCACCGCCATTTCCCAATCGGCAAAGAGATGCAGCGTATGGAAACGTTCGGAAAACGGCAGGAAGGCGAAAATGAAGAAACAGAGCCCCAGCGGCCCGCTCCAGAGCGTGTTCCAGGGCGAAAAGCCGAAACTATAAGGCAAGAGAGCGATTTGCGCTGCCAGGAAGATCGCCAGCGCCGTCAACAGGAACGGAAAGAGGAAGAACAGGCCAAAGCGCCACGCATGGTGGAAATATCCCAGCATCCCACCTTCCAGCACGATCTGTATGAAGCTGCGGAAACCGGCAATGATCTGGCTCAGCGTGTTGCCGCTGCGCAGTCTGCGCACGAAAACATCATGATCGACCATGTGAATCCGGCTCTTCGTCCGCCAGCCGGCTGGATCGGTTCCGGCTCCATTGCCCGTCGTGACCTCGAAACTGAGGGGATCGCTTCCCGCCTCCGGAGCGCCGGTCTCGACAGAATAGCCCCAGACGGCGGCGCTCTGTCTGGCCGAACGCTCGTAGCGCGCCCTGTGGGCCGCGCCGTCGAGCGGCTCGAAGCCCGGGAAATGCAGGACGACCCGCTTCTCGATCAGTTTCATTCCGCTCTTCCGACCGGCTCAATGGCCGGCATATTGCTGCTATCTTGCTGTTGCGCCGCTGATATCGGCGAAAAAGCAGGTATGGTCTCGAAGCCGTCTTGCTAACCGAACTCTTCCGGAATTCAATAGCGACCATGTCGTTTCCACCACGAACGGAGGGGTTTTGTGGCCGATCTTGTCAAAGAATTGATATCGGGCATCGTCGACAGCGTGCTGAAGGAAATCCTGAAGAAAACCACCCGCCGCGTGACGACGAAGCGCAGCAGGCGCAAGACGCGCCCAACTGCAACGACAACGGCTTCACGCAAGACAACCTCCGCCAAGCGCAAACCTGCCCGCAAACAGGTCAGCAAGCGCCGCACCGTCGCCGGCCGCAGCCGTCAGCGCCGCAGCTGAGGCATCATGAAATCAGAATCTGAGCGCTTTGCGGATCGTCGGCTCCGGCAACAGAAGAGCCCGCATCCGGCTTATGCGCCTCCGCAACGTCACCAAGGGGCTGAACCGTGAAGCGCATTTTGAAAATCACTCTGGCAGCCGTCATCGCGATCTGTCTCATCGCCGTTGCCGGCGTCTACGTCCTGTCGGAGAGGCGCCTTGCCAGGACCTACGACGTTGCGACGACCGACTTCACGGTCAAGACGACACTGTCTCCCGAGGAAGCAGAACGCCGCGCCCGCACGTTGATGTGCGGCGGCTGCCATCGCGATGCCGGCAACGTGCTGGTCGACGAGCCGGGCGTCGGTCGCATCGTCGCGCCGAACCTGACCCGCTTCGTGCCCATGTATAGCGACGCCGAACTCGTGCGCCTCATCCGCCATGGCGTCAAGAAGGATGGCACGGGCGTCTTCATCATGCCGGCAAGCAACTTTGCGAATATTGCCGATGACGACATGGCGGCGATGATCGCATGGCTGCGCAGCCTCAAGCAGCTTCCCGATGCGGTGGAAGGAACGACGCAATGGGGTCCAATCGGTCGGATCGGCCTTGCGCTCGACAAGATCCCCTTTGAAGCCGATCTCGTCCCTGTCTCGATGACGCCCGCCACCGCTCGTCCCGCCGATATCGGCGAATATGCCTTCAGGACCGATTGCAGCCACTGTCACAATCTTGACACGGAGAAGCAGTCGGAAGTCTTCGTGGCGCCGGCGCTGCGGCCGCTGGCGCAATCCTATTCGCCTGCCGATTTCAAGACGCTGCTGCGCACCGGCAAGGGTGTCGGCAGGCGTGATCTCGGGGTCATGACCGAGGTTTCGCAATGGGATTTCAACCACTTCACCGATGTTGAAATAGACCAGATTCAAGCCTATCTCGCCCGGCAACCGTAACGCGATGGCAACAATCCCGGCGGCGGCCGGCCGGATTGGTCTTTTTTTGGTTCGGGCGGCTGGAATTCCTGCTGACGCATGCTATCTAAAGGCAACGATTGAAACGACGGGCCTTTAACCCGCCTGTTGAAAGGATCAGGTCCTATGAGCGACATTCACGAATTCATCGACAACGAAATCAAGAGCAACGACGTCGTCCTCTTCATGAAGGGCACGCCGCAGTTTCCGCAGTGCGGTTTCTCCGGGCAGGTCGTGCAGATTCTCGATTACATCGGCGTCGACTACAAGAGCGTCAACGTGCTCGCCGATTCGGAAATCCGCCAGGGCATCAAGGATTATTCCAACTGGCCGACGATCCCGCAGCTTTACATAAAAGGCGAATTCGTCGGCGGCTGCGACATTGTCCGGGAAATGTTCCAGGCCGGTGAGTTGCAGCAGCATCTCCAGGAAAATGGCATCGCCGTACGCGGCGCCGCCTGACCGGTCTCCGGGCGTCCGCTCGGTTTCCAAATCTGTTTCTTGAGTTCGAGGCGCTGCGCTAAGCAGCGCCTTGGCCTGTTTATGGGAATTTCATTGTGACAGATTCATCGCAAGCCGTGTCCGCGGGCCGCCTGCCCATGGGCAAGCGTGAATTCATCGCGCTTGCCGCCTTCCTGATGGCCATCAATTCGCTGGCGATCGACATCATGCTTCCAGCCCTGCAGCAGATCGGTGCAAGCCTCGGCGTCGAAAGCGAGAACCACCGCCAGTTCGTCGTCTCCACCTACCTGCTCGGCTTCGGCTGCGCCCAGCTTTTCTACGGACCGCTTTCCGACCGCTTCGGCCGCCGCACACCGTTGTTGATCGGCCTTGTCATCTATATCGCTTCCGCCATCGGAATCGTTTTCGTTCCGTCATTCGCTGGCCTGCTGGTGCTGCGCTTCATCCAGGGCATCGGCTCGGCCGCCACCCGCGTCATCACCATTTCCATCGTCCGCGATATCTATGGCGGCCGGCAGATGGCTGAGGTCATGTCGCTCATCATGATGGTCTTCATGATCGTACCGGTGATTGCGCCCGGCACCGGCCAGATCGTCATGTTCTTCGGCAACTGGCACCTGATCTTCCTCTTCATCGCCACCATGGCGACCGCCATCGCCGTCTGGGCTTACCTGCGCCTGCCGGAAACCCTGCATCCCGCCAATGTCAGGCCCTTCACCGCCCGCTCGATTTTCGGCGCCTTCAAGCTCGTGCTGACCAATCGCATGGCGCTCTGCTACACCATCGCCAGCACCTTCATCTTCGGCGCGCTGTTCGGCTTCATCAATTCCGCGCAGCAGGTCTATGTCGGCATCTATGGCCTCGGAATCTATTTCCCCTTTGCCTTTGCCGCCGTTGCGATCTTCATGTCGCTGTCGTCCTTCTTCAACTCGCGCTTCGTCGGCAAGCTCGGCATGCGCCGCCTATCGCACGGTTCGCTCCTCGGCTTCATCGCCATCAACACCATCTGGCTGATCGTGCAGATGGTGAGCACGGAGCCGATGCCCTTTGCCCTGTTCATTTCATTCTTCGGCCTTGCCATGTTCCAGTTCGGCTGGATCGGCTCGAACTTCAACTCGCTCGCCATGGAGCCACTCGGCCACGTCGCCGGCACCGCCTCCTCAGTGCTCGGTTTCATGAGCACGGTCGGCGGCGCCATCATCGGGGCCGGCATCGGCCAGGCCTTCGACGGCACCGCGCTGCCGATGGTCGCCGGCTATTTCACCGTGTCGATCGTCGGGCTGATCTTCGTGCTGATCGCCGAGAAGGGCCGGCTCTTCCAACAGCATAACCCTGCCGTCTAAACGACCGGCCTCATTCGCATACGGGATTTCACCACATGACGCCGCCGCATAAACCGCACCAGGAAAACCAGGGCTCCCGCCGCATCGGCATGGGCTTCGGCGAATTCGTCGTCACCATCGCCATCATGACCGCCAGCATCGCCATGGCGATCGACAGCATGTTGCCGGCGCTGCCCAATATTGGCCACTCCCTCGGCGTCACCAATACCAATGACGCACAGCTCATCATCGGCGTCTTCTTCTTAGGGTTTGGCTTCTCGCAGATCTTCTTCGGCAGCCTTTCGGATACGTTCGGCCGCCGCAATATCCTGCTTGGCGGCCTCGCCTGCTATGTCCTCGGCATGTTTGCCGCTGCGGCAACCGGCAGCTTCGAAATGCTGCTGGTCATGCGCTTCGTTCAAGGTGTGGGCGGCGCGGCCGTGCGCATCACCACCATGGCCATCGTGCGCGACTGCTTCGGCGGCCGCGAAATGGCCCGCGTCATGTCCTATGTCATGATCGTCTTCATGATCGTGCCGATCGTCGCCCCCTCCGTCGGCCAGCTCATCATCATCTACGCCAACTGGCACTGGATCTTCATCCTACTCGGCATCGTCGCCTCGATCCTGTTCGTCTGGGCTCTTCTCAGGCTGAAGGAATCGCTGCCGCCGGAAGAGCGCCTGCCACTGTCGGTCAGCTCTGTCACGGATGGTTTCAAGACCGTGCTCACTGACCGCATCACCTGCGGCTACATGATCGGCCTCACCATGTTTACCGGCGTCATCAGCGCCTATGTGATCTCGGTGCAGCAGGTCTTCGGCGAGGTTTACGGCCTTGGCGACTGGCTGCCGATCGCCTTTGCAGCGACCGCAGGCGGCATCGCCGTCGCCAACTTCGCCAACGGCTTCTTCGTGCGCAGGTTCGGCATGCGCCGCATCTCGCACGCTGCTCTCCTGATCTTCACGGCGCTGTCGGCCGTCGGCTTTTTCCATTCACTGGCCGGCAAGCCGGATTTTGCCGTCGCCTACGGCATCTTCACCATCGTGCTGATGATGTTCGCCGTGATCGCCACCAATTTCACCGCCATCAGCCTCGAGCCGATGGGCAACCTCGCCGGTACGGCGACAGCCATCACTGGCTTCGTCTCGACGACCTTCGGCGCAATCCTCGGCGGCCTGGTCGGCCAGATGTTCAACGGCACGGTGCAGCCCCTCTTCGGCGGCTTCGCGCTCTTCGGCCTGGTGACCATCGCCGCCACGCTCTGGGCGGAGAACGGTAAGCTCTTCACCCATCCCGGCGACAGCCCTCAGCTCGATCCGGGTGCTGCCCACTTCTGATCAAAGCCCGCTGGGCCGGTTCAAGGCATTCCCGATGGATGAGCGAATTCTGATCAGGCCTTATGCACCGAGCGACGCTGACGCGACGATCGAAATATTTCTGCGCGCCATTCGCGAGGTTTCTTCGAAAGACTATTTGCCCGCTCAGATAGAGGCCTGGGCACAAGTGGAAGATCGCACTCTATGGGCGGAGCGCAGGATAAGCAGGCCAGCCTGGATCGCAGAAATGGACGGAAAGCCCGTAGGCTTTTCAGACCTGACCAGCGACGGATGCCTGGACATGATGTTCGTTCATCCTGAACTCCAGGGGCTCGGAATTGCAAGCCGTCTGTTGAGCCGGGTCGAGGAGGAAGCCTTGAAGCTGGGATTCAGACGAATTTATACGGAAGCCAGCCGAACCGCCCGCCCGTTTTTCGAGCGCAGAGGGTTTCGCCTGATCACGAAGCAGATCGTCGAGAAGCGTGGCCAAAGCCTGGAAAACTTCCTCATGGAAAAGCTCTACGGCTGACACGCGGGGCGGGAGAACAGGGCCCGCGTCCTGGCTGAGAAGAATGACTCCTACAGAAACCGGCCGCGAAATCCGCGCTTTGCGACCGGCTTTCATGTCATCAGACCGTGAAAACCTCGCGCCGCAGCACGTCCCACGAAGCCTTGTCAGGCGTGATCAGTAGCCCGCCGTCAAGATGATGCGGCAGGTAGGGCGAGCCGTCGAAACGGGCCGCATAAGCACCCGCCTCCTGTGAGATCAGCGTGCCGGCAAGGTGATCCCAGGGCATCAGCTTGTTGTACATGAGGTAATGCACATGCCCGCCGGCAAAGGTCCGATACTCGTGGGCCGCGCAGCGGTAGTTGGTCAGGAATCGCACTTTGGCGAGATTGCCGAGGATCACGGCCCGCTTTTCCTGTGGCAGGTAGCCCGTGGAGGCCATGCCGACCATCTGATCGAGCGCAACCGGGGCGGCGGTGTGCAGCCGCTCCGCCTCGCCGTCCGGCCGCCGCAGCCAGGCGCCGCCGCCCTTTTCGGCCATGACCCAGTCGTCGCCCATGGGATCGTATATGATGCCGGCGATGGTCTCGCCCTTCGACACGACCGAGGCCATGACGCCGAAGGCCGGAATGCCGGAGGCGAAGTTAAACGTGCCATCGACCGGATCGACGACGATGGCAAGATCCGCGCCGTCGAGCTTGTGGAGCAGTGCGGGATCGGCCGAAACAGACTCCTCGCCGATGAAGAGCGCTTCCGGCCAGAGGCGCGCGGCCTTTGCCTTCAGCATTCTTTCGGCCTGTTCATCGGCTTCCGTCACCAGGTCGGTCGCCTCCGTCTTGGCGCGGACATCACGGCTGCCCAACCTGCGAAAGCGCGGCAGGATCTCGGCTTTCGCTGCCTGCCGCAGAAGATCGGCAAGGGTCATCGTGTCAATGGCAGTCGTCATGGCAAATTCCTCTTCGGTTTATCAGCGGCCGATGATTTCCCTGCGGATCGTCTGCCAGCTTTCCCTATCCGGCGCCGAGATGATGCCACCGGAAATCTCTCCTGGCCTGTAGGGCGTTCCGTCGAATTTCGCCGTATGGCCGCCGGCCTCCTGATGCGCAAGCACGCCGGCCAGATGGTCCCAGGGCATCAGCTTCGAATGCCCAATGAAATGCAGCTTGCCGGAGGCAACCATCCAGTATTCGTAGGCCGAGCAGTTGAAAGCAAAGGTCATGCGGGCCTTTGCCATGTTGGCGCAGGTGCGCGAACGGTCCGGCTCGTCCATATGACCCCATGATATGCCGCCGACCATTTGGTTCAGTGCGGCGGGTTCCGCCACCTTCAGCTTACTCGACTGCCTGTCCTGCCGCGTGAGGAAGGCTCCCGCCCCCTTGATCGCCGTCACTGTGTCGCCAAGAACGGGATCGTGAATGATACCGGCGACAGTCTCGCCCCTGACGGTGACCGCAAGCATCGTTCCGAAAACGGGAAGCCCGGCGGCGAAATTGAACGTGCCGTCGACAGGGTCGATGACGAAGGCAAGCTCGGCATCGGCAAGTGCAGGCACCACCGACTTGTCGGCGTCATAGGCCTCCTCGCCGACGATGAGTGCTGCGGGAAAGCGCTCTTTCAATGCGGCTGTGATCCTGTGTTCGGCAAGCAGATCGGCTTGTGTCACCAGATCGGTGGCCGAGGTCTTTTCCTGGACGTCGGCAGCGCCGAGATTGCGGAAGCGCGGCATGATCTCGGCTTGCGCCGCTTGCCTGACGCACTCGCCGAGGAAAAGAATATCCGTGTCTGAAATAGTCATGCGAAATCTGTCCTTCATGCAATGGGCAGCCTGCATAGCCGGCCCTTCATGAAGGATCGGTGACGCCAAGGCTGGAAAAGTCGAAGAGTTTCGGGTCGAGCAGATGCGACGGGTTCACATGCGAAAGCGCCCGCAGCATCGTGTCCTTGCGGCCGGGCATGCGCCGCTCGATATCAGCGAGCATATCCTTCATCGCATTGCGCTGCAGCCCGTCCTGAGAGCCGCAGAGGTCGCATGGAATGATCGGAAACTGCATGGCGGCGGCAAACTTGGCGAGATCGTCCTCGGCGGCATAGGCAAGCGGCCGCAGCACCATCAGGTCGCCCTCGTCGTTTAGAAGCTTTGCCGGCATCGAGGCAAGCCGCCCGCCATGGAAGAAATTCATGAAGAAGGTTTCGAGAATGTCCTCGCGGTGGTGACCGAGCACCAGCGCGTCGCAGCCTTCCTCCCGGGCGACGCGATAGAGATTGCCGCGCCGCAGCCGCGAACAGAGTGAGCAATAAGTAGCGCCCTCCGGCACCTTCTCCTTCACGATCGAATAGGTGTCGCGATATTCAATCCGGTGCCGCACACCGATCTTCGTCAGATAATCCGGCAGGACGTGCTTCGGAAAGTTCGGCTGGCCCTGGTCGAGGTTGCAGGCAATGAGCTCGACCGGCAGCAGGCCGCGCCATTGCAGATCGAGCAGCAGCGCCAATAACCCGTAGGAATCCTTGCCGCCGGAAAGGCCGACCAGCCAGCGCTTCTGCCCCTTCAGCATGTCGAAATCGTCGAAGGCCTGGCGCACCTGTCGCAACAGCCGTTTGCGCAGCTTGTTGAAGGAGACCGAGCGCGGCGCATCCGAGAACAGCGCATGGCCGATGCCGCCATCAGCTTCGCCGGTTTCCAGATCATCGGAGATATCGGCTGCGATATTCATTGCTTCGTCCCATCGAAGATTCGTGCTTGCCTTAGCAGAAAGCCCCTCGCCAACACAGCCTCAATCGCCGAAAACCGACCAACCGGTGCGTGCCGCCAGCATTTCGAGCGCCACGGCGCCAAGCTGCGAGTTGCCGACCTTGTTTAGCCCCGGCGACCACACCGCGATCGAGGCGATGCCGGGCGCCACCGCGAAGATGCCGCCGCCGACGCCGCTCTTGCCGGGCAGACCGACATGATAGGCGAAATCGCCCGAACCGTCGTAATGGCCGCAAGTCAGCATCAGCGCGTTGATGCGCCGCGCCCGCTTCGGCGAGACCACAGAATGGCCGGTCATCGGATTGCTGCCCCGCGCCGCCAGGAACAGTCCGGCGCGGGCGAGCTGCTCGCAGCTCATCGAAAGGGCGCATTGATGGAAATAGACGCCGAGCACATGGTCGACGGGATGGTCGAGGTTCCGGTAAGCGCGCATGAAATTGGCGAGCGCGACATTGCGGTATCCGGTCTGGGTTTCGGAGCGCGCCACCTTGTCGTCAATGGTGATCGACTCGTCATCGGCGAGATATCGGACGAAGCGCAGCAACTCGCCGATCGCCTCGCGCGGCGCGTGACCGGCCATGACGACGTCGGTGACCGCGATCGCGCCGGCATTGATGAAGGGATTGCGGGGAATCCCGCTCTCGTGCTCGAGCTGGACGATCGAGTTGAATGCCGATCCGGAAGGTTCGCGCCCGACACGCTTCCATAGGCCCTCGCCGACCTTGCCGAGCGCCAGCGTCAGCATGAAGACCTTCGATATGCTCTGGATCGAAAAGGCAACATCGGCATCGCCGACGCGGAAGACCTTACCGTCGACGGTGACGATCGCCATGCCGAACTGCCGTGGATCGACCTTGGCGAGCTCGGGAATATAGTCGGCGACCTTACCCTCGCCGACGCGCGGCAGGATATCGCTGTAGATGCTATCGAGGGTCGCCTGCAAATCCGCCATCGCTTCTCTCCAGATAACAAAAAAGCCGCCCGAAAGAGCGGCTTTTCCATATGCGAAAACGCCTGGTGCTTCTTAACGCGAATAGAATTCGACGACCAGATGCGGTTCCATGACGACCGGGAACGGAACGTCGCTGAGCGTCGGAACGCGGCCGAAGGTTGCGACCATCTTGTTGTGATCGACTTCGATGTAGTCGGGAACATCACGCTCGGCGAGGCTGACCGATTCGAGAACGGTCACCAGCTGCTTCGACTTTTCGCGAACTTCGATGACGTCGCCGGCCTTGCAACGGTAGGAACCGATGTTGACGCGAACGCCGTTGACGGTGACGTGGCCATGGTTGACGAACTGACGGGCAGCAAAGACCGTCGGAACGAACTTGGCGCGATAGACGATCGCGTCGAGGCGCGATTCCAGCAGGCCGATCAGGTTTTCAGACGTGTCGCCCTTGCGGCGGTCGGCTTCGGCGAAGATCGCGCGGAACTGCTTTTCGCGCAGGTCACCGTAGTAACCCTTGAGCTTCTGCTTGGCGCGCAGCTGCACACCGAAGTCCGAAAGCTTGCCCTTGCGGCGCTGGCCGTGCTGGCCCGGGCCGTATTCGCGGCGGTTCACCGGGGACTTCGGACGGCCCCAGATGTTTTCGCCCATACGGCGGTCAATTTTGTACTTGGACGATTCGCGCTTGCTCATCGCATTTCCTTTCAAAGGTTTATGACGGTCTGTTGCCAAACCGCACGAAGGAAACACGCCCTCCTCTGATCTCTGCCGAGATCTGACAGGATGTTCCGGTTAGCGAACAGGAACGATCCACGGGACATGTCAAATGAAACACCGGACATTGCTGCCCGGTGCTTGGCGCGGTCTTTAGAGGCCCGTCATGAAAATGTCAACAGCGGCAACGCTCGAAAGCGTGACTATTCCGCCGCCAGCGGCTGGTCGCCCGTATCAGGCGCATTGGCATCGCCCGGTGCCGTCTGGCAATTCATGTCGGGGAAAGCAACGATACGCTTGCCGGAGAAATCCGTGTGCACGACAACGGTCCCCTGCTCCTCGAAATAGCCGAGCAGACGGCGGGCGCGGCGGGCGGAATGGGTGCCGTAGGCGCGGGCGATGCGGCCATCCGACGGGCACTGCTCACCGCAGACGGCGGCCTTGGCCAGCATCAGGAAAACGCCCTGCAGATCGTCGGTGACGCCCGATGACAGTGACAGCGCCGTCGCCCAGGCTTCCGTTCCAGCCGTTACCGCATCGACGCCGGAACGTGATACCGCCACGCGCCGGCGGAAATCCGGCAGCGCGATGGGCGGTCCCGGCACGCGGCGCATGCGCAGCCGCACGAGAAAATCCTGGTAGAGCACCGAATCTGTACGGAAAGCGGAGGCGGGATCGTCGAGGATTTCGGCCAGCACGCCGGCAAGGCGCTCTTCCCGCTCCTCGGCGGAGACTTCCACCTGGCTCGCTCTCGCCTCGACAGGTGCTGCCGACGCCGCCGGTGTCGAACGCGAGAGTTCGGCAAGAATATCGGTCGTCGGCCGCGGCGCCGGCGGCGCGCGGCGCACCAGCGGGCGCTGGAATTCCTCGGGGTCGGGCGTGAAGATCAGGTCCTCGACATCCTGAGGCGCATCCGGCAGCGGCATCAGCTTCGGGCTGGAGGAGCGCGCCGAGGTCTCCACCGAGCCGATCTGGATCGGCAGCGGCCGGCGAGACAAAGCCGGTCCGAGAGCGACGAAATTGCCGCGCTTGAGATCGCGGAACATCTCCGCCTGGCGCCGATCCATGCCGAGCAGGTCGGCGGCGCGCGCCATGTCGATATCGAGGAAGGTGCGGCCCATCAGGAAGTTCGAGGCTTCGGCCGCAACGTTCTTGGCGAGCTTGGCAAGCCGCTGCGTCGCGATCACGCCGGCAAGCCCACGCTTACGGCCGCGGCACATCAGGTTGGTCATTGCGCCGAGCGACATCTTGCGCGCATCTTCCGAAACGTCGCCGGCGACGGATGGCGCAAACATCTGCGCCTCATCGACCACGACGAGAACGGGATACCAATATTCGCGGTCGGCATCGAACATACCGTTGAGGAAGGCCGCGGCGGCGCGCATCTGGTCTTCGAGATCGAGGCCTTCGAGCGTCAGCACGCAGGAAACGCGATGCTGGCGGATGCGGTTGGCAATGCCCGCCAGCTCCGCCTCGGTGCGCTCGCCGTCGACGACGACATGGCCGAACCTGTCGCTGAGCGTGACGAAATCACCCTCGGGATCGATGATGACCTGCTGCACCCATTGCGCGGATTGCTCCAGCAAACGGCGCAGCAGATGCGACTTGCCCGATCCGGAATTCCCCTGCACGAGAAGACGGGTCGCCAGCAGCTCCTCGATATCGAGCGTCGCCGGGCTGCCGGACGCCAATCCCATATCGATGCCAACTTGCAATGCTGATCCTCGCGGCGAAGAGACTCACATGAACGAAACGCCATTCTTCCGAAACGGCAGCGCCCCGTCTATCAAAGAATACGCTATCTTTCAGGATCGGATTTCGCCAACCCACAGGACAATTCCAGCAGTCGAACCGATCGTCACACCCGCAAGCCAAACCCCTGCATCAGCCGTCGCGTCGCGAAATCCTGCTGACCTGATGTAAAGACCGCAAAGTCGAAATTGTCGGGATGCACGGCATCGGCGACCAGCGGCACCAGCGTGCGGGCGCGCCGCGCGATCGCTTCGGCCGGATCGAGCCAGTCCACGGGCCAGGGCGCGAGCCGGCGGAAGAGGTTGGCCATGAAGGGGTAGTGCGTGCAGGCCAGCACGACGATATCGGTTCTGCGGCCGTCCTTTTCGACGAAGCACTGGTCGATTTCCTCGATCACCGCCTCGTCGGAGACGGCATCGCCGCGAATATAGGCCTCGGCCATGCGCGCGAGATTTTCCGAGCCGACGAGCCGCACGTGGCATTGCTGGGCGAAGGACTGGATGAGATCGCGCGTATAGGCCCGCCTCACGGTGCCGGGCGTCGCGAGCACCGAGACGAGGCCGGAACGCGTGCGTTCCGCCGCCGGTTTGATCGCCGGTACGGTGCCGACGAACGTCATTTGGGGGAAGGCGGCGCGCAGGTCGGCGCCGACGAGCGTGAAGGCAGTGTTGCAGGCGATGATGCAGACCTCGGGGTCGTATTCCTGAAGCAGCCGACCGAATAGCCCGACGATCCGCTCCTTCAGCGCCTGTTCCTCCCAGCCGCCATAGGGAAAGCCGGCATCGTCGGCGACATAGATGAAGCCGCGCTCGGGCATTAGCACGCGCGCCTCGCGCAGCACGGTCAGCCCGCCGATACCGGAATCGAAGACGAGGACGGGTTTCAGCTCATGCGTCGGCGCTGTCATCGGGCGGAGTTTCCTTGGCCGTTGTCGGGAACCGGCCGCCGCGCGGGCTCTTGCGCGAGAAGCGGTCTAGAGAGGAGATGACGCCGCGCAACACGCTGATTTCCTGCTCCGTGAAAGCTCGGCGGGATAAAACAGCACGGAGATTGTCGACCATTTTCGGCTTTTTCCCGGCAGGGTGGAAATAACCGCGCGCATCGAGCGCCTCTTCCAGCTGATCGAACAGGCCGAACAGCTGCTCCTTGGTCGAGGGCGTCTGCCCGATCGCCTGGAAAGGCACGTCGCCCAGATCCTCCATGCCTGATTTCATCCATTCATAGGACATCAGCAGCACGGCCTGCGCTATGTTCAGCGAGGCGAAGGCCGGGTTGACGGGAAAGGTGACGATCTCGTCTGCAAGTGCCACCTCTTCGTTGGTCAGCCCCCAGCGCTCGCGCCCGAAGAGGATGCCGGTGCCCTCGCCCGCCCGGAATTTCGCTCTCAGCGTTTCGGCAGCGATGACGGGCGAGCGGACCGGCTTATAGCCGTCTCGCTCGCGCGCCGTCGTCGCATAGACGAAATTGAGATCGGCAACCGCCTGTTCCAGCGTGTCGTAGACTTTGGTCGTCTCGATCACATGGTCGGCCTTGGAGGCAGTCGCCAGCGCCTTTTCGTTCGGCCAGCCGTCGCGCGGATTGACGAGGCGAAGTTCGGCAAGGCCGAAATTGGCCATGGCGCGCGCCACCATGCCGATATTCTCGCCCATCTGCGGCTCGACCAGAATGATGGCCGGCCCTTCGGCCAGAAGTTGACGCTCGCTGTTCGTGCCTGCCATGGTCTTATCCCTGTTTCGAGCGCGCAATAGCCTCGCCAGGTGTAAACGGCAAGACGTCAGCCTGAGGATAGAGCCTTTCCAGCGCCGAACCGATCATTTCGAGCCCGAGCCTGGTGCCCTCGCGCGACAATGGCAGATGTCGTCCTGTTGTCCGCGATGTCTTCCGCGCCATGAAGAAACAGGTCGAGCCGCGCGGAGCCGCATGGTCGATCAGCGCCAGATCGGCCGCAATCAATCTCTTTTGGTCATCGTCGACAGCTGGCGCTTCGTGGTTCCTTGCCAGGATGCGCGCCCAATAGGTGCAGGACAGGAAGATCGCCAGCGTCTGGCGGATCTGGCCCGGCCGCGTCACCACCGACCAGGAGGAGCCGAGCGGCTTCGCCGCCACCGTGATGTCGCGGTAGCAGGCATCGATCCTCTGTGACAGCGCAATCAGCTCGAAACCGCGCTTGCCTTCGCCGATCGCCCCGAGCAGCTCGCGCAGCGCCTCGAACCAGCGGGCAAGCGCTGCATCGAGCGCACCGCGTGTCCGCGCGGGAAACACGACAAAGGCGACGGCCGTTCCGGCCGCAGCCCCGATCATGGTCTCCCCGATGCGCAGCTTTAGGAGATCGAGCGTCAGCACGCCGGTCATGCCATAGACCAGACAAAGTACGATCGAGATGAAGAATGTCATCGTCGCGTAGGAAACCTGCAGGAAATAGAAGGCGAGGAAGATGCAGACGACCGCGACCGGAATGGCAACCGCGGGTTCACCCGAAATCAGCGTTGCGAGCGCCAGGCCGATGGCGATGCCGAACACGGTGCCGAGCGAGCGCGACAGCGCCTTCATCGCCGTGTCGCCGCGCGAATTGGTGTTGGTGAAGACAAGGAAGGAGGAAAGCACTGCCCAGAACCAGCGTTCGCGTGACAAGAGCAGGCCGAAGCTCATGGCGATCGCCGCCGCGAGCGTGATCTGCAGTGCCGAGCGCAGCAGCGGATTGGCAAACGAAAAGTCGATCGGCTGGGGTTGAGCCGTTTCCTTGACCGCATCGATGCCGGAAAACCCGGATGCCTGTCCCTCGGCGATCGCCTGCGTCAGCTGCTGCCGCGCCTCGCCAAGCCAGAGCAGCGCCCGCACGGTTTCGCCCTGCGGCTGATCCACGATGGCTTCGGTCGCGCTCTCGTATCTTGCGAGCTCAGCTGCTTCGGCCTCGATTACCGCATGGACGAGGGCGAAGGGCGGCGGGCTCTGGAAGCTCAGCACGATCGCGCTCTCGGCGGCAAGATGCGCATCGAAGAGCCGGATCGCCAGCTCGGCGGCGGGATCGGCGGCACCGTCAAAGACACCAGCTGGCGGGCGCGGGATGAAGGTTTCGGCCATCAGCACCACTTCCTTCAGCCGATCTTCCAGCAGGCGCAGTTCCTGACGATCGGCTTCCCCGATCTCGGCGCTGCCGGCAAGGGTGGCGAGCTTGAAGAGGATCTGGTTGATGCGGCCCCTGACGCTCTCGAGCGATCGCAGCAGGTCGCGCCGCCAGTCGTCCGGCAAGAGCACCGCCCTCACCACATGGCCGACGAGCACAGAGACGACGGGGCCGATCGCCACTTCAGGCAGTTGGGCAAGCGACGGCTTGAAATAGGCGCCCATGAAATAGGAGGTGAAGGCGAACATGCCGATCGCAAAGCCGCGCGGCCCGAACACCCGCCCTGCCGAGGCGAGCGCGATGATCAGGAGGAAGACGAGATCGGAGAAAAGGCGGCGATCCTCGAGCCCCGCCGCGATGCCGACGACGGCAAGGCTCGCCACGCAGCCGAAGAGCCGCGTTATCAGCTGGCGCGAATTCCCCTTGTCGCGGACCGCCACGCCACCCTCGATCGACAATACGATGCCGAGACCGAAGGCCGCGGTCGCCAACGGCAGGATGAGAGTCTTGATGGCAAGCAGGATCAGGAAGGAAAGAACGATCGTCAGCGTTACCCGCAAGCCCATGCGCAGGCGCGAAAGCGCCGGATCGTTGGCAAGCAGCCAGTCGCGGAACTGAAAACCGGAAAACAAATGCATGAGCCCCTCATGCCATGAAGCATCGATAGATACCGCCGCGGGAGCGGAAATCAAATCGCCGGAGACCATCCTCCAAGCACGGGTCGAATGTCGCGCGCTTACTGGCCCTTGGCAATCAGCGCCATAGTCGCCTTCAGGGAATCACGGGCCTGCGTCTCGATATTCTCGGTGATGATATCGTCGATCACCGGGTTGCCGCCCTCCTCGACCACCTCGAAGCGAACGGTCGTATAGTCCTTGGCATCGGGCGCGTCGGAGCAGGCGGACTTCTGGAATCGCACCGTCACCTCGGTCGTCCCGTTGACCGGCGCCGCCGCCGCCATCGTCAGATCCTGCAGCGGGCACGCGTCTTGGCCGTTGACGATGACGTCGTAATCGAATGGCGATATGCCGTCGTCATCGACCGCAGGAAACTGCGCTGCGGCCTGATATCTCGCCACGAAATCCTTGCTGTAGAGATGGTCGAGCCGGCTCGCATCGAAGATATCGGTCCAGTCGCTGTTGTTGTCGGCCCAGTTGTTCTTGGTCGCCTCCATGATCTCCTTGACCGGAGCTGTGGCGTCGGCGGCGTGGCCGATGCCGGAAAAGGCGATAAGGCTGGTGATGATGAGGGCAATCGTCTTCATGGTCGAATGTTCCGGGCGGGGCAAATCAGGCCGGACACTAGCCAGATTTCTGCGCTTGGCAATGGCGGCAAAAACGCATTGTCGAACCCGTTGCAGCTTTGCGTTCCGGGTTCACAATGCTATAGCGCTCCTCATCACATAACCCACCCGGGACCCCGTCCCCATTCAAGCTCGAACGAGGCAGATACATGAACAAGATCAAGGTCGCCAATCCCGTCGCCGATCTCGACGGCGATGAAATGACTCGCATCATTTGGCAGCTCATCAAGGATAAGCTGATCCATCCGTATCTCGACCTCGATATCGACTATTACGACCTCTCGGTCGAAAACCGCGACGCCACCAACGACAAGGTTACCGTCGACGCCGCCAACGCCATCAAGAAGTACGGCGTCGGCATCAAGTGCGCGACGATCACGCCTGACGAAGCCCGCGTCAAGGAATTCAACCTCAAGGAAATGTGGAAGAGCCCGAACGGCACGATCCGCAACATCCTCGGCGGCGTCATCTTCCGCGAGCCGATCATCTGCCGCAACGTTCCGCGCCTGGTTCCCGGCTGGACGAAGCCGATCGTCGTCGGCCGCCACGCTTTCGGTGACCAGTACCGCGCAACCGATTTCAAATTCCCCGGCAAGGGCAAGCTGACGATCAAGTTCGTCGGCGAAGACGGCACCGTCATCGAGAAGGAAGTCTTCAACGCTCCGGGCGCCGGCGTCGCCATGGCCATGTACAACCTCGACGAATCGATCCGCGAATTCGCCCGCGCTTCGATGATGTACGGCCTGATGCGCAAGTGGCCGGTCTACCTGTCGACCAAGAACACCATCCTCAAGGCCTATGACGGCCGCTTCAAGGACATCTTCGAAGAAGTCTTCGAGACCGAATTCAAGGATCAGTTCAAGGAAGCCGGCATCACCTACGAGCATCGCCTAATCGACGACATGGTCGCCTCGGCGCTCAAGTGGTCCGGCGGTTACGTCTGGGCCTGCAAGAACTATGACGGCGACGTCCAGTCCGACACGGTTGCCCAGGGCTTCGGTTCGCTCGGCCTGATGACCTCGGTTCTCTTGACGCCCGACGGCAAGACGGTCGAAGCCGAAGCCGCTCACGGCACGGTGACGCGCCACTATCGCCAGCACCAGAAGGGCCAGGAAACCTCGACGAACTCGATCGCCTCGATCTTCGCCTGGACCCGCGGCCTCGCCCACCGCGCCAAGCTCGACGACAATGCCGAGCTTGCCCGCTTCGCCTCGACGCTCGAAAAGGTCTGCGTCGACACAGTCGAATCCGGTTTCATGACCAAGGACCTGGCGCTCTTGATCGGCCCCGATCAGCCGTGGCTCTCGACCACCGCCTTCCTCGACAAGATCGACCAGAACCTGCAGAAGGCCATGGCGTAAGCCTGTCCTTTCGGGATAGCATTGAAACGGCGGGGATTTCCCCGCCGTTTTCATTTTGGGAGAACAGGAAATGACGACGACCGTGCGCCCGCTCGAACCTTCTGACCGTGCCGCCTGGGAACCCCTATGGGCGGCCTACCAGCGTTTCTACGAAGTGGTCATCCCCGCCGAGACGACCGACCTTACCTGGGCCCGCTTCCACGACCCCGATGAAATGATGCATGCGCTCGGCGCCTTTGACGACGATGGCCGCCTCGTCGGTATCGTGCACGCGATCTTCCACCGCTCCTGCTGGCTGCCGCAATGGACCTGCTATCTGCAGGATCTCTATGTCGAGAACAATCAACGCGGGCTCGGCACCGGCGAAGCGCTGATCGAGGCTGTCGCCGGGCTGGCGCGGCAAAACGGCGCCGGCAGGCTTTATTGGATGACGCACGAGAGCAATGCAACCGCGCAGCGCCTTTATGACAGGATCGCCGAGCGCTCGGGTTTCATACAATACCGAAAGGCGCTTTAGGCTCGGGGGCTTGCACAAAGACCTCGCCGCGCTATTGATTCCGGGCGACGGCAACACTGAAAACAAGGGCACACGAGGAGGACGTCATGACTGAAGAGCTGGTATTCTATACGAACCCGATGTCGCGCGGCCGCATCGCGCGCTGGATGCTGGAGGAGATCGGCCAGCCTTACCGCACCGAACTTCTGACCTTCGGCGGAACCATGAAGGCGCCGGAATATCTCCGGGTCAATCCGATGGGCAAGGTGCCGGCGATTCGCCACGGCGACACCGTCGTCACCGAATGCGCGGCGATCTGCGCCTATCTTGCCGACACTTTTCCCGAAAAGGGCCTGGCGCCGAGGCCGGAGGAACGCGCCTCCTATTACCGCTGGATGTTCTTTGCTGCCGGCCCCCTTGAATCGGCGGTGACGATGAAGGCTCTCGGCTTCGAAGTTCCCCCGGAACGCCTGCGCATGGCTGGCTGCGGCAGTTTCGGCGACGTCATGAACGCGCTTGAGATGGCCGTCTCCGGCTCGACCTACGTCGCCGGCGAACGCTTCACTGCCGCCGACGTCTATGTCGGTTCCCACATCGGCTGGGGTCTCGATTTCGGCAGCATCGAGAAGCGCCAGGCCTTCATCGATTATTTCGGCCGCATCAGCGAGCGTGAGGCCCACAAGCGCGCCAAAGCGCTGGACGACGAGGCCGGCAAGGCGATGCAGGCCGCCTGACCGTCAAATCCCGCGCGACGGCTGCAGTGCCGCGTCCTTTCGGATACGGAAAGGACGCAGTAGCACTCTGGGCTACCGCCACGCAGGGAATGTCCTCCGTCAGACGAGCGGCATATGAATATCCGTCAGAAGCTCGGTCGGCGGCACGTCGCGCGGATTGTTGAGATATTCCTCGAACATGAGCCTGTCCTTCAGCTGCCGGCCGGATTTCGGCAGCCATTCGGCAAACAGCCACTGATAGGACTTGGGCATATTGGCATACGGGCCCTTGTGGCGCAGCACGGCATAATCGCCGCCGTCGATCGTGCGCCGCTCGAACGGCGCCTCGGCCGGCACGTCGGCAACGCCAGTGACGCAGGCGATCGAGCGCAGCTTTTCCTCCGGCACGATGTCGGGATCGTCGAGGTAGACGCCGATCATCCGCATATCGGGCCTGGCGAGGCCGCGGGCGTAAAGGGTGCCGAACAGGGTCTCGAAGGCCTTGTCGATCTGCATGTAGGAACCGGTATGGGCAACGCCGATCAGCTCGATCGGTCCGATCTCGCGTATGGTAACGTCCAGCATGGCTTTGGTCTTTCCGTTAGGCGAGGGTTCGAAGGCTGTATGGCTTCCCTCTTTCCGGTAGCGGGCCGGCGGCATGCCGTAGACCGACTTGAAGATGCGATTGAAGGATTGGAGATTGGGATAGCCTGATCGCTTCGCAATTTCACTGACGGCAAGTTCCGTGCGGACGATCTCACCCGCCGCATGATGCAGCCTGAGCCGCTTGACGGTCGCCGCCAACGTCTCGCCGTAAATCGCCCGGTAGATCCTGTGCCAGTGATAGCTCGACATGCAGGCGATTTCGGCAAGGCGCTCCATATCCAGCTCCTCGTCGAGGTGGTCGTGAATATAGGCCGAAACCCGTCTCAGACGGTTTTCATAAAGTGCCCATGCCGTTTCGCCATTCATGTCAAACCTCGTGCAAATCGATCGACTGCAGAGAACCATATCCGGATTTGACAAATCCTGCTGACTTGCCGGCTCCGGAGGCCAAGCTACGCAATTGACCCACTAAGTGGCAAAGGAAAGTGTCGCTATATGCCGGCTGCGCCGTCTCTCCTCATTCCTGTGCCTGTCACAGGAATCCAGCCACGGCGCGTCCGCGCCGTGAATGAATCAATACTTCAAAGAAAAGAGTCTTTCGCGCCCAAAGACTTGGGCGCACTGGATTCCTGTGACGGGCACAGGAATGAGGGAGGTCGAGGGAGCGTCGAGTAAAGAACGAGGCCTATCCACGAACCAAGGCGGAAGCCAAGCCTCCGCCTTTCGAAACTATCTCTGAACCGACAGCTCAGCCGGCGAGCGCCACTGCAACCGCTTCGATGGCCTCGTCGGCCTTGGCGCCATCCGGGCCGCCGGCCTGCGCCATGTCGGGGCGGCCGCCGCCGCCCTTGCCGCCAAGCGCGGCAGAAGCGACGCGCACAAGATCAACGGCACTGAAACGACCCAGGAGGTCCGGCGTCACGGCGACGACCGCACTTGCCTTGCCATCCTCGGAAACGCCGATGAGCGTGACGACGCCGGAACCGATGCTGGTCTTGCCGTCATCGGCAAGCCCCTTCAAATCCTTGGGATCGACGCCTGAGATCGACTTGCCGAGGAACTTGACGCCGGCGACTTCGCGCACGGCATCGCCCGAACCGCCCTGCCCGCCGCCCATGGCGAGCTTGCGCTTGGCGTCGGCCAGTTCCTTCTCAAGCTTGCGGCGCTCGTCCATCAGCGCTTCGACGCGCGAGAGAACCTCTGACGGCTGAACCTTCAACGAGGCGGCGAGTGTCTTCACGCGTTCGTCCTGTTCGGCGAGATATTCACGAGCCGACTCACCGGTCACCGCTTCGATACGGCGAACGCCCGCACCGACGGCGCTTTCGCCGAGAATGCGCACGAGGCCGATCTGGCCGGTCGCAGACACATGCGTGCCGCCGCAGAGTTCGACCGAGTAAGGCTTGCCGGCCTTGGCGCCGCGCACGCCTTCGCCCATCGCCACGACGCGCACTTCATCGCCGTACTTCTCGCCGAACAGCGCCATCGCACCTTCGGCAATTGCATCGTCGACGCTCATCAGGCGGGTCGTGACGGGCGCATTCTGCAGCACGATCTCGTTGGCCATGTCTTCGACGACCTTCAACTCCTCGGTCGACATCGGCTTCGGATGCGAAACGTCGAAACGCAGGCGCTCGGGCGCAACCAGCGAGCCCTTCTGGGCAACATGGGTGCCGAGCACTTCGCGCATCGCCTCGTGCAACAGGTGCGTCGCCGAATGGTTGGCGCGCAGACGCGAGCGGCGCGCATGATCGACCGTCAGCACGACCGCATCGCCAGCCTTGATCACACCATCGACAACCGTGCCCACATGCACGAACAGGCCCTCGCCTCTCTTCTGCGTATCTGAAATCTCGATCTTGCCATGGTCGGACGAGATCATGCCCGTATCGCCCATCTGGCCGCCGGATTCGCCGTAGAACGGCGTCTGGTTGACGACGACCTGCACCTTGTCGCCGGCCTTGGCTTCGGTCGCAACGGCACCTTCCTTGACGATCGCCTGCACCACGCCTTCGGCAGCCTCGGTGTCATAACCGAGGAATTCAGTCGCGCCGTGCTTTTCCTTGAGCTCGAACCAGACGGTTTCCGTCGCCTTCTCGCCAGAGCCGGCCCAGTGCGACCGTGCTTCGGCTTTCTGGCGCTGCATGGCATCGGTGAAGCCTGATATATCGACGCCGATTTCGCGAGCGCGCAGTGCATCCTGCGTCAGGTCGAGCGGGAAGCCGTAGGTGTCGTAGAGCTTGAAGGCGGTCTCGCCATCCAGCATGTCGCCCTTGGAAAGATCCGTGGTCGCGTCCGACAGAAGCGACAGGCCGCGCTCCAGTGTCTTGCGGAAGCGGTTTTCTTCGAGCTTCAGCGTTTCGGAGATCAATGGCTCGGCGCGCACCAGTTCCGGATAGGCGCGGCCCATCTGCTGCACCAGCGTCGGCAGCAGCTTGTACATCAGCGGCTCCTTGGCGCCGAGAAGCTGGGCATGGCGCATGGCGCGGCGCATGATACGGCGCAGCACATAACCACGACCTTCATTCGACGGTAGCACGCCATCGGCGATCAGGAAGGCCGAGGAGCGCAGATGGTCGGCGATGACGCGATGGCTGGCGCTGCCCTCTGCCTTGGCACCCATCGTATCCTCGATGGTGCCGATCAGTGTCCGGAAAAGGTCGGTGTCAAAAACGCTCTGCACGCCCTGCAGAACGGCAGCCATGCGCTCCAGGCCCATGCCCGTATCGATCGACGGGCGCGGCAGCGGGTTGCGAACGCCCGGCTCCGTCTGTTCGAACTGCATGAAAACAAGGTTCCAGAATTCCAGGAACCGGTCGCCATCTTCTTCCGGCGAGCCGGGAGGGCCGCCCCAGACATTCTCGCCCTGGTCGATGAAGATTTCGGAACACGGGCCGCAGGGGCCGGTATCGCCCATCTGCCAGAAATTGTCGGAGGTCGGGATGCGGATGATCTTGTCGTCGGAAAAGCCGGCGATCTTCTTCCAGAGCGTCGCTGCTTCCTCGTCCTCGGAATAGACGGTGACCAGCAGGCGGTTCTTCGGAAGGTCGAAACCTTCGGTGACGAGTTTCCAGGCAAGCTCGATCGCATTCTCCTTGAAATAATCGCCGAAGGAGAAATTGCCGAGCATTTCAAAGAAGGTCAGGTGACGCGCGGTGTAGCCGACATTGTCGAGGTCGTTATGCTTGCCGCCGGCGCGCACGCACTTCTGCGAGGTTGTCGCCGTGGAATAAGGGCGCTTCTCCAGGCCGGTGAAGACGTTCTTGAACTGCACCATGCCGGCATTGGTGAACATCAGTGTCGGGTCGTTGCGCGGCACCAACGGGCTCGACGAAACGATCTCGTGGCCGTTCTTCTTGAAATAGTCGAGGAAGGTCGACCGGATATCGTTCACGCCGCTCATTCTATGCCCTTCAATGCTGCCCGAGGCAGGTCAATCTAAATCCATCGGCTTTTAACGTTCACCTCCGTCACTGTCCAGCCGACAAACAAAACCAGCCGCATTCTGATCAAGAATGCGGCCGGCCTGGGCTTTCAAATGGATTGGCGGACGAACCGAACGCTAAAATTACATTTCCGCCGCGCCGTCGCCGTCATCGGCCTCCGGTCCGCCGTTCTGCAGGAAGCGGTCGGCGATGAGGCCGGCATTCTGGCGCAGCGACAGCTCGATCTCGCGGGCGAGATCCGGATTGTCGCGCAGGAAGGTCTTGGCGTTCTCGCGGCCCTGGCCGAGACGCTGGCTGTTATAGGAGAACCATGCGCCCGATTTTTCGACGATGCCTGCCTTGACGCCGAGATCGACGAGTTCGCCGGTCTTCGATACGCCTTCGCCATACATGATGTCGAACTCGACCTGCTTGAAGGGCGGCGCCATCTTGTTCTTGACGACTTTGACGCGGGTCTGGTTGCCGATCACCTCTTCACGCTCCTTGACCGAGCCGATGCGGCGGATATCGAGGCGCACGGAGGCATAGAATTTGAGCGCATTGCCGCCTGTCGTCGTCTCAGGCGAACCGAACATAACGCCGATCTTCATGCGGATCTGGTTGATGAAGATGACCATGGTGTTCGACTTCGAGATCGAAGCGGTGAGCTTGCGCAGCGCCTGGCTCATCAGGCGGGCCTGCAGGCCGGGAAGGCTGTCGCCCATCTCGCCTTCGATTTCGGCGCGTGGCGTCAGCGCGGCGACCGAGTCGACGACAAGGACGTCGACGGCGCCGGAGCGCACCAGCGTATCGGTAATTTCAAGCGCCTGTTCGCCGGTATCGGGCTGTGAGATCAGAAGGTTCTGCAGATCGACGCCAAGCTTGCGGGCATAGACCGGATCGAGCGCATGTTCGGCATCGACGAAGGCGCAGATGCCACCCTTCTTCTGCGCTTCGGCAATGGTCTGCAAAGCAAGCGTCGTTTTACCCGAGCTTTCCGGCCCGTAGATCTCGATGATGCGGCCCCTCGGCAGGCCACCAACGCCGAGTGCAATATCGAGGCCAAGCGAGCCGGTCGAAATCGTTTCGATCTCGACAACATTCTCGTTGGAGCCGAGTTTCATGATCGAGCCCTTGCCGAACGACCGCTCTATCTGTGAGAGTGCCGCTTCAAGCGCCTTGCTTTTGTCCACCGATTTGTCCTCTACCAGCCGCAATGAATTCTGAGACATCCGATCCACCTTTAGGTTATTGAAGCCGCTCAAGCAATGTCGAGTTTGTACCCTATTTGTTCCACTCTCGCAATAGGCGATCAAACAATTGAAAGAAAAAGGTAAAACGATCCGTGTTCTATATTTGTTTTATCGATGCAAAGCAACGGCTTAGACCGCATGCGCCGGGTGCGATGCACCAAGTTGCGGCGTTCCGATTCGCTCGTCCAGGATATGGAGAGCGGTTGAAATGAAAAGAAAGATTCTCGTTCTCGGTGGCGCCCATATCGACCGGCGCGGCCGCATCTCAGGCGAGACTGCGCCGGGCGCCAGCAACCCCGGCACATGGTTCGAGGAGCCCGGCGGCGGTGGCTTCAATGCGGCGCGCAATCTCGCAAGGCTCGGCTTTCAGGTGACGATGATCTCGCCGCGCGGCGGCGATCCCTTGGGCGAGATGGTCGGCGAAGCCGCCGATTTTGCCGGCATCGACGACCGGCCTTTCGTCTTCCTCGATCGCAAGACGCCGAGTTACACGGCCATTATCGAGAAGGACGGCAATCTGGTCATCGCCCTTGCCGACATGGAGCTTTATCGTTTCTTCGTGCCGCGCCGTCTCTCCATTCGTTGGGTGCGGGAAGCCTTCGCCGCCCATGATTTCATTCTTTTCGATGCCAACCTGCCGGAAGAGACGATCGCGGCGATCGTCGCAAAAGCAAATTCCCTTCAAAAGCCCGTCGCGGCGATCGCCATCTCGCCGGCGAAGGTCGTCAGGCTGACACCCTGCATCGGGGATATCGATTACCTGTTCCTCAACGAGGCCGAAGCCGCCGCTCTTACCGGCGAACGGCCCGAGGATGCGGGCGGCTGGCCGCCGCTTCTAAACGAGATCGGCATCAAAAGCGCCGTCGTCACCCGCGGCCGGCGCGAGCTGGTTGCGATTTGCGAGGGCCGCGCCATGACGCTGCAGCCGCCGATCGCCGATACGGTCGCCGATGTCACCGGCGCCGGCGATTCCCTTGCCGCCGGCACGCTTGCGGCCTTGATGGCGGGCCTGCCGCTCGAGGAAGCTATCCGCTATGGCACGGCCGCCGCCATCCTCACCGTGCAGTCGCGGCACGCCGTCAATGAAAATCTGACGCCGGACCTCTTGAATGAGGCGCTTGCCCTTGTTCCCGCGGCCCGAATTCTGCATTGAAGCGGCGAATTAAATAGTTGAGCATGATGTCGTCCGAAAACCGCTCACACTTTTCGGCATCATGCTCTGTCGATCACAGGACACGACCATGACCAAGCCCATCTCCCCTCTTCTGCCGATCGCCTATTCGAAGGAGGTCGCGAGCGCCAAGCAGCGCGGCGCACCGCTGGTGGCGCTGGAATCGACCATCATCACCCACGGCATGCCCTATCCTGGCAATATCGAGATGGCCCGCAGTGTCGAGGCGATCATCCGCGAACAGGGCGCGGTGCCCGCAACGATCGCCGTCATCCACGGCACGCTGCATGTCGGCCTTGAAGCGAGCGAGCTGGAACAGCTCGCCAAGGCGACCGAGGTGATGAAGGTGTCGCGCGCCGATCTCGCCTTCGCGATCGCCGAGCGCCGCACCGGCGCAACCACGGTCGCCGCGACGATGATAGCAGCGGCACGTGCCGGCATTCGCGTCTTTGCGACGGGCGGCATCGGCGGCGTGCATCGCGGCGCCGAGGAGAGCTTCGACATTTCAGCCGATCTGGAGGAACTGGCGCGCACTGGCGTCATCGTCGTCTGCGCTGGCGCCAAGGCGATCCTCGACATTCCGAAAACGTTAGAAGTGCTCGAAACCCGCGGCGTGCCCGTCGTCACCTATGAGAGCGAGGAATTCCCCGCCTTCTGGTCGCGCTCCTCAGGCATATCAAGCCCGCTGTCGCTGAACAGCCCGGCCGCCATCGCCAATTTCCAAACCGTGCGCGAACAGCTCGGCATCGACGGCGGCATGCTCGTCGCCAATCCGGTGCCCGAGGCCGACGAGATCGCGCGCGAAGAGATGGAAATCTATATCGAGCGGGCGCTCGACAGCGCCGAGCGCGACGAGATCACCGGCAAGGCGGTCACGCCCTACCTGCTCTCGACCATTTTCGACCTAACGGACGGCCAGAGCCTCAAGACGAATATTGCACTGGTTGAGAACAATGCCCGGCTTGCGGCTGAGATTGCGGTCGCGCTGGGGAATGAGGATTAACGGGGTCCGGCCGGAATCGCCTTGGCAGATAGGTAGTGCCGTTCCAGCCCCCTCGGGGCGGACACGGCACAACGCCTACCGCGGCTCACCCGTCCAGCGTTTCCTTGACGACGACGGCCAGCTGTTTCAGCGAGAAAGGCTTCGGCAAAAATCCGAACTTTGCATCCGGCGGCAGGTTGCGGGCAAAGGCGTCCTCGGCGTAGCCCGACACGAAGATGAATTTCAGGTCGGGATAGGTCTTGCGCAGCTCGCCCAGCAGCGTCGGGCCGTCCATTTCGGGCATGACGACGTCGGAAACGACAATGTCGACCTTACCGTCAAGCTCATCCATGATGGCGAGCGCCTCGACGCCAGAGCCAGCCTCGTGCACCGTATAGCCGCGCGTTTCCAGCATGCGCTTGCCGCCGCGTCGCACCGCCTCTTCGTCCTCGACGAGAAGGATGACGGCCGATCCCGTCAGGTCCTCCGGCTGTTGCGCCGCCGGCGCCTCGGGCCGCGCGCCGACTTCGGCGATGGCGTCCACCTCGCCCGCAACCGCCGGTTCCGGAATATGGCGCGGCAGGAAGACGCGGAAGGTCGTGCCTTTACCGACTTCGGATTCCGGCTGGATGTAACCGCCCGACTGCTTGACGATGCCGTAGACCATGGCGAGGCCGAGGCCGGTGCCCTTGCCGACGTCCTTGGTGGTGAAGAACGGCTCGAAGATCTTGTCCATGATCTCGGGCGCAATGCCCGTGCCGTTATCGGCGACCTCGACCAGCACCATGTCCTCGGCCGGCATGTAGGAATAATTGAAGGCGGCGACCTCGGCGGCGGTCAGATTGCGGGTTCGCAGCGTCAGCTTCCCGCCGTCGGGCATGGCGTCCCGCGCATTGACGCAGAGATTGATCAACACCTGCTCGAATTGCGAAAGATCCGTTTTGACGGGCCAGAGGTCGCGGCCATATTGCACGTCGAGCTTGACGTTGGTGCCGGAAAGCAAACGGTCGACCAGCATGCGCAGGTCGCCAACGACGTCGGTAAGGTTCAGCACCGAAGGCCGCATCGTCTGCTTGCGCGAGAAGGCGAGCAACTGTCGCACTAGCACCGCGGCGCGGTTGGCGTTGCGCTTGATCTCCATCAGATCGGCGAAGCTCGCATCGGAGGGGCGCGCCTGCAGAAGCAGATGGTCGGAGGAAAGCAGGATCGCCGTCAGCACGTTGTTGAAGTCGTGCGCGATGCCGCCGGCAAGCGTTCCCACCGCATTCATCTTCTGCGTCTGCGCCATCTGCGCTTCCAGCGCCTTCTGTTCGGTCACCTCGACGGCATAGACGATCGCCGCCTCCTCGGGCGCCTCGTCGCTCTGGTCGATGACGGCATTGACATAGAAGCGGAAATAACGCGCCTCGTCGGTCGGCGTGCGGGTGTCGAGCGGCGCGATGTCGCCCTGCCGGTCTTTCGCCGCCGCCAGCGCCTCGGCCAGCTGCGGCCGGTCGCTCTCCTGGACGATGATTTCGAGATGTGGCCGCTTTTCGAGATCGTCACGCGAGACAACGCCCGAAAACAGCTTCAGGAACGGCGCATTGGTGCGCAGGATGCGTCCATCGCCGTCGACCGAGGCGATCGCCATCGGCGTATTGTTGAAGAAGCGGGTGAAACGCATGGCGGCGGCCGTTGCGGAGTGGCCGTTTTCGTCGCCTTTTTCGCGCGCCAGCACGATCGTCCGGCTTTCGCCGGGTGCACCATCGCGCATCGAGGTGACGCTGTGGATGATCTGTACCGGCAGGCTCTGACCATTGGTCTTGCGCAGGTCGAGATCGAGAGTCACGGTCTTTTTCAGGCCGGGTTCGGCCTGCACCGACTGGATCAGCGCCAGCCCCTCGCCCGCCACGACGTCGCCGATCGTCATCGAGCCCGGCACGAATTTGGTCAGGTCGAGGCCGAGCCACTCGGCAAGCGTCGCATTCAAATAGAAGATCTCGCCCTTCCTGCCGGCGGAGAAGAAGCCGGCCGGCGCATGGTCGAGATAGTCGATCGCGTTCTGCAGTTCCTTGAAGAAGCGCTCCTGGTCGTCGCGTTCGGCGGTGATGTCGGTGATCTGCCAGATCTGCAGCGGCTTGCTGCCGTTCTCCTCCGGATGCAGCAGCCGTGCCTTCAGCCGGTACCAGTGCGCGCCGGAGTTGTTGCTGCCCGGCCCGACAGCGCGCAGCAGACGGAATTCCTCGCTGCCCTCCTTGCCCTCCCGCAGGCCGTTAACCAGCCTGTAGAGCGCCTCGTTGGATTCGCGGTGGCGAGACAGCAACGTTTCCAGCGTCTGCACCTCGGTCGCCTTGCGCGCACCGGTCAGCGCGCCATAGGCGGCGTTGGCATAGATGATCCTGCCCTTTTCGTCGGTGATCAGCGTGCCGTCGGGATGACTGTTGAGGAAAGAGCGCGCCAGGCTGTCGGACTGGCGCTGCGGCATCACCTCGATGAAGCCGATGACCGAGGACACCAGAAAGAAGATGCCGACCATCGCGAGCACGCCGAGGCCGCCGAGCACAATCTCGTTATCAAGCGACCGCTTGAAGACGACGAAGCCGCCGGCGGCCGCGATCAACACGAGCGCAAGCAGAAGAATGCGCAAAACCGTGCCAGAACGCCCCCCACGATCCACAAGCGGTGCGTTATAGTCGTCGGCCTGACGCGGTTTCGTCATGTATTCCTCACATAAACCCTTCCTTCTCAGTCACTAGCACGAGGACGAAGCAGGAATCAGGCACTCTTTCCTTCTTAGCAATTTGCCACGCCCGCAAGAACAGCGGTAGTCGGCAAGACTGCTTGAATTCACAGACAAGAACGCCATCTGCCCCTGAAGCCTGTCAGCGTTGCCCGCAAAAGTGCAATGCCGGCAGGCGCGATCCCGGCACAACACGAAATCGCGTCCACACGTGACTGGACAGAACCGGCGGCCCTTGCCTAAGGAACGGAAAAGTCGTCAATATGTGCCTGATGTGAAATGGAGTGAGTGACTATGTTGGATGATGTTGTCGGAGCTTACGGCGGTCGATTCCTGCTTGCGGCCGGTGGCGTCGGACTGGCGCTTCTCCTGCTCATCGTTGTTCTCTGGGTGATCCGCAACCGCGCGCCCTCGCCCTTCGTGCGTGGCGGCCGCAACCGCCAGCCCCGCCTGCAGGTCCTGGACGCGGCGGCCGTCGATACCCGCCGCCGGCTGGTGCTGGTGCGCCGCGACGACGTCGAGCACCTGATCATGATCGGCGGCCCGACCGATGTCGTGATTGAAAGCCGCATCCTGCCCGCGGCGGCCGAACAGCCGGAAAGCGCCTTTCGCCCGCAGCCGGTAGAGCAGCGCCCGATATCCGCCATGCGACCGGATACACCGCCCGCCCCTCCGCAGCGGCCGCCGGTTGCAGCCCGTGTCGAGGCGGCCGCAGAACCTTCCTTCTCGGCACCAGCCTCGCCGGTCGCCGCGCCGCCCGTGGCCACGAGCCCCCTTCCAGCCGAACCTATGATGCCTCCGGTTGCGGCTGCACTTTCGGCCGAACGCGACATTCCGCTGCGTGCCGCTCCGCCACAGCCGCGCCCGCCGGAGCGTCCCGTCTCACCTCCGGCAGCGCAGCCCGCGTCGTTCCGGGATGCCGCGAGCGCGGCCGAGATCCTCGACGCCGCCCGCCAGCGCGTGCTGCCGCAGCAACGCATCGAGCCCGAAGTTTCCGCCCCGCCTGTCCAGGACACTCCGGCGGCGGCGCGTACAGCCGAGGCCGCGGACGACGCGGCGGCGCAATCGGCAGCGATCCGACGTGATTTCCAGCGCGTGCTGGAGCAGGAAATGTCGAACAACCTGACGGCCGAGCGCATCGTGCCGGCTCCGGCAAATCAGCCGCCCCGCCAAGCAGCACCGCAGCCGGGCAACCTGCCACGCCGCGATCCCGACCTTGCGCCGATCACCGGCGCCGACACCGAGCTGCAGAAGGAAGTCGCCCGTATCTTCGGCGAAATGAGCGTCAATCGCGACAAGTAAGGGCGCGCACATCGTGTGACATCGGATCCCCGCGCTCCCGCCTCCATCGGGCAAGTTGCATAAAAGCCGCAAGCATGCGGCTTTCCATCTCTGAATAGCTTAGGGACTCCCCTTTCCCGCGGTCATTTGTTATCGCTTGGGTTGAAGAGCGTTGGCGCACTGAGGTTCACTTTGCCTAAGTAAATACCGGTCTCACTCCAGTTTCACCCGTACTGCCGCATAGCGACACGCTGGCGGCGTATGACCATGTTCACAGGGTGGTGGCGAGAGACCGGTTTGGCATTGTTCAATTGTGCCATGCGCAGCTCCGCTGCCTCAGCTCTTCAGCCGCCCAAGACATCGCCACGCCGCGCCCGCAAGGGTTCTCTCATGCACCATCTTGGTGGACTTCCGAACGGAAGACCAAGACGATATGTGCAGTACCCTTCGGGTCCGATGGACCATTCTACCCAAAACAGCGCCCCAGCCTTGGATTGCATGCAGCGGATGCGGAGGCCTCAGAGCTTTCCGGTGCAGCGACAAGATCCGGCTCAACGCCAATGGCCGCAGACTCGATGCCTGGCTTATCTACAAATGCCTGGCCTGCGAAAAGACATGGAACCGTCCGATCTTCGAGCGCCGGAACGTTCGCGACATCGACCCCGCAATCCTCGCGGCCTTGCAGTCCAACGATCCGGATTGGATTCGGGCGGAAGCCTTCAATCCCGAGGCTCTCAGGCGCAAGACGCAGCGTGTGGACGAATTTGCCGAATTCGACATCGCAAAAGAGATTCGGCAGGAAACGTCTGATTGGACGAGGCTGGAAATCGAACTGATCGTCCCGTTTCCATCAAGCACGCGCCTCGACCGCCTATTGGCGTCCGAGCTGAAAGTGTCCCGCACGCGGCTGCAAGCTCTTCACGAGGGAGGCATGCTGCGGACGAATTCGGATCGGGACGACGTTTTGCGACGGCGGATCAGAGACGGCACCAGGGTTGCGGTTGACCTCGCCGCCGAGACGGACCGGGAGCAATGGTGGAAACCCCTGGCGACCGGAAGCCCGCTATAATTGGAAAAGGCGCCGCGAACGGATCGCGGCGCCTTATAACTCTCATGCCTGCATGAAAACCGTTATTCGTCGCGGTAGACTTTTTCGCGGCGTTCGTGGCGCTCCTGCGCCTCGATCGACAGCGTCGCGATCGGGCGGGCGTCGAGACGCTTGAGGCCGATCGGTTCGCCGGTTTCCTCGCAATAACCGTAGGTGCCGTCTTCGATGCGCTGCAATGCGGCGTCGATCTTGGAAATCAGCTTTCTCTGCCGGTCGCGGGCGCGAAGTTCGATCGCCCGGTCTGTTTCCGATGACGCCCGGTCGGCGAGATCAGGATGGTTTGCGCTTTCCTCGGCCAGATGGTCGAGTGTTTCGCGCGCTTCTCTAAGGATATCATTTTTCCAGGCAACCAGCTTTGCCCTGAAGTAGGCACGCTGGTTTACGTTCATGAACTCTTCCTCTTCCGAGGGAACGTAATTGCTAAGATCGATCTTCTCACTCAACGCGATTCTCCTGAAGAACATCTCTTGGCGGGCTGTATATCCCAAGCGCTATCCGCGATTCAAGCCAAATACGACAGGTAAACAGATTTTTAAATCTGTTACATTTTTCGGCTAACGGTCTATTTTCTCACCATTATTCCGGCCGCCGTTTTTTGCTTCGCCTTCAAAACGCCGTGTTGTCGGCCACCTTTTGGTCAGCCTCCGCATGGCTGGCGGTTGACGGCGGCGAAATGCAACCGATACTGAAAAGACCCGCTGGATCCTGGATTTTGCCCATGACCGTACCCTTGCCTCCGCCCAACCGCATTTATCTCCTGCGTCATGCCGAGTCTGCCCGGGCCGAACCCGGACAGCGCGATTTTGACCGGCCGCTCAACGAAAAGGGCTATGGCGATGCCGAGATCATCGCCGACAAGGCCGCCGACAAGGGCTACCGTCCCGATCTGCTGATCAGCTCGACGGCGCAGCGTTGCCGCGATACCGCCGATGCGGTGTACCGGGCCATGGGCCTGTCGCTCGAGGTTCGCTATGTCGACGCGCTCTATAACGCCACCGTCGACAACTACATCGAGATCGTCGATGCGCAGGAGGAGGCGGCCGTTATGCTGATCGGCCACAATCCGACTATGGAGCAGGCCCTTGAGGCGCTGATTGGCCATGAGGCGATGGTGAGCGCCCTTCCCGGCGGCTTTCCGACGGCCGGCCTTGCCGTCATCGATTTCGACGCTTCCGCCACCGCCTGGCGTCTCATCGATTTCGTGGTCGTCTGAATCTTTGGCGCAATTCAAGCAAAAACGCGGCGCTTCTTTTGTGGGCGGCGCGCCCTTCCTATATTGCCGGCAGTCACCAATCGGAATTGCGCCTTGCCGCCACGCCTGACATCTTTTGCCGACGACGCCCGCATCGCGTTGGATAATCTCGCCGACCGGGCGAGCGGCCTCGTCAATCCGACCGTGCGGCTCGGCGTCACCGGCCTCTCCCGCTCCGGCAAGACGGTCTTCATCTCCTCGCTGGTCCACAATCTGCTGCATGGCGGTCGTCTGCCGCTGTTCGAGCCGGTGCAGTCGGGCCGCGTCTCGGCCGTGCGTCTGGAGCCGCAGCCGGACGATGCCGTGCCGCGCTTCCAGTACGAGGATCATATCCGTGCGCTGGTGAAGGAGCGGATCTGGCCGGATTCGACCCGCGCCATCTCCGAACTGCGCATCACGCTGGATTATCAGAGCGCCAGCGGCTGGAACCGCCTGTTTTCCCCCGGCCGGCTGTCGATCGATATCGTCGACTATCCCGGCGAATGGCTGCTCGACCTGCCCCTGCTCGGCAAGGATTACCGGACCTTCAGCGAAGAGACGATCGCGCTCGCCGAAACCGGCATCCGCTCGGAGCTGTCGCATGGGTGGCTGGCGCTCACCCGCGCAGCCGATATTCATGCCGGCGCGGACGAGATGGTCGCCCGCGACCTCGCTAACGCCTTTGCCGACTATCTCAAAGCCTGCAAGGTCGACGAACGCTCGCTCTCCACCCTGCCGCCCGGCCGCTTGCTTCTGCCTGGCGATCTCGACGGGTCGCCGGCGCTGACCTTCGCGCCGTTGGCTTTGCCGCCGCAGGGGCATTCCGGCCGCGGCTCGCTCTGGGCGATGATGGAGCGGCGCTACGAGGCCTATAAATCGGTCGTCGTCAAACCCTTCTTCCGCGAGCATTTCGCCCGACTCGACCGCCAGATCGTGCTGGTCGATGCGCTGCAGGCAATGAACCGCGGCCCCGAAGCGGTGCAGGATCTGGAGCGCGCGCTGACCGATGTTCTCGCCTGCTTCCGTCCCGGCACAAATTCGCTGCTTTCCTCCCTGCTCGGGCGACGAATCGACCGCGTGCTGGTCGCCGCCACCAAGGCCGATCATCTCCACCATGAAAGCCACGACCGGCTCGACGCGCTGACCCGACGCCTCGTCGATCGCGCCATCGCCCGCATCGGCATGGCCGGTGCCGGCATCGACGTCATGGCGCTCGCCTCGGTGCGCGCCACGCGTGAGGCAACGGTCAAGCGCAACGGCCATGAGCTGCCTGTCATCGTCGGCACGCCGATGGAGGGCGAAGCCATCGGGGCCGAGCGATTCGACGGCCAGAGAAAGACCGCAATCTTCCCCGGCGATCTGCCGGAGGATCCGGAAAGCCTGTTTGCCCGCATCGCCTCGGGCGAGGCCGGTGAGCCCCTGCCCGACGTCAACGTCGTCAGGTTCCGCCCGCCGCTTCTCGAGGAAACCGGCGGCGGCATCAAGCTCTTGGTGCCGCATATCCGCCTCGACCGCGCCATGCAGTTCCTGTTCGGAGATCGTCTCGCATGAGCAAGCCTCCATCCGATCCCCCGCGCCGCCCGCCCGCCGCCTTCACCTATGAGGACGAAGCCGCCGCGCCGCGCGACAACAGTCGGCAGGCAGGTGAGCGCCGCAAGCCGGAAAGCTTCTCCGAACATATCATCGTCACACCTGATGAGGACGATCCCTTCCTCAATCCCGACAAGGATCTGAGCGCGGTGCCCGTTGCCGTGCCGCGCAGGCGGCGAACCTCCTTCGGCAAGATCGCCGCCGGCGCTTTCGGCATCCTGATCTCGCTTGCCGTCGGCCTCTGGACCGACAGCCTGATTCGCGATCTCTTCACCCGCGCCGACTGGCTGGGGTATGCGGCCCTTGCCGTGCTCGCGGTCGGCATCCTTGCCGTGCTTGCCCTCGTGATCCGGGAGACAGCGGGCGTGATGCGCCTTGCCGCCGTCCAGAAGATCAAGGCGGAAGCCGAAGCGGCGATCCTCGAAACCCGCCCAGCCAATGCGCGCGCCGTCGTCGCGCAGCTGACCGCGCTTCTCTCGGCAAATGCGGAGACATCGAAAGGCCGTGCGACGCTGAAAGCGACGGAAGGCGAGGTCATCGATCCCCCGCATCTGATTGCGCTGGCCGAACGCGAACTGCTCGCTCCCCTCGATCGCAAAGCCCGCACCTTGATCGTCAACGCTTCCAAGCGCGTCTCGATCGTCACCGCCGTCAGCCCGCGCGCCGTCGTCGACCTGCTCTATGTGCTCTATGAGGCGGTTCGTCTCATCCGCGCCATGGCAGAGCTCTACGGCGGCCGTCCCGGCACGCTCGGCATGTTCCGCCTGCTTCGGGATGTGCTGGCCCATCTCGCGGTCACCGGTTCGATTGCGGTGGGTGACAGCCTCGTTCAGCAGGTGCTCGGCCATGGGTTGGCCTCCAAGCTCTCGGCCCGACTCGGCGAAGGCGTCATCAACGGACTGATGACCGCCCGCATCGGAATCGCGGCGATGGATCTCTGCCGTCCGCTCGCCTTCCGCGCCCTGAAGCGGCCGGGAATCGGCGACTTCATCGGCGATCTCACGCCCTCCATGTCACCGCGCGGCAACAATCCTTAAGCGATCAGGCGATTCCGGAATTTTCGCCTTCCGTAACGGCAGGAGAAGGAAATTTCAGTGGATTCAATGCCATAATGGCAGGATGTTAAAATCCGCGCCGCGTGAAAGGCGTGTGTCGCCTCGTATTTGGGCGCAATCGAAAGGAAGGATTAACCATTATTCGGCAAAACTTGCAGCCAGTTCGTGAGTGGTGTTTGCCAAGGAAAATCCATGTATTCGCGCAAGTTTCTCTTCGTTTGCGGCCTGACCGCCGCGGCATTGTCTCCCGTGGCAGATGTCGCTCCGGCAGCCACCGCTGCGACCCGTGACAAGGCTTTCTTCGATTCCGTAACCGGCTCCTGGAAAGGCCCCGGTGAGATCGTCGCCGGCAAATACAAGGGCACGAAATTCACCTGCAACCTGATCGGTGAGCCCACAGGCGATAACAGCGCCGGCATCAAGCTCGACGGTACCTGCCGGGTCGGCGTCTTCAAGCAGCCGATGACCGCGGTCATCTCGCAGTCCGGCTCCACCTACAAAGGCAAGTTCCTCGACGGCGCCGCCGGCAAGGGCCTCGACGTCGTCTCCGGCGCCGTCACCGAGGACACCGTCGTCGTCGGCATCAACCGCGCCAAGCTGAACGGCGCAATGATCGCCCGCGTGCGTGACGACAAGACGATGAACGTCACCGTCTCGGTCAAGGTCGAAAGCCAGATGATCCCCGTCATCGGCCTGACATTGACCCGCCAGGTCGACGAAATGGCCGTCGGTTCCATCGAATAAGGAACGGCATTCCGGGATTTTCCTGAAGCGGCGGGTTTCCCGCCGTTTTCCGTTTCAGGGGGCTTCTTTCAAACCCTGAGCCACCAGTCGCGGCTATCGTCGGCAACCTCGATACCCGCCACCTCGGCATCACCAAGCCAGTCGCTCACCGCCCTGCCGCGGATGAGAAGATCGGGCGCGATATCGGCAAGCGGCATCAGCACAAACCCACGATCGGTCATCCGGGGATGTGGCAATTCCAGCCGCGGCGCATCCTGCACGACATCGCCATAGGTGAGAACGTCAATATCGAGCGTGCGCGGCCCCCAGCGCTCGATCCGCTCACGTTTCATCTCGCGCTCTATGGACAGGCAAACATCGAGCAACGCTTCCGGATCGAGCCGGGTTTCGACGGCAGCGCAGGCGTTGAAGAAGAACGACTGGTCGGTCTTGCCCCAGGGCGGCGTGCGATACAGCCGCGAGACCGCCGCGACCCGGCAGTCATCCCGCGCGTCCAGTCTTTGCAGCGCGGCCGCCATCGCCTTCACGGGATCGCCGATATTGCCGCCGAGGCCGAGGGTCGCCGAGTGCAATGCAGTGTCAGGCAAAATGCTCAACGCTCACCTGCACGAAATCGAGCACGCCTGGCACGGGCGCATTCGGCTTGCGCACCGTGATCTTCGCCCGCTTGACCTGCGGGAACGTCTGGCAGAGGCCCTTGGCGATATCGAGCGCCAAAGCCTCGATCAGGTAGCGCCGCTTGCCTGTGACGATTTCCTCGATCACGGTAAAGGCGATGCCGTAATTGACGGTATCGTTGATAGAATCGCTTTCCAGCGCCTCGCCCGCGACGACATCGAGCTCGGCATCGACGAAGAAGCGCTGGCCGAGAAATTCCTCCTCGTCATGCACGCCGTGGCGCGCGAAGAAGGCGCAGTTCTGCAGCGTGATCGTGTAGGTGGTCATGTCGGCCGCTTCCTCTCGAATTCCTGGCGCGCATTCAGCATAGCATCGGCGATGTCGAGTGCATCCCTGTTGATTGCGACATTGTGCACGCGGAAAACCGCAGCTCCCTGAAGTCTGAGCAGGGCGCTTGATGCAGCCGTCGCCGCGTCCCGGTCCGGCGCCTCGCGCCCCGTCACCGCGCCGAGGAAGCGCTTGCGCGACGTGCCGGCGAGCAGCGGCAGGCCGAAGCGGGAAAGTTCGGAGAACCGTGCCATCAGTTCCAGGTTCTCTTCCGCCGTCTCCTTGGCGAAGCCAAAGCCCGGATCGAGCACGATACGGTCGCCGTTGACGCCTGATGCCGCTGCGATCGCAAGCGATTGCTTGAGGAAGTGCACCTGGTCGGCGATCACGTCGGGAAGTTTCGCCCTGTCGCGGCCGGTATGCATGATGCAGAGCCCCGCCCCGGTCGCCGCGGCGATATTGGCGATATCGGGCTCCTTCTGCAGCCCGAACACATCGTTGACGATATGGGCGCCGGCGCTGACTGCCAGCCGCGCCGTCTCGGCGCGATAGGTATCGATGGAGATCAGCGCCTCGGTGCGCCCGCGCAGCGCCTCGATGACGGGCAGCACGCGCGCCTGTTCCTCGGAAGGGCTAACGGCTGCAGCCCCCGGCCGGGTTGATTCCCCGCCGATGTCGATAATGGCAGCACCTTCGCTCACCGCCCTCAGCGCATGCTCGACGACTGCATCCACAGTCTCGAAGCGTCCGCCGTCGGAAAAGGAGTCCGGCGTCACGTTGATGATCGCCATGATCGTCGAACGACGGCCGAGTTCGATCTCACGGCCATGGGCGACGCGCCATAAAATGCCTTCGAGCCCTGTCACCAGACTTATCCTATTGATGACGAAAAAACCGTCATCCGATATTGCGCTTGCGGTGGCTATGCCCCAAGCTCCCGTCGATTTCAACACGGGTTGCGTTCAGAATGCCGCTTGCAGTGCGTTATATGGTCCTTCCTATGGTCTTTTCCATTGGTCTTTCCCTTTGCGGGCCGGCCGCTGCTGAAGTGATCGCATCGAAAAGCTATTCCTATTTCGACATTCGCGGCAAAACCGCGGATGAGCTGGACCGCGAACTCAGCCGGCGCGGCCCGACGGCGAGCGGCTCCTCGGCACGCCATCCCGGCGCCACCAAGATCCGTTTCGGCGGCGAGGCCACCTATATCCAGGACGACGGGCGCTGCCGCATCGGCAACGTCAAGGTTACCGTCCACACCCAGATCATCCTGCCGCGCTGGAGCAACCGCATGGGCGCGGGCAAGGAACTGTCGATGATCTGGGATGCCCTGTCGAGCGATATCAAGCGACACGAGGAGCGCCATGCCGAGATTGCCCGCAATCAGGCCCGCTCCATGGAGCGCGCCATCCGCGCCCTGCCGCCGCAACGCAGCTGCGAGACCATGCAGGAGCTCGTTTCCAACGAATCAGCTCGCGGTATAGAGGAGCACGACCAGTTGCAGGCGCGCTTCGACCGGGTCGAAGCGGTCAACTTCCAGAAGCGTATGCTGAGATTGCTGAACAATCGAATCAGAGGTCGAACCGGCGAAAAATAAGGCTTTCTCAAGCAGGCTGCGAGCGAAAAAGCTTAGCTGCACAACGAAACCTGTGCGAAACTTGCGTCCTCCCCAGCGATTCAATGGTCATTTTTCATTCTGGCAGACTCAACCGGAACGCGTTAATATGAACACATTCGAAAGTTCAGGTACGGCACCTGCACTTTCATCGCTGGGTTCTCCTGGCGCGTTCCGAAGCCGCGGATGTTCCTCCCTCATCCGTAGGTAATGCGCCCGCCTCGCCTCGCTCGCACCAGCGCGCGAGGCGTCTTTTTTGTACTGTAGGGATGTTGAGCAGCGACTGCGGTTGATGCGCGGCGCGCGTCAGGCCTGTCGTTCCGGCACGTGCACCACGAGCCCGTCATAAGCGGCCTTCATCCGGATCTGACAGGACAGCCGCGACGTCGGGCGCACGTCGAAGGCGAAGTCGAGCATGTCCTCTTCCATCGCCTCCGGCTGGCCGACCTTCTCAGTCCACTCCTCGTCGACATAGACGTGGCAGGTCGCGCAGGCGCAGGCGCCGCCGCATTCGGCCTCGATGCCGGGCACCGAATTGCGCACTGCGTTTTCCATCACGGTGGAGCCTTGGTCGACGTCGAGGTCGAAGCGCGTGCCGTCGAAGGCGACGATGGTAAGTTTGGGCATCAGGACGATTCCGGTCTTCAAATGGATGGGCGGATTTTCTTCCGATAATTCGACGCGTCAGTCAACATCGGGGAAATTGGCCATAGCCTCGCAGATCGGGCCTTTGCCCGCCGTCTTCAAAGCGTCATATCGGACGTCGCAAAAAGACCCGTGGTTTCGCAATGAAACAACGGGCCTCATGTTTTGTGCCCGGAAGCGGTTCAGCCGCGGCAGAGCTTCAGGATGAAATTCTCGGCGTCGATGACGGCTGCGCCGAGAGCTGCCATCGTGCCGGCATCGGTGCCGTTTTCCTCGATGGCTTCCGCAGTCTCCGACACGCGGAACGCGCCGACCGAGCTCGCAGCCCCCTTCAGCCGGTGCGCGGCCGCGCCGGCGCGGCTGGTTTCTCCGCTAGCAATGTCCTGAAGGCATGCGCGCGCCTGGCGCGCAAACATCTGAAGGACTTCGATTTCGAGCGTTTTGTCGCCCATCGTCTGCTTTGCGAGGTGGACCAGATCGATCGGCCGAGCCTTGGAGGGACACGGTCCCTTTGCATTATCCGGCGTCTCGAATACGATGCTCAATGCTGCCATGTGCCAATTTCCCCGTCGCTTGTCGTCCGCACTTGCAACAGTTCTGCGACGACAGGGTGGCCATCACGTTAAATTCCGGCACAGCGGGGGCGGAAATCTCGCCACATGGTTAACGTCCGTTAAATATCCCTAAATTATTGGTTTTTAAGCGGCTCCTCGGATTCAAAGATGTTAACAACGGGTTAACGAGCCGTGAATCTCAAGCCTTCATTAATTGTGTGAAGAGCCCAGATGTGTCACTACGATACTGGTGGAGCGGGTTTATGGTACGCGCCTTTGCCGAGTGAGTGGATAATGGTAGTGTTTTGATACCTTCCGTTTGAAAAAGCGGCTATCTACTCTGAAATGACATGCTTATCCGTCCGTCGTTGGGAGGGAGGGCTGGAACGGCAAAGTTGTCCCCGGGTGATGCGGAAGCCCGGGATGCGGTGTCCGGCTGGCTGACAGTAACGAGGCATACGAATGGCGAACAACAAATATAATGAGTCGATCGAGGACAAGGCGTTCAAGGCATTGGACGAAGCGCTCCAGATCGACTTCGGCAAGGAAAACGTGCCGTCTCGCCGCGGCAGCGCGCCTGAGGCCCCGGAGGCTAATGTGTCTGACCCATCGAATGCGCGTAATCAGCAGGCCCAGGAAGAAGCGCAACGCCGTAACCGCCGCAGTGCTGCCGGCGAGCAGGCTTCCAGGGCTCCGGCCTTCGCGCCGGCCAACGATGCCAGCCGCAACACGCCCGCCTCTATCCTAAAATCCTTCGACGGCGCCTCCAGCCGCTCGGCGATGCGCACCGCCACCCTGTTCTCAATCCTTTGGGTCATGGCCGGCCTCGGCCTGATGTCGCTGCTTTATTCACCGCAGATCTGGCAGATCCGTTCGATCGCCGATCTCGTCGCCCTGCCCGGCGTCATCGCCGGCCTCGTCGGCATCGTCATTCCCGTGATGATGTTCTACGCCTTCGCCATCATGATCTCCCGCGCCCAGGACATGCGCAACGCCGCCCGCTCTATGGCGGAGGTGGCACTTCGTCTGGCAGAGCCGGAAACCATCGCCTCCGAGCGCATCATGACTGTCGGCCAGGCCGTGCGTCGCGAAGTCTCGGCCATGAACGAAGGCATCGAGCGCACCATCGCGCGCGCTTCCGAGCTGGAAACGCTTGTCCATTCCGAGGTGAATGCCCTCGAGCGCTCCTATGCTGACAATGAACTGCGCGTGCGCGGCCTCGTCCACGAACTCGGCTCGGAACGCGAGGCGATCGTCAATCATGCCGACCGCATCCGCACCTCGATCGGCAGCGTCCACGACCAGTTGAAGGAAGAACTGTCGCTTGCGACCGAGGAGATCGCCGTGCGGCTCGCCACATCGGGCGAAGCCTTCGCATCGCTGATCGATACGCGCGCGGCGACCATCCTGGAAAAATCCGACAGCGCCCTGCAGTCCATGGGCAGCCTGCTTGCCGCCAAGACCGACAGCCTGCTCCAGACGCTGAACGCATCCGGTTTTGCGCTTGCCACCGAATTTGACAACCGCCTCGAAGCGCTCTCGGTCAATCTCAACGAACATGGCGAAAGGCTGCTCAGCCAGTTCGAGACGCGCGCCTCGACGATGGACAGCAGCACCGAGAAGCTGAATGCGGCGCTGAACGAGCGCACGCATCAGCTGAACGAAATTCTGATCTCCCGCACCCGCGAGATCAACGAGAGCCTGACATCGGGCGAACGCACCATCAGCGGCACGCTCGACGACGTGCTGTCGAAGCTGAATAGCGCGCTCGACGAAAAGGGCGCAAGCTTCCGCCAGAGCCTGCAGACGACCGCCGACGATGCCGTCATGGATCTCGACGTGCGCTCCGGCTTCTTCGAGGAGCGGCTGCAGACCACCGTCGCCCAGCTGTCGACAGCCTTCGACGAACGGGTCGCAGAATTCACCAGCGCCTTCGACAAGCGCACCGGCTCGCTCGACACCAAACTGATGGAAAGCCTCGCCCGCATCAACGAGACGCTGACCGGCGGCTCGGATTCGATCGACGGCATCCTGAGTTCCGGCATCGACCGTCTCGGCTCGTCGATGACTGACCAGTCGCTGGCGCTTGCGACCGCACTTGCCACCGGCCACGAAATGCTGGAAAGCACGGTCGGCGCACGGGCGGAGGAAATTACCACCGCCCTCACCAGCCGCACCGGCGAACTGACCTCTGCGCTGCAGAACGCCGCATCGGACATCGCGCTGGCGCTTGCATCGGGCAGCTCCGAGCTGCAGAACAATCTTCAGGCCCGCTCGGCCGAGTTCCGCGACACGCTGCGCACCACCACGACCGATCTGACGAGCGCCGTTGCCGCCGGCACCGAGCAGGTTACGTCGGCATTCGGCGGCCGCGCCGAGGAACTGAGCGGCGTGCTTGCTGCGCGCGCAGCCGAAATCACCGAGGCGCTCGGCACGGCGCACAGCCGCATCGACAGCGTGATGGCAGAGCGCGGCGACGCGCTCGTCGATGCGCTGGCCACCCATCACGGCCGCTTCGAGGAAGCGTTGGCGACCCGTGCCGACGCCATCATCAACACGGTGTCGGGCACCCATGACCGTCTTGCCGAGACGCTCGACGAAAAGGCGATGGCGCTTGCCATTTCACTCAACGAAAGCCAGGCCCGCATCGAGGATACGCTGGAGACGCGTTCGGCCGCCCTTCTGAACGCTGTCTCCGGCACCCATGACCGCCTCTCCGAGACGCTGGACGAGAAGGCGATGGCGCTTGCCATCTCCTTGAACGAAAATCAGAGCCGTATCGAGGATACGCTCGAAACCCGCTCCGCCGCCTTCCTCAACGCCGTCTCGGGCACCCACGACCGCCTGTCGGAAACGCTGGACAGCAAGGCGGCTGCCCTTACGACCTCGCTCGACGAGCGCCATGCCCGCATCGAGAACGCACTCGGAACACGCGCCGAAGCGCTGCTGAACACCGTCTCCGGAACGCGCGACCGCCTTGCCGAAACGCTCGACGAAAAGGCAATGGCAATCGCCATTTCCTTGAGCGAGGGCCAGGCGCGTATCGAGGATACGCTGGAAACCCGTTCGGCCGCCCTGCTGAACGCTGTCTCCGGCACCCATGACCGCCTCTCCGAGACGCTGGACGAGAAGGCGATGGCGCTCGCCATCTCGCTCAATGAGAGCCAGTCGCAGATCGAAGACACGCTGGAAGCCCGCTCCGAAGCCTTCCTCAAGGCCGTCTCCGGCACGCATGAGCGTCTCTCGGAAACCTTGGACACGAAGGCATCGGCGCTCGCCGCCTCGCTGAACGAGGGCCAGAGCCGCCTGCAGGACACGCTGGAGAGCCGCTCGGAGTCCTTCCTGAACGCGGTCTCGGCCACCCATGACCGCCTGTCTGAAACGCTCGACGATCGCGCGATGGCACTTGCCATCTCGCTGAACGAGAGCCAAAGCCGTCTCGAGGAGACGCTGACGAGCGGTGCCGATGCGATCACCAAAGCCGTCTCCGGCACGCATGAACGCCTGAACGGTGTGCTCGATCAGAAGGCGAACGCGCTCGCCGCCTCGCTGACCGAGGGACAGGCTCGCCTCGAGGAAGCACTGGGACACCGCACCGCTGCGATCGTCGGCGCCGTTGCGGCAAGCCACGACCGGCTCACCGATGCACTCGACGAAAAGACCATGGCGCTCGCCATTTCGCTCGACGACAACCAGAGCCGCTTCGACAGCGCGCTCGAAGCCCGCAGCAACTCCATGATGGAAGCTGTCGCCGGTGCCGAAGCACGCGTCGCTGGCGCCTTCGCCGACAAGACCGACGCTATCCGCGATGCCTATACCGACAACCAACAGCGGCTCGAAAACGCGCTCTCGGAGCATAGCGCGGCTCTCGCCGGCGCTCTCGATGCCGGCAGCGCTCGCTTCGAGGATATCGTCGGCGGCTTGACCGGCCGCATCGAAGGCCGACTGACCGATGCCCATGCGCGTCTCGGAGGCCTTGCTGACGAGGCCGCGACCCGCATCGAGGGCGGCCTTGCCTCCGCCCATGAGCGCATCCGCACGACGCTCGAGGAACGCACCAACGCCATCGACCTGTCGTTGAACCAGGCCCATGCTCTGATCAGCGATACGCTCTCCGAGCAGGCGACCAGCATTGGCACCTCGGTGGCAACAAGCGTCAGCATGCTCGAGATGTCGCTGGAGGAACGCGAGGCTGCGATCCGCCAGGCCATCGATGCCGGCGCGCAAACGTTGGAAGAGCGCATGCAGGCAGGCGCCGGCCAGATCGCGGGTCGCTTCCAGGAGGCGGCAAGCGCGATCTCGACCTCCGCCCAGAGCTTCTCCGCCCATCTCGACCAATCTGTGGAAAGCCTGACCGGCCGTTTTGAAGAAACCGGATCGCGGGTGGAATCCGGCCTTGCGGCGATCGAGAACCGCATCCGCGACGGCGTCGGCGGCGTTGCCGAAAAGGTCGAAGCGGTGAGTGGCCAGCTCTCCGGCGTGCTGTCCGACGGCATCTCCCGTCTCGGTGCGCTGAGTGACGACACAACCCGGCGTATTTCGGCCACGCTCGAAGGCAGTGCCGCGACCCTCACCCAGGCGATCGACAGCCGCACCGCCAATCTGGCCGAAACGCTGGACAGCCGCTCCACCACGCTGACGGGCGCCATCGAAGGCCGCACGGCAAGCCTCGGCGAAACCCTGGATCGCGGCAACGCACGCATCGAGGAACGTCTGTCCACCATGGACCGCGCCCTGACCATCGGCCTCGATGCGGTCAACCGCACCATTGAAGGCAAGGCCGCCGGTCTCGCCTCGACGCTGCGCAGCGCAGTTGCCGAAGCCGCCCAGGGAATGGAAGGCGAAGCGACGAGAACCACTGAACTGCTTGGCAAAACGGGCCAGCAATTCGCCGAGGACCTCAACGCCAAAAGCGACGAATTCACCCGCACCATGGATGAGCGCTCATCGCAGATCGTCACGCGTGTGGCGGAAGCGCAGAACCGGCTGGCAAGCCAGGCCGCGGCCGTTGCGCAGACCTTCTCGGAAGCCGGCAACGCCATCGTCAACAAGGTCGCCGAAGCCGAAACCATCGTCGGCACCCAGGTCAATGCCATCTCCAAGGTGCTGTCGGATGCCGGCCAGTCGCTGGAAACCCGCGGCAATGCCATCCGCTCGACGCTCTCGGGCGCCGGCAGCGAGATTTCCGCCACCATGGCCGATGTCGACCGGGCGCTCGAAGCCCGCAGCAGCGCCATCCGCTCCAATCTCGAAGAACGTGCCCGCGAGATCGATACGACGCTCTCCGACATCGACCGGGCGCTCGAAGCGCGCGGCAACTCGATCCGCACGGTGCTCGACGAGCGCACCCGCGACCTCAACTCGATGCTCGCAGGCCGCTCGGTCGAACTGACGCGCATCCTCGACGAAACCGCCCGCCCGATCATCGATCGCTACACGGATGCCGGCGAGCAGGCCGCCGCCCGCATCACCGCGGCCGCCAACCTCAGCGCCGACCGTCTGCGCGCCGAAAACGAAGCGCTTGCCAGCGCCGTTGCCGCCCGCACCGAAAATGTCGCCAATGCCGTCAGCGCCATCGAGAACAGCCTGGTCGCCAACGTCAACGGCCTCGTCGAGCGCATGTCGGAAAGCAGTGCGGCGATGGCGATGATGATGAACCGCGCCGCGGAGCAGCTAACGAGTGTCGATGGCCGTCTCGGCGACACCACCACACGCTTTGCCGACTCTGCCACGAAGGCCGCCGAAATGGTCTCGGCCTCTACCAGGCTTCTCGAAGGCAAGGTCGATCGCCTCTCCGACATTTCGGGCCAGACGCTCGCACAGGTCGGGGGCATCATCGGCCGCTTCGACGAACACTCCAAGGTCCTGACGCAGGCCTCGCAGCTTCTCGGCGCCGCCCAGTCCAACCTCGCCTCGACGCTCGAAGAGCGCGAAAGCGCGCTGCAGACGCTCTCTGTCGGCCTCGTTACGCGCTCCGCAGAGATCGAAAAGACCATGCTCGGCCTCGGCAGCATGATCGAGACAGTGTTCGAGCGGGCAGAGCAGCGCTCCAACCAGGTCACCGGCAATCTGCGCCAGGGCGTACAATCCTCCTTCACCGATATTGGCCGCATTCTCACCGAAACCGAGAAGCGCGCCCAGGAGGCGGCCGAGACAATGCGCGAGGCGATCACCCGCGCCGGCGACGAGGCCAATACGACGATCGACGGAACCTTCGCCAATGTCGAACGCCGCTCCGGCGATCTCTCCAACCGTATTCGCGGCGGTCTTACTGCCTCGCTGTCGGAAGTCGAGCGTATGCTCGGCGAAGCCGGCCGCGCCTCGGACGGTGCCGCCCAGCACATGCGCGAAGCGTTGCGCGAAGCGGTGGAGGATGCAGTCGGCCGCTTCTCCGGCGCCACCGAGGATATCCGTCGCTCCGCCGCCGATATCCGCAACGAGCTCGACGCCACCCGCGCCGAACTGAAGCGAGGCGCCTTCGACCTTCCCGAGGAAGCCAAGGAAAGCGCCTCGGCCATGCGCCGGGCGGTCGCCGAGCAAATCAAGGCGCTCCAGGATATCTCCCAGCTCGTCGGCCGCACCAGCCAGCAGCTCGAGATCTCCGAACCCGCAGCTCGCTCCCTCGCTCAGGCCCAGCCGGCGCCGCGGCCCGCCCAGCCGGCCGCAGCTCAGCCGCAACAGCCGGCAGCCCGTCCGCCGATCGAAGCGACTGGCCTGCGCGGAACGATCGCGCCGGCAGCACCGGCCGCCGCTCCCCAGCGCCCGGCCCCTCAGCCGGCACCCGCTCGCCAGGAATCAGCCCGCCAGGAGCCGGCCCATCCGGAAAGCGGCGGCTGGATCAGCGATCTGCTGCGCGGCGCATCGCGAGAAGAAGCCGCCGAAGAGGCGCCCGCCCGCGCCCCGGCCCGCCCGGCCGAAACGGCCTCACCCACCGCGCGCAGCAACGACGCTCGCAATCCGCGCCACGTCGTCGAATCGCTGAATTCGCTGTCGGTCGATATCGCCCGTGCCATCGATCACGATGCCTCGGTCGATCTCTGGCGCCGTTATCAGCGCGGCGAACGCGACGTCTTCACCCGTCGCCTCTACACGCTGAAGGGCCAGCAGACCTTCGACGAGATCAAGCGCAAATACGACCGCGAACCGGAGTTCCGCACCGCCGTCGATCGCTATATCGGTGATTTCGAAAAGCTGCTCGCCGACGTCGCCCGCACCGACCCGAACCGGACGGTGACGCAGTCCTACCTCACCTCGGATACGGGCAAGGTCTACACCATGCTCGCCCACGCAGCGGGCAGGCTCAGCTGAGCTGCTTATAACAAGCGATCTCAGGCGAAACGAATTGAACAGAAAGCCGCCGCGCACATGCCGGGCGGCTTTCGTTCGTCTGAAGACCGCGACCGAGAACCATCCTGATTGAGGCATCAGAAATGACCAAGGCCCTGCTGATCATCGATGTGCAGAATGCTATTCTCTCCGGAAAAGCGACGCCGGAGCGCCAGCCGCATGTCGATGCCGCACTTGATGGGACTGTCGCTCGGCTTGCATCGCTCCAGGAAAAGGCGAGGCGGACGGGCGTGCCCGTCGTGCTGGTGCAACATGACGGCGACAGCAGCCATCGGTTGGCCGTCGGCACGGAAGGATGGGCTCTGCGCGAGGAGATTGCTCCGCGACAAGGCGAAGTCGTCGTCCACAAGAAAAGCGCCGACTCTTTCTTCGAGACCGATCTAGCCGAACGCCTGAACGAACGGTCGGTCACCCACCTCGTCATCGGCGGCTGCATGTCGCAGTTCTGCGTCGACACGACGGTCAGACGCGCCGTTTCCCTCGGATATGACGTAACGCTGATTGCCGATGGTCACACCACCGGCGATACGGCGACCCTCACCTTCTCAGAGATTATCGCCCACCACAATGAAACGCTCGACGGTTTTGACGCAGGCAAGGCAACCGTAGAAGTCCGCCCCACCGCCGACATTGCTTTTTCATAAAGCTTCAGCAGGCATAGCCGCTGAGCAGAAGAGGCGTCCCACGGCACGCCCCACAAAAAGAGCCGACATCAAATCGGAAGCGGGCGATCAATCCCCAGCCTGACGATCAACGAGTCGACAATCTCCTGCGGATCCTTCGCAGCCGTATCGACTGTGATGGGCCTATTCCCCCAGTCTTCATATACTCGGTCGACAACTTGCTGCCACGTCGGTTTAATAAGACCTTCGACGTCGGTTTTCCGCGTCTCGACCCGGCGGCGATGCTCGATCTTGTCGGAACAGATCACCTCGATTTCGACCGCGGTCACACCGGATCGCGCCGCCACCGCCAGCCAGGCGTCGCGGGTTATCTCCAATGGATTGACCGAGTCTGCGATCACGACGCTGCCGAGAGTGAGGTTATCCTCTGCAACCCCATAGGCGACGAAATAACCTGCCGGGCCGATGTCTCTTGAAGGATCGCCTGACGCTCTGATCGCATGCTCGATCGTGTCGACCCTCACATGCACGGCTCCCAGCCGTCTCGCGAGCGCGCGGGCAACGGTCGTTTTTCCGCTACCCGGCAACCCACCAAGAATAATCAACATGGTCTGTCACTCCATCATGAATCTGCGCCGGCACTTCAACGGCCTCTTCCTTTGTAGGGAAACGCCGGCGAGAAAAGAAGAGAGCCGGGGCCGCTAAGCGGCCCGGTTCCCCACGCTCTATCGATCGGACGCTATGTTCCAGTTATAGACGCACCGGTCGAGACCGATGGCGATTTCGAGCACGAGGACGTCGTGATCGACGGCCGCTCCCTTCTTGGGCTGCGACCGGTAGCGCTGCGGAAAGTCGGTGCGCCGCGAGATCGAGCAGACCTCCATCCACTTGTCGCCATTGTCGACCTCGATATCCATCGTTACCTCGAAATAGGCAGGCAGCCTGTCCGACGGGACGACCCGCGTCGGCAGATGGATCAGCGACGCGATCATGCGGCGCACCGGCTCGAGGCAGGCGGCGTGATAGTCGTTGCCGCTGTCAGCTGTGAAGGCGCATTGGAATTCGAGCTGCCAGAACTCCTTTAGCCGCATGTGTTTCGTCGGCTGCTCCTGCTCGCGGCGGTAAGACCTGCCCGCCTGCCAGACGCAGAGCGGCAGCCGCGTCTTCGAGTGATTTCCGAGAACATGCTGCATATAGGCATAAGTCGACGGCGTCGTCTCCGGCCTCAGCACAAGCGCGGTATCGCTGATGGAAAGCTGTTCCTGCACCCAGATATCGGCGTTGGAATAGGCGCTGGAAACCAAGGCCCGCGGCATCAGCGCCGGCGCCTCGACCCTTCTGACATCCCAGGCCGCATTGGCGGATCTGAGAAAGCTGCGAACCTCTTGCGAGAAGAAATCGATCATATGATCGCGCAGACGGATTTCGCGCTCCTCCCAATGGACGAGCGAATTGACATGATAAAGATTGAGCACGGTGCCTGTCTCCCTGGCAACCTTGATTGGCGTGGTGAAGGGCTTTACGTCCAGCAGCGCGCCGGACGCCGATTGCGTCCGCACGTCACAGCAGGACGCAGAGACCTCGTCCGCCAAAAGCGCGCACGATCGCAGCCTGCAGGCAGGTGCGGTCATTGCGGGAGGAAGGCGCGCTTTTCATGCTCATCGTGGATTCTCTACGTGCGGCGCGCATCATTGTCAAAACCGAAGACGGCGCAACGCAGGAAACCAGCTGTGGATGGTCTCTTTTTATTGCCCGCTGTCCTTCTTTTCGTCACAAACCTCTTCGATGCGCTACAATCAAGTGAACGGCTCGTTCGACCGGGCAAACGATAGAGACAGCAACATTGATGACCAAGACGATACCCAGCCTTCTTGCCGCAGCACTCTCATCGGCCTTCCTGCTCGGCGCTTTCTCGCCGGCTGAAGCGGGCCAGGCAAGTTTCGTCGTGGATGCGCAGTCCGGTCAGGTGCTTGAAGCCTCTAATCAGGACGAGCTGAACTATCCGGCGTCGCTGACCAAGATGATGACGCTCTATCTTGCCTTCGAGGCCCTGCACGAGGGACGCATGACATGGGATCAGAAGCTCACCATGTCGGAAAACGCCGAGGGCAAGGAGCCCTTCAAGCTTGCCATCGGCGCCGGCCGCAAGGTGACGCTGCGTGAAGCGGTCGAAAGCATTGTCGTGCTGTCTGCCAATGATTCGGCTGTGGCGATTGCCGAGCAGCTTGGCGGCTCCGAAGAGGTTTTCGCCAAAGCGATGACCGACAAGGCGCACCAGCTCGGTATGAAGGATACGGTCTTCAAGAACCCATCGGGCCTTCCCGATCCGGAGCAAGTCACGACGGCGCGTGATATGGCGACCCTCGGCGTTTCGCTGATGCGGGATTTCCCGGAGGAATTCAAACTCTTCTCCATGCGCGGTTTCCAGTTCCGTGGCATGAAGCTGCGTGGCCACAACAATCTCATGTATCGCTATGACGGCGTCGACGGCATCAAGACCGGCTACACCGATGCCTCAGGCTATAATGTCGTGACATCTGCCCTGAAGGATGGCCGCCGCGTGGTCGGCGTCGTCATGGGCGAAAAAACCGCCAGCATCCGCGACGACAAGATGGCGGGCCTGCTGGACAGCTACCTGCCGTCGTCATCCGCCGCCACCGCTTCCGCAACCGCAGGCGGCCAGCCGGGCGCAACGATGACCGATACACAGCCGACGAAGTAAGTCGCTATTCCCGCTATCGGAAAGCCACTTCCAGATGTTGCCGGTCTTGCGAAATCACCCTGCAATTCGTCTCGAAGCCTTCCCCTTTGATGGCAAGAATGAATTCCGGGGGAATGCCTGCCGTATTCGAGACTGAAAGGCCGGCGCTCTCCGAACCGAGGGATTTGACGGTGCAGTCGATGGTCGAGCGCCGGTCGTTGAACATGATCGAACCCGCCTTCAGCACCCGCCGTCGAGCGCCGATGGCGTGATCGGCATGAATCGCACCCCAGGACATGCAGCGATTCCGTCCGCCGTGCTTTGCCTGATACATTGCGGCATCCGCCTGGGCGAGCAGGGTCTCGATATCCTTGCTGACAATCGAAAGAGCCGACGTTCCGAGGCTGGCCGTGACGTTCAGAGCGCCATGATCGCCGAAAATGGGTTCGGAGGCGATGGCGGCTCGGAGCTTTTCGGCGACCGCGGCCGCTCCTTCCCGATCGACATGCGGAAGGATGACGGCGAATTCCTCGCCGCCGACACGGCCGAACAGATCGCCGGCGCGAAGGACCGTCTTGCAGATCGAGGCGACGGCCTTCAAGACCTCGTCACCTGCGGCATGTCCATGCGTATCATTCACCTGCTTGAAATGGTCGATATCGAAGACGATGCACGACAGATCGTGCTGGTGCCGCAAGGCGAGCGAAATCAGTTGATCGGCTTCCTGCTTGAAGGCGCGCCGCGTCATCGCCTCCGTCAGGCCGTCGGTGGCGGCAGATTGCATGATCTCGATGCGGTCCATCGCAGCCCCCGCCAGTTCCGTGAGAATGTCGAGATCTTTGCTGCTGAACGATCTTGGCTTGCGGTCGATCGCGCATACTGTTCCGATCATGTGCCCGGTCTTCGTTCTCAGCGGCACGCCGGCATAAAAGCGAATGTGGCCCTCGCCCGTCACCGAAGGATGTTTCGAAAAGCGAAAATCCTTGGTGGCATCCAGCACGATAACAGGCTCGTCGCAATCCACCACGCAGCGGCAGAACGTGTCTTCAAGCGATACCTCGTCGGCCGAAAAACCGGAGCAGGCCTTGTACCATTGCCGATGCGCATCGATGAGGGATACGATGCCGATGTCGACGGAGAATATCTGCTTTATCAGGCGTACGATCCGTTCGAAGCCTTCGTCCCTAGGCGTGTCGAGGAGATCGAGTTGTTGCAGCGCCGCCAGCCGATCATTTTCGCGCTGGATCGCTTCCGGTGACGATTTCCCGAATACTCGCGCAACCACCATGCCGCATTCTCCTGAAATGGGACCATATGATGCGTTCCACAAATTCATGAAGAATTTGAATACGATGGCAGCCTTACGCCACGGAGGCAAACATTTTCCGGATTTGACAACCCTCGATATTTGCGGAGCGGCCGCAGAATTCGAGTTCAGATTGAACGCAGCGTCCAGCTGACGATCTCGGAAACAACGGTGGAGAAGGCGCGGTCGAGCCCCTTGACGAAGCCGTCATTACCACCGCCTGCCGGCGCCACCGCACGGAACACCTTCTGGGCGCGCACCGAGCCGTTGCGGTCGTTGAGAATCTTGGCGGAGATTTCGACCACTGCCTGGTTGCCGCTCGAAGCGTCGATCTCGAAGGAACGGATATCGGTGACGACCTGGTAGTCGATCGCAAGTCCCTGCCCCGGCATGCCGACGCCGCCGAGTTTGCCGGAATTCTCGAAAGCCTCCACCAGCTTGGACTGCACCATGCGCGGCAGCTTGTCGCCCCATTGCGCGCGAGAGAGATACTGGATTTCCGAGGGCGAAACGCGGATCAGGATCTGCTCGCTGTCGAGCGCCTTCAGCGCCGTCGGGCCGGCAATCAGGATCTGGCGGGATTTGGCCGCGGGTCCGTCGCCATCGACGGCGGCGGACAGGTCGTAGGTGTCGTTCTTGGCCGCCGTGCCGCACCCGGAAAGGATCAGCGCCGTCAGCGGCAGCGCGATCACCGTTCCCCTGATCCATGAACGGCGCGACAACAGATGCGATGCGACCATATTAGGCTACCCCTGACTTCCCCTGTTAACGCCGCGTCCGGCCGTCATATTGCTTGACCGTGTCCCCGCCGAAGATCAGGCGTTGCGGATTGCGGTCGAAGTTGGTGATCGTATCGTTCAGATTGCTGACGGTTCCCCGCATGTCGTTGACGAGCGTCTGCACGTCACGCAAGCCGCCGCTCGAAAATTTCTGCAGATTGTCGGCGATCGGGCCGATCCGCGAATTCAGGTTGTCGGCGACCTTCTTGAAGGACTCAAGCGTATCGCGCGCTTCGGTAAACAGCGATTGCGTATTGTCGGTGCCGAGCAGCGCATCGACCTTGATGAGAATGCCGTCGATGCGGGTCGAGGCCGAGTTCAGTTTGTTGGCAAGCTGCGATACGTCCTGGATCGTCTGGTCGATATCTTTCTGGCGCGCCGAAACCGTGTTGGCGACGTCGCGGATCGAGGCGACGGCGACGCGCGCATCCTTGGTCGCCTGCGAGATATCGTCGACCGAGCCCTTGATCTTGGCAGGATCGATCTGGGCGACGAGCGTGTCGACGCGGTCGAGCGTCGCCTGCGCCTGTTTGCCGAAATCGTTGAAGGTCGTGGCCGTTTCGTCGAACTTCTGGATCGCGCCCTTGAGGTCGCCGGAGGCATCGGCGACGTTGGCGGTGATCTTCTCGGCATTGGAGACGATGTGGTCGATCTTTTGAGCATCGACCGCCTTCACCAGTGATTCCACAGCTTGAAGCGTCGAGTCGACACGGCCGGAGACTGCCTTCACCGTATTGGAGAGCTCGCCGACGCTCTGCAGGAAAGAGTCGATATTGTCGGAATTCTTGGCAAGCGCATCCGAGAAGGTCTCGGCATTCTTGAAGGTCTCGGTCAGCGGCCCGCGCGAATCCTGGATGAAGCCCTGAAGATCGCCGACCGCATCGTTGGCGCGGTCGAGGATCTTATCGGCGGTCGCCAGCAGGTTGGTGACGCTCGACTGGTCGGCGACGATGACGGCGCGTTTGCCGTTGTCGATCGCATGCTGGAGGATACTTTCCTCGCCCTTGCGCCCGCCTGACAGTTCGATATAGGCGGCGCCCGTCAAGCCTTGGATTTCAAGGGCGGCCTTCGTCGAAGGGTAGATCGGCGCATCGGTGCGCACCTGGGTGAAAGCCAGCGAATATTGCGGATCATCGGCATCGATCGACAGCGTCTGCACCGAGCCCACCTGGATGCCGTTGAAGCGCACCGGCGAGCCGACGCTGAGGCCGTTGGCGGAACCCGGAATGCGCACGATCAGCTCCGTCATCGGTCCGCCGCGGCCATATTCGGCCATCCAGTAGACGAAGCCGAAGGCCGCCGCGATCACCAGCACCGTGAAAAAACCGACAATCGTATAATTGGCTTTGGTTTCCATCTTATCCGGTCACTTCCCGCTGCTGCTGTGCTGCGCGCCATCGTTCCGCGGTACGATCGACCGCGCCCGCTTGCCTTTGAAGTAGGCCTGCACCCACGAATCGTCATAGGCCAGCATGTCGTCAATCGTGCCTTCCACCATTACCCGCTTCTTTCCGAGCACGGCAATACGGTCGCAGACCGAAAACAGGCTGTCGAGGTCGTGCGTCACCATATACACGGTCAGTCCCAGACTATCGCGCAGGTTGGCGATCAGTTCGTCGAATTCGGCCGCACCGATGGGATCGAGACCCGAGGTCGGCTCGTCCAGGAAAACCAGTTCCGGATCGAGCGCCAGCGCGCGGGCAAGGGCTGCGCGCTTGATCATGCCGCCTGACAGTTCGGAAGGGTATTTGTCGGCAGCGTCAGCCGCCAACCCCACCATGCGGATCTTCAGATGCGCCAGTTCGTCCATCAGCGAGCGCGGCAGGTCGAGATATTCGCGCATCGGCACCTGGATATTTTCCTTCACCGTCAGCGAAGAGAACAGCGCCCCCTGCTGGAACAGCACGCCGAGCCGCATATCGAGCGCATTGCGCTGCGGTTCGTCGAGTTCGTCGAAATCCTGGCCGAGGATCTTGATCGTGCCGGAGCGGCGCGGCAGCAGCCGCAGCACCGTGCGCATCAGCACCGATTTGCCGGTGCCCGAAGCGCCGACGAATCCAAGGATCTCGCCGCGATAGATATCAAGGTTCAGATTGTCGAGCACCACCTTCGGGCCAAAGGCGACCGTGACGTCGCGCGCCGAAAGCACGACATCCCTGCCCTGTCCTTCGCTTTCGATCGGTTGCTCGTTCACGCCGCCCGCCATGCTAGAAGTCGATCGCTGCATAGAACATCGCAAAAAGCCCGTCCATCAGGATGACGACGAAAATCGCCTTCACCACCGCGGCCGTCACGTGCTGACCGAGCGACTCCGCGCTACCGCCGACCTTCAACCCCTCGACGGCCGCGACGATGCCGATGACGAGCGCCATGAACGGCGCCTTGATCATGCCCGACAGGACCGTCGACAGCGTCACCGCCTCGTGCAGCCGGGACAGGAAGTTGGCGAAGGTGATGCCGGAATACCCCCAAGCCACGCCGGCAGCCCCCGCAAGCGATGCGAAATTCGCCAGCACCGTCAGAAGCGGCAGCGCGATCGTCAGCGCCACCAGCCGCGGGAAGATCAGTACGCCGATCGGGTTCAGCCCCATCACTTTCAGCGCGTCGATCTCCTCGCGCATCTTCATCGAGCCGATTTCGGCCGTGATCGCGCTGCCGGACCGGCCGGCAATCATGATCGAGGTCAGAAGCACACCGATTTCGCGCAATTGCAGGATGCCGACGAGATCGACGACGAAAACCTCAGCGCCGAAATACCGTAGCTGGAAGGCGCCCTGCTGGGCGATGATCGCCCCGATCAGAAACGACATCAGCAGGATGATCGGAACGGCGCGAACGCCCATGCGGTCGATCTGGTTGACGATCGAAGCCGGCGAAACACCGCTGCCGCGGCCAAACTTCATCTGCGCGCCGCGCACCGCCGAACCCAGGATATACATGGCGGCGGCGAAATTATCCCAGACGTCGTAGGTCATCTTGCCCACAGGCGCGAAAATGCGCGCGACAAGCGAGACCTTTTCCTTCTGCTCCGGCTCGGCTTTGGCAGGTTCCTCGGAAAACATCACCAGCATTTCGTCGATATGCGGATTGGTGCCGACGAAGCGAACCGTGCGCCCGGCCGCCTCCTCTTCCTTTTTCAACCGGCACAGGAGCCAGATGCCGGCGGTGTCGATATCTGATATATCGGAGAGGTCGACCGTCAGGTCGCCGGCCTTCTGGTGCAGCAGCTTTTCCAAATCGCGCAGCACGAAATGCACGTAGGCGCTGCGCCAGTTGCCGCGAAGACGCACATGCTGCCCCGAACCATCGGCATGGTCGTCCACGTCAAGCGAGGCGGCGTTGCGATTCTCGGCGTTCAAGATACTTGTGTCTCTCAAGGCTTACGGTGACATTGCCGAATCGCGAAAACGATCGTTCGTCCGGCGCGTCAATATACAGAAGCAACGTCCAATTTCCATGCTCGCAGGATAGCAATAATGCCGCGCACCCTCGATATCCAGATGAATTCCTTTCCGATTGCCGGGACCTTCACCATCTCGCGCGGAGCAAAGACCGAAGCTGAGGTCATCACCTGCATGCTCGCCGAAAACGGCGCGCAGGGGCTTGGCGAATGCGTGCCCTATCGCCGCTACGGCGAGACCATGGAGAGCGTTTTCGCCCAGATCGAGGCGGCGCGGCCGCTTGTTGAGGCCGGCATCTCGCGCCGCGACCTCCTGTCGGCGATGCCGCCGGGTGCGGCCCGCAACGCCGTCGATTGCGCTCTCTGGGATCTCGAAGCCAAACAGACGGGCCAAACTGTCGCCGCCCGCCTCGGCCTCGACGCTCCAAAGCCGCTCACGACAGCCTACACCATCTCGCTCGGCGAGCCGGAGGTGATGGCCGCGCAGGCGCGCGAACATGCCGGCCGTGCGCTCCTCAAGGTCAAGGTCGGAACCGGCGACGATGAAAGCCGCATCCGCGCCGTCCGCGCCGCCGCGCCCGATGCCGCAATCATCCTCGACGCCAATGAGGGCTGGCCGGAAGCGGCGCTGGAACGTCACCTGAATATCGCGGCGCAGGCGGGCGTAGCCCTTGTCGAGCAGCCGCTGCCGGCAGGCCGCGATGCCCTGCTTGCCGAAATCCGCCGCCCGCTCCTCGTCTGCGCCGACGAGAGCGTCCATCACACCGGCGATCTCGCAAGCCTTGCCGACCGCTACGACGCGATCAACATCAAGCTCGACAAGACCGGCGGGTTGACGGAGGCATTGGCGATGAAAGCCGAAGCCGAGCGGCTCGGTTTCGCCATCATGATCGGCTGCATGGTCGGCACCTCGCTCGCCATGGCGCCGGCCGTGCTGCTCGCCCAGAATGCCGATTTCGTCGATCTCGACGGTCCGCTGCTGCTGGCCCGCGACCGCGAGCCCGGCCTGCGCTATGCCGCTTCGCTGGTTTTTCCGCCTGAAAGCAGCCTCTGGGGCTGAAGATAGTAAGCTGAGATGACGAGGCCGAGACCGGAAAGCGCAATCAGCGCCATGACATAATAGCTGACGACGCCGAGCCAGGCGTAGAGATAACCCGACGCGATGGTCATCAGCCCCATCGCCATGCCGACATAGAAGAAATAGGCACCCTGCGCCGACGATTCCTTCGTCTCCTGCACCGTCGCCACGATCCGCCGCTGCACGCCCGTATGCACGAAGGCATAGGTGAAGCCGTGGAAGCATTGCAGCAGGAAGAACCCGGCAAAGCCCGTATTCATGGGAAACAGGATCCAGCGGCAGACGCTGACGGCGCAGCCGAAGCGAATCAGCGTCCAGGCGTCGAAGCGCCGGCTGAGCCGCTTTGACAGGAAGAACACCGTCACCTCCGACGCGACGCCGGCGCTCCAAAGCAGGCCGACCTCAGTGCCGGAAAAGCCGAGCTGATGCCAATAGATCGAGGAAAAAGCGTTGAGCACGGCATGGCTCGACTGCTGGATCGCGACACCGATCAGGAGCAGCAGCAAATGCGGCTCGCGCAAACCGCTGCCGGTGGCGGCGGGAAGATCGATCGGCTGGCCGCGCCGCCGCGTCGGCCCGATGCGTGGACAGAAGATCGCCATGACGACCGTCATGCCAAAGCCGAACACCATGACGGCAAGCACCATGCTGCCGCCCCACCGGCTGATCAGCTGGCCGCCGACCAGGGTCGAGACGATGAAGGCGATCGAGCCCCAGACGCGCATCGACCCGTAATCGAGCCCCCAGCGGCGCACACCCGAAATGACGATCGATTCGACGACGGGCAGATAGGGCGCGAAGGTGGCGCCCTGAAGCGCGAAGACGATCGCCACCGGCCAGAAACTCGTCGTCCAGTAGAGCGCGATCGCCGTCAGCAGCGACAGTCCGCCTGACCAGAGCAGCACGTCGGCGCGCTCCTTCAGGCGGTCGGCGATCATGGCGACGACAGGCGCCACCAACACGCGCACCACCATTGGTATGGCAAGGATGATGCCGATCTCGTGATCGCTGAAGCTGTGGGTTGCGAGCCAGACGGGAAAGAACGGCAGGACGATGCCGTTGACGAGCAGCGGCGCGCAATAGGAAAGCGCGCTGAGCAACCGGAAGCGCGGCGGCGCTCCCTCGCCCGGGGGATGTTGAGCGGGAATCATGGGTGGACCTGAAGGAAACTGGACGTTGTCCTAACACACCACCCCGAGGGCGACTATTGCGAGATATAGCCGTCCTGAAACGTTTTAGAAAATAAATAGGGCCTGTCACCTGACGGTAACGGCTAAATTGCTGGAGTGCCGCCGCGAACGCGCCGGCGCCAAAATCAAGCGGCCTGCGGAGCCAGTTCGCCCTCGTCATGCATCTCGATGGCGGCAAGCGCCGGCACCGCACTGGCGAGCGCGCGCCAGGTGATCAGTTCGAACGTGCCGTCCTCATGTTCGGCCACCGCAGTGCAGCTTTCCACCCAGTCGCCAGTGTTGATGTAGCGAATGCCGTCCATATCCTGGATGACAGCATGGTGGATATGGCCGCAAATCACACCGTCGGCGCCGCTCTTGCGGGCCTCTTCAGTCACGACGCGCTCGAACTCGCCGATGAAGTTGACGGCATGCTTGACCTGCAGCTTGGCCCAGGCCGAGAACGACCAGTAGGGCATGCCGAGACGACGGCGCACGGCCGCCAGCAGAATGTTGATGCGGATCGCCGTATCGTAGGCCCAGTCGCCGAGATAGGCGAGCAGGCGGGCGTTGCGGACAACGACATCGAACTCGTCGCCGTGCAGGATCAGGTATTTCTTGCCGTCGGCGCCGTCATGCATCATGCGCTCGACGACCTCGATGCCGCCGAAATGCATGCCCGGGAAATCGCGCAGGAATTCGTCATGATTGCCGGGGATATAGACGACGCGTGTGCCCTTGCGCGCCTTGCGAAGCACCTTCTGGACGACGTCGTTGCAAACCTGCGGCCAGTACCAACTGCGCTTCAGGCGCCAGCCGTCGATGATGTCGCCGACGAGCACGATCGTATCGGCTTCGTGGTAGCGCAGGAAGTCCAGCAGGAAGTCTGCCTTCGCGGCCTTCGAGCCGAGATGGACATCGGAAATGAAGAGCGTGCGGAAATGTCTGGGTTCCATCATGTCTGTCACGAGCTACGGCTCATGTCCCATCTTTCATCTAGCCTTCCAAAACCAGACTCGTGTTTCAGGAAGATGACAAGCTGGGGAAAAGCCCTGCAAACCTGTCCATTCCGCAGAGATAATCCCGGCCGGACCCGGTCGGCAGTGAAGCTCGCAACATCAACGACCAACGATCCGATCATGTTGACAGGCTCAGGATCTTTCCCGCATAGCGAGAATCAAATTAACAGCAAGTGCCGATTGAGGCTTAACCGGGGGAATTGATGATGCGCGCCCGCACCGCGACGATACTGATGTCTATTGCACTGCTTGCAGGCTGCGTACCGACGCAGCAGGACTACGATGCGACCGTCACGCTGCTGCAGGGCAGCGCGAGAGCGAGAAATGAAGTCGTCAGGGACTGCTCAAAGGGTTTCGATGCGAATGAGCGTCGTGTTGCCGGGATTGTGACGAACGTCTCCGACAAGGACGCTCCGAGGGTTGCCTGTCAGCGGTATCTGGCGGCCATAACCTCCGGTCGCGCCAACTATCAAGATTTCCTCGATATCAAGGCGCACCGGTTCACACCAAAGCTCATCAAGATCTTTCAAGGCCGCTGATATCTAGGAAGGTCACGCAAAGGAGAGCGAGAACCCGGAACGTCTCGCTCTCACTCGACGCAAAAGACCATCAGGACGGTCGGGCGAGCGGAGACCAAGCGCTTCGACCCTTTCCATCCTGCCGGCAATGTTGCCCTGTGGGTCAAGCGCGTTCATGATGACAGCGATTCCATATCCGACAAAGCGGGACGGCTGATGCGTCTCTTCCTCGTTCGCCACGGCGAATCCCTCGGCAACATCAACGAACGGGCCTATCGCCAATTCGGCGATCACAACGTGCCGCTGACGCAGTGGGGCTATCGCCAGGCGGCCGAGGCCGGCGGCGTGATCGCCTCCTATCTGAAGGCATTGCCGAGCCCGGGCTTCCAGAAGCTGCACATCTGGTACTCGCCGTTTCTGCGCACGCGCCAGAGCAAGGATGCGCTGCTCGAAGCCCTGCCCGAAAACTTCGTCGGCGATGTCAGGGAGGATTATCTTCTGCGCGAGCAGGATTTCGGTCTCTTCACTGAAATCTACGACCATGCCGAGCAGAAACAGAAATTCCCCGAGGAATTCGGAAAATGGGCGCGGCTACGCAGCAACAGCGGCAAATTCTACGCCCGCCCGCCGGATGGCGAAAGCCGGGCGGATGTGGCGCAGCGGGTGCGCCTGTTCCTGCAGACCGTCATGCGCGATGCCGAAAGTAGCGACCATAATGTCGCAATCGTCGGCCATGGCGTCACCAACCGGGCGGTGGAAATGAACTTCCTGCACCGCCCTGTCGAGTGGTTCGAGCGCTCCGACAATCCCGGAAATGCCGACATCACGCTGATCGAGGGCACGCGTTCACGGGGATACGAGACGATCCTGCTGCATCAGGCCGCCGACCGGCAGCCGGGACAGGAAAGCCAACTGCGCGATGCCCATGGCGCCGACGTGACGATCACACCAAAGACCGTCGGATAACGAGAGCAATCGCTAATCCAATGTCTGTTGGTCAACTTAGCGATAGGTAGCCGGCTCATCATGGACCGAAGGCATCGCACCTTTCGAACGTCGATCATGGCCCGCCGCGCATCAACATGCGCGGCGGAGATTTCACCTTGTTGACTTCGCTCAATCCCCTCACGCAGCCCGCACGGCCGCCATCGGCTTCACGTTCTGGTTCATGCGGAACAGATTGTTCGGATCGTAGCGCAGCTTGATTTCGGCAAGGTGATGGTAATTCGCCCCGTATGCCATTTCGACCCGATCGGTCTCGTCATCAGGCATGAAGTTGATATAGGCGGTTCCCACGGCATGCGGCTTGGTTGCCTCGAAGAGTTCGCGCGCCCAGCCGATGCAGCTTGCGTCCATTCCAGCTTCCCGCCAGCGCGCATGCACGTTCATGACGAAATGCGAGCTGCGCTGCGGAAATGCGGTGGCTTCGGTGGGAACGCGGCCGGCTGCGCCGCCGACATGGCCGATGAAGATCTCACATTCCGGTCCGGGCAGCTTGCGCACGGCGTTGAGAAGAACCTCAATCGCCGCATCGGAAAGGGAGGCGAAATCCTGGCTCTTCCAGTAATTGCGCGCCCCAGGCGTCAGAAGTGGGTCGAATGCCTGCTGCCAGCCGGTGAACGGCACCGGGCCGACGACATCGGCGATCGGCGTTCCGATCCCACGCAATCTGGCCGCAGCCTTCTCTCCCGCCGCAATATCCCCGCAATAGCACATGGCGAGCACCACGATCTCCTTGCCGTGCCATTCGGCCGGAAGGAACGGTAGCGGCGGCGCCTGGCGCATCACCACCCAGCAGGTCAGTTCGTCAGGTGCTGCTTCCAATGCCTGCCGGTATTCCCTGAGCACCTTTTCCGCGTCAGCGAAGGGATGCACGACCAGTCCTGCCAGAACCTCGGTGTTGAGAGGGTTGAGCTTGAACTCGAAGGAGGTCACGACGCCGAAATTGCCGCCGCCGCCGCGCAGCGCCCAGAAGAGGTCTGGCTTTTCGGTCTCGCTCGCCTTGACCAGCTCGCCATCGGCCGTCACCACATCAACTGAAAGCAGATTGTCGAGCGTCAGCCCGAATTTGCGGGTGAGCCAGCCGAAACCACCGCCGAGCGTCAGTCCGGCAATGCCGGTCGTGGAATTGATGCCGGTGGGCAGCGCCAGCCCGAAGGCCAGCGTTTCCTTGTCGACGTCGCCGAGCGTGGCGCCAGGCTCGATCCGGGCGCGGCGCATTTGCGGATCCACCCGCACCGATTTCATCGGCGACAGATCGATGACGACGCCGCCCTCGCAGACCGCATTGCCGGCAATGCCGTGGCCGCCGCCGCGCACCGAAACGAGCAGATTGTTGTCGCGCGCAAAACGCACCGCGCGCATGACATCGGCCGCACCTGAGCAACGCGCGATAAGGCCGGGCCGGCGATCGATCATCGCATTCCAGATCGCACGCGCCTCGTTGTAATCGGCGTCTTGACTGGTCAGGAGACTGCCGCGAAAACCAGCGGCAAACGCATCCATGGCCATGTCATTGACCATCGTCTGTCCCTTTTGCAGGGTCGTCAGGTTCAAATTGTCCATGATTTCCTCCTTGCGACCGGCGCCCCGCCCCGTCGCGGCCGGCATTTTGCGCTTGCTGGGGCAGCCAAACAAGTTCCGAAAAGGATTAGCTCCCTGCGGTTGCAACCGCAGAAGTGGCATTCCATTGACTTCACTCGGAAATTGGTGTTCGCGGACGGCAATCCCTGCCGCGAGCCGACAGATATCTAACCCCGCAGCCCGCGCGCGATGGCATCGATCACCGCGCCGATCCGCCCCGGGACGAACCGACGCGATGGATGGACGGCGTGGATCGGCAGCACCAGTTTTCGCCAGCCGGAGAAAACCTCGACAAGCCTTCCATCGGCTATGTCTTCCGCAACGAGATCGACAGGGATGTAGATGATGCCTGCGCCGGCGAGCGCTGCCGTCCTGAGTGCCTCACCGTTGTCGATCTCTATGTTGCCGCGCACCGCGACCGTGAAACTCTCCCCGTCCTCCGTCTCGAACGGCCATTCGTCGCGCGGAACGAGATTGAGATTGAGGATGCAGCGGCCGAGGCGAAGATCCTCAGGCCGCTCCGGCGCAGCAAATCGTTCAAGATAGGCCGGAGAGGCGCAGCAGACGAAATGATAGCTGCCGACCCGGCGCGCAATCAGGGAAGATGGCTTCAATTCGCCGATCCTGATCGCCAGATCGTAACCCTCGGCCACGAGGTCGACATTGCGGTCGCTGAGATTGAGCTCGACGGAAAGCGCCGGATGCCGCTCCGCGAGCTCGGCCATGACAGGCGCGAGCCGCTTGATCCCCAGCGTCGTCGGAGCGCTTACACGCAGGCGTCCAGACAGGGCCTCGGCATCAGGGCGGGAGATGTCGTTGAGCTCCTCCAGCTCGTCGATGATCCTGTTTGCCTTGACGAGGAAACGAGACCCGATCTCGGTCAGCCGCTGCGTGCGCGTGGTGCGTTCGATCAGCTTGACCCCATATTCCTGCTCCAGCGCCTGGATGCGTCGGCCAACCATCGCGGGCGAAATGCCAAGCCGCTTCGCCGCTCCGGCAAAGCTTCCCGATGTCGCGGCGGCAATGAGGGTCTGCAGGTTCAAAAGATCGGCCATTCGATACTTTTATGCAGGTCTGTTATCGCAATCAATGCAATTAACGAATGGATTGCTTGGATGTATCTCTTTGTTATCCCATCGGATCACAGGAGAAAGCACAATGAAAACAGCAATTATCGGCATTGGAAACATGGGCAAGGGCTTGGCCGCGCGTCTCGCCGGCAAGACTGATCTCGTTATCGCCGGCCGCAACGATACGGCTGCACGCAGCCTTGCCGAAAGCCTCGGCGTCGAGAGCGCACCCATCACGGAAGCGATCGCCGCCGCCGGAATCGTGGTCCTTGCCGTTCCCTATGCGAGCGCGCTTGAAATTGCCGCTTTGCCGTCCCTCGCAGGTAAGATCGTCGTCGATATCAGCAATCCGCTGAAACCTGATTTCTCCGGCCTGCTCTTCGGCCACGAGACTTCCGCCGCCGAGAAGATCCAGAAGGCAGCCGCCGGCGCCAAGGTCGTCAAGGCCTTCAACACCATCTTCGCCGAACTCTTCAACACGCCCCGCGACGCCACGGCGAAAGTGCCGGTATTCGTCGCCGGAAATGATGAGGACGCCGTGGAAAAGGTTTCCCGTCTGGTCGTCGACTCCGGATTTGCCGTCGAAAAAACCGGTGGCCTTGACGCTGCGACACTTCTGGAATCGCTCGGCATGCTCAATATCCGCCTCGGCTACGGCCTCGGCCGCGGAACCGCCATCGCGCCCGCCTGGGTCAACATCGCCGCCTGAGGGCTTACCGCCGATAGCCAAGATGAACATCCCGTCCGTCAGGCCGGGATGTTTTTGCCGTTCGACCGAAAACTTCTTCCTTCCCCCATTTCCATACTGTCGCCCGTATCCGATTGATGTATGGAGGGAACTCCCCAAAAGACGTGCACGGAGGCGGCAATGGATCACCAGGAAAAATCCAAGACGGAGAAGGACGCGCCGGGTGGCGATCTCGACGAGCAGGCGCTCTTCTTCCACCGTTATCCCCGCCCCGGCAAGCTGGAGATCCAGGCGACCAAGCCGCTCGGTAACCAGCGCGACCTGGCGCTCGCCTATTCGCCGGGTGTTGCCGCCCCCTGCCTTGCCATCCGCGACAATCCCGAAATGGCGGCCGAATATACTTCGCGCGCCAATCTTGTCGCCGTGATTTCCAACGGCACCGCCGTCCTTGGCCTTGGCAATATCGGTCCGCTGGCCTCCAAGCCTGTTATGGAGGGCAAGGCCGTGCTCTTCAAGAAATTCGCCGGCATCGACGTCTTCGATATCGAGATCGATGCGCCCGGCGTCGACCAGATGGTCTCGACCGTCGCCTCGCTGGAGCCGACCTTCGGCGGCATCAACCTTGAAGACATCAAGGCGCCGGAATGTTTCGAAGTCGAGCGGCGCCTGCGCGAGAAGATGAAGATCCCCGTCTTCCACGACGACCAGCACGGCACGGCGATCATCGTCGCCGCCGCGATCCTGAACGGGCTGGAACTCGCGGGAAAGGCGATCGAGAACGTCAAGATCGTCGCCTCCGGCGCAGGGGCCGCTGCCCTTGCCTGCCTCAACCTGCTGGTGACGCTCGGCGCCAAGCGCGAAAACATCTGGGTCCACGATATCGAAGGCCTCGTCTATGAAGGCCGCACCGAGCTGATGGACGAGTGGAAGTCCGTCTATGCCCAGAAGAGCGATACGCGCACGCTAGCCGAAAACATCGGCGGCGCCGACGTTTTCCTCGGCCTGTCGGCCGCCGGCGTGCTGAAGCCGGAGCTTTTGGCGCAGATGGCCGAAAAGCCGCTGATCATGGCGCTTGCCAATCCGACGCCCGAGATCATGCCGGATCTCGCCCGCGCTGCCCGCCCCGACGCGATGATCTGCACGGGCCGTTCCGATTTCGCCAACCAGGTCAACAACGTCCTCTGCTTCCCCTATATCTTCCGCGGCGCGCTCGATTGCGGCGCCGAGACGATCAACGAGGAAATGAAGATGGCGGCGGTGCGCGCCATCGCGGCCCTTGCCCGCGAAGAACCCTCCGATGTTGCCGCCCGCGCCTATTCCGGCGAGACCCCGGTCTTCGGCCCCGACTACCTGATCCCCTCGCCCTTCGACCCGCGCCTGATCCTGCGCATCGCCCCGGCGGTCGCGAAAGCCGCTGAACAGAGCGGCGTGGCGCGCCGTCCGATCCAGGATTTCGACGCCTATCTCGACCAGTTGAACCGCTTCGTCTTCCGCTCCGGCTTCATCATGAAGCCGATCTTCACGGCGGCAAAGACGGCAGAGCGCAAGCGCGTCATCTTCTCGGAAGGCGAAGATGAGCGCGTGCTGCGCGCCGCCCAGGTTCTGATCGAGGAAGGCATCGCCGAGCCGATCATCATCGGCCGTCCTCAGGTCATCGAAACGCGCCTGAAGCGCTATGGCCTGCGCATCCGTCCGCTGCAGGATTTCGAGGTCATCAATCCCGAAGACGATCCGCGCTTCCGCGAATATGTCGATCTCTATTTCTCGCTCGTCGGCCGCCGAGGCGTCATCCCGGAAGCCGCCCGCACCATCGTGCGCACCAACACCACAGTCATTGGCGCGCTGGCGCTGAGGCGCGGCGAAGCCGACGCGCTGATCTGCGGCCTCGAAGGCCGCTACGAGAAGCACCTGCGGGACGTGCGCCAGATCATCGGCAAGCGCAAGAATGTCCGCGATTTCTCCGCGCTCAGCCTGATGATCTCGCAGCGCGGCGCCACCTTCTTCACCGACACCTATGTCACCTTCAATCCGAGCGCCGAGGAAATTGCCGAGGCAACGGTGCTGGCGGCCGAGGAAATCCGCCGCTTCGGGATCACGCCGCGTGCCGCCCTCGTCTCGCATTCCAACTTCGGCTCGCGCGAATCCGAGAGCGCCACGAAGATGCGCAACGCCCTGCAACTCGTGCGCGACGCAGCGCCCGATCTCGAGGTGGACGGTGAAATGCATGGCGAGAGCGCCATCACGGAAGCCCTGCGCAAGCGCGTCATGCCGCACACGACGCTGCACGACGAGGCAAACCTGCTGGTTTTCCCGAACCTCGACGCCGCCAACATCACGCTCGGCGTGGTCAAGTCGATGACCGATGGCCTGCATGTCGGCCCGATCCTGCTCGGCGCGGCCATGCCCGCCCACATCCTCGCCCCCTCGGTCACCTCCCGCGGCGTCGTCAATATGGCGGCATTGGCGGTCGTCGAGGCATCGCAGCCGGCGTAAGGCGGCTCAGGCTGCACAATCTCTTTCGCGATGCTCGGGCATGTCCCGAGCATTGCGTCAGCTGCAGCAGATCCTCGGCAGAAGTCGAGGATACGCCCGGTCATCCGCCCTGTAACGACAGACGTCCTCTATCCGCAAGCTCATCCGCGCGTTCGTTGCCTGATATGCCGGAATGTCCCTTGCACCAGGCAATGGTCGCCAAGGGATTCTGGGATAGCTGAAGATCGACCGCTTTCCAGAGTTCCGCATTGGCGATCATTCGGCTTCGAGCATTCCCGTTCGGATTGCTTTTCTTCCAGCCATTGTTCTTCCAGATGTGCCGCCTGATGTTGCAGCCTGTGACGGCATAGATGGAATCCGACCAGATGGTCGCGGCTTCGCCCGTCGCCTCGCTGTTGATCCATATTGCGGCCTTCAGGACGGCAGTCAATTCCATCGAATTGTTGGCGGAGTCTCCGATGCCACCGAAGCCGGAGGCGATTTCCACGACATCGCGATAAGCAACAAAAGCCCAGCCCCCGTGCCCGGAACTGGGGTCATAACAACCGTCTACGAAGATATGGAGACCGTGTTGGGCTGCCGGTATGCCGAATGTCGTCGCAGGAAGGTGAAATTCGTTAGAAATGCTTGTCATTCTCCGCCCTTGTCGCCTTCGCTCGCCGCCGCACCGGCCAGGGCGATCCGCGCCAGCCGCTTCTTGCTATTCAATCATCACCAGCCTTTGCTTTCGGCCCAAAGCAGCCATTGCTCTGGGCCGAAGACTTAATTGTCTGGAGACGGCGACTGCGAAGTCAGTTCTTCACAGATCCCTTGGGAGGTTCAGCCAGGTTGATCCGGTTGCCCTCCGCATCAAATATCTGAGCCACGACCCCAAAGTCGCCTTCCACTTTGTTGACGAGTTGCAAGCCCAGGCGCGAAAGCCTTTCGCGCTCGGCCTCGAGCTCGGGGACGACGATCGTTATCATCCCGTTGCCTGCGCGTTTGTCATCCTTCCAGACCTGCAGGCCGGCCCCGCCCATTTTGCGCCACTGAGCCATGCCCGGTATCGGCTTGTCATCTGCGGGACGCCCCATGAGCTTTTCATACCAGACGAGGGCTTCGTCAAAGTTGGAAACGGTGGCGGAAGCGAAGATGCTCTGTACGGTTATTGAAGTGTTGGTCATGTCGTACTCCTTGGTTGGACAAATCGATGTCGTGCAGGAGTTCTCGATTTCGACAGGCGCCGTGAGAAAACTTCGTGGTCAACATAAAACTTTTGAGCGCTGTTCTTCGAGGTGGCGTCGTTCTGCCTCCGACCAACACAATCCGATGGCGACCGTGAAAGCTTCCGCCGCCTCGACATGCCTATCTAGATCGGCGCAAATCCGCGCGCGGGCCGTCCAGTAAGGCAGGTAGTCGGCCATCCTCGGATCGCCGGCAAGCGCATATATGTCGCCAAATGCCGCATCTGCCTGGCCTATCCGCATGAGCGCCACGGACCGATTGAGCGTCACGACCGGCGACGGAGCAATCCTGCCCAGCACATCATAGAGGGAAACCACAGCTTGCCAGTTTGAGATGCCGCTCAAACGGCGCGCGACATGGGCAGATTGAATGGCCGCCTCGATCTGGTAGCGGCCAGTCGGCCCGTTTGCATTTGCCTCTCGCAAGAGACCTTCTGCGATGCGCAATTGCTCATGATCCCAAAGTCCGACATCCTGGCTGTCCAGCGGCACGAATGCACCATCAAGGCCTCTGCGGGATGATCGCCGCGCCTCCGCATAAAGCATCAGCGCGAGTAGACCTTTCGGCTCCGGCTCTTGCGGAAGCAGCGATACGACCACGTGTGCAAGCCAGATGGCCTCTTGTCCAAGCGCTTCCGCCCCGTCAATGTCCATCCACCCATTCGTATAGGCGGCGTAGATGGCGGCGAGGACCGGCGGCAAGCGGTTCGAGAGTTCCTCTCTTTCCGGCACGAGGAACGGTATTTTCTCATCCTTGATCCTCGCCTTGGCTCTCACAAGCCTCTGCCCCATGGCCTTCGGAGAGACGAGAAACCGCGCGGCGATATCTGCCGCGGTCAGGCCCAGCACGGTCTGAAGGATGAGCGGCGTTCGCACCGAGACATCGATGTCGGGATGTGCGCAGGCAAACATGAGCGCCAGTCGCCTGTCCGCGATTTCCTCATCCCGTTCCGCCGCGGCCGAGAGTTCCTCGGTGATGAGAGCGAGATGATCGGCGCTCCTCGCCTTGACTTTGTCCTTGCGCCAGTCGTCGAGCCTGCGCCTGCGCGCGATGGTCAGCAACCAGGCATCGGGGTTGTCAGGCACGCCATCGACAGGCCATTTCTCGAGAGCCGCGAGGAAAGCCGCCGCGAGCGCATCCTCGGCAGACGCGAGGTCACCCAAGCGCCCGCCAAGATAGGCAACGAGGCGGCCATAGCTCTCGCGCGCCACCCGCTCTGCAACGGATCGGGCAAGGGTGGGACCCGAATCCGTCATCCTGCATATTCCGACGCATCCCTGATCCGACGAACCTCGACCGTCCCCCAGGTCGCGGCAGGACAGCGTGCCGCCCATTTGTTGGCTTCGTCGATATCGGCGACGTCAATGATGAAGTAACCGCCGAACTGTTCGCGAACATCGGCATAAGGGCCGTCCAGAACACTGACCTCATTTCCTTGAACGCGAACGATACTCGCTTCGGAGGAACTGACGAGCGCAGAACTGGAGACGAATGCTGCCGCTTTTTCCAGCGCTTGTTGATAAGCATACATCTGGCCGAGGAAGCGTGCCATGTCCTCAGGTGCTATGGCCTTCCCGGCAGCTTCGTCGGCATGCAGCATGAGCATGTAGCGCATTGTGTTCTATCCCCAGTGAAAGCCAATTTCCCGCAGGAACGAGCGCTGAGAATAACAATTCGGATGAAGAAGGGAACTGCCATTGACGGTTGCTGTGTCCGCTTCCAGCGCAAAGCTACCCCAGACCTTCCCCAAAGGAAGATTGCCGCATCTGCTGGATAAAATTGCGAAAATGCGCTAAGAATTTAGCCCAGCTTCTTAAGAGAAACACGCTAAGAGAAAACGCGCGGCGGATGGACGTCGCCTTTGACCGATTGATTATTTCTCATTCCGGGACGACGCCGTGAAACGCCGAAACCTGTCTCTCGCGCTTCTTCTTGCGCTGGCAGCACCAGCTGCCGCGCAGACCAGCGCTATCTGCAACGACCTGCGCGGCCGTCTGGCCGATCTGCCACGATCGATCGGCAACAATAACGGGCCGGAAGCGCGCCAATATGCCAACGCCATGGCCGAGCAGAACCTCGAACTGCGCAAGGTTCGCAACGATCTGCGCAGTTTCGACTGCACCTCGGGCAGCATGGTCGTGATCGGCGGAGAAAATGCCGATTATTGCGCCGAGCTCTCGCAGGCTGAAGCCCGAATGATCGACAATATCCGCTATCTCCAGGATCGCCGTGATGAGCTGCGCAACCAGACCGACGGCAATGACGATGCGCGCCGCGAGCTGACTGCCGCTATCGAGCGCAATGGCTGCAACAGCGACAATTTCTATGCCCCGTCCGAGCACAGCGCCAACGATCCCGCCCCGAGCATCGAGGAACAGGCGATGCGCACCGATACCTTCATCCCGCTCGGCGGCGGTGAACAGGTTGACCCGCGTTACGGCTTGCCGCGAGCCGATATGCTCTCGCCCGTCAGCACCATCTGCGTGCGCAGCTGTGACGGCGGCTTCTTTCCGATCAGCTCGAATGCCACCTCGGTGGATTTCGGCCGTGATGCCCAGACCTGCGCCAAGATGTGCCCCGGCATCGAGACCCAGCTCTTCTATCGCGACGTGACGAGCACCGAAGCCTCGAACATGATCTCTGTAGCGACGGGCACGCCCTACAGCGCGATGAAGAACGCCTTCGCCTACAAGAGCCGCGCGCCCGGCGAAAAGAACGCCTGCGCCTGCAATCTCACCGCCTATTACAATGAGATGCGCGGCAAGCAGGCCCTGAGCCAACCGCCGCAACAGGGCTCGATCACCACCCTCCACACCAATCCGCCGGCGAAAGATGCCGCGGCAGCCACCGTGCCGCAGCCATCCGTCCCGGAGCGTCCCTACGATCCGACGCAGAACAAGGTCCGCCAGGTGGGCCCGCAATTCCTCGCCGGCGACCAGGACTCGATCGATCTTGCCAATCCGGCAACGCCCGGCCCGCAGCCGCAGCAGCAGTGATCGTCTGAATCCGGTTCAGCTTGACGCGGTTCAGCGCTCGCTCCGTCCCCAGCCATCGTGGAAGACGAGTTCTTCGAGCGGCAGCCGTTGCCGCCAGCCTTTGACCGAGAGTTCCGGTTCGTCATAGAGCCGGTCGACAAAGCCGGCACAGAGCCAGGCGACCACCTCGATATAACTGGGTATGCCGAGAATGGTCTTCAGGTCGCCTTCGCGAAAGATGCTGACCCAGCCAATTCCGACACCCTCCGCCCGCGCTGCAAGCCAGAGATTCTGGATGGCGCAGACGGTGGAATAAGCGTCCATCCTGGGATTGTGCGTGCGCCCCAGCACCACGCTGCCGCTGCGTGTCGGATCGCAGGTCACGCAGATGCCGAGCGGCGCCTCGACGATGCCTTCGAGCTTGAGCGAACGGTAGGCCTGCCGCCGTTCGCCTTCGAACATCAGCGCCGCCTCCTCGTTGGCCCTGGCAAAGGCATCCTGCACCCGCGTCCTCACCTCCGCACTTTTGACCAGGATGAAATTCCACGGCTGCATGAAGCCGACGGATGGTGCGTGATGAGCGGCGGTCAGCAGCCGCGCCACGACATCGTCGGGCAAGGGGTCGGGCAGAAATTGGCTGCGAACGTCACGCCGCGTCATGATCGCGTGATAAACGGCCTCGCGTTCGGCCAAGGAAAAGCCGGATGCCGCCGAAAGGGCATCCTCATCAAAGGGTCGCATCGTCAAATCCCAAACAACGCAACCGCCCGCCGTCCGCGCGGGTTGGGTCTATCTTGCCAGGCCGGTCTTCTGACTTGGCGTCATCCCCCTGCCGCAAGCCTTCCCGGCAAAAGCCAGTGGCATAATAAGCGGCAGGCGTCGGCCTTACAGCGTTGGGCACGTTCCGGTCTTGCACCGGATTCCCGATTCTCCCACCGGAATGGCGGGCACCTGACAACGCATCTATTTCAGGAAACCGGGGCAGCGGCAAGCTGCCTGCGACATCGATTTCGTGGACAGACTGGGATCGCTGCCTTAGAAACGAGACGATCCCGACCGGATTTCCACCTCGCCTTCTTCAGCGTCTCGGCGATTTCGGCGCTTGCCTGCATCACCTTCCTGCGCCTGCCCCGCGATGCCGGCGCGGAACTGACGACACGCCGCCGCAGGCACCGCCAGGCCGAACCCGAAGAGGCGATGGCGGAACATAGCTCTTAGTCTTTTATCCCTGGAAGGCGGTTGCGACGGGGAGCGCCCGCGGCAATCGAAGCTCGGCAATCCGGAAATGGCAGACCGGGGACACCGATCTCCATTTCACTTTATCATTTCTTTACACAAAAAATACAGACTAGGATTGCGCGTTTTGGGTCGCAAGGAGGACGTGGGCATGAGTGCTCACGCTGCGATCGCCGGCGTGGATGCCCGTATTGATGTGCCGGTCGGGGACTATCCGACCGCGTTTGCATTCGAGGCCCCACGGCATGTTCCAATTTCTCAAAACGATGCCCCTGACGGCAAAGCTGGCCGCGATCATCGTCGCCGTCAATCTCTGCGGCATCTCCGCCTTCGCGGCCTATAGCTGGATGTACGAAACCCGGGCATTGGTCGATGGCGCCAAGGCGAACTGGGCCAAGGATGCCGAACAGTTTGCATCCCTGGCCGCCGGCGGCGTCAAATGGGGCAAGGCGAATGCCGTTCGCGAGGCTTATTCGCTCTACCGGGATGATCCCTCGCTCGACCTCGTCCAGTTTGCCGCTTTCAATGCGGACCTCGCAGCCGTCGATACGTGGACGCGCGACGGCATTAGCGGCCTGCCTTCTGCCGACGATTTGAAGAAGCGCCTCGGTGCCAAGCCGGAAAAAACGACGATCGACGACGGCGTGGCGGCCGGCGTGGTCACGATCATCGCGCCGCTTCCGCTGGATAAGTCGGGCAAGGCCACCGGCTACGTCCTCACGAATTGGTCTGTCGAAAAGATCGCTTCCGAAGTCCGTCAGAAGGTCATCATTTCGCTGCTCACACAATCGGCGATAACAGCCTTGGCCGTCGTCGCATTTCTTCTCGCCATGCGCAGCCTCGTTGGCCGCCCGCTCAGGATACTCAGCGGCAGGATCAGCGCTTTGCAGAAAGGCGATCTGGCCTCTCCCGTCATCTACCGCGAAAATGGCGATGAAATCGGCTTCCTGGCGCGGGCTTTGGAAGTTTTCCGCGAAGAGGCGATTGCGAAGATCGAAAGAGAACAGGCCGCAGCCGAACAGAGCGCCTCGCTCGACGCCGAACGGGCGCGCAACGCATCGCTGACGGAAGAGGCCAGCAATACGCAGCGGCTGGTCATGAACACGCTCGCAAATGCATTGGAAAGGCTTGCGGCAGGCGATTTCTCGATCAGCCTGGCCGATCTCGGCCCCGAATTCGACAAGCTGCGGCAGGATTTCAACCGTATGGTCGAAGCGGTCGCCGCCGCGCTGACGGAGATCAAGACCGCCTCCGTCGCGGTCGAAAGCGGCTCGAGCGAGCTTGCCTCCTCCGCCGATCAGCTCGCCAGGCGGACCGAGCAGCAGGCAGCAGCATTGGAGCAGACTGCTGCAGCCCTCGACGAGGTGACGACGACAGTCAGGACATCGTCGCAGCGGGCCGAAAATGCCGGGCAACTGGTCGACGAAACCAAGCGCAGCGCCCATGTCTCGGCGACGGTGGTGCGCGATGCGATCGGCGCGATGGACCGGATCCAGACCTCATCCAGCCAGATCGGCCGCATCATTGGCGTGATCGACGAAATCGCCTTCCAGACCAACCTGCTGGCGCTCAATGCCGGCGTCGAGGCCGCACGCGCCGGCGAGGCCGGCAAGGGTTTTGCGGTCGTTGCGCAGGAGGTGCGTGAACTCGCCCAACGCTCCGCAACTGCGGCGAAGGAAATCAAGAACCTGATCAACGTGTCGGGGCAAGAGGTTGCCGCCGGCGTCGGGCTGGTCAATCAAACCGGCGACGCCCTGCTGAAGATCGAGGAGCAGGTCAATCGCATCAGCGACAGCATCGCCTCCATCGTTCAGTCCTATCGCGAACAGGCGACGGGCCTGCAGGAAATCAACGGCGCTATCAACCAGATGGATCAGGCGACGCAGCAGAACGCGGCCATGGTCGAGGAAACGAACGCAGCCTGCCAGGAACTGCTTACGCAGGGGCGCCTGCTGCAGAATTCAGCGGCTGGGTTCACTGTCGGCGTCTCTGCCGCCAGCCAGCCGCAACCCGCTCAACCCGTTCGTCAGCCTCGCCAGGAGCAGAGAGTCGTTGCGCAGCGGCATGCCACAAGTGCCGCCGTTGCCGCTTCTCCCGGCGCCTGGGAAGAATTCTGACGTCATCCTTTCAAGCCTCATTCCTCAACAACTGATCATCAGAAGGGAACTGCTATGAAGAAAATTATGACCGCATTGCTTTTGAGCTGCGCCGCTTCAGCTCTCCCCATGGGCGTTTCCATGGCGCAGGATGCTGCCCAGCTTGCCCCGATTGCCGACTACGTGAAGAGCGATATCAAGCCCTGGCTGAACGACCCAGCCATCATCGATGCCCTCAAGGCGCAGGACGCCACCAACGCCAACCTGAGCGCTGGTGATATCGACGTACTCGACAAGAAATGGCGTGCTGAAGTCGATGGTTCCGACCACTCGATGATCGACGGCGTGCTCGGCAATGCGCTGTCTAAATTCCTTCAGGAAAAGAAAACTGCGTCCGGCGGCAAGATCACCGAGATCTTCGTCATGGATGCAAAGGGCCTGAATGTCGGCCAGAGTGACGTTACGTCAGACTACTGGCAGGGCGACGAAGCCAAGTTCCAGAAGTCCTTCGGCGCCGGCAAGGACGCCGTCTTCGTCGACGAGATCGAAAAGGACGAATCCACCCAGACGCTGCAGTCGCAGGCAAGCGTCACGATATCAGACGACAAGGGAACCCCGATCGGCGCCATCACCATCGGCGTGAACGTCGACGCCCTCTGATCTCGGGAGCTTCGTTAGTCCCTTGAAGAAGTACAAATATCGCCCGGATGCACGCGTGGTTTCGGGCGGTATTTTTCAGGCAGAAAATTCTGCGTGACAATGCGTGGCAGTGACACTACATACGCACCATGTCGATCACTTCTATCTACGCCTCGCGATTTTATTGGTACCGCTGCTCACAGCGGACGCGGGTCCATGCGTAACTGAATTCGACGCGACGACAACCCGAACAGCCGCTAGTCTACCTGGCGGCTTTTTTGTTCCGCGCAGGTATGACCAAACAGGAGCATACCCGTGTCCGACACCATTGATGATCTGCGTATTCTCGAGATCACCCCGCTGACCAAGCCCGCCGATATCATCGCGGAAATTCCCCGCAATGCTGATGTCAGCAAGACCGTGACCAGCAACCGCGATGCGATCCACCAAATTCTCCGGGGCGAAGACGATCGCCTGATCGTCGTCATCGGCCCCTGCTCCATCCATGATCCCGTTGCCGCCAGGGAATACGCCGCCCGGCTCGCGGAGCAGAGACGACGCTTCGCCGGAGATCTCGAAATCGTCATGCGCGTCTATTTCGAAAAGCCCCGCACCACCGTCGGCTGGAAGGGGCTGATGAACGACCCGCATCTCGACGGCAGCTACCGCATCGAGGAAGGCTTGCGGATCGCCAGGCGCCTGCTGCTCGACATCAATGCGATGGGCCTTCCCGCCGGCGTCGAATTCCTCGACACGATCACGCCGCAATACATCGCCGACCTCGTCAGCTGGGGCGCGATCGGCGCACGCACGACCGAAAGCCAGATCCATCGCCAGCTCGCCTCCGGCCTCTCCTGCCCGATCGGCTTCAAGAACGGCACCGATGGAGGTGTGCGCCTCGCGCTCGACGCGATCCTTGCCGCCTCGCAGCCGCATCACTTCCCGGCGGTGACAAAGGACGGACAGGCGGCGATCGCCTCGACGACAGGCAATGAGGACTGCCACATCATCCTGCGCGGCGGCAAGCGGCCGAACTATGAAGCGGCCGACGTCGAGGCAGTTACGAGCGAAGCCGTCAAGCTCGCTGTCGCCCCGCGCATCCTCATTGACGCCAGCCATGCCAACAGCGGCAAGGACCCGATGAACCAGCCGATCGTCGTCAAATCCGTCGCCGCGCAGATTGCCGCCGGAAACAGCGACATCAAGGGCATGATGGTCGAAAGCAACCTCGTCGCCGGCCGCCAGGACCTCGTCCCAGGCAAGCCGCTGGTCTACGGCCAATCCATCACCGACGGCTGCATCGACTGGGACATGTCGGTCGCCGTGCTGGAAGACCTGGCGAAATCCGCCCGGGAACGGCGGCGGACGCGCTAAGCCGCCGGAAAATACCGGACATAGGCAAACTCATCACCATCCGGTGACCAGCAGGGCACGTTGATCGTGCCCTGCCCGCCGAAGAGTTCGAACACGGTCTTCAGATTGCCGCCGTCCATGTCCATCAGCCGTAGCCGCACGTCGAGGTCGCGGGGATGGTCGAAGACGGAGGGGTCGTAGGACAGGATCAGCACCTTGTCGTTTTTGGGCGACGGATGGGCGAACCAGTTGCCGTGATCGTCCGATGTCACCTGCTGGAGACCAGTGCCATCGGGATGGATGCGCCAGATCTGCATCAGCCCGGTGCGGCTTGAGTTGAAATAGATCCACTGCCCGTCGGCGGACCAGTCCGGCCCGTCATTGCGGCCTTCGCCATGCGTCAGCCGCGTCTCCTCGCCGCCATCGACGGAGATGGTGTAGATATCGAAGACATCGTCGCGGATGCCGCAATAGGCAAGCTGACGGCCATCCGGCGACCAGCCGTGCCAGTAGGACGGCAGATTCTTCGTGATGAGCCGCGGCGTGCCGCCTTCGATCGGCAGGATATAGATCGCCGACTTGCCGAATTCGGTCTTGTCGGAGATGACGATCTCGGTGCCATCAGGCGAAATACCGTGATCATTGTTGCAGTTGACGGCAAAGCCGGTATCGACCTTGACCACCTCGCCGCCATCGAGCGGCAGCCGAAAGAGCAGCCCGTCACCGTTCATCAGCAGGTAGGAACCGTCGGGCGAGAAATTCGGCGCCTCCACCAGTCTGTCCGTCTGCCAGACCTCGCGGGCCCTGCCCGTCCTGACATTGTAGATCTCAACCGAGCTGCGCATGGTTCCTCCCTGATGTCTTTATGCCGTCAGCGATCCCTGAAGCGGTTAGCGATCCCTGAAGCGATTAGCGATCCCGGAACCGGTTGGTGATGGGATAGCGCCGGTCGCGGCCGAAATTCTTCTTGGTGATCTTAACACCCGGCGCCGATTGCCGGCGCTTGTATTCGGCGAGATAGAGCAGATGCTCGACCCGGTGAACGGTCGCCACATCATGGCCGCGCGCCACGATCTCCTCGACCGCCATCTCCTTCTCGACAAGGCATTCGAGGATGTCGTCGAGCACGGGATAGGGCGGCAGAGAATCCTGGTCCTTCTGGTCGGGACGAAGCTCGGCGGACGGCGCCTTGTCGATGATATTCTGCGGGATCACCTCGCCTGATGGTCCGAGCGCATCCGGCGGCACGTTTTCGTTGCGCCAGCGCGAAAGCGCATAGACCTGCATCTTGTAGAGGTCCTTGATCGGGTTGAAGCCGCCGTTCATGTCGCCGTAGAGCGTCGCGTAACCGACCGACATTTCCGACTTGTTGCCCGTCGTCACCACCATCGAGCCGAACTTGTTGGAGATCGCCATAAGGATGACGCCGCGCGCCCGGCTCTGCAGGTTCTCCTCGGTGATGCCGCTGTCCGTGCCCTCGAAAAGGCTGGAGAGCGCATTGCTGAAGCCCGTCACCGGCCGCTCGATCGGCACGATGTCGTAGCGGCAGCCGAGCGCTCTCGCGCAATCGGCGGCATCCTTCAGCGAATCCTCCGAGGTGTAGCGGTAGGGCAGCATGACGGTGCGCACCCGCTCCTCGCCGAGCGCATCGACAGCGATCGCCGCGCAGATCGCCGAGTCGATGCCGCCGGAAAGGCCGAGCACAACGGTCTTGAAGCCGTTCTTGTTGACGTAATCGCGGAAGCCGAGCAGGCAGGCGCGGTAGTCAGCCTCCTCGCGCTCGGGAATATGCGCCATCGGCCCTTCGGCGCAGTGCCAGCCGTTTTCACCGCGCTTCCACGTCGTCACCGCAAGCGCGGTTTCGAACTGGCTCATCTGGAACGCGAGCGTCTTGTCGGCATTGAAGGCGAAGCTCGCGCCGTCGAAGACCAGTTCGTCCTGGCCGCCGAGCTGGGCGGCATAGATCAGCGGCAGGCCTGTTTCGATCACCTGCTTCAGCACCACCTGATGCCGGATATCGACCTTGCCGCGATAATAGGGCGAACCGTTCGGCGAGAGCAGGATTTCGGCCCCGCTTTCAGCAAGCGTCTCGCAGACGCCGAGATCGCCCCAGATATCCTCGCAGATCGGAATACCGATGCGCACGCCGCGGAAATTCACCGGCCCCGGCATGGCACCCTGGTCGAAGACGCGCTTCTCGTCGAACTCGCCGTAGTTCGGCAGGTCGATCTTGTCGCGCACCGCGATCACCTTGCCGCCGTCGAGCACGGCGACGGAATTGTAGCGCCCGGTCTCGTCCTGCCGGGGAAAGCCGATGATGACACCCGGCCCGCCATCGGCGGTGTCGGCGGCCAGGCTCTCGACCGCCTTCCAGCAGGAGCGGATGAAGGCGGGCTTCAGCACCAGATCTTCAGGCGGGTAACCGGAGATGAAAAGCTCGGTCAGGACAAGCAGATGCGCGCCCTCCCGGGCAGCATCAGCGCGCGCCTCGCGCGCCTTGGCAAGATTGCCGGCAACATCGCCGACCGTTGGGTTAAGCTGGCCGACCGCGATGCGGAAGATATCAGAAAGGGCGTTTTCCTGTGTCATGTCATTTATTTAGCCTGCACCTTCCGCGACCGCAACACGTTCGCGCCGAATGCGGCGTCCGGCAGTGACGAAATTTTTATGAACGAATCGCCGATAGCCCCCGCGGCGCCGATACGCATTGCAATTTACCTCCGGAGCGGAATACTGGCGCCGAAAGCGACCGCATCGATAACGGATATCGGAAACAGGCCATGTCTAATCTTTCGAATTTCATGCACCATCATTTCGACAAGCCGGCCGATGAACTCGGCGACATCGAAAAGCGCGTGCTGGCGAAAGCGCACGCGCGCAAGGTCATCTCGACCGACGTCAACGCCGCCTTCTCAGCCGATGCCTCCTTCGGCGAGCGCATCGCTGACAGCATCGCCCGCATCGGCGGCTCCTGGTCCTTCATCATCGCCTTCTTCGTCTTCCTGGTCGCCTGGACTGTCATCAACACCATCATTCTGGTGAGCGGCGCCTTCGACCCCTATCCCTTCGTCTTCCTGAACCTGATCCTGTCGATGCTCGCCGCCATCCAGGCGCCGATCATCATGATGTCGCAGAACCGCCAGGCCGAGCGCGACCGCTTCGAAGCCGCCAAGGATTACGAGGTCAATCTCAAGGCCGAGCTCGAAGTGCTCTCCCTGCACCAGAAGATCGACATGCACGTACTGACCGAACTGACGGGGCTGCGCGAGGACGTCGCCCGTCTCACCGCCGAACTTTCCGCCAGAAGCTGAGGCAGCGCTTATTGCGCGACGATCAGCCCCCTGGGCCGGCAAACAGGATGAGATTTCCGTCCGGATCCATCACGATGAAGTTTCTGGCGCCCCACGGCTCCTTCCTGAGGGTCTGATGGAAGGACACCCCTGCGGCCTGGAAATCCAGGAAGAGGCGCTTGATCTCGGCTGATGTATTGACGGTGATCGAGGCTGAAAGCAGGTGTTCCCGTTGCCTGATATCGCCCACGAACACGGGCTCGCATACCAGCCTCAGAGCGAGCTGAGCATTGTCGCGGATGACCTGCCCGTAAAACGGCGGGTCGCCATAGACGAAATCGACCCTGAAGCCGAGCTTGCCGGTGAAGAATTCGCACGACGCCTTGATATCGGTGACGAACAACTGCGCGGATATCGAACTCAGGATGGCCTGTGGTGCGGGCTTGTTTTTCGGATCTGTCATGGCTGCGGCTCCTGTCTTGAGCGCCTGCCATCCCTCGAAACCCATTTGACGTGCGATCAGGTCCTGCGCGTCGCTGAGCTTGAAGCGCGCCTCCAGCACCTGCCTGTCATCGAGATGACGGAAGCGCGGCAACGCAGCTCTAATCTCGGCTGCAACGGGATAGTATCCTTCGCGGTGCCATCGCAAATACTGCTTGGCCTGCTTTTTGAGGTTTTCGAGATTCGGCATGGGCGCAACTGTTGATACAGTGTAGGCGGGCATTGCCCTTTCGACATTCGGCGAAGCGCCCTACGCAGCACGACAAACCTAGCCTCGGCGATCAACCTTTGTCAATCACGGGGGATTCCTGTCATATTGCGGCAGGCCATCTGATATCTCGTAGAAATCCCCCTTGTCGGCGCAGTAGATGTGATGGCTGAAGGCCAGGCCGCTCGGTTCGTCGAAGGTTCCCGCCATGACAGAAATCTCCGCCGATTGGTCGCCCTGCCAGAACAACGCCGAGCCGCAATTGGAGCAGAAGCCGCGTTGCGCCTCTTCGCTCGACCGATACCAGCGGATGGCCCCATCGCCCTCGATCGAAAGAGCCGCGCGCGGCACGTTGACCGCGGCGTAATAGAACCCCGTCTGCCGACGGCATTGCGAGCAGTGGCAGCCGACGACAGGTCCGGGCTTTGCCGAAATTGAAAATCGCAAGGCGCCGCAAAGGCAGCCGCCTGTATGTCGTTCTGTCATGACCATACTCTCCTCGTTCAGGCAGAACGTTGCCGCCGATCGTCGCCGTGGTCAAATCCATTTCCCTCAACGAAACCATCAGGAATCTTGAAATGGGAACCATCCTTTCCCTTTACGTGTACCTCGCCTACCGGCATCGATAGTTACCAATAGTTGTAACGCTGCTCGGCGCCGTCGCCGATACGCTCAGGGTTGACCAAGCCGCTCCACGAGCTGCTCTTCAACCTGCTGACACTGCTCGGCATCAAGATCGGCGAAGCTGACGTGCGCGTCACCGATGTGCGCTGCCAGCAATCGGTGCTGGTGCAATAGGCCTGCCATCGCCGGTGTAACGCCCCGCGATTGCAACCACAGTCTGTTGCCTGACGACAACACCTGCCGACCTCGTCCCATTACCGCGTTGAATTAAACGCGGTTCTCGGCGATACTGACGGCTCAAATCCATCCGATCCTCGGGAGACTGATATGAAAGCGACCCTGTCCAGACAGAAAGGAAATATCCCCCACAAGGACATTCAGCTTCATGAACATTCCGTTCTCCCGTGCGAGGAAAAACTCGCGACGCCATAACCCTTTCCTGAACTTCTTCCGCAACCATTCGAATGCCGCCGACCGCGGCCGGCGCCGGTTGCGCATGCGCAAGTTCCTCTCCTACTACCGCCCGCACCTGCCTTTGCTGCTGGCGGATCTGCTGTGCGCGTTCCTCGTCGCCAGCACGGCGATCGCCCTGCCTCTCTGCGCAAATATCGTCACAAGCCGCCTTCTGGCTCTATCGGACGCGCCGCAGGCCTTTGCTGAGATCCTTGCGATGGGCGGCATCATGCTGGTCGTTCTGGCGATCCAGATCGCTGCGATCTTCTTCGTCGACTATCGCGGCCACGTCATGGGCGCCCGCATCGAGGCGACGGTACGGCAGGAACTCTTCGAGCATTGCCAGAAGCTCTCCTTCAGCTTCTACGACCGGCAGCGTACGGGGCAGCTCATGAGCCGCATCACCAATGACTCCCTATGGCTGGGAGAGCTCTTTCACCATGGCCCTGAGGATCTTTCCATCGCCGTGCTGAAATTCGGCGGCGCCATGCTGGTGCTATTCTTCATCGATCCGCCGCTCGCCGGCCTCATTCTGCTGCTCACTCCCGTGGCCTTGGCCTATGCCCTTTATTTCAACCGGCGCATGAACAGCGCGCTTGAAGCCAGCAAGCGGCAGATCGCCGCCGTCAACGAGCGTGTCGAGGATGCCCTTGCGGGCATCCGCGTAGTCCAGTCCTTCGCCAACGAGGCGCTGGAAAGGGAGCGTTTTGCCGAGCAGAACCACCGCTTCCTGCAAAGCCGCGCCGAAGGCTACCGCAGCGAGGCCTGGTTTTCGGTCGGCACCGAAACCTTCGCCCAACTTGTCACCATATTGGTGATCATCGTCGGGGCCTTGCGTATCCTGGCGGCGGAACTGACGGTGCCCGATATGCTGACCTTCCTGCTCTGTGTCGGCGTGCTGGTTGATCCGGTGCAGCGGCTCGCCAATTTCGTGCAGCTCTGGCAGGAAGGCTATACCGGCTTCGTCAGGGCCATGGAAATCCTGGAGATCGCGCCCGATATTACCGACCGGCCGGCGGCCCGTCCGATGCCGGCGCCAAGGGGCGAGATCCGTTTTTCCGACGTCGCCTTCGCTTATGAGGCCGATGGTCCACGGGTGCTGGAACAACTTTCCCTCACCATTGCTCCCGGAGAGTTCGTCGCCCTGGTCGGTCCCTCCGGGGTCGGCAAGAGCACGCTGTGTGCACTCATCCCACGCTTTTACGATATCGACGCCGGCTCGATCGACATCGACGGCACAGATATCCGGGATGTCACTCTCGCCTCGCTCCGGCGCCATGTCGGCGTGGTCCAGCAGGATGTCTATCTCTTTGCCGGCACCGTTGCGCAAAACCTGCGCTACGGCAGGCCGGACGCCACCGATGCCGAGCTGGAAGCGGCCGCCCGCGCCGCCAATGCGCATGACTTCATCATGGCTCTCCCCAATGGCTATGACACCGATATCGGCCAGCGCGGCGTCAAGCTCTCGGGCGGCCAACGCCAGCGCATCACCATCGCCCGCGCCTTCCTGAAAGATCCGGAGATCCTGATCTTCGACGAGGCGACGAGCGCGCTCGACAACGAGAGCGAACGGGCCGTACAGCAGGCGCTGCTGACCCTGGCGAACGGCAGGACCACACTGGTCATCGCCCACCGCCTGTCGACCGTCCGCCATGCCGACCGCATCCTGGTCCTGACGGCCGACGGTATCGTCGAACAGGGCACGCACGACGACCTGATGGCGCAAGGCGGCGTCTACGCCAACCTGCACAGTGTTCAGGCGAGCATATGAGGGGTTGGATGCCGAAGCTGCTTATGACGTAGGGCCCATAAACAAAAAGCCCGGGCGAACCGGGCTTTTCATCATCTGTTTTGGCTCGGTCTCAGCCGTTGGCGACCATGCGCTTTTCGTCGCGGCCGCCCTTCATGCGCTCGGCAAGCAGGAAGGCGAGCTCGAGCGCCTGGTCCGAGTTGAGACGTGGATCGCAATGGGTGTGGTAGCGATCCTGCAGGTCTTCGGCGGTGACGGCGCGGGCGCCGCCGGTGCACTCGGTCACGTCCTTGCCTGTCATTTCGACATGGATGCCGCCTGGATGCGTGCCTTCGGCGCGATGGATCTGGAAGAAGCTTTCGACTTCCGACAGGATCCGCTCGAAAGGACGGGTCTTGTAGTTGTTGAGCGTGATCGTGTTGCCGTGCATCGGGTCGCAGGACCAGACCACCTTGCGGCCCTCGCGCTCGACGGCGCGGATGAGGCGCGGCAGGTTTTCGGCAACCTTCTCATGGCCGAAGCGGCAGATCAGCGTCAGGCGCCCGGCTTCGTTGGCGGGGTTCAGGATGTCGATCAGTTGAAGCAGATCGTCAGCCTGCAGCGACGGGCCGCATTTCAGGCCGATCGGGTTCTTGATGCCGCGGCAATATTCGACATGCGCATGGTCGGCCTGGCGCGTGCGGTCGCCGATCCAGATCATGTGGCCTGAGGTCGCATACCAGTCGCCCGAGGTGGAATCGACGCGGGTCAGCGCTTCCTCGTAGCCGAGCAGCAGCGCCTCATGGCTGGTGAAGAAATCGGTCTCGCGCAGGCTCGGATGGTTTTCCGAGGTGATGCCGATCGCTTTCATGAAATCCATGGTCTCGCTGATGCGGTCGGCAAGCTTGCGGTAACGCTCGCCCTGCGGGCTGTCCTTGACGAAGCCGAGCATCCACTGATGCACGTTTTCGAGATTGGCGTAACCGCCCATCGCAAAGGCGCGCAGAAGGTTCAGCGTCGCGGCCGACTGGCGGTAGGCCATGGCCTGGCGTTCCGGGTTCGGAATGCGCGACTCCTCGGTGAACTCGATGCCGTTGATGATGTCGCCGCGATAGGCCGGCAGCGTTACGTCGCCCTGCTTCTCGACATTCGACGAACGCGGCTTGGCGAACTGGCCGGCGATGCGGCCGACCTTGACGACCGGCAACTGCGCGCCGAAGGTCAGCACCACGGCCATCTGCAGGAAGGCGCGGAAGAAGTCGCGGATATTGTCGGCGCCGTGCTCGGCAAAGCTCTCGGCGCAATCGCCGCCCTGTAACAGGAAGCCGTTGCCTTCGGCGACATTGGCAAGATGCTTCTTCAGGCGGCGCGCCTCGCCCGCAAAGACGAGCGGCGGATAGCTGGCAAGTGTGGCCTCCGTTGCCGCCAAAGCGGCTGCGTCGGGATATTCGGGAACCTGCAGGATCGGTTTCTGCCGCCAGCTGCTCGGGGTCCAATTCTCTGCCATCTCACTCACCTGTTCTCACATCCGTTCACCAGGATGCCCTATCTCGATATCCGGCGGCTTATAGACTTTTAGATCAGGCTTGCAAAGGCCAATCGCCCGAAGCTTCCGCCTCGGTGCCGGTGCCCGCCGTCTTGTCGTTAAACCGGCATATACCATTTCGATTTCCCCATATTTTATACTTTGAAGGTAGAAGCGGAAGGAGTTTCAACATCGGGGACATGCAATGGCGATCCTTCCGCCCGGCTTTATATCGGACCGCTCGGGCAATTTCGGCATCATGACGGCGCTGCTGCTGGTGCCGCTTGTTGGCGCGGCGGGCATGGCAGTGGATTTCGCCCACGCGCTGAGCCTGAGGACGCAGCTTTACGCCGCCGCTGACGCTGCCGCTGTCGGTTCGATCTCCGAAAAATCCGGCGCGGTCGCTGCAGCCATGAGCATGACCGGCGATGGCACGATTTCGCTCGGCAAGGCCGATGCCCGCAGCATCTTCATGTCCCAGATCTCGGGAGAGCTGTCCGATGTTCCGGTCGATCTCGGCATCGACGTCACCAAGGCCGCCAACAAGCTGAATTCGCAGGTTTCCTTCACCGCAACCGTGCCGACCACCTTCATGCGCGTTCTCGGCCGGGATTCGATCTCCATCTCCGGCACGGCGACGGCCGAATACCAGACCGCCTCCTTCATGGATTTCTACATCCTGCTCGACAACACACCCTCCATGGGCGTCGGCGCCACCGCGACAGACGTCTCGACGATGGAAAAAAACACCAGCGACAGCTGTGCATTTGCCTGCCATGAAACCCAGAACAACAACAATTATTACAATCTTGCCAAGAAACTCGGCGTCAGTATGCGCATCGACGTCGTGCGCCAGGCGACTAAGGAACTGACGCAGACAGCCAAGACAACACGCGCCTCCGACAACCAATTTCGCATGGGCGTCTATACCTTCGGCACCAAGGCCGAGGATGCCAAGCTGACCACCATCTCCGACCCGACCACCGACCTCGACAAGGTGCGCAGCTATACCGATGCCGTCGATCTGATGACCATTCCGTATCAGGGCTACAATAACGATCAGCAGACGAGTTTCGACAGCGCGCTGACGCAGATGAAAACCATCATCACCACCCCCGGCGACGGCAGCACGTCCGCGACTCCGCAGAAGATCCTGTTTTTCGTTTCGGACGGCGTCGGCGATAGCGAGAAGCCGAAGGGCTGCACCAAGAAACTCACCGGCAACCGCTGCCAGGAGCCGATCGATACCTCTTTCTGCCAGCCGCTGAAGGACAAGGGCATCAGGGTCGCAGTGCTCTACACCACCTATCTGCCGCTGCCGAAGAACAGCTGGTACAATACCTGGATCAAACCCTTCCAGAGCGAGATCCCGACGAAGATGCAGGCATGCGCCTCGCCCGGCCTCTACTTCGAGGTGACGCCGACCGACGGCATTGCCGAGGCGATGAAGGCGCTTTTCCTCAAGGTCATCCGCTCGCCGCGCATCACCAGCTGAAGAATATAACTCAGATACGCTTGCCGTCGCGGATGCGATAGCTCGGCGCATACATGGTGACGAGCTCTTCGGCTGCTGTCGGGTGCAACGCCATCGTCCGGTCGAAATCGTCCTTGGTGCAGCCGGCCTTCAGCGTGATGCCGAGCAGCTGCGCCATCTCGCCGGCATCATGGCCGAGGATATGGGCGCCGACCACCTTGCGGCTAGCAGCATCGACGATCAGCTTCATGATCATCCGTTCGGACCGGCCCGAAAGGGTCGCTTTCAGCGGCCGGAACTGAGCACGGTAGACTTCGAGCTCACTGTAGCGCCTGCCCGCCTCTTCTTCCGAGAGACCGACGGTGCCGATCTCCGGCTGCGAGAAGACGGCGGTCGGGATCAGCTCGTAATCCGGCCGGGTCGGATTGTTCTTGTACTCGGTCTCGATGAAGCACATCGCCTCATGAATCGCCACCGGCGTCAGCTGTACCCGGTTGGTGACATCGCCGAGCGCGTAGATATTTTTCACATTGGTGCGGGAATAATCGTCGACGATGATCGCGCCGCGCTCGTCGACGGCAACGCCGGCGGCCTCGAGGCCGAGGCCCTCGGTGTTCGGATCGCGCCCGAGCGCCAGCATCACGACGCCGGCACGGAGCGTGCCGCTGTTCAGCGTCTCCACATCAAGTCCGTCTTCGCCCTTCGAGATCTTCTGAAGCGTGTCGTGGCAGAGAATACGGATGCCCTTGGCGACCATCGCCTCATGCAGGCCGCGCCGGAGATCCTCGTCGAAGCGCGACAGGATTTCGGCGCCGCGATAGATCAGCGTCGTCTCGACGCCGAGGCCGTGGAAGATATTGGCGAATTCGACTGCAATATAGCCGCCGCCCGCAATCACGATCGATTTCGGCAGCTCTTCGAGATGAAAGGCCTCGTTGGAGGAAATGCAAAGCTCGTGACCGGGAAGTGCGGCATGCGGGTTCGGCCGTCCGCCGGTGGCGATCACGATCGTCTTTGCCGTCACCGTCTGCCCTGTTTTCACCAAGCGCACCGTGTGGGCATCGACGAGCTCGGCGCGCGTTTCCAGGATTTCGGCATTGGCGCCGGCGAGCCCCTTCTTGTAGAGGCCTTCCAGCCGGGCAATCTCGATATCCTTAGCCGCCACCAGCTTTTTCCAGTCGAAGCTGCTTTCGCCGACCGTCCAGCCGAAGCCCGCGGCATCCTCGAAATGCTCATGGAACTGCGAGGCGTAGACGAAGAGCTTCTTCGGCACGCAGCCGCGGATGACGCATGTTCCGCCATAGCGATATTCCTCGGCGATCGCCACCTTCTTGCCGAGCGAGGCAGCGACGCGCGCGCCGCGCACGCCTCCGGAACCGCCGCCAATGACGAAGAGGTCGTAATCATAGGAAGACATCATGAGCTCCGGAAGGGAATCGCAGGAAGGACGCTCCTGATATAGGAGCGATCGTCATGAAAACAAAAGCCCGCTCCTGCATCATGCCGTTCTCTTTTGCCGAATCTTCATTGACGGTTGACCCGGCCGGCTGAGACTGGCAGGCAATCCGTGGATAAAAAATGCCGGAGCAAAAGATGGATCAAACTCTCTTCGCCAACCTGTGTAAGGCCGGCAAGTTCAAGGAAGCGCTCAATCTCGCCATCCAGGGCCATGAGGACGAGAAGTTCACACCGAGCCGTTTTGCGATGGACAAGAAAACAGGACTGCCGATCTTCTACCGTGGCAACAAGCGCGTAGAGCCGGACGAGACGGGCGTGTGGCAACTGGCAAAAAGCTTGAAGGACTGGGGCTGAGCATCAGCGCTGTCATCAGCCGGTGATGCGAAAATCCGTCGGCACCCTCTCAAGCAGGGTCGTTTCCGTCGCGACGCGCGAAACCGACGCCCCCGCAGGCCCGCGTTTCAAACGCTCGATCATCGTCGAGATCGCGTCATCAGACCCGGCGATCAAAGCGGCGACAGACCCGTCCTCCTGGTTGCGAACCCAGCCCGTCAACCCGAGCCGCATCGCCTCATTGCGCGTCCAGACGCGAAAACCGACGCCCTGGACCCTGCCTGATATCAGGACGTGTACAGCCTCGTAACGATCAGACATGTCTGCCTCATCCAAAATCTCGTCGCCGGCTTTTGCTGCATCATAGCAAAAAAGCCCGGACAATGCCGGGCTTTCGCGAAATTTGACGGGTAGGCCTTACTGCTGGGCGGTCGGAGCCGGAGCCGGAGCAGCGGGGGTCTCGGGTGCAGCCGGCGGCGCCTTGATGACCTTGGAAAGGATGGCGTTGCTCTGCTTTTCTAGATCGCGGGAAATGCCCTGCGCCCAGATGTCGGCAGCCTTCGCCGTCTCGCGTGAGGCAACCGGGCCGTCGCGCAGCAGCTTCTTGCCGATGTCGGAGCTGTAAAAGGCAGCGATCGCCTTCAGTTCGTCGACCGTGAAGGTCTTGGCATAGGTGAGTGCTGCTTCCTTCTCCAGATCGCCGCGGCGCGGCGCCAGCGCCAGTGCCTGCGCGTCGACCGTCGAGGAGATGATGTCCTGGTAGTTCGGCGAATCCTGGATGAGGCCGGCCTTCAGGCGCTCGGCGAGGCCAGGCAGGATGTTGTCGAACTGGGCCGTAGCGCCGATGGCGTCGATCGCCGCGCGAGAAGCCTTCAGCTGCTCCTCGGAAACTTCCTGCGCCTTGACGGCGGAGCCGAAGGCAAGCCCGGAAAGGACGATGGTCGCAGCGGCGAAACGGCCAAGACCTGCAATGTTCATCATGAGTGTATGCTCCTGTTATCTGTTTGCCTGCAGCGTGCGCGCACCCGCAGGACCGGCAATGATCGCAAGTGCCGCCATGTTGATAAAGAGCCCGTGTTCGACGACGCCGGGTATGGAATTCAGCTCGCTCGAAAGCGCCTCTGCATCAGGAATGCGGCCAAAAGATGCATCGATGATGTGATGGCCGCCATCCGTGGTAAAGTCTCCGTCACCGGACTGGCGCAGACGAAGTTCGCCTGAAAGGCCGAGCCGGGCAGCAACCTTTTCGATCGCGATCCGTGTCGAGACGAGACCGAACGGATTGACCTCGATCGGCAGCGCAAAGGCGCCGAGCGTATCCACCAGCTTGCTCTCGTCGGCGATGACGATCATCCGCTCGGAGGCGGCCGCGACGATCTTTTCGCGCAGCAGCGCGCCGCCACCGCCCTTGATGAGCCGGAGAGCCGCATCGACCTCGTCGGCGCCGTCGATCGTCAGATCGAGCGCCGGCAGTTCGTCGAGCGATTTCAACGGCACGCCGAGTTCGACGCAGAGCCGCGCGGTCCTTTCGGACGTCGGAACACCCTCGACCTTCAAGCCGCCGGCCACCTTCTCCGCCAGCAGCCGGACGAATTCTTCCGCCGTGCTTCCGGTACCGATCCCAAGACGCATGCCGCTTTCGACATGGGCGAGTGCAGCCTCGGCGGCCTTGATCTTCATTTCGCGGGCATCCATGCGCCGCCAGCTCCTGATATTGCGTTGGATGTGCTGTTTACACGGCTCGCCTGGCAAACGAAAGTCAAAATCATCACGCAAAATGAAAAGCCGAAACAGACCCCTGCGGCCTTCGCGGCAAACGTCTAAGCGTTGCTTTCCGCTACGTGATCGCCTACCTCAGGAACGACCGTCGTTCCCAAGAATGACTCATCGTTCCGAGGGCGATCCATCGTTCCCTTGGGCGACTTGTCTCTCCCTAAGACGACCCCACCGCTCAAAGAGGCAAGCCTTGACTTCTGCCCCCATTCATCAGGCGCTCGTCATCTTCGATCTCGACGGCACCCTGCTCGATACGCATGTGGACCTCGTTGAAAGCCTGAACCACACGATATCGGCCCTCGGCCTCGAACCGGTCAGCTATGACGACCTCACCCATCTCGTCGGCCATGGCGCGCGGGTGATGATCGAGCGCGCCTGCCGGCTGCGCGGCCATCCGCTCGAAGCCGACGCCCTTCCGGCGCTGATGGAGCGCTTCATCGCTCACTACGCCGGCAACATGCCCGGCCGCACCGAGCCCTATCCCGGCCTGGTCGCCGCGATGGACCGGCTGAAATCAAAGGGCTACCGCCTCGCCGTCTGCACCAACAAGATGGAGAGCCTGGCGCTCGGCCTGCTCGAAAAACTCGACCTCACCAGATATTTCGACGCCATAACAGGCGGCGACAGCTTCGAATACCGCAAACCCGACGCCCGCCACCTCACCGGCACCATCTCCCGCGCCGGCGGCGATATTTCCCGCACCGTGATGATCGGCGACAGCGTCAATGACATCGCCGTGGCGAGAAACGCCAGCGTGCCGTCGATCGCCGTGCCGTTCGGTTATTCGGATGTGCCGGTGAGCGCGCTTGGCCCGGATCATATCATCACGCATTTCGATGAGCTGACGCCGGAGCTGGTGGAGGTGCTGATGCGCGATTATGCGGCGAAGGTTGCGGTCTGAGGCTTGGCGATCAGGCCGATGTCTTTGCGATCGCGGCCCCCTCATCCGACCCTGCGGGCCACCTTCTCCCCGAGGGGAGAAGAGGGAGCCAGCGGCACGGCTTCAACAACCACATGAAACGCTTTGACCAGGAGCGAGGCGTCGCCTCACACCTCTTCTCCCCAGCGGGGAGAAGGTGCCGGCAGACGGATGAGGGGGCTGGCACGGCACGCCCTCTCCTCATCGTCTTAAAAACAAAACGGGCGGCCCGAAGACCGCCCGCCCGCATAACCATCAAAACCTAAATCAAATCTGCGCCCCACGCGCCTTCGTCGTCGCGTCAAACGCCTTGTCGACATAGCCATCGCGGCCATAGACGTCGTCGAAATATTCCACCACGCCGGCCTTGTTCGGCCAGGCGGTGAAATAGGAGACATAGACCGGGATCTTCTGCGGCACCTTCACTGCATGGTTCTGGCCGGTGGCGATCTGCTTCGCAACCTCGTCGACGGTGGTGCCGAGCACGGCCGCCGCCATGGCGCGCGGCTCGGAAAGGCGCACGCAGCCGTGGCTGAGCGCCCGCATGTCACGCTTGAAGAAACTCTTCGACGGCGTGTCGTGCATGTAGATCGCGTGGCTGTTCGGGAACAGGATCTTCAGTTCGCCGAGCGCATTGTCGCTGCTCGGCGGCTGACGCACCGAGACGTTATCGGTCGAGCCGTACCAGTCGACGCTCGATGAAGCGACGGCGTGGCCGTTGACCTCGACCTCATAGCCGAGCTGATCGAGGTAGTTCGGGTCGGAGCGCAGCTTCGGCAGCATCTCGTTAATGATGATCGACTGCGGCACGCCCCAGAAGGGGTTGAATTCCACCGTCTCGATCTCGTCGTCGAAGAAGAAGGTCTGGTTGTTCTTGCCGCCGACCACCACGCGCATCGACAGCTGTTCCTTGCCGTCATTGTGGTAGTAGGCCATGAAGGCCGGCTGGTTGATCATCACGTAACGGGAGCCGAGATCTTCCGGCAGCCAGCGCGCCTGCTCCATGGCGACGACGAGCTTGTCGATCTTCGAGGCGTTGGTATCGCCACCGATCATGGCGCGCACCGTCGCCTGGCCGATGACACCGTCGGACTTCAGGCCGCGCTCCTTCTGGAAATCCTCGACCAGCGAGACGATGTCGGGCGAATAGTCGCTGCTGCCGGCATAGGCGGAAAGCGTCGCCGCATGATTGGTCCGCAGCGTCTCGGAACCGTGCTTCTGGAGCGCCTTCACGATATTGGCGACCTCCGGCGAGCTGTCGCCGGGCTTCAGCGACCGGTCGAGCGAAATGACGATTCGCTCGTCGCTGCCGCCGTCGGCGGCGCGAAGCTTGGCAAGCTCGGCCTTCAACGCCAGGAACTGCGGGCTGTCGGGCGAGCGGTTGGCAAGGTAGGCCCCGACGTCAGGGCTCATTCGAGCAAGCTTCAGCACCGGCGCCAGATTGACCGCCTTGCGCTGGAAGTCGTGATAGCCCGAAATCTTGTTCGGATCGATGCGGCCGCGCACCGTGTCCTGCACGAAGGCAAGCACCTTGGCCGAAAGATCGAGTTCGAACTGGGTCAACGCCCGGTCGCGGACGGCGGGATCGGGATTGGCCGGATCGATATTGGGCGCCTGCAGGGCGTAGTCGGCCGGATCAAGGCCGACCGAGGCAGCATCGGCAAGTGCGGCCATTGCTGATTTGGCGCGTTCGTTGATCTGGCTGCCGTCGATCCAGACGAGCGGATTGCGGCTGTCGCCGTAATAGGCTTCGAGCGCCTTGGCAACGTCGGCATTGGCGCGAACCTTGGCCTGCGCTAGGAAGCGGCGCTGCACCGCAGGTTCGGCGCCGGCATCGCCGCTCGACGAAACATCGGCGACCGCGCCGGTGACAACGGGGTCGGCGAACTTGCTGGTGTCGACGAACTGCAGCGTCTCGGTCTTGTAGGTGTAATAACGCGGACCGCTCACCTTCGGCAGCGGCGCCTCCGGATCCAGCCCGCCGAGCGACCCGCCGATACCGCCGCGCGGCACCGGCCGGCCGGGCGCCTGGTCCATGAAGATGGTGCTCTGGGTCCGCTGCCTGTCGCCGCGCAGCATATCCATCAGCGTATAGGCATGCGCGGGCGCGGCACTCATCACTGCCAGGCCGCAGGAAAGTGCCAATGCGGATACCGCGCTTTTCAAAACGAACGTCATATATCTTCCAGTCCCGGTGTCATGCTGTGTTTGTCACGAGCGCAAGGCTCAAACTCAAATCCGCGAAGCTCAAGAGCGTCCGGCTCATTCATCAGAAACCGGCCTTCGCCGCCAGCGCCGGCGGACTCAATTTCATGTGAGGGAAAGCCTGCACGGCGCCGCGCAGCAGTTCACACAAAATTATGAAATTATTAGTTAATTTTTTACCGAATTTTCGCCGGCGGACCAGTACGGCAAAAAGGTCCCGGCACATAAAATTTCGAAAGTGGCCGAAAAAGCACGCCGCCGGGCCGGTAAAAACATGACATAATCTCTCAATATTTAACGTGGCATACGGTTTTCTTGTCGGGGTTTCCGACCTATAAAACCCCATCTTTGGAAGATGCCAGAAAACAGCATGTAAAGGGAAGGCAAAGCTCATGACCGCAACCCGCACCGAAACAGACACTTTTGGCCCCATCGACGTTGCCGCCGACCGATATTGGGGCGCCCAGGCCGAGCGTTCGCTTGGCAATTTCAAGATCGGTTGGGAAAAGCAGCCGCTGTCGATCGTGCGTGCGCTCGGCATCGTCAAGCAGGCCGCCGCCCGCGCCAACATGTCTCTCGGCCAGCTCGATCCGGCCCTCGGCAAAGCCATCGTCGACGCCGCCCAGGAAGTGATCGACGGCAAGCTTAACGACCATTTCCCGCTGGTGGTCTGGCAGACCGGTTCCGGTACGCAGTCCAACATGAATGCCAATGAAGTAATCTCCAATCGTGCAATAGAAATGCTCGGCGGCGTCATGGGTTCCAAGAAGCCGGTGCATCCGAATGATCACGTCAATATGAGCCAGTCGTCGAACGACACTTATCCGACGGCCATGCACATCGCCTGCGCCGAACGGATCGCCCATCACCTGCTGCCGTCGCTGAAGCACCTGCATGCGGCCCTCGACATGAAGGTCACCGAGTTCAGCCACATCATCAAGATCGGCCGCACCCACACCCAGGATGCGACGCCGCTGACGCTCGGCCAGGAATTTTCGGGTTACGCCGCCCAGGTCGGCTCCGCCATCAGGCGCATCGAGATGACCCTGCCCGGCCTCTGCGAGCTTGCCCAGGGCGGCACCGCCGTCGGCACCGGCCTCAACGCGCCTGTTGGCTTTGCCGAAAAGGTCGCCCAGGAGATCGCCAACATCACAGGCATGCCTTTCGTCACCGCACCGAACAAATTCGAGGCGCTCGCCTCGCATGATTCGATGGTTTTCGCCCATGGCGCGATCAACGCGGCAGCGGCCGCCCTCTTCAAGATCGCCAACGACATCCGCCTGCTCGGCTCCGGCCCGCGCTCCGGCCTCGGCGAGCTGGCGCTGCCGGAAAACGAGCCCGGCTCGTCGATCATGCCCGGCAAGGTGAACCCCACCCAGTGCGAAGCCCTTACCCAGGTCTGCATCCACATCTTCGGCAACCACGCGGCTCTCACCTTCGCCGACAGCCAGGGCCATTTCGAACTCAACGTCTACAATCCGATGATGGCCTATAATTTCCTGCAGTCAGTGCAACTGCTCGCCGACGCCGCCGTCTCCTTCACCGACAATTGCGTCGTCGGTATTGAGGCGCGCGAGGACAACATCAAGGCCGGCCTCGAACGCTCGCTGATGCTGGTGACAGCACTTGCCCCAAAGATCGGCTACGACGCGGCTGCCAAGATCGCCAAAACAGCGCACAAGAACGGCACAACGCTGAAGGAAGAAGCACTCGCCAGCGGCCTGGTGACGTCGGAGGAGTATGACGAGATCGTGCGGCCTGAGACGATGATCGGGCCGAAGTAGGACGGTTGAAGTGGGGCGCCGCCGCCCCTCCTTTTGCTCCCTCTTCTCCTCGGCCGGAGCGAGAGGGAACGGACGAGCTGGCCACTTGGCCCCTCATTCCTGTGCCTGTCACAGGAATCCAGCCACGGCGCGTCCGCGCCGTGAATGAATCAATACTTCAAGGGAATAAGTCTTTCGCGCCCGAGGACTTGGGCGCACTGGATTCCTGTGACGAGCACAGGAATGAGGGAGATTGTGGTAGCCGTCTCGCGAAATTTCCAGCCAACGCGGATAAAGCCATCCGCCTACCGGCACCGGCCGGGGCAACCCATCACAAACCCGGCAAGCCTCAAACCAACAGCGAAAAATTGTCCATCACCACCGAATTCCCCATGAAATCGAAACGGATCTCATCGATGTCTTCGATGGCAACCTCGAGATTAGGATCGCTGACCTCAAGCTCGTGCTGATAGACGATCTGCCCGTCGTTCAGGGCAGTGAGCGTCAGGTGAAATCCCCGCCATCGACCATTTTCAAGGTCACGGGCGCCGAACCCGGCGATAGAACGGTATCGCTGAAACCGTCCTCGGTGATGGCATCGACGCCGGGGATAGCATCGTAGACGAAACCGTTCAGAAGCGTGAGCTCATGGCTGCCGTTCACCGCGAGCGCAAAGCCCCGGTAATTGGGCAGGGAGAAATTATCCGCCCTCGATGTGACGCCCAAATCGTCGAAATCCAGCACTTCGTGGTACTTGTCCTCTTCATTGACGCCGTCGATCGCCAGCGTAAGAACCCCTACATCCGTCCCGCCTGCGCCATCGGAGATCTTATAGCGGATCTCTTCGATCAGCTGTTCGTGCGCCCGCAGGTTCTTCACCACGTCAAGCGTGTAATCTAGCTCATATTCGAAATGACCGTCGGGCCGCACGGTGAAGGTCCCGTAGTCCCCTCTTATGATCGTTTCCTGCGTCAGACCGTGTTTCGCATCGACCCGGACACCGTCGAAAGAACGGAGATAAAGGGCCAATCCCTCGGGATCGCTGTCGTTGGACAGCAAATCGCCCCTGATCCAGTCATGCTCGAAGAAAATGCGGAGGTCGTCGTTAGCAGTTGGCTTTGCATTCGTCATCGGAAGCTCCAGCAAGTTAACGCGGCCGGAAATATGGACTGGCAGCGAACCGAAGGCAACTTTGAGTCGTCCTTTATCGCGGCTCACGCCGATTTCACTACTTCGCCTCATCCGCACCGGCTGCGAAAGCACATGCGACCATGGTCTCAACCGGCCGAACTCCGGCCGCATCCCGATTGCATTTGCCCCACGGCGGATTTAGACCGGTTCCAATCTAGCGACGCACGCCCAGCAGAAAGGTCACTTCGATGGCTGACGATCTCTTCCCCCTCGGCAAGGATGCCACCCCTTATCGCAAGATCAGTGGCGACCATGTCTCGGTTGACACGTTCAAGGGCCAGGAAATCCTGACCGTCGAGCCGGAAGGTATCCGCCTGCTCGCCGAAACCGCCTTTGCCGACATCAACCATCTCCTGCGCCCCGGCCATCTGAAGCAGCTCGCCTCGATCCTCGACGACCCCGAGGCGACCGACAACGACCGCTTCGTCGCCTACGACCTGTTGAAGAACGCCAACATCGCCGCCGGCGGCGTGCTGCCCATGTGCCAGGATACCGGCACGGCGATCATCATGGGCAAGAAGGGCCGCAGGGTCTGGACCGAAGGCGGAGATAGTGCCGCGCTGGCCCGCGGCGTCATGGATGCCTATGAGAAGAAGAACCTGCGTTATTCCCAGCTGGCGCCGATCAAGATGTTCGAGGAGAAGAACACCAAGAACAACCTGCCGGCCCAGATCGATATCTATGAGGAAGGCACCGACGCCTATGAATTCCTCTTCGTGGCCAAGGGCGGCGGCTCGGCCAACAAGACCTTCCTCTTCCAGGGCACGCCCTCGCTTCTGACTCACGACCGGATGATCGACTTCCTTAAGGAGAAGATCCTGACGTTAGGGACGGCAGCCTGTCCTCCCTACCATCTGGCGATCGTCATCGGCGGCACCTCGGCCGAGATGAACCTGAAGACTGTCAAGCTCGCCTCCACCCGTTATCTCGACGAGCTGCCGACCGAAGGCTCCGACAGCGGCCACGCCTTCCGCGATATCGAGATGGAGAAGGAAATCCACAGACTAACACAGCAGATGGGCGTCGGCGCCCAGTTCGGCGGCAAGTATTTCTGTCATGACGTCAGGGTCATCCGCCTGCCCCGCCACGGCGCCTCACTGCCGATCGGCCTCGGCGTCTCCTGTTCCGCCGACCGCCAGGCCAAGGGCAAGATCACCCGCGACGGCATCTTCATCGAGCAGCTCGAAACCGACCCGTCCAAGTACATGCCCGAGATCGACGAGGCGAAACTGTCGGAATCGACGGTTCATATCGACCTCAACCGGCCGATGGCCGAGGTGCTTGCCGAGCTTTCCAGGCATCCCGTCAAGACGCGGCTGTCCTTGACCGGCACGATCATCGTCGCCCGCGACCTCGCCCATGCCAAGATCCGCGAACGGCTGGAAAAGGGCGAAGGCATGCCCGACTACCTGAAGAACCACCCGGTCTATTATGCCGGCCCCGCCAAGACGCCTGTCGGTTACGCCTCCGGCTCCTTCGGCCCGACGACGGCCGGCCGCATGGATAGTTACGTCGACCAATTCCAGTCCTTCGGCGGCTCGATGGTGATGCTTGCCAAGGGCAACCGCTCACGCGCCGTGCGCGAGGCCTGCAAGAATCATGGCGGCTTTTATCTCGGCTCGATCGGCGGCCCCGCCGCCCGCCTCGCGCAGGACTGCATCCGCAAGGTCGAGGTATTCGAATATCCCGAACTCGGCATGGAAGCGGTCTGGAAGATCGAAGTCGAAGACTTCCCGGCCTTCATCGTCATTGACGACAAGGGCAATGATTTCTTCCAGGAATTGAATTTGGGGTAATTGGACAGCCGCGCCAATGCGGGTCCGAGGGAGCGGACGAGCCGCCGCTTCCTCCCTTGTTTAGGCAGGCGAAACGTAGTCGGAAAACCGCCTACCGCGCCGACGCCCTGTCCAACGGGCCGGCATCATGCGCCACGGCCGCAATATCCGCAGTACTCACCACATCCCCGTTATCCACCCTCGCAAGGATCTCCGTGCGGAAAGCTCCGGCGAAGAGACCAGCGTGCTGCGACAGTATGGTGCTGCCTGCGATCAGGGTGACGGCGAGGATAGCGAAAGAAATATGACGAGATGTTTGCATGAAATCACGAAAAGAACTGTAAGTTTTTCTGACGCCATTCCCGTTCAACGGGTATGCACTGTCCTGGCAAAGATACGTTTTCTGATGCAAAATCATAGGCCTGATCGAAGTATTGCTCGGATAGGAAGTTGTCGTATGTAATCTTTGGTATATGTCGCTTTAATCTTTTCCCAAGAAATTTAAGCTAACAGATAAATTATTGCCTTCGAATATATGAGGAGTTCGCCGGATGAATACGGCTGTCGCGCCTAAGGTGCAGGTTCCCGACGTAGCGGGCCAGATCACCTATGCCATGCGCTCGATGGGCGTTGCGCCGATACCCCGCAACTACGAACTCTTCTATGAAGCCTATATCGGCTCCAATCCGGCACTGACCCGTGAGCTTGCCGCCCTCGGCAGCCAGGCGACCCAGGCCGAACTCGACGCGCTGGGCTCGCAATATTTCACCAATAGCCCTGCCCGCGTCTTTGACGATGCCCATTCGCGCATATCGGGCGAACTCGACGGTCTGCTGCGGATCCTGAGACAGGAGCAGAACTCGCTCGAAAGCTATACTAGGCTGCTCGGCGAAACCCACAAGCGCATCACCTCCAAAAGCAATGCCAGCGTCGAACTGATCGAAAACGCCATTGAACTCCTGAGCAAGGCGACCGGCGACACCATGGCGCACGGCGAACGCACCGTCGAAGACGTCGTCCAGCGTTCGCAGGAGATGGATCAGGTCCGCAAGGAACTCGACGAATACAAGCGCATCGCCAATACGGACTCGCTGACGCGTCTTTCCAACCGCCGCGCCTTCGACGATCGCCTCGCCGCCGTCTTCAACAGTCCCGGCATGCGGCCGGTGACGGCGCTGCTGCTCGCCGACATCGACAATTTCAAGAAGATCAACGACACCTACGGCCATCCGGTCGGCGACAAGATCCTTGCCACCGTCGCCTCCGTCATCCGCAGCAACGTCCGGCGCGACGTCTTCGTCGCCCGCGCCGGTGGCGAGGAATTCGCGCTCATCATCGAGGGCAATACGCCTGAGGAAGTGATGGCGATCGCCGAGCGTATCCGCCGCACGCTTGAGACAACGCCCTTCAAGAATTCCCGCACGCGGGTGAACTACGGCCCGGTCACCGTCTCGATCGGCGTCTGCATGGCCTCCAGCGCCGAGGATGCCGGCGAACTCTACAGCAAGACCGACATCGCGCTCTACGGCGCCAAGAACGCCGGGCGCAACTGCACCATCCTCTATGAGGACGGCATGCAGAAGGATTTCACCAAGAGCTGGCTGATCTACAAGGCTTGACGGCTGCCCGCCCTGTCACGTCTCCACCGCTGTCACCAAGGTGACGGCGGCTTACCACATCGTCTTCGCCGCGCGTCCAGGCCATTCCCGATCGTAGGTTTCCTGGTCGAAATCGCCAACGGCCGCCTTCAACAGCTGCCCAGGCGTCGGCAGGCCTGCCGGATCGGCGAAATGCTCGGCATTCCAGAGCTCGGCCCGCATCACGGCGCGGGCGCACTGGAAATAGACCTCGTCGATCGAGATGACGATGACGGTGCGGGGGTGCTTACCATCCATTTCGAAGCTTGAAAGCAACGCCTCGTCGTCGGAGACAACGCCACGGCCATTGATGCGCATCGTCGTATTCGAGCCCGGGATCAGGAACATCAGGGCAAGCCTCGGATCGCGCACGATGTTGGAGAGCGAATCGACGCGATTGTTGCCACGCCAGTCCGGCAGATGCAGTGTTTCGTCGTCGACGACACGCACCACGCCGCCAAGATCGCCGCGCGGGGAGCAGTCGAGCCCCTCCGGCCCGACGGTCGCAAGCGCCGCGAAAGGCGAAATCTGGATCATCTCACGATAGAGCGGCGTCAAGCGCTTGGTCACCTTGTCGACCGAAGCCTGCGACAGCCCGGCGCCATAGATCGTATTGAGCTCTTCGATATTGCTGATGATTTTCATGAGGCGTCCCGCCGCGGCTTGATCTTCGCCACGGACGCTACAATGCCGCGCGCCTCGCCGGAAGCTCAAAAAATGGAATGATCTCCGCATCTTTTTTGATGCTTTCGGCAGGGATGTCTTCCTCGCTGCGATCGTCTTCGAGAAATGCCGCAATCGCGGCAAGCACCGGCGCGGCACCGACGATGCGCCGGTGCCCGAAGCCGTTAGCCCAGAACAGCCGGACGCGCTTGCCCGCTGCGCCGTAACGCCTGGCATGGGCTGGAGACACTTCCTTGTCGTCCTCGGCATGGATGACGAGCACCGGCCTTCCGATGCCGCTCGCCGCGTCGCCGGCGTCGAAATCCTCGAGTCTCCGCCCGGTGACTCGGTGAACCTCATTCTCAAGTGCGGCTTGCGCAGCGGGGCGAAGGCCCACCATCCGGCCGAAATCGGTAAAGAGCCAGCCCATCTCGCTCGGCGCACCGATCAGCACCAATCGCTCGCCGGTGGCAGGCGCAACGCCGGGCAGCAGGCCTGCCATCGAGACCATGAGCGCCGCGCCGCCGAAAGAATGGCCGATCGCCGCATCGAACGCGCCGAACCGCTCCCCTGCGGCCGCGATCGTCTCGACCGCAAGTCCCATATGCAGGAAGCGGCCGCCCGCGCGGCCATGTCCTGGAAAATCGAGCGCAATGACCTCCGCGCCCGTTGCCGAAAGCATCGAAACGAGATCGGCCATATATTCGGTGCTGGAACCCCAGCCATGAGTGACGAGATAGCGCTTCCGCGGGCCGATCGCCCCACCGTTCAGCCGGTAGGCATGCGCCTTGGCCCCGCCCGCAAGCCTGAGGACGAAGCGCTCGGCGCCGGCAAGCCGCGCAGCACCCGCTGCATGCGCCGCCTTCGCTTTCGTGCCTTTCGGCCGCGGCGATGGAGTGCGGCAGAACATCAGGAATGCCGCCCGGCCCGCCAGCCGCGGCGAAACCGCCTGCAGAGCCGAGAACCCCAGGCGGATGACCTTGAGCGCGAAATTTGCCATAGTGGGAATCCAAAATCTGTTCAACACTGAACAATAAAGTACAACGATGAACAAAAATCAATCCCTTCCCTGGGATCATCCGCGTTTCCGCAGCTGGATCGCAGTGGCGCGCGCCTGCCAGCTCATGCAGCAATCCTTGGCCCGCTCGCTTGCCGATCTCGACATCAAACCCCCGCATCTCGATATTCTGGTCAACCTTTACCGCTTCGAAGGCATCTCGCAGCAGGAGCTGGCGCGCAAGCTGCTGGTCGGCCGCTCCAACATGAGCATGCTCTTGCCGCAGATGGAAAAACGCGGGCTGATCGAGCGGCGCGGCGACGAGCGCGACAAGCGTGTGTTGCGCCTCTACCTCACCGGAGAAGGCCGCAGGCTGACCGAATCTGCGATGACGATCCAGACCGATCTCATCGAACGCACACTCTCCGACGAGCCGATCGAGCAATGCATGGCGACCGCCTCCTCGATGGAGCGGATCATCACCATGCTACTCAAGGATCTGCGCGACGACGACTGATGATCAATGCAGCGTCGGCGCCGCCGATGTGCCGGTCAGAGAGCGGTATTCCCAGGCTGCGACGATGATCAGCACCAGCGTCGCGAGAATGCCCATCAGATAGATTTCGATGAAGGGTGCGGCAAAGGCGAGCAGGATCAACAGCACGAGGCCGGCGAGATGCGACAGCGGCAGCTGCGCGCTGGTCGCGCCCTTGAACCAGAGATTGCCGATCAGGAACAGACCGGAGCCGCCGAGCACCGCCGCAGCAATGCCGATGTCGCCCGTCTCATGCGGATGCGAGAACATGAATTCCACCGCCACCGCATGCACGATGATGCCGGCCAGGATCGGAATATGCCCATAGGTGAAGGCCTGCCGCGCCAAAGCTCCCGGCGTCTCCTCATGCTCGATGCGATGGGCGGCGCGCCCATGACCGAAGCGGAAATAGAGCCACCACATGGCGACCGTGCCGATGAAGGCGGTCACGAAGACAAGGCTGGTAAGACCCGAGATCGGCAGCTCCGAAAAGGTGCGCCCGGAAACGAGGATCGCTTCGCCAAGGCAGATGATGACGAAGAGCGCGCAGCGCTCGGCCATATGCGCGCCGGACACGTCCCAGTCGCTCGGAGTGGAGCGGCCGAGCCCCGGCACGGCAAAGCCGGCGGCCGGCCCTACATACTCGATCGCCAGCGCAATCACCCAGGCAATCAGCCGGGCTTCGTGTTCCAGCAGCCCGCCGGCGATCCAGAAGACGGCGGCCGCGACCAGCCAGCTTGTGATGCGGATGAAATTCAGCGTGTTGGCGCGGTCGACCCGCGTCATCGCGTAGGTCGTAAACAGCGAGCGCCCGACCTGCATCGCCACATAGGCGCCGGCAAAGAGCAACCCCTTGTCGCCGAAGGCCTCGGGGATGGAAGCAGACAGCACCAGCCCGAGCATCATCAGCACCACCAGCATGCCGCGCACCGGCATCTTGTCGGGGTCGAGCCAGTTCGTCACCCAGGCGGTGAAGATCCACACCCACCAGACGGCGAAGGTCATCAGGCCCGCTTCGGCCGCACCCAGCGGCGTATAGTGGGCGGCGAGCGCATGCGAGAGCTGCGAGATCGAAAAGACGAAGACCAGGTCGAAGAACAGCTCGAGGAAGGTCACCTTGCTGCCGGCCGCACTGCCTTTGCCGCGCAGCCAGTTCTTGTTGTTCGCTTTCGCCATGTGTCCCCCGATGGCTGTGAATTGGAAAATCAGCGCGGCTTTTCCGCGGTATCGCGGTTCATGCCCTTTTCGCGCAGCTCATCCTCATAGGCCGAAAACAGCTCTGGCCCGCGTTCGCCGACTTCGCGCAGATAGGTCCAGGTATAGATGCCGGTATCGTGCATGTCGTCGAAGCCGATCCTGACCGCATAATTGCCGGTCGGTATCATCGAGATGATCGCGACGTTGCGCTTGCCGGGCACCGTCACATTCTGCCCCGGCCCGTGGCCCTGCACCTCGGCCGAGGGCGACAGCACGCGCAAGAGTTCGGCCGAAAGCTCGAAGCTCTGGCCATCGTTGAAGGTCACCACCAGCCGCTGCCGGTCTTTCGAAACGCGAAGTTCGCTCGGCCAGATATCGCTCATCATTTTGTCCCCTTCTCATGCGAGGAGTAGGCGCTGATCTTTTTCAGCGCAAGCTGAAATTGGCATGCGTGCGTGGCCTGTTTCCCTTGACGCGACAATAGCATATGCCCACATTGATGAGAGTACGGAGAAACAGGTGAACACCAGAGTTGGAACGATAGGCAACGCATCGCCGCTAGTGGCGGATGCACATCCGATGACCGACCCTTTTGGCCGGGCGGTGACCTATCTCCGCGTCTCCGTCACCGACCGCTGCGATTTTCGATGCACCTATTGCATGGCCGAAAACATGACCTTCCTGCCGAAGAAGGATCTCTTGACGCTGGAAGAGCTCGACCGTCTCTGTTCCGCCTTCATCGCCAAGGGCGTCAACAAGATCAGGCTGACCGGCGGCGAGCCCCTGGTGCGCAAGAACATCATGTATCTCGTGCGACGGCTCGGCGAAAAGATCGGCTCCGGCCTCGACGAGCTGACGCTGACGACCAACGGCTCGCAGCTTTCCCGCCATGCCGCCGAACTCTACGATTGCGGCGTGCGCCGCATCAACGTCTCGCTCGATACGCTCGACCCTGACAAATTCCGCAAGATCACCCGCTGGGGCGATTTCGACAAGGTCATGGAAGGCATTGATGCCGCCCAGAAGGCCGGCATTAAGATCAAGCTCAATGCCGTGGCGCTAAGGGATTTCAACGACGTCGAGATGCCTGAGATCCTGCGCTTCGCCCATGGCCGCGGCATGGATCTCACCGTTATCGAAACCATGCCGATGGGCGAGATCGACGAGGACCGCACCGACCAGTACCTGCCGCTGTCCCAGCTGCGCGCCGATCTCGAACATCAGTTCACACTGACCGAGATCGACTACCACACAGGCGGCCCGGCGCGTTACGTCAAGGTCGAAGAAACCGGCGGCCGCCTCGGCTTCATCACGCCGATGACCCATAATTTCTGCGAAAGCTGCAATCGCGTGCGCCTCACCTGCACCGGCACACTCTATATGTGCCTCGGCCAGAACGACGCCGCCGACCTGCGCGCGGCCCTGCGCGCCACCGTAGACGACGCCCTCCTCCACGCCGCGATCGACGAAGCCATCACCCGCAAACCCAAAGGCCACGATTTCATCATCGACCGCACGCATAACCGCCCGGCGGTGGCGCGCCATATGAGTGTCACCGGTGGGTGAAAAATAGGGCGGTACGCCTGCCCCACCCACCCCCTCATTCCTGTGCTCGTCACAGGAATCCAGTGCGCCCAAGTCCTTGGGCGCGGAAAACGCCCTTGCCAGTACGGAAGTCATTCACGGCGCGGACACGCCGTGGCTGGATTCCTGTGACGAGCACAGGAATGAGGGTGGGTGGGTCGATACCGTCGCCAGATTTTCTGTCGTAGAATGGGGTGAACCTCGCCTGCCGTAGGACCGATCGCTCCCAGCATCGACACAGCGACGCCAACCCATCACCCAGGCTTACGCGCACAAATCGCAAACCGATCCTGCACCATCCGCTCCAGCCCCCGCAAAAACGGCATCTTGCGCGCCTGCGCCCAATGGATGTCGCCGAGCTTGCGATCGACCACAATATCGGTAAAGCCGGCCTCGCGCAGAAGATCGACCACCGCTTCCGCCGGCATTTGCTTCGAGAAATGCACGCGCGAGCGGATCTTCTGGTGCCGCGCCATCATCTCAGGCGACATGTGGCTCGCCGTCGGCTTGCCGGTCACCTCAGTCCAGAGCTTCTGCAGCCCCTTGACCCAGGTCTCCTTGCCCATATTGCCGTCGAGGATCAGCACCTTGCCGCCCGGCTTCAGCACCGCGAACCATTCCTTGAAGGCGGAAGCCGGGTCGACCAGCGTCCAGACGAGATGCCGGTTGGTGATGGCGTCGTAGCTGTCCCTCGGCTCCATCGTGTTTTCGGCATCGCCGGACACGAAGCGGATATCGGTGCCGCGCTTCTTCGCCTTGGCGCGCGCCTGCGCCAACATCGCATCGGACCAGTCAAGGCCGGTGACCTTGAAGCCGGCATCGTTCATCAGATGCGAGATGACGGCGGTGCCGCAGGCGAGATCCAGGGCAGCGCGCCCCTGCCCCTCGCCGAGATGCTTTCGGATCAGTCGCCGCCAGCCCTTTCGCTCCGCCTCCGAAAAAATTTCATGGCCGACACTCTGGTCGAAGGTCGCGGCCCTTTCCGACCAGAAGTCGCGGATTTCGTCGCGGATGGAGTAGTTCGTGTTCATGGAATTCATCATGGGCATCCCGGCCTGGCATCAGTTTGGAAATGCTCTAAAACATATAACTTGATTCATAAAGTCATATTTCTTATGCCTGCGGAAATTATTCAGACCTCGGGGGAATTTCCAGATGAATTTCATGAAAATGCTCGCAGTCTCCGCTGCTGCGGTTGCGAGCCTGATGCCGCTTTCGGCGCTTGCCCAATCCTTCACAATCAAGGACGTGGCCGGCCGCGAAGTGACCTTCGACAAGCCGGTGGAGCGCGTGATCCTTGGGGAAGGCCGCATGCTCTACGCCGTCGCTCCCATCGAGAAGGAAGATCCCTTCGCCAAGATCGTCGGCTGGCGCAACGATCTCTGGACCACCGACAAGGACGGCTTCAACGCCTATGTCGAGAAGTTTCCGAAGGGCAAGGACCTGCCCTTCCTCGGCAACCTCACAGACGGCACGCTGCAGACCGAGACGGTCGTCAAGCTTCATCCCGACGTGCTGCTGCTGCCGATCGGCAACAAGACGGCAGCCGACGACGTGAAGCTCGAAGAGATGCTTGCCGGCATCGGCGCGAAGATCGTCTATATCGATTTCCGCGAGCACATTCTCACCAACACCGAACCGAGCCTGAAAATCCTCGGCAAGATCTTCGGCCACGAGGACCGCGCCGAAGCGGTCGCCGCCTTCTGGAAGGAGCAGATGGCGCGGGTGACCAACAGACTGAAAGCCGCCAATCCGCCAAAGCTCAATGTCTTCATGTACCGCGCCGCCGGTCTGGTGGAATGCTGCGGCACATTCGGCCCCGACAATTTCGGCCTGATGGTCGATTGGGCCGGTGGCCACAATCTCGGCTCTGATTTCCTCCCCGGTTATACCGGCTCGATCAATGCCGAGCAGGTCGTCGCCTCTAATCCCGACGTCATCGTCGTCACCGGCTCCAACTGGAGCCAGACCAAGGATGCCAAGGACTTCGTGACTGTCGGCCCGAATGCCGCCGCGACCTTCGGCGACAGCCGCAAGGCCCTGATTGCGCTGATGGAAAACCCTGCCTTCACCGGCTCCCGGGCCGTCGCCGGCGGCAATGTCCATGCGATCTGGCACCAGTTCTATACCAGCCCCTACCAGTTCGTCGCCGTCCAGCAACTGGCCAAATGGTTCCACCCGAACCTCTTTGCCGATCTCGATCCGGATGCCACCTTCAAGGAATTCCACGAAAAATTCCTGCCGGTCGCCTATCAGCCGGGCTACTGGGTCGACGCCAAGGCGGGTGAGTAATTCAGCGATGGCCGAGATCGCCGCACTATCGATCGAAGTGGAAGCCGGGAGGGAGCGCTACCGCGCTCTTGCCCGGCGCAAGCTGCTGATCCTTGCCGTCATGACGGCAGCACTCTGCTTGTCTTTTGCCGTCGATCTCGCCTGGGGGCCGGCTCGCTACAGCCTCAGTGAGGTCGTCGCCGCTCTCTTCGATCCGTCTTCCGTCTCGGATCAGGTGCGGGCCGTCGTCTGGAACATCCGCATGCCGGTTGCCGTGATGGCGATCGTGGTCGGTGCGGCGCTCTCCGTCGCCGGCGCGCAGATGCAGACGATCCTCGCCAATCCGCTCGCCAGCCCCTTCACGCTCGGCATCTCGGCGGCCGCAAGCTTCGGCGCCGCCCTTGCAATCGTCACCAGCGTTCCGCTTCTGCCTGTGGCCGCTGGCCTGCTCGTGCCGATCAATGCCTTCGTCATGGCGCTGATCGCCACCCTCTTCATTCATTTCATCTCGCAGGCCCGCGGCGTCTCGGTGCAGACGGTGGTGCTACTCGGCATCGCGCTTGTTTTCACCTTCAATGCGGCTCTCGCATTCCTGCAATATCTCGCCTCCGAACAGGCGCTGTCGGCGGTGGTCTTCTGGACGATGGGCAGCCTCACCAAGGCCACCTGGCCGAAGATCTGGGTGACGCTCGCCGTTCTGCTCGCCGCACTTCCGCTCTTTGCCCGCAATGCCTGGGCGCTGACAGCCATCCGCCTCGGCGAGGACAAGGCCGCAAGCTTCGGCGTCAATGTCCGCCGCATCCGGCTGGAAACCATGCTCGTCATCTCGCTGCTTGCCGCGGTCCCCGTGAGCTTCGTTGGCACGATCGGTTTCGTCGGCCTCGTCGGGCCGCATATCGCGCGCATGATCCTCGGCGAGGACCAGCGCTTCTTCCTGCCGGGTTCGATCCTCTCAGGCGCCCTGCTGCTTTCGCTGACCTCGATCGTCTCGAAGTCGATCATCCCAGGCGTCGTCTTCCCGATCGGCATCATCACGGCGCTCGTCGGCGTGCCCTTCTTCTTCTCGCTCATCCTCTCGAACAGGAGCCGATCGTGGTAGCGCTTCAATTGCAGTCGGTCGGCGCCTATCACGGCCGCAAGCTCTTCGTCGAGAACGTGACAACGCCGGTGATGACATCAGGCGAGGTCGTCGCGGTAATCGGCCCGAACGCCGCCGGCAAGTCGACGCTCTTCAAGCGCATCACCGGCCTGCTGAAGGGTCCGGGCCATGTCGTCGTCGAAGGCTCGAAGGCGAAGAATGCCATCAGCTACATGCCGCAGGATACGTCGGCGAATGCGGTGCTGACCGTCTACGAATCCATCCTGCTCGCCCGCAAGCAGGGTCAGTCCTGGGCGGTCGGCGACAGCGACCTGCACTTCATCGACGAGATCATGAGGGCGCTTGATATCACCGCCATCGCCTTCCGCGATCTCGGCGCGCTGTCCGGCGGCCAGCGCCAACTCGTCTCGATCGCCCAGGCGCTCGTCCGCGAGCCCGAAATCATGCTGATGGACGAACCAACCAGCGCGCTCGACCTCCACCGCCAGGTCGAAGTCCTCGATTTCATGCGCCGCCAGGCCCGCGCCAAAGGCATGCTCGTCCTGATCGCCATCCACGACCTCAACCAGGCCCTGCGCTTCGCCGACAAAGTCCTCGTCATCGCCAACGGCCGCATGCGCGCCTGCGGCGCCCCGGGGGATGTCGTCACCGCCGAGATGCTGCGGGAGATCTACAGGGTCGAGGCCCGGGTGGAGAAATGCTCGCTGGACCACAACCATGTAATTGTGGATGGGACGGCGCATTGAGGTTGGGCCTGATCACGTCACAGGCACACAGCCCATCACCCGCCTATGTTCGATTGATCGAAACCCCACCATCCGCAAGCATCGCCGTCCCCGTCACGAAACTCGACAGGTCGGATGCCAGGAATAGCGCCGCATTGGCGATCTCTTCCGGTTGCGCCATGCGTTTCAGCGCATGCAGACCGTTCACGAAAGCAAGCAGCTCCGGCGTGGCATCAGGCGCGTTGGTGATGCTGGCGGGTGTGTCGGTGCCGCCGGGCAGCAGGGCGTTGACGCGGATGTTTCTGGAGGCGAGTTCGACGGCGAGCACCTGCACGAGACCGATCAATCCCGCCTTGCTGGCCGCATAGGCGCCCATGCCGGGCATGCCGGCGGTGTAGCCGACAAAGGTGGAGGTGAAGATCAGCGATCCGCCGCTCTCTCCCATCGCCGCCGACTGGTGCTTGGCGCCGAGGAAGGCGGCGGTCAGATTGATCTCGATTGTCTCGCGCCAACCCTCGAGCGACAAGCCGGCGACCGGGCCCATCTCACCGAGGACGCCGGCATTGTTGAAGGCGATATCGAGTCTGCCGAAGCGCGAGACCGCCGTCTCGACCAGCCGTTCCTGCAGTGACTCGTCCTTGACATCGCCTGATATGGCGACGGCCTGCCCGCCCTCCGCCTCGATCTCGGCGACGACGGCGTCGAGCGCATCCTGTCGCCGGCCGTTGATCACGAGCTTTGCGCCTTGGCGTGCAAAAACCTTCGCGGCCGCGCGGCCAATGCCGGAACTTGCGCCAGTGACGATTGCGATCTTGTCGTTCAGAAGTGTCATGTCCGTTTTTCCTCTGTTGTCGAGGCATCTCAGATCTCAGACAAGCCATGACGCAGCCACCCGTTTCCCGCGCAGCAAACGAAAATCCACCCGTGGACGATGATTTCCGCCAGCGGTCAGCCTTCGGTCGACCGAGGTCGAAAGCCTCCATCGCCACGTCGGGAAATATCGAATTCTCTTTGTAAAACGGTGACTTGCCGTGATCCTGTCTAGCACACCTGGCGTAACGTCAGCGCCATTGTGCGCTGCATCATCGATTTATCCCGGGTGTGACATTCATTCGATTCCCTTGATGTATCTTCCCGACTAAGAAGGGGCGCACAGGTAACGGGAATCTCTTCATGCCGCGGTCACGCAATACTGAGGGCGCCATCTATATGAGCATGGCGATGGCCGGGTTTTCCGCGAGCGACGCTCTTTCCAAATCGGTGGTCGCCCATATGAATGCCGGCGAGATCATGTTCCTGCGCGGCCTCTTCACCAGCCTGCTCGTCTATCTCATCGCCCGGCAGATGGGCGCGCTGCGCTCCTGGCGCACCATGCTGAAGCCGATCATCCTCCTCAGGATCATCTGCGAGATGCTGTCGGCCGTCACTTACATTACCGCCCTCGGCATGATGCCGATCGCCAATGCCTCGGCAATCCTGCAGTCGCTGCCGCTGGTCGTCACTTTCGGCGCCGCGCTGTTCTTCCGCGAGCCGGTGGGCTGGCGGCGCTGGTCGGCGATTCTCGTCGGCCTCGTCGGCGTGATGATCATCATCCGCCCCGGCCCGGAAGGCTTCACCGCCGCCGCCCTCCTCTGCGTTGCCGCGGTGCTGACGACGGCCGGCCGCGACCTCGCCACCCGATCGATCGACCCGGAGATTCCCTCGCTGATGATCACCGTCATCACCGCGACCTCCATCTCCTTCTTCGGCGCCTTGCTCATCCCCGTGCTCGGCGGCTGGCAACCGGTCAGCGCCACCTCGCTCGGGCATCTCCTGCTCGCCTCGGTGCTGGTGCTCGTCGGCTATCAGTCGGTCATCCTCGCCATGCGCACCGGCGAAATCTCCTTCGTCGCGCCCTTCCGCTATACCAGCCTGATCTTCTCCTCGCTGCTCGGCTTTTTCTTCTTCGCCGAGGTTCCCGACGGCTGGACGCTCGTCGGCGCCGCAATCGTCATCGCCTCCGGCCTCTATACGTTCTATCGTGAGGCCAAGCGCCGCGTGTCGCCGATTGCGCAGGAATCGGCACCCCGCGCGCCGGTCTGACGAAGGTTCCGAGGCAGGACGATGGCTGAATTCTCGCTCGACAGGTCCGATATAGCAGGCGTGGTGCTCGCCGGCGGCCGTTCGCAGCGCATGGGCCGCGACAAGGCCGGCGTGATGCTCGGGGCCGAAAGCCTGCTCCACCATGTGCTCGACCGGCTCTCGCCGCAGGTTTTTTCCGTTGCCGTCAATGCCGATGCCACAGCCGAAAACGTGCCCGCCATTCCAGACCGTATTCCCGGCAAGGCCGGGCCGATGGCCGGCATCCATGCGGCCATGACCTATGCCGCCGGTTTTCCCGCCGTCACCCATGTCGTCACCGTCTCGGTCGATTGCCCGTTCTTCCCGGCCGATCTCGTCGCCCGGCTGGCGGCGGCGGTCGAGCGCCCGTCGCAGATCGCTATAGCGAGCTCCGAGGGCCGCAGCCATCCCGTCTTCGGTCTCTGGCCGGTGACACTAGCCGCCGATCTCGAAGCCTGGATCGCCACCGACCAAAAGCGCCGCGTGCGCGACTTCCTGTTACGGCATGACGTTACGGAAGTGTCGTTTCCGCTGCATCCGACCCGCGCCAGTCTGCTCGACCCTTTCTTCAACATCAACACGCCTGATGATCTCGTCGAGGCGGAACGCTGGCTGGAGGCCCTACGCGCATGACCGCACCGAAAGTCTTCGGCATCGCCGGCTGGAAAAATTCAGGCAAGACCGGGCTCGCCGTCCGACTGGTGACCGAGTTCACCAGCCGCGGCTACAGGATCTCGACGATCAAGCATGCCCATCATGATTTCGACATCGACAAGGTCGGGGCCGACAGCTACCGCCATCGCCAGGCCGGCGCCCATGAAGTCACCATCGTCTCCGGCACCCGCTACGCCATCATGCACGAACTCCGCGGCGCCCCCGAACCCGAATTCGAGGAAATCCTCGCCCGCCTCGCCCCCTGCGATCTCGTGTTGATCGAAGGTTACAAGCGTGAGCCGATCCCCAAGATCGAGGCACGTCGCCTCGAGGCCGCAAACCGCGAACCGCTGGCACCAAGCGATCCCCACATCGCCGCCATCGCCGCCGATCATCCCGTTACGGACACCACCCTGCCGGTCTTCGACCTTGATGACACCAAAGCCATCGCCGATTTCATCGCTGATATCGTCGGGCTTGATGTGACGGGATAGGCAGTCCCGAACGAACCCTCCACTGGTATGACAGGGAGCAAATGTTCCCGCCTATGTCCCCTCCCGGCTTTGCCGGTAGGCGGATGAGAGACTGAGCGCCGGCCGGGGGTAACGAACGTTCCAGAAGCATTCGTGAGCTCCGCTCATAAGTGCATGCCGTTTCCACCCGCTATTCAAAGAACAGTAACGAACCTACTCTCCGCCGCTCTCGCACCCGGCCGGGAATGCAAAAGCGACGCCTTGGAAACAGCGATCGCCTTCGTCTAAAAAACCGAGCGTTTTGGCTGCGCGCGACTGCTCACTCCCATCACAATCGGAGCACCCGTGGACCAGAATATCGACAGCATTTCCCAGCCGCGCCAGGAAGTCATGAAAACCGATCTTCGGCTTCTGGTCGTTCTCAGCACGCTGATGGCCTTCGCGGCGATCTCTACCGACCTCTATCTGCCGGCGCTGCCACGGATGAGTGCCGCGCTTGGCGCAAGCCAGGGCACGCTCGAACTCACCATCACCGGATATCTTATCGGCTTCACCCTCGGCCAGTTGTTCTGGGGACCGGTCGGCGATCGCTATGGCCGTCGCGGACCGGTCGCGCTCGGCTTGATCGTCTTCGTGATCGGCTCGGCCGGCTGCGCCCTGTCGACGGATGCGTGGCAATTGATCGGCTGGCGGGTCGTCCAGGCGCTCGGCGCCTGCGCCAGTGTCGTGCTCGCTCGGGCGATTGTGCGGGACCTTTTCGAGCGCGATCGCGCCGCCAGGCTGCTTTCGACACTGATGACGATCATGGCGATTGCGCCGCTGCTCGGGCCGAGCGTCGGCGCGCTGATCCTGAAAGTCGCATCATGGCAGGCCATATTCTGGACGCTGGTGCTGATCGGCCTGGCGACGCTTGCCGCTCTCTCCACGCTCCAGGAAACGCTGCCGCCGGAAAGGCGCAACACCGAGCCGCTCAGTCGTGCATTCCTGGGTTATACCTCGCTGCTTGGAAATCGCCGGCTTCTTGGCTATGCAGGCGCGGTCGGCTTCTTCTACAGCGGCGTCTTTGCCTATATCGCCGGCTCGCCCTTCGCCTATATCGACTATCATCGCCTCTCGCCGCAGCTTTACGGCGTGCTGTTTGCGGTCGGCATCATCGGGCTGATGGTCTCGAACACGGTCAATGCACGGCTGGTGACGCGCTTCGGCAGCGACCGGCTGCTGCTCATCGGAACGATCGGAGCGGCACTCGCCGGCGTGATCGTGGCGCTGGTGGGCGCAACGGACTTTGCCGGTCTCTTCGGCCTTGCTGCGGCGCTCTGCCTTTACGTCGCCATGAACGGTTTCATCGCCGCCAACGCCATCTCCGGCGCGCTTGTGGATTTCCCCAAGCGCGCCGGCGCCGTATCGGCATTGCTCGGCGCCATCCAGTATGGCAGCGGGATCATCGGCTCGGCCGTATCAAGCACCTTCGCCGACGGTACACCCTGGCCGATGGCATGGGTCATCGCCCTTTCCGGCATCGGAAGCCTGCTGAGCATGCGGCTTATCACGAGCCGCCCCAAAACAGCGAGCCGCTATCCCCGATAGCGAAGCGCGTTGACGATGAGGGCGAAGGCCGGTGAGGCATGCCGGCGGCTTGGATAGTAGAGATGGTAACCTGAAAACGGCGGACACCAGTCCTCGAGAACGCGCACCAGCCGCCCATCGGCAAGATGCGCCTCGACAAGATCCTCCGGCAGGTAGGCAATCCCCATCCCCGCCAGCACCGCGTTCAGCCGCAGCGCTATATTGTTAAACACCAACTGTCCTTCGACGCGAACATTCAGCTCGCGCCCATCCTTCTCGAACTCCCAGACGTAGACGCCGCCATAAGTCGGCAGACGCAGATTGATGCAATTGTGATCCGTGAGGTCCTGGGGTGTCAGAGGCTTCGGCCTTCCGTCGAAATAGGCGGGAGCGCCGACCACAGCCATGCGCATATCGGGGCCGATACGCACCGCGATCATATCCTTCGCCACCTGTTCGCCCAGCCTTACACCGGCGTCGTAGCGCTCCGCGACGATATCGGTCAGACCGTAGTCAACGACGATCTCGACCTTGACATCGGGATATTCAGGCAGGAGCTTTTCCAGGGCGGGCCACAGAACGGAATTGGCCGCATGCTCGCCGGCATTGATGCGGATGGTGCCGGCCGGCTTCTCCCGGAAGGCGCTCAAGGCGGCCAGCTCGCTCTCGATCTCGTCGAAGCGTGGGCCGATCGAGACGAGCAGGCGTTCGCCGGCCTCCGTCGGCGAGACACTGCGCGTCGTGCGTGTCAAGAGGCGCAGTCCAAGCCGCTCTTCAAGCCCCCGAATTGTGTGGCTGAGCGCCGATTGGGAAACACCGAGCTTTGCTGCCGCCTTGGTGAAACTCTGCTCGCGCGCAACGGCAAGGAAGGCAATGAGGTCGTTGACGGACGAACGCGGCATTCATGAATCCCTCTCATAGGTTCTTGCCGTTTATACCATCTAATCGAAATCGAGCCCACGCGCTAAATACGCTGTCATGACGGCGGACGTGTCCTGCCCGGGCGGACATGCCCGCCCAATCGGACGCGTCCGCGCCGCGCGACATTTGAAAGGACGACACATGGACATCAAGCGAAGCGGCTCGCAGCCTTCGGCCAAGGGATCGGCAGACTGGTTCACCGGCAGCGTGCGTGTCGACCCGCTGTTTCAGGTGACCGGTCCGGCCCGCGCGGCCGGTGCCAGCGTCACCTTCGAGCCCGGCGCCCGCACCGCCTGGCACACCCATCCCCTTGGCCAGACGCTGATCGTCACATCGGGTTGCGGCCGCGTCCAGCGCGAAGGCGGCCCCGTCGAGGAGATCCGCGCCGGAGACGTCATCCGGTTTGAACCGGGCGAACGCCATTGGCACGGCGCAGCGCCGACGACGGCGATGACCCATATCGCCATCCAGGAACAGCTCGACGGCAAGGTCGTCACCTGGATGGAACATGTCACCGGCACTCAATACCAAGGTTAGAAAAGGAAACGGCAATGCAGAAGCGTGAATTCGGAAGGAGCGGACTTCAAGTCTCAGCCATCGGCCTCGGCTGCATGGGGCTGAGTTACGGTTACGGGCCGGCGACCGGTATTCAGGAAGCCATCGCGCTGATCCGGCAGGCCTTCGAACGCGGTGTTACCTTCTTCGACACAGCCGAAGCCTATGGCCCCTATAAGAACGAAGAGCTTCTGGGAGAGGCGCTTGCTCCCTTCCGCGATGAGGTAGTGGTCGCCACGAAATTCGGCTTCAATTTCGATGCCAATGGCGGCCAGAGCGGCATGAACAGCCGGCCGGAACAGATCCGCGCGGTGGCCGATCAGGCGCTGAAGCGCTTGAAGACCGATGTCATCGACCTCTTCTACCAGCACCGTGTCGATCCCGATGTTCCGATCGAGGATGTCGCAGGCACGGTCAAGGCGCTGATCACAGAAGGCAAGGTCCGCCACTTCGGCCTCTCGGAAGCGGGCGCCCAGACGATCCGCCGCGCCCATGCCGTCCAGCCGGTGACGGCGCTGCAGAGCGAATATTCGCTGTGGTGGCGCGAGCCCGAGCAGGAAATCCTGCCGGTGCTCGAAGAACTCGGCATCGGTTTCGTTCCCTTCAGCCCGCTCGGCAAGGGTTTCCTCACCGGCGCGATCAGCGAGACGACCACCTTCGACAGCAAGGATTTCCGCAACATCGTGCCGCGCTTTTCTCAGGAAGCGCGAAAGGCCAATCAAGCCCTCGTCGATCTCCTGGCGGAAATCGCCACGCGCAAACAGGCCAGCTCAGCCCAGATCGCGCTGGCATGGCTGCTGGCGCAGAAGCCCTGGATCGTGCCGATCCCCGGCACCGCCAAACTGCATCGCCTGGAGGAGAACATTCGTGCCGCCGAAGTCGAACTGACGGCCAATGACCTCGCCAGCATCGAAAGCGCGCTCGCCACGATCAAGGTGGAAGGCGATCGTTATCCCGCGCATTTGCAGGCAAGGGTCAATCGTTGATAAAGGAAGCGGCCGCCGTCATTTGCGGCCGCTTCTTCACCGGTCGCATTATTTCCTGGGGGCCGGCGCGTTCTCCTGAAAAGCCGGTATCGTCTCGAGCTTCGCGACGATCTCCGCGATATGAGGCCACCTTGCGAGATCGAAGCCCAGCCGCCGGGCGCTGATCGCCTGCGGGAAGAGGAAGATGTCGGCAATGCCGGGCCGGTCGCCGACGGCATAAGCCCCTTGCCTGCGGCCGGCGATCATCGTCTCGACCGCGGCCATGCCCTCGCCGACCCAGTGACGGCTCCAGGCGGCAATGGCATCGGCATCGGCCTGGAAGGCGGCGCGCAGATGCAGGCCGATCCGCGGCGGCAGCAGCGCGTGGATCTCGGCGGCGATTGCCAGCGCGATGGAGCGGGCATGCGCCCTGTCTTCAGCCGTATCGGGCAGCAGCGGCGGCTCAGGCTGAACCTCATCGAGATATTCGACGATCGCCAGCGACTGGGTGATGAGCACGCCGCCATCCGTCAGCAAGGCCGGCACTAGCCCCTGCGGGTTGACGCTGCGATATCCGGCCTGCCGGCTCTCGGCCTCTTCGCCGAGAATGGTGACCGGCAGCGCTTCCGCCGTCAGTCCCTTCAGCGCAAGCGCGATCCGGACTCTCGATGTCGCCGAGGAAATTTCGTTCTGATAGAGTTTCACAGTCTTTCTCCCAGATAGTCCCGAAGGAGCGGCTGCCCGTCCGGGGAAGACGTTGCCGAGGCCGCCGTCACGAGGCCCGCAAGCGGCGAAGGCTCTTGCGAGCTTATGTCGTAGATGCAGGGGGCGGCGAAAACCGCCGCTCCAAGAATGCAGATGATCATCAATCTCATCAAATCCTCCATTGCGAGGCCAGACCAGCCTCGCCATCCATCAGACAACAGTCAATTCGACCTGGATATTGCCGCGCGTCGCCTTCGAATAGGGGCAGGTCCGGTGCGCCTCATCTACCAGCGCCTTTGCAACATCCCCTTCGATACCGGGCAGGCTAACCTTGAGCCGGGCCTGCAGGAAATAGTCGCCGTCGGTGGTCCCGAGATCGACTTCGGCATTCACAGCAGTTTCCGCCGAAAGCCTGATCTTCAGCTTGCCCGCGGCAATGCCGATCGCGCCGATGAAGCAGGCCGACCAGCCGGCTGCGAAAAGCTGTTCCGGGTTGGTGCCCGGCCGGGTGCTGCCGGGAGGCGAGAGCTTGATATCGAGCTGGCCGTCGTCGCTCTGCGAAGCGCCGTCGCGTCCGCCGGTGGTGCGGGTCTTGCCGGTATAGAGAACCTTGTCGATCTTGGTCATGGAACACTCCTTATTTGCGTCGCTATCAGCGACTGGCCGCGGTCCGCGGCCGGGTTGACGGAGTGTGGTTTGACCCGCTGATATTTCAGGCATGTTTCCGGATTCGGCCGAAATGTCACAAAACGTAGCATCCGGTATCCCAGACATTTTCCCATACAAAACATCGCGAAATTTTCCGGTGGCTCCAGCCATCACCGGATGGTGACCTCAGCCGCCAGCCCGCCGCCGGTGCGATTGTAGAGCCGGAGCGATCCCCCGATCTTGGCCGTCAGTTGCTGGGCGATCGCCAGACCGAGGCCGGTCCCGCCTGTCTCCCGGTTGCGGGATTGCTCGAGCCGGAAGAAAGGCTGCATGGCGGCTTCGAGCATGTCGTCCGGGATTCCCGGCCCGCGATCCATGACGGTGATGACGATATCGTCTGCCGCGCCGCGCCCGACGCTGATTTCGGCGGCGCCGGCAAATTTCAACGCATTGTCGATGAAGTTCGACAGGATGCGGCGAAGGGCATGCGGCTTGGTGAAAACAGCGCCTTGCACAAGCCCGACGACTGTGACCGCCTTCCCGATATCCTGGTAGTCGTAGGATATGCTGTCGATGAATGAGGCGAGATCGATGCGGGCGTTCTTTTCGCCGCTGCCGTGAGCGCTGCGCGCATAGGCTATGCCGTCCTGGACGAGGCGCTGGATCTCGCCGAGATCGTGCACCAGCTTGTCCTTCTCCGGCGAATCCTCGGCCATGTCGGCGCGCAGCCGCATGCGGGTGATGGGCGTCTGCAGGTCATGCGAAATGGCTGCAAGGATCTGAACGCGCTCTTCGAGATAGTGCGCGATCCTTTCCCGCATGGCGTTGAACGCCCTTGCGGCATGCGCGACCTCGCTCGGCCCAGTCTCGCTCAAGGCGGGACCGTCCTTGTTGTTGGGATCGAGCGCATCGGCGGCGGCGGCCAGCTCGCCGAGCGGCCGGATCGCCTGGCGAACCGCAAACCAGGCGCAGAGGACGAGGAGCGCCATCTGCACGGCGAAGACGTAGGGCAGCCAAGCGGCAATCGGCATGACGCCTTTCGGCGTGACGTCGATCGTCAGCGGGCTTCCATCGCTCAGCGTCAGATGCGCTTGCAACCGGCTCACCTCGCCCGGGATCCGTTCGATGCGGATCGGAAAGCGGTGCCCGACCGCCTCCTCTATCTTTCCCAGGATCTCCACCCCCTTGCTCGACGTGTCGGGCACGCCGGGAAGGCCAGGCCCGAGCACGAAGCTGTAATTGCCCCGGCCCAGCCGATCCACCAGATCGACGCGTTGGTCTGGCGCCAGCCGATCGAGAACGGCGATCGACGTTGCGACATCATGCTCCAGCGTGCCGAGCATCACAGCCTTGGCCGACATATAGCGCTCCATGTAGAGCACGCTGAAGGAGAGCCCGTAGGCAAAGGCCAAGCCGATCAAGAGGATGAGAAAGATCCGCGATCGCAGCGTGCTCGGCCACATCAGGCCGGACAAGATGGAAGTCGCCGCCCTCATTGCCGCGGCTCCGAGATTTCGACCGGAACCGAAAACACATAACCTTCGCTGCGCACCGTCTTGATATAGATCGGTTCGCGCGCATCATCCCCCAGCCGTTGCCGCAGTCGGCTGACCAGGAGATCGATCGAGCGATCGAAGAGTTCGGCGTCGCGGCCCTGTGTCAGACTCAGAAGCTGGTCGCGATTGAGCACCCGCTGCGGGTGGTCGATGAAGACGCGAAGCAGGCGGTATTCGGCGCCGCTCAGCGCAATCGCTGTCCCTTCCTTGTCGAGAAGGTGACGGGCGACCGTATCGAGACGCCAGTCGCCGAAGGTCAGCAATTGCCCCGCCTCGCTGATCTGCAAGTTTGGAGGCAGCATGCGCGTGCGCCGCAGCACCGCCTTGATCCGGGCGAGAAGCTCGCGTGCGGCAAAGGGCTTGGCCAGATAGTCGTCGGCGCCCATCTCCAGCCCGAGGATCCGGTCCATCTCGTCGGTGCGGGCCGTCAGCATCAGGATCGGGATCGCCTTGTGCCGGCCGGAGCGCAGTTCGCGGCACAGCACCAGCCCGTCGTCGCCGGGCATCATCACGTCGAGCACGATCAGGTCGACGGCATTGGCATCCAGAAAACTGCGCATCTGACGCCCGTCCGCGGCAACGCTTGTCCTCAGGCCGTTCTTCTGCAGATAGCCCGAGACAAGTTCGCGGATTTCGCGATCGTCGTCGACGATCAGGACGTGATCGACATGATCCATATTTGCTTATTCCTCAACGATATGGCCGCGCCCACCGCCTCGTTCATGATGTTGAGACGTCAGACGCGACCTACGCATATTCTGTCGACCCGGGCAACGAGGCTCGACAGCCTGTACCCCGATCAGAAGCGATCGACGTCGATGACCGCCTGCGCGAAAGCCTGCGGCGCCTCCTGCGGCAGATTATGGCCGATGCCGCCGCCGATGGTGCGGTGCTCGTACTTGCCGGAGAACTTTCCGGCATAGGCGGAGGGCTCGGGATGCGGCGCACCGTTTGCGTCGCCTTCCATCGTGATGGTCGGCACTGAGATCATCGGCAGGGCGGCGAGCGTCTTCTCATAGGTATCGTATTTCGCCTCGCCTTCGACGAGCCCCAGACGCCAGCGGTAATTATGGATGACGATCTCCACGTGATCGGGATTTTCGAAGGCGGCGGCGGATCGGTCGAAGGTCACGTCGTCGAAGTTCCACTTCGGCGAAGCCGTCTGCCAGATGAGCTTTGCGAAATCATGCCGGTTGGCCTCGTAGCCGAGACGTCCGCGTTCCGTGGCGAAATAGAACTGGTACCACCAGGCGAGTTCGGCCTTCGGCGGAAGCGGCTTCTTGTTGGCCTCCTGGCTGCCGATCAGGTAGCCGCTCACCGATACCATCGCCTTGCAGCGCTCCGGCCAGAGCGCGGCCATGATATTGGCCGTCCGCCCGCCCCAGTCGTAGCCGGCAATCACGGCCTTCTCGATCTCGAGCGCGTCGAGCAGGGCGATCATATCGGCGGCAAGCGCTGATGGCTGGCCATTGCGGGGCGTGTTGTCATCGAGAAACCGCGTCGTGCCGTAGCCGCGAAGATAAGGCACGATCACCCTGTAGCCGGCCGAAGCAAGCAGAGGCGCGACATCGACGAAGCTGTAGATGTCATAGGGCCAGCCATGAAGCAGCAGTACGACCGGGCCGTCCGCCTTCCCCGCTTCGGCATAACCGATGTCGAGCACGTCGGTTTTGATCTGCTTCAGCGCTTCAAATGACGTGTTGGTTCCGGCCTTCACATCAGGCAGAGAGGCGGCTGGCGCCGTTTGCGCAGCGGCGGTGCCCGCGACGCCGAATTCGACGGCCGCAAGCGCGATTGCCGTCATGCCGAAGAAGCGGCGGCGAGGAAGGTTGATTTGCTCTGACATCGGTCTCTCCTGTCGAATGAATTACACTGCTTAAAAGGCGTTCCGCTTGTATCACCCGTATGTCGCGCGCGGTCGGTTTTTGAAAGCGGATGTAGCTTTCGGCGGCCGGGATACATTCTGATACAATCGCCCTGCCCCGGCAAAGCATCGCGCCGGCTGCAACCGTTTTCGTCATCGCCGGCTGCCAGAGGCGCCGTTTGTATCGCTTTGTATCGGCCGCGCGCGGCCGCAATAGTTCGGTACATTTTCCCGCAAAACCGGACACACCGCGGATACGTCCACTGGACTACATCGCCGTCGTTCCTGGTTCAGGCCCATCGCCGTCCAGAGCCCGATCAATCGGTTTCAAAGGAAACGATGATGACACTTCTGATCATTGCCTATCTCGGAGGCGCGCTGACCATCCTCAGCCCCTGCATCCTCCCGATCCTCCCCTTCGTCTTCGCCCGTGCCGGACAACCCTTCGTCAGAAGCACGCTGCCGATGCTGGCGGGCATGGCCGCCACCTTCGCGCTTGTCGCCACGCTCGCCGCAGTGGGCGGCAGCTGGGCGATCCGCGCCAATGAATATGGCCGCCTGGCCGCGATCGTCCTGCTTGCGCTCTTCGGCGCAAGCCTGCTGTCGTCGCGCTTCGCAAGTACGCTTGCCCGGCCGATCGTCGACCTCGGAAACAATCTGGTGAACGCCAGCGGCGGCGGACGCACCGCGCCGACTGTCAAAAGCGCGCTCATCCTCGGCGTCGCCACCGGCCTGCTCTGGGCGCCCTGCGCCGGACCGATCCTCGGCCTCGTTCTCACAGGCGCCGCTTTGCAGGGCGCCAACCTGCAAACGACCTTCCTGTTGATCGCCTATGCCGCGGGTGCCGCGACCTCTCTTGCCGCCGCCCTGCTTGTCGGCGGAAAGATTTTCGCCGCCATGAAGCGTTCTCTCGGCCTCGGCGACCGGATCCGCCAGGTACTCGGCGCGGCCGTGCTGGCAGGCGTTGCCGTCATCGCACTCGGCCTTGACACCAGCCTGCTCGCCCGCCTCTCCTATGCCAGCACGGCATCCCTGGAACAGGCCGTACTCGACCGGCTGCATGCAAAGCCCCTCGGCGGCGCCTCGTCCGAAGTGGCGAGCAACGATGCCGTGATCGCCGCAGCCGATGTGAAGAAGCCGTTCCGCAGCGACTTGCCGGTCGAGGGCTATGCGCCTTCGCTCGACGGCGCGGTCGAGTGGTTGAACTCGAAGCCGCTGACCACGGAGCAGTTGCGCGGCAAGGTCGTGCTCGTCGATTTCTGGACCTATTCCTGCATCAACTGCATTCGCACCATTCCCTATGTCAGGGCCTGGGCGGAGAAATATGCCGATCAGGGCCTTGTCGTCATCGGCGTGCACGCCCCGGAATTTGCCTTCGAAAAGAAGATCGACAACGTCAAGAAGGCGGTCGGCGATTTCAAGATCGGCTATCCCGTCGCGATCGACAATGACTACAAAATCTGGCGCGCCTTCGAGAACAGCTACTGGCCTGCCGCCTACCTGATCGATGCCAAGGGCCAGATCCGCTACCAACATTTCGGCGAAGGCAACTATAGCAACACCGAGAAGGCCATCCAGGATCTGTTGCGCGAGGCCGGCAGTGAAATGTCGGCAAGCGCGACGGTTGCCCCCGACGCCAAGGGCGTAGAAGCCGGTCCTGATCTCAGCAATATCCGGTCGGGCGAGACCTATCTCGGCTACGAACAGGCCGCGAATTTCGCCTCTCCCGAAGGGCTGCAGGCAGATACGCCCCAGACCTATTCGATCGGCGAACCGGGCCTCAACGGATGGGGCCTGTCGGGAAGCTGGACTGTCGGCCGGGACCAGGCGACACTTGACCAGCCCGGCGGCGGCATCACCTATCGCTTCAGCGCCCGCGACCTGCATCTCGTTCTCGGGCCTGGCGACGACGGCAAACCGGTCCGCTTCCAGGTGAAGGTCGACGGCAAGGCTCCAGGCGCTGACCGCGGCTCAGACGTCGATGCCGATGGCAACGGTACGGTGACCGCGACAAGACTTTACCAGCTGGTGCGTCAGTCCGGCACCGTCGCGGCCCGTAACTTCGAAATCCGCTTCCTTGATCCCGGCGTCCAGGCCTACGCCTTCACGTTCGGCTGAACCCGAAACGCATCAATACCAATCCCAACCAAAGGAGTGATACCATGAACAGACGTCCCATTCTCATCGCAGCCCTTTCCCTTGCCGCCAGCGCAGTCGCATTTGCCGCCGAGGCTGCCCCGGTCAAGAACATCGTGATCGTCCATGGCGCACTCGCCGACGGCTCCGGATGGCGTGGGGTGACGGAGATCCTTCAGAAGCGCGGCTTCCAAGTCACGATCGTCCAAGAGCCCATCACTTCGCTCGACGATGATGTCGCCGCGACAAAGCGCGTTCTCGACCTCCAGGAAGGACCGAGCTTGCTCGTCGGGCATAGCTATGGCGGCATGGTGATCACGCAGGCCGGCAACGATCCCGCCGTCGCGGGCCTCGTCTATGTCGCGGCCTTCCAGCCCGACAAGGGCGAAAGCCTGCTGAGCCTCGCGAGCACGAAGCCCGCCGGCAGCATGGACATAAAGGAAACGAAGGACGGCAAGTACCTCTATCTCGATCCCGGCGCCTTTCCGGCCGATTTCGCAGCCGACCTTCCGAAAGCCGAGGTAGACTTCCTGGCAAGGTCGCAGGTCTTCGCCTCCAAGGAGGCCTTCTCCGCCAAGATCGCGGAACCGGCATGGCGGACCAAGCCCAGCTGGTCGATCGTCGCCACCCAGGACCGCGCCATCAACCCCGACCTGGAGCGCGACATGGCAAAACGCGCCGGCAGCCAGGTGACCGAAATCAAGGCCAGCCACGCCGTCTTCGCCTCTCAACCGGAAAAGGTCGCCGACATCATCGAAAAGGCTGCCCAAAAAGCCGGCGAGTAGAACCGCAAGACGGAGCTACGCTCCTTTCAGACCACCCAATAAAAGCAAACGGCGCCCCCAACAATAGAGGGGCGCCGTATCATTAGCGGTTCGAAGCCACCGGCCGGACAAGCGCCGTGACGCGGCGGATGGTGACGCGGCGGTTTTCCTGTTCGGGACCTGCCGTGTTGACCTTCAGATAGCGCTCGCCGTAGCCCTGCGTCGCCAGGTTCTCCGGCGGGATGCCGTAGACGTCTGTGAGCACATTGGCGACCGATTCCGCGCGCTGGTCGGAGAGAACCAGATTGCTCTGTTCGGAGCCGACGGCATCCGTATGACCCTCGATCAGGAAGGTCTCGCTCGGATCCTTCTTCAGCACCTGGCTGATCGCGTCGGCGACCTTGCGCAGCGTACGCGCCTGGGTCATCGGGATGTCGGCGCTGCCAGTGGCAAAGGTGATCGTGTCGAGGTCGATACGGCGCACCTTGTCGCGGATACGGGCCGAATACTTCACCTCGTCAAGCGAATAGACGCGCTCCACCGGCTCGACGGGCGGCTCGCTCAGGAACTCATAATAGTCCCGGTTCGGGTCACTGCGAGTGTCGATGATGTAGTCATCGAGCGGTACGCGCAGGCGCATCGGCGGCAGGTCGGCGCCCGGATCCTCGAAATAGTCGCGGTCAGGATCGTTGTAGAGTTCCGGCGAATAATAGAGCACGTCCTCGCGTCCGCGGGCATCGACGCGCGACCGCTGGATGATGTCGCCGTAACGGTTGCGGATCGTGACGATGCGATAGCCTTCCGGCCGCATGATCGTCTCGCGATAACGGTCGCCAGAAAGCTCTTCATAGGTCGGCCGTTCGCCATCGCGCAGGAACCGCCTGTCGTCGTCGCCGCGCACGATCACCTGATTGTTGTACTGGATGATCACGCGGTTGTCTTCGGTGTGGTTGTCGATGCGCACCTCGTTCGGACGGGTAAATTGCGGTCGCTCGTCGAGCCTCGTGCCCTTCTCGCTGGTCACCGCCTCGATCTTGACTGCGGGCGCCGCTACGCCACCGGTGACGGCCTGCGCCTCGGCATCGGACGTCGGCACCTTGAAGTCCTTGCTGTCGGCACGCTGTTTGTCGCGGTCGCGGCGGCCTTCGCGGCCCTTGCTGCGATCGGCATCCTTGTCGCTGTCGAGCACGGCGGCGCCATTCTGGACCGGCAGCACGACGGTCTCGCTGCTCTTGGCCGGATCTGCCGCGATCTGCTTACGGCGCTGAAGTTCTTCAGGCGAAACCTTCTCGGGCGCAGGAATAGCCTGCTCCACCTGCTGGCCGCCGCTGGCATTCGGCAGCGGCTGGGCAGTGTCAGTGGCCGGCGCAGCCGGCTGCACACCGGCGGGCTGTGTGCCGGCGGGCTGTTCGCCGGCAGGTTTTGCCGCCGTGCCTTCCTTGGGTTTCTCTACGGGTGCGGCTTCCGGGGTAGCAGCCTTGTCCTGGGTCGCCTTGTCTTGGGTCACCTTGTCTGCAGGCGCCACGGCCTCGCCAGCAGCCGGCTTTTTCTCGGCCGGCGCTTCGGCGGCAGGTTTTGCCTCCGGCTTGGCTTCGGGCTTGGCTTGCTCCTCGGTCGGCGTCACCGCCTCGGGAGCAGCAGTCTCGGCCTTGCCCTTGCCTTTGTCGCGCGGGCGCTGCTTGCCGCCTTCCGGTTTGGCTTCAGGTTTAGCCTGCTCGACCTGCGGCTGGACCTCTTTCGCGGCGGGCTGCTGTTCGGGCTGCGGCTGGGCCTCCTTCGCGGCAGGCTGCTGCTCGGGCTGCGGCTGCGCCTCCGGTTCGGCCTGCTGGGCCTCAGGCTTCTTGTGCTTCTTCGGCTTTTCCTGCGTTACCGGCTGCTCTTCCTGCTGTGGGGCGGCCTCAGGCTTTACCTCGGGCTGGGCCTCCTGTTTGACCTTCCGCTCGGGCTTGCTTTCAGGCTGCTCCACGGGCGCCGCCTTGGGTGCCTCAGCCTTAGGCGCCTCGACCTTGGGTGCCTCAGCCTTGGGTGCCTCGGCCTTCGGCGCTTCCGGCTCCGCCTTCGGCTCAGGCGCAGCGGGCTCCTTCCGCTCGGCTTTCGGCTTTTCCGCGGGCGCTTCCTTCTGCGCCGGCTGTTCGGCGGCAGGCGCCTTTTCGGCCGGGGCTTCCTCCTGCTCCTTGTGCTTTTTCTTCTTCAGCAGCTCTTCATCGGAAGGCGCATCCTGCGCCACTTCGGCTGGCGCATCTTGCGCCACCTCGAAGCTTCCCTGTTCGACTTGCCGCACGGCCGCAGCCTGCGTCTCAACGCCGCGCACGGCGGCCATCGCCGCTGCCGGCTGCAAAGCCAGCGAGAGGGAAAGCAGCGGAAAAGCCGCACTTGCGAACAATCTTGATTTCATGCCCATCGGGTATCCTCGATCCTGTTTGAGCTTCCTGAAGGCCAACAGGCCCCGGTTTCGCCCCTAGCTTTGCATTGAGGCGAAACGGCGAAATGGCAATCGCCAAACCGCCGATTTGTTCCCGTTCTAGGAATTCGGGGATTAACCTCGCGTGAATGTTGCAGTCTGCCGGCGTTCATCTCGCCCGCTGTTTGCACCGCAAATTGCGCGGGAATTTCTGTTGCAATTCCACCAAAAAAAGTTTGATTATCAAGGCAAGGCGGTGTTCGTCACCGTTGAACAGCAGCCGTCAGCCCAAGAGAAAAAAGCGCGACGGCTACCAACAGAGAGGATCCTCATGCACATCTCCACCCGTATCTTCGCGGCAGCCTCGCTCGCAGCGATGTCTCTCTTTGCCGGATCGGCCATGGCCGACGGCGAAAAATATGTGATCGGCACCGATTCGACCTATCCGCCCTTCGAATTCGTCGACGCGAGCGGCACGATCCAGGGCTTCGACATCGATATCACCAAGGCGCTCTGTGCCGAAATGAAGGCCGAATGCACTTTCGTCAGCACCGACTGGGACGGCATCATCCCGGCGCTCAACGCCAAGAAATTCGACATGATCGTCTCGTCCATGTCGATCACGCCTGAGCGTCTCAAGCTCGTCGACTTCTCCAACAAGTACTACAATACCCCGCCGGCCATCGCCGTGCCGAAGGACTCCAAGATCACTGACGTTGCCGGCCTCAAGGGCAAGGTGATCGGCGCGCAGACCTCCACGACGCATGCCAACTACGCCGAAAAGCACCTCGCCGACACCGAACTGAAGCTCTATCCCACGGCTGACGAATACAAGCTCGACGTTTCCAGCGGCCGTGTCGACGCCGTCATCGACGACGTCGTCGTTCTCTCCGAATGGGTCAAGTCCGATGCCGGCGCCTGCTGCAAGATCCTGACGACCCTGCCGGTCGACAAGGAAATCAACGGCAACGGCGCAGGCATCGCCATCCGCAAGGGTGACCCGCTGAAGGAAAAGCTCAACACAGCGATCGCCGCGATCCGCGCCAGCGGCGAGTACAAGAAGATCCAGGACAAGTACTTCGACTTCGACGTTTACGGCGAATAAGAAATTCGGTGTCTGGCCGATGAACGTAATGGCGGGAGGCTTGCTCTTCCGCCATTTTTGTCTGACAAAGGTGGCAAGATCAAAACGGCAAAAGCCGTGAGGGGAATTCTCGCATGGGCGGATTATTTTCCGCGCTTGGCTCCTTCTGGAGCTCACTTGTGCACATATTCGATCCGCTATGCGGACCCGTCGGCATCTTCACCTGGTTAGGTCAGTCGACGATTCTTGCCTGTGGCGACACCGGCTGGGGCGATGAGATCGCGGTCGGCCTTCAGATCACCGTATCGGTTGCGATCGTCACCCTGCCGATCGGCCTCGTCATCGGATTTCTGGTGGCGCTCGGCCAGCAATCGGAAGAAAAGTCGTTGCGCCTGGCGGCCGGCGTCTACACCACGATCTTTCGCGGGCTGCCGGAGCTTCTGACGCTCTTCATCATCTATTACGGCATGCAGATCCTCATCCAGAATCTGCTGGATTTCGCCGGCTATAGCGGTCCGCCGGTCGAAATCAACGCCTTCCTCGCCGGTGTCATCGCGCTGTCGGTCGTCTTTTCCGCCTATTGCTCGGAAGTGCTGCTCTCGGCCTTCCGCGCCATTCCCAAGGGACAATATGAAGCGGGACACGCGCTTGGCCTGCATCGCGGCCGCACGCTGCGCCTCATCGTTCTGCCCCAGCTCGTGCGAATTGCCCTGCCCGGTCTGACGAATCTCTGGATGGTGCTGCTGAAGGATACGTCCTATGTGTCGATCATCAGCCTTGCCGATATCCTGCGCCAGACCAGTGTCGCCGTGCGCGTGACCAAGGAACCCTTCTTCTTCTACGGTATCGCCTGCTGTCTCTATCTGGCGCTGGCCATCCTTTCCTCTTTCCTGCTCGTCTATGTCGACCGCTGGGCCAAGCGCTCGGAGGTCCGTCGATGAGCTATGCTGAAACATTGATCCCCCCGCAGCCGGCACCCCGTGCGGTGGCAAAGCCGATGACGGCCTCACGCCTCGCCGGCTATATATTCGTGGCCTTCTGGGCGCTGCTTGCCGCACTCCTGATCTACACCGTCATCAATGGCTGGGATCCGGAGAAATTCACCCGCTACGGGCCGCGTTATCTGCATGGCCTGTGGATGACGCTCAGCATTGTGGGCATTTCGGTCGTCTGCGGCGCCGTGCTGTCTCTGCCGCTCGCCATGGCGCGCATGTCGAAAAATCGCCTGCTGAACTGGCTGGCCTACGGCTACATCTATTTCTTCCGCGGCACGCCGCTGCTGGCCCAGCTCTTCCTGGTCTATTACGGCCTCGGTGCGTTCCGGCCGCAGCTGGAATCGGTCGGTGTCTGGTGGTTCTTCCGCGATGCCTGGTTTTGCGGCGTCTTCGCGATGACCATCAACACCGCGGCCTATCAGGCGGAAATCCTGCGCGGCGCCATCGAAAGCGTGCCGTATGGCCAGCGCGAGGCGGCCGATTCACTCGGCATCCACAGGATCATCGCTTTCCGCAAGATCATCCTGCCGCAGGCCTTCATCGTGGCGCTACGCCCCTATGGCAACGAAATCATCCTGCTCATCAAGGGCTCGGCGGTCGTTGCCATCATCACCGTGCTCGACCTGATGGGCGAGACGCGCTACGCCTTCTCCCGCACCTTCGACTACCAGACCTATCTCTGGGCGGCGATCTTCTACCTCTCGATCGTCGAGGCGCTGCGCCATCTCTGGGCCTGGATCGAGCGCCGCCTGACCCGGCACCTGAAACGCTGATGCACGACGCCCAAAAGCGTGTCACGGTTTTAGGATAATGGCATGCATTAAACAGCAGCCGGCTGGCAGCACTCGCCTAGCGATGCTGCCAAGCCATTGAAAACAAAAAGAATATATCCTTTGCAACGCATCTGTTAAGCTTCCGTTAACCACTCACATGTTTTCATTTCATGTAGCACTAATAAAAGCGCGAGTGGGAACGAGAAGAAGCTGAATACGATGCACAAGGACATGGAAAAGCAATTGCAGGGCTATGGGCTGACCACTGCCCAGATCCTCTACCACCTGCCGGACCACCCGGCGATTCTGCAGACCTACGTCTGGCAGGATTACGACCTCGCCCCGGACTTCCCGGAGATGCGCGGCTTCCTGAAGTTCTGGCAGGAAAAGCTCGACGGGCCGCTGCATTCGGTGCGCTACGTCCACCGCAAGCTGATCTCGGCAAGCGAGTGGCGGGCGCTGAAGGGCGAGTTCATCCTGCACTAGAAAGCGCTGGAGATGTCGTCCGAAAGCCGCTCACACTTTCCGGCATCAGGCTCTGATCAGACATGCGCTTCGCCGTGGCCGAATTCGCCTTCGTCACGATCCGGACGCAGGGCGAAACCGAGCATGCCGAGGTAGAAAGCGACGACGATTGCAATGACTGCAAGGCCGGGAAGCGGCCCGAGCACGGCATTGTCGATGACATAGGTCCATGAGTGCGCCTGCAGCGCCAGCACGCCCTCCGTCTGCAGTTTCGGCGTCGAGATCTTCAGGCACCAGGCGAGAAACAGGATGAAATACATCCAGCCGTAATTGCGTTTGAGCCGCCGGTGCATCGCTTCCGAATAGCTGAGAAGGAAGCGCGGATGGCGCAGACTGTTGGCGATCACCCCGGCCCATTCGCTGCCGGCGCCGGCGTCGGGCGCCAGGATCTGTGCGAAATAGCAGCGCTCGATCTGCCGGATGCGGGCACGATAGATATCGAAGAAGCGGTAGCGCCGTGCCTCGATCATCAAAAGCAGCGTCACCAGCATCATCCCGAACAAGAGCACGCCGTGATGTGAGCTCGGCGTCGACAACGACACCGAAAGCAACGCCGCCACCACGGTGATTGCCCAGTTGGACGTCCGGTCGATGCGGTCGCGCCAGCTCGTCATCCGTCCGAGTTCGCCGCGGTAATAATGAATGAGCGTATTGGTGACCTCGCTCGGCGTACCGGGTAGCAGCGAGGTTCGCGCGCCGTCGCTTTCCCGTGCCGATAGCATTCCATCTTGCTCCATTTTCATGGCTTTTCCTCCCTTCGTCTTCTTTTCAGCCATTCTGCGCCTGTCGCCACGCCATTGCAAAACATCGAAAGCCGCCTTAGAGCCATGCCCTGAAACAGAAGGACAATGGACGGCGATGGCAAAGAAGATCGACGAAGAAGCCCTTGGCGAAGCCTATAACCGGGCGCTGGCGCTTGAGAAATCAGGCGATGTCGACGCGGCGGTGGCAGCCTATGAGGAAGTCCTGGCAATCGATCCTGAAGATCACGGCGGTGCCGCCGTACGCATCGCCGCGATGGGCCGCGGCGAAACCCCGGTCAAGGCCCCCGACGCCTATGTCGAAACCCTGTTCGACCAGCATGCCGAGGTCTTCGAGGATGTGCTCGTCGAGCAGCTCGGCTATCACGTGCCGATGCTGGTGCGCCAGCGCCTGCAGGCGTTGAAACTCGGGCCGTTCAAGCGCCTGCTCGATCTCGGCTGCGGCACAGGCCTCACCGGCGGCGCACTGCGCGATCTCTGTGCTGATATGACCGGCATCGACATATCAGAGAAGATGGTCGAGATCGCCCATGAAAAGGACCTCTACGAGACGCTCTTCGTCGCCGAAGTCGAGGATTTCCTTGAGGACAACGACGAGGAAGCCTTCGACATCATCACCGCCACCGACGTGCTACCCTATCTCGGCGCGCTCGAACCGCTGTTCTTCGGCGCCGCCGAGAATCTGACGCCGGGCGGCCTCTTCATCTTCTCCTCCGAAACCCTGCCCGAGGAAAGTTTCGCCGGCCGCCCCTACATGGTCGGTCCGCACCAGCGTTTCGCCCATGCCGACGCTTATGTGAGGGAGCGCCTGGCGGCCACAGGTTTCGAACTCTTGGAGATATCGGATATCAACGTGCGCATGGAAGACGGCCAGCCGACGCCCGGCCATCTGGTTTTCGCCCGACACATCGGCTGACGCGATACTTGCGCATTTGGCGAAGTATTTGTTGCGTAATGTCGGCTGACCTGATACTTAGTTGATCGGTAAAGTTTTTCGCAACAAAAGAAAGGTCGCCTGATGTCGCTCGTGTTCTATGGGCATCCGCTTGCCTCTTTCTGCCACAAGGTGCTGATCGCGCTTTATGAAAACGCGACCCCTTTTGAAAATCGCATCGTCGATCTTTCCGACGAGACGTCGCGCGCCGACCTCTTCCGCTTCTGGCCGGTCGGCAAGATGCCGCTGCTCAGGGACGAGGCGCGCGACAGCACTATTCCCGAGACGTCGATCATCATCGAATATCTCGATCATTACTATCCCGGCCCCGTGCACCTGCTGCCGCTGGAAATCGATCGGGCCCTCCAGGTTCGCCTCTGGGACCGCTTCTTCGACCATTATGTCCAGGTGCCGATGCAGGCCCTCGTCAGCAATCGCCGGCGCCCTGACGGTACCGCGGACGAGATCGAAATAACGGCCTCCAGAACGACGCTCGCCACCGCCTATGCGATGATCGAAAAGCAGCTGGGTGAAAGCCCTTACATAACGGGCGAGGACTTCACTATGGCTGATTGCGCCGCGGCTCCCGCCCTCTTCTATGCCGAGACGCTTGTTCCGTTTTCTCCAGATCAGCCGACGCTCCGCGCCTATTACAACAGGCTGCTGGCGCGTCCATCCTTTGCAAGGGTGCTGGAGGAGGCCCGCCCCTATTTCAAGTTCTATCCCTACCATGAAAAGCTCCCCGCCCGCTTTCGGGATGCAGCGGAATGATCGAAAGCCAGGTGCATCTCGACCGCATGTTCCACGCGCTTTCCGACCGCAGCCGCCGCGGCATGATCGATCGGCTCGGCCGCGGCCCGGCCTCCGTCACCGAGCTTGCCGCGCCGCTCGCCGTTGCCCTGCCGACGGTGATGAAACATCTGCAGGTACTGGAGGAGAGCGGCCTCGTGCTCTCGGAAAAATCCGGGCGGGTGCGAACCTACCGCCTGCAGCAGGACGCGCTTGCTGCCGTCGAACGCTGGGTGGAGCAGCGAAAGACCCGCTGGACCGCCGCCTTCGACAGAATGGACCAACTTCTCGCCGATGAAACGGAGGCCCTTCCCGAATGACGATACGATCCGCCGAACATACGACCTTCGTCATCGAGCGCCGCCTGAAGGCGCCGGTGGCCCGCGTTTTCCGCGCATGGTCGATCCCCGAGTCCAAGCGCCAATGGTTCGCCTGCCACGGCGACTGGGCGTCGCTGGAATATGCGCTCGATTTTCGTCCCGGCGGCGCGGAGAAGAACTATGTCGCCGATACCGATGGACTGCTGCATGCCTATGATGCGCATTACATCGATATCGTGCCCGATTCCCGCATCATCTATGCCTATGAGATGAAGCTCGGCGAAACCCGCATATCCGCCTCGCTCGCCACCGTCGCCTTCAAAGCCGAACCCGGCGACGGCACCAGGATGGTCTTCACCGAGCAGGTGGTTTTCCTCGACGGCTACGCCGACAACGGCGCCCGCCTTCAAGGCACCGAGATCGGCCTGAATAATCTCGAACTTTTCCTTGAGCGCGAGACGAGCCCAATTCACTAGAGCCTTTCCGGGTTAGATTGAAGCATTCTGCCGGAGCAGGTTTTCGTCAGGGCAAAGGCGATTGGCGACGGGCATACCCCAAGGTACGTCCGAGCCGATCGCCTTTGCCCTGGCGGAAATATGCCCGGCCCTTCGGGTTGGCTGAAACGGGCCGCCTGATCGACCGGCCGGCTTGGCCGTAGAGCTGGGCTACGACGCGCGCCGGCCGGTCGACCATCCGACTCCGTTTGAGCCAACAGAATGCTTCAATCTAACCCGGAAAGGCTCTAGGCGATCTGGATCGCCTCAAGTACTGCCTGATTTCTTCCGCGAGCCGGCGCTCCGTGCAGACATGTTCAGCGCAACGGCGGCGCGAACGAGTGCTTTCAGCGCCTCCTCGTCGATTTTGTCACCCTGATGGAAATCAATGGCACGCCGGGTGTTGCCTTCGAGGCTGGAGTTGAAAAGGCCTGCGGGATCCTCGAGCGACGCTCCCTTGGCGAAGGTCAGCTTTACCGCACTCTTGTAGGTTTCGCCGGTACAAATGATGCCGGCGCGTTCCCACACCGGAACCCCGCGCCACTTCCATTCCTCGACGACATCAGGTTCGGCCTGCTTGATGAGCGTTCGGACACGCGCGAGCACTTCGCCGCGCCAATCGCCGAGTTCTTCGATCCTCGCATCGATCAGCCGAAAAGGTGAGGCCTCCTCGTTTTCTTCCCCGGTATCGTTGTTCTTCATGGTTGCCGTCGCCTTCTTCATCACTATCTCTCTCCCATCACTCGGCCTCGACACTCTCACATCCGTTCGCCGGGCAACTGGCTCGCCTGCTCAACCCAGGAGGCGATCTGCGCCTCGTCGAACGGATCGTCCTCGCGGATGTCAAGATAGCGCACTTCCTTCTGTTTGGAGGCACCCGGCGGCAGAGGATTGAGCGCCGCTCCCTTGAAGAAAGCCACCTTGACGTAGTTCGTGAAGCAATGGATGCCGAGGAACCAGCCCTGCCCTTCCATGCCATAGAAGGGCGAGTTCCATTTGACCGCCTTGGAGACCCCGGGCACGGTGTGGGTAATCAGCGCGTCGAGGCGGCGTCCGATATCGCTTTTCCAGCCCGGCATGGCGGAGATATAGGCCTGCACGGGAGCGTCGCCGTAACCTTTGGCTATTTCAGGGTTGCCTCCCGAAAGAAGGGTTGGCTCCGCAGCGGTCGGTTGGGCGGCAGTCTTCTTTGTAACCTTCCCCGCCGTCGTCGACGTTCGGCCCGCCATGGCGTTCACTCCTATCCACGCGTGCGTTCCACATCGCGCCGCTTCGTTACATAGGGCAGCACGAACATATAGAGACCGGTAACGAGAAGCAGGCCGAGCGGCAGCAGCGCCAAGAGCCCTACCCACACGGCCGATTTCTCCTGCACCATGGCGATGATATTGACTATAACGGCCACGGTAAAGGCAATGGACAGCCAACGGTGGATCTGCCGAAACCAGTTGTTCCAGTTCAATGCGACCTCCTCCTCAAAATGAGCCCAGACGACGGGCTGCCTGCTCAGAGTGCCCTCACACTGTCCGCGCCAGCACCTGTTCCAGCGTGTCGAAGAATTGCGGCCACCCGCTCCTCGCGCCGCCATAAGCCTGCCGCTGATCCGCCCGGAAGCCCGCCTGCTCCATGCGCAGATGCGTTCCTGTGCCCGTCGGCGTGAGCGTCCAGGTGACGACGGTTTCGAGGCCATAGGCGCCCCAGCTATAAGCAAGGGTCTTGTTGGGCTCGACCTCTAGAACGCGGCAGTCGACCGAGCCCCAGTCGGCGTTGAAGTTGAAGCGGTGGTCGACAGCCGGTTTGAAGTCGCTCTTCATCAGCCACTCCTGGATCAGGTGAGGCTGGGTAAGCGCCCGCCAGATCTTCTCGGCGGGAAAAAGCATCTCCCGTTCGATGATGACGGAACGTGTTTCGGTCGAGATATCACTCATTGATCCATCCTCTTCAGCAAATCTTCGAGAGCGTCGAAACGGCTTTGCCAAAAGCTCGCCATCTCGCTTGTCCAGTCGACGAGCGGCGCAAGCGCACCGAGCTGCGCGCTGTAATGCGTCTGGCGCCCTTCATGTCGGTCACGCACCAACCCAGCCTGCTTCAGGATCCCGAGATGCTTCGAGACAACAGGCTGCGAAACCCCGGCTCGCTCCGTCAGCGCCCCGACCGTCTTCTCCCCTTCCCGGCACAGCCGCTCGAAAAGGGCTCGCCGCGTGGGATCGGCAAGCGTTCTGAAGAGCATATCTTGAGCGTTCGACATCGAAATCCATAGCCATCCAACTATGGGTTAATCTATAGCCATCGAGCTATGGGTAAGTCAAGCCGAGAATACGTTCTGACCTTGGTCGGAGCATTGCCGAAGAGGAAATATGCGCTGATTGCGAGACACGATCTTAGGATTGAGCATAGCTCATCGGCTATACATCAATGCGCTCTCGCCTGCGTAGGCTCACGGCCTCTCAACACATAAAGATAGCCGGCTCATCTTCTGGGAATCTAAAATCGAATATTGGGGAATAGGGAAGTTATCCCCCTACCCGAGAGCATTCTCAGCAAGATGCCTCACCATCTGCTCATGCAACACCACAACGCCGGAAGCCGTAAGCGGCTTCCGGCGATATCGGGCTCTGCGCCTTTGCTCGAACTCAGGAGCCGGAGACGACTTTCAGATTGCCGCCATGGCTGCCGCCTGCGAAGACCGGTTTACTGCCAAACTCATTGTTGAAGGCTAGGCGCTGCTGTTCGCGGGTGATGCCGAGCTCGGGGAAGAGCAGTTCGGCGACGCGATAGGCCTCTTCCAGATGCGGATAGCCGGAGCCGATCACGGTGTCGATGCCGATCTCCTGATATTCGCGCAGACGCGCGGCCACCGTCTTCGGCGAACCCACAAGCGCCGTGCCCGCGCCGGCGCGCACTAGGCCGACGCCGGCCCAGAGATTTGGCGAGACCTCGAGCTTGTCGCGGCGCCCACCGTGAAGGGCGGCCATGCGTTTCTGGCCGACCGAGTCGGATTCGTGGACGAAGCGCTCCTGCGCCTCGCGGATCGTTTCGTCGTCGAGGTGACGGATCAGCCGCTCGGCAGCTTCCCATGCCTCCTCGTCGGTCTCACGCACGATGAAGTGCAGGCGGATACCGAAGGTCACTTCACGGCCGCGCTCGGCTGCGGTCTTGCGCACCTTGGTGATCTTCTCGGCCACCTGCGCCGGCGGTTCGCCCCAGGTCAGGTATTTGTCGACGCGGCCGACCGAGAAATCGATGCCGGCATCCGAGGAGCCGCCGAAATAGAGCGGTGGGCGCGGGTTCTGCACCGAGGGAAAGCCAAGGCGCGCATTGGTCGCCTTGATATATTTGCCGTCGAAACTCGCCGTACCCTTATCCAGCAACTCCTCGAAGACGGTGAAGAACTCCTCGGCATGGGCATAGCGCTCGTCGTGCTCGAGATGGATGCCGTCGCCGGCAAGCTCCGCCGGGCTGCCGCCGACGACGACGTTGAGCAAGAGGCGGCCGTTGGAAATCCGGTCGAGCGTCGTCGCAAGACGCGCATAATAGGCAGGCGATGCTGTGCCCGGGCGAATCGCGACCAGAAACTGCAGCTTCTCGGTCTTGGCCGCGAGCGCGGCGGCCGTCACGAAGGATTCCTCGCAGGCAACCCCCGTCGGCAGCAGCACGCCGGAATAGCCGAGCCGGTCGACGGCCTGGGCGATCTGCGTGAGATATCCGATCTCGGGCGCGCGGTTGAGTTCGGAGGAACCGAGATAGGTGCCATCGCCCGATGTCGGGATGAACCAAAGGAAATTGATGGGCTCGGATGTTGCGGTCATGGAAAACAGTCCTTTGCTGCGAAATTCGATAATCAGCTCGCGCGGCTGACACAGAACGTCCGCCCGCGCACCACCACCGCCCGCATGCTTGGGAGGATCGCGGTGGCGGCGGTGGAAAAGCCGGGGCTCTGTCTGGGCGTCAGCATCTGAAATATCCTGTCGATCGATGGCGGTTGGCCAACGCCCTCCGAAGCCGGTTCGATCACAGGAATACTGACATAGACTACCGATTATATCGATAATATCGATTTGCGATTATGGCCTGCTTCGAGGAATAATTTACCCCGTTCGACGCCGCGAGGGCTCTCCGCATGCCACCCCGTACAATCGGCCCTCTATCCCTCTTGGCGTTCGGCTGCCAGCCGCTCGCGAATGAAGGCGGGACCGCCTGCAAGACGTTTTGCAAGCAGACTCGAAGGATCGACCATGCGCCAATAGGGCGTGACAGTCGAAACCGGCTCCCCCTTCTCCAGCGCGCCGAAGGACAGTTCGGCGATCGCACGCAAATGCCGCTGCACGGTCACGGGGCAACAGGCATCCGCGCCATATTGGGCAGCGAGGCGGCGGCGGAGAATACCGGCGTCTGTGAAGACGCCCTCCGGCGCCGATCGGATCTGCTCTGAGACCATGTTCTGCGATGGGATGAGCATTGCCTGCATGCCGTTGCGGCCTTTGCACCGCGGCTTGATCGTCGGAATCTCACTCATGTCACCTCCCGGAAACATTGTGGCTTCTTGCCAATCTAAAGCATGTCTTGCAAAAATGTGCAGCGGTTTTGCGATCATGACATGCTCAAACCGGGGATCTAAAGCGTGGCAGGCGAATCTGAAGGGTCGCGACACGCCTGGGGCTCGGCCAGCAGCGGCAAACCTCATATGCTGCAATCGAAAGGAAGTCCGCCTTCTCGGGCTTTTCTGCTCCCACCGTTTCGGTTAATCCTCGGACTGCATTTGAGGAAAAGGATAGGACATATGGCAAAAGTCGCGTTCATCGGTCTCGGCGTCATGGGCTTTCCCATGGCGGGCCATCTGAAGACTAAGGGCGGCCACGATGTTACCGTCTACAACCGCACGGCCGATAAGGCCGCCGCATGGGCCGAGAAATTTTCCGGCAAATCCGCGCCCACCCCGGCCGAGGCCGCTGCCGGGGCTGATTTCGTCTTCGTCTGCGTCGGCAATGACGAAGATCTCCGATCGGTGACATCGGGTGAGGATGGCGCCCTGCACGGCATGAAGCCGGGTTCGGTCCTGATCGACAACACCACCGCGAGCGCCGAGGTCGCCCGCGAGCTTTATGCGGCGGCAAAGGAAAAAGGTATCGATTTCATCGACGCGCCCGTCTCCGGCGGACAGGCCGGCGCCGAAAACGGCATTCTGACCGTCATGTGCGGCGGCGACGAGGCCGTTTTCGAACGCGCGCGGCCGGTGATCGAGGCCTATGCCCGCATGGTCGGCCTGATGGGGCCTGCCGGTTCCGGCCAGCTCACCAAGATGGTCAACCAGATCTGCATCGCTGGCCTCGTCCAGGGACTTGCCGAGGCCTTGCATTTCGGCAAAAGCGCCGGCCTCGACATCGAGAGGGTCGTCGAGGTGATCTCCAAGGGTGCGGCCGGCTCCTGGCAGATGGAAAACCGCCACAAGACCATGAATGCCGGAAAATATGATTTCGGCTTCGCGGTCGACTGGATGCGCAAGGATCTCGGCATCGTGCTGACCGAGGCCCGCCGCAACGGCGCCAAGCTGCCGGTCACCGCACTTGTCGACCAGTTCTACGGCGACGTCCAGGCGATGGGCGGCAATCGCTGGGACACGTCCTCGCTGCTCGCGCGCCTCGAAAAATGATCGGCCCCTCCTCCAGCGCAGCCGAATTGATCGCGCATCTGCAAACGCTGCGCTCGGAGGAGAACGTCGCCGCCATGGCGCGTTTCGGTATCGTCACTTCAGGCGCTCTTGGCATCTCCAATCCCGATGTCAAGGCAGTGGCCAGGCGGGTGAAGAAAGATCACCTCAGGGCTAGAGAACTCTGGCAAAGCGACATCCGCGAGGCCCGTCTGCTCGCCCTCTTTACAACAGAGCCGAAGCGGCTGACGATGGAAGAAGCCCGCCATTGGGCCAATGATTTCAACTCCTGGGAGATTGTCGATTGCGCTGCCGATCTCTTCGTCGAGGCCGGGCTGGACGAGCTTATCCGGGAATTCGCAGCCGACGAACGCGAATTCGTCCGCCGCACCGCCTTCGCCATGATATCAGGCGCCGCCTTCCATCGGAAAAATGACCCCGATACTGCCAACCTCGCCTGGCTGCCGCTGATCGAAGCTCATTCCTGCGATCCTCGCAACTTCGTGCGCAAGGCGGTCAACTGGGCGCTGCGCAACATTGGCAAGCGCAACCGAGCCTGCCATGCACCGGCCTTGGCACTCGCAAAGAGTTTGGCGGAAAGCCACGATAAAACCGCCCGCTGGATCGGCAAGGATGCCGTCAGGGAGCTCGCCAGTGAAAAGCTTATGGAGCGACTGAAATAGGGAAAGCAATCTCCCCGGATTGCCGCATTCCCGATACGCCGTCCCTCTGGAAACTGGTCTGCCAAGCACGAAGGGCGAGGCTCCTCGCCCTAGAACGCAATGATTTTAGGCCGAGTCGGCCTAAAATCTGAATCCCGTTCTAAATTAAGGAGTTAGAGATGTCGCCCGAAAACCGCTTACACTTTTCGGCATCATGCCCTACCGTCAATGATGCCGGGATTTTTCGACCAGGAAATCGATGAGAACCCGCACGGCCGGCGGCATGCCCTTGGCCGTCGTGAAGACGATATAGAACTGGCTTTCCTCCGACTGCCACTCCGGCAGCACCCTTACCAGCTTGCCGGCCTGAAGATCGGCTTCACAGGCGCTTTCGAGCAGAAGCCCGAAACCGAGGCCGGCGCGAGCCGCATCGAGGATGGCCGTCATGCTGCGGCAGGTGAGCCGCGGCTGATGCCGGATCACCTGTTTGGCGCCGTTCGGACCGATCAATTCCCAGGTGTGAAACGACACCCATGACGTCATCGCCAGTGTCGGCAGATCGGCAAGATCATCAGCACAGCTCACGCCCCCGGCACGGTCGACGAGAGACGGGCTGGCGACAAGGATGCGCCGCGCACGGTCGAGCTTGCGCATCGTCAGACTGGTCTGCGTCTCCGGCTCGTTGGTCGCCCTCACCTCGAGATCGATGCGTTCATTGATGAGGTCGGCCCGCCGGTCGGAGCCGATGATCTGCAGCTTGATCTTCGGATAACGCTCCAGAAATTCGGGCAGGATGCCTCCGACGGAGATATCGACGAGGCCGAGCGGGCAACCCATCCGCACCACGCCTTGCGGGTCGGATTGGGCCTCGGTGACGATCGACTTGGCGCGATCGGCCTCTTGAAGGATGGTCTGGCATCTCTCGTAGAAAGCCTGGCCGATCTCAGTTACCCGGAAGTGACGTGTCGAGCGTTCGATGAGCCTTGCGCCAAGCCCTTCCTCGAGCCGGCTGACCCGCCTGCTCAGTTTCGAACGCGGTATCTTGAGATCGCGACTCGCGGAAGCAAAACCGCCGCTGGAGACGACAGCGGCGAAATAATAGTAGTCGTTGAGATCATCCATGAAAAACAAGCTGTCCGAGAGCAGAAATGAATGCCAACCCCTTCGAGGGTTGTATCGCCATCTCCAAAAAAGCTGTGATCACATTGTCGGCATTGCATTTTCTTTTCACGACGTGTTGCCGCAAAACCCGCCGATGTCGGATAAGAGATCACCGCCCCGCCTGCGCGGGAATTCATTCTGTCAATCAGTTCGCTTGAAAATTGAAAGCGCCGTGTCTCTGGAAAGAGATACGATACCGGCGTGCAATACGCAACGTGCCGGTTGGGCTCACGTGAAAAGGGTATTCAGAAAGTTACGCTGAAGACGACACGCCCAAAAACGCCGCAAGGACGGTCCGGCAGGGAAGACCGGACACGTCCCCGTAGCTGATCGGAGGTCACTCAGATCAGAAACTGATTGAGTGCTCCCGGTCCGAAGACCGGGAGCATCATTAACTGGATTAGAACGAACGCTGCAGACGGAAGTAGCCCGTCGTGGAATCGTCGCCATCATCCGGATCGAGGTACTGAACCGAAGCCTTGGCGTAGAAGTTGTCGACGATCTGGTAATCAACCGTCAGACCAACCTTCCAAGCGTCGCCGAGACCATCGTAGTCATCCGGAACAACCTTGCTGCCGCCGAAGTAGTTGCCGTAGTACTGAACGGCCGGGGTGATCTTGAGCTTGTCGGTTGCCTTGATTGCGTATTCGGCAGCAACAGCCCATTCAGCCGTGGAGTAGTAGGAGTTCGGGCCGGAAGAGTATACGCCGGCGAGGCCGAGCGTACCGGGACCGATGTCAACCGTGCCCATTGCACGAACAGCACCGTCTTCGTTGTCGGCGTCGTAACCGGCAGTGATCTGGTAGCTGAATGCACCAGCCTTGCCGCCGAGGCCAACAGCAACGCCGAAGTTGTTCGGGCCTTCGCCAGCCTTGTAAACGCCGTCTTCCAGTTCATCGACGCTGATGCCAGCGTAGAAGTCGCCGCTTTCGTACTGATAACGCAGCGAGTTGTGCAGCGTTACGACAGAGCCGATGTCGTCGGTTTCACCCGAAAGGCCATCGTCCCACCAGCTGTAGAACAGACCGGCGCGGAAGCCCGCGACGTCGAGGTAGGCAGAGTCGAGCTTGGCTTCCTGATCGGTGGCATTGTCAGCGTTGAACTGCATGACGATGACGCCGGTCAGCGGACCATACTCGGTGTCGCTCTTGGCCGTGAACTGAACCTGACCGCGGGTAACTGCATCCCAGTCAGAATCGCCGCCAACATCTTCGCCAATGTTGACCTGGAAACGGATGTAGCCTTCGATCTTGAGGCAGGTTTCGGTGCCCGGGATGTAGAAGTAGCCGGTGCCGTAAGCGTCGCAGACGCGAACATATTCAACCGGTTCCGGCTCGGCAGCAACGATAGCGTCAGCTGCAAGAACCGGCGTCGATGCAGCAAATGCTGCTGCTGATGCTAGCAAAACCATTCTGATGTTCATTTACCAATCCATTCCTTTGTCGATCGGGGCTGATTTCCCATCGGGTAGTCGATTTGAAGCGGCCCAGTTTGAACAGCCATCTCGGCGTGCGGATCGATCGAACCGCCAAATCGTCATCACATACAAGGCGCGATTAAGCAATTCTTGATACACGCCAGACGGGCCTCCTCAGGCAACTTTACCCGACGGCGTGATTTTTATACAACAATATCAGAGAGTTAGGCAGAAAACACGACAAACGGCTCCGCGACGGAAATCCTCCATCGCAAGCCGCAACCACTACACCCATCTATCGAATTCTTCACCGTTCGAACCCTACCGAACACATTGGTGAAGGCATAAACTCTACCGCCGGCTAATAAACACAAGCAAGACGGCGGTTTGGAACATGGAGTTCTAATTTCGGTACCAATGAGACGAAATGATGACATAGCGCCCACTGGTTCCACGCAACATACGCCCGCAATTGTTATCAGGCTATATATTTTTCCGGGATTTCGCCGCGATTGGCGCATTTTTTTGCTGTTTTTGGGGTTTTTCTGGAGCGAGGTGACATATTTCACCCCTCAGCGCGGCCAAGTCGGCGGCATTCCCGCTTGTCATGGGAATGCCGCAGGCGATGCGACTCTTCGTCCGATCGTGCTCTCACGCACCTGGGCAAGCAGGCCGCACGTCGAGACTCAGTCCTCGTTGGACTTGGCGTTTTCCCGTGCGGTCAGCAGACCGCACGCGTGACGTCAGTCTTCGTTAGACTTGGCATTCTCAAGGATCATGTAGTCGAGCGGCAACTGAGTCGAATACTTGATCTGCTCCATTGCAAAGGCGGAGGAGACATCGCGAATCTCGATCTTGGCGATCATCCGCTTGTAGAAGGCATCATAGGCGGCGATGTCCGGCACGACGACTCGCAGGAGATAATCGACATCGCCGCTCATCCGGTAGAATTCGACCACTTCGGGGAATTCGGCGACCACCTCGGAAAAGCGCCGCAGCCATTCGATCGAATGGGTCGCCGTGCGAATCGACACGAAAACAGTGACCTTGGTGTTGACCTTCTCCGGATCGAGGATAGCGACTCGACGCTTGATAACGCCGTCTTCCTCCATCTTCTGGATGCGCCGCCAGCACGGCGTCGTCGAAAGCCCGACTTTCTTGGCGAGATCGGCAACGGCAAGGGTCGAGTCTTCTTGCAGCAGACGTAGTATTTTGCGGTCGAGGCGGTCCATGCGCACAACAGTCCTTTCGAATTATTTTTCTTTGTATAACGCGATTCCGCACGACGAAAAGAATTTTGTTTCAGAAAAGCAGCATTCTTGTGCGTTCCCGCAAGACCGGGAGCAACTCTTCCTCAAACCACGGATTACGCTTCAGCCAGCCGCTGTTGCGCCAGCTCGGATGCGGCAGCGGCAGCACCGCCGGCGATCGGTTGGAAAGAAGGCTCGCGCGCCATGCCCGCACCGTCTCCGTCATGTTGTCCCGCCTGGCGTCAGCCATATGCCAGGCCTGCGCATATTGGCCGATGACCAGCACCAGCTCGATCTGCGGCATGGCCGAGATCACCCTTTGCCGCCAGAACGGCGCACATTCGCGCCGCGGCGGCAGGTCCGCGCCCTTGTCGTCGTAGCCGGGAAAGCAGAAGCCCATCGGCACAATGGCGAATCGGTCGCGGTCGTAGAAGCTTGCCCTGTCAACGCCGAGCCATGACCGCAACCGGTCGCCGGAAGCGTCGTCGAACGGCAGGCCGCTCTCATGCACCCGAAGTCCCGGCGCCTGCCCGGCGATCAGGATGCGCGCACGCGACGAGATCACGGCCACCGGCCGCGGCTCATGCGGCAGTCGATCCTCTGGGCCTCTTGCCGGCGCGTCACGACAGATGCGGCATAAGGCGATCTCCTGCCGCAGCGCCTCCAGCATGGCTTCGTCGATCATGTCTCTACTCCCATCCGGCAACCTGCCTGAGGAAGCGCAGGGTGCGGTCGAAACCGGAACCAGCGCGCGCATTGTCGCGCACATCACGCGGCCGCTCGAAAGTTCCGGCCCAAAGCCCTGCTTTCGCAGCCCTCGCCTCGGCCTCCTCCTTGCCATATCCACCATAGGAGATGGCCATACCCCGGCGCACCATGGCGGCATTAATGTCCTCTCCCGTCCCGCTCCGGCAGACGACGAGCAACCTGTCGTAGCGGTCGCGCTGGCTGCCCTCACATAATGTTCCCGATGCCAGCACCATGCCCTGGAGCGCCTCGCGCGCCACCCGCCCGCAGGCCCAGGTCATCCCGTCCCGCTCGCAGCTCTGGTGGAGCTCCGGCGCATCGATGCCTTCGAGGCGCAAACGATCTGTTCCCAATGTCAGGCTGTCTCCATCGGCCGCGCGGAAGGCGCCGGCGTGCTCGATTTTATCAGCATCGTTGAGCTTGGCGGCGATCAGCGCGACGAGCGCCAGCAAGGCAAAGGCGGTCACGCCGTCGCGAATCAGGCGCAGGCCCCGTGTCACGCTTTTGCCTCCTTAAAAAACAAATCCTTGGCAAAGATGGCAAACATCTTCTTAAGAATTGTCGGTTAAGCTCTTATCCACCCTGGGATGAAGTTTCAACGTGCACATGAGTACCGGCGTAAGCACATCGACCGACAAGATTATCGTCGACAAGTCGCGCAGCCACCGCAACAAGGCCGTTTCCAAGGCTGTGCGGCAGACGCGCGAACGTCTTCAGTCTGGTCATGCGTCCAATTCCTCCTTCGACCGCGATGTACTTAAAATGTACGTGACGTCAGTGCTGCAGGGCGCGACGATCATGCCGCTCTTTGTCGTCATCATCACCGCGCTCGGCGTTTACTTCACCCAGAACACGCAATTGCTCTTCTGGGCGCTGCTGACGCTCACCTGCCACACCGGCAATATCCTGCTCGCGCGGCGCGCCCGCAGGCAGGAAATCACCGCCGAAAGCGCCCGCAGATGGCGCCGCCTGCTGCTCGCCGGCCAGTTCCTGCTCGGCTGCTGCTGGGCGATCTTTGCGCTGCAGGGCTGCGACACCTGCGAGCCGTCGAGCTTCATTCTTTATAAGGGCGCGACGCTGCTGATCGCGCTCTCCGTCACGGCGATGTCGAACTTCATGCTGACGCCGTCCGTGCTTGTCGCCTTCGCGCCGGCGGTTCTGGCGCTCGGCGCCAAGAGCGGCCTGTCGCGCGACCTTCTCGAAATCAGCCTGACGGCTGTTTTCACCACCACCGTCGTCTTCTTCAGCTATATCAGCGACCGGCTCTTCAAGTCGAACCTCATGATCCTCTCCTACCAGTCGGAAAAGGACGATCTGATCGCCGAGCTGGAAGTGGCGAAATCCATGTCCGACGAGGCCCGGCGCCGTGCCGAAGAGGCAAACCTCGCCAAATCCCGCTTCCTCGCCTCCATGTCACACGAGCTGAGGACCCCGCTCAACGCCATCCTCGGTTTCTCCGAAGTAATGTCGGCCGAAGTGTTGGGGCCGCTCGCCAATCCGACCTACAAAGAATATGCCGGCGATATTCATCGCTCCGGCCAACATCTGCTCGATCTCATCAACGAGATCCTCGATCTCTCGCGCATCGAAGCCGGTAAATACGAGCTGAGCGAGGAAGCGATCTCGCTTCTCGATATCACCGAGGATTGCATCGGCATGGTCCAGCTGCGCGCCCGCGCCAAGAACATTGCCATATCGGATCAGTTCGAGCGGCAATTGCCGGCCATCTGGGCGGACGAGAAATCCATGCGCCAGGTGGTGCTCAATCTCCTCTCCAATGCCGTCAAGTTCACGCCGCAGGGCGGGGAGATCCATGTCAAGGTCGGCTGGACCGCCGGCGGCGGACAATATATCTCCATCAAGGACAACGGCCCCGGCATTCCGGAAGACGAGATTCCCGTGGTGCTGTCGGCCTTCGGTCAGGGCTCGATTGCCATCAAGAGCGCCGAACAGGGCACGGGCCTCGGCCTGCCGATCGTCCAGGCGATCCTTGCTAAGCATGACGGGCAATTTCTGCTGAAATCGAAGCTGCGCGAAGGCACCGAAGTCATTGCCATCCTGCCAGCGAAGCGTGTGCTCCAGAGCCTGCCAGCAGTGGAAGAAGCACACGCGGTCGCTCGCAAGCGCCGGAGCTTTGCCTGATTCAGCTACAGCATGATGCCGAAAAGTGTGAGCGGTTTTCGGACAACATCATGCGGTTCCAAAGAACAGATGCTTGCCGAGAACGAAGCCGAGATAGAGGCAACAGGCGGCAATCATGCAGGTCACCGCGAAGGAGCCGAGATCCTTGGCATGTTTGCCAACGATTGAAATCTCCGGCGAAATCCGGTCGATCACCTCTTCGACGGCGGTATTCATCGCCTCCATCGAAAACAGCCCGAGAAACAGGAGCACCGCGACGACGATCTCGCCGGCACTCGCACCCACCAGCGCCAGCGCCGCGAGCGAAACGACGAAAAAGCCAAGCTCCTGGCGGAAGGCCGCCTCTTTCAGCACGCGCAGGAAGCCTGCCCAGGAATAGCTGGTAGCGGCGATGAAATGCCGAAGTCCGGTCTCTTTCGTCACCGCAGGCTTCGTCAAGACGCCCCTCTCCTCTTTGATGAGCGAATACGCAAATACAAAATCAGACTAAGCGGCGCAAGTCGCGATCGCCGCGGTCGGCGTAAGCCGATCCGCCCGCGTTCTCCGCAGCCCGCCCAGCAGCTCTCAATGCTTGTTGGCCACACCCGCCTGGGCAAATGTCGCCATGCCGGAATGACAAGCGGCAGCTGCCTTGACGATGCCGGCAGCCAGCGCCGCCCCGGTGCCTTCGCCGAGCCGCATGCCGAGCGCCAGTAACGGCGTCTTGCCGAGCATCTCGATCGAGCGCAGATGCGCGGGTTCCGCGGAGACGTGGCCGATCAGACAATGGTCGAGCGCCGATGGATTGGCGGCTTTCAGGATCGCGGCTGCCGCAGTTGCGACGTAGCCGTCGATCAGCACCGGAATGCGTTCCATGCGCGCGGCGAGGATGGCGCCAGCCATTGCCGCGATCTCGCGGCCGCCGAGCCGGCGCATGATTTCGAGCGGATCGTCGAGATGGTCGCTGTGCAGCTCCACCGCTCTTTCCACTGCCGCGATCTTGCGCTCCAGCATCTCGCCTTCCGAGCCGGTGCCGGGGCCGACCCAGTCACGCGCCGACCCGCCGTAGAGCGCATAGTTGATCGCCGCGGCGATCGTCGTATTGCCGATGCCCATCTCGCCGATGCAGAGCAGGTCGGTGCCGCCGGCGATCGCCTCCATGCCGAAGGCCATGGTCGCGGCGCAATCGCGCTCGGAAAGCGCTGCCTCTTCGGTGATATCGCCTGTGGGATAATCGAGCGCCAGATCGAAAACCTTCAGTCCGAGATCGTAGGCGACGCAGATCTGATTGATCGCAGCACCGCCAGCCGCGAAGTTTTCGACCATCTGCTGCGTAACAGCGGGCGGAAAGGGCGTGATGCCCTGCTTGGTGACGCCGTGATTGCCGGCGAAGATCGCCACAAGCGGCCGGTTGACGGCAGGTGTGCGGCCTGTCCAGGCGGCGAGCCAGAAGGCGATTTCCTCAAGCCGTCCGAGCGCGCCCGGCGGCTTGGTCAGTTGCGCGTCGCGTTCGCGCGCGGCCACCAGCGCTCGGGCATCCGGCCCCGGCAGGTCGCGGAGCAGGGTACGGAAATCATCGAACGGCAGGCCTGAAACGCTCATCTGTGCGGTTTTCCTATGAATCCAGGTGTTCTTGTTTTCACGCAAACCACTTGTTTGCGTCGCGCAAATCGGCTTCTTTGCGGTGGCAACTCTCTTAAAGCGGCCGGACGAGGCGAACAACACCAAAAGCGCCGCCGCGACCATAAGCCGAGGCCTCCGGCAGAACGAAGCAGAATGAAGATCAAGGACCATGCGGTTGATACCGCCCGCGCCGTCGCCTTCCTGAGCCGCATTCCCATGCCGCAGTCGCTGTTTACGGGCTATGACGGCAGGCTTGGCCGGCTGGTGCGCAACTTTCCTTTCGCCGGCATCGTTATCGGCGTTGCCCCCGGCCTCGCCCTCCTCCTGCTTTTGGGCCTGCGTGCCGATCCGCTGATGGCGGCGCTGATCGCGCTATCCATCCAGGCCCTCGTCACCGGTGCGCTGCACGAGGACGGCCTTGCCGATACGGCCGACGGCATCGGCGGCGGCAAGAGCGGCGAGCAGGCCCTCATCATCATGAAGGACAGCCGGATCGGCACCTATGGCGCGATAGCGCTGATCCTCTCCTTCGCGATCCGCGCCGCCGCGCTTTCTGCCCTCGCCCGCCACTCCTCGCCCCTCGCCGCAGCCCTCGCCGTCCCGGCCGTCGCGGCGCTGAGCCGCGGCGCCATCGCCTGGCACTGGCAGCGGTTGCCGGCGGCAAAGCTCGATGGCGTGGCCGCCTCGACGGGCCAGCCGGACGAGGCGGCGATGCAGTTTGCGCTCGTTGCAGCTTGCCTCCTCGCAGCGCTCCTTATCGGGCCGGCATTCGGCCTGCGGCCGCTCGTCGCAAGCCTGCTCGCCACCGGCATCGCAGCGGTTGCCTTCACAGCCTTCATCCGCCGCAAGCTTGCCGGCCACACCGGCGACACTCTCGGCGCGACGCAGCAGATTTGCGAGATCGCCGCCGTCTGCGCCCTTGCCACAGCTCGTTGAAACTCCGATATGTCCTTCATGCAAACACCGTGCATTCACGTCTGCTCCATGGATCTCATCTCCGGATTTTGCGCCGGATGCGGACGGACTCTCCAGGAAATCGGCGCCTGGATGAGCTTTTCCGACGCCGAGCGCCAGCGGATTATGACGCTACTGCCGGCAAGGCTGGCAGGCGCGGTCACGGTGTCAAACCACGCAAAGGCGAATTTCGCCGGCGGGCCGGAGCGGCTGTTATGATCCGTCTCATCATCCTTCTCGCCGTGATCGGCATCGGCCTCACCGCGCTGATCGTCAACAATGACAGCGGCCGTATCCTCGGCCTGCGGAGCGACGAGTTCGGCCGCGCCGTCTATCTGCTGCCGATCGCGCTGATGCTGTCGGCCGGCATCTGGGGAAGCCGGCGCAACGTCGGTGAGACAATGCGCCAGATGATGATCTGGCTGGTCATCATCCTCGCCCTCGTCACCGTCTACCTCTACCGCCAGGAGGCGCTCGGCGTCGGCAACCGGCTGCTTGCCGGCCTCGTTCCCGGCCGGGCCGTCGTCGTCAACACAAGCGAGGGCGGCCAGGAAATCATCCTCCACAAGCTGCTGAACGGCCATTTCGAAGCCGACGTTAGCGTCAATGGCCAGACGATCGAAATGCTCGTCGACACCGGCTCGAGTATGGTGGCACTCTCACAGGAGGACGCCAAGCGGATCGGCATCGACCTCTCCCGCCTCACCTATTCCATGACCGTGATGACCGCCAATGGTCGCGGCCGCGCAGCTCCCGTCACGCTCGACCAGGTGGCGATCGGCCCGATCGTCCGCAACAATGTTGCAGCCAGCGTTGCCGAGGACGGCAGGCTCGACCAGAGCCTGCTCGGTATGAGCTTCCTGGAAACCCTCGGCTCCCTGCAGATGCAGACTGACGAACTCCGCATTCGCGATTGAGGCCGCCCGCCTCACCCGCTTTCGGCAGGTTCTCCGTGAGGAAGCCGGCTCGTAAGCCGCCGGTCGACAAGAGCTGTGAAAAGTGCTGCCGACAAGGCAAGCGATGCCGATGTCAGCAACATCAGGAAAAGACTGGGAATTGCGCTCGCCTCCCGCAGATACAATCCCGCGATCGAGGCGATCAACGCCCCGCCGGCGATCGACATCGCCGCGGCAAGGCCCGCAGCGGTGCCTGCGAGATTGGCGCGAACGGACATGACGCCCAGATTGGCGGCGGGAAAGGTCAATCCGTTGCCAATGCCGATGAAGATGCACGGCCCGAAAAACGCCAGGACATGCGTGACGCCTGACATCGAGAGCAACAGCCCCAGCAACAGACCCATGCACGTCGATAGGCGCGCAATGACGAGGGTCGTGCCGAGCGATTTGCCGGTGAAACGAGCAGCGAGATAGCTGCCCAGAATGAACCCCGCGGGAACCATTCCCATGAAGAAGCCCAGTTTCGCACTGGATCCGCCGAGCGAACTGCCAACGGCCAACCAAGCGCCTCCGAGGAAGATATAAAGCGTGCCCGTTGAACAGGCCATGCACAGGGCATAACCCCAGAACCGCGTCGAACTCAGCAGCTGCGCATAGGAGGCGAAGTAGTCGCCTCGCGGCTTTGGTATATTCCCGGATGTTTCATTCAACTCGCGCATGGATATGGCGAGGATGGCGGCGCCGAGCAACGCAAGGCTAACGAAGATCGCCCGCCACCCGAACATTTCGTCCAGAACACCGCCGAAGGTGGGACCGAGCATGGGGGCAATCGCCCATCCCATGGCGGCGTAGCCGATCCTGCTGGCAGCCTGGCGTTCGCCCGCCGTCTCCTTGATAACGACGAGAGCAACACAGAAGCAGGCCGCGATAGGGGCTTGCATCACGCGAAACAGAAGGAAAATGCCGATATTGGGCGCAAGGGCGCAACCGATGGAGGCGACGATGAAAATCGAGACGGCTGTCAGCGCGACCGGTCTGCGCCCATATCGATCCGACATAGCGCCCGCGATGATTTCCGTCAGGGCGCTGACGATCGCATAGCCCGCAATCGAAAGGTTGACGAGTGCGAAATCGGCCCGGAATGCGGCCGCGATGTTTGGCAGCGCGGGCAGATATATGTTGACCGGCAGCACGGAGAGTGCGGTCAGCAGAAGGAGAATCGAGCGTCGGGGAGCCGCCGTCGAAGGCGCGGCCGCTTCCCCGGTCATGCGGCCGGCAGAAGTCTGAACGGAATTATCGCGAGTCATGATCTTGCCCGTCTTGTCAGCGAGATGGTGTGGGAAATCCGACGGGGGCGAAGCGCAAATTCAGGGCACAAAAAAAGCCCCGTCAGGAGCTTGATAGACCGCGCATGGGGCTGTTCGCCGGATGGTTACACCATCCTGCCCATGCGCCCTATCACCACGACAAGAACCATTGCGATCTTCATGACTGCCACAGCTAGACGGATATCTCCATCTCGTCAACGTGCGGTTTCAGCGCCGATCGCAATACAAGTCAACCAGTCAAGCTGTGGGGATGTCGGCGCGATACGCGCTTTACGGCAGCTCGACATGGTCAAGCTCGCCGCCGGCACCCTCCTCATCCTGTCGGGTGCCCTCTTGGTCAGCAGTGCCTGACGGAATGCGCATGGCTGGCTGAACGTCAGGCTGTCCGCCTGTCGAGCAGGGTGCAAAGTGCACGAGACAGTCCCACAGGAGTTTGTGGCGATGGTTGCACGGCCTTTGAATGGCCGGCGCTTCTGCCCATTTCGACAGCCTTCCTGATCGCGATGCGGTGCGGATCGAGAACAGGAACCTCGGATGTCGCGATCACCTCCGGAAGGATTCCGATCAGCCCTGCCCCGCCAAGTACAATTCGGCTGGCTCCGATCTCCGCAGCCGTTGCGGCAAGAAACCTCGCGATTGAGCGACCGTCATCGAGATGCTCGACGGATCGCATGCCTGCGATTTTATCGCTGATCCCAAGCCGCTGAACCAATTCCCCCAGCATTTCGCACCACAGGCTTCCCTTTGTGGCAACGAGCGTCGTGCCCGGCTCCGCTGCGGCAGCCCGCAGTCCTGCTTCGGCGAAACCGACGACCGGAAGGCCGGTCAGCTCGCAGAGCGCCTCCCTTCCGGGGTCACCGAAGCAGGCCAAAAGAATGGCATCGGGTGTGAATTGATCGACGATGAATTTGGCGGCCGCGTCGAGAACGGCGTGGGCGGCGATCGCAACCCCGCTTCGCGTCGAGATATAGTCGAACCCAAAGTCTGAAGTAACGACGTGGACCTCGGCGTTCGCACCGACCTCGTCTCGCACGAGAGCGTCGATTTTCTGGCTGACGCGTGTCGACGTGTTTGGATTAATCACAAGCAAACGGGCCATTGAACCCTTCATGTTTATTCCGGGAATGAGCGGTGAGTTATCGCGCTACAGGGACCTGAGCGCGCTTGTCATCCGTTCCAGCGCTTGTGTAAGAACCGATCGCGGGCAACCCACATTGAGGCGAATGAAGCCCTCTCCACCGGGTCCATAGACACGCCCATCATAGAGATTGACACCTGCCCGCTCGACGAAGAAGCGGTGCACCCCGTCCACTCTCGCATCCAGTTCCCGTGCATCCAGCCACACAAGGAAGGAAGCGTCCGGCCGCATCGGAAGGACACCTGGCAGTGCACTTGCCGCAACGTCGCATACGAGGCGCACGTTCTCGCGCACATAGGGGGTCAGGGCGTCAAGCCATTGGTCGCCCGACGTGTATGCGATCTCCAGGGCCAGTCGCCCGAAGTAGTTCGCGTTCAGCATGAACGATGCCTGCATCACCTGAAACAATTCTTCGCGACGTTTCGGATCGGCAACGGAAAGCGTCGCGGCCGGCACGCCGGCCAGATTGAATGTTTTGGTGGGGGCCGTGCAGATGAAGGATCTCGCCGCCGCACCATCGCTGATCGAGGAGTAGACAATGTGCGGTCGTTCGTTCAGTCGAATATCGCAATGAATGTCGTCGGAGATGACCAGAATGCCGTATCGCTCGCAGAGAGCGTCGAGGCTCTGGAGTTCCTCTCGCGTCCAGGCCTTCCCTGCCGGATTATGCGGGTTGCACAGCAGGAATGCCCGTGCGCCGCTTGCGGCCTGGCGTTCAAAATCGTCCAGGTCCAGTTCATAGGCGCCGTTCACAAGCCTGAGGCGGTTGATAAGCAGGTTCCTGCCATTATCCCTGATGACCTGGAAATATGGCGAATAGACCGGAGCCTGCACGATCACGCCGTCGCCGGATTGTGTAAATGTGCGCAGAATAGCCGCTACCGAGGGCATGATTGCCGGGGCAGGAAGGAGCGTTTCAACACCCACGCTCCAACCATGACGTCGCTCGAACCACGATTTTACGATTTCATAGTGGTGCGGGTCACGCTTGGTATAGCCGTAGATCCCATGGTCGACGGCCTCCCGAAGCCGCGCAATCACCGGCTCCGGTGCGCGGAAATCCATATCGGCCGTCCATAAAGACACCAATCCATCGCCTTCCACGCGGGGAGAAAACTCGTCCCATTGGTTGGCCCATTTCGCAGATCCGAACTGGCTGCGATCATGGATGGCGTCAAAGCTCCGCTCTTCCGCGGCCAGCTTCCCGGCCGCCGGTACACTTGTCTGAGAATATGTCATTGCTTCAGTTTCCTAGTAGAAATTCACCGTGAACCACCTGCGAGCAGGCAGCCTGCACCGCAGGATCCGCTGCAAGAATTGCTGCGCTCGCTCTCGACGGTTCTGACCCCGCCGGCCGGCGCGTGTTTTGGGTTGTTCAACATCGACATGTCCTATGATTTGTGACCGCGCGCGAGGTGACGTTCCACCGAATGGGAGTACCGGGACATCCCAAAGCAGAAGATCCAGTAGAGGATCGCGGCGAACAGATAACCGGTTGACGAGATGGTTGGGCCGGCCCAGTTTGGATCGATACGGGCGGTTTCGACCGCGCGCAGAAAGTCCGCGATGCCGACGATCGCAACGAGCGTCGTATCCTTGAAAAGTCCGATGAACGTCGAAACGATGCCGGGAATGACGATCGTGAGCGCTTGGGGCAGGATTATGAGCCTCATCATCGTGAAATATCCGATGCCGAGGGCCTGAGCTCCTTCATATTGCCCTTTGGGCATGGCCTGCAGTCCGGCGCGAACCACTTCCGCCATGTAAGCCGCCGAGAATAGCGCCGTGCCGATCATTGGCCGCAGAAGTCTGTCCGGCGTCAGCGCCTCGGGCACGAACAGCGGCATCATGAAGTTCGCCATGAAGAGCACCGTGATAAACGGTACGCCTCTGACAACCTCGATATAGAAGACACAAACGGCCTTGATGATCGGGAGCTCGGAGCGTCTGCCGAGCGCAAGAACGATGCCGATCGGTAGCGAAAACACGATCCCGACGACCGACATCAGGAGCGTGATCATCATCCCGCCCCAGAGCGTGGTGTCTATGACAGGCAGACCGATCGTTTCGACGCCGCGAAGCAGCACAAACGCTGCAATCGGGTAGATTCCGAAGAACAGCACCGCCGCCATGTTCCGACGCGGGGCATTCCGCCACAGGAGCCAGCCGACCAGGGCAGCGCCCATCACCTGCGTTAAGTCAACGCGCCAGCGCTCGGATGCCGGATAGGCTCCGTACCGGAGATAGTTCAGCTTGGCGCTGATGAAGGACCAGCACGCGCCGTCAGGATTGGCGCGGCAAGTTTCGCTGTCGCCGCTCCACACCGCCTTGATCAACGCAAAGCCGACGAACTGGGAAACGAGCCACATCGCCAGCGCGGTGAAGCACACCGTCAAAAGGCATGAGAAAGGACTCGAGAACAGGTTCATGCGCGCCCAGGATATGGGACCGGGCCGGATGCCCGCCGGCGGGGGAGCCGCGGGAAGGTATTCGTGTCGATATGTAGCCGCGACAGGAAGAGTGTCGTTCATCTCATCTCTCCACGAGCGCGAAATATTGGTTGAAGGCGTTCATTGCGGCCGATGTGATCAGGGAAATGACGAGGTAGACCGCAAGCGTTATGGCCATCACCTGGACGGCCGCACCCGTCTGATTGAGAACCGATCCGGCAAAGACTTGAACCAGGTCCGGATAGCCAATGAAGACGGCGAGCGAGGAGTTCTTGATCAGGTTCAGGTATTGGCTGGTCAAAGGCGGGATGATGATCCGCAAAGCTTGCGGAACGATCACCAGGCGCAGCGTCTTGCCGTGCGAAAGACCGAGTGCGTGGGCCGCCTCTGTTTGCCCTTTGGAAACGGCCTGGATGCCGCCGCGGACGATCTCGGCGATAAATGACGCCGTGTAAACGGAAAGGCCGATCAGCAGCGCTGCGAATTCAGGATAAATCTGCTGCCCGCCGCGGAAATTGAAGCCCTTCAATTCCGGATAGGAGAAGGTCCACGGGCGGCCCGTTGCCATAGAGGCAAGCAGCGGCAACCCGATGAGAAGAACGATGGTGACCCGCAGGACCGGAAGTTGCCGGCCGGTGCGCTTCTGGACGGTCCGGGCGTAGGCGCCAAATGCAACGGCGCCAGCGACCGCGGCAAAGATTGCGGCTCCCACCCAGCCGGCCCCAGCCTGAAACTCGACCGCCGGCATGATGATCCCGCGGTTGTTGAGGTAGATTCCTCCCGGGATGGAGATCGATGCCTTCGGCGCCGGCAGCGGCTTAAGGACCGCGTTGTACCAGAACAGGAGTTGAAGCAGCAGCGGGATGTTTCTAACGACCTCGACATAGGAGGTCGCGACCTTGGCGGCGATCCAGTTGTGGGAAAGGCGTGAAATGCCAATCAGGAAACCGATGATCGTGGCAAGCACGACACCGAATGCGCTGACCAACAGCGTGTTCGCAACGCCCACCCAAAATGCCTGTCCATAGGTGGATAAGGTGTCGTACGGGATGAGCGTCTGACTGATTTGGAAACCTGCCGTCTGCTTCCAGAAATCAAAAGTAAGGGGAATGCCGCGCTGTTTCATGTTGGAAACAGTCTGGGTTGTAACTCCCGCGACAATCACCACCAAGCTAACAGCCAATGCGGTCTGGTAGGCGATTCCACGAACCTTTTTGTCGTAGACCGAGAAGGTGCTGCGCACAGGCGCAGGCTGAGAAATGTCAACCATCCGTTCCTCCCAACAGGAAGGAGGCCGCGCTCTTCGCGCCGGCCTCCCCGTCTTATCAACGGATGGGAGGTGCGTACTGGAGGCCGCCGGCGTTCCAGAGCGCATTCACCCCACGTTCTATCTTCAAGGGGGAGTCCTTGCCGATCGAACGCTCGAAAATCTCGGAATAATTGCCGACCTGCTTGATGATGTCCTGAGACCAGGTCTCTCCGAGCCCGATGTCCTTGCTGAAGCTTCCTTCAACGCCCAGGAGGCGGCGGATGTTCGGATTGTCGGAATTCTTCATTTCGTCGACATTCTTCGAGCTGACGCCGAACTCTTCCGCGGCGACCATGACATAGAGCGTCCACTTGGCGATGTTCAGCCACTGATCATCGCCTTGCCGGACCGCCGGCCCCAGCGGCTCCTTCGAAATGATCTCGGGAAGCACGACATTCTCGTCCGGCTTCGCCATGCGGATACGCGCAGCGTTCAGGCTCGAAGTATCGGCGGAGAAAACGTCGCAACGCCCCTCTTCATAGGCCTTGATGACAGCCTCTTCATCCGCGAAACCGACGGCGCTGTAGGTCATGCCGTTGGTGCGGAAATAGTCGGCGAGGTTCAACTCTGCGGTAGTCCCTTGTGAAACGCAGATCGATGCGCCATCCAGGCCCTTGGCAGACTGAATATTTTCCGACTTGCGGACCATAAAACCTTGGCCGTCGTAGAAATAAGTGCCGGCGAAGAGGATGCCGAGCGAGGTGTCGCGCGAGGACGTCCACGTCGCATTATGCGCCAGGATATCGATCTCGCCGGACTGGAGCGCGGTGAACCGATCCTTGGCGTTGAGCGGGATAAACTTGACCTTCGTGGCATCTCCGAGGACGCCTGCGGCGACGGCGCGGCAGTAATCGACGACGAAGCCTGTCCATTTCCCATCATTGTCAGGGATGCTGAAGCCGGCCGTTGCCGGATTGGTCCCGCAGGTCAGGACACCTTTTGCCTTGACGTCGTCCAATGTTCCCGCCCAGACGGTGGATGCATAAGCGGCGAGTGCCGCGCCAAGAACGCCGGTCATTAATTTTCGCATGGAAGGATCCCCTTTTTTTGAAATTTGCAAAAGGAGGGTGGTTCGCGACCCATTAATTTGTCAAATTGATTATCATCATTCACTTTATGAACAGAATTCATTACCCGTTTTACAAGCTATAGCTTGAAACAAGCAAAGTGCATTCACCGGACGACGATGGTAATTCCCTAGAACAAATCAGATAAATTGCCAAAACAACAAATTAGACGATCACGTCTTTTGCCAATATTACTTCATTCTTTCTGATTTGAGCGGCGTGATATAATTCTGTTATTAAGCGACGCAGCCAAAGGACGCCCTGATCGCCAGCCATTTGCCGATGCATCACGAGATTTGCGCTGACGGAAGAAATGGGAATGGGAGGCGAGAGAAGCGTCACCTCGCTTGCTTCATCGAGCATTTGAAAAATGCTGTCGCCGCAATGGGTGATAAGGTCGGTCCCTCTGAGCACCCAAGGCATGACGAGATAATTCGAGATGGTGGCTACCACCTTTCGCTTGAGGCCGCGCTCTCTAAGTGCACCATCGGCCAAACCTTCGGACTGACCATCGGCGGAAATCTGAAGGTGAGAAGCCGCAAGATATGTCTCCAGACTTAACGGGCTTCTGGCGATCGGGCTGCCGCTCCAAACGGCACAGAGCATCCTGTCCTGTCCAAGTTCTATTTTAGTCAGATTGGGGTCATCCTTGAGATTTGCGCCCGTTAAAGTGCAATCGACCTGTCGGAAATAATCCGTGCTTTCGGCCTCGACCCGGTTAGCCGGTATGACATTGAGCGTGGCATGCGGCGCCTGCTTTGAGAATTCGCGAATGAGGCCCGGGATGAAAATCATCGCATGATAATCGGTAAGCCCGACGCGAAACTTTCGCTCGGTCGTCGCAGGATCAAAGATCCTGTACCGCCCGATCGACGCGCGAATCTTTCCGAGAGCATCGGATAAATCCCCGACGAGCTCCAGTGCGCGAGGCGTTGGCCTCATCAATCCGCCGTCACGCGTAAAGAGTTCGTCCTTGAAAAGGATGCGCAATTTCGCAAGTGAGTGACTGACTGCCGATTGGGTCCGCCCCAGATGATCCGCAGCGCGCGTCACGCTCCTCTCCTGCATCAGCACATTGAAGACGCGCAGGAGATTGAGGTCAACCTCGTCTGAGGACATCGCGAACTCCATGAAAATGGCTCATGGAATTCATCGAAGCATGCCGTGTGGCGCATGACAAGAAGATACCGCCGTCGATGCTCCCCGCGTTGCCGTCCGATCCGCTTTGTTGATAGTCTTCATCAAGGCCGCGTCCCGGCATAGCGGAATCCCGACATGAACCCACGACAACTGAAGACATTCCTCGCGGTGATCAGACACGGAAATCTCACGCGCGCCGCTGCCGAGGTCAATCTCGCCCAGTCGAGCCTCAGCGACCAGATCCAGGTGCTGGAAGAAGAGCTCGGCACCGAACTCTTCCTGCGCTCCCGACAGGGCGTTGCCCTGACACCGGCAGGCGTGGCGCTGAAGGCCTATGCGGAAGAGATATTGGCGCTGAACGACGAGGCAAAGGCTGCCGTCCGTGCAGCCGCCGGCACCATTGAGCAGTCCATCGCCTTGGGCACGCTCGAAACCATCGCTTCCCAAAGGCTCGCCCCTTGGCTGTCGCTCTTTGGCAAGGAGAACCCGGGCATCGGTCTGAAGCTCAAGATCGGCGGCAGCGGCGAATTGCTCGGGCAACTGCAAGACGGCTCGATCGATGTCGCCTTCACCTTCGATCGCGGCTGGCAGGACGAGCGCTTCGCCATGCGCCGGATCTCCAGCGAGCCGCTGGTGCTGATCGCCGGCCGCGATTCGCAAGCCCGGCCGGTCGAAAGCGTCGCGGCGCTGGGCAGCGTTCCCTTCGTCGCGACGGAAACCGGCTGCGTCTATCGCCACCTGTTTAATACAGCCTTTGCCGAAGCGGGCATGGTGGCGCCGCCCGTCGTGACGGAAGCCGATAGCATCACGACGATCATCAGCCTCGTTGCCTCAGGCGCGGGCTATGGCCTCGTTCCGCGCCTTGCGGTCTCGTCGTCCCCGCTGCTCGGACATATCGTCGAACTGCCATGGCCGGGCGAACCACCTGCCGCCTCGCTGGTGATGATGTGGCGGCGTCGGCGCGTGCAGCCGCCGGCACTCACGCTCGTGCTGCAATCGGCAAGCCAGCACCTTTCGCCGATCAGACCAGCCGATGCCCGCCTTCAACGTGCAGGATAGTGCCCGTGGTGAAGCCGTTGCCGATCAGGAAGCGGATCGCATCGGCAATATCCTCCGGCTGACCGACGCGGCCGGCAGGCAGGCGCTCGGCCATCGCATCCAGCGTCGCCTGTTTGGCGTCGCCCGCAACGAGGCTCCAGATCGGCGTATCCACCCATCCCGGAGAAACGGCATTGATCCGGATCGGCGCGAGTTCGACCGCAAGCGCCCTGACCAGGCCTTCGAGCGCGGCATTGACGGCTGCGACCACCGATCCGCGCGCGGCAGGCCGATAGGCCGCAATGCCCGAGGTATAGGTGATCGATCCCGACGGCCGCAGATGGGCGGCGCCATGCTTCGCTAGGAGCAGCGGCCCGTAGAACTTGCTCTCGACCACCCGCTGCGCCGCCGCAAGCTCGAGCGACGGCAACAGCTGATAGGCCCCTTCGATATCGGCGGCCGTGCTGACGATATGGTCTATCGGACCGCTGTCTCGAAACAGGGCTGCAACCTCCTCCTCCCGCGATATGTCGACCGCGCGCGTTTCAAGTTTCGGATGGTCGGCGAGATGGTGGCGGGCCGCGGCGAGCCTGTCATTGCTGCGTCCCGCAATCGTCACCGACGCGCCCTCCTCCTCCAGCAGGCGCATGGCAAGCGCCAACCCCATGCCGGAACTGCCGCCGACGATCAACACCTTCGCATCTTCGATCCTGATAGCTGTCATCTTGCATCTCCATTTGGAATGAGAGAGCAGATGCCGCAGGCTGAGGCGGAAGAAAAACGGAAGAAATCGATAGCATCATCGGATTTTCCGATGATGACGACCAAACAGTCAGTTGCGCAGACGGTAGCCGGTCTTGAAGATCCAGCCGAGCGTCCCCAGGCAGATCGCCAGGAACCCCGTAATCATCGCCAGGCTGATTGCTGGATTGACGTCGGCGATCCCGTAAAAACTCCATCGGAAGCCGCTGACGAGATAGAGCACCGGGTTGAGATGGCTGACCGCCTGCCAGAAGGGCGGCAGCATGCTGACGGAATAGAAACTGCCGCCGAGGAAGGTCAGCGGCGGCACGACCAGCATGGGAATGAGGTTCAGCTGCTCGAAATTACCGGCCCAGATGCCGATCATGAAGCCGAACAGGCTGAAGGTGATCGCCGTCAACAGGAAGAACAGGATCATCATGAAGGGATGCTCGATCCGGACCTCGACGAAGAGATTGGCCGTCAGGAGAATGATGAAACCGATGATGACGCCCTTGGTCGCGGCCGCCCCGACATAACCGAGCAGGATCTCCGTCATCGCCACCGGCGCGGAAAGCACCTCGTAGATCGTGCCGGTGAATTTCGGGAAATAGATGCCGAAGGAGCCGTTGCTGATGCACTGGCCAAGCAGCGTCAGCATGATCAGGCCGGGCGTGATAAAGGCGCCGTAGGACACGCCCTCGACTTCCTGGATGCGCGAACCGACAGCGGCACCAAAGACGATGAAATAGAGCGAGGTCGAGATGACGGGCGAGATGACGCTCTGCAGCAGCGTGCGGCGCGTGCGCGCCATCTCGAAGAAATAGATCGATTTGACCGCCTCGAAGTTCATTTGTCCGCTCCCACCAGCGCCACGAAGATATCTTCGAGCGAGCTTTGCCGCGTCGAGAGATCCTTGAAATGAATATTGTTTTCGCCGAGCCGGGTCAGCAGCGCCGCGATGCTTTCCTGCTCGTTGTCGGCATCGAAATCGTAGGTCAGCCGGTTGCCGCCGGCTTCCAGCGTCAGCCCGTTACCGGCAAAACAGTCCGGCAGGCGGCCGAGCGGTTCGTTGAGATCGAGAATGAGCTGCTTGCGACCCAGCTTGGCCATCAGCGCCTTCTTGTCTTCGACGAGCAATAGTTCGCCGCCGTTGATAACGCCGACGCGATCGGCGATTTCCTCGGCCTCTTCGATATAATGGGTGGTCAGGATGATGGTGACGCCGGAGGCCCGAAGCTCTTCGACCACATGCCACATGTCCTTGCGCAGCGTCACATCGACGCCGGCTGTGGGTTCGTCGAGGAAAAGAATATCCGGCTCATGCGAGAGAGCCTTGGCGATCAGCACGCGCCGCTTCATGCCGCCAGAGAGCTGACGCAGCATATTGTCCTTCTTGTCCCACAGCGACAGCGCGCGCAGCACCTTCTCGATATGAGCGGGATTGGCCTTCTTGCCATGCAGCCCGCGGGAAAAACTCACCGTGTTGAACACCGTCTCGAACTGGTCCGTCGTCAGCTCCTGCGGCACCAGCCCGATCATCCCGCGGGTGGCGCGAAAATCTTTCACGACATCATGGCCGGCGACCAGCACCTGCCCCCCACTCGGATTGGCGATGCCGCAGATGATCGAGATCAGCGTCGTCTTGCCGGCGCCGTTCGGCCCGAGCAGCGCCAGGATCTCGCCCTTTTCGACGTCGAGGTTGATGCCTTTCAGGGCCACGAACCCGTTGGCATAGGTCTTGGTGAGGTTCTGGATGGAAATGATGGGGGCCATGGGGGCTCTTGCGGATTCCAAAGGTGATTTCGGCCCGGTATATAGGCCCTTTGCGACGCTTTGACATCCTGTGGGGCGTGAACACAGCATTCACGCCCAGCTAACACAGTTGTCAGAGGCGACGTTGCTGCCGCCGGCGACAGTTAATTTTCAAAGATATTGTAGGAGCAAGCGCGCCTCCTGGCGCAGTCGAAATAGCCGGCATCCCACATCTTTGCGACCGGCGTTCCCTTGGTGAAAAGAAAGGCAGCGGCAGATTTCAGATGTCATCATCCGGTGATATTCATGCCCGATAAGAGAGCCGAGGCAAGCACCGGCATCCGCCCCGCCGCCCATCCCTTTGCGGAGCCGTCCTCGGGTGTTCTCGTTGCGCCCCCATTTTCGCTGCCTCAGCATGTAGTGAAAGTTATTGTCAGTCACCAAGTGCTTGGAACCGGCCAGTATCCCCTGTCCAGCCGCGTTCGTCTAAGCCGGCCTCCGTGCCGGCTTTCTTTTTTTGTCGTCGCGAGCATGGGGGCATCCGTAGCCGGTGGCCGCCCACCCTCACAGCTCGTCGTAATTGAACCAGTCGAAATCCGCCGTCTTCCCGCGCCCCGACGTATCGAAGGCAAACACGCCCGCAAAAGCGCCGGTGAAGGAGCCGTGTTCGCCGCGCCCGCCCTCGTCGGAGACCACCCCGGCGTCGAGGACCGGGCCGATTGGTTGCCAGGCACCCTTGCCTTCCGTCTGCCAGAAGAATTGCAGGTCGTTCTCGCGGATTTCCATGGCAAGCTGGACGCGACCCTCGGCGGCGATCGCCACTCCGCCGTCGACGGGGAAGCTCAGGCGTCCGTTCGGATAGTCGCCATTGCAGGAGAGGATGGTGACGCAACGGCCCAGCGTTTCGTGCAGCGTCACGGCAACCGCATGGAACTTGTGGCGGTTGTAGTAATGCGTCAGTCCTGCGACCTGCTGATAGGTGTCGGGCGAAAATTCGACCACCGTCTCGGCGCGAAAACTGTGATGTTCCTGTCGCCGGGCGACCAGCGCCTGTTCGAACCAGGAGCCGATGCTTTCGCGCCCGATCAGGCGCAGATGGCCGGAACGGTCCGTCAGGTTGAAAATACGCGCGGGCTCGGGCGTGCGCAGCCACTGGAAGTCGACGGGCAGCTTGGCACCGTCGAAGCTGTATTCGCTGCGCATCGGCTTTTCCACCGGCGCCGCGCCGAAGAGACCGGGCACCTCGACATCGGGCACTGAAGTGCCGTTTTCCAGATAGAGCCAATCGTCGTCGCGCCAGACGCATTTCTGCAAGGAGGTCTCGCGTCCCAGCGTGCAGCGCCGTTTCGGCGGCAGCGGCCGGCCGCAGAGATGGGTGTGATAGGCCTGACCGTCCGGCGTCTCGACATACTGGCCGTGCCCTGCCCGCTGCAGAATTGCGCCCGGATGATCCTTGGAGGTAATGAGGTGCATGTTCGGATGCATCTCATAGGGGCCTTCGATGCTGCGAGCGCGCGCCATGGTGACGGCGTGGTCGTAGCCGGTGCCACCCTCGGCGGTCGTCAGATAATACCAGCCGTTGCGCCTGAAGAGATGCGGCCCCTCGACGAGGCCGAGCGGGCTGCCGGCGAAGATGTTACGGATCGGACCTTTCAACGCCTTCGTTGCCGGATCCCATTCCTGCAGCAGGATGCCGTCGAAAGCGGGCGATTTCGGCGAGCCGCCGAAGCTTTCGGTGCGGTGGTTCCACTGCATGTTGACGAACCACTTGCGGCCGTCGTCGTCGTGGAACAGCGAGGGATCGAAGCCCGAGGAATTGACATAGACGGGCTCGGACCATTCGCCCTCGATCGAGGGTGATGTCACGATGTAGTTATGCGCATCCTTGAAATTGCCGTCGAAGCGTTTGACGTCGGTATAAACAAGCCAGAACTGCCCGTCGGCATAGGAAAGACACGGCGCCCAGATGCCGCAGCTATCGGGATTGCCGCGCATGTCGAGCTGCGATCTCCGCTCCAGCGGCCGGCGCACCAGCGTCCAGTTCACCAGGTCGCGCGAATGGTGGATCTGGACGCCGGGATACCATTCGAAGGTCGAGGTGGCGATGTAATAGTCGTCGCCGACGCGGCAGATAGACGGATCGGGATTGAACCCCGGCAGGATGGGATTGCGGATCATGAGAGCGGCCTCCTCCGAGTGGCGGGCTATTTGCTGCACGTACATCAAATTATAGCAGAAAAGAGCCCGGGAGGCTTTCCTCCCGGGCCTGAGGTGATTATGCGCGTTCGGCCGACTTGGCCCAGAGATTGATATCAGCCTCGCGGGCGTAGACGTCGATCTCGGCAAGCTCCTCGGCGGTGAAATCGAGATTATCCAGCGCCTTGACGCAATCGACGATCTGCGATGAGCGGCTGGCGCCGATCAGCGCCGAGGTCACGCGGCCGCCGCGCAGCACCCAGGCGATCGCCATCTGCGCCAGCGTCTGGCCGCGCCTTTCGGCGATCCCGTTCAGCTTCTTGATGTTGTCGATGATCGAGGGACGGATGAAGTCGCGCTTCAGGAAGTGGTTCTGCGCCGCACGGCTGTCTTCCGGAATGCCGGCGAGGTACTTCGTCGTCAGCATGCCTTGGGCGAGCGGCGAGAACACGATCGAGCCCATACCGACGTCGTCGAGCGTATCGAGCAGCTTGTCGTCCTCGACCCAGCGGTTGAGCATGGAATAGCTCGGCTGGTGGATGAGGCACGGCGTGCCGAGTTCCTTGAGGATCTTTGCGGCTTCGCGCGAGCGCTGCGAATTGTAGGAGGAGATGCCGACATAGAGCGCCCGGCCGGAGCGGACGATGTGGTCGAGCGCGCCACAGGTCTCTTCCAGCGGCGTGTCCGGGTCGAAGCGGTGTGAATAGAAAATGTCGACATAGTCGAGGCCCATGCGCTTCAAGCTCTGGTCGCAGGAGGCGATCAGATACTTGCGGCTGCCCCATTCGCCATAGGGTCCCGGCCACATGTCGTAGCCGGCTTTCGAAGAGATGATCAGCTCGTCGCGCAAGCCAGCGAATTCGGTGCGCAGAACCTCGCCGAAGGCCGTCTCGGCGCTGCCGGGGGGTGGGCCGTAATTGTTGGCGAGATCGAAATGGGTGATGCCAAGGTCGAAGGCAGTGCGGCACATGTCGATCTTGCGGTCATGCGCCGTGTCGCCGCCGAAATTGTGCCAGAGGCCGAGGGAGACGGCCGGCAGTTTCAGGCCGGAACGGCCTGTGCGGTTATATTTCATTTTCGAATAGCGGTCTGCGGCCGGTTGCCAGCTCATCTGAATGTCTCCTGAACCTATTTAAAAGTGTTTCCCCTTCGCATCCACACGAGCGGCGGCCGAAAGTTTAAAACATCACGGCCGTCATCCCAGGCCTTGTGCCAAGGATCTGCTGCCCTGTCTGTAGATGCTCGGGACAAGCCCGAGCATGACGGCACTATTGGAGCAAGCGCACCGATACGGCAAGCACACGGCACGAGTTCTCTACCACTTCAACAAGGCACGCATCCTCGATGGTAGCCCCCTGCAATGTCGTCATCCTCGGGACAAGCCGAGGATGACGGAAGCGTCGGAGCAAGCGCGCCGTTACAACAAACGCACGGCGCGCGCCCTCACCTATCTCAACAGCGCCTGCGCCTCCTCGATGCCCAGCGCGGCCGGCTGCGTGCAGGTCGTCGTCAGGTCGATGAAACGGCCCTCCTCGCCCGACTTCAGGATCGAGGTCATGACATCGACGCCGTGTAGCGTGCGGTCGAGCGAGCAGCGGGCGTCGCGGCCCACGATCAGCGCGGTCACCATGTCGGCAAGACCGGCCGTGCGATAATTGGCGCGCGCGCCGTTCGGGTTCTCCTGGTTGATCTTGCCGAACGGATGCTCCCAGGCCTCGAGCGGCTTGATGTCCTTGTCGCGGCCGCTTGCTTCAACGGTGCCGCCGAAGAAGTTCGGGTCCGGCACGTAGAGCGAGCCGTCCGTGCCGTAGAGCTCCATATTGGCATGGCGATGCGACCACACATCCCAGCTCGCCGTCAGTGTCACCGTGGCGCCGCTGACGAATTCGAGCAGTGCCTGGATCGTCGTCGGTGTCTTCACAGGAATGACTTCGCCGTGACGCGGCTGGCTGGTGATCGTCCGGGTTGCCGATGCCATGGACGTCATGGCGCCGACGCGCTTCACCGGGCCGATCAGGTTGATAAGGTTGGCGACATAATAAGGCCCGAGATCGAGGATCGGGCCGCCGCCGGGCAGGAAGAAGAAATCAGGATTCGGATGCCACATCTCCATGCCGGGGCTCATGACGTAGCAGGCGCCTGAGGTCACCCGGCCGATGCCGCCATCGTCGATGAACTTGCGGGCGAGCTGATGGGCGCCACCGAGGAAGGTATCGGGCGCGCAGCCGACGGCAAGGTTCTTCGCCTTGGCGATGCGGCGAAGCTCCTCGCCCTGCTCCAGCGAAAGCACCAGCGGCTTTTCCGAATAGACGTGTTTTCCGGCCTCGAGGATCGCCTTCGACACCGGAAAATGCGCGTCCGGGATCGTCAGGTTGACGACGACGTCGATCTCGTCATTGGCGAGAAGCGCGTCGATCGTCTGCGCCCTGACGCCATATTCCTTGGCGCGGGCCTCGGCGGCCTGCACGTTGATATCGGCGCAGGCCAGCACCTTCAGCCCCTTGAAGAGCGGTGCGAGCGAAAAGTAGGTGGTGGAGATGTTGCCGCATCCGATGATGCCGACGCCAAGTTCCCTGGTCATGATGTGCCTCAATAGGTCTGGAAGGATGCGATCGAGCGGCTGATGTTGCGGTCGATATCATTCGGGTTGTCATGTTCGACGACATAGTGCTTGGCCTTGGTGGCGCGTAGCGCCGTCAGCAGCTTCGCCCATTCGACCTTGCCGTGGCCGACATCGGCCCAGCCGCCCTCATCCGTCGCTTCGCCGGCCGGCGCGATGTCCTTGACATGCACGGCGGTGATGCGCGGTCCGAGCTTCTCGATCCAGGCGAAGGGATCGGCGCCGCCGCGGATGACCCAGGCGATGTCGGCTTCCCAGGAAATGTCGGGCGCGCCTTCGAAGATGCGCTCGATCGGCCGCGAGCCGTCCTGCAGCTTGAAGAATTCGAAATCATGATTGTGCCAGCCGAATTCATAGCCGGCATCCTTGTAAGGCTTGCTCATCTCCTGCAGGCGCTTGCCGAAGGCAACCCAGCCGGCGGCATCGGACGGGCGCTCGTCGGCGCCGATATGCGGCGCATAGATCGAATCCATGCCGAGGATCTTGGCAATGTTCAGTGATTTCTGAACTTCCTTCTCGAGGAAATCGGGGCTGAAATGGCCGGTCGCCATCACGAGACCGTTCTTGTCGAGATCGGCGCGAAGGCTCTTCAGCCCGGCATCGTCGAGATCGGCATAGATGCCGCCGAAGCCCTCGACTTCGGCATAGCCCGCCTTGCCGAGCTTTTCGAAAATCGCCGAATAGGGCTGGAAGTTGCGCGCGCTGTAGAGCTGGTAGCTGAGTTTCGTCATCATGGTCTCCTCGGGCCTCGTGCCCATTCTTTCAAGGATCAATCCGCCGACTGGCAGGAATGCAGGTCGTAGAACCGGAATTCCGGCAGCCCGCCGCTGGCAAGCGGCGCCGCCGGGGTGAAGGTGATGCGGCGGCTCTCGCCTGCCGCAAGATCGAAGGCATTGTCGGAATATTTGCCGTCCGTCTCGCTCTCGATCATGACGAAGAGCGCAAGTCCCCTGGCGGTGACGTTGATATCGACCGCGCCGCTTGCCTCGACATATTCGTGGGTGACAACAAGTCCGGAAGGCTCAAGCTCCAACGCCTTGTAGGTGCCGTTGACGTAGTGTCCCTCGCCGCCCATGCCGTTCGACGCGGTGAAATTCCAGGCAAGCAGCGTTCCCTCAGGGATATCGGAGATGTCGATCGTCGCAGCCGTTACCGCCGCATCCGGCGAGCACACGGCCTGCACGTCTTTCAGGTGCTTGCGCTCGCCCTTCATCGTCAGGATCGAGATCGAAAGATCGACGCTGACATCGGCCAACGTGTCGTTGACAAGCGAGAAGCGGATCGTCTTGCCGTCGTCCGAGGGGATGGCAGCGATTGCGACCGGCTGGAAAAAGCGCTTGACGAGATAGTGCATCGCCTTCCAGCGGCCGCCATAATCGAGGCTCGACCAGGAGGCGACCGGCCAGGTGTCGTTGAGCTGCCAGTAAATCGTGCCCATGCAATGGGGTTTCAGCGACCGCCAGTATTCCACAGCCGTCTTGATCGCCAGCCCCTGCTGGATCTGGGAGAGATAGACGAAATTCGGGAAATCCTTGGGAAAGCGGAAATAGCGGAACATCGTGCCGGCGATGCGCTCGTTGCCGCCGGCATTCTTCTGGTGCAGCTCCATCACGGGGGAAGCGACGTTCATGTCTTTCTCCTCGGCATAGGTCCTGATAACAGGCAGCGAGGTATAGGACTGGAAGCCGAACTCCGAGCAGAAGCGCGGGCGCACCGAACGGTAATTGTCGAACGATTTGTTCTCGTGCCAGACCGACCAGTAATGCATGTCGCCGGAGCCATCGGCATGCCAGGCATCGCCGAAATCGAGATAGCCGGACGCCGGGCTTGACGGCCACCACAGCGCGCCGGGTAGCGCCTTCTTCACCGTCTGCTCGATGGTGCGGTTGAGGCGATCATAGGAGACAAGGTAGCGGTCGCGGTCCTTCCGCGATTCCTCGAACCAGGTGAGTGCACCCACCAGCTCGTTATCGCCGCACCAGAGCGCGATCGAAGGATGCGAGGAAAGCCGGCGTACCTGGTAATCGACCTCGATGGTCACATTGTCGAGGAAGTCCTCGGTCGAGGGATAGAGGTTGCAGGCGAACATGAAGTCCTGCCAGACCATCAGGCCCAGCCGGTCGCAGAGATCGTAGAAATGATCCTGCTCATAGAAGCCGCCGCCCCAGACACGGATCATGTTCATGTTGGCGGCCTTGGCCGATTGCAGCAGGTCCTCGGTCTTTTCAGGCGAAGAGAGCGAATAGAGCGCGTCGGCCGGGATCCAGTTGGCGCCGCGGCAGAAGATCTCGCAGCCATTGACCTTGAAGGCGAAGCGGCTGCCGGATGCATCCGGCGTGGTGATCAACTCGATGGTGCGAAGGCCGATTTGCCTGGTCACCACCTCATCGGACAGCTCGACGGAAAGTGTGTAGAGCGCCTGTTCGCCGCTGCCGGAGGGCCACCAGAGGCGCGGCTTGTCGATATGAAAGAGATAGTTGACATCCGTCTCGCCCTTGACGCCGACATCGAGGCGCACACGCTCGCCGTCGAGATCGAAATAGACCTGGGCGATGCCGGCATGCTTGGAAAACAGGCTCGCCGTGACCGTAAGATCGACCGAGCCGTCGTTGTTGTGGGTCTGGCGGGTGACGACATGTTCGATGCGCGCCGTCTCCAGCTTCTTGAGCGCGATCGTGCCGTAGAGACCAAGCGGCGCAATGGCAATGTTCCAGTCCCAGCCGAAATGGCATTGCGGCTTGCGCAGCATGTTGCCGTCGGGGATCGGCGAATTGCCGGTGCTGTAGGGAATGTAGAAGGGCTGCTGCTTCTGCCGCGCCGCAGCGGTAGCAACGCTGGAGGCAAAGACGATGCGGATGGAATTATCGCCTGCTTTCAGCATGCTCGAAACATCAGGCCGGTAGCGGCGGAAGCTGTTGTCGGCTTCGAGCGCCAGGAAGCCGTTGACGTGGACGCTGGCCACCGTGTCGAGATAGTCGATATCGAGATACCAGTCGCCCTCGACCTCCTGAAGCGTGAAGCTGCGCTCGACCGCCCATTCGCGCTCGGCGACCCACTGCACCTTCTCTTCGTTGCGACCGAAATAGGGATCTGGAATGAGCCTTGCCCGATGCAGCGCCGTATGCACGTCACCCGGCAGCGCGATCGATGTCCGGATCTCGCCATCGACGGAGGTGAGCTGCCACGAACCGGAAAGGTCGATGCTGGAGGGGGTCGGTTGTTGCGTCACGATGTCATTTCCGATTTACGTTCTTGAAAAGGACGGCGCTTGGTCGCCGTCCGATACTGTCGTTGGTCAGAGGCGCCCCCTCGCCCCCGCTCCGTCATCCCAGGGCTTCACCCGAGGATCCACTCCGCGTCCACCTGCAGGCAGGCATAGATCCTCGGCACAAGGCCGAGGATGACGGAGAGCGCGGTTGGCTTTCTCGCCAAACTCGCCCCAGCCCGATGACCCCGCCGCAGAACCTTCTAGAGACGCAACTCGCTCTCGGCATCGAAGACCGATGCGACCGTCATGTCGAAGCTGAGCTTCACCTTGGCGCCGACATTGAAGCGGCGCGCGCCGTTGACACGTACCGACATCGTGTGACCGGCATGTTTCAGCCACAGAAGATTGTCCGCGCCCATCGGCTCCTCGATATCGACGGTGGCGTCGTGCTCTTCGCCGCCGGTGTTCTCGTTGACCTTGATATGCTCGGGGCGAACGCCGAGCACCACCTTGCGGCCGGGTTGCAGCGTCTCGGAGGCGTCGTAGCCGGCAAGCGAGAAGTTGACGCCGTTGGCCGTAAAGGCAATGCCGTCGCCCGACTGGATGAGTTCGCCGCGCAGGAAGTTCATCGACGGCGAGCCGATGAAGCCGGCGACGAAGAGATTGCGCGGCCGGTTGTAGATCGTCGTCGGGTCGTCGAGCTGCTGGATGATGCCGCTCTTCATGATGGCGATGCGGTCGGCGAGCGTCAGTGCCTCGATCTGGTCGTGGGTGACGTAGATCATCGTATTCTCAAGCGACTGGTGCAGGCGCTTGATCTCGACGCGCAGTTCCGAGCGCAGTTTGGCGTCGAGGTTGGACAGCGGCTCGTCGAACAGGAAAACATCAACGTCGCGCACCAGCGCCCGGCCGATCGCCACACGCTGGCGCTGGCCGCCGGAAAGCTCGGCCGGCTTGCGCTTCAGGAGCGGCTGGATCTGCAGGATCTCGGCCGCACGCGCCACGCGCTTGTCGATTTCGGCCTGCGGCACCTTGGCGACCCGAAGGCCGAAGGAGAGGTTCTTTTCAACAGTCATCTGCGGATAGAGCGCATAGGACTGGAAGACCATGCCGATGCCGCGGTCCTTCGGCTCTTCCCAGGTGACGTTCTTGCCCTTGATGAAGATCTGCCCTTCGGAAGCGTCGAGCAGGCCGGCGATGCAGTTGAGCAAGGTCGACTTGCCGCAGCCCGACGAGCCGAGCAGCACCAGGAATTCGCCGTCGTTGATGTCGAGATTGAGATCCTTCAGCACGCTGACCGATCCGAAGTTCAGCGACAGATCCTTGATGGAGACGCTCGCATTGGAGACACTGGAATTCATGTTCATGTGATCACCCCTTCACTGCGCCGGCGGCGATGCCGCGTACGAAAAGTCGCCCGGAGACGAAATAGACGATCAGCGGCACCAGGCCGGTGAGGATCGTTGCTGCCATGTTGACGTTGTATTCCTTCACGCCCTGAACGGAATTGACGATATTGTTGAGCTGCACGGTCATCGGATAGGTATCCGGCCGGGTGAAGACCACGCCGAACAGGAAGTCGTTCCAGATGCCGGTCACCTGCAGGATCATCGCCACGACGAAGATCGGCAGCGACATGGGCAGCATGATCTTCAGGAAGATCTGCCAGAAGCCCGCCCCGTCGACGCGCGCCGCCTTGAACAGTTCTTCCGGCAGCGACACGAAGTAGTTGCGGAAGAGCAGCGTCAGGATCGGCATGCCGAAGATCGAATGCACGATCACGAGGCCGGTCAGCGTGCCGTAGATGCCGATTTCGCGCAGGATGATGACGATCGGATAGATCATCACCTGATAGGGAATGAACGCGCCGATGATGAGGATCGAGAAGAAGAGCTCTGATCCCTTGAAGCGCCAGTTTGCCAGCGCATAGCCGTTCACCGAGGCGATCGCGATCGAGATGATGACGGACGGCACCGTGATACGCACCGAATTCCAGAAACCGCGCGACAGGCCATCGCAGTTGAGGCCGGTGCAGGCCTCCGCCCAGGCCTTCACCCAGGGTTCGAAGGTGATCTCCATCGGCGGCGAGAAGATGTTGCCGAGACGAATTTCCGGCATGCCCTTCAGCGACGTCACGACCATCACGTAGAGCGGCAGTAGATAATAAAGCGCCGCCACGATCAGCGTGCCGTAGAGCATGATATTGCGCCCCGACAGCGCAGGGCGCGGCCTCGCGCCCCTTGGGCCTTCGCCGAGTTTCGGCGCGACCGCGTCGCTAGCGGCGGCAGTGGTGTTGAGGGTCTCGATATTAGCCACGCTTGCGCCCTCCTCCGAATTCGAGATAGGCCCACGGAACGATGATGATCGCGACCGTGACCAGCATCATGGTCGATGCGGCGAAGCCCTGTCCCAGGTTCTGCGCCTGGAACATGTAATCGTAGACGTATTTGGCCGGCACTTCCGAGGAGATACCGGGACCGCCCGACGTCTGCGCCACGACGAGGTCGTAGACCTTGACGATGCCGGAGGCGATGATGACGATCGTCGTGATGAAGACCGGCCGCATCATGGGGATGACGATGAAGAGATAGGTTCTCCACATCGGAATGCCGTCAACGCGCGCAGCCTTCCAGATATCCTCGTCGATGCCGCGCAGGCCGGCAAGCATCAGGCACATGACGAGCCCCGTTCCCTGCCAGAGCGCCGCGATCAGAATGCCGTAGATGACGATCTCGGGCGTATAGAGCGGATTGAAGGTGAAGCTCGTCCAGCCGAGCGAGCGCACCACCGACTGCACGCCGAAATCCGGGTTCAGAATCCATTGCCAGACGAGACCCGTCACGATGAAAGACAGCGCGAAGGGATAAAGGAAGATGGTGCGGAAGGTGTTTTCGAAGCGGATCTTCTGATCCATCAGCGCGGCGAGCATAAAACCGATGACCAGGCTGAAAATCAGCGACAGGACGCCGTAGAGCGCAAGGTTTTCGATCGCGGTCACCCATCGCGGCGCCGCCCAGAGACGCTCATACTGATCGATGCCGACAAAGCTCAGCCGTGGAAGCAGCTTGGAATTGGTAAAGGAATAAAAGACCGTCCAGAACGTGCCGCCGACAAAGATCACCAGCGCTGTCAAGATCATCGGGATGGACGCAATCTTGGCATTCAGATTGCGCAGTAACTTGTTTGGCCGGCCTGCTTGCGCTTGACCCGTCATGAACACTTCTCCTCACATCGCAGCTGCGACCCGTGATAAAACGGCGTGGCCGCCTTCCACCCCTGTCCCGGAAAGACCATCGAAAATCGTCCGGGAGGATCCGGCTCCGGGGAGCCGGATCGCAAGGGCAGCGAATCCGCCGATCAGTCAGCCGAAGCGATGATCTTGGCGAAACGCTTCTGGGCGTCTTCCGGCGTCATCGACGGATTGGCGAAGAATTCGGAGAAGAGGTCTTCCTTCTGCTTCTGGCTGTCTGCCGAAAGCAGCTGGTCGGTGCCCTGGATCACGTTGCCCTTCGCCAGGATATCGAGACCCTTCTTCATGCAGTCGTTGGCGGCGGCGAGATCGACGTCGGCGCGAACCGGCAGCGAGCCCTTCTTCAGGTTGAAGGCAACCTGGGTCTTGGGATCGAGCAGGGTTTTGGCGAGCACGGCCTGCGCCTTGGACTTTTCCGGGTCCTTCAGCAGCGGGAAGTAGAAGGCATCACCGTTGGTCGAGATGATCTCGTTCACGCCGAGGCCAGGCAGGCAGGTATAATCCTTGCCGGCAACCTGCTTGGCGACCTGGAATTCGCCCTGCGCCCAATCACCCATGATCTGGCCGCCGGCCTTGCCCGTGATGACGAGGTTGGTCGCCTGGTTCCAATCCTGGACGTTGCTGCCCTTGGACATTTTGCGGGCGTCGTCAGCGGCCTTGAAGACCTTGGCGATCTCAGGGCCGGCGGCAACTTCCGCGTCCTTGTCCTTGAACACCTTATTGAAGACGTCCTTACCGGCGACGGCGACCATCAGCACGTCGAAGGCGCCTGTCGCCTGCCACGGCTGACCGCCGACGGCGAGCGGAATGATGCCTGCCTTTTCAAGGGCCGGAGCGGAGGCGACGAACTCGTCCCAGTTCTTCGGAACCGGAACGCCGGCCTTCTTGAAGGCCGCGTTCGAAAGCCACAGCCACTGCCAGGAATGGATGTTGACGGGAGCGCAGTAGATCTTGCCGTCGATCGTGCAGGAATCGAGCAGGCTCGACGGACGAACGATGTCCTTCCAGTGCTCGGCGGTCGCGACATCGGTCAGGTCGCGCATCAGCCCGGCCTGGACGAGTTCCTCGGCCTGGCGGCCGTGGTTGAACTGGGTGGCGCCCATCGGGTCGCCGCCGGTGATGCGGCTGATCATGATCGGACGGGCGGTGCCGCCGGAACCGGCGATTGCGCCGTCGACCCAGTGGTTGCCGGTGGCGTCGAATGCCTTGGCCAGCTCGGCGACCGCTGCGGCTTCGCCGCCTGAGGTCCACCAATGCGTGACTTCGAGATCGGTGGCGTTGGCGGCACCAAGCGGAAGCGCTGCCGAAGCGGCAAGCATGGCCGCCATCATACGGATTTTCATGAGTTCTCCTCCCTCACTGAAACGTTGCCGGAAAAACTTAGATCAATCGATTTCCCCACGCAACTGCCCGCCTGTAAATTTTTCCTTAAAGATCGATATTACTACTTATAACTGTTTCCACTCGGACCGCCACATCCTCCTCACCGACAGCCGAAGAGGCTTTCTCGCATATGCGATATCGATCCAATAAATTGAAATTAAACAATAATTTTCACATCATTATTTCATCTTCTATATTGTCAATTTCGCACTTGCGGAAAAATAGGCCAAAAAACCGAGATTCAACCTATGCGAATGATGCTGCGATGCACGCAAGAAAAAACACTCGACATTTCTACTGTATCGTTACAGATTGACCTCCTTAGGGAGGCGCGATTTTGGCAGGCGACGGGCTTACCGCGCTTGAAAAAGCCTCTATAAGCGAGACCAATTCGCGCGAGGCAGGCCTAGAGGGATGGAAAACAAGGGAAATTTCGGACAAGCGGCATCGGCGCCGGTGACGCGCGAGCGCCCGACACTGAAGACGATCGCCTTCATGACCGGCCTTGGCGTGACCACGGTATCGCGTGCGCTGAAGGATGCGCCCGATATCGGGGCGGAAACCAAGGAGCGCGTGCGCATGGTCGCCCGCCAGCTCGGCTACCAGCCGAACAGGGCGGGTGTGCGCCTGCGCACCGGCAAGACCAACGTCATCGCTCTCGTCCTCAGCATCGACGAGGAGATCATGGGCTTCTCGAGCCAGATGGTCTTCGGCATCTCCGAGGTGCTGTCCGGCACCCCCTATCATATCGTCGTCACCCCGCATTCCCACAGCAAGGACCCGATGCTGCCGGTGCGTTACATCCTCGACACCGGCTCGGCCGACGGCGTCATCATCTCCCGCATCGAACCGGACGATCCGCGCGTGCGGCTGCTGACCGAGCGCGGCATGCCCTTCGCCACCCACGGGCGCACCGATGCTGGTCTCACGCACCCCTTCCACGATTTCGACAACGAGGCCTTCGCCCATCAGGCGGTGGAGCGGCTCGTCAAGCGCGGCCGGCGCCGCATCGCCCTGCTGCAGCCGCCGAGCAAGCTCACCTATTACGCCCATATCCGCATCGGCTTCCAGACCGGTCTGCACGATTACGGCGCCGAGGAAGTGCCGCTACGCGTCAACACCGACGCGCCGCTCGCCGACATCCGCGACGTCGTGGAGGTGATGATGCGCTCGGCCAACGCCCCCGACGGCATCGTCTGTTCGGCCGGCAGCGCCGCCATCGCCGTCAATGCCGGCATCGAGGCCGCCGGCAAGGCAGTCGGCCGCGACCTCGACATGGTCTCCAAGCAATCCGTGCCGATCCTCAACTGGATTCGCCCCGAGATCATCACCGCCCAGGAAGACGTGCGCCAGGCCGGCCGCGAAATGGCCAAAGCCGTCATCGCCCGCATCGACGGCGTGGAACCGGAACTGCTCCAGAGCATCAGCCAGCCGGTCTGGCCGGAGAGTGGGCGGTAGGTGGGCTCGCCCGCGGTGAAGCAATCACCGCAGGTTTATGCCGATGGACAGGCCAGGCTGTGATCAGGCGCTTCGATCCACTAAAGCGTCCGTTTTCGTGCGTCGCACGCAGGGTTCTCATGCCCTGGGTGAATCAGCGGGGGAGCCGCGTTAGATGTGCGTGTCGAACCAGTCCAGAACCAGTTGCGGATTGTTCCCGAAGTAATTGTAGCCCTGGAAGCGCTGGTCTGTTCCTTCGATCCAGAAGAGTTTCTTGTCCTTTGAGGAGATGGTGTCGTAGATCTCCTGCACATTGGACGGCTTGGTGAGGAAATCAGCCTTCACCTGTGCAACAAGTGTCGGAACCGTCACCGCCTTTGCATATTCCATCGGCCAGACATCGACGAGATGATATCCGGTCCGCTTGTGAAACGCCGCGTCGAACAGTTCGACCCCATTGGCGATCTTCTGGTTCTCCACCGCCGTTGCCACGAATACCGCCGGCGATACCGGCTGCAAGGCGATCATCGCCTTGATATGAGCGAACTCCTCCGGATGCTTCTTCATGCCGACGATGGTGGAATTGGCGCCGAGGCAACGGCTGTAAAGGGCCGTTCTCATCTCCTTGGTATCGGGCCGGGATTTCGCGTAACGCAGCGATCCGATCACATCGCGATACTCCAGCACGCCGTGACCATTGATGCCGCCGCTGCCGGTGCCGCTGCGACCATGGTTGCGCATGTCGTAAGTGATGATGTTGTAGCCTGCATCATGCAGGATCTTGTATTCCGGCAGGAAATTCACCTCGAAGCCGCCGAAATTCGTCCAGGGTTCCAGATGCCCGGGATATCCGTAACGATTGCAGGGCATGGGGTGATTGAAGATGAGCAGCTTGTCCGAAGCGGCGGGAATGAACCAGTCCTCGATCGTCACCCCATCCATTGCCGGGAAGAAAATCTCCTCGTAGTCCATGCCGTATTCGTTCGGCCACCGCAGAACGGGCGTGCGCGTCGAGTGCGCCATCAGGTCGGCCATACCATTGATGAATTCTTCGGATTTCGTGTCGGTCATAACAGTTGTCGCTTTGGTGTCCGCGGCTTGTGCCCCTGTAGAGGCGGCGGCGATGATCGGCAGGGTGGCGAGTGCTGCGCCGGCTTTGAGAAGCTGCCGGCGGCCATCGAAGGCTGCACCTTCATATTGACGGTCGAGGTCACTCTGGTTGCCCATGTCAGGCTCCTTACGTTCTGGGGAGAGGTCGATGGTTTCGGAACGTCACGGCTTCGGAGGAGCAAAACCCTCGGTGATGATTACCGAGCCCTCAGTCGACTCGACCCGGAATTTGCGGGCAGCAGTGTATTCCGGCGAATTGTAGAACCGCTTGGCGTCCGCCACGCTTGGAAATTCCGCAATCGCCATAACCGATTGCGGCTTGCCTTCGACAGCTTCTGCGTTGAGATTGAAAACGATGATCTTGCCGCCGAATTTCGGAGCCAGCGGACCAGCCTCCTCCATATATTTCTGGAAACCGGCCTGGTCCTTGATCGTGTAGTTCGCGATCATGTAGCCAGGCACTTTCGTTTCTTGCGCGTGTCCGGTTGAGGCAAAAGCGATAGCAATCGCGGCGGCAGTGCCGCTGACGAGTTTCTTCATGGTCATGATCCCTGTGATGGAAGACGAAAACCGTGGCTGCATCGCCTGCCGGCTTTCATGACAATGAAGGTAATCCGGATCAGTCTATGCGATTAGACTGTATAATTTGCATGAAGTTAGAAAGCAGACAGATAAATTGAGTTCAGGGAGTAATGACCCTCAGGCCTTATAGCGGAGTGCCTCCACCAGAAGCGCGAAAGCCGGGGTGTGCTGGCGTCTGCTGGGATAGTAGAGGTAATAGCCCGGAAATGGCGGACACCAGTCTTCCAGCACACGCACCAGACGCCCTTCGGCGATATGATGGGCAACCTGGCTTTCGAACATGCAAGCCAAAGCCAACCCATCGACCGCGGCCGCTTCCAGCATTTCGCCATCGTTGAGGATGAGCGGCCCGTTGACCCGGACCTCGAGTTCGACGCCGTCGCGCTCGAACTCCCATGCGAAGAGACCACCTCCTGTTTTCTGGCGGTAACTGGCGCAACGATGATCGCTGAGGTCGCGCGGCGTCTCCGGGGCTTTGTACCTGGAGAAATAAGCAGGCGAGCCGACGACCGCCATCCGCAAGTCAGGACTTACCCGCACCGCCACCATGTCTTTTTCGACCTGTTCGCCGAGCCGGATGCCCGCATCGAACCGGCCGGCAACGATATCGGTCAGCCCCTCGTCCAGATTGATCTCGACGGTAATGTCGGGATAGTCGGGCAGAAGCCGCGACAGAGCGGGCCAGAGCACGGCTTTGGCGGCATGCCGAAACGTGGTGATGCGGATGGTGCCCGCAGGCTTGTCATGAAGTGCCGTCAGCGCTGCGAGTTCATGATCGATGTGGTCGAAGGCGGGACGAAGGCTATGAAGCAACCGTTCCCCGGCATCGGTCAGGGATAAGCTCCGCGTTGTCCGGGAGATAAGCCGCACTTTAAGACGCTCTTCGAGCATCCTGACCGAATAACTCAAGGCTGACTGGGAGAGGCCGAGCTTTGCAGCTGCGCGGGTGAAGCTCCCTGCCTCAGCAACGGCGATGAACGCCGCGAGTTCGCTGAAATCGCCTTTTCTCATTTAGAAATCCCATTTCTAACTCTATGCAGATTATAGCGGCTAATCATCATGGATGTCGTCTCTTATTTCTCTCTGCAGACAAGACCATGCTGAGAGATGAATAATCATGACCGCAACGCATCCGAGACTTTTTGAGGCTTACGACTTCGCCGGGGGTATCACCCTTCGCAACCGCATCGTCATGGCGCCCATGACCACATGGGCGGCAAACGACGACGGGACGGTATCGAATGACGAGATCGCCTACTACCACAGGCGCGCGAACGGCGTCGGCCTGGTTCTGACGGGCTGCACGCACGTCATGGCGAATGGTGTCGGCTTCACGGGAGAGTTCGCCGCTTACGACGACAGCTTCATGCCCGGCCTGCGTCGTCTGGCCGAAGCAGCCAAGAGCGGCGGCGCGCCTGCCATCCTTCAGATTTTTCATGCCGGCAACAAGGCTCTTCCCGAACTCGTCCCCGGCGGCGAGATCGTCAGCGCAAGCAGCGTCAAAGCCTCTCCCGGACCATTCAATTCCGGCGATGTCACGCCACGCGCCCTTGGCGAAGACGAAATCCTCGACGTCATCACCACCTTCGGGGAAGCGACACGGCGTGCCATCGAGGCGGGTTTCGATGGTGTCGAACTCCACGGGGCACACGGCTTCCTCATCCAGAATTTCTTCTCACCGTTCTACAACCAGCGCGACGATGCATGGGGCGGTTCGTTGACGAACCGGATGCGCTTTCCATTGGCAGTCGTTCGCGAGATCCGACAGGTGATCGCCACGCATGCGAAAAGACCTTTCATTCTCGGATATCGCGTATCACCGGAAGAGGCCGAGAGTGGCGGCCTGAGAATGACGGATACCTATGAGCTGCTCGACAGGCTTATCGACGCCAATGTCGATTACATCCACGCATCATTGTCGAGCGTCCTTGAAGCACGGCTGGTCGATTTACCTGATCAGCGTGTTGCTCCCTCGATTGTCGAGCATGTCGCAGGCCGCGTCCCTGTCATCGCCGCAGGCCAGATCAGGTCGCCTCAGCAAGCGGAAAGAGCCTTGAACCTGGGCTTGTCCCTGGTTGCGGTTGGCCAAGGCCTGGTGATCAACCCTGACTGGGTCGACCTCGCGAGAAAATCCGCTGACATCGAAAACGCACTCCACCCGTCCAAGCTTGCTGAGATCAGGCTTCCTCGAAAACTGTGGCGCGTAATCGACGCCACCAAGGGCTGGTTTGCAGTCGCGGCGGACGAACAGACACCATCCGCGAAGGAAACTGTCTGATGCGTTAAAGGCAAGCCCCGAATCCCGCGGTACACCCACACCAGTTGATCGGGCACCACCGCGATTTTCGGGTTGCTGCCCTCTCCGCGGCGCGATCGCTTGGATGCCACAGGCCTTTCATGGCATGCGGCATCGAATGATATGTCGTCGCCAACGACGACATCGACCTAGCAGGGCTGAGCGCGCGCCCACCCCTTCCGCCAGCTCCCACCGTCCGCCTCGAAAAGGACGGCTGCGCCGGCCAATCGGCTCGAAAAAGCCAAGATTGCCCGCCATCTGACAGACGAGTCACAGGGGATATCGATAGAATGCAGCAGAGCGGCGTGCCCTATTTCAGCCAATGGGAAACACCCGGCATGACGCTGCCGGTGCTTGCCGAGGGAGCGCAGGCCCTGCTCAGCGACCCGCTCTGGCATCAATCGGGAGCCGGCACGGTCGAGGAATATGCGCGCTGGGCGGTGAATGTCTGCGGCATGGCATGCCTGAAGATGATCCTTGCCGCGCGCGGCGAGATCCATCCGACCATCGCGTTGGCCCACGCCTGCACGCGTTATGGCGGTTATGTCGTCAACGAGATCGATGCCTCGATCAAGGGGCTGATCTACGCGCCCTTCGTCCGCTTCGTGACCGAGCGTTTCGGGCTTGGTGCGGAGACGGTGACCGGCGTTGCGACATCCGCCCTTCCCGAGCATCTCGCGAAGCGGCGCTTCTTCATCGCCTCGGTGAACTCAGGCATCCGCTGGCCGGAGCGCGAGCCGCCGTCGAAGGGCGGGCATCTGGTGCTGGTGACGGCCGCCTCACCGGAAACGATCCGCTTCCACAACCCATCCGGCCATGACGAGGCGAGCCAGGCCGACGTCACGCTTCCGCTTGCCGTCTTCGATCGCTTCTTCGCCAATCGCGGCATCTCGGTCAGTGCCTGACCCTTTTCAACAGCAGATCATCAGGAGGCTTTCATGACCCCTTCTCCCAACAGGCTGCGCATCGCTGTGCTCTTCGGCGGCCGCTCGGCCGAGCATGAAGTTTCCATCCTTTCGGCAACCAACGTCATGGGCGCGCTCAATCCCGAGAGATATGACGCCGTTCCCGTATTTATCACGCGGGAGGGGCAATGGCTGCTGAGCAGCTTCGAGGACGGCGCCCTGGCGACACCTTCGTCCGGCACGGAAGTTTGCCTCGTGCCGGGCGGCCGCGGCCGAATGCTAGCAATGTCCGCCCATGGCGCGCCGCATGAGCTTCGAGGGATCGACATCCTGTTTCCCGTGCTGCACGGCCCGCATGGCGAAGATGGGTCGGTGCAGGGTGTGGCCGAGGTGGCGCGCGTGCCGCTCGCCGGCTGCGGCATCCTCGGTTCGGCCGCTGCCCTCGACAAGGATATCGCCAAGCGCCTGCTGAGGGCCGCGGGCCTGCCGGTGGCGCGGGCGGTGACGATCCATGAAGGTGCCGCCCCTCCGCTCGCCGCGCTCGAAAGCGAACTCGGCCTGCCGCTCTTCATCAAGCCGGCGCGACAGGGTTCGTCCGTCGGCGTCGCCAAGGTCCATGCCAGCCAGGAATTCGCGCCCGCCCTTGCCGAAGGCTTCCGCCATGATCGTACGCTGCTTGCCGAAGAATTCGTACACGGCCGCGAGATCGAATTCAGCGTGCTGGAGGCTGCTGACGGAAATCTCCTCGTCTCGCGCCCGGGCGAGATCGTGCCGGCGGAAAGCCACGGATTCTACAATTACGACGCCAAATATATCGACGAGAACGGCGCCGCATTGAAAGTGCCGGCCGACCTGCCGGCGGAGGTCGAGGCGGAGATGCGCGACATGGCCGCAAAGGCATTCCGCGCCGTCGGCTGTGACGGCATGGCGCGCGTCGATTTTTTCCTGACACAGGACATGCGCTTCGTCGTCAACGAGATCAACACCATTCCCGGCTTCACCGATATCAGCATGTATTCCAAGGCGATGGCGGCAAGCGGCGTCAGCTATGCCGAGATCATCGACCGTCTGGTGGACCACGGCATGGCGCGCGCCGGCCGGGCGGCTTGAGGGGACGGAGCGTTCAGCGCCTCCTGAAGACGCACCACTGGAAGGACTGCCGCCCGCCGCCGGGCGTCGTGTGCTCCTCGCGCCAGTCGCGCTCCAGCGTAAAGGCGGGTGAAAATTCCGCCGCGAGCGCGGTCGCGTCGTAACGCCGAACCGGCAAGCCGCTGCATCGTTCCGGCCCGTCTGGCGCGAAGGTCGCGATGATCATGACGCTGCCGGGCGCCGTGCCGGCTTCGAGCGCATGGCGGTAGGCGAGCCGCTGTTCGGGCTCGGCCAGGAAATGAAAGACGGCACGATCGTGCCATACCGCATAATGGCTGCCAGGTCGCCATTCGGTGACATCGACCACGATCCAGGTCACCCTGACGGCTTCATCGCCCAGCCGCGCTTTCGCGACATCAAGCGCCGGCGCGGCAATGTCGAGGACGGTGAGGTCGGACCATCCGCGCTCGATGAGGCGATCGGCAAGGCTCGACGCGCCGCCGCCGACATCGATCAGCGAGGCACCGGCCGGCAGTTGCAGCTCGTCGAGCGCCCTGAGCGAAGGTTCCGGCGTCGGCTGGTACCAGCTGACGCTGTCGGCAGCTTTCGTGCGATAGACCTCGTCCCAGTGCTCCCGCTTCACGCCCATCATGTGGCATCCCTATCTTGCCGCGTCCGTTTCCCCGAACAGATATAGGGATTGAGACGTTCGCCACCAATCGTACCCGACCGCGGACGTCTATCGACGATAGAGTAGCCCGAAGCCGTAACGCACGCATTAATCACCTATTCGCCGCAGCAAAAAGCCCGGCACGACGGCCGGGCTTTTCCTCGATCTATTCTCAGCAAACCTCAGAAGGTCGCCGCACCGCTGCCCCAGGGGCCGTGGTGGAAATCTTTGCCATCAAGCCGGTCGAAACCGTGGGCGCCGAAGAAGTCGCGCTGCGCCTGGATAAGGTTGGCCGTTCCCCTGCCCTGGCGGTAGGCGTCGAAATAGGTGAGCGCCGAGGTCAGTGCCGGCACAGGCAGGCCGGCGGAAATGGCGGCGGCGACGACACGGCGGAGTGCCGGGATCGATTCCTTGACCATCTCGGAGAAGGCCGGCGTGACGATCAGGTTGGCAGCATCCGGCGCCTTGGTGAAAGCCGAGGTGATCTCGTCGAGGAACTGCGAGCGGATGATGCAGCCGGCGCGCCAGATTCGGGCGATCGTCGGCATCGGCAGCGACCAGTTGAATTCGCGCGATGCTTCCGCCATCACGGCGAAGCCCTGCGCATAGGCACCGATCTTGGCGGCGAAGAGCGCGAGTTCCAGATCCTTGTTGAGTTCGGGGCCGTAGGCGATCGGGAAGGACACGGCCTGGGTGCCGAAGATCTTCTCGGCGGCTTCGCGCTCAGACTTCATCGAGGAGAGGCTGCGGGCAGCGACCGCGGCTTCGATCGCCGTTGCCGGAATGCCCATGTTCTGCGCCTCGATCGCAGACCATTTGCCGGTGCCCTTCTGGCCGGCTTTGTCGAGGATCATGTCGACCATCGGCCCGCCGGAGACGGGATCGGTCGCCGCAAGCACTTTCTCGGAGATCTCGATCAGGTAGGAGTTCAGCCGGCCTTTGTTCCACTCGCCGAAGATGCCGGAGATATCAGAGGCGCTCTTGCCGAGGCCGTCGCGCAGGATGCCGTAGATTTCAGCGATCATCTGCATGTCGGCATATTCGATGCCGTTATGGATGGTTTTGACGAAATGGCCGGCGCCGTCATTGCCGAGCCAGGCGACGCAGGGCTCGTCATTGTAGCGGGCGGCAATCGAGGTCAGCACCTTTTCGACGCGCTTCCAGGATTCTTCGGTGCCACCAACCATGATCGAAGGCCCATGGCGCGCACCTTCCTCGCCGCCGGAGACGCCCATGCCGATGAAGGTCAGATCGGTATTCTTCAGGCGGTCGAAGCGGGCGACGGTGTCGCGGAAATTGGCGTTGCCGGCATCGATCATGATGTCGCCCTTGGAAAGATGCGGGCGCAGCAGCTCCATCTGCTGGTCGACGGCATCGCCCGCCTTGATCATGATGATGATCGGGCGCGGCGGCCGGATCGCCTCGACGAATTCCTCGATGGTCTTGCAGGGAATGATCTGCTTCTTCAGATCGCCGGCGCTTTCGTAGAATTCGTCGGTTTTCTCCGGCGTGCGGTTGAAGACCGCGATTTTATTGCCTTTCTCCGCGATGTTGAGCGCCAGGTTGGAGCCCATGACCGCAAGGCCGATCAGTCCGATTTCTGCCTTTTCCACGACAAACCTCCGATGTGTCATTTGGACCGGTGTTGTGGCACTGTCTCAATCAAACGGCAAGTCTGGCAAGGGTCTAATCGGTTCGCAAAAACCGATGAAATGCAGCTTTGATGACCGGACTTGTCCGACAACCGCCAGCCGCGGCGTGATCGGCAAGCGGCAAATTTTCGCAAGCGACGTACCCGCAATGCCCTGTCCCATGTTATCATCAGCGCCTCGGGAGATCTCGCATTGGCATCGGGAAAACAAAAAGAAACGGCAATGCTCGCGGTCAGCGCCGGCCGCTACCGCGAATTCGCCCCGCCGCCGCCGTTGCGATGCCATTTCAGCCGCCTCTGGGCGCACACACTCCGCGACGGACCGCCGGCAAAGGTAGCGATCGTGCCGGACGGTTATTGCGACCTCCTCTGGATCGGCGGTCGCCTTGTTGTCGCCGGCCCTGACCGGACGGCGGCTTTTCCTGTCATCCGGCCGGGCACGACGGTCATTGGTGCACGATTTGCGCCCGGCGCCGCAGCATCCTGGCTGAAGACGCCGCTCTCGGCTCTGGTCGGCCTCTCGGTGCCGCTCGCCGATATCGGCCGGAAGGACACGGCCGAATTCGAGGCGCGGCTTCAGGATTGTCCCGATCCAGCCGCCGCCGTGATGCTGTTTTCCCGTCTGCTCGAAGATGCCGCAGGCGATGAAGAGGTGCCCGACCGCGACGCCGCCGTGATCTTTGCCGCCGCGGACAGGGGCCGCCAGGCCTCCGGCCTGCTCGGCATCAGCGAAAGGCAGCTGCGCCGCCGCTGCCACCATCATTTCGGCTACGGCGCCAAGACGCTGGAACGGATCCGCCGGTTCCAGCGTTTCCTCGACCTATGCCGCAGTCCGGACACGATGCCGCTTGCCGGTCTTGCGCTTGAAGCGGGCTTTGCCGACCAGGCCCATATGACGCGCGAGGTCGGCGAGCTCTCGACGCTGACGCCCGCCGTCATTCTCGATCAGCTCGGCATGCGGAAAACATCCGGCTGACCGTTTTGTTCAAGACGCCGCCGGCCGGTCTGTTATTCCAGGGAAACGAGTTCCGAAGGACCTGCGAGCCATGCCGACAATGCCTGCGAAAATCGTCCACCGCTCCATCGAGCGCGATTGGCGCGACGTCTATGAGTTTGCCGGCAAGCCCGAGAACATGCCGCTCTGGGCCTCCGGCCTTGCAAGCGGCCTCGATCCCGACGGCGCCGACTGGATCGCCCATGGCCCGCTCGGCTCCGTCAAGGTGAGCTTCGTGCCTGCCAATGAATTCGGCGTGATCGACCACACGGTGACCATCGCGTCCGGCATAAGGGTTTATAATGCACTCCGCATCGTGCCGAACGGCGATGGCTGCGAGGTCATGTTCACGCTGCTGCGCCTGCCCGGCATGACCGACGCGCAGTTTTCCGCTGACGCCGCCCATATCGAGAAAGACCTCGCGATGCTGAAAGCTCTGATGGAGAGATAGATGGCCGAAAAATCAGAAAAACCCGAACACAACGACCGCCGCATCGATTATGTCGAATTCAACGTCGCCGACATCGCCGCCGCCAAAGCCTTCTACGGCTCGGCCTTCGGCTGGCGTTTCACCGATTACGGCCCGAACTACTGCGAATTCGACGACGGCCGGCTGAAGGGCGGCTTCACCGATTTTGGCCCCGTGCGGCCGGGCGGCCCGCTTGTTGTCGTCTATGCCAGGGATCTGGAAGAAGTGCTGACCTCGGTCCAAAAGGCCGGCGGCACGATCTGCCGTCCGATCACCGATTTCCCCGGCGGCCGGCGCTTCCATTTCCTCGACCATGACGGCTACGAACTTGCGGTCTGGGCGAGCGCTTGAGAAAGTCAGCCCTGGCTACTGCCCGATGTCTTCCATGACGAGCAGCGCGCCGATCACCGTGCCGCTTGCATCATGCAGCGGCGACATGCGACAGCGCACCTGCCGCGACCCGGCGTCGTCGGTCGACCGCTTGTAGACGTAGTCGATCTGCTCGCCGGCAAAACAGGCGTCGAGCTTGTGCTTGGCGCATTGCGCAAACTGCTCCTCGCCGATGAATTCTGAAACATGGCGGCCGATCAGTTCCATCGGCTTTCTGTTGAGATGGGCGCTGTTGGCCGGATTGGAATAGAGATAGCGATAATCCCTGGTCAGCACCGCCACGCGATCCGGCAGGCTTTCGAGAATCACCGCGTTGAGGAACTGGCCGTTGTCGGTATCCGGCACATAGGCCGCCGGCGGCTCGACACGCACGTCCTGTGGCAAAGGCCGCCAGTCCGGCGCATGCGTGCCGAAATAGCGCTCGAGCAGGTAGGAAAGCACCGTCGTGTGCTCGGTCACGCTGGCGCTGTCGTCGGCGTCCCGAGCAATGAGATGGCTTACAAACTGAAGTTGCATGTAGACTTCGAGCAGATTGTCCGCCCGACAGGCGAGAATAGCCTCCACCAGCGGCTCGACATGACGGTCGAGCGCCGTGACGCGCTGGTCGTCACCCAGGCGTATGGCTTCCTCTATTTGCGTGCAACGCAAGGAAAAGGCTCGAAAAAGCTCCAGCAAGACGCTCCCCACTCCCAATTCCCAAGAGACGAGTCCACGACCGGAAACGCTGCATCTTTCGAAAAAAACGCGGCCCTGCAGTAGACATTATTCGCGTCTTGGTGGTGACGGGTAACATGAAGCGTACGCCGTTTCAATCCGAGAGTACCTGCCGCTTTTCACCGCTGATAAATAAGGGTTGGCTTTTGTAAGAGAGCATGTCGCGCAAGACTGCGTAGTCGTTTTTGCAGTAACGACATGTGTAAAAACAAAGACCTAAAGCGCAAGGAGCGAATCTGAAAGATTACGGCGCGATTTAGGCAAGCGTCTTCTTGATGTGCCAGCGGTCGTGATACCACAGCCACTGTTCGGGATACTCCCGCACCCAGCTTTCCACCTTGTCATTGAGCAGTTGGGCGGCGGCCGGCAGGTCGAGATTGCCCTTGGCGTCGCGCGGCATATCAAGCCGCGGCTCAATTTCCAGCCTGTAGCGGTTTCCAGGCAGGCGAATGCAGCGGGCCGGATAGACTTCGCAATTGAACTGGCGCACCAGCTTCGGCAGCAACGGGTTGGTCTTCACGTCGCGCCCGAAGAAGGTGCCCTTCAGCCCCTTGCGGAACTTCTGGTCGACGAGAACGCCCACGCCCTGCCCTGCTTCCAGCTGGCGGGCGAGCGCGAAGGAGGAGCCGGCATGCGAGGGCACCAGCTTGCCCATGCGCGCGCTCCTGAAATCGAACACCTTCTTGGCGATATAGGGATTGTTCGGCGGCCGAAAGAGCACGGTCACCGTCAACCCGAAGGCGGCACCGGCCACCGGCAGCAGCTCGAAATTGGCGGTATGGCCGGTAAAGACGATGAAGGGGCGCGGATTGTCCCGCAGGTCGAGGAAGATCGGGATGCCCGATACCTCCACCCTGCCCGGCTCCGATTTTTCGGGATCATAGTCGAACAGCTGGTCGAGGAAGACGTATTCGGCCGCCAGCCTGCCCATGTTGCCCCAGCTTCCGAGCGCGATTGCCTCGATCTCGGCCTCGCTCTTGTCAGGAAAGGCATTGCGCAGATTGGTCAGCATCAGCCTGTGGCGGCGGGTCAGCGGGCCGATGCGCCGCATCATCCGATCGGCGAAGCGGATCGCGCCGTCCGCAGGAAACAGCTTGAGGAAATTCAGGAAGCCGAACATCACCTGCGCCACCAGCCATTGCTGGAAGTGCATGAGCGCCAGAACGATCCGGGTGATGAAAAGCTTCACTTGGGGCTCAATCCATCTTCAGAATGATCTTGCCGAAGATCTGGCGCGATTCCATCCGCTCCAGCGCCCGATCGATATCGCTGAAACTGACTTCGGTATCGATGACGGGATGCACCAGGCCGCGGCCCATCTTCTGCATGGCATCCGCCATGTTCTCCATGCGGCACCCGAAGGAGCCGAGCAGCTTCAGTTGCTGCTGGAAGAGCATCATCAGGTTCATCTCGGTGGAAACGCCGGAGGTCGAGCCGCAGGTGACGAGGCGCCCGCCGCGCTTCATGCAGAGCATCGAGCCCGCCCAGGTGTCCTTGCCGACATGTTCGAAGACGACGTCGACGCCCTTCTTCTTGGTGAGCTTGCGCACCACGCCCTCGAAACGGTCGGTGCGGTAGTTGATGACGTGATCGGCGCCAAGCGCCTTCGCCTTCTCGATCTTGTCGTCCGAACCGACCGTGGTGATGACGGTGCAGCCGATCTTCTTGGCGAGCTGGATCGCCGCCGTGCCGATGCCGGAGCCGCCGGCATGGACGAGGATGGTCTCGCCGGGCTCGAGCTTGGCGTTATCAAACAGCATGTGCTCGACCGTGCCGAAGGTGACGGGGGCAAGGGCGGCCCCGATCGCATCGACGCCGGGAGGAGCCGGAACGAGCAGGCGCGCCGGTAGATTGACCTTCTCTTGCGCGAAGCCGTCGAGATGGAAGCCGTGCACGCCGGAGACATGTTCGCAGAGATTGTCGCGGCCTTCGCGGCACGGGCGGCAGAGGCCGCAGGTGCGCGCGCCATAGATCGAGACGAGCTGGCCTGGCAGGACGTTGGCAACGCCGGGACCGATCGCTTCGACGACGCCGGAGGCTTCCGCGCCGATGACGAGCGGCATCTTGCGCTTGGCAAACGCCATGCCGCGCCAGCCCCAGACATCGATATGGTTGAGCGCCACGGCCTTGACGCGCAACGTCACCTCGCCGGCGGCAGGGGCATCGGGTTCCGGCAGGTCGGTGATCTCAAGCTTGCGGTCGTCGATCAGTTGCAAAGCGCGCATGGCAAAATCCCTCGCCTTCTAGGCGGTCTTCTTATCCTGAATTTGTCGGGAACCGCTTAAGCCGGTTCGAGCGCCATGACAAGGCTGGCATTCTGCCCGCCGAAGCCGAAGGAGTTGGAAAGCACGGCCGAAACCTGGGCTTCCCGCTTCTTGTTCGGCACGACATCGAGCACGATCGACGGATCGGGATTGTTGTAGTTGATCGTCGGCGGCAGCGTGCCGGTCAGCATGGTCTGCAGCGAGAAGACCGCCTCGACGGCGCCGGCCGCCGTCAGCGTATGGCCGATCATCGACTTGTTGGACGAGACGGGAATGCCGACCAGCTTCTCACCGAAGACGGCGGACATCGAGCCATATTCCATCTTGTCGTTTTCAGGCGTCGAGGTGCCATGGGCATTGATATAGCCGATATCGTCCTCGCTCATGCCGGCATCGGCAAGGGCCGCGCGGATCGTCGCGATCGCCGGGGCGCCATCCGGCGAAGACCGGGTGCGGTGGAAACTGTCGGCCTTGTCGCCTGCACCCTTCATGATGCCGAGCACCTTGGCGCCGCGGGCAATCGCCGCTTCCAGCGATTCCAGCACCAGCGTGGCAGCGCCCTCGGCGATGACGAAGCCGTCGCGATCCTTGCTGAACGGCTTGGAGGCCTTGGTCGGCGGATCGTTCTGCGTCGAAAGGGCAGACAGCAGCGAGAAGCGGATCAGCGCTTCGGCGCTGAGAGACCCGTCGGTTGCAACCGTCAGCGCCCGGGTCGTGCGGCCCTGGCGGATCGCTTCGATGCCGAGCTGGATCGCCGTGGCGCCGGAGGCGCAGGCCGTCGACAGCGTCACGGGAAGGCCGCGCGTTCCGAATCGGTCGGCAAGACGCTCGGAAATCGCGCCGAACAGGGCCGCCTCGTGGAAGGCCGGATCCGGCCGCTGGCGCAGCGCCGTCAGGAAGCGCTCATAGGCGTCACCCGGATGATCGGAGGCCGGAGAGCGGTCGGCAAGCTCGAAGCGCGCGCTCCATTCAGGCTCGATCGGCGGGGCGGCAAGAAACAGCGGGCCGTTGAAATCGCCGGAAAGGCCGGCATTGGCAAGTGCCTCGATCGTCGTTTCCCGCGCGAAGGCATAGGAGCGCTCGACGGCGTTCGGCGTGGGAATGCCGATGAAATCGACAGTGCCGGCGATCTTGGTCGACAGGCCCTCGGTCGGGAAACGGTTGATCTCGTGGATTCCCGATGTTCCGGAGACAAGGGCTGCCCAGTTATCGGAAAGGCCCTGGCCGAGCGAGGTGATGATGCCCATGCCGGTTACCGCCACGATCGGACGGCCGAGATGATCCTGGTAAGCGGAAGCTGTCATATCCTCACTCCTCACGCATTTGCGGAAAGAACGGCGACGCCCTCGCCGCGCTGGTGCCCGACCGTCGTCACGATGGCAGCCTTGGTGCCGGCGCGCATCGGGCCTTCATAGGCGGCATCGAACGGCGGCACCTTGGCATTGCCGTCAATGGCAAGGGCTGCGAGCGCCAGGCCCAGCGTGAACTGCGTCTCGATCGTATGGCCGGTGACGCCGCCGAAACCGCGGATCGCAACGTCGGGCAATTGATGTTCGAGCACCGCACGCTCGCGGGCGGCAAGATCGTGCATGCCGGTCGAGCCGGAAAAGATCGCCGTGCTCTCAGGCCCAAGCCCAGCGGCGGGCGCCAGAAGCCGCTCAAGGCGGACTTCGAGATTGCCGGCATTGCGGTTGCCGCGGTCGCCCTCGACCGCATCGATGACCGCATAAATATGGGCACCGCGCGCTTCGGCGTGCTTGCGCGATTCGAGCACCAGGAAGGCGCCTGCCGAACCGGTGATCATGCCGCCGCCGTCGCTTGATTTGCGGGACCAGAGCGGCACCCAGTCGCCGCGCGCATGGGCGCCGATCGCCTCGGTGAGCAGGATCATGTCGGGGCGTTCGGCGGCAAAGGCGCCACCGACAAGCGCATGCGAGGATTCGCCCGACTTGATGCGGTAGAAGGCGGTTTCAACGGCAGAGATGCCGGCGGCTTCCTCACCCATGAAGGTGCGCGAGGAGCCGGTGACCTTGTGGACGATAGAGATATTGCCGGCAAGCAGGTTGGAGAGCTGGGCAAGGAACAGCGTGGGCCTCAGTTCCGTCGTCAGCTTCTCGTTCAAGAGTAGCTCGCGGTCGTTGCGCTTCAGCGCCTCGTCCACGATCAGCGTATCGACATTGATGTCACGCTCGCCGCCGCCGGCCGCCACGATCATGTCCATCGTGCCGCAGGCTTCGATATCGTCCTTGAAGCCGGCATCGTCGAGCGCCAGCCCGGCGGCGAAAACGCCGATGCGCTGCCAGTTTTCCATCTGGCGCTGGTCGCCGCGCTTGGCGATCTGCTGCGACCAGTCGATTTCAGGCAGCGGATGCACCGGATAGGGTTTGAATTTCTCGGTCTCGACGATCGCCTTCGGCGCGCTTTCGGCCGAAAGCAGCGCGATATGCGCATCCTTGCCGACGCCCTGACAGGTGACGATGCCGACGCCCGAAATGACGACGTCGTTTGCAGCCTTGCTCATCCAACCACTCCCTGTGCCGCGATCGCTTCGAGAAGCCCGATCTCGCCGGCGCGTTTTTTCACGATATCGCCGAGCGGCACCTCGGAAAACGGCATGGTGCGCAACTTCAGCTGCGCGTCGCACACCTTCTTGCCGCCGCTGGTGATTTTAGCCTTGGTGACCGCGAAACCCGAACCGTCATGTTCTAGCACCGCCTCGATGTCGAGTACGGCCTCGGGTTCGACGAAGGTGCGCATCTTGGCGCCGTCGACCGTCATCAGGAAGGGCATGGCGGCAAAATCAGTGACGGCAAGCACCAGCATGCCGGAGGCCTGCGCCATGGTCTCGATCAGGAGCACGCCGGGAACGAGCGGCATGCCGGGAAAATGGCCTTCGAAGACGGGGCTTTTCGCCGGCACGACAGATCGCGCCCTAAGCGTGCCCTTCTTCAGGTCCACCGCTTCGACGCGGTCAATCATCTGGAAATATTCCAGCAGCATTCGGATCCTCCGGCCCAACGCGCAAAAGCCCTGGGAAGGCCTACTTAGGAACAAAATCGCCCGGCCGCCATATCAACGGCGGCAGGGCGTGAAAAAAAGACGATGGTGTCGCTTCAAGCCTTGGCGGCTTTGAGTTCGTCGATCTTGGCGCAGAGGTTCTTCAGCACGAAATATTCTTCGGTGGAAACCTTGCCTTCGTTGACTTCCTGCGTCCACTTTTCGAGCGGGATCTTGATGCCGAATTCCTTGTCGATCGCAAAGACGATGTCGAGGAAATCGAGGCTGTCGATACCGAGGTCGTCGATCGTATGGCTTTCCGGCGTGATCGTGGCGCGATCGATCTCGCTGGTTTCTGCAATAATGTCGGCAACTTTATCGAATGTAGCGGTCACGCGCTCTACCTCATGAAATGACGATTTAAACCCCCTCATAGGCAAATCCATTTCAAAAGCCAATGCTTTCGTCCCGGCGTTGCGGCAATTTGCCGATCGGGTGTTGCCTAAACAGCAATGGAATGCCGGACTTTGCAGGTGCAGACGCTGGCATCGAAGCGGAAGGCGATGCCACGGCGGAAAACCCGCTCGATCTGCGTGACGAAGAAGCCGTCCGAATCAAGCTCTGAGATGCCGTCGCGGAAAAAACGGAAACGCTGGAAACTTTGATCTGAATCAAACCCGACTCCGATGAAATTGATAATCCTCAAGCCTCGCCGCTAGAAATCGGGATAGCTCGCCCCGCGACCGCGGCATCGTCGTTCCGGCATGCTAACCCATGCTGAAGCATGCGCGGGTTTCGAAGGGATCAGGACATGGACGTCGCAAGCAGTGAGATTCTCGAAGCCGGAATCCCCCTCGCCTGCCATTCCTGCCAAGCGCGGCGCGGCGTTGTCTGCGGCGCGCTGTCGAGCCGCCAACTGAAGGAACTCAACCGCCACTCGCTGCGCCGCAAGATGGAGGCAGGGTGCGAAATCATCGCTCAAGGGTCGGAAAGCTCGTTCTATTCGAATATCATGTCCGGGGTGGTGAAGCTTTGCAAGATGATGCCGGACGGGCGCCAGCAGATCGTCGGCCTGCAATTCGCCCCCGATTTTGTCGGCAGGCCCTTCGTGCGCGAAAGCACGCTGTCGGCCGAGGCTGCGACCGATGCCGAAATCTGCGTCTTCCCCCGCAACCTGCTCGACCGCATGATATCGGAAACGCCGGAACTGCAGCGCAGCCTGCACGACCAGGCGCTGAAGGAATTGGATGCCGCGCGTGAATGGATGCTGACGCTCGGCCGGCGCACGGCGGAAGAGAAAGTCGCAAGCCTTCTCTATCTCATCGCCACCCACGCCGAGCCGCAAACGGCAACGAGCGCCGCCTTCGACCTGCCGCTGTCACGCGCCGAGATCGCCGATTTCCTGGGGCTGACGATCGAAACCGTCAGCCGTCAGATGACCAGATTGCGCAAGCGGGGCATCATCCTGATCGAGAACTCCAGGCACATCATCGTTCCCGATATGGATGAACTGGAGAGAATTACCGCGTGATAACCACGCGGGTATTAGCGAGACCGACCTCCCGCGCCAGCGAGAAGAACTGCGCCGCGTTGTCGGGATGCAGGCGGACACAGCCATGCGAGGCGGGCGTGCCCAGACGCTTCAGGTCGTAGGTGGCGTGAACGGCATAACCGCCGTTGAAGAATACGGCGTAGGGCATCGGCGCATTGTCGTATTTCCGGGAGCGGTGATCGCGCGACAGCCATTTGGCGCTCCACGAACCGGTCGGCGTGACATAGCCGTTGCGCGCGGTGGAAACCTTCCAACGATACTTCACCCAACCGTTCTCGGTGACGGTCATCGTCTGCTTGCCGATGCTGATATTGGCAACCAGGGTCGCCGCCTCGGCGGCAACGGGAGAAAACTGCAGCAATAAACTTGCGGCCGCGGCCGCCAAAATCGTCTTCATGATAACCCCTCTTCGCACTCGCGCAGTTTTAACTGCGCCCTCACGACAGAGAGACTATGGCAATACTTATTATATAGCTTTAACCCGAATGGTAATCACAACTCTAACAAGCCAAAGCGGAAGTAAGCCGCAAGCAGCGGCGCCGGCTCACTGGAGCTTGCGCGCCGCCGAAGGCTGCTTGAGCTTTTGGTAGGCCTTGTTCATCTTCTCGCGGATCGAGGCCATCGTGCCGAGATTATGCCCGCAGGCAGCACAGGTGATGATGTCGGTCTCCCGGATCTCGGCCCGCTCGAACTTCATCTTGGTGCTCTTGCACTTCGGGCACGGTAATTCAACCTGAACTGTCATGGCTCTCTTTTCGCTCTGAGATATGAGGCGTTTCGCATAAACGTTTGAGTGGGGCGTGTCCACAGGAGTGTACGGTGGGATACCCCTACAAAAGACACAGGAACAACCCGAACGTCATGCCGGCAAGCACCGTGCAGCTCGCATGAAACACCGATATGCCGTCCTCAACATCGCGCGATGTTGCAAGGTCGCGGCCGGGATTGTTGATCATCGGCTCGGTCACGACGACGCCGCCATAGATGCGGGGGCCGGCGAGTTGGACATTCAGCGCCCCAGCCATTGCCGCCTCCGGCCGGCCGGAATTCGGCGAGCGGTGCAGGCCGCCGTCGCGGATCGCCACGCGGATCGCCTCGCGGCAGGCGCTCGTGCCCCGCCGAAGCCAGGCGCCGGCGGCAATCAGCAGGATGGAAAGCCGGGCGGCCGGCCAGTTGGCGAGATCGTCGAGTCGGGCCGAGGCCCAGCCGAAATCGATGTATTTTTCCGACTTGTGGCCGATCATCGAATCCGCGGTGTTCAGCATCTTATAGGCAAGCAGCCCTGGCAGGCCGAACACGGCATACCAGAGCGCCGGCGCCACGACGCCGTCGGAGAAATTCTCAGCAAGGCTTTCAATCGCCGCACGGCAGACGGCCGGTTCGTCCAGCGTCTCGGGATCGCGCCCGACGATGCGGGCGACGGCGGCCCGCCCGCCGGCAAGCCCCTCGTCCCGAAGCGCGGCGGCAACGGCCCCAACGTGATCGGCAAGGCTTTTCTGCGCCAGGAAAATCGCCACCAGCCCGGTTTCGAGCAGAATGCCGATCGGGCCGAAGAGCGCGAAGAAACGGTTGAACACGATGCCTGCGACGACGGCCACGAGAAGCAGTGCCAGAATGGCGGCCACACCGTTCATCCGGCGCTGCGAGCCCTTCAGGCTCGCATTGTTGAATTTACGGTCGGCAAAGGAGATCGCCTCACCGAAAAGGACGACGGGATGCGGCAGCCGCGACCACAGCCATTGCGGATCGCCCATGAGCCGGTCGAGCAGCAACGCCAGAAGCAGCACGAGAAGGTTTTCGTCGATCGTCATCGTTCAAATCTCTGAAGGGCTTCGCCAAGCCGCCTGTCGGCCGCCGGATCCGGGGCAAGCCCGAAACGCAGCCAATCCGGCGCATAATCGAACTTGCGGACGAGAATATGATGGCAGCAGAGATGCGTGTAAATGTCACCGGCCCTTCCATCGGCGACAAGGGTGAAGAGCGCAGTTCCGCCTGCGATGCGCAAACCGACGCCAGTCAGCACCCTATGCAGGCCGGCGCTCCGTTCATCAATGCGGCGGCGGACCGCGGATACGTCCCGGCGCAGCAGCGAATCGGCCAGCGACAGCGCCGGGCCGGAGACCGCCCAGGGACCGAGCCACTCCTCGAAGCGTTCAAGAATATCGCCCCGGGCAATCGCAAAACCAAGCCGCAGGCCGGCAAGCCCGAAGAACTTGCCGAAGGAGCGGAAGATCACCAGATTGGAAAGCTCCTCCGCGCGGACCACAAGGCTTAGCGCCGGATCGGCATCGCTGAAGGCCTCGTCGACGACGAGCAGGCCATTTTGCGATTTCATCCTGTCGTGCAAGGCAATCAGCGTTTCGGCTGGCCAGACGCGCCCATCCGGATTGTTCGGATTGACGACGACGGCAAGCCTGTGCTCCTCGCCTATCGCAGCGATATCGCTGATCGCATCGACGGCAAAACCGGCCGCGGCGAAGGCCCGCGTATATTCGCCATAGGTCGGAGACACCACGGCAATTCTCTTGTCCGTCACGGCAACCCTGTTGTCCGTCGCGGCGACTCCCCTGCTCTCCGTCACCAGCCGCGGCAGAAGCTGGATCACCGATTGCGTGCCGGGCACCGGCAACGGCAGGATCCCGCCGCAGCCGTAGTAATCTCGCGCCGCACGCCTCGCCTCATCGACGAGATGCCTGTCCGGCAGGCGGTGCCAGGCCCTCGCCGGGATCTCGGGCAGAGCGACGGGGCATGGGTTGATGCCCGTGGAAAGATCGAGCCAGTCTTCCGGCCGGCCGCCGAAGGCAGCCGCGGCGGCGGTAATGCCGCCGCCATGGGCGATCGGGGCGTTCATATGGCAGCCCCGGTAAGGTCGATCAGATGCATGTAGGAGCCAGCGACCTGATCGCGCCTGAGACCGGCGGCACCCAGATCGGTTCCGAGCGCATCTTGCGTCGCAAACAGCCGCTTCCCCTCCCCCTCGGAGACGACGGTGGAATAGTGGAATTCATGTGCCGTCATCGTCCGCGAGAAGAAGGCGCCGTCGAGCGGCGTCACCCGGCGATAGCCGAGATGGCGCTTGCGCTCCGCATAGCTGGTGACGACGGGCAGCAGGCCGAGCATTTCGTGGCGCTTGCCACCCGCATCGATCAACCCCTCGCCCAGCACCATATAGCCGCCGCACTCTCCGTAGATCCTGATGCCGCGCGCCGCCGCATCGAGAAGGCCTGCACGGAAAGTCTTGGCCTCGGCAAGCCTGCCCGCATGCAGTTCCGGATAACCGCCGGGCAGATAGATCGCATCGGCATCGGCAGCCGGCGCCTCGTCGGCAAGCGGCGAGAAGAAGGAGATCGCTGCCCCGCGCCGCCGCCAGCCGAGCAGCATATGCTCGTAGGAAAAAGCAAAGGCGATGTCGCGCGCCACCGCAACGCGGGCGCCCAGCGGCATCAGCCGGTCGATATTGGCGGCCGACGGGCGGTTGAGCCCCTGCTTTGCGATGCGCAGTAGGAACTCGAAATTGCATTCCTCGGAAACGGCGTCTGCTGCATGGTCGATGAAGCTTTCGATGCCTGCATGTTCGCCGGCCTGCACGAGCCCGAGATGGCGTTCCGGCAGGGAAAGCGTCTTGTCGGCCCCGATGACGGCGACGACGGGCATGCGGATCGCCTCCAGCGCCTGACGCAGCATCGCCTCATGCCGGTCGCTGCCGACCTTGTTGAGGATGACGCCGGCGACGCGGACATCGGCGCGGAAGCCGGCAAAACCCGCAACCAGAGGCGCAACGGAGTGCGACATGCGCGAGGCATCGACGACGAGCACGACGGAAAGGCCAAGCTGGGCGGCAAGATCAGCTGCAGTTCCCTTGCCGTCGGCCGCTCCGTCGAAGAGCCCCATCATCGCCTCGACGACGAGAATGCGGTCGCCGGAGCGGTGAAGGGCCGCATTGGCCGAGATCAGTTCAGGGCGCATCGCCCAGGGGTCGAAATTCAGGCAGGGCGTGCCGCCTGCCGCCGCATGGAAAGCGGGATCGATATAATCGGGGCCAGCCTTGCCGGGCGCAACCGCGATGCCGCGACGCCGAAGCGCCCGGAGCAGCCCGAGCGTCACCGTCGTCTTGCCGGCGCCGGAGGAAGGAGCTGCGATCAGGAGGCCGCTCATGCCAGCACCTTGCCGGACCGGCGAAACGGATCAGGTTGCAGGCGCCTGCCGGCCAGTGCGCCGAGCCAGTCGAGCGAGGCCCGGAGCCGCACCACTTCGCCGACGACGACCACCGCAGGCGGCTCGAGTCCGGAGGCCGCGATGGCGGCCGAAGCCTCGCCCAGCGTCGTTTCCAGCACCTGCTGCCGGCCGGTGGCGGCATTGCAGACGAAGGCGACCGGTTCGGATGGCGGCCGGCCGGCGGCGATGAGATTGGCGCTGATCTCGGCGATATGCTTCATCGCCATATACATGACGATGACGGGCGAGCCCCGGCCGATCGCGTCCCAGTCGATCCTGTCGGGCACGATGCCGGAGGAATCATGACCAGTGAGGAAGGTCACGGCATGGTTGATGTCGCGATGCGTCACCGGAATGCCGGCATAGGCAAGCCCACCGATGCCGGCGGTGATGCCGGGCACGATACGGAAAGGGATATTGTGCTCGACCAGCATCAGCGCCTCCTCGCCGCCTCGGCCGAAGACGAAGGGATCGCCGCCCTTCAGTCGAAGCACCCGCTTGCCGGCGCGCGCCAGTTCCACCAGCCTGAGCGAAATATCCCGCTGCTTGGCCGAGGGTTTGCCGCCGCGCTTTCCGGCATATTCGAGTTCCGCGCCCGATCGTGCGAGCTTCAGACAGTCCTCGTTAACAAGCGCGTCATGCACGATCACATCGGCTTCCGCGAGACCCTTGGCGGCAAGCAGCGTCAACAGCCCGGGGTCGCCGGGACCGGCCCCGACCAGCCAGACGCTGCCCGGCTCCATCGCCGGAAGATGAGAGAATGCGCTATTCAACATTTTGTTGATCTAGGCCCGGCAAGGGGCAAGGTCAACGCCATCAGCACCGCCTCACTTGAAGTTGCTGACATGACGGTGACTCACTTTGCGAGGAGGCGGATTCGATTTGGCAGAAGCGCCACGTAACGACATGAATATATTACAATATTATCGACATGAGCGACCGCTTACTGCCGCCCGTCGATTTGCCGACAAGCCTCGCCTTTTATTCGGCGTCATCCTCGGCCTTGTGCCGAGGATCTGCTACATATCGACCAGCTGCAGATGCTCGGGACAAGCCCGAGCATGACGAACGAGGCGTTGTGCATCAGTCTGTTGCCGGCCGCGATGCAGCCGGCCTTCAGAGCACTCAGGCGCGAAGAAGCGTCCCACGGATCAGATCGACCACCTTGTCCGACTCGATGCCCGTGGCAACGACCTGGCTCGGCAGGCCATCCCAGTCGCCCGGCGGGAAGCGACGGCCATCCGCCTTGACGACCGTCTGGCCATCAGCAATGCCGCCGCAGACGACACGCACCGCGCCCGTGATCGTGGTGAAAAGCTCGGGCGCCACGACATAGACCGAAGCGCAGCTGTCATGCACCATCATGCCGTCTTCGACCGCATGGGCGTAGAAATCGATGTAGTGCTGGGACAGTGCGTCGAGCTGCTTGACCGCCTTGTCGCCCTGCACCGCTATTTCACCGAGATAGCTGCGGCTCATCGTGGTGATCGAGGTGACGTCGAGGCCGATGACGACGACCTTCCATGGCGCGGTCATCACGATATCGGCGGCTTCGGGATCGCCATGGATATTGGCTTCTGCAACCGGCGAGACATTACCCGGCACATAGAAATTGCCGCCCATGATGACGACGTCCTTGACCAGCGTCGCAATCTCGGGGTCTTCCTTCAGCGCCAGCGCCAGATTGGTCATCCGTCCGACGGCCACCAGCCTGATCTCACCGGGGTTGGCGCGCACCGTGTCGATGATGAAGCGATGCGCCGGGCGCGGATCGAGCGGCAGATCAATCGCCTCGGGCACGTCGATATTGCCGAGGCCGTTGTGGCCATGCACCATGGCCGGCCATTCCCGTTCCGCGCGCGCGGGATCGATGGTGACGCTAGCGCCCTTGGCGACCGGTGCCGCGATATCCCATTCGCGCTTGAGGAAGAGCGCATTGCGCGTCGTCGTCTCGATCGAAGCATTGCCGAAGACGGTCGTGATGCCGATCAGATCGATCTCGGGATGACGGTGCAGGAAAAGAAGTGCCATGGCGTCGTCGACGCCGGGGTCCGTGTCATAAATGACCTTGTGCATGATTACCTCTAGATATGAATCGCTGGCTGCCGGACGGCGCCGCAACGTGCCGCCAACATAGCGTCGATCAGTCTTTCTGCAACCCGATGCGGGCAATCGCCGCTGTCGCATGCGCGGATTTGATCTTCCCGAGCACCAGTTCCGCATCCGCGCCAAGCGCCGCAAGTGCCGCCGATTCCGCCACGCCGTGGCAGCCGACGCGGGCAAAGACGACCTCGGAGGGATTTATGAGCCGCGGCGTTTCCTCCTCCAGCCGCAGCGCATCGAAGAAGACGGCAGGCACGGCGAAATGTCTCGCAACGGCAAGGATCGCCGCCTCCTGCCTGCGGCTGTCGATGGTGGCGATGGCCGCAAGCTCCGCCGCGCCGATCCCGACTGCATCAAGCGCCTCGATCGCCAGCGCCAGCACCTCGGCGACCGTCGTCCCGCGCTCGCAGCCGAGCCCGAGCACATGGCGCCTAGTGCTGTCGAAGGGAATGTCGCTCATGTAAGTCGAATGCGCCCCGCTGTGTCCTTGCAGCCATTGCAGCTTGGCGCGGCAAATGCAACAAGACCGGCTGAAAGCCCTTCCGGAATATCATCTTGCCTGACATCGCCCTCCATCTGCTTCTGCTGCTCTGCGCGGCTGCTTTCTTTGCCGGTTTCGTCGATGCCATTGCCGGCGGCGGCGGCCTGATCACCGTTCCCGCCATGCTGATCGCCGGCATTCCGCCGCTGCAGACGCTCGGCACCAACAAGGTGCAATCGATCTTCGGCGCCGCCTCGGCAACGATCGCCTACGCCCGCAAGGGCCATGTGCAGCTTCACGAACAGCTGCCGATGGCGCTAATGGCCGTCATGGGCGGGGCGATCGGCGCTGCCCTTGCGACGATCGTGCCCGGACAGGTGCTGCAGGCGATCATGCCGGTGCTGCTCCTGGCGATTGCGATCTTCTTTGCCGTCAAGCCTAATCTCAACGACCTCGACACCCACCGTCTCGTTACGCCCTTCGCCTTCGGCCTGACGCTGGTGCCCGCCATCGGCTTCTATGACGGCGTTTTCGGCCCCGGCACCGGTTCCTTCTTCATGCTCTCCTTCGTCACGCTCGCCGGCTTCGGCGTGCTGAAGGCCACCGCCCACACCAAGCTTCTCAATTTCGGCTCGAACCTCGGCGCGCTGATCGTCTTCGCAAGCTTCGGCGCGATCCTCTGGAAGATCGGCCTGTTGATGGGTGTCTGCCAGTTCCTAGGCGCACAGCTGGGTTCCCGGCTCGCCATGCGCATCGGCGCAAAGCTCATCAAGCCGCTGCTGGTGATCGTCTGCGTCGCCCTTGCGATAAAGCTGCTCGCCGACCCGGCAAATCCACTGCGCGTCTGGCTCGGCATCTGACCGAGCCCCTCGACCGCCTTCCATTACCTCTGACGTAATTGATAGGGTGCACCGCCTTCCCGCATGATCGACCTGCCTGAATAAACGGGCGATCAAAGGAGATGACCCGATGAACGACGCAAAGACCAACGCCGAGCGCTACCTCGCCATCTGGAATGAGACGGATGCCGCGCGCCGCCGCGCTCTCATTGCCGAGAGCTGGACGGAAGCCGCCAGCTATATCGATCCGCTGATGCGCGGCGAGGGCCACGAACAGATCAATTCGCTTGTCGAGGCCGTGCAAAGCCGCTTCCCCGGCTTCCGCTTCGAATTGATCGGCACGGCCGATGGCTACGGAAACAACCTGCGCTTCTCCTGGGCCCTCGGCCCGGAAAATGGCGAAGCGCTGATCAAGGGCACGGATTTCGCCGAGCTCGAAGACGGCAGGCTGAAATCCGTCCGCGGCTTCATCGATCTCCTTCCGGAAGCCGCCTGATGGCGCAGACCGCCCGCTCTCTCGGAGATCACCTGCGCGAATGGCGCCAGCGCCGCCGCATGAGCCAGCTCGACCTCGCGCTGGAAGCCGAAATCTCCCAGCGCCACTTAAGCTTCATCGAGAGCGGGCGCTCAACCCCCAGCCGCGAAATGCTGCTGCATCTGGCCGAACGCCTCAGCGTGCCGCTCCGCGAAAGAAACCCGCTGCTGCTGGCGGCGGGTTTCGCTCCGGTTTTTGCCGAACGCAGGCTTGATGATCCCGCCCTTGAACCCGCGCGCCGTGCCATCGACATGGTGCTGAAAGGCCACGAGCCCTTCCCTGCTATCGCCATCGACCGCAACTGGACGCTGGTTGCCGCCAACGCCGCCCTGGCGCCGCTGCTCGAAGCCGTTGCCGATCCATCCCTGCTGGAACCGCCGGTCAACGTATTGCGCCTCAGCCTGCATCCACAGGGGCTGGCACCGCACATTATCAATCTCTCGGAATGGCGCGCCCATCTCCTTGATCGGCTGCGCGAGCAGATATCGGTCTCGGGCGATCCGGTGCTGGAAAAGCTGTTGAAGGAACTGCGGTCCTATCCGGCTCCCAAAGATGCCCGCGAGACCCACACCGACCTTGCCGGTATCGCCGTGCCCTTGCAGCTTTCGACCAAAGCCGGCCTGCTCTCCTTCATCTCGACAACGACCGTCTTCGGCACGCCCGTCGATATCACCCTCTCGGAACTCGCAATCGAATCTTTCTTCCCGGCAGACGAAGAAACGGCCGCGATCCTGCGCGGCCATCTCGCCAATTAAGCCCTTGTCCACGCAATTCCGGACGCAAAACCGCTGCACACTCTTGCTGGAATTGCTTTAGAACTCCACGCCCGGCTGCCCCTTGATGCCAGAGCGGAAGGGATGCTTGATGAGTTCCATTTCGGTCACGAGATCGGCGATCTCGATCAGCTCGTCCTTGGCGTTGCGTCCCGTCAGCACGACATGCGTCATGTAAGGCTTTTCGGTCCTCAGGAATTCCACCACCTCGTTGACATCGAGATAGTCATAGCGCAGGGCGATGTTGATCTCGTCGAGCAGCACCATGGAATTGCGCTCGTCGCGGATCAGCTCCTTGGCCTTCTCCCAGGCCGCACCGGCAGCAGCCACATCCCGCGCGCGGTCCTGTGTTTCCCAGGTAAAGCCTTCGCCCATCGTGTGGAACTGGCAGAGATCGGAGAAATGCTTCTCGATCAGATCCCGCTCGCCCGTCCACATGGCGCCCTTGATGAACTGCACGACGGCGGACGGCTTGCCATGGGCGATATGGCGGAAGATCATGCCGAAGGCGGCGGATGATTTGCCCTTGCCCTTGCCGGTGTGGACGATGATCAAGCCCTTCTCATCCGTCTTGCTAGCCATGATCTTGTCACGGGCAGCCTTCTTCTTCGCCATCTTCTCGGCGTGACGGGCATCGTCCTTTTCGGCTGGTACGACTGGCTCTTCGGTCATGGCTGGCCTGCTCTTTTCTTGGTTTCGTTGGATTCAGTGAGGTTGAATTGCGCCGAGTTGCTGCGTGGGGTCCAGAGCCCGCGCTCGATCGCCTCCATGAGCCGCTCCTTCATCTCGGAAAGTGCGACCGGGTTCTTCTCGGCCATGAAATCGCGGACCTTGGGGTCGGCGACGAAGGCCTGATAGACCGCCTCGAAATGATGGTTGCCGACCGCGCCTGTCGTCGCCGCGAAGGCAAAGAGATAATCGACCGTCGCCGCAATCTCGAAGGCGCCCTTGTAGCCGTGGCGCATGACGCCATCGATCCATTTCGGATTGACGACGCGCCCGCGGACGACCCGCCCGATCTCTTCTTCAAGCGAACGGATAACAGGCTTTTCCGGCCGCGAATGATCGTTGTGGTAGATCGCCGGCCGCGCTCCGCCAACCATCTCCGCCGCCGCCGCCATGCCGCCCTCGAACTGGTAATAATCATCGCTGTCGAGCAGGTCGTGCTCGCGATTGTCCTGGTTCTGGACGACCGCCTGAATGGACCGCAGCCTTTCTTCGAAAACCCCGCGCTCGGCCTGCCCCTCTTCGCCCGCGCCATAGGCATAACTGCCCCAGACGAGATAGGCCTCAGCTAGATCCGCACGCCGCTCCCAGCCCTTCTCATCGATCAGCGCCTGCAAACCCGCACCATAGGCACCGGGCTTTGACCCGAAGATGCGATAGCCGGCCCGCTTTGCCGCGGCCTTCTCATCAAGCCCGGCAGCGGTCAGCCGCGCCGCCTCGCCGCGCATGCGCCCGGCAATCGGGTTATCGGTCGCATCCTCCTCCAGCGCGCCAACGGCTCGGATCGCCTTGTCGAAGAGCGCGATCTGCTCGGGAAAGGCATCACGGAAGAAGCCGGAAATGCGCAGCGTCACATCCACCCGCGGCCGCCGCAGCATGGCCTGCGGAATGATCTCGTAACCGGTGACGCGGCGGGACGCCATGTCCCAGACCGGCTTGACTCCGATCAGCGCCAGAGCCTGGGCAATATCGTCGCCGCCAGTGCGCATGTTGGATGTGCCCCAGGCCGTCAGCCCGAAGGAGACAGGCCACTCGCCATGATCCTGCACATAACGACGGATCAGCAATTCCGCGGATTTTTTGCCGAGCTCATAAGCCGCCGGCGTCGGCACAGCGCGACTGTCCACCGAATAGAAATTCCGCCCCGTCGGCAACACATCCGGCCGCCCGCGCGTCGGCGCGCCGGATGGCCCGGGCGGCACGAAACGGCCGTCGAGACCTCGGAGCAGGCCATCGATTTCGGCAGGGCCACAGGCGAGGATCGAGGGTTTGAGGTTGGATTCGATCTCGTCCAGTACCCGTCTGGTTTGAGACCAGAAGGTTGGACACTCCATTTCGCCGGAAACGAGCTTGGCGGCGAGCAGCTCGATGCGCTCGACTGTGTCGCCGTTCGTGCGCCAGGGGGCGTCGAGGAGATCTGTGAGAATGATCGGGCGTGGGCCGCTCCAGGGGGCGGCCATATCACAATCGAGAGGGTCGAATGTGGGGGCACCCCCCTCTGCCCTGCCGGGCATCTCCCCCACAAGGAGGGAGATCGGCAAGACGCCAGACCGTCGCTCTACATCGGTTGTTTGGGGAGATCCTTGCCACGATTCGATCTCCCCCCTTGTCGGGGAGATGTCCGGCAGGACAGAGGGGGGTGCCACAGGCACTCCATTTAATCTCGCATCTGCATCAAGTCCCTCTCCTTTGTGGGGAGGGGTTGGGGAGACGTTTTCCCACACATCCCCGGCAATCGCCCGCTGCAGGCTCGCATCTCCACCCTCACCCAGTCCACGCGGCACTCGCGCCAGAGCCACGGTGAGATCCGTCAGCAACCGCCCCTCAGGCGACACGCCAAAGACATGCAACCCATCGCGGATCTGCATTTCCTTGAGGTCGCAGAGATAGGCATCGAGCTTCTTCAGCGCCTCACCCTCCGCCTCGCCCTTGGCGATGCCCGCATCCCGATCCAGTCCGATATCAGCAACGAGATCGAGGATCTGCCGGCTGAGCAGCCGGATACGCCTGGGATCGCCACCCGATGCCTCGTAATATTCGTCGACCAGCGCCTCCAGATCCTTCAGCGGCCCATAGCTTTCGGCGCGTGTCAGCGGCGGCGTCAGATGGTCGATGATAACAGCTGCGGTACGGCGCTTGGCCTGCGTGCCCTCGCCGGGATCGTTGACGATGAAGGGATAGAGATGCGGCAACGGCCCGAGAATCGCCTCCGGGTAGCAGATCTCCGATAGCGCCAGTGCCTTGCCCGGCAGCCATTCCAGATTGCCGTGCTTGCCCATATGGATCACGGCCTGTGCGCCGAATTCCTCGCGCAGGAAAGCATAGAAGGCGAGATAGCCGTGCGGCGGCACGAGATCGGGCGAGTGATAGCTTTCCTTCGGATCGATATTATAACCGCGCGCCGGCTGGATACCGATCAGCAACTCGCCGAACCGGGCGAAAGGCAGCGCGAAAGCGCCATCGCGGACATAGGGATCGGCCTCGGGCGCGCCCCAGCGCGCGCTGACTTCGTCCTGAATCTGATTGGGAAGAGATTCCAGGAAATCCTTGTATCGACTCAGGGAAAGCGTCTCACGCACGACCTTGCCGTCGAAACCGGAATTTGTCGGCCCCAACATCAGGTGCCGTATCAGCGCATCCCCATCGGCAGGGATATCGGCAATGGGATAACCGGCCTTCTCCATCGCCCGCATCACTTCAATGGTGCCGGCCGGCGTATCCAGCCCGACGCCATTGCCGAGCCGTCCATCACGGTTCGGATAGTTCGCCATCACGAGCGCAACGCGCCTGCTCTCCGCCGGCATCCGCCGCAGCCGCGCCCAGTTGGCGGCAAGCGATGCCACATAGTTCATGCGCCCGGCATCCGGCTCGCTGGAAACGATGTTGGCCTCGACAGCAACGTCGTAGCGCGCGGCTGATTTGAAGGAGACGGCACGCGACAGCACCCGGCCATCCACCTCCGGCAGCGCGACATTCATGCCGAGATCACGCGCCGAGAGCCCTTGCGATGAGGCGGCCCAGGCCTCTCGCGACGAAGCGGAGAAGATTGCCTGCAGCACGATCGCGTCGTTGGCCTCCAGCACCGTCGGCTCGCGATCGGCGCCGGGTGCGGAGACGGCAAAGCCCGTCGTGTTGATGACGACATCGGGTTTGAGTTCGGCGAAGATGGATTCGAGGATGCCCTTGGAGACAGGATCCTTGAGGCTGTAGGCAAAGAGAGGCAGCGGGCGAAGGCCCTTTGCCTGCAAGGCTTCGATCAAGGCTTCGACGGGTTTGGTTTCGCCGCTCTGCACGAGGGCGCGGTAGAAGGCGATGGCGACTGTCGGGCGAGCCGTGGGTTTGAATCCCACCTCTTCCGCCGAATGTGTGGCGTTCGCCTCCTCGTCCGAGTGTGTAACACCCCCCTCTGTCCTACCGGACATCTCCCCCACAAGGGGGGAGATTGGCAAGGAGCGAGACCTTCGCTCTAAGTCAGTTGTCTGGGGAGACGCGGGCCGCGATTCAATCTCCCTCCTTGTGGGGGAGATGTCCGGTAGGACAGAGGGGGGTGCTACGCCCTCAATCGCTGGGGAAGACACCACTGAAACAAGCCCCTTCCACTCCTCAACTCCAACCAGCCCTCGCCCCGGCCACCAGATCCCGGCCTTCATCAGCGGCGCAGCCGGCGCCGGCTTCTCCTCCCCAGAGAGCATCGCCGCCGCATAGGCAAGAAAGCCCTGCGCATTGGCATCACCACCCTCGATCAGATAGCCCCACAACGCATTCAGATCATCCAGCGACACATTGGAAAACGGCGTCAACCCCGCATCCGGCTTGGAATCCCCCGGCAGCACCGCAATCAGCGCCCCACTCCGTGCCGCCACCGCATGCAGCGCCTCGAGTGCATAGTGAAAATAGCTCGCCCCCCCGAGTGCCCGCACGATGATCAGCTTCGCATGTCGCGCCGTGCGTTCGACGTAGGTATCGACCGACATCGGATGCTTCAGGCTCATCAGGCTCGCAAGCCTGAGCGTATGCCCGCTCGCTCCACCGGCATGAGCCGCGGCAATCGCCGCAAGCTCAGTGTCGGCGGCCGAGAGGAACAGGATATCGCCCGGCGACTGGCCGAGGTCGATGGCCTCGTCCCCGTCGCTGATCGTTCCCTGTTGGGCCAGAAGCAGATGCATCGATTATTCCCTAAGCGACCGCTTCGATCGCCTTGCGCACCGCGGCCTGATCCATTTCGTGCAGACCGATGACGACGAGACGCGTGGCCCGCTTTTCCCCAGGCGCCCAGGCGCGGTCGAAATACTGGTCGATGCGGGCACCGACGGCCTGCAGCTGCAGGCGCATGGGTTTGCCCGAGACATCGATGAAGCCCTTGAGGCGCAGCACGTCATGCTCGGCGATGATGCCCTTCAGCTTCTCGACAAAACCTGATGTATCGGCGATGGCGCCGAGCTCGACGGCGAAACTGTCGAATTCGTCGTGATCGTGCGGCTCACCGTCCTCATGCTCCAGTTCGTGATGGGATTTGCGGTTGGCGATATCGTCTTCCGTGCCGATGCCGAGGCCGAGCAGCACGCTTGCCGGCACCTCGCCATTCCTGGCCTCGATCATCACAGGCTTGCGGGCAATCCGCGAGGCGACTTCGCTCTTCACGCGGCCGAGGCCGTCCGCGTCGATCAAATCGGTCTTGTTGAGCACGATCAGATCGGCGCAGGTCAGCTGATCCTCGAACAGCTCCTCGATCGGGCTTTCATGATCGAGCGATTCATCCTCGGCACGACGCGCATCGACGGCATCGTGGTCGTCGGCAAAACGCCCGGCGGCAACGGCAGCACTATCGACCACGGTGATCACGCCATCGACCGTTACTTCGCTGCGAATATCCGGCCAGTTGAAAGCGGCGACCAGCGGCTGCGGCAAGGCAAGGCCCGAGGTCTCGATGACGATATGATCCGGGCGCTGCTCACGCTCCAGGAGCTTGGTCATGGTCGGAATGAAATCGTCGGCGACCGTGCAGCAGATGCAGCCATTGGTCAGCTCTATAATATCGTCCTCGGTGCAGTTCTCCGCGCCGCAGCCCTTCAGCACATCGCCATCAACGCCGAGATCGCCGAACTCGTTGATGATGAGCGCGATCTTCTTGCCGCCGGCATTGGTAAGCAGGTTGCGGATCATCGTCGTCTTGCCCGCGCCGAGAAAGCCGGTGATGACGGTTGCGGGAATTTTCTGCTGCATGGAATTAACCCTTCATTTTCAGCGGCAGGCCTGCCGCGATAAAATAGACTTCGGCGGCCGAAGCCGCGATCATCTGGTGCAGCCGGCCGGCATGGTCGCGAAACTCCCGCGCCATGCGGTTCTCAGGCACGATGCCGAGGCCGACTTCATTGGAAACGATGACGAGCCGCGCCTTCGCGGCGGGCAGGAAATCGGCAAGGGCTGCAAATTCCGCTGCCATCTCGCGCTCCTCCATCATCAGATTGGTGACCCAGAGCGTCAGGCAGTCGACGAGAATCGCCCTGCCCTCGCCATCGATGGCGCCAAGCTTGCCAACGAGATCGAGCGGCTCCTCATGCGTCGTCCAGGACGGGCCGCGATCGGCCTTGTGCTGAGCGATGCGCACCTGCATCTCCTCGTCCCATGCCCGGCCGGTGGCGATGTAGTGGCGCTCGAGGCCGCTAGTGGTGACGAGGTTTTCAGCGAAACGGGATTTGCCGGAGCGGGCGCCGCCGAGGATGAATGTGGTGTTGAGAAGGCTCTTGGTCATGCTGCGGCCGCCCTTGGAGCGAAAGCGCGGCTCCACCCACTTCCCTCATTCCTGTGCTTGTCACAGGAATCCAGCGTGCCCAAGTCCTTGGGCACCAGAGACTCATCCAACAACGGCATGGATTCACTCACGGCGCAGACGCGCCGTGGCTGGATTCTTGTGACATCCCTCGGGCAAAGCCCTGAGGACACAGGAATGAGGGAGGAGAAAAAGGCGTGCGCCACAACTCTGTCCCCGAGAGGCGTCGAAACACCATCTCCCATACGCGCCGCACCAGGCCACGCTGAATTCAATCGTTCAGCCAAAACAACCTCCGTGCTGGCAACGGGCATAGTGCCCAGGGGTGGGCTTTTCGCCCGGCACGGGATGGCAGGTCTCCTGGCTCGCGGATATCGGCCGCGATCGGGGCGGACCGGAAACCGGTCGCCCCAGATCGTGCCAGCGGATCTGCCTCGCCTTCCCGGCTGCATCGGTGAAAAGGTGGACGATTCGTAGAGATAGAGGCGTCCGACCCGGTTGATCACCATGCATTTCCAGTGGCTTTTCCGGCATGTCGCCCGTACCGCCCGCCTGCACCATTGCATGCGGACAGAAAGAGTTCGATGCCGGATGGAAGACCCTGACCGCTCTACAGTCGCGGGGTCGGCTGCGATGAAGGCGCCCGGCTTGGGTCCGCCCCGTCACATTCCCTTTTCATCCGGAAGGGCAGAACGCCGATCCGGAACCATCCGTTATGTCAGGATGGTCAGGCGACCATCCGTTATATCGGGATGGTTAGGCAAGCTCAGGGGTGAAGTCAACCAGCCTTCACCGCCGGGGAATGGCCGGCCGGCCGGCACGCTTGCGCCAAGACGACTTACTCTACCTAAAATATCGTCATTTATCAGAGGCTTACGTCATAAAAATTTGTCCCGCGCGCCGGCTTTTCGCCGCAATTGCGTCGCATGCGAACTGCACCTTCGCCCTTGACCGGGCCTCTCCCTGCCTAGTTGTCTAGCCATGCTTATGAAATTGGATCGGCGCCGTTTCCGCGCGCTGCGTGTTTTCCTCGACCCCGGCCGGCTGCGCGCGCTGACCCGCCGCAGCGAGGTCGGTCTTTCCATGGCAGGCGCCGTCGTCGGCATCGCCTCGGGGCTTGCCGTCACCGGCATGAGTTTCGTCTCGAGCGAATTGCACCAGATGATCTTCGGCATATCCGACAGCGAAAGGCTGAGCGCGTCTGTGATCGACGACAAGCTGTTGCTGCTCACCGCCCCCGTGATGGGCGGCGTCCTGCTCGGGCTCCTGCTCTTCGTCATGGCGAAACGACGCAAGAAGCCGATGGTCGACCCGATCGAAGCCAATGCGCTGCATGGCGGCCGCCTGTCCCTGACCGACAGCATCATCGTCGCCGTGCAGAACCTGATCTCCAACGGCTTCGGCGCCTCCGTCGGCCTGGAAGCCGGCTATACCCAGCTTGCCGCCGGCATCGCCTCGAAATTCGGCCTGAAGCTGCAGCTGCGCCGCTCCGACCTGCGCATCCTCGTCGGCTGCGGCGCTGCAGGTGCCATCGCCGCCGCCTTCAACGCGCCGCTGACGGGCGCCTTCTACGCCTTCGAGCTGATCATCGGCACCTATACGATCGTGTCGCTGACCCCGGTCGTCGTCTCCGCTCTCGTTTCCACCCTCATTGCAAGGCTGCTCGCCGAGGGCGATTTCACCATTGATATCGGCAGCTTCGGCTCGGTCGTGCCGGCGGATTATATTCCGGCGCTGCTGCTCGGCGCGGTCTCGGCCGGCGTCGGCATCCTCCTCATGCAGGGCGTCGCCTTCATCGAGGAACTGGCGCGCAAGAGTTCGATCGCCCCGCCCTTCCGCCCTGCGCTCGGCGGCATCATCGTCGGGCTGCTCGCGATGATCTCGCCGCAGGTGCTCTCGGCGGGCCATGGCGCCCTGCATCTCAATCTCTCGCGAGACGTAGCGATCCCGGTGCTGATCGGCCTCTTCCTGTTGAAATCGCTTGCCTCGGCAATCTCGATCGGCTCCGGCTTCAGGGGCGGCCTCTTCTTTGCCTCGCTGTTCATGGGCGCCCTGCTCGGCAAGCTCTTCGCCTATGGCGGGCCCTATTTCGCCGATACGACGCTGACGCCCGTCATCTATGCCGTGGTCGGCATGAGCTCGCTTGCCGTCGCCGTCATCGGCGGGCCGCTGACGATGACCTTCCTGGCGCTCGAAATCACCGGCGATTTTCCGATCACCGCGCTGGTGCTCGCTGCCGTCATCACTTCCTCGCTCGTCGTGCGCTCGACCTTCGGCTACTCCTTCGCCACATGGCGCTTCCACCTGCGCGGCGAAAGCATCCGCAGCGCCCACGACGTCGGCTGGATCCGCAACCTGACGGTGGACAAGCTGATGCGATCAGACGTCAAGACGGCCAAAGCGGGTATCTCGCTGGAGGAGTTCAAAAAGGCCTTCCCGATCGGCTCGACCCAGCGCGTCATTCTCGTCGAGGAGAGCGACAAATATGCCGGCCTCGTGCTGGTGCCGGAGATCTACGCCAATCCGACCGACGCCCAGGACGAAGGCAAGGTGCTTGCCGATTTTATCCGCTACCGCAACGATTTCCTGCAGCCGCAGATGAATGCCAGGCAGGCGGCGGCGATTTTCGACAAGTCCGAAAGCGAAGCGCTCGCCGTCGTCAACAACCTGATCGAGCGCAAGGTGATCGGCCAGCTCAGCGAGAGCTATACGCTGCGCCGCTACAGCGAAGAACTCGACCGCCGCCGCCGCGAGGTCTCAGGCGAGATCTGACCGTCGTCGCGCCGATCGGATCGACGCTTCAGGATACGGCGTCGGCGAGCTTGAACACGTTTACCGCCTTCGAAACCCCGCGCAACTCGAAGGATCCCAGACATTCGTTGGCGACGGCGCAGGTGACGGCGAAGCTTTCCGACATCAGAAGATGATGGCCGAGCGTGCCGCAGAGTTTTTCGAGGCGCGAGGCCTCGTTGACGGCGCTGCCGATCACCGTGAAATCAAGCCTGCCGCGTGCGCCGATATTTCCATAGAAGACCTCGCCGAGATGCAGCACGACATCGACGCCGATGTCAGGACCTCCATCATTCCTCCGCTGACTGTTCAGAGCCTTATTGGCTTCTAGAATATTCCTTGCGGAAGCCAGAGCCGCCATGCAGGCCTTTTGCGGTTCTTCAGCATCGGTCGGAAAGATCGCCAGCACGCTATCCCCCATGAACTTGAGGATCTCGCCCGAATTTTCCTCGACATGCCAGCCGATCAGCTCGAAATGTTCATTCAGAAACCCGGCGATTTCGCCTGGCTGATAAACCTCAGTCAGCGCCGTGAAGTTTCTGAGGTCCGCAAGCAGGATCGCAGCATTGATGGCGCCTCCCGTTCCCCTCTGGATATCGCCTGCAAGGATGCGTGCACTTGTCTTGGCGCCTGTATAGACAGCAAGGATATCCGATGCGGTTTTCGATGCTGCGATACGGTAACAAGCCAGCCCCAGTGCCGGGAAGAGCTTCGCGACGATCGCCAGTTGATCATCAGAAAATCCGGCCGGCCTGTCGCTTGTGAGAGACAGACTGACTCCGCGAAGCGCAGCCTCCTTCGGGAACTCCAGCAGGCTGACCAGGTGATCCGTGCCGCCGCCATGCGCGAATTCCGCAAGCTGCGGGTAGTCATCGACGCCCTCACCCTTGGCGATATTCCAGCGACCTGACGTTTCGCCACGGCCCAAAAGAAAATAGATCGGGGTCTTCTCGAAATTCAGCACTGCCGCACTGCCATATTCGGCATTCTCGATCGTGGTCGCACCGCCGCGCACGAAATTGGCCGAGACGCCACCATACATGGGATGAATAGACGGCATTGAAATGCTTCCCCGCCAAATCGGAAAGCCATCCGCGATCAGCCGATCGCACAATCCGGCTATCAACTCGCCAATATGCTCAGCTGTGATTCCATGTTCTATAAGCCACTGAATATGATTATTAATTTCTGAACCTCCACATGAGCCGCCACAATCTTATGATGGCAAATCGGGCAAATAGGCGGCAATGCCGAACCGGATCACCGCCGCATCCAGTGATAGCCGGGCCAGACCGATGTTTCCAGCCATCGACTTCAGCAACGCAACCGCAGGGCAGATGCCGAGAGATTGGTACTGGCATCGAGGCACTTGCGAGGTTGACGCCGATGCGAACGTCCGCCACGACACCTCGCTAGCGGAACCTGCTCCAGTCTGCATCCTGGGAGGCGACGAAGGGTATTTCGCCCCTCGACACGGCAATGTCTTTCAGCATGTGATCTGGCAAGGCGCCAAGCCGATTTGCCGCCGATCGCCTGCGCCGCCAGACGATAAGGGCGCGCAGCGGAGAGGTCAGCAGCACCACCATTTTGCGCAGTCGCAGCTCGACCCCACCGGACAAAAGCTTCTCGTTCATTGTGATCCCCATGAATTTGCGCGTGCGGATGGCAAGATCGCAACCTTGAGAACCGGCCGGCGACCCGTTCGCCGGCTGGCCCCTACGTTCTAACTGGCCGAATGAGGGCCGATGAGTGTCGTGATCTCCGTCACGCGATCCGCCGGAAAGCCACCTTTTTCGGCATGCCGATAGACCGCTTCGGCGCTCTCGGCCTCATGAACGCAGTACATCTTGTCCCCGGTCACATAGCTGGTGATCCAGGTATATGGTTCGCCGAGGGAGGCCACGACGGCGTTGGATTTCGCCGAGATCTCGCGTAGCGTTTCCTTGTCCATGTCCCCGAGGCCTGGAATGTTTCGTTCGACAACGAATTGCGGCATTGTTTTATCCTTTCATAATGCCTTGAGTGATGCAGCGCATCGTCAGCCGTGCGCATGCCGGCAGCTGACGGCAGGGTTCATGTCGGCGAACGGTCCCTTCGGATTGTCCTTCCATGCCCAGACGTGCAGCTCGTAGAAAGCCGGAAGGCCGTAGCGGTTCGGTGCGTTCGTGAAACTGAACAACTGACCGCCGAGATTGGCGGGACCTTTCGTCGTGATGTATTCGACAGCGACCAGTTTCATCTTGCCGTGTTCGTCAGGCTCGTACATCACGGCCTCCGGCTTGGAGAGATCAATGGCCTCATCCTTGATGAGGTCGGCACTGACATAATGGATGCCCATCGCACCTCCCTCAATGCCGCTGGTGCATGGGATCGGCGAATAGCCTTCCTTGACGGCCTGGTTGACGTCCCGGAAGCGTGCATTGGCCTCCCGGACCTGTTCCGGCAGACCGGCGCCGCCGCCGAGCGCGGCAGCCGGAAGAACGGCCATAATGAGAAGCGCCGCGATCGGCGCTTTTGTCGCTTTCATGAAGATTGCCCTCCAATTTCTGGTTGTCCAAGCCGATTGAATTCCGGCCCGCAGTGCGTTGTAAAAAATCCGCGCAATGAAACATCTCCCGCGTGGGGGATGAAATCCTCTGCAAATCCCGGAAATGAAGGCGCCATGGCCAACGACAATTGACCGCGCCGGCCGGGCTGATGCAGGATTGTGATCATGGAACAGCAGCTGTCGGAAATTATCGGCGCTATTTACGATTGCGTGGCCCGGGAGGATGCTTGGCCGAACGCTCTTCGTCTGATCAATGCTCAGGTGAATGGCTTTCTAACCACGCTTGCCGTCTTCGACACCACCACCCGTTCCGCACGGTTGGCTCAAATCGCCTGCGATGACGGAGAAGCCATCAGCACTCTCGTCGCGCATGCGAAGGACGTACCGTTCTTCCACCTTCTCCACCGAATGGAGATCGATCAGCCGGATACGCTGGAGCGGATGTTTTCCCTCTATGGACCCGATGGCGAAGCCGTCTGGAAGAGCGGCGCGCTGTACCAGAATTTTCATGCCAGGTATGGGATTCTGAACTCGATCGACATGGCCGTACTGAAGCGTCCGACCCGTGTCGGGACAATCAACATTTCGGTGCAATACGAACCGAGCGAACGACGGGTCTTCGACATCGTCGGGCTGCTCGGCCCGCATATCCGCCGCGCTGTGACGATCCACGACATGTTCGAGATGGAGCGCGCCGAAGCCGCGGTCCTCAGGGAGGTCATCGACGCTCTCGATCATGCGGTCTTCATCGTCGCCGAAGACATGACCATCCTCTTCGCCAACGATGCCGCCGAAGCACGGCTGCACGAGCAGCACGTGGTCCACTCGCTTTCAGGCCGGCTGGCCGCTCGCTACGGTTATGCCGGCGCTGCCCTTTCCAATGCCGTGGCGCTTGGCGCGCGCGACGAAATCAGTCTCGCAGCCGCTGGGATCGATGTTCCCCTTGCCTCGGCGGAACGCCCCGCCGTCGCTCACGTCCTGCCGTTGCAGCGGCGCACCGAAAGAGGACGTTTCGAAAGCCGAGCAGCGGCGGCGATCTTCCTCGCCGCGGCTGGGACGGTAATCCAATCGGCCGTCGAAGCCGTGGCCGCACTTTTTGCTCTCACGCCTGCCGAACGGCGCGTGGTCGGCTACGTGTCCGAAGGCATGACGAGATCCGAGATCGCAAATGCGCAGGGCGTTGCCGACGGCACCGTGAAATCACAATTGGCCGCCATCTACGACAAGACGGGAGCGGAAGACCAGCGCAGCCTGCAGCAGCTCGTACGCGAACTCAGCCCGCCTGTCAGGCGCGCCTAAGAAGTCGACATCAAACTTCGGCCGACTGGCAGCAGACGTGAAAAGGCACGCCGGCGCCACAGCAGCTGCGGGCATCTTCGCTCACATCCGGACCGTCATGCCGCCGTCGACAGTCAGCACGTGGCCGTTGACGAAGGATGCGGCGTCGCTTGCGAGAAACAGCGCCGCACCGGCGATTTCGTCAGGCTGTCCCCAGCGCTGGACCGGAATGCGCTGGCGCACGAAGGGCATCAATTCCTCATTTGCAGCCATCGCCGCGTTCGTCTCGGTGGCGAACCAGCCGGGCGCAATCGCATTGCTGGTAATGCCGTGCGGGCCGAATTCGACCGCCATGCCGCGCATCAGACCGGTCAGGCCCTGCTTGGCTGCCGGATAGACGCAGTCGCCGGGCATTGCGACATGGCCGCTGATCGAGGTCACCGCGATCAGGCGCCCATGATGGCGCCGTTTCATCAGCACGGCCGCATCCCGCGAAAGCGTCATCGCCGCGGCCAGATCGGTGCGCAGCAGCTCGATGATGGCATCATCGTCGAATTCGGCCAGCGGCCGCCTGTCCCGAACTCCGACATTGTTGATCAGGATATCGAGACGGCCGTGGTTCCTGTCGATATCGGCCATCACAGCACGCTGGGCCTCGCGGTCGGCAATGTCGAACGCGGCGGCCCCGGCCGTCCCGCCCGCAGCCCGGATGGTCCTGACCGCTTCATCCAGCGTCGCCGCCGTGCGTCCGGTAACGATCACATGCGCGCCGGCCTCGGCCAGCGCGCGTGCCATCTCAAAGCCCAGACCACGGCCGCCGCCGGTGACGAGCGCCACCTGACCCGCCAGTGAAAATCGATCCAGCACGCTCATGGTTTTCATCGTCCTCCAGCGGGTCCGTCGCCGTTGCAATTAATGGACTCAGTCAACTAATTTGGCAAGAGCGGAACGGTGGTCGATGGATGCAGGCTCCAGCCCGCATCATCACCTTCCCAGGCGACGCCCTACTTCTCTTCCGTCATTCCTGTGCTTGTCACAGGAATCCAGCCACGGCGCGTCCGCGCCGTGATTGACTCTCATCAAAATAGGATGTCTTCCGCGCCCAACGACTTGGGCGCACTGGATTCCTGTGACATCCCTCGGGCGAAGCCCTGAGGGCGCAGGAATGAGGGAGGTTGGGACGAGCCTACTGCATATCTGGCAATCCTGCCCACACACCCAACCTAACCGAGCAACCCCGCAAGCCAGCGCGGATCAAGATGCCTCTCCAGATCGCTCGCAATCTCATCGAGCGCCAGGTCGACGCTCTCGCGGTAATTCCTCTGCTCGCCCGATAGGCCGAAGCTTTGAAGCAGCCGGGCGCGATAGGGGTCGCTGCCGAAGAGGCCGTGCAGATAGGTGCCCATGATCCGGCCATCGGCCGACATCGCCCCGTCGGGCGCGCCGTCGATAATTGCCGAAGGCCTGTCGCAATCCGGGCCGCGGGTGATGCCGAGATGGATCTGGTAGCCGGCAAGCGGTACGTCATATTCGGTCGAGCGAGCATGGCTGTTGCGCACGGTCTTCTCCGGCGCCATCTCGGTCTCGACGTCGAGAAGCGAAAGCCCCGGCGTCTCAAGCGTCCCGCCCTCGATGCCGAGCGGATCGCGAACCGTTCGGCCAAGCATCTGATAGCCGCCGCAGATGCCGATCACCCGGCCGCCGCGCCTGATATGCGCCTGCAGATCCCAGTCCCAGCCCTGGGCTCTGAAGTCGGCGAGATCCGATATCGTCGACTTCGAGCCGGGAAGGACGACGAGGCCCGCATCGGCAGGCAATCGCTCGCCTGATCGCACGAAGACCAGCTCGACATCCGGTTCGGCCCTCAGCGGATCGAGATCGTCGAAATTGGCGATGCGCGGCAGCACCGGCACGGCGACCTTCAGCGCGCCGGCCCCGCCCTTCGCCAGCCGTTCGAGCACGACCGAATCCTCGGCCGGCAGGCGCGCGGCCGCGGATAGCCACGGCACGACGCCGAAGCACGGCCAGCCGGTGAAGCCTTCGATGGCGCGGATGCCATCGTCAAACAGCGAGACGTCGCCGCGGAACTTGTTGATAAGATAGCCGGAAATCATCGCCCGGTCGGCCTCGTCGAGGATCGCATGCGTGCCGACGAGCGAAGCGATGACGCCGCCTCGGTCGATATCGCCGACCAGCACCACGGGCACGCTGGCGCGCGTCGCAAAGCCCATATTGGCGATATCGCCGGCTCTCAGATTGATCTCGGCCGGCGATCCGGCGCCCTCGACGATAACGAGATCGGCGCCGGTGGCCACTTTTTCGAAGCTCTCGAGCACGGCGCCGAGCAGTTGCGGCTTCAGCCGCTGATAGTCCCGCCCTTTCGCCTGGCCAAACACCCTGCCCTGCACGACGATCTGGCTGCCGTTTTCCGATTGCGGCTTGAGCAGCACCGGGTTCATGTGCACCGAGGACGGCGTGCGCGCCGCCAGCGACTGCAGCCACTGCGCCCGGCCGATCTCGCCGCCGTCGTCCGCGACCGCGGCATTGTTCGACATGTTTTGCGGCTTGAAAGGCCGGACGGTCAGCCCACGATTGGCCGCCAGCCGGCAGAGGCCGGCGACCAGCACCGTCTTGCCGACATCCGAGCCGGTTCCCTGCAGCATGATCGCTCTTGCCATTGGCAGCCCGTATCCGTCCTTCGTTCAGGCGAGGCCTACAATGCGCTGTTATCCCGGGTCAAGGCTTGCCTTAGCCCCAGCTGAAAACGCGAAAACCGCGCATGGCCTTGGCCTGCGCGGTTTGCCGAAAACTCAGGCGTCTTCACCCTCTACACGGCGAAGCTCGCTTTCTCCGGTACGCACTACCTGAACCGGAGAAGCAACGGTCGTTCCCGCTGCGACCCCACTGATAACGGCACATTCTTACCGGAGAGTTATTGAAGCCTTACGCAAATATTAATTTTGACTTTTTTTGCCGTTCCCGGCAAATTTTCTGCCGAACGCCCACCGGCGATCGCGAGGAACGTGCATTCTCACCCGCCGCCGCATTGGCCGGCGTGGCGTCATAAATTATTCGAATTCAATAATTTAGATACTCAACCATGAGCAGAAGACAGTTGATTTCTGCGAGCGAACGCGTAGGCTCCTGAGAAAATGTGCCATGCTTGAACATGGCTTGCGACGGGCTGCCGGAACCGCAGGGAATAACGGATTTCAAGACCCGGCTGCACGTCCGATCCAAGAAGAAAAATTCGGGGAATGACGATGAAGACGATTCTGATTTCGGCCGTCTTTGCCGCGGCTCTTTTGACTGTCGCCGCGCCGGCCGAAGCCGCCGACTGCGGCGAGGTTTCGATCGCCGAGATGAAATGGGCGTCGGCCGGCATTGCGGCGAACTTCGACAAGATCATCCTGGAAAAGGGCTATGGCTGCTCCGTCACCATCGTCGATGGCGACACGCTTCCGACCTTTGCCTCGATGAACGAGAAAGGCATCCCCGACATCGCCTCGGAATACTGGATCAATTCCGTCAGGGCCCTGCTCGATGAGGCCGTCAAAACCGGCCGGCTGGAAGAGGGTGCCGAGATCCTGGCCGACGGCGCCATCGAGGGCTGGTGGATCCCGAAATTCATCGCCGACGCCAATCCCGATATTCGCTCTGTCGAGGATGCGCTGAGACATCCCGAGCTCTTCCCCGCCGAAGATGACCCGTCGAAGGGCGCCGTCTACAATTGCCCGCCCGACTGGAGCTGCCGGATTTCCACCGCCAACCTGTTCAACGCGCTCGGGGGCGAAAGAAACGGCTTCGAACTGGTCGACACCGGCAGCGCGAAAGGGCTCGACGCGTCGATCGCTCGCGCCTTCGACAACAAGGTCGGCTGGCTCGGCTATTACTGGGCACCGACCGCCATCCTCGGCAAATACGACATGACGCGGCTGAGCTTCGGCGTTAGCCACGACAAGGCCGAATGGGATCGCTGCACCGCGGTTGTCGGCTGCATCAGGCCGGCCGTCAATTCCTACCCGGTCTCGCGCGCCTTCACGCTGATGACAAGGTCTTTCGCCAGCCGCGCCGGCCCCGTCACCGCCTATCTCAGGACCCGCAAATGGGACAACGAGACGATCAACCAGGTGCTTGCCTGGCAGGACGAAAACCGCGAAAGCAACGCGGATGCCGCGGTCTATTTCCTGCGCAACTATGAGAGCCTGTGGACGAAATGGGTGCCGGCCGATGTAGCCGAGAAGGTGAAGGCGAGCTTATAACGACGGGACACGATCAACGACCGGACGATTCGAGATGACTGGCAACATTCCCTTTCCCGACCGCGATACCGTCGCGGAAAAGCTCGCCGCGCTGTCCGACGCCGACAAATCGTTCCTGACGCTGCTCATGGAGAACGCCGCGCAGGACGACAATCTGCTCGACGGCCTGCGCCGCCATCTCGATCTTGCTGCGGAATCGCGTTTCCTGAACTCGCTGAAGCTTGAAAATCTCGGACTCTGGCTCGGGATCGAGGCGCCGGATCGGCTGCAGATCCGGCTGATGGAAACCGCCCGCTCCGGCCAGCATCCCGCATACCAAGCCTTCCGGACCGGCCTCAGCCGATCCGGCGGCCTCGAAAGGGCATATCCCCCGGCCACCCGATAGGGTGGTCCGGCCCCGGTCGTCCCCCGGTCGTCCGCTAGGACGATCCGGCCCGGCCACTCGTTAGAGTGGTCCGGCCCCAGCCAAGAATGGTCTGGCAACGATCCAGCGCGGTCCCGCCGAACCTGCCACCCGATCACTTCCTAGCGGCGTGGCCCACCGAGCGGCCGGCATCCTGGGTAGCGTTGACGGCGTTCGCCGTATCCTTTCCCACGCCGCGGATCGTGTTGCCGCAGGAGGAAAGAGCAAGAAGAACCATGAGGGCTGCGGCAATTTTGGCCGTTGTCGTCATTTCGAATATCCTTGTTTGAAATCAACCCCGAACGGCAATTCATGCCGTCCGCGTCCATAACGCGCAAGGGAATAAAAGGTTCACGCCTGAAAGGTGTCCTCAGGCGGCGACAGCCTTCGCTCTCTCGGCAAAGGCGCCACGAATGCTGTCGGCCACCGTCTCGATCGGCCCCGACATCTGCGAGGCGGTCAAAAGGCGGATATCGAAGGCGCCGAGCTCCGGCAGCCCTTCCTGCGGGCCGAGGATCGCCATGTCCTCGTTGACATAGGAGAGCGGCAGCGGCGCGATGGCAAGATCGGAGAGCACGGCGGCGCGCTGCGCCATCGTGTGGCCGCTGAGATAGGCGACGCGATAAGGCCGCTTGTTGCGTTCGAGTTGGGAGAGCGCCTCCTGGCGCCAGATGCAGCCATCCTCCCAGATCGAGATCGGCAAGGGGTCGCGGCGATGCGCCGAACCGCACTTAGCACCGGCCCAGACCAGCCGCTCGCGGAACACCACCTCGCCGCCCGTCGGGAACGGCCGCGTCGCACAGTTGATCAGAGCCAGGTCGAGCCGCTGCTCCTCCATGCGCTTCTTCAGCCCCATGCTCATGTCGATCGTCACATCGACCATGATGCCGGGATAGCTCTCGGCAAAACTCTTCAGGATCCTCGGCAGCAGCCGCTCGCCGATATCCTCCGGCGCGCCGAGCCGGACGACACCGGTCAGCTCAGGCATGATGAAGCGCGACACCGCCTCGTTGGACAGCGCCAGAATGTTGCGGGCATAGGAGAGCAGCATCTCGCCATGGCGCGTCAGCGTCACGGAGCGGGCATCACGCAAAAACAGCGTCGCGCCGAGTTGCTCCTCGAGCTTCTTGATTTGCATGGAAACCGCCGACGGCGTGCGGAAGACCGCTTCGGCGGCGGTGGAAAAATTGCCTGTCTCGGCGATGGCGACGAAGGTGCGCAGCACATCGTTGTCAAGCAAAGGAATGGGACGGCGAAATGGTAAGCTCATCGTCGCATCTTTCAATTTTTCTGATTTATAACCGCATATCATTTTGTTTGATTGAATGTCAATCGGCCGCCATATTTTCAGTGTCGGACGCTGAAGCAGCAAAGGAGGCCAGACATGTTACAAGCAAACATCTGGAATATCATACAAGCGCTTTCCGCATTCAAGTCACGCCGGCGCAGATATGCCAATTACGAAGAAGCTCTGCGCCAGATAAAGCGCTTTCCGCCGCATCTGTTGGCCGATGTCAGCGCGGCATAGCGTTGATGTCCAGAGGCTCTGGCTCTCAGGCGAAAGATCGTCGGCCGCGCATGGGCGCGGCAGATTGGAAATACCTTCATCGACGCGAGAATACTTCTCCTCTCACATCCCGCCCAGCAGCTTGAACGCGATGATCCACATGGTGAAGGCCACCAGCGTCTCCAGCATGCGCCAGGACGAAGGCCTCGAGAAGATCGGCCGCAGCCGCGTTGCGCCATACCCAAGGGCAAAGAAGAACAGGAAGGATCCGGTCATTGCCCCTGCCGCAAAGGAGGCCTGCTGTCCGGGATAGCGCGTCGAAATCGTGCCGAGCAATACGACCGTATCGAGATAGACATGCGGATTGAGCCAGGTGAGCGCGAGGCACGTCGCAAGCGTCTGCCGAAAGCTCGTCGTCTTGGCTTCCGAAGCCGCCAGGGTGGCGGACGACCGCAAGGCGGAATAGAGGCTCTTGGCTCCGTACCAGGCCAGAAACGCCGCTCCTCCATAACGCATAACAGGATCGAGCCAGGGCAGCAGCCTGGCGATCTGCTGGAGGCTGGTCACGCCGAGCAGGATCAGTGCGGCATCGGAGAGCGCACAGGCCAGGCAGACCATGAAGACGTGCTCGTTGCGCAGGCCTTGGCGAAGGATGAAAGCATTCTGCGCGCCGATCGCGACAATCAGGCTGAGGCCCATCATCAGGCCCGTGACATAGATCGAAAAACTCATCTCTTCGGCAAACGCTCCTCAATTCCCTGAGAGGTGCGGTATCGCGACGGCATGAATTAGTCTAATTAATCCAGCTTATCTCAATTAAGCGAACCTAATCCATGCTTGATTATTCCGCCCTTCGCGCCGTCGCAGCCATCGTCCAGACGGGCAGCTTCGAAAGAGCCGCGGCTATCCTGGCCGTAACCCCTTCCGCCGTTTCGCAGCGCGTGAAGCAGCTCGAAGAGCGTCTTGGCGTCGTCCTCATCGTCAGAGGCACGCCTTGCACGGCAACGGAAAAGGGAGAATGGCTCTGCCGTCATATGGAGAATGTCGGCATGCTCGAAGCCGAACTCTTCGGGCAGCTGCCGGCCCTCATCGATCCCGACGAGCCGCGCCAGAGGGTGACGCTCCAGATCGCAACCAACGCCGACAGCCTCGGGACATGGTTCGTGGAGGCCATGTCGAATTTCGCCAAGAGCTCCTCCTATCTCCTGAACGTCGCGGTCGACGACCAGGATCATACCGCCGAATGGCTACAGCGCGGGCGGGTGATCGCGGCCGTCACCAGCCTGGAAAAGCCGATCCGGGGATGCCGGCGCTTCGCGCTCGGGGTCCTGCGCTACCACGCCACGGCAGCCCCCGAATTCGTCGCACGCCACTTTCCGCAGGGCGTGACGCCAGAGGCGATCCGCAACGCTCCGGCCTTGACCTTCAATCAGAAGGACAGGCTGCAGAGCGACTGGATACGCAGGACGTTCGGACGCGATCTCGATTATCCCACCCACTGGCTGCCGTCGCCGCAAAGCTTCGTCGAGGCGAGCCTTTCGGGCATGTGCTGGGGAATGAACCCGATCCAACTGACCCGCGAGCATCTCGCATCCGGACGGCTGGTCGAATTGGTGCCCGACACGCCGCTCGACGTGCCCCTCTACTGGCAGATAAACCGCCTCGCCGCCGACCGCCTGGCGGACCTGACGCGCGAAGTCGTCACGGTGGCCCAGCGTCGTCTCTGATGCATCATGCAAAAACGCAGCGTCATCCCGATGACCAGGCGGCTTCTACCTCTGCAAACCATGCCGGCTATCGCGTCCTACGCAATCACGATGATCTCCAGTTTCTGGCCGCCTGTCTCCACCACGTCGCCGACAGCCTTGCCCATCAGCAACCGCGCCACCGGGGAAACGTAGGAAATCGATCCGGCCTTGGGATCGGCTTCGTCCTCTCCGACGATGCGATAGGTCTGCACGCGGCCGTCGTCGCGGCGGAAGGTCACCGTGTTGCCGAAGGCGACGGCATCGGCCGACGCCGGTTCAGGCATGAGCTGGGCGGTACGCAATCTTGCCGCGAGGTAGCGCAGGTCGCGCAAGGGGGTGGCCGTCTGCCGGCGCCGTTCGTTCACGTCTTCGATATTATTCGCTACGTCATAGGCCTCGCGCGCCTCGCGGAACTGCAGCTCCAGGGCCTTCAGCCCTGTCTCCGTGACGAGGTTCGGATGCGGCGAAACCGGCCGGTCGGGCAGCAGGGTTTCCGAAGCGGTTTCGAAACTCTCTTCCTTGGTGAAGGCAACAGCCAATCTTCAACTCCATGTCAGACGCTACACGCTTATTCCAGGCGGGCGATTGCCCAAGTTTGGAATCCTACATACACCGGGTGCGGACGAACCGCCAATCTTGCCACATCGGGAGCAGTTTTGACGGGGGTACGGCCCGCGGCTTCCGGCTCCGGGAACGTCCTCGCCCACATGGCGTTTATATCCTCCAGATGCACCGTAGCGCAGGAGGATCGAATGCCCGGCCAGCAGCGAAAGAGCGGCAGCGCAGTCGGGGACGAAACATGTCTTCGTTCCTGACGGATGTCATGCCGCTGGAGCCGAGCTGGTGGGCTATCGCCGCGCGGATCGCACTGACCGTCGTCGCCGGCGGCCTGATCGGCCTCGACCGCGAACGCGGCGGCCACTCCGCGGGTTTCAGGACCACCATCCTGGTGGCGCTTGCCGCCTGTCTGGCGATGATCCAGGCAAACCTCCTTCTGTCGGTCTACGGAAAGACGCCCGGCTTCTTCTCGCAGATGGACGTGCTGCGCTTTCCGCTCGGCGTGCTGACCGGCGTCGGCTTCATCGGCGGCGGCGCGATCCTGAGGCGCGGCGACATGATGACAGGCGTCACGACGGCGGCGACCCTGTGGTTCATGACGATCGTCGGCCTCTGCTTCGGCGGCGGACAGATCGTGATCGGGACGGTGGCAACGGTGATTGCCTTCATCGTCTTGTCGCCGATGAAGCGCCTGGATACATGGCTGCGCTGCGAACGGAAGGCAACGCTCGTCGTCTACCGCTCGCACTCCGATATTCCCGACCTGTCGGATGCGCTGGGACCTCTCGAATGCAGCGCAGTATTCGTCGCGTGGGGACCGACCGAAGATGGCCGCATCGGGGCGACATACGAATTGCGCTGGCTGGCGAAAGATCCGGACGCATCCGCCCGCGCGATCCTCGCCGCCGTTTCCGAGACGCAGGAGATCGCCCATTTCTCGATGCATTCGACGACCGGCTGAGCGCGGCGCCGTGATCGCACCCGCGCTATTTCGAGACGTGCTCGGGCTTGCCCTTTCTCTTGGTCGACGCGAATTCCTCGAGCTGTTTTTCGCTCATGGATTCGACCATCTGCTTCGAAGCGCCCTTGAGCTCACTCTTGGGCGTCTCGCCGCGCTTGGCCGAGAGCGCAGCCCCTGCAGCCTTCTGCTGCGCTTTGGACTTGGCTGGCATATCGTTTCTCCTTCTGACCGGAACGAGATCACCTCTCCTGCTTCCTGATCACCCTGCCCTGGACACCATACGGCAAGGCGGCTGCGGCCAAAACCGCAGCCGACCGTTCGTCAGTTGATGGTGGCCCATTGGCTGCGCACATCCCTGGCGTTCTTCGACAGGTGAACGTGAGCGTCGACGTGATCGACCCAGTCGAGCGGGATCAGGTGATGCTTGCCGTCCTCCGAGTCGAGCTTCGTCAGCTGGATGCGGGTGGGGCCGTCGAGATGATCGACCGTCCCGACACGCGCGCCGTCGGCAGCCCGCACCTCCATATGTTCGCGGATCTGATCTGCGGAAATCATGGTTTCCTCCTTTGCGTCACTCACAGTTACCAGGCCGCAACGATGGGGAGAGGAGTTGGTTCCAAGACGCCTTGTCACGAGCAGGCCGGAAGCGGTGATCCTCTGTCCGCGCCCAGATTGCGGCTCAGGGCAAGCTCTATGCGGCGGCCTGCCTTCCCTCCGTTCGCGGCCATGCTCAGCCGTGATCCCCTTGCGCGGAAAGCCTGGGGATTAAGGTCGGCGACAGACTGTAAAGCTGTCGCCAGCGGCCGGCGGGCGCACCGCGATCATTCAATCCTATTGATGTTATCCATAAACTCTATTCGTTTGAATGATGAGTTCTCTGAGCCCATATTAGGATCATGGACATGGACGAACTGCTTCAACGGCAACCGTGTCCGGACCCAAGAAAGGAACCGGAAAATGACCACGCTCACCTATCGGGGTAGTGGCAAGACCCTTACCTCCAGCGAAAGCCGCTTCGATCTGGCACATTATGCCCGCAAGCTCGTGCTCGCCTGGAACCGCTGGCGGACCGCCCGCGAAATCGAAGCCATGCCCTTCGATATTCGCAAGGACATCGGCTGGCCGAGCACGGACGACAGCAAACACCGGACCATGTAATGAATGCGACATTCCTCCCAAGATAAGGGCGGCGCCTGCCTCGTGCAACGCCGCCTTTTTCGTCTCCGGAATGTCCAATTCCCCGCCGTTTTCGACCATGAATTTCAGTCGCCCGTAAGCCTGTCCGTCACCCTGCCCCCGGCTTGACAACCGCTCGACCAGTCAAATCGCGGTCAATGTCGCATATTTGCTCTTCCCGGCCGCATTTATCCATGCCAGTGTCGCTTTCAGGACATCCGCGCGACGCATTCCGCGCGACGAATATGTCATCGTTCCTCGAGCATGGATTTCGCTATGAACAGGATGCAGATCAAGAAGCGTTCACTGGTCTTCTTTATGGTACCGCAATTCACCATGCTGCCCTTTTCGGCCGCCGTGGATACCTTGCGCATCGCCAACCGCATGCTCGGCTACCAGGCCTATACTTGGCGGCTCGCCTCCGTCGACGGGGACAAGGTCTATTCTTCCTGCGGCATCGGCATCGAGGCGAATTCCTCGCTCGCCGAGGAGCGCCGCCATCTCGGTGGTGAAAACCGGCCGGGCATGGTGCTCGTCTGTTCCGGCATCGATATCGAAGAGTTCAACAACAAGTCGGTCAACGCCTGGCTGCGCGAATGCTACAATCGCGGTGTGGCCGTCGGCAGCCTCTGTACGGGCGCGCATGTGCTGGCCCAGGCCGGTCTCCTCAACGGCAAGCGCTGCGCCATCCACTGGGAGAACCTGCCGGGCTTTTCCGAAGCCTTTCCGCAGGCCGAGGTCTATGCCGACCTCTACGAGATCGACGGCAATCTCTATACCTGCGCCGGCGGCACCGCCTCGCTCGACATGATGCTGAACCTCATCGGCGAGGACTTCGGCGAAAGCCTCGTCAACCGCATCTGTGAGCAGCACCTGACCGACCGCGTGCGCAACCCGCACGACCGCCAGCGCCTGCCGCTGCGCGCCCGCCTCGGCGTGCAGAACGCCAAGGTGCTGTCGATCATCGAGCTGATGGAAGGCAATCTCGCCGAGCCGCTGTCGCTGATCGAAATCGCCGACGGCGCCGGCCTCTCCCGCCGCCAGATCGAGCGACTGTTCCGCCAGGAAATGGGCCGCTCACCGGCGCGCTACTATCTGGAAATCCGCCTCGACCGCGCCCGCCACCTGCTAGTGCAGTCCTCTATGCCCGTCGTCGAAGTCGCCGTCGCCTGCGGCTTCGTCTCGGCCTCGCACTTCTCCAAGTGTTATCGCGAACTCTACCACCGCTCGCCGCAGCAGGAGCGCGCCGAGCGCAAGATGACCATGGCGACCGCAAGGCAGCCGGTTGCGGCTTGAGAAACGGAAGGGCGTAGCCGCGTAAGACATCTAGGCAACGCCAGCCCCTCATCCGGCTGCCGCCACCTTCTCCCCGCTTGCGGGGCGAAGGGGACATGCCGCGCCCTCTCTTTTCCCCACATGCTCTCGCAGGGCACGTCCCCTCGCCCCGTTTACGGGGAGAGGGTTAGGGTGAGGGGCAGCCACTAGCGCGAAGCGGTCAGCAGTGGCACAAGACCGAGAAAAATCGCAAGCGCTCTACTGCGCTGCCTCTTCCGTCATCCTGGCGTCGGAATAGACCTGGTTGCGGCCGCGGTGTTTGGCCATGTAGAGGAACTGGTCGGCGGCGTTGAGATAGTTCTCGAAGGTCTCGTAACCGCCGATCTCGGCGATGCCGATCGAGATGGTGACGCCGAGTTCCTCGTCGTCGGCCGTGACCTTCAGCCGCGAAATATCCGAGCGGATCTCGTCGCAGAGCTTGGTGGCGGCAGCCGAATCCATCTGCGGGAAGAGGATGGCGAATTCCTCGCCGCCGAGGCGCGACAGAAGATTGTCGCTGCCGTCGAAGATCGTGAACAGCCTGTTTGCGACAGCCTTCAGTACCTTGTCGCCGATTTCGTGGCCATAGGTGTCGTTCAGCCGCTTGAAATGGTCGATATCGAGAATAGCAACCGAACTCGGCGCTTTCAACCGCAGGCACTCGTTCACCAGCTTCGGGCCGTTGTCGTAGAAATAGCGGCGGTTAAAGAGGCCTGTGAGATAGTCGCAGGCCGCCGCCGCTCTCAGTTGGCGCATCTGCGCCAGCGTCTCGGCATTGTTGGCGATGCGGCACTGCAGCTCCTCGGCGACGAACGGCCGGTAGACGAAATCGCTGGCGCCGGCCTTGAGGAAACTCGCCGAAAGCATGCGGTCGTTGGAGGAGGAAACGCCGATGACGCGCAGCCTGTCCGAACCGAAGCGATGGCGAATGCGCCGCGTCAGCTCGTAGCCGCTCATATCGGGCATATGGTGGTCGGTGACGACGAGTTCTATATCGCTGTAGGCTTCGAGCGCCGCCAGGGCCTCGAGCCCGGAATTCGCCTCGACGACGAGATATTGCTGTGCCTTCAGGAGGTCGACGAGCACCTGGCGGGCCGAAACGACATCGTCGACGACGAGCACCCGCGTCTTGCGGTTGGAGATCGCGCGGCGGACGGTCGCGACCAGATTGTCGAGCGCGAATTCATTGTCCTTCAGCACGTAGTCGATGACATTGCGCTCCATGATCCGGTTGCGCGTATTGAGATCGAATGTCGCGGTGAAGACGATCGCCGGGATATCGTGCTCGATCGTGCAGTCGAGCGCCTCGCCGTAGGGAGAATCCGGCAGGTTGAGATCGACGACGGCCATGGTGTAGCCGTGACCGTCCTCGGCGAGTTCCCGGCGCAGCGCCTTCAGCGAGGAGCAGGGTTTGACGGCAAGACCGAGTTCCGTCTGGAACCGGTGACAGAGCACCGCGGAAAACATGCGGGAATCTTCAACCAGAAGTATCTTGAGCCCGCCGGAGCGCAGCCCGATACCGTCACGCAGAAAATCCGCTTGAAAAGCCACAGCCGCTACTCCCCCATGCGCCCGCAGGGCTCGACTCGGCCCCTTACCCGGCGGGGCGGACGATAGCCGAGAGGCTCGTGCGCGTGAAGGGGACAAATGGTGGCGATACTTGTAATTGCAGAAATTCGACGCCAGGCCCCGACCGTCACGTCAGGGCCTTCCTTGATCCGGATACTGGAGCAGCCGTCAGGCAACCGCCCGCTCCTTGCGCATCGATTGGATCTGCAGGAGCGTATCGAGGTTCTGGTTGACGCGGCAGTAGAATTCCTCGTCGATGAAGGGGCGCAGCATGAAATCATTGCCGCCCGCTTTCAGGAACCGCGCCGAAAGCAGCCGGTTCGAAGAGGAGGAAACGCCGATGATGCGCAGCTCGTGCGAGCCGATATTGGAGCGGATGCGCCGCGTCAGCTCGAAGCCGTCGATGTCGGGCATATTGTAGTCGGTGATCATCAGGCCGATGTCGCGGTTGGCCTTGAGGATCTCCAGCGCCTTGGCGCCGTTCTCGGCGGTGCTGACGCGGAAATTATAGCGCTTCAGCCGGCTCGACAGCAGCGCGCGCGCCGTCGCGCTATCGTCGACGATCAGCACGTGGTGGCGGTGATTGGTCAGGAAGCGGCAGATCGATTCCGCCAGAAGATCGACGGCGAAGATATTGTCCTTGAGGATATAGTCGACGATATCCTTGGCCATCAGCTTGTCGCGCATGCCTTCATGGAAGGTGCCGGTGAAGACGATCGTCGGGATGGAGAGATCGACCAGATATTCGAGCGCTTCGCCGTTTTCGGCGCCGGGCAGGTTGATGTTCGAGATCGCCAGCGTGATCGGATCGGAAGACTTGTCGTAGGACAGCTGCAGATCCTCGAAGCTGCGGCAGATTTCGACGTCAATGTCGAACAGCTCCTTGAGGCGTTTGCTGATCATCGAGGTGAATACGTTGGAATCTTCCGCGACAATAATACGCGCGCCGGCAAACATCTCCCCGGAATATTGCATCCCTGAAATACCTAGAAACGCCATAAGCAAACCTTTGATGTAAATCTGTCCCCGGATCAAATCGGTACATCAATTGATTTGAATAATTATTAATCAGCATCTCGGATATGGAACCGAAGAAGCGACCCGATGGGCCTGCCTCCGATTTCTTGCAGATATGATTAAGAAATCAGATGCGAAGCGTCGCTTTGTAGGTCGTGCCGAAGATCTTGATGTCAAGCGTCGTGCCTCCCCCAGCGTAAACCGGCCGCAACATGGTGAGCGCCAGCGAGCGGTTGATGCGGAAGCCGAAGGCGTCAAGCCCGTCCGGCTGGCAGTGCTCGCCTGAAGCGAATATAAACGAACCATCGCTCCCGACCAGCCGAGAGGTCCGCCCATGACCCAATCCGATCCGGTGATCGAATGGCTCCTCGATTCCGATCCCGCAATCCGCTGGCAGGCGATGCGCGACCTGCTCGACTCGCCGCAGCAGCAATGGATGGCCGAGCGGGCCAGGGTGGAGACCGAGGGCTGGGGCGCAAGGCTCCTCTCCTTCCAGGACGCGGACGGACAATGGGCGGGCGGCGCCTTTCTGCCTGCCGATTTCGACCCCCGCGAATGGCGCGAGCGTGGCCAGCCCTGGACGGCCACGACCTATTCGTTGTCGCAACTCAGGGAATTCGGCCTCGATCCGTCATCGGAACGGGCCAGGCGCACCGTCGCATTGGTCGGCGCCAACGCCCGTTGGGAAGAAGGCGGCCAGCCCTTCTGGCAGGGCGAAGTCGAGGAATGCATCAATGGCCGGACCGTCGCCGACGGCGCTTATTTCGGCATCGACGTCTCGCCCATCGTCGACCGGCTGACAGGCGAACGCCTCGACGACGGCGGCTGGAACTGCGAGCGGATCAACGGCTCCGTCCGTTCCTCCTTCGCCAGCACCATCAACGTGCTGGAAGGATTGCTGGAATTCGAAAGATCGACCGGCGGCATGCTCCAGTCACGCGAGGCGCGCAGGACGGGCGAAGAATTCCTGCTGGACCGAAACCTCTTCCGCCGCCTCGGTACAGGCGAGCCGGCCGACGAACAATTCCTGCGCTTCCTCCACCCGAACCGCTGGCGCTACGACATCCTGCGCGCGCTCGACTATTTCCGTTCGAGCGCCATCTTCACCGGCGTCGATCCCGACCCGCGCCTCGGCGAAGCAATCGACCACCTCCGCTCCCGGCGTTCGGCAGACGGCACCTGGCCGCTAGACTGGAGCACGGAAGGCCGAGTGTGGTTCGACGTCGACGACGGGCCGGGCAGGCCGTCGCGGTGGATCACGCTTCGGGCGATGCGGGTGCTGCGGTGGTGGGACGCCAGGTCAATTTCGCCTCCAGCGGTTTGAATAGATTTGCGCCTGACCATTCGTGCAGCAAGAAGTGTGCAATTTTAGCAAGATTGAAAAATACCTGGATTCGTCCCGAAGCATATCTTGCCGGGAGCTCAAGGATTATTACTTTAGCCCGATCGCGCAAAGCATGAACCTGGTGTCAAAATTCTTTGAAGGGGTATTTCATGTCCAGCAAACCGAGCATTGTTTTCGCCCATGGCCTCTGGGCCGATGGCTCATGCTTCAGCAAGGTCATCAATCTACTCGTCGCCGATGGCTATGAAGTCATCGCGACGCAGAATCATCTGAACACCGTGGCGGATGACGCTGCCGCGGTGCGCACCTCTTTTGGTCGCGCCAGCGGCCCCATCGTTCTCGTCGGTCACTCCTACGGCGGCACTGTCATTACGACAGCAGGAACCGACGACCGTGTCGCTGCGCTCGTCTACATCTGCGCGCTCGCGCCAGAGGACGGCGACACCACCCAGGCTGATCAGACCAAATTTCCGCAAACCCCGGTATTCGACCATATCGAGGTGGCTGACGGCAGGTTGTTCCTGCGGCCGGCGGGCATTGCGGATTTTGCCGGCGATCTCCCAGAGGCCGAACAGAAACTTGTCTGGGCCACCCAGATGGGGCCGCTGGCCGATTTGTTCAGTCAGCCCGTTCCCGGTGCAGCATGGAAATCGAAGCCGACATACTACATTGTCGGGACTCAGGATCGAACCGTTCAACCGGACCTGCAACGCTTCCTCGCAAAGCGCATGGAAGCTGAGGTGACTGAGCTCGCGTCGAGCCATGTGCCCATGCTATCGCAACCTCAACGCGTTTACGAGGTGATCCGGGAGGCCGCCAACGCGGTGCAACAGGGCGGCAGATAGCCGCCTGCCTTTCCGCCATCGGCTTGGATCATTCTGGTGCGCCACCGACCCGGCGCGCCGGCCCGCTTTCACAAGCCGTGAGGCCCGGCACAGCAGCCGCTCTTTGCCGCTACCGGCGCGCAGCAAGCGGCGGCCTTTTCCGCCAGCCAGCGATCGCGCGGCTTGCAGCTTGCCGGCCTCGGCGATAGCTCGACATGCACCGCACCGGCGTGGAGAACCGGCGCTGCGGCACAATAAAGCTGCATCGGCCGTACCCCATCGCTGACCTCGAAGGTCAGTTTGGCCGAACCGTCGAGCTGCACATGTTCCGTCACCTTGCGGATGATGGAATAAAATTTGCCGGCCGGCATATGCGTGCGGTCGCCCTCCTCAATGTCCCAGAGCTGGATGAAGATCTCCGTCCACGCCTCGGGATTGGCGCCGCAATCGAGGCCCGAGAATTGGCCCGCCTTGACCTCGGTGATATGATAACCCGGCTTCACCGGCTGGCCGTCACAATAAAAAATCAGGGGGAAATCCTTGGCGCCGGCAAGCACGCTGAGCAGCAGGCCGAGATCGATATCGTTCCCCTGAATTTTGCTCTTGTCGATAACGTTCATATCAGCTAATCCTCGTTTCAACACTTCAAGGATTATTGAAATATGGATCAACGTCAAGCCCTCGTCGCATTCGGCGCGCTCTCGCAGGAAACCCGCCTGCATATCGTCCGCATGCTCGTGGTTTCAGGTCCTGACGGCATGGCGGCAGGCGCGATAGCGGAGAAGGCGGAGGTCTCTCCTTCCAATATCTCCTTCCACCTGAAGGAGCTGGAACGAGCCGGCCTGATTGCCCAGCAGCGTGAATCCCGCTCGATCATTTACACCGCCAATTACGAGGCCCTCGGCGGCCTTATCCGTTTCCTGATGGAAGATTGCTGCGGCGGCAACGCCGAGATCTGCGCGCCCGCTGCCGCCGTCGCCGCATGCTGTACACCTGCAACCAAAGGGGAACTGCAATGACCACAGACCGCGTTTACAATGTGCTTTTTCTCTGCACCGGCAATTCTTCGCGTTCGATCCTGGCGGAATCCATCCTGGAGACCGAAGGCAAGGGCCGGTTCAAGGCATACTCGGCCGGTAGTCAGCCAAAGGGTGAGGTCAATCCTTACGCACTAAAGGAGCTTGCCGCGCAGGGTTATCCCACGACCGGCTTCCGCTCCAAAAGCTGGGACGAGTTCGCCAAGCCGGGCGCACCGGAGATGGACTTCATCTTCACCGTCTGCGACAGCGCTCACGGCGAGGCCTGCCCGGTCTGGATCGGCCATCCGATGACCGCCCATTGGGGCGTCGAGGATCCGGCTGCCGTCGAGGGCAGCGAAGTCGACAAGGGCCGCGCCTTCGCGCAGGCCGCCCGTTTCCTCAAGAACCGGATCAGCGCCTTCCTCAGCCTGCCACTGTCATCGATCGACAAGCTGGCGCTGGAACAGCACCTCCACCAGATCGGCGCCATGGAAGGCACGACCGCAAGACCGGCGACGACCGGCTGATGGGTTTCGATTTGAACCAGCAGACCTTGGAAGGGCACGACGACAGCCTTCGCGCCGCGCTCGCAGGCGCCGGCCTTCCGGTCGATGACCTCACAGACGCCGGTCGAAGTTTCTACCGGTTTTCGCGTGGCGGCCAGACGGTCGGCTTTGGCGGGCTGGAACTCTATGGCGAGGCCGTACTCCTGCGTTCCATTGTCGTACTGTCCGATCAGCGAGGCTTTGGCTTCGGCCATGCGATCACCCTTAGCTTGCTCGATCAGGCCCATAAGAAAGGTGCGGCTGCTGCCTATGTGCTGACTGAAACGGCCGCCCCCTTCTTTCAATCGCTCGGTTTTCTTCCGATCGCCCGCGATGAAGCGCCCGCCGCCATCCTGACGACGCGCCAGGCTGCAAGCCTGTGTCCGGCATCCGCCGCCTTGATGGTCCGGAGCCTGCCGGCATGAGCGCGCCAGTGTTTCCGCTGTCTCGACGACTCGCCGCCGAAGCCCTGGGCACGCTGTTGCTGGTGGCAACCGTCGTCGGATCGGGAATCATGGCCGATAACCTGACGAACGATATGGCGCTTGCGCTCCTCGCCAACACGCTGGCAACGGGGGCGGCACTTATCGTCCTCATCACCATCTTAGGACCGATTTCCGGCGCGCATTTCAATCCGGTGGTGTCGCTGGTTTTTGCGCTCCGGCGCGAGCTGCCTGCTTCTTCCGTTCCGGCCTATGTCGCCGCGCAGATCGTCGGCGGCATTGCCGGAACGATGCTCGCCCATGCCATGTTCGCCCTTCCCCTGCTGCAGGCCTCGGAAACCGTACGCACCGGCGGCGCGCAATGGCTCTCCGAATTGACGGCAACCTTCGGCCTCGTCTTCGTCATCTTCGCCGGTGTGCGCTTTCGCCCCGACGCCGTGGCATGGCTGGTCGGCCTGTATATCACTGCCGCTTACTGGTTCACCGCTTCCACGTCGTTTGCCAATCCCGCGGTCGCGATCGCCCGGTCGCTGACGCACACATTTTCCGGCATCCGCCCGATCGATCTCCCGGGTTTTATCGTTGCTGAAATCCTCGGCGCATTGCTGGCGCTGATGCTCGCGGGATGGTTGCTGATGGAATCCCGCAATCCTGAAACCCTCACCAAGACGGAATCCGCCTCATGACTGTCGATGTTACGATCTATCACAACCCGGAATGCGGCACCTCGCGCAACACGCTGGCGATGATCCAGAACGCCGGTATTGAGCCCAACGTCATTGAATATCTGAAAAACCCGCCGTCGCGCGAACAGCTAGTCAAGATGATTGCGGATGCAGGTTTGAGTGTTCGCGAGGCGATCCGCGAAAAGGGCACACCCTATGCGGAGTTCGGCCTCGACAACCCTGATCTTACCGACGAGCAACTGCTCGATGCGATGCTGAAAGATCCGATCCTGATCAATCGCCCCTTCGTCATCACGCCGATCGGCACGCGCCTTGCTCGGCCCTCCGAAGTCGTGCTCGATATCCTGCCGGAAACCCACAAGGGCGCCTTCACCAAGGAAGACGGTGAGAAGGTGCTCGATGCCGAGGGCAAACGCATTGTCTGATCTGCCTGCAGCGTCCCCGATGCATCTGCATCAACCGGATATGGAAGCGCTCAGGCCGACGCTCTCGACCCACAAGCCGCGCATCCTGATCCTTTATGGCTCCCTCAGAGCGGTGTCCTACAGCCGCCTCCTCGCACAGGAGGCCGGACGGCTGCTCGAATATTTCGGCTGCGACGTGCGGATCTTCAATCCGGAAGGCCTGCCGCTGCCCGACGCGGAACCGGCGAGCCACCCGAAGATTCAGGAGCTCCGTGAACTGTCGGCATGGTCGGAAGGCCAAGTATGGGTCAGCCCTGAACGCCATGGCGCCATGACCGGCATCATGAAGGCGCAGATCGACTGGATTCCGTTGTCAGTCGGCTCAGTGCGGCCGACACAAGGCAAGACGCTGGCGGTGATGCAGGTCTCCGGCGGTTCCCAATCCTTCAATGCGGTGAGCCAGCTCCGCATCCTTGGCCGCTGGATGCGGATGATCACCATCCCCAATCAGTCCTCGGTCGCCAAAGCTTTCCAGGAATTCGACGCGGACGGCCGTATGAAACCCTCATCCTATTACGACCGTGTCGTCGACGTCTGCGAGGAACTGGTGAAGTTCACGCTGCTGACCCGGGATGCCTCGAACTATCTGACCGACCGCTACAGCGAGCGGAAAGAAGAAGCTGAAAAGGTAGAACAGCGCGTGAGCCTCAGATCCCTATGACAATCGTCAGCACCGAACGGCCGCCGGTCGCCGCCATCGCCGCACTCGGGCTGACGCAGATCATCGGCTATGGCAGCCTCTACTACAGTTTCAGCATCCTCGCCCCTGACATGGCTCGTGATCTCCACTGGTCGTCGGAATGGATCTTCGGCGCGCTCTCCGTGGCTCTTCTGATCGGCGGGCTGGCCGCACCTGTCATGGGCACATGGATCGATCGCTTCGGCGCAGGCAGGATCATGACATCAGGCTCTGCGATTGCCGCCGCGGCCCTCGTCGCTTGTGCCTTCGCGCCGGGAAGGATCGCTTTCGTCGCGGCCTTGATCGGCATCGAGATCGCCTCGAACCTGGTGCAATATGGCGCCGCCTTCGCTCTGCTTGTACAAATCAGGCCGCGCGTCGCCCAGCGCAGCATCACCTACCTGACGCTGATCGCCGGCTTCGCCTCGACCATCTTCTGGCCGGTCACCACCGCGCTGCACGCGCATCTCTCATGGCAGAATGTCTATCTGATCTTCGCCGCGCTTCATCTCGCCATCTGCCTTCCCACGCATGCCTGGCTCTCCCGCAGCGTCAGCCAGACCCGGAGACAGGCCGGAGAGGAGGCCGCAAAATCCGTCGAGCCGTGTCTTCAGCCATCGGCGCGCCGGCCGGCCTTCGTTCTGATGGTGACGGGCTTTGCTCTGGAAAGTTTTGTGAACTCAGCGCTTCTGGTCCACATGGTGCCTGTGATGTCTGCGCTCGGCCTCGGCGCCATGGCCGTGATGGTCGGAACGCTCTTCGGCCCGTCGCAAGTGCTGAGCCGCTTCGTCAACATGGTCTTTGGCGGAGGCTTGTCGCAATTGATGCTGGCGATTATCTGCGCCGTCCTGTTGCCGGCATCCCTTGTCGTCCTCATCGCCACCGCCCCGTCTGTCCCGGGCGCCCTGCTCTTCGCCGTCATCTTCGGTCTCGGTTCGGGCCTCAACAGCATTGTCTACGGAACGCTGCCGCTCGCGCTCTTCGGAAGCGAAGGCTACGGTCGACGGCAAGGACAAATCATGTCGGTCCGTCTCATCGTCTCCTCGATGGCGCCGTTTGAGCTCGCCTTCCTGATGGGCAATCTCGGCGTGTCATGGTCGCTGTCGATCGCTGCGTTGCTCAGCACCGGCGCTGTCGCCGCTTTCTCAGCCATCATGCCAATGACGCGTACGGCTGGCGGGCCGGGAACGGTTCCCAATCCCGCAGAAACCTGAGCGCGACAGCCGGGGCTACTTGACGATGGCCGAGCCCTTGACGATGTCGATGGTTTCGCCGCCATCGAGCCCGATGCGGTCGCCGTCGGGCGTCGTCATGAAGCAGCCCGTGGGGCAGAGGCTTTCCGAAGCGCCGGCATCGACGACGACCTCGACGCGCTGACCGCTCTCGGTGATGACGAGCACCACGGCGGCCGGATCGGTGTTGGTGACGGATGCCGCGTGGGCCGCTGGCGCGGCAAGCATCGGGACAAGCAGAACGGCGGCAAATCTTGCCATCATGTGCGGCGGCGCTAACGCGCCCTCCCCTCGAACGACCGGTGCTGCCCTCGGCAGCGATCCCGATTGTCAGGGATGATGCACATAGACCTGTGAATGATGGCTGAATGACCCGTTCAGCTCTTCAGATTGCCCTCCGCGGTCCGGCTGCGCAGTTGCCGCACCGGCCGCTCGTCTTCCTCCACGGGCGTGTCCCTTGGATTTTCCTGGCTGGGCACCTTGTCCCTGCCCGCATCGGCAAGCACGGGAGGAGCCTCCCGATGGATGGTGAGATCGCTCTGCGGCAGCGGGATCTCGATGCCCTCGGCCTTGAAGCGCCGAAGGATCTCGATCCTCAGATTGTTGCGCACCGTCATGCCGTCGCCCATGTCGGCCAGAAAGAAGCGCAGCTCGAAATCCAGCGAATAGGGGCCGAAGCGCAGGAACTCGACATGCGGCTCAGGGTTGCGCATGACGAGCGGTATCTTGGCCGTCAGCTCCAGCAGGATATCCATCACCTTCTGCGGATCGGCATCATAGCTGACGGAAACCGGAATTTCCGAGCGGCCGATCCTGTTGCGGTGCGTCCAGTTGCCGACGAGGCCGTTGATCAGCTCCGAATTCGGCACGATGATCGACTGCTTGCGGAAGGTCTCGATCTCGGTGGCGCGCACCGAAATGCGCTTGACGATGCCTTCGGCCGTGCCTGAGACGACATGGTCGCCGACCTTGAACGGCCGCTCGACGAGCAGGATCAGGCCGGAGACGAAATTGGAGACGATGTTCTGCAGGCCGAAACCGATGCCGACCGAAAGGGCCGAGGCGACGAGCGCGAAACTCGACAGGTCGATGCCGGCCGCCGAAACGCCGATGATTGCCGCGATGCCGACGCCGAGATAGCCGATGCCGGTCTTGACCGAATTGCGTACGCCGAGATCGACATGGCTTCGCGCCATCACATTGCCGTCGAGCCAGCGCTGCAGCCAGCGCGTCAAGAGGTAGACGCCGGCAAAGAGCAGGATGCCGGTGCAGATGCCGAGCAGCGAGATGCTGATGCCGCCGAGCCTGACCTCCGTGAACAGCCGGTAGGCGATGAGCTGCAGGTCCTGCACATGGAAGCCCCAGAGCAGGAGGATCAGCGGGATGCCGACGAGCAGCGCCACGGCATAGATGGCAAGGCCGACGAGCAGGCCGACCTGGTCGATCGCCACCGGCCCGAGATTGAATCGGCGCGTCAGGAAGCGTGCGAAGAAGGTGTCGCCGAACATCTCCTGCCGCGATATCGCCTTGCCGGAGAGCAGGCCGACATACATGGTGGCGACAACAGCGCCTGTGATGATGAGCTGGGTGGCGACGAAGCGGGCGAGCCCGACGTAGCCCGTCAGCGCCGAGACGATCAGGCCGGCGCCGACGACGCGCAGGATGATCGCCATGCCGCGCGGCCAATGCCGGCCCGGCGCGTCGGGATCGCCGTTCCTCGCCAGCATCGGCTTGCCGAAGGAGGCCACGATCAGGATCATGCCGATGATCAGCGCCGCGATCAGGCTTCTGACCACGGTCAGCACCAGCGGCGAGCCCATCGCCTCGCCGATCGTACCGAAGAGATAATCGAGCGCGTTGACGACGGCCATCGCCAGCAAGCAATAGCCGATCGAGCGCGCACCAAGATTGGAAAGCCGAACGAGGCGCCAGTGCGGTTCGTTCGGCGCGAAGATGGCGTTGACGAAGCGGCCGACGAAATAGACGAGCCCGATCGCTGCGAACAAGGCGCCGATGATGGGCGCGATGTCGGGCCGCAGAACGTTGAAACTGTTAAGGAAGAAGAACGACGTGACGAGCAGGACCGAAAGCGCGAGCGTGCGGATCAGCGTCGACCAGAAGGCGATCGACAGCCGGCCGATATAGGATGGGTTTTCGATCGCCTCGTCCCGGACGAGATAAGAGCCGAACAGCCGGTAGCTGCCGGACACCAGGATGAGCGCCGAGGCAAGCGACAGGAAGATCGCGGCAAAGAGCGGAAACCGCTTGAACTTCCAGACGAAAGAGGTCCAGCTCGACAAGGCCTGCGAGAATTCGCTGACCTCGTGCACGAAGGCCCCCACTGCATCGTCAAGTACCGAGACGGAGATCTCGGTGCGCTTGAACAGCGTGTCGGCGAAAAGCTGCCGCCGCATTTCGATGATTTGGTTGAGGAGCTTGGTCACCGCGATCGACAGGTTTTCGGCGTCACCGGTCACCGCGTTGATCTGCGCGCGCTCGGCGGCAAGCGCGTTGCGCTCGTCCGTGACGATCTGCGCCTCGGCCGGCTGCCCTTCCTTCGGGGGATCGCCGATTTCGGCAAGCCGGTTCTTGATCTGGTCGAAACGCGGCCTGAGATTGACCGATATGGTGATGACGGCGCGGCTGAGCTCGTCGGCCTTGGTCGCAAGCCCGACCAGCGCATCGTCATTGTCGGCATTGCCCTTGACGCTATCCGTCAGCGAGGCAAGCTGGGCCTTCGCCTTGTCGATCTCCTTCGCGGCCTGGTCGAAGGGTGTTTCGGCAAGCGGCGCCGGCGCTGCCGCCTGCGGCTGCTGTTCCTGCGCTAGGGCATTCTCGAAATGCGCGCCGGCGAGCGCCAGCGTCACGAGAAGAATGGTGCGAAGCAGGATGGACCTCAGTCGCAAAAGAGCCTCCGGAAAGGTTGTCGTCGGGTTAGAATGCCTGCTTTTCATAGCAAAGAAAGGCGACACAAAGGCGGAAAGTCTCTAAAGCGCGTCGCATCGTACTTGTTCCCTACGCCATTTGGTCATTGTCCAGCTTCTCCAAACCTCTGCCGGTTTTTGAGACGCATGCATGAAAGCGCTCAGAAACCGGCGCCGGGCCTGGAAAGATAGTCGCGCTCCGCCACCGTCGACTCCCGCCCGAGCATGGCGTTGCGGTGAGGAAAGCGGCCGTAGGTGGCGATCACCTCCCGGTGGCGGATCGCATAGTCGAGATATTCCTCGTCGCCGAGCTCCTTGAACAACGCCACCGAACGATCCTGCTCATCGAGGTTTTCGGCGTGTTCGAACGGCAGGTAGAAGAAGGTCCGGCAGGCGGGTTCGACCGCCCGGTCGGCGCCCGCCGTAAGCGCAAGCTTGGCTTCCCGAAGCGCCAGCCCGTCGGTCGCAACGGCAAGCGCCGTGCCGCGATAGATGTTGCGGGGGAATTGGTCGAGCACGATGACCGCCGCCAGCCGGCATACCGGATCGGCCCGCCATTCGTCGCTGACACCCGCGGCAAGCGCCAGATGCGTATCCCGAAAGGTGCTGCGGATCTCGACGTCAAGCTCCGGCGGCGGACGAAACCACAGCTCCCGGCCGCATCGGACAAACCAGAAATCATAGACTTCACGGGGCGCACGGATCGTCGTCATGTTTCCCTTCCCTGGCGTGAGGTTAAATGATGTTATGTCGGTAAGCTGTTGTACAAATAGGATAAGGGTGTGCCGTGTGGCCCCCTCATCCGCCTGCCGGCACCTTCTCCCCGCTGGGGAGAAGAGATTCGCGGCGACGTCTCGATTCCCCTTCTCCCCAGCGGGGGTCCGAAGGACGGGTCGAGACCCGCGGCTCGACCCCGGTCGGTGGCCCGTAGGGTCGGATGAGGGGGCCACACGGCACACCCTTCCCTTCTATTTACTCCCCTCCTGCAACGAAAACACCAGCGTCGCCTTCGTCCCGTCATGCCCGGCATCATAAGCGACATCCGATTTCAAACTCGCGGCCATCGCCGTCAGGATGCGTGTCCCGAGGCCGGTTCCTCTGGCGGGGCTCGACGGCTCGAAACCGGCGCCGTCATCCTCGACGATGACACGCAGGGCCTCGTCCGCCTGATCGACGGTGACGCGGATCTCGCCCGGCACGCCATCGGGATAGGCATATTTGAAAGCGTTGGTGACGAGTTCGCTGACGATCAGGCCGAGCGTGATCACCTTGTCGGTCGCCAGATTGACCGGCTGGGCGGTGAGCACGATGCGGTGCGGCCGCTTGTCGTCGCGCATCGAGGCTTCGAGTTCGGTAAGCAGGCTGTCCAGATATTCGTCGACCTGCACCGAGCCGACCTGCCGGTTGGTGTAGAGCCGGCGGTGCACGCTGGCGATGGCGTTGATGCGCATCTGCGTTTCGTGCAGCGCGTCGATCGCCACCTGATCCTTGGTCATCGAGGACTGCATGCGGATCAGCGCGCCGACGAGGCCGAGGCTGTTGGCGATGCGGTGGTTGACTTCGGCAAGCAGCATTTCGGCGAGGTCGCGCTGCTGGCGGATCACCTCCTGGGCCTGCGCGGTCTCGCGGCGGAAGCGCGCCCGCTCGAGCGCCTGTTCGAGCGCGGCGGCGAGCAGGTCGAAATAGTCGGGCGAGATCCCCTTGAGCATATAGTCGTCGGCGCCCGCCTTCAGCGCCGCGACCGCGATGCCGGTATCGTCCGAACCGGTGGCATAGATGACAGGCGGATGGTCCGGCATATCAGTGATGCAGGGCAGGATGTCGAGGCCGGTCTCGCCGGTCAGGAGATGATCAAGCACGACGGCGTCGATGCCGCCCTCGCCGAGCCGCGCAAGGCCGGCGGCGCCGCTCCGCGCCCACTCGACCGAAAAGCCGCGCCGGCCGAGGTTCTTCTGCATCAGCAGGGCCAGTTCCTCGTCGTCGTCGATATAGAGGATGTGGATCAGGCCGTTCTCAGTCCGAAGCCAAGCTGGAACAGGAGGGGCAGCAGGAACGGCGTCGCATTGATCGCCGTCCGGCAGGCCGTGCCGGCCGACAGCGTCGACATCGAGAAGGTCTGCACGCGGAAGGCGGAGAGGTCGAGCAGCGGATTGTCGACGGCAAGGAAGTGCCGCGTCGCCAGGAAGGACAGCACGATCCCCGCCGCTAGCATCGCCATAACAGGCAGAAGCCCGCCCTGCCATTTGACCGAGAGTTCCAGGGCGGCAAGCAGGAAGGTCAGCCCTGCCGCACTCAGAATGAAACCGAGGATATCCAGGCTGCCGGGATCGGACTCACGTTGCTCGGGCACGAAGCGCAGCACCAGCCCCACGCCGATGACGCCGATCGGGATATTGATCAGGAAATTCCAGTGCCAGCTGGCATAAGTGGTAATGAAGCCGCCGAGCACCGGGCCGATGACGGGCGCCGTCAACGCCGGCCAGGTGATCAGCGCGATCGCCTGGACGAGTTCGGACTTGCGGGCGTTCTTCAACACGATGATGCGTCCGACCGGAGTCATCAGCGCGCTGCCCGCCCCCTGTACGGCGCGCCAGAGCACGAATTCCGCAAGGCTGCCGGAGAACGCGCAGAACAGCGAGGCAGCCGTGAAGACTGCGATTGACGTCAGGAAGACGCGCCGCGCGCCGAACCGGTCGCCGAGCCAGCCCGACAACGGAATGAAGGCGGCCATCGTCAGCATGTAGACGGTGATGCCGATGCTCATCGACACCGGCTGCACCCCGAAGCTTGCCGCCATCTGCGGCAGCGACGTGGCGACGATCGTACCGTCGAGGATCTGCATGAAGAAGGAAACGGCAACGACCAGCGCCACGATCTTCGCCTGGCGGCCGCCCGCCGCCTCTTGCCCCTGCTCGCTCGTCTCTGCCGTGGTCATCGATCTGCCAATGGAAATTTCGGGTGTCGCGACAGGGAAACGGGAAGGAAGCCGATCGGAGATCTGCCGCGGAAGACGCGGACATGGAAACCGCGTACCGGTTGAATACGCCCGTTGCATCAGGCCGGAAAGGCTAAATCTCGCACTGCGACGGAATATTCCCGATGCGGCCTGTCCACTTAAGAAAAAGGCCCCACCGAAGCGAGGCCAAGTTTGAACCGCTCCGGGAAAACAGGAGCGACGTCGAGGTCCTTATCCTGCCGGCCCTCCGGCAGCGAGGCCAGATTTCGCCGTATCGGTACGCTTGCGAATGAAATTTCCCCGGATCGCCCGAAAGACAGCTCCTGGAGATAGGTGAAACACCTGTGCACTGCAGCAACGATTGTCACTTGCAATGTTTATAAAAAAAGCTATCACTAAACATATTGCTAAACATGATGAATGAGGAGTTCATGTGAGCATTCTCTGAAATGGGTGAACATGCGACGCCGGCGGGGAGCCGGCATTAGTTCTGGGAGGAACTTATGCAGAAAACATCGAAAGCCCTTTTGGGGCTGGCCACGGCGTTTGTGATGTCGTCGGCATTGCCCAATCTCGCCAAAGCCGATGAACTGACGCTGTGCTGGGCCGCATGGGACCCCGCCAATGCTCTGGTCGAGCTGTCGAAGGACTTCACCGCCAAGACTGGCACGCAGATGAAGTTCGAATTCGTTCCCTGGACGAGTTATGCCGACCGCTTCCTCAACGAACTGAACTCCCACGGCAAGCTCTGCGATCTCATCATCGGCGACAGCCAGTGGATCGGCGGCTCCGCCGAGAATGGCCATTACGTCAAGCTCAACGACTTCTTCGACAAGGAAGGCATCAAGATGGATGACTTCGTGCCGGCGACGGTCGTCGGCTACTCGGAATGGCCGAAGAACACGCCGAACTACTGGGCGCTGCCGGCCATGGGCGACGTCGTCGGCTGGACCTACCGCAAGGACTGGTTCGAGAAGCCGGAACTGCAGAAGGAATTCAAGGCAAAGTACGGCCACGATCTCGCAGCCCCGAAGACCTATGACGAGCTGAAGCAGATCGCCGAGTTCTTCCAGAAGCGTCAGATCGACGGCAAGACCGTCTATGGCGCCTCGATCTATACCGAGCGCGGCTCCGAAGGCATCACCATGGGCGTGACCAACGTCCTTTACGACTGGGGCTTCCAGTACGAGAACCCGAAGAAGCCTTACGACATGGAGGGCTTCGTCAACTCGGCCGACGCGGTCAAGGGCCTCGAATTCTACAAGTCGCTCTATGATTGCTGCACCCCGCCCGGCAGCTCCAACGTCTACATGGTCGAATCCGCCGACGCCTTCAAATCCGGCCAGGTCGCCATGCAGATGAACTTCGCCTTCACCTGGCCCGGCCTCTACAAGGACGAGAAGGTCGGCGGCGACAGGATCGGCTTCTTCCCCAATCCGGCTGAAAAGGCCCACTTCGCCCAGCTTGGCGGCCAAGGCATCTCGGTTGTCTCCTATTCCGACAAGCGCGACGCCGCTCTGCAATACATCAAATGGTTCGCACAGCCGGATGTGCAGGCCAAATGGTGGGAGCTCGGTGGTTTCTCCTGCCTGAATTCAGTCGTCAACGCACCTGATTTCGCCAAGAGCCAGCCCTATGCCCAGGCCTTCCTGGACTCGATGGCGATCGTCAAGGACTTCTGGGCCGAGCCGAGCTATGCTTCGCTACTGCAGGCCATGCAGAAGCGCGTCCATAACTACGTGGTCGCCGGCAACGGCACCGCCAAGGAAGCGCTCGACGGCCTGGTGAAGGACTGGAGCGACGTCTTCAAGGACGACGGCAAGATCTAGTGCCGGACGACGGGACGGGCGGCATCCTTCTGCGCGCCATCCTCGCCAGGATGGCGGCCCGGATCGGCAAACGAGCCGGGCCGCCGGATCTCTCATATCCTAAAAGACCGGGTGAAGACTTGACCATTTCCCATTCCTCCATCGTCGAGAAGGCAGCCGACGCGACAGCAAGGGCAACGCCGGTCTCGGTCGCCCGGCGCGTCCGCGGCCTCTCCGACAGGGCGATCGCCTGGCTGTTCATTGCGCCAGCCATCACCCTGCTCTTGGCGATCAACATCTTCCCGCTGCTCTGGGCAGTTTATCTCTCCTTCACCAATTACCGCGCCAACCGGCCGAATGCGCCGGTCCAGGGTGTCGGCCTTGGAAATTACGAGCGCGTCCTCAATGATCCCGATATCTGGCAGGCGATGCAGACCACTGCCCATTTCGTCTTCTGGACAATCCTGCTGCAGACGGTGATCGGCTTCACGCTCGCCTACCTGATCGACCGCAAGTTTCGCGGCCATGCCTTCTGGACGACGATCATCCTGATCCCGATGATGCTGTCGCCCGCCGTGGTCGGCAATTTCTGGCGCTTTCTCTACGAGCCGCAGATCGGCCTCTTCGCCTATGCCGTGTCGCTGGTCTCTGGCATTCCGACATCGGATATCCAGATGCTCGGCAACGTCTCTCTGGCGCCCTGGGCGATCATCATCGTCGATACCTGGATGTGGACGCCCTATGTGATGCTGATCTGCCTCGCCGGCCTGCGCTCGATCCCCGACTATATCTATGAGGCGGCCGAGGTCGACCGTGCTTCGCCGTGGCGCCAGTTCTGGTCGATCACCGTGCCGATGGCCCTGCCCTTCATCATGCTCGCCGTGCTCTTCCGCGGCATCGAGAATTTCAAGATGTTCGACATGGTGACGCTGCTCACCGGCGGCGGACCGGGCTCGGTCACCGAAGTCGCCTCGATCACGCTGAAACGCGCCGCCTTCGAAAGCTGGGCGACCGGCCGGGCCTCAGCCTTCGCCATCATCCTCTTCGTCGCGGTGTTCGGCCTCGCCAACATCTACGTCAAGGCATTGAACAAGGTGAAGCAACGATGAGCGCCGCCAACTCAGCCCATTCGGTCGTCGAACCGAGCCTGTCCAGCAAGCGCATCGCCGGCACCATCGTCGTGCTCTATGCGCTGATCACCCTCATCCCGCTTGTCTGGATCTTCCTGACCAGCATCAAATCACCGCCGGATTCGATCAGCTATCCACCCAAGATCGTCTTCACACCGTCGCTCGAAGGCTACTGCAACCTGTTCACCACGCGCACGCGCCAGACGCCCGATTATATCGCCTCGCTGCCGGCGCCGGTCGGCACCTGCGATGAGGTGACGCGCAAGCGCAACATGGTGATCGCAGGCCCGTCGAATTTCGTGCCGCGCTTCGTCAATTCGCTTGTCATCGCCTTCGGCTCCACCTTCCTCGCGGTCTTCCTTGGCACGCTCGCAGCCTACGGTTTCTCCCGCTTCAAAGTGCCGCTTGCAGACGACCTGCTGTTCTTCATCCTGTCGACCCGCATGATGCCGCCGATCGCCGTCGCCATCCCGATCTACCTGATGTATCGCGAGCTCGGCCTGTCGGACACGGCGCTCGGCATGATCCTGCTCTACACCGCCGTCAACGTCTCGCTCGCCGTCTGGCTGCTCAAGGGTTTCATCGATGAAATCCCGCGCGAATACGAGGAAGCGGCGATGATCGACGGCTATACCCGCCTGCAAGCCTTCCGCAAGGTCGTATTGCCGCAGGCAACGACCGGCATTGCCGCGACCGCGATCTTCTGTCTGATCTTCGCCTGGAACGAATATGCCTTCGCCGCACTGCTGACGTCGGGCGAGGCCCAGACCGCGCCGCCTTTCATCCCGACGATCATCGGCGAAGGCGGGCAGGACTGGCCGGCGGTTGCCGCCGGCACGACGATCTTCCTGATCCCGATCCTGGTCTTCACCATTCTCCTGCGCAAACAGCTGCTGCGCGGCATCACCTTCGGAGCCGTCCGCAAATGAGCCACCTGATCGAAACACGCACCCGCACCCCTGCTCGCCCGAAACGACCATTCTTCCTGCGGCGTGGCCCGATGGAGGCCATTGCCACCGTGCTGATCGGGCTCGGCTTCCTGATGCTGTTCCAGCCCTTCCTGCTGGTGCTCTACACCTATTCGTTGGTCACCCTGCTTGCAGGCACCGTCATGTTCATCATCGTTTCGAAATTCCCGGAGTGAGCCATGGCCGATATCCGGATTGAAAATCTCCGCAAGGAATTCGGCAGTTTCGTCGCCGTCCAGGATTCGAGCTTCACCGTCCATGACGGCGAGTTCCTGGCCCTGCTCGGTCCATCAGGCTGCGGCAAGACGACGACGCTTCGTATGATCGCCGGCCTCGAGCTGCCGTCGAGCGGCAAGATCCATCTCGACGGCGAGGACGTCACCTTCAATCGTGCCAGCGCCCGCGACATCGCCTTCGTCTTCCAGCTCTTCGCGCTCTATCCGCATATGAACGTGCGCAAGAATATCGGCTTCCCCTTGCTGTCGCAGGGCATGCCCAAGGCCGAAATCCGTCAGCGCGTGGAAGAGACCGCCCGGCTGCTGCAGATCGATCATATTCTCAACCGCTCGGTCTCCGGCCTTGCCGGCGGCGATCGGCAGCGTGTGGCGCTCGGCCGCGCCATCGTCCGGCGCCCGAAATGCTTCCTGATGGACGAGCCGCTCGGTACGCTCGACGCCGAGTTCCGCGAGGTCATGGTCCACGAGCTGCGCGAACTGCACAACCGCATCCATGCCACCACCGTCTACGTCACCCATGACCAGCATGAGGCAATGGCGATGGCCGACAAGATCGCCGTCATGAACCACGGCGTCATCGAGCAGTTCGGCACGCCGCAGGAGATCTATGCCAAGCCGGCGACCATGTATGTGGCCGATTTCATCGGCTCGCCGCCGATGAACTTCATGCGCTTCACCTCGGGCCTGAAAAGCGGCGACACCTCCATCCTGCTCGATGGCGTCGATGTCGCCGTTCCCGAAATCCATCAGGACATGACTGAGAGCGAACTGGCGCTCGGCGTGCGGCCGGAGCATATCCGCTTCAGCGACGCATCGCCGTTACGCGGCGCCGTCTACGGCAGCGAATATCTCGGCACCAATCAGGTCGTGGCCGTGGAAACCCAGGGCGGCCTCATCAAGGCCCGCGTTCCCGCCAATCGCAGCTTCCGGATCGGCGAGACCGTCGGCCTGGAATTCAACCCGGCGAAACTCGCGCTCTTCGACTGCATCTCGGGCCGCGCGGTGCCATCCCAGCTCTATCAGGAGACCCGGCATGGCTGATGTCGTCCTCAGAAACCTCGCCAAGCGCTTCGGCGACACCCAGGCTTTGGCCGACCTCGATCTTTCGATCCGCGACGGCGAATTCGTCGTGCTGCTCGGCCCCACAGGTGCCGGCAAGACCACGACGCTGCGGTTGATCGCCGGCTTGGAAAGGCCGGACAGCGGCCGCATCGAGATCGGCGGACGCAATGTCGCAACTGAGGCCCCGGCCGAGCGCGACGTCGCCTTCGTCTTCCAGCAATATTCGCTCTATCCGCACATGACGGTTTACGAGAACCTCGCCTTCCCGCTGAAGGCGCCTGTTCGCAAGCTGACTGCGGAGGAGATCGACCGGCGCGTGCGCGAGGTCGCGCGCATGGTCCGGATCGACCACAAGCTGGAGAATCGCTCGACCAGGCTTTCCGGCGGCGAGATGCAGCGTGTCGCGATCGGCCGGGCGCTGGTGCGCCGGCCGGCGATCTATCTGATGGACGAGCCGCTCTCCTCGCTCGACGCCAAGCTGCGCGCCGAACTCCGCCTGGAACTGAAGCGCATCCAGAAGGAACTCGGCTCGACGCTGCTCTATGTCACTCACGACCAGGTGGAGGCGATGACCATGGCTGACCGCATCGGCATCGTCGCCGAGGGCCGGCTGATGCAGGTGGGAACCCCGCGCGAGATCTACGGCAATCCCGCCAACCTGCATGTCGCCGCCCGCCTCGGCCAGCCGCATATCAACCTTCTGCCGGCGGACCTGCTTCCCGGCGGCCAGCCGCCGGCCGGCACGAGAACCGTCGGCGCTCGCACCGAACATCTCGACATCATTGTCGGCAAGGATGCCAATGCCGAGATCGACTGGATCGAGCATCTCGGCGACCAGAACCATCTCCATATTAGAGCTGGCAATCACAAGCTCGTCACACTCGCCGATCCATATCTGGCGATCGCGCCGGGCGACCGGATCAGCCTGACGCTGCGCGATCCGCTTTATTTCGATGCGGCTGGACAGCGCCTGTCCTGACCGGCAAACACACTTGACGACGGCATGAAAAACAAACAGACGGGTCTCAATCGATGAAACACTTTTTCAACCGCAGGGAAACCATCGTCACCGAAGCTCTGGACGGTCTGCTTCTGACGAGCGGCAACGGTCGTCTCGCCCGCCTCGACAGCTTTCCCGACATCAAGGTGATCCTGCGCGCTGACTGGGACAAGTCGAAGGTGGCAATCATCTCCGGCGGCGGCGCCGGCCATGAACCCTCCCATGCCGGCTTCGTCGGTAAGGGCATGCTGACGGCTGCCGTCTCCGGCGAAATCTTCGCTTCGCCGAGCGTCGATGCCGTGCTGACGGCGATCCGCGCCGTGGCAGGCCCGAAGGGCGCCCTGCTGATCGTCAAGAACTATACCGGCGACCGCCTGAATTTCGGTCTCGCCGCCGAAAAGGCGCGCGCCGAAGGCTTCGACGTCGAGATGGTCATCGTCGCCGACGACATTGCCATCCCCGGCATCAACCAGCCGCGCGGCGTCGCCGGCACGCTGTTCGTCCATAAGATCGCTGGATATCACGCCGAAAGAGGCGAGGACCTGAAGACGGTCGCAGCCCATGCCGTGGCAGCCGCCGGCGACATCGTCTCGCTCGGCATGTCTCTCTCCACCTGCAGCGTGCCCGGCCAGGCGCATGAGGACCGTCTCGGCGAGAACGAAGGCGAACTCGGCCTCGGCATCCATGGCGAACCCGGCGTCGAGCGCATCGCACTGCAGCCGGTCGCCGATATCGTCGCCACCATGGTGGCGCGCCTGTCGCCTGCGCTGCGCGAAGGGGCAAGCCACGCCCTCCTCATCAACAATCTCGGCGCCGTGCCGCCGCTCGAAATGACCGTGATTGCCAATGCCGTACTGTCCTCGCCGCTTGGCCGCCGCATCCGGCTGATCATCGGCCCGGCGCCGATGATGACCGCGCTCAATATGAACGGCTTCTCGCTGTCGCTGATCCGGCTAGATGCCGCGCGTGAGACGGCGTTGACGGCGGCGGTCGAGCCGCATGCCTGGATGCCGGCTGTCGAGCGCCACGAGATCCAGATCATCGCTGCACCGAAAACATCAGCCGGCTTGAACGGCGCGGCCGCAGCCGGGGAGAACGCCCGCAACCGTCGCCTGATCACGGCGCTCTGCGAGCATCTGATTTCGCAGGAAAGCGAACTCAACCGGCTGGATGGTCGCGTCGGCGACGGTGATACCGGCTCGACGGTAGCGACGGGCGCCCGCAGCGTGCTTGCCCGCTTGGACACGCTGCCGCTCGACCGGCCGGCGGCAACGCTCGCCGCGCTGGGCGATATTCTCGGCACCAGCATGGGCGGATCGAGCGGCGTGCTGCTGTCGATCTTCTTCACTGCGGCAGCAAAGGCGATGGCCGACAAGGCCGATATATCGGCAGCCCTTCTTGCCGGGCTCGACAGGATGACGTTCTATGGCGGAGCCGCAGTCGGCGACCGGACGATGGTCGATGCGCTCTCGCCTGCCCTGCAGGCACTGGCATCCGGCGACGTCGCCGCAGCCGCAAGGGCAGCCGTAGCGGGGGCGGAGTCGACGAAGACGATGACGAAGGCGAGAGCCGGACGCGCCTCCTATGTCGGCGAAAGGGATCTGGCGGGCGTTGCCGATCCCGGTGCCGTCGCGGTTGCCGGCGCGTTCGGCGTGGTGGCAAGCCTCGCCTGACCGGCGTAAAGTTTGAGAGCCGCGCGGGAGACGCGGCGACAGGGAGGATGGCAGTGCAGGCGGAACCGATGCTGGTGGCAGGATTGATCGAGGTGTGCCGCGCGACGATCGCGGAGAACACCGATCACCTCTGCGCGCTCGATCGCGCCATCGGCGATGGCGATCACGGAACCAATATGCGGCGCGGCTGCGAGGCGGTGAGCGCCGAAGGCGAGAGCCTGTCCAGCCTGCCCTTCCCCGACGCCGTGGAAAAGATCGGCCTGACGCTGGTGATGAATGTCGGCGGTGCCGCCGGCCCGCTCTACGGCACGCTGCTGATGGAGATCGGCCGCGAGCTTCGCAAGAGTGAGGAAACGGCCGATTTTCCGCAGGTGCTGAAACAGGCGATCGACGCGGTGGCAAGACGCGGGCGCGCCCATGCCGGCGACAAGACGCTGCTCGACGTGCTCTATCCCGTGCATGCCGCGCTGGCGAAGCGGTCACCACTCGGTGACATCGCCCGCAAGGCCGAGCGCTCCGCCGATAGAACCGCCGCGATGAAGGCGATGCGCGGGCGCGCCGCCTATCTCGGCGACCGTTCGATCGGCCATGTCGATCCCGGCGCGTCGAGCTGCGCGCTGCTGACCACGGCGATCTGCCGCTATCTCGGGGAGCATCGCCCCCAATGAATGCAAGGACCGACATGACTGCAAAAACTGCAAACGTGGGAATCGTGATCGTCTCCCACTCGCCGCTGGTGGCAAGGGGCATCGCCGACATGGTGCGGCAGATGGTCGGCGACTGCGTGCCGCTCGCCTGGTCGGGCGGCAATGTCCATGGCGAGCTCGGCACCGATGCCGGCGGCATCCTGAAAGCGATCGAGGCCGCCTGGTCCGATGCCGGCGTCGCCGTCTTCGTCGATCTCGGTGGCGCCGAGACCAACAGCGAGATGGCGATCGAAATGCTGGGCCTTCCCCGGTCGGGCCTCGTCTCCATTTGCAACGCCCCGCTCGTCGAAGGCGCCGTCATCGCTGCCGCCGAAGCCTCAGGGGGCGCCTCGCTCGCCAGGGTCGTCGCCACAGCCGAGGAACTGTCCCCCTGATGACGAGCAGATTGCGTATTGAGAAACAGGAGCCTGATCCTTTGCACGTAAATTGCCAGACGGAGGTGGAAGTCAAGCACGGCGTCGGGCTGCATGCCCGCCCCTCCGTCACCTTCACACGGCTTGCCAAGTCTTTCCCCTGTTCGATCGAGGTCGCCGTCAACGGCAGCGACGTCTGGCTGAACGGCAAGAGCATCATCAAGATCATGGGCGCCAGAATCCGCAAAGGTTCGATCCTCAGAATACGGGCAGACGGCATTCTCGCCGAAGAGGCGATCCGCGCGCTGAAGGAACTCATCGAGCGCAACTTCGATGAGGAAAAGAAACATGGCCGAACCGCTTAGGCTGAAAGCGAAGAGCGCATCCCCGGGCATCGCATCCGGCCCGGCCTTTTTGGCCGAACGGCCGGGAGCCAGCCCTGCGCCCAGGACAGCCGGCGGATATGGCGCGCTCGAGAAAGCGATCGACATCTCGATCGGCGAACTCGAGCGCCTTGCCGAAGGAGCCGACGCTGAAAGCCGCGATATCATCGATTTCCAGATCGAGGTGCTGCGTGACCCGACGATCGCCGAAGCGACGGGCGCGCGCATGGAAGAGGATCAGAACGTCGTCTTCGCCTGGGTCGCCACCCTCGATGCCTATATCGCCGAACTCGAAGCGGCCGACGAGGAACAGATGCGGGCGCGTGCCGTCGATATTCTCGACATCAAGAACCGCGTGCTCGGCGCGCTCGCCGGCACCCCGATCGCCGATTTCCCGCCCGGCTCGATTTTCGTCGGCAAGGACATGGAGCCGAGTCGCTTTCTTGCCCATGACTGGTCGAAGGGCGGGGGCATCGCGCTGTTTGCAGGCAGCACCGCCGGCCACGTCGCTCTGCTCGCCCGGGCGAAATCCGTGCCGATGGTAGTGGGCACGGGCCGTTTTTCGGCCGTGGAAGGCGATCCGGTCAGCGTGGATGGTAACGCCGGTGCGGTCGTCCTGAAAGCGGGCGGCATGCTGATCCCGCCGCTCGCACCGGCACAAGCGCCTGCCGGCGACACACAGACCGAAAGCGGCGAGCTGCGCACGGCAGACGGCGTGCCGATCCTCATCTCCATCAACATCAACGATCCCGCCGAGATCGATGCGCTCGATCCAGCCACGGCAGGCGTCGGCCTGATGCGCTCGGAATTCTCGGTCACCTCGCTCGCCGATGCCGCCAATGAGGAGCGCCAGCTGGCGATCTATCGCCGCGTGCTGGAACAGGCGGGCGACAGGCCGGTGATCATAAGAATGCTCGATATCGGCGGCGACAAACCGCTTGCCGGCCTCGAAGACCTGCCGGCTCTCGACTCGGGCCTGCGCGGCATCCGGCTGCTGCTTGCCCGGCCGGAAATCGCCCGTGTGCAGGCCCGCGCCCTGCTGCGCGCCGCCGTCTTCGGCAAGCTGTCGGTGATGCTGCCGATGGTGACCTTTCCCGACGAGGTCGACAGGATGCGCGAGCTGTTCCGCGAGGAAGCCGAAAAGCTCGGCCGCCGCGCCCTGCTCCACCGCATGCCGCCGATCGGCATGATGGTGGAGGTGCCGGCTGCCGCGTTGATGCTCGACACCTTCGGGTCGGCGGCATTCTTCTCGTTCGGAACCAACGATCTAACCCAGTACCTCGCCGCCTCCACCCGCGATGACATCGACGCCGATGCCGACAAGGCGGCACCCGCCGTGCTCCGGCTGATTGCGCAGGCGGTTAAGTTAACCGCCGGCAAGCCCGTCAGCATCTGCGGCGACATGGCCGGTGATCCCAGCCATCTGCCTGGATTGCTCGCAGCCGGTCTCCGGCATTTTTCCGTGGCGCCGGCCCGGCGTCCCGCGATAAGATCGGCCATCACAGGTCTCAATGCCGATGGCACAAAGGCAGCCGGAGAATAGAATGGCGCGCGAAGATACCGAAGACGCCATTATCGCCTACAAGTCCATTCTGGCGCAGATCATCGACAACAGGCCATCGGGCACGCGCCAGCGCCTGGCGACGGCGCTTGGTAAACATCGCAGCTTCGTCACCCAGATCACCAGCCCGACCTATGCGACGCCGCTGCCGGCGCGCCATCTCGCAACGATCGTCCGGGTCTGCCATTTCAGCGCCACCGAAGAGGAGCGTTTCCTCGAAGCCTATCAGGCCGCCCATCCCGGCAAGCTGCCGGATCTCGGCCATTCCGAGAAATTGCGGCACCTGTCGCTGATGGTGCCTGATTTCGGCGACGACCGGAAAAACCGCCTGCTCGAAGAGGCGATCTCAGATCTGGTGCAGAAGATCGTCGCGATTTCAGGAGCGAGTGAGCCGTAAGTTGACGTAACGTAATGCTTGGCCTTGGGAGGGGCTTGATGAAGAAGTTCATGAACACTGCGGAAACCATGGTCGCCGAAAGCGTCGAAGGCTTCGTGCGCGCCCATGAGGCCTTCGTGGTGTTCGGGGCCGAGCGCAAATGCATCCGCCGCCGCCACCTCACGTCGGGCAAGGTGGCGCTCATCTCAGGCGGCGGCGCCGGCCACGAACCGATGCATATCGGCTTCATCGGAAAGGGCATGCTGGATGCAGCCTGTGTCGGCCATATCTTCACCTCGCCGACGCCGAGCCAGATCATCGCCGCCATCGAGGGGGCCGATACCGGCGCCGGCTGCCTGCTCGTGGTCAAGAATTACGACGGCGATCTGATGAATTTCGAAATGGCGATCGAGATGGCCGGCGACCGCCACAGCCTCGCCATGGTCGTCGTCAGCGACGATATCGAAACGTCGAGAACAGGCGAAGGCCGCGGCCGGCGCGGTGTCGCCGGAACGCTGATCGTCGAAAAACTCCTGGGTGCCGCGGCCGAAGACGGCATGCCGCTTGCCGAATTGAAACAGCTTGGCGAGGGACTGAACACACGCATCCGCTCGATGGGTGTCGCCCTGAACGGCGTAACGGTGCCGCAGACCGAGCGCACGACGTTTGCGCTCGGACCCGACGAAATGGAAATGGGCGTCGGCATCCATGGCGAGCCCGGTCATGCCAGGCAACCCTTCGCCGCCGCCGACGCCATCATCGGCCATCTCTGCGAAACGATCGCCGGTGATATCGCCGTGACGCCGGGCAACCGTGCGCTGCTCTTCGTCAACGGTCTGGGCGGCACACCGCCGGCCGAACTCTACCTCGCCTATGCCGGCGCCCGCCGTTTTATCGAGGAAAGAGGCATCCCGATCGAGCGCTCGCTTGTCGGAACCTACGTCACCTCGCTCGACATGCAGGGACTGTCCGTCACGCTTGCCATGCTGACCGACGAGGAGATCGCCCTCTGGGACGCGCCGGTGGCGACGGCGGCACTGCGTTGGCCGTAACCGCCATCCAGTATTAGAGCAGGACCTTGATGAACGCGGATATGATAGCCGCCTGGGCGGTGGAAACGGATTCCATGCGATCGATTCGCGGAGTTGTCGTCGCCATGACAATGCAGGCGTGATCACGATCGAAATAAAGAGGATGTCGTTCCTCCTCATCGATGAAAGGCAAGGATTGCGACCGCGCCTCATATCGCGTTTGTTCAAAGACATTCCCCTTAACAGCGGGCGTGGCCGCTTGCACGGTCTTCTTCTTGACCGCTATCCCAATCGTTGAGTCCTGACGCGATCATCACAGCCCAGCCATTTCCGCACAAATGCAGATCCACGCACCAATGCCACTCTGGAGCATTCGCGGTCGAAACTCGGTTTCCAGCACGTCTCTGACAACGTCATTGTATTGCGATTTTTCGCAATTGGTCGGCGCCACTCTGGTCGCCGGCATCGATGCAACTACTGACCGTCAATCACGCTTTGCCGCATCCCTCCAGGCGCGCTCGAACGGTAGGCGCCAAGCGTGCGGGGCAATGAGTTGGTGGATCGACTTCGGCCCCCAGCCGCCCTGGTCGTAGAGGCGTACGGGCGGCGGGTTATCGAGGAGAGGCTGGGAAACCTCCCAGAGCCGCTCAATACCCTCGGCCGTAGTGAACAGCGTGTGATCACCGCGCATGGCGTCGAGGATCAGACGCTCATAGGCCTCCAGAACTTCGCCAATTAGGCCGGTTTCGCTCATGGCGAATTGCAGGGAGAGCTTGTCGAGCCGGAAGCCCGGTCCAGGGCGCTTGCCATAGAAGGAAAGCGAGACCTTGGAGGCATCAGCAAGGTCGAAGGTGAGGTGGTCAGGGCCCTGTGCCCCCACGCCAGAGCCGGCAGGGAACATCGATTTCGGGGGCTCGCGGAATGCGATCGAAATAATGCGCTGCCCCTCTGCCATGCGCTTGCCGGTACGCAGGTAGAAGGGCACGCCAGCCCAGCGCCAGTTGTCGATGGCGCATTTTAGCGCGATGAAGGTGTCAGTGTCGCTTTCGGGATCGACGCCAGGCTCATTGCGGTAGCCGATGTATTGACCGCGCACCACGTCGCGCGGCTCAATCGGCAACATGGAGCGGAACACCTTGTTCTTCTCTTCCGAGATTGGCGCCGGCTCAAGGGCAGTGGGCGGCTCCATCGCCATGAAGCCGAGGATCTGGAAGAGGTGGGTCACCACCATGTCACGATAGGCGCCGGTGGTCTCGTAAAAGGCGGCACGGGTGGAAAGGCCGAGCGTCTCCGGAACGTCGATCTGCACATGGTCGATAAAGTTGCGGTTCCAGATTGGTTCGAACAGACCATTGGCAAATCGGAAGGCCAGGATGTTTTGCGCCGGCTCCTTGCCGAGGAAATGGTCGATGCGGAATATCTGCTTCTCGTCGAACACTTCGTGCAGCTTCTTGTTCAGTGCAACGGCACTGGCAAGGTCCGTGCCGAAGGGCTTTTCCATGATGATACGGGAGCGTTCAGTCAGCCCAGCCTGGGCGAGGAGTTGCACGGCCAGAAGGGCGGCACTTGGTGGCACGGATAAATAATGCACGCGCCGCGTCTCGGCACCCAGCGCTTCCTCGGCCCTGTCGACCGCTTCCTTGAGAGCATTGGCGCCGGCAGCGAGCGGGACGTAGTCGAGCGATGCGGCAAACGCTTCCCATTCGGACTGCGAGAACTTACGAGTCAAGAACTTGTCCAGCGAGTCACGGGCGATGGTGCGGAAGGCATCGGCATCGATGTCGTCGAGCGAGACGCCGATAATGCGGCACCCTGGGATGAAGCCCGCATTGGTGAGGTGGAACAGCCCGGTCAGTAGCTTGCGCCTTGAGAGATCGCCCGTTGCGCCGACGAGCACAACGACCTGTGGATAGCCGGGGCCGACCCGAGTTGAATTCTTGCGCAAAACACTCATCCTCAAGTCTTCCGTTGTCCCTTGGGGATAGAGGTCGACCCCAGCTCCGCGCTGCCGCGAAGCGGCTATCTTTCTGCGTGATGCCATGACGTTGAAGCTCACCCCTCTAAGGTTAAATAGAGGCATGGATTGAGTAGCGGAGCAAGGGGGCAGCAATACCGTCCCGAAGTGCCGTGTCTTAGCGACTTCGGTCGCTCCTTGTCGACTTTCTTGATAGCAATGTCTTGAGCACCTCAGTCAGTAAGATGACCCAACTCAGAGGCGCAGGCCGTTTATTGACAGCAAATCCAAAGCTGAAAGCACTCGGGGCTTCGATATCAGTTGGCTCTGAATGCGGTTTGTCAAAGATCGAGTTTTGTATTCAGGGCAGCGTGCCATCCGAAGGTGACGCCACCGCCAGCCAGCCATTGAAACCGTCGAACCTTGCTGCGTATTAAGGCCGATGGGATGGTCACGAGTTCGAACCCTATCAAGGCAACTGTTTTAGACACGAATGACATTGAGCCGCAGGGCGCTGACGACCGCCTGCGTCCTGGTAGTGCACCCCAGTTTCTTGATCGCTCCCCCGATGTGATTGTTCACCGCATTTTCCGAAAGATCGAGAAGCTTGGCAATCTCACTGCTCTTCTTGCCGCCAGCGGTGAGTCTCAGGCAATCCAGTTCGCTCGGCGTAAATTCGAAGGGCCGGTGTTTTTCGTTCAAGGTCAGTTGCGATAGCCGGTCGTAGATCAGTGTGGCGATGAACAGCAGTTTCGCCATTTCGATCATGCTGAAATTCCGTGAGCCCGAAATCGACATGGCGCCGCGTCCGCCCGCGGCATCGTGAACAGGAAAATAGGCACCTTTTTCCATGCCGTATCGGTTGAATAGCTCGATGACGGTGGACTTCTTGCCTTCGCCGCGATTGGTATTGATCGTTTCGACATCATAGTTGAACGGGCTGGTCGATCTCAGCATCCGGCGGATGACCGGGCTGTCGATCATGAGGTTATGGGCGTCATAGAAATCCACCATTTCCGCCGGCCAATTGGTGATGATCTTCGTCACGCCGATTTCGACGATGTCGACGGTCGGCAGCGTCATCAGCAGGAAGGCATTCATTCCAAGGTCGTGCGTGAGACCCTTCATATATTTAAACACTTCGTAATGCGTGTTGAAGCCAGCGGCGACTTCCTCAATTCGATTGAACTCGGCCTCGAGCTTCATGTCATTCTCCGATCAGTCGTCGCGTCCGGGCGATTGGCGACTAGTATGTCCAGCGAATCCGCTAGAATCGGAAGTGGATTCTACACGGTTAGGCGACCGTGTAACCTGCATCCGACGGGATAATCGCAAAGCGTCCGTGAGGTGTGGCCGTGCGACTGTTAAATCTTAACGACTGCTAAACAAACTTTTCGAACTCATGGTGCAATATTGTGGGAGAACCCGACGCGAACTATTCGGAGCCAGCACTTGACGATGCCTGTGATCGCGTAGATATACTCGAATTGAATTAAGTTAACATCATGATTTTATTAACAAAGTTTTCAACATCTCATTTAGCTCGAATGGACCAAGAACAGGAACCTTGCGGTTAATGGATACTTAAAGATTTTGATAGATTTTATCCTCAGATCGCTCGTCCGGTGTAAGTCCACATTGGGATGGAAGCAGTCGCTCTCTTGGTCCCGAGTGGGAGGAACAGCATGACGAGAATAGCATTCGGCTTCGGCTCTGATGCCAAGGCCGTACTGGCCGCGATGAACAAGTCACAGGCGATTATCGAATTCGACCTCACCGGCAAGATCTTAAGGGCAAATGCCAATTTCTGTTCCGCGCTCGGCTACGAATTATCTGAGATCGTCGGCCAGCATCACCGAATGTTCGTCGAGCCGGCAGAAGCCTCCTCCCCCGATTATCGTGAGTTCTGGGCTAGGCTGAATCGAGGGGAGTTCGACCGGCGCCAATACAAACGTATCGGCAAGGGCGGGAAGGAGATCTGGATCGAGGCCTCCTATAATCCGGTCAGTCGCGGCGGAAAACCCTACAAGGTCGTCAAGTTCGCAACCGATGTCACTGCGCAAAAGCTAAAGAGCGCCGAGGACGCCGGCAAGCTGAGCGCGCTCTCACGCGCCCAAGCGGTCATCGAATTTACGCTGAAGGGTGAGATCCTATCGGCGAACGAGAATTTCTTGTCCGTGCTCGGTTATCAGCTTCCGGAAATCCTGGGCCGCCACCATTCGATGTTTTGTGACGCCGCTTACGTCAACAGCGACGATTACCGGCGGTTCTGGCAAAGTCTGGCAGACGGCCAGTTCGTGGCCGATGAATTCCTACGGATCGGCAAGGGCGGGAAAAAGGTCCACATTCAAGCCTGCTACAACCCGATCTTCGATATGAATGGCAAGGTCTTCAAGGTCGTCAAATTTGCGACCGATGTCACGGCCCGCGTCAACAACGTGAACGAGCTTGCCGGGTCGTTGCAGGCCATGTCCGGCGGGGATTTGACCCAGCAGGTCACAATTCCGTTCACGCCGACACTGGAAAAACTGCGGACCGATTTCAACGCTGCAGTCGGCAAGCTGCGCGGCGCGATGCAGACCGTGGCGGAAAACGCAACCGGGATCGCTGCCGGCGCCCAGCAAATTCGCTCCGCGTCGGACGACCTTTCGAAGCGAACGGAGCAGCAGGCGGCCTCGGTCGAGCAAACCGCAGCCGCCCTTGAAGAGATCACCACGACCGTCGCCGACTCCAGCAATCGTGCCCAGGAAGCCGGTCAACTGGTGCGAAGAACACGCGAAAACGCCGAGCGTTCCGGAGCGGTGGTGCGAAATGCCGTCGATGCGATGGGCAAGATCGAAACCTCGTCCGCGGAAATCAGCAATATCATCGGTGTGATCGACGAGATCGCGTTTCAAACCAATCTCCTGGCGCTCAACGCCGGTGTGGAAGCGGCACGCGCCGGCGATGCCGGCAAAGGCTTCGCGGTCGTAGCGCAGGAAGTTCGGGAGCTCGCTCAGAGATCGGCGAAGGCGGCAAAGGAAATCAAGGAGTTGATCACCGCGTCCAACCAGCACGTGAAGAGCGGCGTCGCCCTCGTTGCAGAAACCGGCAAGGCCTTGGAGGAGATCGTCGGCCAGGTTCAGCAGGTCAACGGCAATGTTATCGCGATTGTCGAAAGCTCGAAGGAACAGGCAACGGGACTGAAGGAAATCAATACGGCGGTCAACATCATGGACCAGGGCACACAGCAGAATGCAGCCATGGTCGAGGAATCGACGGCCGCGGCCCATAGTCTTGCCAGAGAGGCCGACGCACTCTTCCAACTGCTGGGTCAGTTCAACATCGGCGGTAACATGGCCTCACATCAAATGCGTCCGGTCGTGGCAACCGCCGCTTCTAAGCCGGCAACATCGCCGGCGCGGGCGAGGGTCGCGAAGGTTGTTTCCGCCTTTCATGGCAATGCTGCGGTCGCCGGCGGCGAGTGGGAAGACTTCTGACATATGGCGGCTGCTGGTCTCGACGGGAGAGCTTGCGTGTCAATCAGCAGCGAACATTGACCCCTTTTACTTATCCAATTTTAACCCCTATATGCAGTAGATCAGCGTGCGGCCGATGAGGCGGGGACGAGCCCTGTCGTCGCGAAATCAACAGCGACCTCTCCATAGGCGGAAAGGCTGGAGGTGATGAGCCGGGAACCAAAACCTTTCTTGCTCGGAGCTTCCACCGCCGGGCCCCCAACCTCCTGCCAATTGAAGCTTAGCTAGATGTAAAGCGGCGCCATCTTGCGCCACGCGCCGGCGCGATGGGCGCGGCCGTCCCAGACATGCAGCTCATGGCGAATGTTCTTTTCGCCCAGCAGCCGGCTGAGATAGCGGTTGTTGTCGAGGAAAGGGTCGGCGTCGCCGATGGTGAGAACGATCTCGATCTCGCGCAGCCTGTCGAGCCGCCAGTCGGAGCCGAGGCCGGGCAGGAAATGCGTCGGCGTGTGGAAATAGACGCTGTCGTCGTAATAGCCGTCGAACAGGTCGCCGAAGGATTCCACCTTCATTGTCAGGTCGTAGCGGCCGGAAAAGGCGACGAGCTTGCGGAAGAGATGCGGATGGCGGAAGACGAGGCTCGCCGCCTGGAAGGCGCCGAGACTGCAGCCATGCACGATGGTGCAGTCATGCGCATTCTTCGCCGCCATCAGCGGCAGCACCTCGTTGAGGATATAATCCTCCAGCGCCGCATGCCGGCGGATGCGCTCGGCCGGATGGTGGCGGAAGCCGTAGAGGCTGTCGGCCGCCAGTCCCTCGATGCAATAGAGCTGGAGATGGCGGGCCTGCAGCTTGTCGGCAAGGCTCGCGACCAGGCCAAGCTGCTCATATTCGAAAAAGCGCCCTTCCCGCGTCGGAAAAACCAGCACCTTGGCGCCGGCATGGCCGAACACCAGCATCTCCATGTCTCGATGCAGCCGCTGACTGTACCAACTGACATATTCGCGGTTCATGGCACCCTGAAGAACTGTCCGATCTTGTCGCGGAGCGCCGCCTCTTGCTCAGCACTTCCAGAGTAATCGAAATGACCGGCGTCCAGGATGAAGATTTCATTAAATTTCGGTATCGCATTTGCGACAGCGAACTGGCAGGGCGGCGCAACGGAGGGATCGAAAAGGGCCACTGCCGTCAGCATCGGCACCTCGATCCGCTGCGCCGCGGTCGCCGCATCATAGAAGCGCAGCGTCTCCAGCACGTTTCCATGTTCCGCCTGATATTCCTGCACCGATTGCGCGCTGCCGACGGTCGGAAGCTTCAGCCGCAGCGGCTGGTGCCCGAAGCTCGGCAGTGCGAGATGGCCGCGATCGATGCGCGGATCATAGGCAATCGCCATCGCCCCGACCCCGCCCCCGAAGCTGATGCCGCTATAGCCGATATGTCCATCAAGCCAGGGATAAAGTGCCGTCAGCGTCGAGACGGCAAGCCAGATATCCTCAACGCAGCCGCCGATGATGTAGTCCTTCGGCTTGTCAATATCGTGCAGCACATGCCAGGAAGGATTCTGCGAGATCGGCGGATGGGCGCTGAGCGACAGCCCGCGGCAGCAGGGGAAGAGGATCGCCGTTTCCTTGAGCGGCAGATCGAAATCCGGCCGGTCCCGCCCGCCGTAACCATGCCCGACGACGAGGCCGCACCGCACCTGCCCCTAGCGCGGCAGGATGAGCCAGCCGCCGATCCGGAACCCGCCCGTCGAGAGGTAGACAATATCGAGCACATGCCAGTCGGGATGGCTGATCTCGCTCTGGGAAAGCGCCGGCCGCGGATCGACATCAAGCGCCTTGCGATATCGCGCCTGCCAGAAAACGTCGAAACCATCAGGCTCCTCCGGCGGTTCGACCGCCAGCAAGTCTTCCAGCAGCATGCCGTAGGTTGGATCGAAGGCGAACGGATGTGTCTTGGGAATGCTCATCCAAGGCTTCTCTCGTGAAAAGGCTGGCGGCGCAAGGCTCAGCCGCGCCGGTCGCGAACTTGCACGAGCCATGATGCGCTTTAGAGCGGTCCACGCCCTATCGACATGCATGTTATGATGACGGCGGGCTGGGCGCCTGTTTCAAAGGAGACAACACCGTGACCAGGATCGTCAAGATGCGCCCGAGCGCAGGCTCGGAGGTCGTCAACCGGGGCCGACGCAGGTTCCTGACCGCCGCCGCGACCGGGATTGCCGCGGCGGGCGCGGCTGGCCTCTTGCCGCCGCGACGAACGGCTGATGCCGCGGACGATGCCGTTCGTCAGTTCCGTGTCGATATCCCAGAGGAAAATCTCGCCGACCTTCGCCGTCGCATTGCCGCCACGCGCTGGCCTGAGCGCGAGACGGTCGACGACCAGTCGCAGGGCATACGGCTCGAAAAGATCAAGCCGCTCGTTGATTATTGGGGCACCAGCTACGACTGGCGCAAAGCCGAAGCGCGGTTGAACGCGTTGCCGCAGTTCATGACAGAAATCGATGGCCTCGATATCTACTTCATTCATATCCGCTCGAAGCATCCAAATGCCCTGCCCGTCATCATCACCCATGGCTGGCCGGGATCGGTGTTCGAGAACCTCAAGGCCGTCGGTCCGCTCACGGATCCCATAGCCCATGGCGGACGCGCCGAGGATGCGTTCGACGTCGTCATTCCGTCGATGCCGGGCTTCGGCTTCTCCGGCAAGCCGGCCGGCACCGGCTGGGGACCGGACCGCATCGCCGGCGCATGGGCAGAGCTGATGAAGCGGCTCGGCTACACCAGCTACGTCGCCCAGGGCGGAGACTGGGGCTCGCCCGTCTCCAGCGCCATGGCACGACTCGCGCCGCAAGGCCTGCTCGGCATCCACATCAACCTGCCGGCGGTCGTCCCGCCCGAGATTGCCGCCGTGCTCGCCGTCAACGGACCGGCGCCGGAAGGGCTCTCGCAGGAGGAACGCGCGACCTTCGATGCCCTCAGCGCTGCCGCCAGGATGGGCAACCGCTCCTATGCCACGATGATGGGCACGAGGCCGCAGACGATCGGCTATGCCATATCGGATTCCCCTGCCGGCCTCGCCGCATGGATGCTCGGTCACCCCGGCTTCACGCAATGGACCTACGACAACACCGATCCGGAAAAATCTCCCGACGAGGTGCTGGACGATATCACGCTCTACTGGCTGACCAACAGCGCCGCCTCTTCGGCGCGGATCTACTGGGAATATGACAGGGGGCGCAGTCCCCTCCTTGCAGCCGGCGAGAAGACGTCGGAGATCGCGTTGCCGGTCGCCATATCAGTCTTTCCCGGCGAGAACTATCAGGCCCCGGAGACATGGGCGCGCCGCGCCTATCGCAATCTCGCCTACTTCCACAAGGTCGACAAAGGCGGCCACTTCGCCGCCTGGGAAGAGCCGGAACTCTTCTCTGCCGAACTCCGGGCCGCTTTCAGGCCGCTGCGCCAACCAACATGACATGAACGATGCAGCACGCTCAGCATTCGCGCATGGATCCCAGGCTCCTGGGGCCTGGGATGACAAAGCAAGGGCGCATGTCATCCCTCTCGTCCTCACCGCCCTTGCTCAGTCCGTGTTCTGCCCTGCCGCCTCGAGGATCAGCCGGGTGATCTCGTCGGGATGAGAGATCAGCGACAGATGGCTGGCCTTTACCTCGATCGTCTTCGCCCCCATGCGCTTGGCCATGAAGCGTTCGAGATCGGGATTGATCGTCCGGTCTTCCGTCGAGACAGCATACCAGCTCGGCTTCGAGTGCCAGGCGGCTTGCGTCGTCTTGCCCGTTAATAGCGCCTTCTGAAACGGCTGCTGCACGGCATAGAGCACCTTGGCCTTGGCCTCCGGCAGGTCGCCGGCGAAATCGCTGAGGAAGGCGGCTTCGCTCAAGCGTCCCTCATCACCGTCGAAGACGATCCCGGCGCTTGCCGGCGGCGTCGGGAAAGTCTTGGCGAGCGCTGTATAATCCTCGCCCGCATCCGGCGCCCGAGCCGCGACATAGACGAGGGCCGAAACATTGGGATGCACGCCGGCCTCGGTGACGAGCATTCCGGAAAAGGAATGCCCGACCAGCACGGTCGGGCCGTCCTGACGGTCCAGCACGCGAGTGACGGCAGCGACGGCCTCCGGCAGCGTCGTCAGCGGGTTCTGCACCGCCGTGGCGTTGAGGCCTGCCGCCTGCAGGCGCGTGATCACCTCGGTCCAGCAGGAGCCGTCGGCAAACAGCCCATGCGCCAGCACGACATTGCGCGCCTTCACCGGAGCCGATGTCGCGGCCATACCGCGGCTGGAGAGAAGAGTGGCGGCGGCGCCGGCAACGAGGGCGGCCGAGAAAGCCCGTCTGTTCATCATCATGATCTGGTTTCCTTGTGCGCTGAGACGGTTGAAGGGTCGAATGCATGGGTCCGAAGCCCGGGCGGGGCTCGGTGAAAATCGGTTGATCGATGACATTGTGTCGGGATCGCTCATCCCGGACGCGAGGCATTGGCCTCTGTCCGTGTTGAGCGCGTTTCCGTGTATTCCAATTCGGCATTTGTTGCGGCTTGCGTATACGGAACGCCGCCGACTGGATATTTATGTATTCCTATTTCAGAAAATGTCAATTATTGAATACGTAACAGCTTCGTGATAGCCATTACGCATACACGATCCAAAATCTCACGTGAGTTTGCATACGCGACCCGCGCCACCGGTCCGGAACAGTCAGGAGACGACGAAATGGCGAATGTCTTTGAAGGCGAGGATGACGATGATCGCGGCCTCATCTCCGACCGCATCCGCAACGCTCTCACCGATGAGATCGCCGCCGGCACGCTGGCGGCGGGTGCTGCCCTCGACGAACAGCAGCTCGCCGATCGTTTCGGCGCTTCCCGCACCCCGGTCCGGGAAGCGCTGCGCCAACTGGCGGCGGGCGGCCTGGTCGAGCTTCGCGCCCGGCGCGGCGGCATTGTCGCCAGCATGACACCGGAGCGCATCATGGACATGTTCGAGACGGTGGCCGAGATCGAAGCCGTCTGCGTCAGGCTCGCCACCTATCGCATGACGCCGCTGGAGCGCAGCCGCCTGATCGAACTGCACGACCTCTCCCGACCGATCGTCGAGGCGGGCGATTTCGACGCCTATGACAGCTTCAACCGCCAGTTCCACGAAACCATCTACCACGCCACCCATAACGGCTTCCTTGCCGAACAGGCGATCACCATACGCAACCGCCTGAACGCCTTCCGGCGCACGCAGCTGCGCCAGGGCGAACGGCTCAGCCGATCGAGGGACGAACACGAGGCCATCATGCAGGCGATCGCCGAAGGCGATGGCGAAATGGCGTCACGCCGCATGCGCGCCCACATGCTGAACGCCGCCACCTCGCTCAGCCGCTTCATCGAGGCCGGCAAGCCGGTGTGAATTTGTGGCTCCTATGCGCGAGCCCCCGACGCTTTTGGGCGGCTATCGCGGCAGATACCGTCCCGGAATTCGACGCCTGAAGCTTGCGATTTAATCGGATGCGATATATATAAGACATCGATATTCAACGAGCTGAAGAGGATGGACCAATGCCGACGTCTAAAAGTGCAAAGGCACGCGACATGCCTGCGCCCGCCTCCCCCGCGGGCAAGGAGGGCAGGAAGCTTTCGAACTTCCTGTGCTTCGCGGTCTATTCCACCAATCTCGCCTTCGGCCGCGCCTATAAGCCGATCCTGGACGAGCTTGGCCTGACCTACACGCAATATATCGCGCTGGTCGCCCTCTCTGAGGAAGACGACCAGACGGTCAGCATGTTGGGGGAAAAGCTGTTTCTCGAATCCAATACCCTGACGCCGATCCTCAAGAAGCTGGAATCGACAGGCTATCTCACGCGCCATCGCGATCCCGCCGATGAACGGCAGGTCCGCGTGAGCCTGACGCCGGCCGGGCGCAATCTCCTCCTCGACGTCGACCCCGGCGGCACGCTGATTACCGCGACCGGCCTCGGCGATGATTTCCCCGTCGTGCAGCAGACGGTAACGAGGCTGCGCGACAACCTGCTGCGGGCACAGGTCGAACCGGAGAAATCTTGATCACCACGCCTGTCACGACTTGGTGACATGCCTGCGGCGGTGCATTTTTCTTCCGCAACGGAGAAGACCACATGCCCGAGATCGCGATGGGCGCCTTGAGCCGCAACGGAACGTTTCTTCTCGCAAGGCGAAGTTCTGAGCGCAGGATTTATCCAGGTCGCTGGAGCCTGCCCGGCGGCCACATCGAGGACGGCGAAGACGCCGAGGCGGCGATGCGCCGGGAATTGACGGAGGAAATAAGCGTCACGCCGGAGCGCTGGCAGCTTGCGCGAAAGTTCGTGTCGCAAGCTCCGCCCGAGGCATCCGCCACCTTTCACGTCTATCACGTCGAGAGCTGGCAGGGCTTCCCCAAGCTTGTCGGCGATGAACATACCGAACTCAGGTGGTTCAGCGCCGCCGAGATAGAATGCGAAACCGAGCTGGCGCCGCCCCAGCTCGGTGAAATACTCGCAAGTCTCGCTACACGCGGCAGCGGCAAAGACTGAAAACGCGGGCGCCGGACCGATCCGACGCGCCGCGCTTCCTGCTTCACTGGCGCAGCGACCGGAATGCCGTCCTCAGCTCGGCGGTGAAAGCCGCCGGCTGTTCCCAGGCGGCGAAGTGACCGCCCTTCTCAAGCCTGTTGTAGTGAATGAGCTTCGGATAGGCCTTCTCCGCCCAGCTCTGCGGCGCCTGGTAGATCTCATCGGGAAAAGCACTGACGGCAACCGGGATCTTGATGCCCCTGGGGTCGAAGAATCCGCCGCTCGGATGGTGCGCATTGTCCCAGTAGAGGCGGGCCGAGGAGATTGCGGTGTTGGTCAGCCAGTAGAGCGTGACGTTGTCGAGGATATCGTCCTTCGTCAGCCCCTCGGGCTCTCCGTCGAAGGAACGGGCGATCATCCGGTAACTGCGGATGTCGTGGTCGAGCATCCAGGCGGCGAGCCCAACAGGCGAGTCGGCGATTGCGTAGAGCGTCTGCGGCCGGTTGTTCATCTCGATGGCATAGCCCAGCCCATTCTTGTAGAAGTCGTCGAGCTGATCCCAGGCGCGCCTTTCGTCCGGCGACAGGTCGGCTGGCGGCATGCCGCCGGCCGCGAGAGCCTTGGCGATGTCAGCCGGAACCGTGGCCGCCATGTTCGTGTGGATGCCGAGCAATCCCGGCGGCTCCTGCACCGCCATCAATTCGGTCACCGCATTGCCCCAGTCGCCACCCTGCGCCACGAATTTCGTATAGCCGAGGCGTTGCATCAGCGTCACCCAGGCGTGCGCGATGCGGGGCGGGTTCCAGTTCCCCGACCCCGTCGGTTTCCCGGAAAAGCCGTAGCCCGGCAAAGACGGGATCACCACGTCAAATGCATCCTCTTCGCTCCCGCCATGTGCTGTCGGATCGGTGAGCGGTTCGATGATCTTCAACTGCTCGATGATCGAGCCTGGCCACCCATGCGTGACGATGATCGGCAAGGCATTTTTATGCTTGGAGCGGACGTGAATGAAATGAATGTCCAGCCCGTCGATCTCGGTGATGAACTGCGGGAGCGCATTGAGCCGCGCTTCCATCTTGCGCCAGTCGTAATCCGTCGCCCAATGCTTCGCGAGTTTCTGGATCGTCGAAAGCTGCACGCCCTGCGTGTCATCCCAGACCGTCTCCTTGTCGGGCCAACGGGTGGCCGCGACGCGACGACTGAGATCGTCGAGCTGATCCTGGGGGAAGCTGACGCTGAACGGGCGGATCTCCTCGCCGTTCGCCCGCGCGCTGGGGACGCCGGCGATGAGGCCCACGGCTCCGGCGGCGGCCGTGGCCGCAAGCAGCTCGCGCCGCGTCGGCGATAATGAAAATATGGGGGACATGACGCTCTCCTATCGTTCGATCTGCGTGGATGGGATACGAGGATCGACTGGCCGACCTCGTTTGCAGCAGCAGGTCATTCGCGTCTGCCCGGGACTATGCCCCAGGGCAATCCGGGGGTCAATTGGCCCGGTCAGGCTATGCCTCCGCTGCCCTGACTGTCCTTTCAGGCCGGCGCGACGACATTGCTGCAAGCGCGCCCGCCTCCATCATCTCGGCCGCTTTCGTGTAGCCGCCGCCCATTCCGTCGAGGAAATGCAGGTGCGAATCCGGCCGGCCTGATGGCACGAGGCAGGTCATCAGCGCATGCGACTGGCGGTGCAGGCCGAAATCGATCTCGCCGCGCGCCCTTGCCGCGACGAGAATGGCTTCGACGCTGTCGATCTCTTCCGGCGTGCAGTCTAGCGTCAGACGCAAACCATCGTCGAACTTGCGGAAATCCGAATGGGAGGCAACCTCCGACCAACCTTCCTCACTGACCTGCTTCGCACTGTCCCTGGGGATAGCATTATTCCGCGAAAGCGGATGTGACCGGCGCGGCGCCGCATCGAAAACCTGAAGCACGCGCTTGGCGAGCGCCGCAAAAACCTTGGGGCTCGTGTGCTCGCGAGGCTCGACCAGCAGCGACAGGATCTCCCCCTGCCGGCTCGGAAACGGCGCCCAGTCGCAGCTCAATCCCGTCAGATCAGGCCTCGTCGCATAGCGGCCCGGCTTGACCAGATAGCGGCCGTTCTTGATCTGCTGTTCCGCCCATTTGAGTCCGCCGCCGGCAAACATCGCATAGGTCGCGTTTTCGGAAGCGGCATAGCGGGCGATCTTCACGTCGCGCCCGCCTGCGCGGATCTCGCGCACGGTGAGCAGGCCGACGCGAAGATCGAGATCAAGATCGCTCCTGGCAAAATCCGCGACCTGCCGCAACGCCGATGTCGCGGCCATCAGGCCGTGCGGTGGCAGGGCGAAGGCCGCTCCGTCTCCGCGAAACACGAAGGGGAAATCGAAGGAGCCCCAGGCATTGCCGAGCGCCGCGATGATCGAGGCGCCGGCATAGTTGACGTCTTCATAGCGCCCTGCCCCGATTGCCGCAGTCGAGCTGACGACATCGGTGATGCCGATCAGCCAATCCTCAGGCAACGGCTCGTAGACATCCGGGTCGAGCAGAAGCGAAAACTCGTCATAGGCCCGGTGCGGCTCTGCGTGGCTATTGGTCATGGCATGTTCTCCGGATCGGCGGCGTTTGCGATGGCTGCTGGTTCAGGAACGGGTCTGCCGGCCGAACGGCAGACCCCCGCTTCGAAGATGACGGCGACGAGGCCGGTCCTTCCACTCAGACAAGCCTGGTTTCGACGTCGATATTGCCGTGCGTGGCCTTGGAATAAGGGCAAATGCCGTGGGCTGCGTGGATCAGTTCCTCGGCGACGTCGCGATCGAGGCCGGCCAGGCTGACATTGAGGTGCGCACGCAGGAAGAAGGAACCGTTGTCGGCATGGAGGGCGATCTCGGCATCGACCTCGGGACCGGCCGGCAGCGTGATCTTGCGCTGCGATGCGGCAAGCTCGATGGCGCCGATATAGCAAGCAGACCAGGCAGCGCCGAACAGGTTTTCAGCCGCCGGATGCGGTTGCGGCAGCTTGATGTCGAGTGTGCCGTCGCTGCTGCGGGCATAACCGTTGCGGCCGCCGGCGATGTGGGTCTTGCCAGTGAAAAGAAGCTTCTCGGTCATGGTCATATCCTTTCGGTTGGATTTAAAGCGTATCCGATCTAATCGGATGCGCTGTAGATATGCTCACCGGAAACCAATGTCAACACCATTCGATTTAATCGGATACGATTTATTAAATCTGGGCGGAAGCTGCCCGCGGAAATGAAGTCTTGTCCCTGCGCGCAGCGCCGGCGCGCCTCAACTCGCGCAATTCCGCCAGGCCATCGCCGATGCGTTCAGGCAAGGCGACGGCGTGCTCGAGGTCCGCCGGGGAAGCGCGCTGTTCCTGCGCACGAAAACCGCCTGAGCAGGATGCACTGTCTCAAGCGGTTGCCGCTTTCGCAGGACGGGCGGCGCGCGTCCCGAGAAGAACCAGCGGAACCGCGATCACATAGATGACGACGACGGAGAGCCAGATGGCGCCCGGCCATGCCTTCTGGACGGCGAGATAGAATGTCGAGAAGGCCAGCGGGCCGATGATCGAAGCCAGACTGACAGCCGATGTCAGCACGCCCTGGAGCTGGCCCTGGCGGGTGGGGTCCACCTGCCGGCTGGCGAGCGCCTGAAATGCCGGCGTGCCGATGCCGCCGAGCGCGAAGACCGGCATGATCGCGAACACGATCCAGCCCTGGCTGGCAAAGGCCATGGCGAGGAGAGCGAGGCAGGCGCAGGCGATGCCGACGACGACGGCACCGCGTTCGCCGAACCGTTTGCTGGCCGGGCCGGGCAAGAGCGCCTGCACCGCCGTCTGGCAGATGCCGAAAGCGCCGAGCGAAAGGCCGATCCAGAGGCCGTTCCAGTGGAACGTGTCGAAACCCCACAAGGCCCAGCAGGTGCCGTAGGCCTCGCCGGTGGCGCTCAGGATGAAGAATACCAGGATGACGGGCAGAAGCCCCTTCATCGACAGGACCCAGCTGAGCGGCCGCAGCGGATTGAGCGCCGCAAGGTCGATCTTCTCGCGCGCCGGCGTGCGCGACTCCGGCAGAATGAAGAAGGCCAGCAGCATGTTGCAGGCATTCAGCGCAGCAGCGGCGATGAAGGGAAGCCGCAGCCACTGATCGCCGAGCAGCCCGCCGAGCACCGGGCCGATGATGAAGCCGATACCGAACGTCGCGTTGAACAGCCCGAAGCGACGGGCTCGCCTGTCCTCGGCCGAAATGTCGGTGATGTAAGCCATCGCCACCGAGACATTGGCGCTGGTGAGGCCGGCGATGGCGCGGCCGAGAAGCAGCATCCAAAGCTGCGGCGCAAACGCCATGACGAGATAATTGATCGCAGCACCCGCAAGCGAAATGAGCAGCACGGGACGCCTGCCGAGATTGTCGCTCAAAGCGCCGAGCACCGGCGCGAAGATGAACTGCATCAGCGCGTAGAGCGCCGTCATGATCCCGATATAGGAAGCGATGTTTTCGGCATGGGTCACCTCCTCAAGAAGCCGCGGGAGAATGGGAAAGATGAGCCCTATGCCTGCGGCGTCGAGGCCGATTGCGGTGAAGATGACGATAAGGGGTTTGTTCATGAGCACGACCTCCGGCTCTGCACCCGACGCGCATGGCGCCACGGTATACCGAGTTTAAATATGTACTGAGTACAGTCATACGCCGACGCAATCGGAAGTCAATGTTAAATGTGTACTGAGTATAAAATCCCTGCTATCGGTGACGGCATGTCAACGCCACCCGACCGGCGAAGCCGCAAGCGCTTCGCCACGCGACGCTCCATTGCCCAGGCTGCCGACCGCCTCTTCCGCGAGCGGGGTTTCGAGCATGTGACGGTCGATGAGATCGCCGCCGCCGCCGATGTCGGGCGGATGACGGTCTTCAACCACTTCCCCCGCAAGGAGGACATGTTCTTCGACCGCGACGAAGAAGGCCGCGAGATCCTGCGCGAGGCATTGCGGCAGCGCGAACCCGGCGTCTCGCCGATCGAGACCCTGCGCCGGCTCGCGCACCGGCTCGTCGCCGAGAAAGCGCCCTTCGCCCAATTTTCTGCCGAGAGCCAAGCCTTCGTCGAAACGGTCGAGCGCAGCGACACCCTCAAGGCCCGGGCGAGAGCCATACGGGACGAGCTCGCTGACATGGTCGCAGCGGCGATGGCGGAAGGTGCGGGACGAGACGCCGGCGATCCCGCCGCCCATCTGGCGGCCGGCCTGCTCATGGCGACATGGACGGTGGCCTTCATCCAGGCGCACCGGACCTTTCGGCGGCGCCGCGATTCGGAAGAAGCGAAAACCGCCTTCCTCGCCCTCGTCGACCAGGGCACCATCGGCCTGAAAGCGGCCATGGCGGGCACGCCCTACGTTTGAATAGTGGCGGCCTAAGACCGTGGGCGGCCGTCATCGAACAGCGCGGCAAGCCACTGATAATATCGCGGCTGCTTCTCCCGCAATTGGCTGCGCGAATAGGGCGGCCGCTCGATATTGCCGAACAGATAGACGCTCGCCGTCACCGCGAAGAATTCCCGGTCATTGCTCATCATGTAGGAATCATCAGGCCAGAGCCCGCGGCCGTTGCTGAAAAATTGCCTGACGTCCCCATTGCCGAAGCCGCCCGGAAGCATCCGGTCGTTATAAGCATGCAGAAGCTCATGCAGGATGACCGGCATGTCACGATCGAGCTCCCCGACGCGCAAATCGACGCCGGTCTTGCTGCTGTAATGGCCGGGACCAAAGCCTGCGGCGGCGGGGTCGGCCCAGATCGGAATCGTCCGCATGAAGGTGAGCACGTCGGGCTTCAGATGGACACGCTCGACGATGTCGAGCTGCCTTTTGACGGCCGAAACCATCTTTTTATCGGGCTCCGCGCCCCTAGCATTGGTGAGATCGACCTGCCATCCGTGATAGCTGAAAACAAGCGGATCGGCGGCTGCCGCTCCGGCCATTGCGATCGTCATGGCGATGGCGGCGCAAAGCGCCAGAATTGTCGAAATCCTCCGCACCGGCCCCTCCTCGGCGTGTCACGATGCCGACTGTCGCACAGGCGATCGGGAGGCACAATCACGTCACCGCAGCGTCGATGCCGCCGACCTGATCTCGGAAAAAGCCAGGGCGGCGCTTAGACCTTCTCTTTCTTCTTGATCTTTTCCTTCGGCTCCACCGGCGCATCGGGTGTCGGGGCGAGCAGCTTGCGCAGCGATGCGATCTTATCCTTCACCAGCGGCCGAAAACGCGTCGCGCGATAGGGCATGTCGGCAGCGCCGTAACCTTCCGGCCCGTCGTCGTTGCCACGGTGGATTTCCTCGAGCTTCACCCCGATGAAGGTGCCGTCGACATAGTGGGTGTATTCGCCGACCCAGCGGATCGTATAGATCTCGCCCTTGCGGATGAGCTGGTCGATGCTGACATGCTTGAAGGTGTCGTTGATGCAGACGACCTTCTGGCCGACGTGAAATTCATAGCTCATGGATCAAACTCGCAAACGATCTTCCGCCCCGCCGATCTATAGCGCGCCCGGCCGCGGGGATGAACCCTTTTCTGGCGGCAGAGTCAAAGGTCGCGCTCGCGCCCGGCCTAATCGCAATAGACTTTGCCGCTCTTGCGGGAGCGCAGGTCGAAGTGAAAATGGTTCCAGTGCTCCGGATTACTGCCCGGACCGAGCACGGTGTTGAAATAACGGCAGCTGTCGCTGCGCACCGCCTTCAGAAGCCGGCCTTCGCGGAAGGAGAACAGGCCCTTCTTGCGCACGTCGATCTCGTGGCCGTTCTTCAAGACGAACTTGCCGACGTCGATGGCGTTGCCGCGGGCGTGTTCCGACATCGGATTGTATCTCTGCCGGCTGTTGTTCATGCGCCGGCAGGAATAGCCGCCGAGCGGCTCGATCGTCTTGATGCCGGTCCAGTAGCGGTAGCGGGCCGATGGCGCCAGCTCGTTCTTCACCCATTTGGCGAAGGCAAGCGTCACCTGACAGTTCAGCGTCACCGCGGGGCTGACGCCGATATTGCCGGAAAGCCCTTTGAGCGACACCGGATAGGGCACCTGGCAGGCAGGACCGTTCGAAATCGGCGGCTTCTCGTCGAAGAGCACGCCCATGCGCTTCAGCTCCCGCCGGCAGGCGAGCTCGGAGGTCGGCATGACGCTCGGATCCACCGGTGCAGCGGGCTCGCTCATCATCGGGTTGTTTGGCCGGAGCATCGCGACTTCCTCACCCTCGTCCTCTTCGGGAACGCGGGTCGGCGCCACGACAGGGCTGCCGTCGCTCCAGGCGGGAGCCCGGCTCATCTGCGCCTGCGCTGCCGGCTGCGGCATCGCTCGCGGCGCAAGCCGGCGCGCGGGTTGGTTGAGCTGGGTCGGATTGTCGGTGCCGATGCCGTCGACCACCGGCTCGGTGGCATTGCCCTCGGCGATCTGCTGCTGTTGCTCCTGCGCCAGCCCGACCACCGGCTCGGCCCCGAGCTCGTCATCCATGTTGACGCCGCCGGACGGGATCGCAAGGTTCTTCGTGCCGCCCCAGTTTTCGGTCTGCTGGCCTGCCGCCATCGCCTCGTCGCTATCGATCATCGGCAGTCCCCGCGCCCCCGGCGCGGTGCGCCTTGCCGACGCCGACTGCGTCAACGGCGCAGACGCAGTCGGCGCGGGATGCCCGGTGCCGGCGAGGTTGGGCGTGTCGAGATAATCGACGGAGCCCTGCGAATTGCCGACAGGCATGCTGGAAACGGGATAGGAGGCCTGGCTTTCGGCGGGCGCGAGGCGCTCGGCGCGCGTCATCTGCATCGAAGGCGCCATGCGCGCCGCCCCTCGCGCCGGCGAGATCGAGCTGACCCTGGTTCCGTTGTCGACATTGGCCGGCGGCACCAGCCCATCGCTGATCGAACAGGTCGTCAGCGCCGCCGAGAGCAGCACGGGCAGGAAGGATCGCCGAGGAAAGGAAACAAACGCCATACTCTTATCGCTTCCACAGGCCGGCAGTGCAGTGACCGAAAAAACTCGATCCAATTTTAATTAAAAACGGTGAACGAAAACTTACCCGCACAATCTGAACGCGACGGAGATGAAAAAAGGCCTGGGGATGACGCAGCGTGAGGAGGAAGATTTCCCAACAAACTGAAGGCCGCTTGCGCGGCCTTCGATCAGGGTGAAGCCATGCAGCCTGGCGCAGTTTCACACGGCGCCCGACCCGTTGGTAAAGTTGATCAGGTCGGCCATGGTGAAATGACCCGGCTCGGCACTCGGCAATGTCGGCCGCCATTTCGGCCATTGCGCCAGGAAGGAATGGCGATCCTCGCGGATGAGGCCGGCAATGACTTCTGCGACGATCGTGCCGCCCACCGGCCCGAGATGCTGGCTGTTTCCAAAGATCTCCGCCTCGCGCAGGATGTAGAACCATAGCGGCGCGTTGCCCTTGAATATCCCGGGATGGTTGGTCAGCAACGCGGCGCGTGCCCTCTTCCTGTCGGCATCCTCGCTGTCGAACAGCTGCTCGTCCGACAGCGCCTCCATTTCCATATGGCGCGCCACCGCCTGACCGGAAGGCAATCCGAGCCGCCAGCCGCGCAGCAGGTTCAAGGCGGCGAGCGCCCTGCGGATCTTGATTGGTTCGTGCCGGTGATCGGGCAGGCTCGTCAGCGGATCGACCAGCGTCGTGTCGAGCTTGTAGGAAGGCTGCGGCAGAACGGCGCCGGCCGGCGGCTCTCCATCCGGGGCGATCCCGTCGAAGAAGAAAGCCCAGTCGATCGGCCAGAAGCCGGGAAGCTCGCGAAAACCGTTCAGATTCGCCAGCGGCTCTCCCTCAAGCAGCGAGAAGATCGGAATGCGGTTGAACGTCGCCGTTTTCCCGTTGAACGGCTGCTCGACGGGCCTCGGCTTCGTCACGATCCGGTTCAGGGAATAGCTCGGCCTCACCATCGAGTGGCCATATCGGTAGGCCGCGACGGAGAACTCGACCGGGATGAAGGCGTAGCGGCCCTGCGGATTATAGAAGCGGATATTTGGCTTCTCTCCCCTGCCGACGATGACGCGCTCGTAGGTCTCGCGGCCGATGATCCGCGGCAGGAAATCATGCAGGACGATCCACTGGTAGTGCCAGCGCACCGTCTGCTGACAGAGCTCGAAATCGCGGCTGCGCAGCGTATCGACGACCTTGTTGTGAAATCGGAGAAAGGTGGCGTGGAGCTGCGAGACGATCACGTTTTCGTCGTTGCGCTTGTCGCCGAGCAGCGCGCGCCGGATCGGTGCGCTGTTCCTCGGCAGGTCGGGGCGTTTTTTCCTCGCGCCGTCGAAATCCTTGTCCTCCCCGAGCAACAGATGAAGTTCGTCGTCCTGATAGAGGAAAGGCTGGTCGGCCGGCCCAGAACCATAGACCGAATCCAGATCCAGCCGCGGCGTGCGAAAATCCTGCAGGGCATCGGGATCGTTGAAACGGTCGAGCGACGAGACCGGATCGAAGGTGATGTCATGATCGAGAAACTGGCCGAAATAGGTGAAGCCGGCCGGAATTGCCGGGTTCTCGTCTTCGGGCTCCCGCTCGTTAAGCGCGACGTCGACCGGTTTTCCCTCCTCAATCTTCTCGGCGAACTCCCCCTGGAACATCGTTTTCGCGAGATCGGTGAGTGCGTCCTCGGTAAATGCGGCGGCCGGCAGGTTGCGGAACATCCTCCCGAACCTCTGGTCGCGAACACTCGAATGCGCGACGCTATCCATGCCTCTTACTGGCGTACCATGCTTGCTGCGAGCCATATCGGCCTCCCTCGGTTACTCAACTGGAATGCGGCAGCGGTGCGATGAGGGCAGTGACATCAGGTGGGGAAGACTGAGATCCCCGAATGCGGAAGACGCGCGGCGGCCATGCCAAGGCCGCCGTGGCCGTGGTCCCGGATAATGAGAGAAATTGGAGAATTACGGTGGCTTCCGCTCCGACAGCGATTGCTATCGTCGAAATGCCCTGCCCTCAACTACAACCTGAATGAAGCATAACGACAGAAAAATTGCAACGACATTCGCTTAATGATTGAATACGCTACTTTTTACCAAGCATATCTTGCGGGTATATCAGCCTGAAAATCTTGGAATTCCGCCAATCCATGCTCCTCTATAGTCGAGAGGATCATACAGACAATACGATCCGGCATCTGAGCGCGATGATGCCGTCACAACGAAAAAGAGCCGTCGTGGCGGCTCTCTTCCTGACGTTTTGATCTGAAGCTGCCGTGAGGCCGTTACTTCGCTCTTCCCCTCACGCGGCCCGCGTATACCTTGCCTCGGCGCGCTGCTCGGCCGCGCGCAACCGGAAATTCGAAAGCAGCGTCTTCAGCTGGGTGCTCTCGTCGGCAAGCGTGCGGCTTGCCGCCGTCGTCTCCTCGACCATTGCCGCGTTCTGCTGCGTCATCTGGTCCATATGGTTGACGGAGCTGTTGATCTCGTTCAGCCCGGTCGATTGCTCGCGCGCCGCCGTCGCAATCGAGGCGACGTGATCGTTGACCCGATTGACCAGCGCCTCGATCTCAAGCAGCGCGTCGCCGGTCGAGCGCACCAGCGCAACCCCGCCCTCGACTTCCGACGCCGAGCGGCTGATCAGTTCCTTGATCTCCTTGGCCGCATTGGCGGAACGCTGGGCAAGCTCGCGCACTTCCTGCGCGACGACGGCAAACCCGCGGCCCGCCTCGCCGGCGCGTGCGGCCTCGACGCCGGCATTCAGCGCCAGCAGATTCGTCTGGAAGGCGATCTCGTCGATTACAGAGATGATCTGGTTGATGCGGCTCGAGGATTCCTCGATCCGGCCCATCGCGGTCACCGCATTGCGAACGATATCGCCGGAGCGTCCGGCGCTGGCCTTGGTCTCGGCGACCATCTCGCGCGCCTCGTTCGCCCGCTCCGATGCCGTCTTGACCGTGGCGGTGATCTCGTCGAGCGCTGCCGCCGTCTCTTCAAGGGCAGCCGCCTGCTGTTCGGTGCGCTTCGACAGGTTGCCGGTCGCCTCGCTGATGTCGGAGGCGCTTTCGTTGACGACGCGGCTCGATTCGGCGATCGCCTGGATGACACCGTTCAGCGCATCGACGGCGGCGTTGAAGTCACCCCGGAGCTTGGCGTAATCCTCGCCGATATCGCCGATCGAAACCGTCAGGTCGCCGCCGGCAAGCTTTTCCAATCCGACGCCGAGCGCCTGCATCGCATGGGTCTGCCGTTCGGAAGCCGAACGCAGGCTCGCCTCGTTGCCACGACGCTCTTCCTCGATCTGCCGCTGTCTCTCATCCTCCCGGTCGCGCAGCGCGCTGCGCTCGTCGACGGAATCGCGCAGCACCAGCAGCGCCTTGGCCATCTGGCCGATCTCGTCGCGGCACTCGCTGCCGGCGATTTCCACCGATGCTTCTTCGGCGGCGATCGCACTCATCGCCGTCTTCAGCCGGGCGATCGGCACCGTGACGCTGCGTACGATGGCAAAGGCGATCGCGATCGTCACCGCCGCACCGAGCAGGCAAAGCGCCGCTGCCCAGATCGCGTTCTGGCGATAGAGGGCGGCAAGGTCGTCGGCATAGACGCCAGTGCCGACGATCCAGCCCCAGGGCTCGAAACCGGCGACATAGGAATATTTGAGAACCGGCTCATCGGCGCCTGGCTTCGGCCAGTAGTAGTCGACGAAGCCCTTGCCGTCCTTCTTCACCTTGTTGACGAACTCGACGAACAGGAACTTGCCGGTGGGGTCCTTGATCTGCGAGATGTCGGTTCCGTTCAGCTGCGGCTTGATCGGGTGCATCACCATGGCGGGACGCATGTCGTTGATCCAGAAGTAACCGTCGGCGCCATAGCGCATCGCGCCGATCACGTCCTTGGCCGCCGCCTGCGCCTGCTCGCGAGTCATGGTGCCCGCCTGCTCCATCTTGTAGTATTTGTCGAAGATGCCGAGCGCCGTCGCCTCCATCTTCTCCAACCCCGCCTTCCGCTCCGCCTGCAGCTCGGAATAGGAATAGTTCAGAAAAAAGACCATCGTTGCCGCGAGAACGGCAAGGGTAAAGCCGACGAGGCAGTAAAGGCGGGTGGAAATCTTGACGTTGCGCATGAGGTTCCCGGCGATTCTTACATTTGTAATCCGTCACATACTGGAACAGCTGAATTACCGGACGGTAAAGCTGGATTAGTGGCTTCTCACATAACGTAAGGGGAGGTGACGGTTGAAAAATTCAACCAATTGAAGTCGAACGGAATTTAGATCGGCGCGGCCCACCATATTTTTGCCACAGCGCACTGGCCGCGGGAGCTATCCCGCCGCTCGTGCCTTGGCGTCGCATTTGAGCTGGCTGTGGCTGGAGCGCGCGAACTAGACCGCCGCTGAAAGCAAAACGAGTTTGCCGTTTGAATTGTTCGGCTTAGCACCTTGGAAATGAAAACGCGAATGGGAAGAACAGGCATACCGCTAGCCCCCAATCCGATACGTAAGGAACGCACCGCTTGCCATCAGGTTTTGGCCTCTGTCCAGGCTTGGGAAGAGGGCCGCATGCGCCTTCCCCTCTGGAGGAATAATATAGATATCCTGTTGCCACATGAAGCAACAGTGAAATTCCTGAAATCGTTAGCCAGATCAACGCTATACCGAATGCGCCAACATCACAGTTTTGATTTCTAGCATCGATGTTTATGCCGGTAAATTTCCAATATAAATACGCTACTATTCCATAAGAAACCGTAACCAGCATCATTGAATATAGGGCCATTAATTTATAAACTGCCGAACCAAATATAAATCCTCTTTTATTATATTCAATGAAAATATGTTACAGTCCTGTAAGCAGTGACCTTCTTCCTCAAGAAGAGAAATCGAGACGCGGCAACAGTGCAACTCATTATGTATGCACCTTTTGAGTCGACGGCAACTCACCCAAACAAGTGCACCCGCCACCGGCACGCCGCGGCCTGCCTTCCCGCCTTTTACACGCGTTCGACCTTGCACTAGGGTGCTCTCCAGTGAATCACCCGCCACCACCGTACCAGATGGAGAGCCCTTGATGACCGACACCGCCAAGCCGAGAGGTGAACTGACGCTGCGCACGCTTGCCATGCCGGGCGACGCCAATCCGGCCGGCGATATCTTCGGCGGCTGGGTCATGGCGCAGATGGACCTTGCATCCGGCATCCGTGCGGCCGAGCGCGCCAGGGGCCGCGTCGTCACCGCCGCGGTCAAGGAGATGGCCTTCGAGCTGCCGGTCAAGATTGGCGATACGCTGTCGGTCTATACCGACGTCGAGCGCGTCGGGCGCACCTCGATCACGCTGATCGTCGAAGCCTGGGCGCACCGCTCGCGTTACGCCAAGATGGAAAAGGTCACCGCCGGCACTTTCATCATGGTGGCGCTCGACGAAGAGGGCAAACCGAAGCAAGTCCCCGAGGAATGACAGGGCAGAGATCGAAAGCATGGAAACGGTCAGCTCGCCGGAGGTCTTCCTTCACATCAAGGTGGTAATGGGCATGGTCGTCAGCCTCTCGCTGGCGAGGCTGCTCACCGGCGTTGCCGGCATCGTCCAGCATCCCGGCAAGGCGAAGGTCTATCCCGTTCATCTCGGCTGGGCGCTGTCCCTGTTCCTCTTCATCATCCATATCTGGTGGTGGGAATATCGCCTGCAGGCCGTGCCGGTCATCGGCTTCGGCATCTATCTCTTCCTCGTCTGCTTCTGCAGCCTGTTCTTCCTGCTCTGCGCCCTGCTCTTCCCGGCAAGCCTCGACGAATATGGCGGCTACGAGGAATATTTCATCTCGCGGCGCAAATGGTTCTTCGGCGTCCTCGGCCTCACCTACGCCATCGATATCCTCGACACGGCGATCAAGGGCCATGAGCGCATCCTCTCGCTCGGCTGGGAATATCCCGCCCGCAACATCGTCTACATCATCCTCTGCGCCATCGCCGCCTGGACCCCGAACCGCCGCTTCCAGACCATCTTCGTCATCGTCAACCTGATCTATCAGGTGAGCTTCATCTTCCGACTTTATGATATGCTGGGGTGAGACGCGGTCCCGCGAAGCGGGAGCAATCGATCCAGTGAATCGATTGCAGCGTCGAACGCCCTGAGCCACGCGAAGGGCCGGGCAGCGGCAAACTCCACAAACCCTTCACCTCAAGCCCGCGCCCTCTCTCCAGCCTCATCCTGAGGTGCTCCGCAGGGGCCTCGAAGGACGAGGCTGGCCACCTGCTTCGCCGAATGCGGATGTCGGCGCGGCACCCAGCCACCCGCCCCCGTGGTTCGAGACGGCCCTTCAGGCCTCCTCACCATGAGGGCTGGTCGGTGCGCCGCGCCTTCCCGCCCCTCCGTACAGTGCTGTCAAAAAAGGCGGAGCGCCGCACGCCCCCATCGCAGCCACACCGCCACATAATGCGCAGCACACACCCACGCCCCCAGGATCACGACGTGATGCAGAAAGAACCCGATCGTGGACTCCTGAAAATCCCAGAAATCGATCGACGGCCGGCCGATGAGCCTATTCCCGATCCCCATGACGACCATGCTGTAGATACCGCAGGCCGCGATCGCGCCTGCGACGCCGCGAAGGGCAGCGGTCCTGATCGCGTCCGCCGGCCCGACCCGCAAAAGCCTGCCCGCGACGGCCATGATCATCGACCAGTGAAGGCCGAGATGGACGGCGGCGAGGATGAACGCCCAATAGGCCGCAAGGATGTGAATTTCGCGCGCAGTCGATCCACCGCTAACGGGAAGGAAAGCAAACACGCTGCGCGATATCATCACGCTGGTCACCAGCAATGCTGATATCGCCAAGGCGATCGAGATATTAGACACGATCGTTACAAGGCTCTGCCTGCCGTGCGCCGCCTTTGGAAGCCTGCCCCACCACCGCCTGTTGAAGACGTTGTGCGATACGAGGAGAATGAACATGCCGGTGCCGATCAGCTCATGCGAGGTGTTGTCCCGCCACCAGTAGGCGAGCGCGAGCAGAAGCAGCCCGGCGGCCGTAAAGTCCAGCACCAGGCGTATCAGGAACAGCGGGCTCACGATGCGGCGCCCTCCCCGCGGTTTCGCTCGGGCCTAGTCAATGACCACCCCATCGAAAGCCTTGAGATCGTCGAGCGTGTAGAGGAAGTCTTCGTCTGCTCTTGAGGAATGGCAAGACTGGCACCGCGCCGTGTTCTCGGCCATGTCGACGCTGCCGTCAGGCTTGAACCATTGGAACTGCCAGTCGCCGGTGCGACGGTCCTCGTCATAGTCGTTACCCCAGCCGGAGCCCTTTTCCATGACGAAGATGCGGTAGACTTCCCCATCGCGGTAGTCGACCAACGCGAAATGCGTGCCCGCGGGGATAGGCTGCCCGTCCTTCACCGCCTGGATGGCTTCGTTTGTCGTCATGATGTGCTCGGTCACCTCACCGCGCCTGACGGTGGTGTAATGAACGAGACCGGCCAATTCGGGCATCGTCGTCCGGTTCGGTTCGGCATCGACCGTCCAACCGATGAGCGTGACGGCAGCGGCCACGGCAAAGAGAATGGAAATGCGTTTGCGGAGATGACGCATGGGTGTCTTTCCTGATTTCGGGCGGAAAATGTTCGGGTGAGCGGCTCCGGCAGGAGCGGAAGGCAGCTCATCTCATTCACGTGCGAAGACATCTTTCGCGACGGTGACGGCCGAGACCGCGTTCGGCCAGCCCGCATAGAAGGCAAGATGGGTGATCGTCTCGATCAGCTCGTCCTCGTTCACGCCGTTCTGGCGGGCGATGGCAAGATGGGACCGCAGCTGGTCGGGCCGGTTCATGGCGATCAGCGCGGCAACGGTGATGAGGCTGCGATCCCGCTTCGACAGCTGCGGGCGCTCCCATATATCGCCGTAGAGGACTGCGTCCGTCAGTTCAGCCAGCTTCGGCGCGGTCGCACCCATCAGCTGCTGGGCACGCGAGCGCCGGGACTTGTCGTCGCCTTCGGCTGGTGTCTGAGCGCTGCCGACGCCGGGCAAAACGGCGAGCACCATGCTGGCCGACAGCATCAGGTTTCCTAACAGATGTTTCATGGACTTCACCTCATGATCTCCAGGATCGGGCAAATGCCGCGAACAATTCGCGGGGATCAGTCGAGTTTCTTCTCAGTGAGGAATGCCGAGACCAGATCGGCGATCTCAACGTTGTTCAGGTCGGAGAACGGGAAGTGGGTGTTGCCGCGAATGCCGATCTCGGGAAGGTGCACGACGGTGACATCGCCGCCATGCCTGTTCACCGTGTCGCGCCACAAGCGCGCCATTGCCAGACGCACCCGCCAGCTGTCCTGCGCCGGCATCGGCGTCGGCTGGTCTGGAATGTTGTCGCCGTAATAGATGACAATCGGAATCTCAGTCAGCTTGATGAAGTCGTCCATCGGCACCGGCACGCCCTTCAGCGTATCGAACGCGCTCGGCATATCGGCGGGGAGCTCGCCTGCCGGGAACACGAAGCTGCTGCCGGGCTCGAAGGCGACGATGGCTTTGACCTTGTCGCTCTTGATGGCGGTCAGCCAGCCGGGTCCGCCGCCCTGCGAGTGGGTGAAGAGGATGCCGGGGCCGATCTTTTCGAACAGCTTCGCCACCGCATTCGACACGACATCCATGTCGAACGGCCCGGTATTCGGCGTCATCGCGCGAAAATACTGGTTCAGCGCTTCCGGATCATGGGAGAATTGCACGCCGTCGAAGTAGTTCGGCCAGATGCCGACGCGAAACTGGTTGAACCAGAGCTGCTCGTCCGCCGTCGGCTTCACTGTCGTCTCGGCCATGGTCCGACCAGCCCCGCCCCGGCGCGGCTGGTCGATGAGATAGGTGGAGAAGCCCCGACGGAGGAAGATGTTCTGGAAGCCTTCCCGGCCGTCGGGCGTCGTCTCCCAGGTCTTGGAGAATTGTCCGGCCCCGTGCCACATCACGATCGGGTACCGACGCGGGTTCACCGGCACCTGGTAAAAGGCAAAGGCGTGATCGCCGTGATAGGTCTGGCCTGCGGGATCGAGAGGTTTCAGCGGATCGAATGTGCCAGGCGCTGCCGTGCTGGTTCCCCCGACGGCAAAGCTGCCCTGCTCCTGGATGACCAATGGCTCGGGCTTTGCCGCATCGGCAGCCGTCGCCGACATCGCCACGAGCTGCGCAGAGGCAAGCAGCAATGCGCCCAGGGTGTTGGACAATCCAAATCGCATGTCGGCTTCTCCCGTTTCAGATGAGGAGAAGGTAGCGGCATCGCATAGTCAGGATTAGATGGCTCGAACCGCTAGGGTCTATTAGGTCAGCTAATTAATCACGAGCTGTTGATAAGCCGTGATGGAATAAGATCGGCATTACTTTCCTCTGTAGCGGAGCGCGTCGACGAACAACGTGAACGCCGGAGACGCATGCCGCCTGTTCGGATAGTAGAGATGATATCCCGGAAAAGGCTGGCACCAGTCCTCGAGAACCCGGATCAGCCGCCCGTCTTCGATGTAGGATTGAACCTGGTCCTCGGGCATGTAGGCCAGTCCCAGTCCGTTCAGCACAGCGTCGATCCGCATGGCGATGTTGTTGAACACCGTCTGACCCTCGACACGGACGCGCAGTTCGCGGCCGTCCTTCTCGAACTCCCAGGGATATATCGTCCCGTGCGTCGGCAGCCGCATGTTGATGCAGTTATGAGCCGTCAGATCCTGCGGGACATCAGGGTGCGGATGGTTCTCGAAGTAAGACGGCGCGCCCACGACCGCCATGCGCATCTCGGGACCGATCCGGACCGCGATCATGTCCTTCGCCAACTGCTCGCCGAGCCGGATGCCGGCGTCATAGCGCTCGGCGACGATGTCGGTCAGGCCGTAGTCGACGATCACCTCGACATTGACATCGGGGTGATCTGGAAGAAAGCGCGCCAACACAGGCGCGAGAATGGAAATCGCGGAGTGCTCGCCTGCCGTGATGCGAATGGTGCCGGCCGGCCGCTCGCGCATCTCGCTCAGCGCGGCGATCTCGAACTGGATTTCTTCAAATCGCGGTCCGACCCGTTCCAGCAGGCGTTCTCCTGCCTGTGTCGCTGACACGCTTCTGGTCGTGCGGGTCAAAAGCCGCAGCCCGAGCTTCTCCTCGAGACCGCGCACCGTCTGGCTCAGCGCCGATTGCGACACGCCGAGCTTGGCAGCCGCCTTGGTGAAGCTCCGCTCCCTGGCGACTGTGAGAAAGGCCACGATCTCATTGAAGTTGTTGTCCTGGGGCATTCATTAGTCCGTCTTATAGGTCCATTCGCATTACAGCATCTAATCGAAAGCTGACACGAGGACTAAGTTCACGTCAACTCGACTGGCCGGCGACACTGAGCCCGCGCCTTCACCTCGAGCCCACACAAAGCCACGAACGGACACGACCATGAAAACACGCAATATCGGCGATCTCGAAGTCTCCGCACTCGGCCTCGGCTGCATGAGCATGAGCTCAGCTTACGGCCCGCCCGCCGACGAAGGCGAGATGATCCGGTTGATGCGCACCGCCCATCAGCAGGGCGTGACGCTGTTCGATACGGCCGAAGCCTATGGCCCTTTCGTCAATGAAGAGCTTGTCGGCAAGGCACTCGCGCCGATCCGCGACCAGGTGGTCATCGCAACCAAATTCGGCTTCGATATCGACCAGCAAACCGGCGAACGCCGTGGCGGCACGAACAGCCGCCCCGAGCACGTCAAGGCGGTTGCCGATGCCTGTCTGCGCCGCCTGAAGACGGATCGTATCGACCTGTTCTACCAGCACCGCGTCGATCCCGACGTGCCGATCGAAGATGTGGCCGGCGCCGTCAAGGAGCTGATCGCAGCCGGCAAGGTCAGACATTTCGGCCTTTCCGAAGCCGGCGTCCAGACGATCCGCCGTGCCCATGCGGTGCAGAAGGTGACTGCGGTCCAGAGCGAATATTCGCTCTTCTGGCGCGGCCCCGAGGCGGAATTGCTGCCCGCCCTTCAGGAACTCGGCATCGGTTTCGTGCCCTTCAGCCCGCTCGGCGCCGGCTTCCTCACCGGCAAGATCGACGAGAACACCAGGTTCGATCCGAGCGATTTCCGCAACAGCGTCCCGCGCTTCTCACCAGAAGCGCGCAAGGCCAACTTTGCGCTCGTCGACCTGATCCGGCGGATCGGCGACCGCAAGGGCGCAACACCCGCGCAGGTCGCCCTCTCCTGGCTGCTCGCCCAAAAGCCATGGATCGTCCCGATCCCGGGAACGACAAAGCAGCACCGGCTGGAAGAGAACCTCGGCGCTGTGGACATCGACCTCCTGGCCGACGACCTCGCCGAAATCGACGCCGCCCTCGCCGGCATCAAGGTTCAAGGCGAGCGGCTGCCTGAGGCGGCGCTGAAGATGACCGGTCGCTGAGGCCTATCGCCGATATCGCCGCCCGGCCCTTCGCTTGGGCTCAGGGCGTTCGGCCCTGCGATCGATTCACTGGATCGATCGCTCCCGCTTTGCGGGACCGGGCCTCACCCTCTCAAAAACTGCGACCCCGTATCAAACTCCAGCCCCGGAAAAATCTTCCCCGTCAGATCATCCACCCCGACATCGAACTGCCGGTAAAGCATCGCTGCCGCCACCTCGCGCGCATCGGCCGTCGGCATCAGGTCGCGGTCGTCGAGCAGCTGGCCATCGCCGATGCCGGGCCAGCGGCCGAGGATGCGGCCGCCGTTGATTGCGCCGCCAGCAAGCAGCGCGCAGCCGCCGGTGCCGTGGTCGGTGCCGCCGGAGCCGTTCTGGCGGACGGTGCGGCCGAACTCGGTCATGGCAAGCACCACGGTCTTTGCCCAGATCTCCGGCCCGAGCGTCGTCTTCAGCGTATTGATCGCCTGGGCGAGATCCTGCGCCGGTCGCTTGAACTGGCCGGCCTGGCCGATATGGGTATCCCAGCCTGATATCGAGAAGCTGGCGATGCGGTAATCGCCCTTCAGCATATTGGCGGCAAGTGCGGCTACGTCGGCGGTCTTCTCGCCGCGCTGGCCATCCGGCTCGACCATCATCGCCGCGCTGTCGGCCCGCGTCGCCTCGGCAAGCGCCTGGGCAAACGGTGGATCGCCGGCATAGAGCCGCGCCAGGAACTGCATCTCGTCGCGCGCCGGCGCCAGATTGGAGTCCGACGCCCAGACGTCGACATTGTTCGGGCCGGACAGGATCAGCTCCGTCGAGGTATTGACGTCGATCGCCTTGCGCGCATCCGAGCGCGGAATGACGGCGAGCGCCCGGTTCAGCCAGCCGGTCTTTTCCTCGGCGACGTGTTCACCGCCTGACTCCAGCATGTCCTGCCCGTCGAAATGGCTGCGCTGGTCGCGATAAGGCGTCGAGACCGCATGCACGAAGGCGAGTTCCCGGCTCTTCCACAGCGGCATGAGTTCGGCGGCGGCGGGATTGAGGCCGAAATGCCCGTCGAGATCGAGGAGCCCGGTCTCGGGCGTCAGCGCCAGCGTCGGCCTCAGCGCCGCAAAGCCGGCATCGCCATAAGGCTGCACCAGGTCCAGCCCATCCATCGCGCCGCGCAGCACGATGGTGACGAAGCGGTTATCGCCTGGCATCGCCGCGAAGGTCACCGGCGTGAAGACGGGGGCGGCGGCAAGACAGCAGGCCGATGTCAGAAAGCCGCGGCGGGAAAGCGAGATCCGGTTCATGGGCGAGGCCTCCTAAGCAGGTTCCGGAAAAGTGTCCGACGGTTTTCCGGCCAGAACCTGCGACAAAACAAAGGAGCGAAGCAGACGAAGCGTTGGCTTGCCAACGAAAGTCTGCTTAGCGGCGGTTGAATTCGGGCGATGCCAGCACCAGCGTCAGCCCGCTGATCTTGTTCGGCGCCTGCGACACCACGCGGATCGTCTCGTCGCGCGCGGCATCGGCAAGCGTCGATTTCAGGAATTCACGCGGGTCCCAGTCCCGGCCGAACTGCGCTGAGGCCCGTCTTGCCCAGGCCAGCCGCTCGGCGAGCTGGCTGCCGGTGATCCAGGCGGAGAAGCCTTCCTCGAAGCCGGCCGGGCTCGGCGGCAGCCAGATCGGCTGGCCCATGCGCTTCAGCGCCCCCTGCCCCAGCGCCCGCGCCGTGCGGAAGGCCTTGAGGCGCTTGTCCCTCGCCTCGCCGGCGGGATCGGTCGTCATCGGCGATCCTGCCATGGCGGGCGTGTTCGCCGCCATGTCGCCATCGTCGGTGCCCTGCTGGTTGGCCGCCAGGAAGCTGCCGACGACGCCGTTGACCGGCCCCGTATTCAGCGCCCTGAGCCCGGCGACGACATAATCGAAAGGCTGGCGCGCTTTCGCGCCCTCGTCGCGCCAGGCAGCGGGATGGTCGAGCATGGCGGTATAGACCGCCGTCAGGTCGCCATCGGTCTTCTTCCAGGCCGCGGCCATGTCAGACACCATGCCTTCGTCGGGCTGGTCGGAGACGAAATGCACCGCAAGCTTGCGGCTGATATGCGCCGCCGTCTTCGGATGGGCCGCAAGATCGTCCAGCATGTCGAGATAATCGTCGCGCGAGCGCCTGTGGCCGCCATAGCTGACGCCGAGTACCTGATGCGCGCCGGGCTCTGATATATTCGGGCGGAAGGCGATGTCCATCTCCTTGCGGTCGATGGTGAGCCCCGTCAGCACCATGGCCGCCGCCGTCACGTCCGCCTGGGTATAGCCGCTGCCGGCGCCGAGCGTGTGCAGTTCCAGCAGTTCGCGGCCGAGATTTTCGTTCAGCCCCTTGTTGCGCTTCATGCCGCCGGCCGAATCCGGCCCGAGCGAATCTGCCTGGTCCAGATAGATCAGCATGGCCGGATGGGCGGTGGCATTGCGCAGGAGATCGCCGAACTTGCCCGACAGGAACGGCCGGATTGCCTCGGCCTCGTAGAGCGGCACGATGAGGCGCATCGGCAGGCTCTTGTTGGCGCTGGTGGAGAAGTGATCGGTCCAGAAGGTCGAAAGGCGCTCGTAAAAGCCGTAGGGCGACAGCACCGCCTGCATCAGCCGCAGATTGGAATCGTGCTGGAATTGCTGCTGCGCCTGCCGCTGTATTCCCTTGCGGATCTCGCGGCGCACCGTATCGTCAGTCGTCGTCTTCGCGTCCTGGCGGACTTCCGTCAGCTGCGCCTGCAGATTCAGAATCGCCCGGTGGCGCGTGTCGGGGCCGCCGAGAGGGAAGTCCGGCGTCGCCGCCACCCCCTTGCTGATCTGGTCGATCAGCTCATCCTTGCTTTGCGGCGGCGTCTCGCCCGGCCGAAAACCATAGCCGAACCGGATCGCCGCCATCGTCGGAAAAGACAGGCTCATGGCAGATCACCTCATAGTCACCCAATGGTGAGAGGCTGACAGCCGATTGCGACCGCAATCTGTAGGAAATGCGGCAATATCTGGACATGGACGATTTGTAATCTATTGAAAAGGCTAAAGTTTACGCCCGGAAAATGAAGGATGCTCCGATTGCGATGAGCGCGAAGCCGATCGCGTGGTTCCAGGTCAGGTTCTCGCCGAGCCAGAAGATCGAGAAGCCGGAAAAGACGATCAGCGTGATCACCTCCTGCATCGTCTTCAACTGCGCCGTCGTGTAAACAGCCGAGCCGATACGGTTGGCCGGCACCGCGAGGCAATATTCGAAGAAGGCGATGCCCCAGCTAACGATGATGGCGAGAAAGATCGCGCTGCTCTTATGCTTCAAATGCCCGTACCAGGCAAAGGTCATGAAGATGTTGGAAGCAAACAGCATGACGACGGGCCAGATGACGGCGGGAGAAAATAGCATGGAGTCACTCGGAGGCTGTGGAGGAAATCGTTGATCCGACGAGACGCCGGCGGGGCCTATCTATCACGCCGTCGTTCGGCCGCAAGCCCCGAGGCTCGGACCGATCGTCTCAGGTCAGCGAGGCGATGTCGCAGGCCGGGGCGCACCGCCTCGCCCTTCGAGGCTCCTGGCGGGGCACCTCACGGTGAGGCTCTCTTGAGTGCCGGCAGCCTATTCGCTTCGGCCGCCCACACTATCCATCTCACGCCACTCTGCCGCGACACGCCCAAGCCACGGACGCGAACGACCGCGGCCCATCCGGCTCTCCCGCCTCATAGGCGGCCCGAACGGCGGCATCGACCGCCTGTCGTTTGCCCGGCTCCAGCCCGGCGATATACTTGCCGAGCGGCCCCTCGCCGGCGGCGATCGGGCCCCAGTAGTCGTCGAAGGAAAGATAATCCATCCGGATCAGGAGCGAGGTCTCCTCGACATCGGCAAGGCCCTGCGCTAGGAAATTCTGCTTCATTTCCCCCGGCCGCGTCATCGGCTGGAAACAATATCGGCGGCGCAGCGGCAGCGCGTTTTCATCGAGCATGACGACCGTGTCCCACATCATCCGCATGCCCGACATGCCGCCGTAATGGTCCCAGACGGCGGCGGCGACAATGCCATCCGGGCGCACGACCCGGGCCATCTCGGCCACCGCCTTGCCCGCCTCGGGCACGAAATGCAGCACGAGCAGCGACAGCGCCCTGTCGAAACGGTTGTCCTCGAAGGGAAGCGCACAGGCATCGGCCTGCTGGATCGTGATCCGCGGATCGGTATTGCGCCCTTTCGCCGCCTCGACGAAAACAGGCGAATAGTCGATGGCGGCGATCTCCCGCAGGCCGGGCGTTTGCGCCAACGTGAATGCCAGGCTGCCGGTGCCGCAGCCGACATCGAGCACGCGATCCCCATCCGCCAGCCCCGCGAAATCGATCAGCATCGGCGCCAGCTTCCGGCTCCATCGGCCCATCAGCCGCTCGTAACCATCGGCACTTTCGACATTGAAACTCGACGGCATGAAAGCCTCCCTCCAAGGACGATGTGCCATCAATATGGCTCCGAGGGGCGGGCCGTCGCAAGCGGATAGTCACCTGACCCTTGTCAGGTCATCCGCGCGATAAAGCCTCCGCGCGGAATACTCGTGTTGATGATGCCCGAGACGTGACCCGAGCGCCTGCCGTGGTCAACGTCCATGGTAGCGTGTCAGGCGCCGGCCTTGTCGAGAACGCTCCAATCAAACCCGCGCGCCCAATCGCGGTACCGGTGCCAGCCGACCTCGGGAAAATCGTGGCGCAGGGCGGCGATGTCGGCGTCGTAGCCGGTGCGGTCGAACCATTCGTACATCAGCGCCGCATCCTCGCTCTGCTGCCGCATCACTGCGATCGGCAGCTCCCGATAGCCGATCGAGCGGCCGAGGACCTCGGACAGAATCTCAGCCTGCTCCTCGCCCGCCAATTCGTCGCCGGCAATGTCGAAACGTTTGCCGAACACTTCGTCACGCCGCTCGGCCAGTGCGGCGACGAAAGCGCCGATATCGGCAAGGCAGATCTGCTGCAGCACGCGCCTGCCCGGCAAAGCCGCGGCATAGACGCCTTGGCGCAGCCCGTCGACCGCCCACGGCGCCACGGTGTTTTCCATGAAGGCGACGGGCGCGCTGATCGTGTAGGGAATGCCGAGCCCGGCGATATGCTTCTCGACGAGGTATTTGCTTTCGAAATGCGGAATGCCGGTCTTCTTGTCGGCATCAGCGACGGAGGAATAGATCAGGTGGCCGATGCCGGCGGCCTTCGCCCCTTCTGCGGCGGTTATACCCTGACGGGTTTCCGCCTCCGTCCCGGCCTCGTAGCTGCTGCCCATCAGAAACATCGTCTCGACGCCCTTCGCGGCTTCAGCCACGGATGCGGCATCATCGAGATCGCCGGCAACGATCTCGACCCCTGCCGAGGCCAGCCGCTTTGCGGCGTCGCTCTCCGGCCTGCGGCAGATCGCCCTGACGCGATGACCCCGCGCCGTCAATGCGCGCACGACCGCGCCGCCCTGCTGGCCGGTGGCGCCCGTTACCAGAACGTTTCTTCCATTGCTCATGTCTCTGCTCCTTGTGGTTGGCGATGAGCCAGAGGTAAGACCTGTCACATTGAACCATAATGGCCTATAATTGAGAAACATCGTGCCACTGGTGAATACAATGCTCGACCTGAACGATATCGCCGTCTTTGCCCGCGTCGTCGAGGCCGGCAGTTTCACCGCCGCCGCCCGCCTGCTCGCCATGCCCAAGACGACCGTCAGCCGCCGCATTGCCGCGCTTGAGCGCGAGGTGGGCGTGCGGCTGCTGCAGCGCACCACCCGCAGCCTCAAGCTGACGGATGCAGGGCGCCTCTATTACGAGGAGAGCAGCCAGGCGCTGCGCAGCCTGGAACAGGCCAACTTCCGGCTGGCTGAGGCGCGGGCGGAGCCGGCAGGCACGATCCGCATCTCCGCACCTGTCGGTTTTGGCGGCCATTTCCTCTCCGCCACGATCTTCGATTTCCTGGCGACCTACCCGAAATCGAGGGTGGAGCTGCGCCTGACCGACGACCGGCTCAACCTCATCGAGAACGGCATAGATCTCGCCTTCCGCACCGGCATCCTGGAGGATTCCACGCTGATCGCCCGCAAGCTCGGCTCGACCCGTCGCATCCTCTGCGCCAGCCCGGATTATCTCGCCCGTTGCGGGGCACCCGATCGGCCGGCCGATCTTTCCCGCCACGACTGCGTCATCGCCGGCCCGTCGGCAGCCAATGGGCACTGGGTGCTGGAAGGCGCGCACCGCCAGGAGACGATTTCGGTATCGGGGCGTTTCGCCGCCAACGAAATGCAGGCGGTCATGGCCGCCGCGATCGCCGGCTACGGCATCGCCCAGCTGCCGTATGGGGTGGCCGAGGCCTGCATCAAGGACGGCCGGCTGCGCCGCGTACTCGACGGCTACACGACGCCGGCCGGCGGCCTGCATGTCGTCTATCCCAGCAGCCGGCACCTGTCGCCTTTGGTCAAGGCATTCATCCAGCTGGCAATCGATCATCTGAATGCTGGCAATGGCCCGACGGCCGGACCCGCGATCATCTCGTGACGGGCCTGCGTCACCGCCAGAGAAAATCCGGCCCCGTGCTTTGCGACGTCAGCTTGAGCGTTCCGTCCGGTTGGACGACATAGGTCTCGAAGACGCGGTAGCCGAAATCGCCGAGAAAGGTGTGCTGGACCACCGTTCCCGGGCGATAGGGCGAATGGACCACCTTTCCGCCATAGGTGAGACTGTCAGGCAGGGGCTGCGGTTCGCCTGACGTGCTGGCGCAGGCCGCCAGAGCGAAGAAAACGGCAATGAGCGCGTGCCTCATCCTCACCTCTCCTCCCGGTGACATCGGCAGCGGAATAATACGACTTTGCCCGCTCAGAAGATAGCGTTTCTGCCTTCATAGTCGCGGCGCAGGGCCTGCGCCCGCGAGAGCGCGCCGGCGATCCTGTCGTCGCTGAAAGGCTTGGCGATCACATCCAGCGCGCCCTCGACCCCGTTTCCGATACTCTCCGGACTGGCGGTCACGAAGATGACGTCGACGCCATGGCGGTCGATCAGCCGGCGTGCGAGCTGGACGCCGCTCTGGCCATCGGCGAGGCTGAGATCGACGAGCGCGATATCGCTTCTTGGAGCATAGGCGAGAGCCTGCTCGATCGTCGAAACCGGCCCGATGGCCTGGTGCCCGGCATCCTGCACGATACGCTCGAGTTCAAGGGCGATGAGGTTTTCATCTTCGACGATCATGACTTTCATGGATATCCTCCTCCCATGAGCAAGCGGCCCGGCGGCACACCCGCGGCAATTGATACAACGCAACTTCCCCTCGAATGTTTCCATCCCAAAAGAGTTGCGTGCAAAAAATGGTAACTGATTTCCTTCGGGCGCCATTCGCGCCTTCCCCGACGGGAGGTCGCGGTCTGAAGAGAGCGCTGGCCTCGGGGACGGCCCGCCAAAAGCCGACATTGCGGGTGTTGCAAAATTCCATATTTTCCAACATTGCAAAAGTCGGGAAACAAGTGTCGCTCTACTCGGGAATTTTGCGACGCCATCTGCACGCAAGAAATCACGAGAAGAGCAAAAGTTGGATTTCGAGAGCCTTAGCCAACACATGATACCTGTCTCCAGCGGGACAATCGTGATGCGCGATGATCGGCTTCGGGAGTCTTGGACCGTGGCTATCAAGCCCTTTTTGATTTGCCGCTATCAGGTAACTCAGTCGTTCTATGCAAAGGTGATGGGCGTATCGCCGTCATCGATAGCGGCTGAAGATCAGCCGGTCGAGACCGTCTCGTGGCTGGATGCTGCTCGTTTCTGCAATCGACTTTCGGCAATGGTCAAATTGCCCGATCGCTATGTCTTTTCGTCGGACGGCCAGGATGCAACTGCGGTCGCGACAAGTGATGGATTTCGCTTGCCCAGCGAGGCCGAATGGGAGTTTGCTTGCCGCGCCGGCACGAAGGGACCGCGTTACGGCCCAATTGGCGACATCGCATGGTATAGCGAAAATTCAGAAGGCGGCTCCCAGGCCGTAGGAACCAAGCGTCCCAATGATTGGGGACTTCATGATATGTTGGGTAACGTCTGGGAGTGGTGCGAAGACGTCTACGATCCGGCCGTCTATGGTACGTATCGCATCTTTCGCGGCGGGGGATGGGCTGACCACGAGCGCAGTTGCCTGGCGACCAATCGCCGACGAAGCCACCCGACTTTTGCTATTGACGACCTTGGGTTTCGCATCGCGAGATCGTGCTTATCGAGCTAACGTCAGATCATCGCTCCCTGCATTCGTCGACCGCCAGAGCACCCGCCCCGCCCTTCGAGGCCCTTTGCAGGGCACCTCAGGGTGAGGCTCTCTTGAGTGCCGGCGCGATCCTCCATCGCCCCTCATCGACGCGATAGTCTCCAATCCATTTTATAGGCGCGGCATCCACCAACGCTCCTCATCCTGAGGAGCCCCGCAGGGGCCTCGAAGGACGCTCGCAGCATTGCTCCTTGCGTCCATCCCGCCACGCACAGCAACCGCCCCGCCTACCGCTTCGCCTTTGCGCTTTCCTCGCGGAACGCCGCCTCGCCGGCGTCGGAGATCTCGACCCATTTCTTGTCGGGCGCGGCATCGGCGACGTAGGCGTCGTGCCAGTTCCACCATTTGTAGGTCGGCGTCTGCGGATAGCCCTTGGGGGAATCCTCCCAGACTTCCTGGCGGCCGAGCGGGGTGATGTCGAGATAGTTCCAGGTGCCGCCCATCTGCTCGTCGCCGCGGTTGTTGATGAAATAGGTGCGGAAGATGCGCTCGCCGTCGCGGTAGAACACGTTGGTGCCGTGCCATTCGTCGACGCCGAAATCCTTGTCGAAGTCGTCGATGATCGTCACCCACGGTATCGTCCAGCCCATCCGCGCCTTCAGACTGATGATCTCGGCCTGCGGCGCGCGAGAGGCGAAGACAAGGGTCGTATCGCGCGCATTCAGATGGGCGACATGGGCGACCTGATCGGCTACCATCGAGCAGCCGCGGCAGGCATGTTCGGGCCAGCCGAAGACGCCGGGCTCGTAGAAGGCGCGGTAGACGATGAGCTGGTGCCGGCCCGCAAACAGGTCGAGCAGACTGCCCCGGCCCTCAGACCCTTCGAAAACATAGTTCTTTTCCACAGCCATCCACGGCATCCGCCGCCGTTCGGCCGCCAGCGCGTCGCGGGCGCGGGTGTGGGCCTTCTCCTTGACGAGCAGCTGGTTGCGGGCCGTCTCCCAGGCTTCCTGCGACACGACGGGCGGTCGCTGCATGGTCTGTCCGGCGTTTCTATTCTCGGCTGAAGCAGTCATGGCTTTCAATCTCCTTGTTGGGCGGATTCCGCGCTTCGAAGCCCGGTTCATCGCGCATTGGTTCGGAGATAGTTTCTCATCGCGAATTGGACAGTGGGAGTAACAAGTGTGACGTAATTCTCGTCGCCGCTGATCGCAGCGGCGGCGCCGGTTCCGAGGGAGCATGTTCAAGCACGTGCTGATGATGCGTGAACAAGTGCTGCCCGACGGGCGTCGATTAGCAAATCGCCGGAGCAGGCGTGTTACTACTGCACGCCAAGGCTTTTCAATTCGCCCTCCGCGCCGTCATATTCCAGGAAGGTCTTGGGGCATGAGGACAAAGCGGTCTGAAAACGCGGGCGCGCCTCCTCAGCGTTTCCATTCAACAAATACCATTCGCCGCTGTAAAATACGGCCTCGCAACGCTGATTGCCATCGGCCGCCTTCGCTATCATTTCATCTGGTTTCGACGCGCCGAGAAAAAGACTGTAGACGGGATAGGGCCATGTTGCCTGATCCATTTTACCAGCCGCGGCCTCAAGATCGCGGATCGCCTTTGTATCGTTGCCCCGCTTTTGAGCGAAAAAACGCCAAAGATTATAATAGGCGGCATTCTCGGGATTCTCGGTTGCCTCGGAGGCAAATCCCGTGGCAGCTTGCTCGTACTTTCCTGCGAAAAAATTCGTCATCGGGTTATTGGCGACGAACTGGAGGGTCGTGCTGATAGGCCAAAGCGCTGCCGCTGCCACTATGACGAAAAGAGCGCTGAAGGCTGTCGCCGCTGCGCCGAAACGAGGGGTGGGACGTTCTCTGGGCCAAAAAGCCAACACCAGGAACGACAGTGCGGCCCCGGTCAATGCGCCGCCGAAATGGCCGGCATAGTCGATATTCTCACCACCTCTAGCTGCCGAGAGGAATGGCAGCAGGGAGGGGATCAGAATTTGAGCTGCTCCCATCCGCAGGGCATTTGCAATAGGCCCTGACCGGAATCGGAAGCTTGCAGCGACGACGGCTGCGAAAAGCCCGACAATCCCGCCGGAGGCGCCTACCCCCACCGTGTATTGGTCATTGACCCACACCGATGCGACGGACCCGCCAAGGGCGCTGGCGAAAAAAATCGCAGCAAACCAGCGCCAGCCGATCAGCCGTTCAAAGAGCTGTCCGGCGAACCACAGGGAAACGCAATTGAATGCGAGATGGAGGATACCTCCATGCATGAACGGTGCGGTAAACAGGCGCCACCATTCGCCGTACTCGATGATGCTTCGACGAACCGTCCCGCCTAGGAGGTAGAGAGACCAGGTGGGGAGAGAGCCGGCGACGGGCGGCTCGATACTGAAGGCGAGCTCGGCAAGATAGACAGCGACCAGAATGGCCAGAAGAACATAGGTGAAGATGGGATGGCCGCCACTGTTGAGTGCGGGCTCCAGCGCTTCTTCCTCGTCGTCCGGGGCAATCGAGCTGTCTTCCGGCATGCCTTGGCGTTCGGCCTCATAAGCTTCGGACAGCAATCCGACGAACTGACCGAATATCGTGTCCGGATTGCCCCGCAATACCTGCAGAGCGATGCCGACCTTGGCGCGTGAACCGGTGAGCCATTCCGGCAACCGGTTCACCAGCCACGGCCTGGTCAAGGTCCTGGCGACAATAGGCTCGAGGTGAAGAACGATGACATCCGAATGTTTGGCTTGCACTCGGTCAAAGCTTCGAATGGCAGACCACGGCAATATCTGGTCGGGAAAACTCGGCACACAAATTCCAGCTGTCGAAATGATCAGTCCCGGCCGCTTCGAGAGGAGTTTGGGCAGCGCCAGCGATGCGAGGATGCCAAATAACACCAACCATAGCGAGACAAAGAACCAAACGGGATGAGGATCCTTATCCCTGGGCGGATGGAAACCTAACCAAATGACTCCCGCGGTAATGGCAACCAGAACCAGGAAGATCAGGAGCATTTTTCTTTTGTTGTAGGCGTATTCCGTTCTGCGCAATTCTTCAGGCTTCATCCAAAATTCTCGCTAAAAAAGCATCGACGGCACCTTGCAGACAAGGCGATGACACTGAATCGAATTTATCTACCGGGAATAGCATTTTGCAAGGCGGGTTTCGATATCCTCAGCAAGATGAACGCATCATAATTCGATGTGAAATACTTCAAGCCATCGTCACTCCAGACAATCAGCAGAGTTGCCAAAAGCAACCGAGTATCGGAAGCTTGTTTTTTGGCTATCAGGCGACGGATTGCGCGACATGACGACAGCCTCATCAAGTGAGCCTGCAAGGCTTGGCGGCGCCAGGATCTGCCGCGGCTGCTGGGACCAGATGCATATGCCGATCCCGATCGGCGGCCCGCTCGCGCTTCCCTTCCGCGCCTTCGGCATCACCCGCAGCAAGATGAACCCAGACATCTGCACGATCTGCGAGCGCTCCTTCCAATATGTGAAGAAGCAGCGCCAGATTACTGTCGACGCCACCATCCTCTTTGCCGATATCAGGGGCTTTACCGATCTTTCCGAGCGCATCGAGGCGGTGCAGCTCAGCGAAATCGTCAGCCTGTTCCAGGATCGCTGCGCCCAGGCGATCTGGGCGCATGACGGCATCGTCAACAAGCAGATGGGCGACGGCCTGATGGCGATCTTCAACTTCCCGATCATCCGGAAGGATCACGCCGGCGCGGCGATCCTGGCCGCGCAGGAGATCCAGCGCAACTGCGCGGCAGCGCTGAGCAGCCTGGCGCCCGACGCCGTGCCCGGCCGCCCCCTCGGCGTCGGCGTCGGCATCCATTCCGGCGAGGTCCAGATCGGCGAGTTCTCCAGCTTCCGCAGCGATTTCACCGCGATCGGCGGCGTCGTCAACCAGGCGGCCAGGCTGGAATCCCAGGCAGCAGCCGGCGAGATCCTCGTCTCGGCCGAAACGGCGGCGGAGGCTTCAGCGCTTGTTACCGGCGCGGAAGAACGCACGCTGGCACTCAAGGGCATCGAGCAGCCGGTGCGGGCGCGCGTACTGGTCAAGCGCTGAACGGCAGCGGCCGCGCCACGCCCCTCTTAGAAGCATCCCCCCTCAACGTGGCGGCCGCAATTTCTCGCGCTGTGATTGCTTAACGCGCCGGATTGCAAGCCGGTTAATCCTCCGGAAACGAACATTGCTTATCTCTCAGCCGTTTAGATCGCTGGGGGTATCTCATGGGCAGTTTTTCTCTATGGCACTGGCTGATCGTCCTGATCCTGGTCATCGTGCCGTTGATCTTCATCTTCAGAAAACCGCCGGCCGGGCCGAACCGCTTCGGCGGCCCGCCTGACGCAATGGGTTTCGGCCAGGCGATCAGCAGCTATTTCAAGAAATATGTGGATTTCAGCGGCAGAGCGAGCCGATCGGAGTTCTGGTTTTCGACCCTCTTCGTCGTTCTCGTCGGCATCGTCTTGTACGCCGTCGATCGGACCGAAATATTGAACCGGATCTGGTCGCTGGCGACACTTCTTCCATCGATCGCCATGGCCACCCGGCGTTTTCACGACATCAACCGAAGTGGATGGCACCAGCTTCTTGCGCTATTGTTTCCCATCGGAACGATTGCCGCCATCGTGTGGTACTGCAAGGCTCCTGCTGCGGATCATTCCAGGGCGTCCGTCTTTTGATGAGTTGGTGGATCAGCGGCTCTCATTTGCAGACATCGCGCCCTTAGGGCAGGATGCCGTCATCGAACAACAAGCAGGATCTGACGTCTATGCTGACGGGCTCATGTCATTGCGGCAAGGCGAGCTGGAGGCTCGAAGGCGATCCAGGCTCGATCACCGCGTGCAACTGCACGCTCTGCCGGCGCTACGGTGTCCTGTGGGCCTATGACTATGAGGGGGAGCGCATTACCGTCAGCGGTGAAACCGCATCCTATACCCGCGCCGGCAGGGACAATCCGTCGCTCGAAATATTGTTCTGCCCGACCTGCGCCTGCGTGCTCAGCTGGCGCAGCATGCACCTGCAAAAAGGCGGCCGCCGCCGCATGGCCGTCAACATGCGGCTTGCGTCCCCGGATCTCGTCGCCGACCTTCCGATCGATCATTTCGACGGGTTGGACACCTTCGAGGACCTTCCGTCCGATGGGCGCTGTGTGAGGGATCTCTGGTTTTGACGACCCGAAGGTGATCGGCGAGGCTGGCAGATGCCCCGCCCCTTCCTCAGTACTTCATGTTCCGCAGTTCCGGAAAATCATAGTAACGCAGCCGCTTGTCGTGGCAGCGATAGTCGTCCTTTTTCAGGTACAGGATCATGTCGTGTTGCAAGCCCAGGCCGATATAGGACCAGTTTGGGTAGCCACGTTCAGTCGTGCGCGTGCAATAAGCATATATCTGCTTTTCCGGATCAAGCAGAACCACGCTTGATATCTCGGCCTTTACGAAGTTCCCCGGTTTAACGGTTCCCTGCAAAGCGTCGACGTACTCGCGTCGAACTGCGCTGGAGGGCGGACGCTGGGAATCTGCAACGGATTGCGGCACCGGCGCATTGCAGCCGGCCAGTGCCAGCAGGGCAGCGCAAGCAAGGAATTTAATCTTCATTCAGTTGAATCTCCTGTATCAAGGTCGATAGATCGGGTTTCCCGAAGGCGATGGCTGCAAGCAGCAACGTCGCGCCCTGTGCTTCGAGGCGCCGCCCTGCAGGCTACGCACCTCAGCATGAGGAAGGTTGGAAGATGCCGCGTCCCAAGGACGCTGGAGGCATGTCGCGCCGCCGCTCAATAAAACCTCGAACGGCGACGCCGCCGGAGCCCTCGCCCCCTGCGTCAGGTCTTCATGCCGGTCAATTCGGTGAACGGATAGTAGCGCAGCCGCTTGTCGCGGCAGCGCTGATCATTCGCCGTCGCGCCGAGTATCTTGCCATCCGTGAAGGAGACGCCGAGATAAGCCCAGTCTCCCCAGCTGTGCTTGGGCACCACACGCACGCAGTAGGCATAGATCTTCTTCTCGGGCTCAAGCACCACCACGCTGGAAATGCGGGCCCATACGACGTCTCCTGCTTCGTGCCTGTAAACTCTCTTGAACACGATATTGATAAAGTTCTGCCTGATATCACTCGAGGGCGGGCGCTGGGAATCCGCAACGGATTGCGACACCGGCGCATTGCAGCCGGCCAGCGCCAGCAGTGCGGCGCAAACGAAGACTTTCATTCTCATTCAGTTGAATCCCTAAAGAATCGGAGCGCGATAACGCTGCGTATTCCTACAAACACAGCGAGAATAATATTTGCAATACATCGAGGAAATATTGCTGCAGCGGCGGGATATCGGCTACGCAACGTGGATATATCAGTGTTGTCTCACCTACATTGAAGGATTCAAAACGGAGCTCCCGGCCTCGTCTTCATCATCGTCGTGGATCGACAGGCCCGCTTCCAGCGCGGCAAGAATGAAAGCCTGCCGCACCGTCTCGGCCGGCATGCGTCCGGCAAGCCAGGCTCGGCAGAAATCGATCGCTCGCTGCTGATGGACGCCGCCATTGACCGGCCAGTCGGAAACGAGTGCATAAAGCGCATCCTGCGGCGAACGGAGAACCATTCGTTCACCGGTATCGAGGTCGATGGAGATCGGTTTTTTCCAGAAGGCGGAATGGTCGCTAATGGCAGTGGCACCTGTAACTGAAGTCACAGGGAATTAACTGCGGAAGGCCGATTTCGGTTCCAGTGTGGGGTCGGTTGATGGTGCGCCGGCGGTGGATGGATGCAAGAAGCACCGCTGCGGCGCGTGCTTCGAGGCTCCGCCCAGCCTTGAGAGCGCACGACCGCTATTGGTGCATCCGCGACCGGCCGGCGGGGACCAAAGCGCTGCCACGAGTCTCTTCGCCCCAGCGGGGAGAAGTGCCGGAGCGATAGCGAGGCGATGAGGGGGTGAGCGGCAAAGCCGCGAATGCGCTGAGCGTAAGCGAAGGGCAACAATGGATGATGTGCCGTGCGGCCCCCTCATCCGACCCTTCGGGCCACTGACCGGCGTTGAGCCACAGGTCTCAACCCGTCCTTCGGACCCCCGGTGGGGAGAAGAGGGAGCTAAGATCCGCCCCCAAATTGTTCCAACTTCCGAACACACAGTTCGTTTCCCTTTTGTACTCTTCCCTCTTCCCTTTCGCGCTGACTCTCTCCATATTCGCGCCATGGCCAGATCTCCGAAGAAATCCCCCGCCCCGAATGGCTTCGAGGAAGCCCCTCAATCGTCCTTCGAGGGCGCTCCGCTGTCCGGCTCCGTTGCCGATTGGGTGAAGCAGCTGGAGGCTGATGCCGAGGCCTCGGGCGTCGAGACCCAGCGCCAGATCGCCTCAAAAGCCGGCAAGCATCGCAAGAAGGTGGAGATCGCCGCTTCGAAATCGGCGCGCGGCACCTCGATGGGCGGTTCCACCGACCCTAAGACGCGTGCGGCGGCCGGTCTCAATCCCGTTTCCGGCATGGATACGACGCTGGAGGAAGCCTCGTCGCTGCAGGCGGGCACCGCCGTCACTGCCACCGTCGAGGCGCTGTCGGCGCTGATCGAGAGCGGCAATCCGCTGCACAAGAACGGCAAGATCTGGACGCCGCACCGCCCTGCCCGCCCCGACAAGTCGGAAGGCGGCATCCGCATCCTGATGAAATCGGATTACGAGCCGGCCGGCGACCAGCCCACCGCCATCCGCGATCTCGTCGAGGGCCTGGAGAATGGCGACCGCAGCCAGGTGCTGCTCGGCGTCACCGGCTCCGGCAAGACCTTCACTATGGCCAAGGTGATCGAGGCGACGCAGCGCCCGGCCGTCATCCTGGCGCCGAACAAGACGCTGGCCGCCCAGCTCTATTCCGAGTTCAAGAATTTCTTCCCCGACAATGCGGTGGAATATTTCGTTTCCTATTACGATTATTACCAGCCGGAAGCCTACGTGCCCCGCTCCGACACCTATATCGAGAAGGAATCCTCGATCAACGAGCAGATCGACCGCATGCGCCACTCGGCGACGCGCTCGCTGCTCGAACGCGACGATTGCATCATCGTCGCCTCGGTCTCCTGCATCTACGGTATCGGCTCGGTCGAGACCTATACGGCGATGACCTTCCAGATGTCGGTCGGCGACCGGCTGGACCAGCGCCAGCTGCTGGCCGACCTCGTCGCCCAGCAATACAAGCGCCGCGACATGGATTTCACCCGTGGCAGTTTCCGCGTGCGCGGCGACACGATCGAGCTCTTCCCCGCCCACCTGGAAGATGCCGCCTGGCGCATCTCGATGTTCGGCGACGAGATCGACGCCATCACCGAGTTCGATCCGCTCACCGGCCAGAAGGTCGGCGACCTCAAATCGGTGAAGATCTACGCCAATTCGCACTATGTGACCCCGCGCCCGACGCTGAACGGCGCCATCAAGTCGATCAAGGAGGAGCTGCGGCTGCGCCTCGCCGAGCTTGAAAAAGCCGGCCGCCTGCTGGAGGCCCAGCGCCTGGAGCAGCGCACCCGCTACGATATCGAAATGCTCGAAGCCACAGGCTCCTGCCAGGGCATCGAGAACTATTCGCGTTATCTCACCGGCCGCGACCCCGGCGATCCCCCGCCGACTTTGTTCGAATACATCCCCGACAACGCCCTCGTCTTCATCGACGAAAGCCATGTCACCGTGCCGCAGATCGGCGGCATGTATCGGGGCGACTTCAGGCGCAAGGCGACGCTGGCCGAATATGGCTTCCGCCTGCCCTCCTGCATGGACAACCGGCCGCTGCGCTTCGAGGAATGGGACGCTATGCGCCCCGACACCATCGCCGTTTCGGCCACGCCGGGCGCCTGGGAAATGGAACAATCCGGCGGCGTCTTCGCCGAACAGGTGATCCGCCCGACCGGCCTGATCGACCCGCCGGTCGAGGTGCGCTCGGCCCGCAGCCAGGTGGACGACGTGCTCGGTGAGATCCGCGAAACATCCGCCAAGGGCTACCGCACCCTCTGCACCGTGCTGACCAAGCGCATGGCCGAGGACCTGACCGAATATCTGCATGAGCAGGGCATCCGCGTGCGCTACATGCACTCCGACATCGACACGCTGGAGCGTATCGAGATCCTGCGCGATCTCCGCCTCGGCGCCTTCGACGTGCTCGTCGGCATCAACCTCCTGCGCGAAGGTCTCGACATTCCCGAATGCGGCTTCGTCGCCATCCTCGACGCCGACAAGGAAGGCTTCCTGCGCTCGGAGACCTCGCTGATCCAGACGATCGGCCGCGCCGCGCGTAACGTCGACGGCAAGGTCATCCTCTATGCCGACAACGTCACCGGCTCGATGAAGCGGGCGATGGAGGAAACCAGCCGCCGCCGCGAAAAGCAGATGGTCTACAACACAGAACACGGCATCACGCCGGAATCGGTCAAGGCCAGGATCTCCGACATCCTCGACAGCGTCTACGAACGCGATCACGTCCGCGCCGACATCTCGGGCGTCTCGGGCAAGGGCTTCGCCGATGGCGGCAACCTCGTCGGCAACAACCTGCAGACCCATCTCAACGCGCTCGAAAAGAGCATGCGCGACGCCGCCGCCGACCTCGACTTCGAAAAAGCCGCCCGCCTCCGCGACGAAATCAAACGCCTCAAAGCCGTGGAACTCGCCGCCATGGACGACCCGATGGCGCGCGAGGAAGCGAAGGTGATGGAAGGCGTCAGACGGAACGCCAAAGCGACCCGCGAGTCCCTTCTCCCCGCCGGGGAGAAGGTGCCCGGCAGGGCGGATGAGGGGGCCACCCCCTCCTACTTCTCCAGACCCAGCCTCGACGACATGGGCCCAGGCACCGACATGACCACGCCCCTCTTCCGCAAACCGGACCTGGACGACATGGGCCGCGACATCGCCGACCCCGCCAGGAAGAGCCTCTTCCGCAAAAACGACCTCGACGAAATGACCGTCGGCCGAACGGAAAAGCCGGTTGTCGGCCATGTGCCGGAAAAGCCTGAGGCAGCGAAGGGTACGAAGCGGTTTTCGCCGCTATTGGAAGGCCAGCCGGAGCAAGATGATGTGCGTCCGCTGGTGCGCGGGAAGACGGGTGTCGGGAGCTATGAGGACCCGGGCGAGCAGAAGCGCAAGGGGCGGACGAAGGGGAAGACTGGGCGGCCGGGGCGGTAGGGAAGTGTTCGTCCAGGCCCGGACATGGATCGGCGAGATTAGTTGACAACACACCGTAACCAGGAAATATTTCCTCTTTACGCGCCACTTATATTTTCCCAAAATCCAAAATAAAGAATCAGTTTACTGGGCGGTGAGGACGTGGACGTTCATTCGTGGATTGACGACTGTATTCCCAAGCACGAGAGATTGACAGGGTCCGCAGTAACAATAATAAGCAGTCTTCTTGACGTTCGAAAAATAGACTACCTATCCATCTCAGGCCGCACCAAAAATAGAGATGGTATCCTTGAAAAGTCCAAAAGGAAAAAATACAAAGACCCCCGCTCCCAGATGACAGATATATCTGGAGTCAGAATTATTGTATTTATTGAATCAGACATTCAAAAGGTATCTGATCTTATAAAGGAGACGTTCAACGTCGATGAAAAACATAGCAGCAACAAAGATGACGTATTATCGCTGAACCAAGTGGGATATAGATCCGTTCATTTTGTATGCGACCTAGGAGATAAACGCGCAGTTCTTCCCGAATTCGAGGGACTGTGTGAGTTGAAATTTGAATTTCAAGTTCGCACAGTGTTGCAACACGCCTGGGCCGAACTAGCCCATGACAGGTCTTACAAGTTTAAAGCAGGCCTTCCCAAGGAAATTGAAAGAAAACTGTATTTGCATGCTGGACTGTTAGAAATCGCCGACAAAGGTTTTAGCGATATCTCGCGCGAGATCGATGCATACTCTGCCAAAGTTCTGGAGGACTATCGCGTTGGGAACCTAGATCAGGAAATAAATTCGATCACGCTGCGTAATTTTATCGCAGATTGGGCAAATGAAAACAATTGTCGTCTTGAACACATCAGCGATGATGGTCAAATGCCGTCACTCATAAAAGAGCTGAAATACTTTGATATACAAAACATAGATCAGCTTAAAAGAATAATACCAGATAATTTTGCCAATACTTACAATGAACTAAATTATGAGACAACCGTTTACGGACTCATAAGAGACTGGCTGATAATAAGCGACGTAAGAAAACTTAAAGAAGAACTCAAGGTCCATTGGAGTATATTTGATCCAGACAATTCGGATGTTGGATTGGAAATATATAGAAGGTTCTCCAACCCGGAAAATTATGAGAACATAGTCGAATATATGGAGAAAGAAAAATTCTCGAGTGAAGAGAACTTCGAGGAAGTGTACCCAGACGACTATGAAGATTAACTGCCCGACAGCCGAAAGTGGGACGCAATCGGGTAAATCCCGCGGTGAAGAGCACCACGTTTTCAATCCCTCAAACTGCGCGGATTAACGGGCTATGTGCTTTTCGAAGCGAGATTATTATGTCCTTGTGGAGGAGCCGCCAGCTTTTACCTCCTCCTTCACCACCACGTTTATTGTCTTACGAAGCTCGCCCACGGCCAGCCAATTGTGATATGACATGCCGCCCATGCGTCTTCGGTAGCGGCATGTCCTCCCACTCACCCAAGCACAACCCTCGCCTCCCCAGCCACCAACGCAAAATAAATCCGCTCCACGCGACCGGCCGCACTCCTGGCGCTCGCCTCATAGCCCGCCGCCGGCCAGCCGCGCTGTGGGCTGCCATCGGCCGCGATCAGCCAGTACCGCGCTCGCCGGGCCCGGTTAGATTGATGCTAAAAATCCGCCCCATGCAGGCATCGCCGTCAAAACCGATGAAATCGTCGCCCGGTTTTTCCTTCCACGCGTGGCGCCATTTCCCCTTCGGCCGCTCGCCGCTGGCGATCATTTCCCAGCTTTTCCAGCCATTATAGTCCGTTCGCGCCGTCAGTGAGCGGTCATAGGGTTTCCGATCGAACTCCATGCCGCCTTCCAGAAAAACGGCGACCGACTCGCAGACGACCTCCCACGCCTCGTCCTGGCGCAATGTCAGCCTGCCTAAGCGCGCGGTCTGCCATTCAGCTTTCGATCCAGTTCGTCAGCTCTCGCTTTCCCAAGACCTGCCTCATCCGCAAATCGAGGCCACTTATCGACGGCGGCGCGCACCTCTTCGATGATCTCAATGGCATCACCCTCAGCGATCGATGCTCCCTTTGCCACGGAAAGCAAATGCACCTTCCCGGGATTGCGCCCTTCTCCTCCGATGGAGGCGCTGTGCTCGCCGACTGGACCTTGCGAATAGGTGAGGTCGTATGCCGGAGACAGCGTCCACCGGCCATCCCCAGCCATCAGGAAGGCGTGGTTCTTGGTATGGTCGTCCCTGTTGTGAGCGAAGACGTTGAAAGTCATGTTGCGAAACATCCGCGACACATCCTGGCTGTTGCGTGTCAGGGCAGCCGTGATCTTGTGGAGGCTCTCGTAGTCGAGGGTCGGTTCGCGGTGGCTCGCGTTGACGAGACCACACGCTGTGTGCATGTGAAGGCGGCCGTTCGAGGGTCTGTCAAACCTCTTCGTTGCGAAAAGGCGATTGCCCCTGGCGGTCTCGATGAGCCGGGTCTCGGCCATCTCTAGCCCCGCCGCCCGTGCCATCAGAGCATAGGCGTACTCTTCGACGCCAATATCCTCCCGGTCGTGGATGCTGCGACCTTTGACCAGCCAATGCTCGAATCCAGGCTCCATTCCCAATCCGTAATCGATGTAAAACGAGTTCCTTTCTCTATTGAGGCCGACCATGATCTTCGGCCTCGCACCTGCAGATCCGCCCTGGGCCTGCTGCAGCGCATCGATCTCGGCCGTGTCCATTTCGTTCTGGACACGGTCGACTTGCTCGACGAACCAGTCGAGGTCGTTTCGAGCGTGCTTCTCCTGTGGACGTTCAGGGATGAAGGCGAGCGCCCCCATCCCGGTCCTTCCAACGGCTGAGAGGCGATCGATGGGTGTCACATCGCCGATCTTGACCCCGATTTTCTCGAGACGGCGATCAAGGAGCAATCGACCCCAACCGTCCGGAAGGCAGTCATTGAAAAGGCCATGCAGCCCTTCGAATTCCCTGGGGATCCTGCCGGGGGGTGTCAGTCCAGCCCTCACGGGTAGTTGGAATGGCGAAATCGGCAATGGCGACGCGATGAAATCAGGCGCGTATTCGAAATATGCCTGACGCTCCCTGGAACTCCATGCCAGCGTTCCCAATTCACGCCGGGTGCCTTCCAGGTCAAGGACGACCCTGATCTTGTTGATGGAGACGAACTTCATTTCTTGCGCACTCTCTGCCTGACCGGATGTCCGATAACGTCGTCCAGTGTCTTCGCCGGCCGAGGAGGAAACAAGGTTTCGAGCTCCGCTTCCGCTTCAAGAGCGAATGCAATTTTGACGACAGCTTCGAAAGATCCTTTTCCAGTTTCCTCGAGCAGTCGAAGCGAGCCGTAAGACACGCCAGATCGAGACGCGAGTTCGCGTTGTGTCAGGTTCATGTCGATCCGGCGGCGCTTCATGCGCGCAGCAACATTTTCAATAATTTGCGCGGGAGAAGTCAGCGTAAGCGCAAACATATTAGCACTTATCCGTTTAATGATGTTTAAGTGCGACTATAATAGCAATTATACTACGGGTCAAGCGGCGCCAAACTTAGCTTCACACTCCTGCGCTTTCACCCCAAGGCGCCTATCGCCATCGGCCATTCCCGCACGTCGCCCACGGGTTTGCCTTAGCGAGCCGGTCGAGCACTTGAGCGAAGCGGTTTCCGCCTCAGTCGCGCCCCAGCGGGAATGCCCGCATCTGCGACTCGTGCTATAAATTCCTCGTCACCAGAAGGAGCCCGCATGCGCCTGCCCGCCCTTGCCCTCGCTTTGTCCGCGCTGATCGCCTCTCCCGCTCTCGCCGAGACCTTCAAAACCCCGAAGGCCCTGCTGCAGGCGCTCTACAGCTTCGATCCCGAGAGCGCCGATGACGACGGCCCCTCGCCCTATTCGGCTTTCTTCTCCGACCATCTGAACAAGATACTGCAGGCCGATCTCGACAATACGGCGGAAGGGGATGTCGGGGCGATCGATTTCGATCCCGTCATTGCTGGACAGGATGGCGAGGCAAGCGACCTCAGGATCGGCCAGCCGATCCTGCAGAACGGCCGGGCCGAGCTTGAGGTGCAGTTTCGCAACGGCAAAAACGTGACGCTCTATTACACGCTGGTGAAGGAGCATGGCGGCTGGAAGGTGGAGGATATCGCCAACCAGCAGGGCGAGGCCCCCTGGAGTTTGAGTGCGTTGCTGGGCGATGAGGAGTAGGCATCGGCGACGCCCCTCTGCCGTAGCGCCATGCGCCCACATATGGCGCGACCCGCCTTCACAACACTCACCCGCCCGCCCGCTCTGAACGGGAAGCGCCATGCCCGCTGAATGAAGGGAACCGCCCATGCTGGAACTGCGCATCGACCCCTTCCCCTCTGCCGCCGAACTGAATGCCCTCTTTTCCGCCGCCTGGGGCAGCCCGCACAGCCGGGATTTCACCGCCATCCTCCCCCGCAGCCTCGCCCATATCGGCGCCTACCACGGCGACAGGCTCGTCGGCTTCGTCAACGTCGCCTGGGACGGCGGCATCCATGCCTTCATCCTCGATACATCGGTCCATCCCGACATGCGCAGGCAAGGCATCGCGACGCGCATGGTCCGCCAGGCGACAAGCCTCGCCCGCGAGCACGGCGCCGAATGGCTGCATGTCGATTTCGAACCGCACCTCACCGGCTTCTACCGCGCCTGCGGTTTCAGGCCGACGGACGCGGGCCTCATCAAGCTCGTGTGAGGCCTCCCGCGCTGGAAGCAGGAGCAGGTCGAAGTCTGCACCAACCCAAGATGGTGAGGCGAATGGTCGCGCGGCGCAATACCGCTGAAGAACCGCTGAAAACACAATTTTTCCGAGAGCGTCCCGGCCGAAAATAAAAAATAGTACTATTTAGGAGACCAAAGCACCGCTTTGAGTTCTCAAATTAAAATTGATTTCCAGAGTATTTCATCCTTAGTTTTTCATTAAAAAAGCAATGAAAAGACACAATTTTGCATTGAAAACTTAATCGGGGGTTGGCATAGATCCCCAGGGGGTTGTCCGTCCGTTGAAGCTGCAAGAACAGTTCTACTGAGGATTTCTCATTTTCATAGAATGCAACGCATCTTTTTGGAAAGTTTCAATATGGCCATGAATATTCTGGACACGAACGGCGCAACGATTACCAAGACCGGCGCCGAATTCGAAGCTTACGACGTCATTAGGAACTCCGCCGAAAATCCTTCCGTGCCTGTCACTCTGGTTGTCTCGGATTCCGGCGTGGCCCATCTGGCCGACGAACTGGGTTCGGTCTCTGCAAACGTAAGGGGCTCGAGCGGCGACAATGCGATCACGACAGGCGCAGGCGATGACACCATTATAGGCGGTGACGGCGCAGACACGCTGAACGGCGGCGCCGGAAACGATCAGCTCTATGGCGGAGACGGCAATGACACGCTGATTGGCGGCGATGGCAACGACCACATATTCGGCGACACCGGAAATGACGTCATCAGAGGCGGCGCGGGCAACGATACGATCACGGATGGTGGTTTCGGCTTTCTGCCTGGACCTGGCGGCCTCGTGCCGGAACTCTTGGATATCGATGCAGGCGACGGCGACGATGCCATCATCCTGCAGGTCACTCCATGGCTTTCCGGAACTATCGATGGCGGCGCAGGGATTGATACTCTGCAAGCCCTTGAGTTAAGAGGCCTGACGATCAAGAACATCGAAGTCCTTGAAACGGCGGGATATACGGTTTCCGGTTCGAGCGCGCAATTCGAGAGCTTTGACAGGATCGTTTACTCGACCGATCAGTTCCGCGATTCCAAAGCCGCATTGGCTTTGACGGACAGCGCCCACGTCGATCTTTCCGACGAGCTGGGAAATCACGGGGCTTTCGTCACCGGCTATGTCTCCGGCGTTGACATCAAGACCGGCAACGGCGACGACGAATTTACCGGCACCGACGGCAACGACACTTTCGACGGCAGCGGCGGCAACGACATCATCAATGGCAAGGCCGGCAATGACAAATTGATCGGCGGCGCCGGAAACGACACCATCAATGGTGGCGCCGGCATCGACACCGCAATCTTCTCCGGCAATTTCGCCAATTACTCCTTCGCATTGAACAATGGCGATCATATCCTGACGAGCGCCGCCGAGGGCACGGACACGCTGACAGACGTCGAATTCGCGCGCTTTGCCGATGGCGTCTATGACTTTGCCAAGGGAACCTTCAAGCCCGATAGCAGCAACAGCGCGCCGACCGATATCCAGCTGTCGAAAACCGCCCTCTCCGAGAACACCCCGCTCTGGACGACGGTCGGCCTGCTCAGCGCCAAGGATGCCGATGGCGATGCCCTCACCTACACGCTGCTCGACGGCGCGGGCGACCATTTCCGGCTGAAGGGCAATCGCATCGTCACCTCGAAAACGTTGGACTACGAGACCGACAAGTCGCACACGATCAAGGTGGCCGTTTCCGACGGTAAGGTCACCGTCGAAAAGAGCATCACGATCAACGTCCTCGACGTCAACGAAGCGCCGGTCAACAAGGCGCCGATCAATCTCGCCTTCTCGCGCAGCTCGATTTCCGAAAATGTCGCGATAGGCACCGCGGTCGGCCTCCTGTCGGCGGTCGATCCGGAAGGCGGCGTCGTGAAGTGGCGGCTGACGGATGATGCGGACGGCATCTTCAAGCTCGTCGGCAACAAGATCCAGACGAAGGCTGCGATCGACTACGAAAGCACCCACAGCCTGACCTTCACCGCCGAAGCCTATGACGCGGACGGAAATGCCACCAGCCACGATTTCAAGATTGATGTGAAGGACGTCTTCGAGCCGTCCTTCTCGAGCTTGTCGCATGAGGCTTTGATCTAGCGCACCCCGGCGCAAAACGTGCATCGGTTTTGCGCGACAGGCTTCAGTCACAATTCCCCCGGACGCAGAGATGCGTCCGGAATGGCTTGAAGGCAGCCGGCAAGATACGCCGGCGCTCCGCTTCGAATGAGCGCCAGTGCTTCGAGACTCCAGCCTGTGGATGCCGTGCCTCGGCATGAACAGGTGCTGCGCCCCAACCGCGGAATTCCCATCATCCGCTCGGATATCCGCAAGGTTAAAACTGTCTAAAGCCCTGCCGGGATTTCACCGACATTGAACAACACTCCTGCTGACGGCCGCGTCCTGCGGTTGCCGTGGTTACAAGAGCGGAACCGATTCTTTGAGGCGGCCCTCGGCTCATGGAAGGGCGGAAATGCGCGGCGCGGGTTGCCGGCTTGAACGCCGAAGGGATAAGCCATGCTCATGATTATATTTATATTCGGCCTTTCGATCGTCGTTTCGCAGCTCATCTGCACGCGGTTGCCGAGCGGCTTCCTCTATTCCCTGCTCGCCTGGCTTTGCAACGTCGTGGCCGCCTTTGCCGCCACTGTCATGGCGTTCCTTACCCTCTATTTCGCAGACCCTGTTGCCATTGCGCCCAACGAACTCGTGGCGTCGTCGGCGATCAATTTCACGGAAGCGTTCCTGCTCTCACCGTTCGTGGTCTGGTTCCTGCGCCGAAAGGCGCGCAGGCAAGCCGCCGCGCCTGAGGCATGAGGCAAGGCGGCCTCCAAGGGTTGTCGGCGGCGTTGCACCGCCACCAGGACTACTTCTGGGAGAATCCAGGCCGGCTATCGAAATCGCCCGCGTCGTCTCGTTCCGGCACAGGATCCCGATATGGCACAGCCGTGCAACTGTCTGCTAACTTTTCGTCAAGTACCTGAATCTTCGGCATTTCCCGTCATAATTGCGGCCATGCCGCAATAAAGTGGCTTGCTTTTTGCCCGAAATGCTGGCACCAATCCAAGCACTCGGGCATTTGCATGCCGGTGACTGGACCGATGTGGTAATCCCTTCCGTGACGGAGGGCGCGCGGGAATACCCGCCTACGTAGACGTTCTTTCCCCGTACGTGACTTCTCCGACTGACCCTTCGTCCCAGACGACCGGGGCGAAAGCTAAAGCCGTCCGCTTCCTCTCGGGGGCGCGGATACTACACAGACTAAGGGAAAAGGACTATCCCAATGGCCACCAAGGGCACCGTAAAATTCTTCAACCAGGACAAGGGTTTTGGTTTCATCACGCCGGACGGCGGCGCAAAGGACGTTTTCGTCCACATCTCCGCGCTGCAGGCTTCTGGCATCCAGTCGCTGCGCGAAGGCCAGCAGGTCACCTTCGACACCGAGCCGGATCGCATGGGCAAGGGCCCGAAGGCCGTCAACATCTCGGCTTCGTAAGTCAGACTTCCGCTTCGGCGGCATGGACGGCGCTCCGCAAGGGGCGCCGTTTTTGTTTTTGATGGTCCCAATTTGTCGATCGCATCGGCAGGTGTTATATGCGCGTTTTATGGATGAACCGCCCGATGCGACGGCTGGCGCTGCTGCATAACGGCATGCGAACAAAGGAACAACGGAAACGTCGATGACTGAGAAGAGGCCTGTCTTCGCGGTCGCCCCGATGATCGACTGGACGGATCGGCATTGCCGCTATTTCCACCGCCAGATCAGCCGGGAGGCGCTGCTCTATACCGAGATGGTGGTGGCGGATGCGATCATCCACGGCCCACGCGACCGGCTGCTTGGTCATGATGCTGCGGAACATCCGCTGGCGCTGCAGCTCGGCGGATCGGACCCGGCCAAGCTTGCCGAGGCAGTGAAGCTTGCCGAGCCCTACGGCTATGACGAGATCAACCTCAATGTCGGCTGCCCGTCCGACCGCGTGCAGTCGGGAACCTTCGGCGCCTGCCTGATGCTGACGCCTGAAACGGTGGCCGCATGCGTCGCGGCGATGAAGGCGGTCGCAACCGTACCGGTTACGGTGAAATGCCGGATCGGCGTCGACGAGCAAGAGCCGGAAGAGGCGCTGCCCGCACTCATCACCCGCGTTCTCGATGCCGGCGCCGATGCGATCTGGATCCATGCCCGCAAGGCCTGGCTGAAGGGCCTGAGCCCGAAGGAGAACCGCGAGATCCCGCCGCTCGACTACGACATCGTCTACCGGATGAAGGAGCGCTGGCCCGATGTCTTCATCGGCATCAACGGCGGCATCCGCACGCTCGATGAGGCCGCCGCCCATTTCGCTCATGTCGATGGCGTCATGCTCGGCCGGGCAGCCTATCAGAATGCGGCGATCCTCGCGGACGTCGACCACCGCTTCTTCGGCGCCCCGGCGGCCGAGCCGGACTGGCAGGCGCTCTGCGACCGGATGATGGCCTATGCCGAACGCCATATCGCCAGTGGCGGCCGCCTGCAGCACGTCGCCCGGCACATGGTCGGCCTCTTCACCGGCCTCCCCGGCGCGCGGCGCTATCGCCAGATTCTTTCGACAGACGCCGCGAAAAACGGCGCCGGGCCGGAGGTGATCGCGGCAGCATTTGCTGCGGTGGATTTTTCGGGGGTGGAGCAAGAGGCGGTAAGTGCCTGACGTTGGGTGATGTTTTCCTAGTGGTGAGTGGCCAGCATACTGCTACTTTTCATCCCACTGGAGTTCCTAGATAGCCGGGGATGAGGCAGCGGTGCACTCCCTCTTCGCCCGAGCGGGGGTCCGCAGAACGGGCGAGACCCGTGGCTCGCCCCGGTCGATGCCGACAGGCAGATGAGGGGGGTGAGCGACGTCAGGAGCGAATGCACTGAGCGCAAGCGAAGAGCAATATTGACCGACGTGCCGTGAAGCCCCCTCATCCGCCTGCCGGCACCTTCTCCCCGCTGGGGAGAAGAGACAAGTGGCGGCGCGCGGTGCTCCCTCTTATATCGCAGAGGATTGGATCAGCCGCGAGAGATCCCTAGACGTCGCTCACGACACCTTCGCCAGAGCCTCATAAGCCGCAGCACGCTCCCTGTTCTGCCGCGCCTTCAACACCAGCAGTCGCGCGACCACCACGACGACCGCAACACCCCCCGCAATCAGTAGCCAGTTGATTTCGCCGCCAAGCGCCGCATTCGAGCCGACACCGCCGGTTCCGATTGCAGCAGTTCCCCCCGCGCTCTTTCGCTGGTTCTTCGACGCAGTCTCAGCCTTACCCGCCTCCTTCAGCAGAACGCCCTTCGGATCGGCATGCGCCGACGCCGCAAGCCACATGGCGACGCCCCGCGCTTCGACATCGGCCACCCGCTTCGACCATCCGCCGCGGAAGGTCGCCCAGGTCTTCAGCCCCTGGAGAAACCCGAGGCGCCGGGCGCAGAGCGACTGGATCGCCTGTTTGACATCCCCCGCCGCCGCCTTCTTCAGCGTTTCACCGCCGACAACGCCGTCGATCGCCGCGCCGACGACCGCCTGCAGCGTTTTTGCCGCCCGCACTGTGCCGGAATTGACGCCGAAATCGAATGTCACCAGGTCGAGACCCGATGGAAGCGCCTCGGCGCCGAGCGGCCGCCAGTAATTCCGCTCATAGATCGGCGTCACCTCGGCGATTGTCAGCCGCGCAATATCGAGATTGGGATAGCTCGCAGCAGCGATGCCGTATTTCGTGCCTTTCAGCGTTCCCTTGCCGACGGCGCCGCCGGTCCAATTCCCCGGATCGCGCCTGTCCGACGTGAAGCCGCCCTCATAAGCCAGCGTGATCGGCAGGCAGGCTGACATGTTTCCCTTGGCCATGGCAATTTTCCCTTCGGATGAAACCGCGCCAACCATTGCCGATGAAGAGTTGTCGGGACCGAACACCCCTGGCGGATCTCCTGCCCATCGCCCCCGCAAGATTGGTCGAAAATGCCCATGATCGTCCGCCAAGAGCGGCGCTGGACCGCGAGGGGTCGGTCTTCACAGCGCAATCAGGGAAAGCGGGATGAGCAAAGCCGCGACGGGGCAACCGTCGCGGCTTTGCCATGTTGGGTGTCCGCCGATTTAACGGACACCGGCGGCCGCCCTCGTCCTTCGAGGCTACAGGCTACAGCCTCCGGCTTCCGCACCTCATGATGAGGGCGGAATGGATGTTGGCGCCGGCGGCGGAGCAAGAACTTTGAGTGGCAGGCGACAAAATCAGGTGGCGCGAAAGCGTCGGGCGCCAAAGTTAGCCCTCATGGTGAGGAGGCCCAAAGGGCCGTCTCGAACCACGAGGGCGGGCGGTGGGCCTTATCCCACTCTCAAAACTCCTGCTCCTCCTCCACACCACCCTCCTCAAAGACCGGATTGAGAAACACCACCTTATCTTCGCCGCCTCTCCGGTCGCGGCTCGCGGTCCAGCCGAGTTTTTTCATGATGCGGCCGATGCGGCCGGCATGGCGCCAGTCGGCGTCCTTGGCCGATATGCCGAGGCTCTTCAGGATATCGAGCTGGGCGACAGATCTCCGGCCTTTCAGCGTTGGAACGATCACCTCGACCCAGACGTCGACATCGGTGCGCTTTTCCTGTTCGGCGACAACTGCCTGCTGCTCTTCTTCCTGCACCCACCAGGGCGTCTTTGCCTTGTAGAGAGCGACGGCTTCGGCCCAGAGCTGGTCGCGGTCGGCGCCGATCGCCTCGATATCGATGCGCCCGACCATCAGCGGCCAGAAGCTGCGGCCGCCTGTGGTATCCTTGAGATAGGGGTTGCCGTCGGGATTGATCGTGCCGCAGAGGCAGACGCGGCGCGGCGCCTCGATCACCGATCGGCCGTAGGGTGGACGGAAACGGTCGGTCTGCTTGCGCAGGAACTTTTTGACCGCACTGGTCTCCGAGGCGTTGAAGCGGTGCATCTCCGCAACCTCCAGCCCCCAGATCCCCTGCATCTCCATCATCGCGTCCTTCGAGCCGATGTCGGACAATTCGTCGGTGAAGAAATCGTCGCCGTAGAGCATGCGCACGGCAGTGGATTTCCGCGCGCCCTGCGGACCTTCGAGGATCGGCATCGTATCGACCTTGCAGCCCGGCTGCAGCCCGCGCGCCACACTCGAGATCAGCCAGCGCATGCCGACCGTGCGGGCATAGGGCGTATCCTCGATGCCCATGTAATAGGTCAGCCAGTTGTGAAGCCGCGGCCTGCGATCCCAGGCGAGGCCCTCTAGATAGTCGGTCAGCCGGTCGAAACGCGCATGTTCGGCAACCGTCTGGATGACAGGAGCGATGGTGGCGACCTTCGGCGTCATGTCGTTCGCCTCCAGCCACATGACCGCTTCGCTGTAATCGCGATCCTGCAGCGCACGTTCGCGCCAGCCGCCCCTGGCGGGATCCCAGGGCGGCCGGCGCATCAACACAACGCGCATCTTGAAAGCGTCGAAGGCGAAGATACCCGCGAGATCGGGGTGATGTTCGAGGAACAGCGCCCAGTTGCGCGTGACGCCGGGCTTGATCCGGCCTTTCTCGTTGCGCAGCAGCTCCATCTGCCAGCCATCGTCGGTGGCGATGGTCTTGACGGCAGCCGTTGGCCGCGCCTTGCGCGCCTTCTCCGCCACGGGCGGCGTCCAGGGTTGGGCAGCCGCCTGGATGAAAGCGGAGAGCTCATCCTCGGTCCAGCCGTCGCCAACCGCATCGGCCGCATCCCAACCCTTGGGAGGTGCGCGCCCGGAGAGCCAGTCGGCATAGAGATAGAGAGGGTATGCCATGAGTGCTGCGCGCCGCCTTATCGAACGACGCCGAGGACGCGATAATGGCAACCGAAACCGGTGAGGATCGCGCCGATATCGTCGGCGGCCTTCATCCCCGATATCACCCCGGTTTCCGGATGCGGCCGATCGGCATCCGGCCACATGAGCACGCTGCGGCCGGCAAGTGGCGACCAGTCGGCATGTTTCACCCCCTGCACGCCGCCGGGCCAGGAGACGACGGTGCGCCCGGTCGCGGCCGAAAGCGCGTCACGGCATTTTTCACCCTCGACGACGAGGACCGCCCTCGCCTCGCCGAGCCGGTCGATGCCATAGAGCGGTCGCGGTTTGGGAAAGGGAAAACGGCACCATGTTTCAGTGCCATCAGGCAGCCGCACCCACATGACCATCGGCGTTTCCTTGCCGCCGCCGGCAAGGTCGTGGCGCAGGACATAGCCGATCAGGCCGCCATCCCGCCCGCGATAGGGAAAGACCATCGACGGTGCAAAGGCGCCCCATTCGGATCGCTCGCCCCGGCGCTTCGGATTGTAGAGGCGCACCGGCCTGCCGCATTCGATGGCTGCCACAGGCGGCGCCAGCGGCACGATCCCGGCATAGACGTCGAGCGGCGGGGTTCTCGCAGGCACGGGGTTCGGCGCGGCGACGCGGCCACCCAACACACCCAGCGCCTCAGGGAGGTCGATACCTTTGATTTTCCTCACGAAATCGATCACGTCGCCATGCGCGCCGCAGCCGAAGCAGTGAAACCGCTCGACATGATCCTTGCCCGGAAAAATGGTGAAGGAGGGGGTGGCCTCGGCATGAAAAGGGCAGCAGGCGACGAATTCGCGCCCAGCCCGCTTCAATGCAAGCCCATGACCGGCAGCCACATCGGACAGGCAAATCTCACGGCGCACGCGTTCGACGTCGGTCATATCCGTCCCCTGAATTGATCGTTGTGATTGTCACAACGTTTTGGCGGATGCATGTCGCCCAAAAGCGTGCGGCGGCTTGGGACAACGACATGCATGGGAAGCAAGAGCTAAGGCGCATTGCATCAATCAATTCGACGCAACGCGCGTTAGCTGCGATAGAAGCTCAGGCGGCGGAAATTCAGTTCGGCATATCCCTGCCGTTTCAGGCGCGGCGAGCCGGCGTGATCTCGCCTGCCATCACCAGCCGGTATCCCTGGCGGTAGCCGACATTCTCGATGCCGATGCCGGAACCATCGAGCCGGGTGCGCAGATGGCAGAGAGCCACCTTGAAGGCGGCATACATGCGCGTGGGCGACGGCCCGCCATCGGGATCGTCGACATACATCGCGTCGAAGATCCGCTCGGTCTGCACGGGCATTCCTTTGCCGCGCCACACAGCGCCGAGAATGCGCGCCTGGAGCGGCGTCACATCATAACGATCGACGACGATCTCGAGCGTGGGCGCTGCCACCGGCTGCTTGCAGCAAGGGCAGTTGATCGGCTCCATTTCCGCAGCACCCGCCCCTGCCTTTTCCATGACGCGCGCTTTCCGCGCAAGTTCGGCTCCCTCGCCGGAAACCGGCCGCTTGTTCGCCGCCGGCGACAATCTGACTTTCCTGTCCACTGCTGTCATCGGATTCTCCATCTCTTTCGGTGCGTCCGGCCGTCCGTTCGGCCGGCCCATTTTGTGTTCGAGGCATTTGTCACCACCCGGCGACCTGGATCAGCCGGCGACCAGCCGCCGGATCTCGTCCTCATAGGGCGCCATGCGCCACATCAGGCGCGCCAGCGCCTGGAGTTCTCTTGCTTCGGCGCGCGAGATCGTTATCACAGCCTCGTCGGCCGGCGCCCCGCCGCGCATCAGGCAATGGCCGACCAATCCGTCGAGCAGTTCCGCCTGGCGGAGAATGCTCCGGGGTTGCCGCCCGCTCATCGCCGCTCCGGCATCATTTCATCGGCCGAAACCTCGATGCCGCGCTCGCGCGCCAACTCCGCCGAGGAAAGGCCGATCTTCTCGTGAACCTTTTGCCACGGGGTCTTGCGGTTTTTACCGAGCTTTTGCACGTCCGCTCCCTAAATGATGTAATAACCACAACATATGATGCGATAACAACATCGTCAAGAGCGATTTGATGTGGAATGGGATTTTATTCCGAAACCATTGCATGATGCCGTTCGCGGTGAACCAAAAGAAGGAATATTTTCCTTTTTGTATTGACTCCGGCGGTCGATGTCAATTATCTAGGTTGCAGAAGGAAAGAGGAACAACGGGAGCTCTCACCAGCCGGTACAGCGCCTCGCACCACCGGCTTCAGTCACCGGCCCATGCTATTTACGCAACGCAATGCGGAAATGCCGCGTGCGCTTGCCGTTTGTTGCGAAATCTGCAACAACTCGGTTCCATTCAACGATGCTTGAAGGAACCGGGATGACCGAAATCGACAAGAAGTGGTTCTTCCAGAAGCTGGACGAACGGCAGAAATCTGTCAGGGGCCTTGCGCGGCATCTCAGCATAGATCCTTCCGCCGCGTCGCGCATGCTGTCTGGCACGCGGAGAATGAAGATGGAAGAAGCAAACCAGATTGCGCTGTTCCTGGGCGTTTCGCTCTCGGACGTGCTCAATCATGCCGGCGTCTCGATCGAGCCGGATGGCACACCCACTCGTATTCTGCTCGCGGCTATTATCAATGAGGCAGGCTCGGTCGAGCGGCTGAAGGAACCGCGCCCGCTGCCCCAGGCCGTCATCGATCGCGCCAAGGCCGCCGTCCGGGACTTCGTCGAAGGCCAGGTCATCGCCGCCCAGGTGCGCGCAGCCTCCGGGCCATTGTCGATCTGGGACGATGCCGTGATCCTCTTCAGCCACACCGACGAAGTCGAAACGGCGGCAATCGGCGTCCTCTCCATCTGCCGCACCCGGGGCGGCGAGCAGATCATGGCCAAGGTCGAACGCGCCAGAAAGACCGGCGAGGCCCGCATCCAGACGGCATCGGGCGCCACCGAGGAAACCCTCCTCGACACCGCAACCCCGGTGCTCGCCGTCATTCCATAAAGCGCGTCCTTTGAACATGGAAGCGGACTGTGGATTGAACGCAATCGGTGATGAGAGGCTTTCAGCCGAGCCGCACCCAGTCTATCGCTTCGAGCACATAGGGAGCGAACAGGAAATCCCGGATCTCGATGATCCGGCCTTCTGACCAGTCGATCAGGACAAAGTGCGCAGGGCTTTCCATCGCGCCGGTGCTGTCGAAGACCAGCATGGCGGGCCGTCCTTCAACCGCGCCGAGGGCAAAGCGCCATTTCGTCTCTTCCGCATAGCGCGTGAAATAGGGGCTGATCTTGTCGCGCCCTTGCCAGTGGAGCCGGTTCACCAGATCGAGCTTCACGTCATCGGCGAGCATGGCGCGGATTGCGTCGAAATCGCCACTCCGAAACAGATCGACATAGGCGGCCATCTTTTGCCGGTCCTTGTCTGATATCAGCGGCAGCCTGATATCTTCGGGCGCCTGCGCAAGCAGCCGCAGCTGAGCCCGCCCGCGCTGAAGCGCCGATTTGGCGGCGGCCGGAGAGCATTCGGCGATGCCGGCAATCTCATCGACAGAATGACCGAGAACATCCTTGAGAAGGACAGCGCAGCGCTGAAGTTCAGGCAGCCGCAGAAACGTCTGAAAGCTGATCGCGACGATATCAGCCTCGGCAATCGGCGCCGCTTCGATATCCTCGGTCAGCGGAACGACCGTGTTGCGGGACCTGCGGCGCAGGAAATCGAGGCTCGTATTGTGGGCGATGCGAAACAGCCAACCCTCGAGATTATCCACCGCAGCGCCCTCAGCCCGCGCGTGAAGCGCCTTGACGAGGCTATCCTGCAAGACATCCTCCCCATGAACGGCCGATCCCGTCATGCGCGCGCAGTAGCGATGAAGGCGTGGCCGCAGCGCTTTCAGGCGTTCCTCGAATTCGTCCATGTTCATGTTGTCAGGACCTACTGAGCTTCCGCGCTCTGCTCCGCCAGGGATTGCGCATAAATGTCGATCAAAATCCTCGACAGACCGGCCGGTCGCGACAGGAATGGCGAGTGGCTGCTTTCCAATATGTGGGTCGTCGTCTTGCCGCCGATGGCCTCGTCCACCATTGCTATCATGTGATCCTGACCGGTCAACGGGATCGCACAATCCTGTGTGGTGCGGATGTAATGGCGTGGCACCCTGCCAAATCGTTCAGGCGTGATTTCCGATGGGGCCAAGGCGCCGGAGTTCGATTCATCGCAATGAAGCTGCGCCGTCGCATGCGCGAATTCGGACTCCGACACATCGCCATAAAACGAAGCTTTGAGCAGCGATCGATAGGCCTCGTCGGTCGATCCGGCATGTATCCTCGTCGCGCCGATGGCGGTGGGATCGCCGACGAACAGCCCGGGCGACAGCGCAGAAGACATGGTTTCATGCTGGAGCATCGCCAGCAACGGCATGCCGTTCGGCACCATGAAACCGGCGAGATATACGACCGCAAGCAGCAAATCCGGAACCTGCTCGGCAACCGCTGAAATCGTCATCCCGCCAGCCGAATGCCCGACCAGGATGACCCGGCCGCCGCTGAGTGACGCAGCCTCCTTTACCAACGCGACGACCGCCTGCGTCCGCTCCTCTTGCGTAACGCCGGCGACAGGCGACGGCTCGGCGGCAAACGCAACCGGGTCGAACGGGCGACGACCGAGCGACATCGGGGCGATCGCATTGACCCCAGCCCCGGGAAGGTCGAGCGTCAGCGCCGCGAAGCCCCGGGCCTCAAGGATCGGCGTAACCCGATCCCACGCTGAACGGTTGTGCCAACCGCCGTGGACCAGGACGAAAGCTGCTTTGGGTATCGACATCGCCGATCCACTCCTGCTTGATTTTGCGGTCTGGTGACTTCTACCGGTCAAACTTCCCGGCTGTCGAAAAGGAACATCTGAACGCCCGAGTCATCAGGAGCATAAAGCTGGCGATCGGCCGCAGCCGCCCGGCCCTCCGGGCTTGCGAACGCCTTTTTGAGCGCGTCGAGATCGTCAAAATGCAGCGTGCCGACCAAATGAACATCAGACGGGCCGGCGATGACCGTGACGGGTCCGTGGCTGATCTCATATTTCCTGAGACCCGGAATCTTCTTCGCCAGAGGGATATGCGTCTCGAAATAATGCTTTTCGAACGCTTTCACGTCAGCCGGCTTCTTGTAGATGACGACCATTCCAGCCATTGCGGTTTCCCTCTTGCCAATTTGTTGATGACGGCTTTTCACGTTGCTCTCACCGGCTCCTGCTCAGCACCGCCGAGCCGATGATCGAATCCAGGTTCGCCAGCTCGACGATCCCAGGCAGATAGGCTTTCATGCGCGGATCGCTGCGCATCGCCTCGACCGCCGCTGACGTCTCCCACTCGGAGTAGATGACGACGCCGGCGCCGTCTTTTGAGGCGATCAGCCGGGTCGTCCTCCAGCCGGAGAGCGTGCGGATCACCGTGTCGGTATTCTCAGTCAGGAGCGCGATCAGCGCATCCTGCTTGCCGGGTCTGACCTTCAGCAGATTGATCAGAATAACGGGCTCGTCGGACATGGCATGTCTCCTTCTGTTTCGGACACACCAAGGACGACCCGAAGAATGAAAACGGATCGCGACCTAGAAGATTTTTTTGGAAAATCATCTCGAAGAAGTGTGCCTCGCCCCGTGATCCCCGGGGCCACCTTGTGGTGTCCCGGGCCACCAGTGATCCCCGCGGTCATGGAGTGATCCCGCGGCCACTAGTGGTCTAATGGCCCGCAACCACGGAGCCAGGCGTCACGACCGCGCCATCGGCAGCAGGGTCTTCTTCTCGATTTTTCCGGCCACCGAGAACACCAGAATCTCCGTTTCCTTGCTGATCCGGCTGCCGTCCATCAATCGGATGATATCGTCGACACCGCCGACCGGGCTTCCGTCGATGGCGAGGATATAATCGCCCTCCTGCAGCCCAGCCTTGGCCGCCGGGCCGTCGGCTTCGACGCGCCGGATGCGCACGGAGGTCGTCTGCGTCGTGCCTGCCGCAAGCGCCACCCGGCGCGGCAGCACGATCGTATCCCCTGCAATGCCGATGAAGGCGCGCCGGACCTGGCCGTAGCGGAGAATCTCCGAAACCACGAAATTGGCGGTGTTCGACGCCACGGCAAAGGCGATGCTCTGTGCGCCCTGGATCACGGCGGTATTGACGCCGATCACCTCGCCGCCCGAAGACACCAGCGGCCCGCCCGAATTACCGGGATTGAGCGCCGCATCGGTCTGGATGACGTCGTCCATCAGCCGGCCGCTCGCCGCCCGCATCGACCGACCGAGCGCCGAGACGATGCCGGCGGTGACGGTCCATTCGAAGCCGAGCGGGTTGCCGATCGCAATGGCGATGTGGCCCCTGCGCAGCCGCTGCGAATCCCCGAGCTTCGCCCAGGCCCCGGTGCTGGAATTGGCGCGAATGAGGGCGATATCCGTATCGACGTCACGCCCGAGCACCCGCCCCTCGGTGACGAAGCCGTCGGGCGTGGTGATGCGAACCACCTTGGCGTCGTCGACGACATGGCTGTTGGTGATGATCAGCCCGTCCGGCGAGACGGCGAAACCCGAGCCATGCCCCTGCCGGCCACCGATCCTCTCGATCCGGCTGACCGCCGGCCCGACGATATCGACCGCCGCCGCAATCGATTGCGAATAGGCATCAATCAGCGCCCCATCATTCTGAGGCACGATCTCTTTGTCCATATAACCCATTATCTGATCCTCAGGCGGCAAGAACGGCCGCCCCGCCGCCGGCAAAGCAATCGCGATTGCGACGGTCCGCCATGGCGCTGTTGTATAGGAATTAGATGATTGGGCGACGAGTTGGGTTCAAGTGAGGATGGAAGTGGTCTGCGCGTTGTGCTGCGATCTTCCGGTCAACGCGGAGGTCGCGCTACGACGCTTCTGTTTCAACGGCTTGTGGCGGCCCGTAAACCGCCATTTCACCTCAGCGACCAAACCGCCGTGCGATCAGCGCGCCGGCATCGCCGATCACGATGGCAGGCACCAGCACCAGCGCCATGCTGTGGATATCAGGCGGAACGTCTATCACGACGAGATGAAGCCCGAGCCATGGATTGATGATCTGGACGAGATAGATCGACGCCCACCACATGCCGAAAGGAACGACGATCAGCCAGCGGCCGACCCGCGTCGCACTCCAGCGGTCGGCAGCCTCGGCCACAGCAATATCGCGCGCCGCCTCGATGCCTTTGATCGCCTGCTCGGCTGCAAGACGCTTCTCATCGGTCTCGGCGTCGAGCTTCGCCTTCCAGGCGGAAAGCAGCGGCGCCGTGAACGTCTCCATCACGCCGCCGAGAAGAAGCCTCGCGAGCCAGCTCATCGCGCCCACCCGAACCGATTGGCAAGATAATACCAGGCTTCCGCGGAAAGGCCGACGACGGCGCCGGCGGCGATTTCGACCATCATCGAAATATCGGGATCATTGGAAACCAGACTGCCGATCTCCGGCGAAAAAACGCCCTTTGCCACCAATGCGGCGGCGAGATAGCGCAGGCCAATGCGAATGATCACACTTGTCATGTCAGATGTCTCCTTGGAGTGTCCATCTTAAGGCGGCAAGAGTTGAGCGTTGGACTAGGGACCGATCTGCGTGAAAGAACCAGACGCAATGATCTTGAAGGCGGCGCCGACTGCGAGGACAATGACAGGGGTGAGAACGGCCCAGATGGCCCTACCGATTCTGTTCGTCAGCTTATCGACGCTACCCTCGATCCGCGCCAAGGCGGCGTTGATGTGCGGATGCTGCGCTTCTAGATTGACGACACGCTCCTTCAAGCCGCTCACCCTTTCGTGCAGCTTCTCGATCTCCGCCCTGACTTGCTGATCCATGGATTTACTCGACCTGTTTTATCGGAGCGGGTTCAGAGGGGGCCAAACGTCGGGCTGCCGAGAAGTTGGCGAACAGCATTTGAAGAATTGAATCCTATACCGTCCACCGTTGATTTTCCCGTTCTCATTGGGCAATTGACATCATGCAGGCACCCGTGGAACCGTGTAGTCATCCCAACCGTGGGTGCTAACAACGCAATTACCAGTGCCAATGACTAAGTCGAAGCGCATCCACATGAGCCCCGCTACCGTGGTGCGCATCTTGGCCCCGATCTGAAGCCTAGTCGCGCTGGCGGCAACGTTGATATAGAGGTTGGCGTCGCCCGCAGCCGCTGCAGTCTCCTCGGTGTCGCCGCGGAGGTTAACCGCAGAGTTGGCGTCGGCTTGTGCCTGAAGAAACAGACGGGCATCCGTCGAAATACCCTTAGGGAGGCCCACCGGATTGTAAGTGGGGAAATCGAAAGCAGCTGAGCTTACCAATTCCTGTATGTTGGTGTTAAGCTTCACCCGGCTCCCATACTGCTTAAACCCAACAATCTGCGAACTAGAATTTGTCAAGAAGGACCCGATCCGACTGTTCGGCAGAACTTCCCAACCAGCCGGCACCGTCGCGCCTGCCGAGCTGTTCGAAAGCGATGCGATGAAATCCCCGACGCTGATGTCGGAGAGCTTGCGCAGCAAGTAGATATGGTACGTTTTGCTTGCCGCAACTGAGCCGGTGTCCAAGAAGCCGCCGCCCGTTCCCGCCGACCAGGCGGCGTTCAGCCTCTTGGTCAAAACGGGGCCGAAGGAAATGTATTTCCCGCCGAAGCGGGCATCGCCGGCGCTGATGTCGAGGTTGGTGAGCGGAACGCCGATATTGGGGTTTGGAACCAGCCCGCGAACGAAATCAGGCAAGACCAGCTTGGCTGCGATAGCGTCCCTGTCGGCCTGCAGGTCGGAGATTTTCGCGGCCGTCACGGTTCCGTCGGTCGGCACCCAACCAGCGCCGCCATAGACCCGCATGCCCCGGTCCACGCTGTTGAAATAGAGGTCGCCGTCCCGCAGCGCCGATCCGTCCGCTCTGAAAACCGGATTGACGGTGGAAGCGCCGAGATAGACATCGGCAAAATTCGTCACGTCTTGAATATTCGCAGCGACAGTCTCGACATCGCTCGCGACGGCCGCAACGGCAACGGTCTGCGCCGCGATCGCGGCAACGGCCGCCACCTGCGCCGCGACAGGAGCAATGGTCGCGATCTGAGAGGCGACGTTGGCCGCCGGCGGAATGCTCTGCGCCACACCCGCCAGCTCCGTCACCGCCTCGATGATCGAGGCCAAGCGCAGCACGCCGTTGATCAGCTCGGCAATCTCCGTCGGCGTCGAGGTCGGAGAAACCACGATCGCCCGGTCCAGCCGCTCGCTCAGCTGCAGGTCACGCTGTGCGGCGACGTCGAGCGCGGTTTCGATGGTCTTTGCCGAAAACGGCCCCTGGTTCTCGAGCTCCGTTTCCTGGGTAAACGGCACGTTGAGCAGCAGCGTGATCGTCTCCTGACCGGAAGGAGCGCCGCTCGTCGCGGTATTGATCGAACCGCCCTCGGGATTGCCGACGCCGGAAACACTGTAATCGGCGCTGAGCGTCAGGATCTCTTCGTCGCCATTGGCGCGCCGCTTGATGACGAGCAGATGCCGCTCGTCGGCGATAAAGAAATCATAGTCGAAAACGGTCGTTACCCCATTGCCGGGATAGGGACCGGATCGATTGTTCGTGCTTGATATCGTCATGTACCGTCACTCGCTTGGTTTCCAAAAACCATAGGTGCGAATGGTTGTTTCCCCATCTGGCCGGAGCGGATATTTCGGCGGGGGAAACTTCCTGTTTCAGCGCGGCGCCATGTGTTCCAGCTTCTTCAAACTGCCCAAGACACCGCAAAGCACGTGGATGGCATACTGAGATTCCGGTCATCGGGCCATGGATGCTCCCGGCCGCGCCCTGCCTCTCTCGACGCCGTATTCGTTCAACTGTCGAAAAATCGCGTCATCATCTGAAAGTGGATCGAAGATCCCCAGAGCCGCCGGCAGATCGCGGATCGCAGCCGAGTCGAAAATTTAGTTCTCTGCGGCTCGTTGCAGCTTATTCACGGGGCGCAGCGCCTTCCGCTTGACGCGGGCAATTTCGGCATCCTTGTCTACCCCCTCGACGGCACGCCGCGACTGCTCGTCGGCATCGGCGGCTTTGGGATCACTACGCGCCTTCTTCACAGGCCGCTGCGCCTTCGACTTGGCGCGGGCGGTTTCAGCATCCTTGTCTACCCCCTCGACGGCGCGCCGTGCCTGCTCATCGACGTCGACGGCTTCACCATCTCCAGGTGTTTTTTTCACGAAGCGCTGTGTCTCATGGTGGACTCGCGTGGCTTCGGCATCCTTCTCCGCACTCTCGACAGCGCGTCGCGCCATATCGTCGATGCTCGCGGCTTCGGCATTTTTCTCAGCCTCCGTCATGAGTTCCTGCACGCGCGCATTGAATTCCGCCACCTCCTTCGCCGTTGCACCGTTGAAATCAAACCGCGCGCTTTTCGTGAAGATCGGATCGAGTTTCGAGCCTGCAATTCCTGCCGCATAGGACGCGGTTGGAATTCTCAGATCACGATTGGCCGCAAGAGCAAAGTTGAGATCGTTGGCATTAATGCCGGGAAGCTGGGCGATGAACGGATACGGATTGATCCCCTGCTTCTGGAGATCACCGAACAATTCGCGCACCGGAACATTCAAATACTCTATAGGGTTGTTCGCAACTGCCTGCGCGACGTACTGGCGAAACCTCTCCGGATCGCGTTGACGCAGCTTGGATGCCTGGGCCGCCTTGGATAGCTCAGCGATGCTCACCTGCGCCGCGCCAGTTTCTGCTGTATTAACCCGTGCGCCATCAAGATGGCCGGATAACGCAGCTTTGAAGCCCGTCTGACCTCCTTTGAGCAGCATTGCGCCAACGCCACTAGACAGGGCATTATGGAGGACGCTGGCAGACAAGTCCTGGTCCGGCGCATACAGATACTTCGCGATTGCATTCTTGGCTGCTTGCTGAATGGCACCCTGAGCGCCTGAGACCCCGCCCGCAATGACAAGATCGGTCAAAAATTTAGTGGCGCCCGTCTGTGGTAAGCGCTTCGCCAAACCGCTGGGAACAAGGCGCTCTGGCGAAATGCCGCTGATGAATCCAGCGGGCAAGGCCAAGTAAGCCGCCGTCGATTGCGTAGCTTGGTCCTGACCCGCCTTGCGGGCCTCTCGAGCTGCACCACCGGCGGCTTCCAACATACTGTAATACTTGGTTCCTTTGCCACGCGTAAGCAGCCCCACAACAAAGGCAGGGAAAGCCGAACCGACTGCTTCGCCGGCTTGCCTAGACCAGCTATCTTTCATCTCAGGGCTGGCAGCGAAGAAATCTTCACTGTTGTCGCTCACCCACGCGCCACTCGATTGGATAGCATCTACCGCCATTTCAAGAAAATTCGGGGGCTCCCCCTCAATTAAAGAAAGGACATTCTCCGGCGTCATATCGCCTGACACGATACCGTCGAGGTAGATCCTCCCCTCCATTGGATCCAGGGCGCTCTGGTGATATAATTTCTGTCTTACGATTTCTATCTCATCTGCGGACCACGTCTTTGGATTGATCGCGGCGATAGCTGACAGCATGGAATTGCGAGCAGTGGGATCGACATGTGGCACCCACGGCCTAGCCAGAGCGCCCGTACCCTCTACAGTCTTACCGACCCCCACCCCGGCATTTCCCACAAAGCCCTTTACGACCTCACTTGCGCCCAAGGCAAAAGCGGAGGGCGGCCCAGGAATGAGCGCAGAAATGGCTTGTTCGCGCGTCATATTGCCGTCGCGCACGTTCTTAAGCACCAAATGCCAAATGTCCTGATTCACCCCTAACTGCTTGTCTATCCGGTCTTCCAGCGCCGCGGCATCATCCTTCCCCTTCCCCCTGGCTCCAGCGATCTCCTCCGCCAAGGCCTCCTGTACGGTCTTCGTGGGTGGGGCCGGAGGTCCCTCCTTGGCAGGCTTGGCCGGCGACTCGTGATTGCCAGGCTTGGTCGCAGCCACCTGAACGCCCGTTGCCTTGGGTGCCCATTCAAACCACCCAAGATTCTCGATATCATCGCCTGCCAAATCCGCATTTCCGGGCGTGCGCAACCAGTCGGCCAGTACTGGGGCCTCGGAAAGAATCTTCGCGTTTTGCGCTTCCTGCATTTTCTGCCGGAAGGTGTCGCGAAACTGCCTTATCAGTTCCAGCGGCGGCGCCGGACGGCCTGTCGCTCTCGCATAGTCCTCAGCGAGGCGGCGATCGCTCGCCACCTGATCGGGGTCTTCCGAGGAACGGAGGACGATATCGGCCGCAGCGGCGTCAGCCTTTAGGCGACTGGTTTTTTGTATGTTCGCTTCCGGCAGCGGCACCGGACCGCCTGATGTCTCCGCGTTTCGGAGATCCTTTCCCGGATGCTCGAGGTTGTCATCAGGGGTGCGCGAGACGACACCGGCGCCTGCGGCATCTGCCCCTAACCTGCTGGTCTTTTGTATGTTCGTTTCCGGCAGCGACACCGGACTGCGTGGTGTCTCCGCGTTTCGGAGATCGCTCGCCGGCTGCTCGGGGTGGTCATCTGCGGCGTGCGGGATAGCATCGGCGGCAACGTTGGCGCCTAGCCGGCCGGTCTTTCGTATCTTGGTTTCCGGCAGCGTTTCCAATAGCTTGTCTCCAAATATGGTGGGGAGACAAGTTTAGAACTCGGACAGTTGGCATCATGAATGACGGTCCGCCACTTTCATCAGCGCCCGGCAGCCAACGCAAGCAGCGAAACGATGCCCTTGTAATAGCCCATCACCTCGGCCTCGTTCGGCTCCCTGCCGAGTTCGCGCGAAAGTTCTTGTGCCAGCGCCTGCCGGGCATCAGCGGGAATATCCGCCCAATCGGGTACATCGACCACTGGATTTTCCGCCACCGGCTCCGGCTTGCGCAGCACGATCGGCAGCAGCAGTTTGTTGCGCATCGACGAGATATCGAGTTCGCTCGGCGGCTTGCCGTTGTTCTCCTTCTTGAACGCCGCCATCTCGTCGGCGAGCGCGTTCTGGAACCGCGCGATCTGCTGGATCGCCGCCTGCCGCTCGGCCCCTCGCCTGCCGTTTGCGGTAATGCCAATAGCTTCGAGCTGCGTTTTCGATTCCGCGAAGGCTTGGGCGAGCTGCAGCCCCTCGCGTTTGGTCTCCGCCTGGCTTGTCCCGGCCCCGGTCTGCTGTTCCGTCAGTTCGCGAAACGCATCCGGGCTCAGCCTGCCGCGGTAGTCGTTGAGGTCGACATTGGCGAATCGATCTGGATCAGTGGCGGCTTGTTTGCGCATATCATAGAGCAGCACCTCGTCGCCCTGCGCCGCCCGGCCCTTTGCCGCCATGTGCATATAATTCCACGCCGCAGACACCGCCTCCATGCCGGCCACTTGGCGAATTTCTCGCGGCACATCATCCGGCGTCTTGCCCGCATCGATCGCCCGCCAAAGCTCGGCCTTGGCCTGTTTCATCCTGGCCTCTTCGGCTCTCGCCTGCGTCTCCAGCGCGGACTGGACGCGGTTTTGTGTCAACTGGCGCACCTTGTCGTCGCTGATGCCGGCAAGGCTCTTCTCGATATCGTCGGTGGAGGGGCCAAGCGCGCGCGGCGCCACCTTGTTGCCGCGTGGCGCCACCGTGCCGCCGCGCGTCGAAAACGGCGCCGCCTGCTCGGGATCGTCGGTGACGGGGAAATACATGCCGTATCGCCCGGCATTGTTGTTGACATAGTCGAGCACGTCCTTCGGCACGGCGCCGGATTTCAGCGACTGGCCCTTCCAGCCGAGATCGACGGCATTGGCTGCGCCCTTCGCGCTGCCGAGGATCTGCAGCCCGTCGCGAATGGCGGGCGGCGCATCCTCGATCATCGCGGCAAGATTGGTGGCGAAACTTTCGTCGAGCCTGTCGACAACATCCGTGCCACTGCCGGCAGCCCGCGCGGCAAGCGCCTGGCGCAGCCTTGTCGGCGCCGCAGCCGCCGCCGCGTGGCCGGACGACGCGCCGGCGTCCACAAGATCGCCGGCGGCATCTCCCGATGGCTCGGAAACCCGCCTGCCCCGAGACAGGATCGCGCCCGCCTCGCGCTTGGAGTGCTCGTTGCTGATCTCGTTTTCCAGCGCCTCCGTCAGCATGCCGTTGTCGGCGCCGGTCATCTGCCCGGCATGATCCTTCCTGTAGCGGTCGGCGGCAATCGGGTCGTCGTCGGCCAGCCGAAGCGTGATGTCCCTATGGACGCCGGAGACGAATTGGCTGCCACGCGCCATCATCGTATCGCCGCTCCAGCCCTCCAGCCGTCCCTGCTCCTGCAGTTCCAGGAGGCCGGCCGCGACATTCTTGGTCACCAGATCAGGACGCGTGAAATTCACCACCGCATCCCTGGCGAAGCTGTCGACGCGCGCGGCGGCATTCTGCTGAAACCAGACCTTGCGCTGCTGGCCGGAATAGACGATCGCGCTTTGCAGCGAGGCATTGATCCTGGCATCGGCGGCCCGGCCATAGAGTTCGGCCGCCTCGCCCGAAAGGCCGGCGCCGAATTCTTTCCGCTTTTCCATGAGCCGCCGTTCGTAATCGGCGCGGCCATCGACCGCCGCGCGGCCCGTGAGCGTCATGAAGCCGCCCTCGCCGTATCGGGCATTGCGGTCCCAGGCCGCAAGCTGGTTCTCCTGCTCCTTGGCGCGCATGACGCTCTCGAGCGCCTTGGGATCGGCTGGCTTCTGTTCGGCAGCGCCGCCATTTGCCGTCTGCTGAGCGTCCTCACGCTGCTTCTTGACGTTGGAGATCGATGTCCCGAGGTTTTCAATCCCCTTCGACAAATCCCCCATGCCTCTGCCAATGGCCGCGCCGAAGTTTTCGGCGTCTGCCTTGACATCGAGCTTGCTCTGAAAGATCGGCCGCGTCGTGACATTGGACTGGTATTCGGGAACGGTGACCATGGCTCGCCCTCACTTCTTATTGGGTGTCGTCGCTGTGGTGGATGTCGTGGGTTTGTTGATCCCCTCATAGGCCTTGCCCACCCCGGTCAGGATCGAGCCCGCCGCAGCCAGATAGTGCCGCAACAGTTGATCCCTCCACTCGACCGAGCCCCTGAGAAAGCCGGCTGAGTGGCGTTCGATGGCGTCGGTTCCGAGCAGCCATGGAGCGCCGACGCCGGCGAGGATGTTGATGGCCCCGACCCCAAAAATCGCTTCAGCCCGCCCGTCGATTGAAACTGTCCAGGCGGCCGAGGATTTGCGCAGCGAATAGGTGATCGCCTCCACCGGCGTCATGCCGGAAGCTTTCCACACTTCGTCGCGGTCCGCCCGGCGCATGCGCCGGGCGATCCAGCGCACATCGAGTGCGCGGACCGGCAAGACGCGGATCTCAGCGGCCAAGGGTGATATCCGGCATGATGGCGAGAATGGTCATCGGCAGCGGATCGAACTGCTTGATCCACATGTTGCCGCCGGTATCCCAGTCCCATTGCGGCGTCAGCGAGATATCGCCGGTGACGGGCTCGATCGGATCGTCCCAATCCTCCGTCGAGCGCTGCTTGTATTCGACGAGATGCTCATCGCCGCGCACGCCGTCACGCGGGCCGATGAAGATGCCACGCGTCTGCTCGACCCTCAGGGTGACGTTGCTGACGGATTTCTGCCGCCCCTGCACGGTGCCGAGCCCGCCGACATTGCCGAGATCGATATCGAGCGTCTGCAGCGCCGAAACGATAGGCAGGCCGACATGCACTTTGAATGCGGGGACATCGAGCGTGACGGTCCCGCCTGATACCGTCAGGTTGCGAACGACGTTGCCGTCGGCGAGCGCCACCACCTTCTGCCCCTCGAGATGGCCGAGCCCGCCGATGACAGTGGCCGGCGCCCCGCTGTAGGTCAGGCCGCAATCGACGAAGAAGGCATCGTTGACCGATTGAAAGACGCGGCTGTGCAGCCGTTCGATATAGCGCCGCGACTGGCCGCCGATCGTGCGTCTGACAAGGAAATAGGGCACGTCCTCATTGCCTTCGGCAATCACGGTGACATCTTCGAACACGGCGTTGTTGTCAGGTCCGCTTTCATGGCGTGTCCAGGCCCAGACGTCGTGCTCCTTGAGATAGGTGAGCGAAACGAGCGCGCCGTTGTCAAGCACCACCCAGGCGATCGAATAGGGCGCCTGGGCATAGGCCCAGGCCTTGATGCGCCGGTTCTCGAAGAGGTGGCGGGCAAGGATGGTGAGGTCTTTGCCGACGAAGCTGTCCTCGGCATAGACATAGCTGAAATCGCGCACGACCCCGCCACGCTCCTGGGCAAACAGCACCGTGTTGCCGACGACGATCGGCTGCACCCTGGCGGCTCCGCGATAGCCCTGGTTGTCGATCTTGATCGACGAGGGAGAAATGGCATCGGACTGCGAGCCGCCGCTGACGATCCATTCGGCACCTGACGTCAAAAGCATCAGCCCGCGCAGCGCCAGCATCGAGCGGATCTCGTTCACCTGCCGGGCGCGAATGCGGAAGGTCACGGCATCGCTTGCCTTGGACGGCGAGGAATAGCCGAAATTCTCGTAATTGGCCGATTGCGACAGCCAGACCGCCTGCGGATCGTTCTTCGTCGAGGCGAAGGCGAGCCGCTGTTCGATGAAGGTCGCGCAGCGCGGGTAGTTGCCGGCGCTGTTAAAGGGATTGCGCGCCGTCTGCGGCGTATCGGCAAGATCGGCCGCGATATTGTCGTCATCGAACAGCAGTCCGGCCGTGCCGCCGATATAGCCATAGACGCCGTTGTCGTTCTTGTAGACGATATAGCGCGACGCACCCGCCACCGCAGCCCAGGTGATGCGGTTCCTGCGGCCGGCCACCGTCAGGTCGTTGTTGACGTAGACGGGTGCTGCCGGCAGGCTTTCCTCGCCACTTTCGCCATGGACGGCGGAAACGCTGTAGCCATAGGTCGTGCTTCCCGATCCGCCAAGCGGAACGGCGCCGAGACCAGCAGGCGCTGCGATCTTCGGCGCGAAGGTGACGACGGTGAGTGTCCAGTTGTTGTCGGCGAGCCCCGCCAGCTTGCGCACGGGATAATCGGGATGGCAGATATACATCACGTCCGCCTCCTGCACGAACACCAGCTCGTCGAGCGCGGTGTGCACATAGGGCGTCGTCACCTCGTAAGGTGTGGCGCCGGAGAGAACGAGCCCGCCGTCCCGGAAGACCCGGAAGTAGAGATGGCCGAATTCCAGCACGTAGGATTGCTCGGTGTTGAACTGGAAAGGGATCAGCCGCGCCTTGTTGGCGCTCGCCTTGACCTCGCGAATAAAGGCGAGACCAGCGCGGTTCGATGCGCCCCCATGCGGATTGATGAAGAGGTTGAGCGCCGTCTTCAGCCCGCTGCCGTATTTCGCCTGGTCGACGCGCGCCCAGAGCGCCGGTGACAGTTCGCCGCCCCCGAAGGACGGCTGGTAGGCGCGCAGTTCAGCCATTCGCCCGCCCTCCCGTCAGCCCGTCCTGATCGTCAGTGCCGTTCCAGGCCTCGTTGGCATCCGCGGTCTGGGCAAGCGCCTGCATGCTGTTGGCAAGCTGGAGCGCATCGGCGCGAACCTGCGGATCGCGCGTCAGCGGCATGGCGAGGCGCACCGCGAGATGCCAGGAAAGCCCATCGACGAAAAGCGGCGGATATTTCGTCGGATCGATCAGCCGTTCCGTGAAATTCAAATAGGCGGGCGAAACATTGCAATAGATCACGCCGCCCTCGGCGTCATAGGCATGCCCGCCGGCAGAGGTAGACGCAGAACCGGAAAAGACGCCGCCGACGGAAGCATCGCCCGTCACGTCGAGCGCCGAACGAATGCCCCTGATCGCCAGGCAGTCGACCGGCCGGTCATAGGCATAGGCCCACTCCCCCGGCCGATCGCTCTCGATTTCGGCAAGAGACCGTGTCCTGCCGGCAAATCGCCAGGGATAGGCTTGCAGCAGCGCATCCCGCGCCGGCGCAAAGAAACGATTGCAGGCGCGCGCCTCCACCGTCGGCTCGCTCAGCGCATTGATGCTGTCCTTGCCGATGGAAGCGAGCGCCAGATTGCAGATTGAAATAATGGATGTCATCTCGGTCAGCCCCGTGGTTGGCCGACCTTAAGGTGAGAACGGTTGTTGCGGTGAAACGCCAAAAGAGCCTCATCCTGAGGTGCCCCGCAGGGGCCTCGAAGGACGAGGCGGGTGCTCGGCGTCGAGCATGCACAATGCGACCTTTCCCTCGGATTTTCGTGCAAAAACTCCCAAGACTGTGACCTCCGTAGCTTTACTTATCCCAGCCCTCACCTATGGAAATCTGTCATATCGATCGAATAGAAAGACGCGCTAGATAAGCACGTCAGCACGCGGCGCGGCCTCCCGCGCCCGTGATCTTGCCCAATTGCGCCGGCGACGGCGCAGACTTCCGCCTGCATCAACCCAACCAACCAAGGGAGCCATGCCATGAGCACAGTTACCACCAAGGACGGCGTCGAGATCTTCTATAAGGATTGGGGGCCGAAGAGCGCCCAGCCGATCATGTTCCACCACGGCTGGCCGCTTTGCTCGGACGACTGGGACACCCAGATGCTGTTCTTCCTTGAGAAGGGGTACCGCGTCGTCGCCCATGACCGCCGCGGCCACGGCCGCTCCACCCAGGTCGGCGATGGTCACGATATGGACCATTACGCCGCCGATGCCGCAGCCGTCGTCGAGCATCTCGATCTCCGCAACGCGATCCATGTCGGCCACTCCACCGGCGGCGGCGAAGCGACTCATTATGTCGCGCGCCATGGCCAGCCCCAGGGCCGCGTCGCCAAGCTCGTCCTCATCGGCGCCGTGCCGCCGGTCATGGTCAAATCCGATGCCAATCCGGGCGGCCTGCCGATCGAAGTCTTCGACGGCCTGCGCAGCCAGCTCGCCGCCAACCGCTCGCAATTCTATCGCGATCTTCCGGCAGGCCCCTTCTACAGCTTCAACCGGCCGGGCGCGAAAGTCTCCGAGCCGATCATCAACAATTGGTGGCGCCAGGGCATGATCGGCGGCGCCAAGGCGCATTACGACGGCATCAAGGCCTTTTCGGAAACCGATTTCACCGAAGATCTGAAGATCATCACCGTGCCGACCTTCGTCATGCACGGCGACGACGATCAGATCGTGCCGATCGCCGATTCCGCCCTGCTCTCGTCCAAGCTCCTGCAGAACGCCACGCTGAAGGTCTACGAGAAATTCCCGCACGGCATGTGTACCACTCACGCTGACGTCATAAACGCCGACCTCCTCGCCTTCATCAAGGGCTGAGTCGTAAAGAACCGGGCGCCGATGAGGCGCCCGGTTGGCGGCGCAACCTGCATCCGGTTGCGTCAGAATTGGCCTTGCACCGCCGGACCTGGGATCAGACAGTTAGCCCGCCCGTGCAGCTTGCGCCTGTGCGATCATCTCTTACCCTGCTTCTTATAGGCGCTGGCGCGCATCAAGACGCACCGCTTGCCGTCAGGGCTGCGGGAGCGAAATCCGTCTTCAGGCGATCGAGTTCGACGAGCATGCGGCTTGTCACGCGTTCAATACTGGTATCGGAACTCAATTGGCCGGCGGCCCGACTGGCCGTCTTCAGTGCGCCGATAGCGGTGGCCAGCGGCAAACCGAAACCAAAGTTGAAAAATTTGTCCCGGCGCTTTCGCAGGGCGTAGACGAAACGCCGCTTTCCCCAAAAGAAGCTCATCAGCCATTCCAGCGCGTTGGATGGCCCAAGGCGCTGGAAATCGATGTTGAGATCAAGCACGCTTGCCCAGTCCTGCCATTTGTTCCGATGGTTCGGGTCGTGCGGCAAGATGGCCTTCCACGGCACCCGCAAGGCATCTGCGATGATGACGCCATGCATGGCTTCGGAAACCAGGAGCTCCGACGACAGCATGTGCTCCAGCACGACATCGACGTCCCATCGCGGATCGATGAAGTTGATGCCGAGCTTGTTGCAGATCTTTTCCCAGCTGCCGAACATGGCACTTTCGTAATGCGGCATAAAGGAAACGCGAAAACGCTTTTCATATTGCGGAAGCGTGACGGCCCTGATGAGGATGCCGGAATCACCGACCGCCATATCTTCAGGCAGATTCAGGGCTGCTGCAGTATTCTTGCCGCGCACAAAATAAAGCTTCCATGTCTCGTCGATGGCCGGAAGCGCCGAATATCCGGCATAGCCTGCTCCGAATACAACTTTCTCCGCATTGGCCGGGTGGCTGTCGTAGAGAACAGAGCCGATCCCGAGAAACAGTCTTTCATCATTTTCAGTGAAGAAACCTCCGGGCAAAAGCTTCGGCCAAAGCCAATGATTCAGCTGATCCCCGAAATTGGAAACTTTACTGAAAGCGAACATTTTCATCGAGATCCCCCCATCTCAAAGCCCGCCCTGAACGTCAGGACAAGCAAATTCCATCAACTATAACTCCCGCCGACATATTGATCGGCCCCCCACTCTTATTGAATGCATAGGAAATGCCTCCAGATAAGAGGCTCTGGCTGTAATCCCTCAATATCCACAGAATTGTAAATTGAAATCATACTAGCTGGCGAGTATCGACTACCTGTATTTTACAGCGAGATAAACAAGCTTTTCCAAAGAAGGTAAACCGATAAAAAGCAACTTAAAATTTAAGTCGGGAAAATCCCACCAACTATATTCCGGGCTCAATATTGATTGGCCGACACCATCATCGAAGGCGCGGAATAAACCCAAAAGGAGTGGCGAGCGGCCCATGGGGCGCTCGCCACTCCTTTCAGTTTGCACTTACAGAAGTATAGGTCAGTAATTCCGCTGGCTGCGGATCGTTATTCTAGCTGAACTTCTCGGAACGCGATCTTGACAGCTGGATCAACCAGATAATCGATTGGCGGTCAGTCAGAAATAGCACTGCCGTATAGATGACCATCCCGGCGCTGATTGCAGTAACGAGGCGCAGAATCACATTGTGAATTGACGCAAGCCCGTATGTCGCGAGGCAGTAGCACGCAATTGCCATGATCAAGGCAGCCATGAGTGGCCGCAGAATCGCCAGCCCCGCGTCAGCCAATGAGCACTTGGTATGCGGTTCGATCAGCTTGATCTGATAGGGTATCATCACATAACCGCGCGCAAGTAGTGACAATATGATGGGCCAGACGCCGAAAGGCGCGGCAATGAGAGCAAACGCGACGGTGACGAAAAACTGTATGGTCGTAAAGCGAAGTGCCTTCTTTGACTGGCCAAAGGAGGTCAGCACAGAGAGGAAGAGCAGGCCGAACAGGCTCGGTATGCAAAAGAGCGACAGCGCCTGCATCATCGGCACGACTTCAAGCCATCGCTGTCCGTAGAGGATTGCCACCAGGTCCTTGGCCACGGCAGCCAGGCCAAAGAAAGCTGGAAACGACACCGCTCCGGCGACACTCAACAGACGGGCGAACGTCTGCTTGACCCTTGCCTCGTCCTCACGGATGGCGACGAAGAGATTGACCGAAACCGTAGAGATGGGCGTCAGGGTGCCGATCGAAAGCATGTCGATCGTCCGGCGAGCGACGCGATAGAAACCGACGGACGCCGGACCGACGAAAACCCCGATAATCATGTCCTGCACGCGAGAAATAATCACACCGATCAGTTTCGAAGCGGACATGCTCACGCTGAAGGGAAGAACCTCCATAAGCTGCGCCCGTGTGAAATTCACCGATGGCCACCAGCGAAAGGCAAGCCACGCCGTCACCATGGTCACGAATTCAGTGATGAACCGCTGTATCACCAGCGCATAGACACCGAAGTTCTCATGGGCTGCCCAAACGGCAGCAGCACTGCCGATCAATCCCGCGATGATGGATCGAATAGCGAGCGTCTTATGCCCGAACCGGCGCAATTGGCGCGCCATGTGAATTGCTCCACCGGCGGAAATGGGAAGTGTCCAGGCAAGGGCGATGAGAACGCCCTCGAGGCGATCCGTTCCCATAAGCCATGAAATCGGTTGGGCAAGCATCGTGATAACAACCGCGCAAGCCACTGCCATGCCCATGTTGCCCCAGAAGGCTGCCCGCGAGACGATCTCCTCATCCTCCTGCCTCGCCTTGGTTACCGCGTCGGAAAAACCAGAGGTCGCGAAGATGCGGCCCATCTCGGAAACAATCATGCCGAGAGCAAACAATCCAACCTCGACGGGTCCGAGGATACGAGCAACAACCACAAACACAACAAAAGAAAAAACTTGATCGACGCCGATCCGGACCACAGACCATAGCGCGGATGCCACAGCCTTTTTCTTCACATTGACAGTCAATTTGGAGACCTGCTTTCCAGTGCCGAGAAATGAGACGCCGATTCAATTGGGAATCATGAAAAACTAATTATTCACGCGAACACCATCCTTGTGAAGAAACCATGTGTTGCAGCTGGAAAGGGAGTGCTGTCGGCTTACCTGCGGTTATCATGCACTAATTTATAGTGTCATTTTCTTACCGGAGATATGGCTGAAATACTTAATGCCCGACTATGTTGGCATTGATGTCTCCGGCTGGCCCGCACAAGAGGTCGCAGGAGATTCCCCATTTTTCATGAAACCGTTTCCGGCGGTTTGCGTTTCACGGCCATGACAAGAGAACGCGAACCTTCATCAAAGGCTTATCGGCAGCATCGTTTCGAAAATACCGAGCGGACCGCCAGGGAAACCATCGAGGCGGAGCAGCGGGCTCGGAGGGAAAAGACGAAGCGGCTGAAGGAGCTGCGTCTGTCGCGCGAGGGCGGCAAGGCTCCCGCGACGGAATAGATCGTACGTTTTGCCATCGGACGTGCCGCCGGCCGGCCGGCTCGTCCCAACCGTCCCAGGCCTTCACCTGCCGCCTTTCCTGATTTCGAAATTCCGGCCTTCGTCCATCTTGCAGAAGAAACATCGCGAAATTATCTTTTTTTCGATAGCGACTCATGGGCATCGAAAAAGGGCTAGGCGATGTCAGACAAGTTGTTCAATACACGCGACGAACCGCTCGCTTCAGCGGATCTCGACGTTTGCCGCCGCGTTCACGAAGCTGTTTGCACCGATCTTGATATCGAAAGATCCAGCGAGAAAGGCGATAGCCTCGGCGCCCTCATCATCGAGCTTTATCGGCAGGGCGTTCACGACGAACATCAGCTTCGGCTGCTGGCCGGCGGACAGCACGGATAGGACGAGATCTGAAGCGCGGCGTGTCGAAAGCGGACCTGGCAAGGCGGCGTGGCCTCACGCCACCTTCAATTTCTCCTTTTCTCCCTGCGCCACACCCAGCCTGATCCGCTTCACCATGGAGGGAAGAGGATGTACGCCATCCGGCGACACCGCCTGCCTCACGAGGCTGCCCGCCGGCAGCACCGTCGCTGCGGCAGCGAGCGTCAGGACGTTGCCGTTCACGGCTGAAATCGCCGGGGAGCGCAGCAGCGTCAGGCCGTCGGCGCTGTAGATGCGAAGCGGCTGTTCAGGGGAAAAGATCGAACCGTCGGCCACCTGGATTGAGGTATAGGTGGCAACGCCGTCCGTGCCGGCCTGAACAGTCAGCACGCTGGAGGGCAGGTCGACCTGCCCCGGCCATTTGCCTATGCCGGCAGGTCCCTGCCAGGCCGCGAGCGTATCGATGCTGTCGTCGCAGCAGGCCGACGTCTTCGCCAGGATGTCGTTGCGCAGGCGCCATTTGTTCGAGGCATCTGTCCCATCGGCGGGATAGCTGTTCTGCGCGGCATATGTCTGGCTTGCCTCGGTCCGGAAATCGTCGGCGGCGGTGATCGTGCCTGTCGCCGGCGACGTGCCGCCGGCAAATGTGTAGGTGAAGCTCGTCGGACCTGTGACCGATATCGCGTAGGTGCCGTTATAGGCCGAGGGCGTGGCGCCCGCGATGATCAGGCTCTGGCCCGAGACCAGATGCGCGGTCGAGGCGCAGGTCGCCGTCGCCAGCGCACCAGTGGAGGTCAGCGTGATCGAAATCGTCGCGTTGGTCCGCCCGAGCGGCGGCAGCGCCACGATCTTCACGCCGCTGTAGCGAGAGCGCAGCCGGTTGACGAAGCCGAGATAGCGCGTCGTGAAGAAGGTGGAATAGGGCGTCGTCGTATCGTTCTGCCCCATCTGGTTGAGGATGACGGTGAACGGCCGCTTGCCGCCGTTGAAGGTGATGATCTCGTCGACGATCGCCCAGCGCCGCGTGGCGATGGTGGCACCGGACCCCGTGAGCTCGCGGAAAGCCGCCGCGCCCGGCATACCGATCATCACGTGCGGAATCCGCCAGCCGGAGTCGAGCCACTTCCTCAACCAGCCGAGATTGCCCCTCTGGTCTGCGGCCGCGGAAAATTCCTGCCTGGCTTCGCCGATGCTGTCGCAGGCGACGAGCGCGACCGGCCGGCCATCCCAGTCGCCCTTTGCCACCATGAAATCGGGGCCGTAATATTGCGGCTGCGTCTGGCCGGCGTAATTCGTGTCGAGCGCCGGCGTGCTGTCGGCGTCGGGCGTGTCCTTGAAGGCAAGTAGCGATGCGTAATCGGCAGCACCCCATATGCGTTCGCCGCGATGCTTCTGGATGCGGTAGACCGGCAACTGCATCTGCCCGGCATCGGTATGGTAGAACAGCCAGATCTCGATGTCAGTCTCGGCGGCCACGGCATCGGCAAGCGTCAGCGGATCGCTCCAGACGCCCTGCGATTGATCGGGGATGGTCACGCCGGCCGTCCCGGCAAAACTGCAGGCATGAAACACGCCGCCAATCCGGATCAAAAGCCCGTCGATGACGGTCGCATTGCCGGCATAGACCGTTTCCTGCGGGCTGTTGCCGCCCTCGGTCGAGGCAAAGCCGGAGAAATGGAAGCGGAAGGTATTGGTCCGGTAGGAGGGCGACGAGACGACGATCTTCGAGCAGACATAGTTGGTGCCCGCAGCCGCCGTGACCAGCGCCCCTGAGGGCATGCGGTTGCGCGTCGCAAAGAACATGTAGCGATCGGGATCGACGGGCGCGGCGCCGCTGCCGCTGACCGGCACAACAGGCATTCCGTTATAGAACGTGCGGCCGTCCCGGATGATCACCGCGCCGATGACGACCTGCTCGTTATAGATCACTTCGCTGCCCGAAAGCACGCTGACGCCAAGCACGCGCCGGCCGCCGGTAAACAGCACACCGCTATCGGCTTCACGGATGCCCACCACGCGCTGCCCATTGTGCAGCACCGTCCCGTCGGGAACGATATGCACGCCGATCACACGCTGCTCATTGAAAATCTCAGCCATAAGGATGCTTCTCGTCTGGAGTGCGGAAGGGAGGGCGACGCGCCCTCCCCGTCAGTTTTTAACCGGCTACGAGGCGGACGGCGCAACCCAATCGGGCGGCTGCAAGCCGAGCGCCTCCTGCAGTCCATTCCCCGGCATGCGCGTCGACACGTTGTCGCCCGAGCCGGCCTCCGCCGCGCGACGCTCGATCTCGGCGGCGATCACGCCGTCCGCATCCCGAGCATTCGGAGCCGGCTCCCCGGAGATCGCTCTTGCCAGCGCCTTGCGTTCGGCCGCCGTCAGGTTCTGCCAGTCATCGGGAATCTCGGCAGCACCATCCGTCTCGCCGGTTTTCGGCCTGACGATCCTGGCAGCGCCGCCCCCCTCTCGGGAAAGGCTTGCCCATCTCGGCCGCCTCTCCTCGTCGTTCCAGAGCGCATCCGGCACGACGAAGGAAGCGCCGATGTCGCGCAGCTCGCCGTCGAAATAGCCCCTTTCGTTTGCGATCACCGTCACCATGGCGGCTACTCCGTCGCCGCGACCACGCCGGCGGTGATCTTGCCTGTCGTCGGCGCCGTTCCCGTCACGTCGTAGAAGAGGCGGAAGAAGCGCTCGTCGGCATCGCGCGGCACGCTGTCGATGTTGATCTTCTTGCCGAGCGCAAGGTCGGCAAGAACAAGCAAGCCTGTCGTGCCGATCTGCTTCGGCGAAGTGAAGGTCTCGTTGTCGTCGACCTGCACCTTGATCTCGAGCGAAGTCAGGTTGTTGAACGCCTCGACCACCTGGATCGAAAGCGGGATCTTCTTGCCCTTGCCGATGTTGCGCACCGTGCCGGTGGCGATCGGGCCGAGGTTGATCACATTGGTGCTCGCCGCATCCGCGGTGATTGCCTGCGCGTCGGAAAGCAGGCTCTGCTTGTCGAAAATCATCTGAGATGCCTCTCGGGTCTGGTGATGTCTTGGGAGATTTGCCCGCCGCCAGTGGCGACGGGCTTCAGCCAATCAGGCCGCGGTCAGGGTGCAGCGGGAACTGCCGCCTCGGTGTTGAGGATGGCGTCGGTCTCGCGGATCGGAATGCCGCGATAGGCCCGCACCTCCTTGCCCTCGACCGTCATGTGCGTCAGCCCGGTATAGTTCGGGTTGGCCGCCAGCAGGCTTCGGTCGCTCGACTGCACATCGAGGATTTCGAGCACGTCGCGGTTCATGTAGATCGCGATGCGACTGGCCACGCCGTCGCGGCGGCGAGACTGCAGGCGGTAATAGGCCTTGCGCATCAGCGCCCAGAGGTCGACGGAGCCAGCGAGCATATTCGACACGTCGATGTTGGCGACGCGGGAATTGTAGCGCCAGTCCTTCACGAACATGCCGACATGCCAGCATCAGTAGTCTTCCTTGCGGAAATAGGGCTGGCCGCTTTCGTCAAGCACGCGCTGCTCGCCCTTGTCCTCGTGGCTCACACCGGCCTTGGTGCCCTTGGGGTAGATCAGCGAGCTGGCATGATCGCCCCAGGTGACGAACCAGATCGAGGTATTGTCGCTGCCTGTGCCGCCGCCGTTCACCACCTGGTTGGCGATGCCGCCGCGCGTGTCGGAATAGCTGCTGTAGCGGGCGGAAAGTCCCTTGAACTTCTCCGGCGTCGTCTCGGTATTGTGGTAGAAGATGCCGGTCGCCACCTCCTGGTTCATCGCCTCCATGAAGGGCGCAGCCGAGGTCAGCCGCTCCTTCGCCGGGTCGGGCGCGAGTTTCAGGAGGCGCACGTCGACGCCGGACATGGCCTCGACGAAGCCGGTGGTGTCGTCGACCTGCTGCATGGTTGCCTTGGATTGCGGAACGCCCTGGTAGAGGCGGCCCCAGGCGACGCTTGGCAGGCCGGTGCGGATCATGTGGCGGTGTGAAGCGCCCATGTTGCATTCGGTCGCGATCGCGTCGTCGAGGATGGGGTTCTGCTGGGACAGCAGTTCGACAACGGAGCCCTCGGTTGAGCCCTTGTGCATGTCGATCAGCTGAGGGAAGCTATTGCCGATTGTTGCCATGTGTCATTAGCCTTTCGGTGCATCGTTCGGAAACAGAACATGCGCTGGATCGACGGGTTTGCCCGTGCCTCCGGCGCCGCCGGTGGCCGGATCGTCCTCTCTGATGAGCGCCCCGGCCTTCGCGAAGATACGAATAAGCTCCGGATGGTTGCCGCCACCACTCGCCTCCAGATATTCGCGCAAGGCAGGCGTTCCCATGTTGTTGACGAAGCGCCGGCTGTCGCGCACGGTCGCGTCCCAGCGCCTTCCGCCGATATCGGGATCGGCCTTGGCATCGTCAGCCCATTTCGAAACCGTCTCGCCCCAGCTCTGTCCCCGCGCCTGCGCCCGCTCCTGCTGGATGGCGATGAACCGGTCGGCGAGCTTCTGCGCCTCGCCATTGGTCAGCCCCAGCTCACGGAAATCAGGCCCGAGCGCCGACAGCAGCTCCTCGTCCACCGCGATGCCATCCGGCATGGTAAGCGTGTACTTCCCATCCTCCGGCACCCTGTCGGCTTCGGATTCAGCGCCGGTCCCGTCATGCTCAGCCTTCAGCCGTGCATTTTCCTCCTCGGATTTGGCCGGGTCCGGCACATAATCCTTCCCGCCACCGTCCGCCGGCGAGTGGCCAGGTTCAGGCGGAACGTCGTCCGGAAACAGAATATTCTCCGGCTCACCCCCGCCGCTGCCGATGCCTTCGGCGCTGCGGGCCATACGCTCAAACGTCCACGTCATCGTCTTCACTCCTCTTATTGCCAGCGGAGGCCGATGCCTCCAGGTCCATAGCCTTGATGGTTGCGATCTCAAGCAGCAGCTTGGGGTAGAAGCGCTGGTCGACCTCGTCGAGCTGGGCGATCAGCTTGCGCCCCGCCCCCTGGAGGCCGAGCGTGTAATGCGTCGCGCTCACCGCCTCGCCGGCAAAGGCCTCGCGATAGATCGCGCATTGCTCCAGCATCCAGAACAGCACGCGTTTGCCTGACGGAAGCGCGAAGACCTCGCGAAAGGCCGCTGCCAGTGCCTCTCGCGCATACTGATCCTGCGGCGACAAATATTCGCTGGGGTCGCTCATCAGCTAAGCCCCAGTTGCTGAAGCAGCGCCGCCCCGTTCGGATTGTCGCTCGCGCCGGCAAGCACCGCCGCCGCATCCGCCCCGGATTTCGCCGCCGGCGCCATCTTGGCGGCCATCTCGGCATTCTCGGCGATGCGCTGCTTCTCGGCCCTGGCATCCCTGAGCTTCGCCACCTCGTCGTCGGGCACGACGACGGAAGGCGGCACGCCGAGATAGTCGAAATAGAGATCGACCGCCTCGTCGGCATCGACCTTGTCGAGCACCTCGGGCTTGACGGCGGAAACCTGGCCGAGAAAGGCAAAGCCGCGCTCGATGCTGCCCGTCGCCACCGCCTTCTGCGCCTGGGCGAGGATCGAGATATATTCGATCTTCAGCTCCTGGTTCTCGAGCTCCTTCGGCGGCGGCGGCAGTTCGCGCCGCCGGTTGAGGATCTGGTAGGTCCGGTCGATCGTTGGCTCTAGCTGGGCGCCGTAGATATTCTCGAGCACCGGCCCCAGCGCCAGAAGCTTCTCTTCCTTGCGCTCGGCAATCTCAAACTGGTTGCGCGGCTGGATGCCCTCCATCTGCGACAGCATGAGAAAGAGATCGGCATAGAAGGCCTGGCGGATGCGCTCCTGCGTCTCGCGAATATCGGCCGCAAGCTCGGAAAGCCGAAGCTGGATTTCCATCGCCGGCCGAAAACCCCGCCCATTGGGATCGTCGACATAGGTGATCTTGCCGGGCAAGAGCGAAGCCGGGTTGTTGCGCATCGAGGTCGGCCCGGTCATCGGCGGCCGCACCAGCTTGTCGATCGCCTCCAGCTTGCGCTGCTGTTCCAGCTGCAGCATCGAGACATCACCGAGCGCAATCTGGCCTGGCGAGGTCGCATAATTGTCGTCGCCTGATATCTCCCAGGCCGGGCCGATCAGCGGGTTCTCGTCGAAGCCGCTTTCCTCCAGCAGCCGGCTTTCGCCCGCCTGCTCCTCCCAGTAGTTGGAGAGGAACGGCTTGTTGCGCTTGTCGATCTTCTCGGGATCGCGCGAAAGCCTGGGCTCGATCGCGTGGCACACCGTGACGATCTCGTCATAGCGGCCGTTATCGTAGAAATTCTTCACCGTCTGGCTGACATTGTCATAGCCGAACCGCGAAACGATGTGCTGCACCGACCAGCGGAACCGTCGGTAAAGCGTCGTCACCCGGCCGTTCTCGTCGCGCGCGATCCAGAAGCTGCCATGCAGCAACTGCTGCATCCGCACCACCTTGTCCGCATCCTCGGAAAGAATGCCGACCGACTGCCCGAACTGCCCGAGATCGCCATAGCCGGTGTGAAAAGCATTGTAGATATTGGAGGATTGAAACACCTCCCGCAGCCGCTGCTCCACAGCCGCGAGATACTCCTTAACAGGCGCAAAATCCTTCAGATCAGGATCATAGGTCGTCAACCGAAACCACGGCCGCGCCGGCGAGGTAATGCCGGAATGCATCCCCGATTTCAGCGTCCGATGCGCAAATGTCCCGGTGCTGTCGATGATCTTGGCCCGGCTGACCGCACCCTCATCCTTATCGGTAAGCCTCAGCCGCGTCGGCTCGATATAATCCGCCAGCTGCCGCCACACACTCTCCCACGGCCGCCGAATCCGCTTCAGCTCCTCCATCCGGCGGCGGTGATAGGTGATCTGGCTCTCATGATCAGGCGCGTTATCGCTCATGCTTCTCCCCATGCATGCGGACTTGGCCCGCATTGGTGAATCCACGCGGGTGAAACCCGCATTGGTAAAATCCGCACGGGCAAAGCCCCGTGCCGGCAATATCCACGCCGCCAAAGCCTGTGCTCACCGCTCACAACATAGGCAAGCCAGCCCCTCATCCGGCTGCCGCCACCTTCTCCCCGCACGCGGGGCGAAGGGACATGCCGCACCGGCTTCGTCCAACCTCGACGCTGCGTTTGGTACGTCCCCTCTCCCCGTTTTTACGGGGGTCCGAAGGACGGGCCGAGACGAGTGGCTCGGCCCCGGTAACGTTAGGGTGAGGGGCAGCCATCGACGCAAACCGAACAAATCAGGCGCAGCAGATCCTCGGCACAAGGCCGAGGATGACGCCAAACAAGGAACGCTTCCGCCCCCAGCCCCACGCAGGCGGCCTTGCCCGCACCAGCGCCAAGACCCACACCCACGGCCCTACTGCCCAAGCAGCGTCTTCTTCTCAGTCGGCGCCATCGTCGTCACCCCCGAGGGCGAAGTCAGGATCGTATCGGGCCGCGACCGCACCCGATCCTCCGTCCGCCGCCCAACGGCCGTGCGCACCGCAGCCCCGTCCGGCTGCTTCAATTGCGCCGGCTCGGGCGGAAGCTGCGGCGGGTCCGGCTGAGAAGGTTTGGAAAACAGACACATGGGACATCATCCATCTTGCTGGCGGAAAAGGCGGCCCGAACGAGGGAAGAGCGCGGCAAGGCCGGAAGGCAGCAAGGGAGAGTGCGTATCCGCCCCTGCCCTGCCCAACGCTCTTCCCTCCACCCGGGAGGGCTCCACCCATCTCTACGCCCCCGATGGTTGCCGCCACGAACACCCGTGCCCTGATTTCGGCCTATGCTGCCAACCCTTCCTGCAAACCAGCCGCCGCCCTCATCCCGAGCTGCCCCGCAGGGACCTCAAAGCACCAGGCTGGTCGCCGTGCTTCCTCCAGCAATATCAGGATGCTATCGTGAGCCACCCAGCCACGATCCATGCAACGTGAGAGGGAATGCTATGACTGTGGCCCGTTCAATCGGTGCGGGAATCCCGCGCGTCGGCGTACTGCTGGCGGGAGACCGATCATATCCGAGCTTCGCCGCCTTCAGTGAAGGCCTGAGCGCGCTTGGTTACATCGAGGGTCAAACCTTCAATATGGAAGCGCGCTTTGCGGAAGGCCAGCTTAGTCGTCTCCCAGGCTTTGCGGAGGAGTTGATCGCCCTTGAGGTAGACGTCATCGCCGTGATCGGCGCGGTGACGCTCCAGGCCGTGCGTCGCGGAACGTCCGATATCCCTATTGTCTTCACGGTCGTGCTCGATCCCGTCGCCACCGGCCTGGTGATCGACGCGGCTCGGCCGGGCGCGAACGCCACCGGCGTAACCAACTACGACCCGGAACAGGCGAAAACCCAGATCAGAATCCTCAAGCAAACCGTACCCGACCTCTCCCGGCTGGCGATCCTGGGGGATGCAGGCGTGCCGGACACGCTGCCGAACCTCTATACTGCGGAGGCCAAGGTCGCGGAATTGTCTCCACAGGTGGTGCTGCTAAACGGATCGGAAGACATCGAGGAGGCCTTCGCGGCTTTCACAAGCCAGCGGGCAGATGCCTTACTGTGCCTGGAAGTGCCGCGCACCAGCACGCATGGCGCAGAGATCATCGAACGGGCGGCGTCCGCGCGGCTGCCGACGATGTTCGGCAGAGACCTGGCGCGCTACAAGCCCCTGCTTGCCTACGGCACCAGTCTCGCAACCACCGCGCGACAGATGGCCGGGATGGTGGATCGCATCCTCAAAGGAGCAAAGCCGGGCGACATGCCCATCGAATGGGTCAAACAACCCGAGCTGATCGTCAATCTCGGGGTTGCCAGAAGGATCGGCATTCCCATTCCGCCAGAGGTGCTCGCAACCGCGGATGAGGTCATCGGGTAACCCGACGGCCGGCCACCAACTCCAACACCCTCACCCCAGCGGACTATACTCCACCTCCACATCCGCCCCACTTCCCGCGCCACGCCCCCGCTCCCGCTTCACCACCGGCTCGGCAAAGGTCAGCGCCAGCGCATCCCCCCTGTTCGGCGAGGGCAGGCCGCGCGCCTTCATATCCTCCTTGCTCTCCAGCTGGATCTTGCCGTCAAGCCGCGCCACCGTCTCCGGCCCGACGAGATCCTGGTAGAGCGCCTCGTCATTGGGGTCGAGCGTCCCGCCGGCCTTGATCCAGCGCTTCGCCATCCCCCACATCTCGGCGCGCTTGTTGAGAAAACCCGGATCGAGCGGCTTGCCTGAGAACCAGATCAGCCGCCACGAGCGGCCCATCACCTCGCCGGCGCTGACGATGCCGGTGCCGTAGCCGGCATCGACGAACACCGCATCCGCCTGATGTTCCTCCTCCAGCCGCGCGATCAGCCCCGCCACTTCGACATCGTTGTCGTTCCTCGAAAGCGAGGCCAGGCTCTTCGAATAGAGCCCCTGCCGCAGCATGATCTCCAGCGTGTCGTCGCCGGTCCAGGCCGGATCGACCCCGAGAATCACCGGCGCGAAGGCATATTGCTCGCGGCGAAGATGGCGCGCACGCGCCTGGTCGACATCGTCTGCTGAGATGAACTGCATGGCGGATTGGCTCGGAAACTGGCCACGAACGCGGATCTTGAAGAAATCGCTGTCTTCACCGTGATCCTCCTGCCATTGCGCAATCTTGGTCTTGTTGGTGCCCTCGACCGCGCGGCTGTCGATCTGGCGTGTCACCCAGCGGTGACGAAAGCGGCGGAAACACTCGCGAAACCGCCCGGAATTGCGCGTCGGATTGCCGAAAACGATCCAGATGATCACCGTGTTCTCGTCGGTCAGCGCCCCCTCGGCCACCTCCCACACCTTGTCGTGGATCTTCGAGGCCTCGTCGAACTCGAGCACGATGATCTTGCCCTGATTGTGCAGCCCGGCGAAGGCCTCGGTATTATTCACCGACCAGGGCACGAAATCCTGCCGCCACTTGTCCGACGCCGCCTTGTCCCGCGCGCGGATCGAGGTCGCCTGCACATCGAACCAGTGCGCTGATATCGAGGAGCGAAACCATTTGCCGATCTCCGGCGCCGTCTTGGTGCGCATCTGCGTATCGGTATTGGCCGTCGTCACCAGCATCGCCTCGTTCCAGCAGGACATCGCCCAGTTGGAAAGCATGCCCATGAAGGCGGATTTGCCGATGCCGTGCCCCGAAGCAACGGCAATCTGCAACGGCTGAAACCGCGTGGCGGGATTGCCGAGATGATCGCGAATGACGGAAAAAATATCCCGCTGCCAGCCCCGCGGCCCGGAATGCCCCTCCAGCCCACCGACACCCCAATCCCACGCGCTGAGGCTCCAGGCCAAGGGATCGAACTGGCAATCCCCCGCCAACTCGATAATCGCCTCATTCGGATCGGCAATCCCGGGGCGACCTGCGGTCGTCCCCAAGCGCCCGCCCGCGCCAACCGCGCGCCCTGCCGCCGCCTCGCGTTCCACCATCTCCGGCCCAGGCCCCGCCATCTCAGCCCTCCGCCCCGCCGCTGGCCTTGCGCGCCTTGGCGCGTGCCAGCCTCTCGCTCAGCGCTTCCAGCCCCTTAATCTCCAGCCGGTCGTTATAAAGGGAGTGATGCCGCGCCAGCATATCGAGCGCCCGCAACCGATCCGCCCGCTTGATCTTTGCCACATGCACCACCTCCCCCTTGGCCTTGGCCGATGTATTGATCTCCAGCCCCGCAACTCCAGCCGCCGTCCGATCGTCCCACTCCGAAGGCGCCTTCAGCGCCCCCTCGGCATCGAACACATCGCGGACGTCTCCGAAGGCAACATCGGCAATCGCCGCAAGCACCCGCTCGGCCGTGATCTCCAGCTTCTCCACCCGCGCGGCCAAAGCCTTCTCAATCTCCGCCCGCACAGCCTCATTGGCCATCAACCAGCAGGGAGTGCTATTCGCCTTTTCGCTATAGCCCGCCCGCGCCGCCGCCCGCGTCGCATTCAAATCCTTCAGATATTCCGCCACGAAAAGGCGCTGCCTCGCCGTCAGTCTTGCCATGGATGATCGAGCCCTCGATGAGGGGCGATCATAGCGGCGAGATGGTTGGGAGGATGAATTCCGATTGGCCTCTTCAGTCCCGGGTTTCAGGCTAGTCCACGGTCCTCTCAAGGATCGTGTTCTTGTCCCAAGAAACGCCATCGGAAAATTCAAGCTTCTCTATGCCCCAATCGCTCTCGGGCACGAACTGTTTTTCGACGGTGATGGTCTCGCCCGTCGGAAGGATGACGACCATCAGCTTCTCTGCGTCCCGCAGCAAGAGAATGTCGGAAGCGGTCAGATCGACCAGTCGAAGGCTGTCTTTTTCGCCGGATGCGTTGACGCCGTCATCGATGACATCGAAGCCGTGGCCGCTGGCATAAATGTAGGCGTCGGCGCCAAAAGATCCCGAGAGCGTGTCGCTTCCTTCGAGCCCGATGATCAGATCGTCGCCCGCCGTGCCTCTTACGGTTTCCGATTGGGCTGGGCCGTCGACACCCCGAGGCAAAACCGCATTGACATGCGCAGCAATATCCCGTTTCGACCACATGGTTCCATCGTTGAACCTGATGCCTTCTATCCCCCGCTCTCCCGCGGCAAGGCCCTCCTTTATGACGATCGACCCGCCCTCGTTTATTCTTGCGGCACTTCGTTCAAGCAGGCCGGTGATGGCGCCGCGTCTCTTGCCGGAGGCGAAGCCCTCCATGAAGATTGAGGTGTTCCTGGCGATATCGTCGGCGCGCATCGCAATTGTGATGATGACGTCGTCCCCCTCCCGGCGCAGCCTGACATCACTGGGACCTATATCCGAAAAGATCAGCGCATCGGTGCCGCTGTCCTCGATCGTTTCGAGGATGGTGTCGTTGCCGTCGCCGCGGGCATAGCCGTAGATATCATCGCCGGGTCCGCCGGTCAGAAGATCGTCATCCTCGTTGCCGTAGAGCGTGTCATCTCCTTCCTCACCGCGAATTTCATCCTGCCCTCCCCGGCCATATACCACGTCATCGCCAGCACCGACGTGGATCCGCTGGTCGCTGTCTGGATCGGATGTGAGGACGATGTTGTTGACGACCCGCCGCCCCCTGTCACCCGATATACTGCCGAAAATGGGTATGGATAAGCTCAGGCCCACCCCAAGGATCAGGATTGTCCGCCGCATGCTCGAATTCAACGCTCTCTCCGTCCCAGGCAGGAAATGCCCAAATGCATGAGGACTGGCCTCGGCTTTGACGCGCCTCCCGGCCCGCCAAGGGTGAAAGCAACATTGCTTCTTGTCGCCCAAAAGGCAATGAACTCAAAAGCGGCGCCAATGACGTCGATGACGACACACAAAATCCAAATCACCTAAATTATAATATTCGAAAATAATCTTGCGCCGATTTTCCCCATACCCTATCAAACAAGGCTAGAGGAAAGTACCGAGGCGAAGATTGCGGGAACCTCAACTAGACGGATTGCGAGCAATCGCCCTGCTGTCGGTGTTTTATTCTCATTTCTGGGGAGAGAACTCTGACCTTGGCCATATCGGCGTTCGATTCTTCTTCGTTTTGAGTGGTTTCCTCATCACGAACATTTTGCTGGCGGCCAAAGAACGTAACGACCGCGCGATGGGCATCGTCGTGTTTTTCATCCGAAGAGCAGCCAGAATCTGGCCGCCCTACTTCCTTCTGCTCGCATTTTGCGGGTTCGCGGCTGGCGCGTTGCAGCTGCGGATGATGCATCAGTCGTTGCCGTGGCACGCCCTGTTCCTCTCCAACATCTGGTATGCGACGCACGGGCCGGACCCTTGGGCGCTGCGGCATCTCTGGACCCTTGCCGTAGAGGAGCAATTCTACCTGATCTGGCCTTTCGTGGTTCTGGCATTGCCGGAACGTTTCCTCTTGAAACTGTGCGGCGTGCTTGTATTCGGCGTGGTGCCTTACAGGATCATCGCCCTGGCCATGGGCAAGGTCGAACTCGGCCTCGCGCTGCCTTTCGATTCAGTCGACGCGCTGGCGGCCGGCGCCGCTTTATCCTTCCTGTCGGCAAAGGGATGGAGCGTGCCCCGCTGGCTCGTCTCCTTGTCGATCCCGGTCGGTTTGGCGGGGGTGGTGACGTTGGCCGCCTTCGAGACTGGAGACTTCATGGAATGGGTCATCATCGAGACCGCCCTCCTGCTGCCGCTCACCGTCATCGTGGCCCTCGCCTCGAAAGGGCAGTTCCTCGAGATCCTGGCAAACCGGCTCATCAGCGGCCTCGGCCGGATCAGCTACGGCGCCTATCTCTACCATCTGCCGATCTGGGCGGTTCTGATAAGCCTCAGCGCCCGCTTTGGCATCATTGATGTCTCGCGCGGCCCTCGGACAATGCTCGTCGTCGGAGGCTCATCCGTGCTCGCCGCTTTCGTGTCATGGGTGGTGGTGGAGCGTCCGGTCATGGCCTGGTCGAAGAGGCTGACCAGCCGGGTTCCTGCGTAGATCCCATCCCACCGCGGCGGGCTCACCGGGAACACTCTCACAGCGTCCGTTAGCCCAAACTGACGTTCCCATCCCAAAATGAAACCAAATCCCTCCCGTTGCGTTATCCCCTTGATACATCCGTTTACCCAAGGTGAGAGAAATGAACAGATTCGCCATCATAGCCCTGTCGATAGCGACGGCCTTCTCCGGAATGCCGGCTTCGGCGGGTCCGGCCTTCGTGCCGAGTCCGGCGCAACAGGCAGCGCCGCCGGCGCCTGGAGGCAGCGATGCCCGGATCATCACGGTCGGCTGCAATAACTTCACCAACTGCCCGGGCCAGTTCGGCAACAATGATGACGACTGGTACCGCAGGCGCCATCACTACCGCGACCGCGACAACTACGGCAACCGCGACTACTACGGCAACCGCGACCGCAGCTACTACCGAAACCGCGACTACTACCGGGACGACCGCTATGGCTGGGATCGCCGCTACGGCAGGCGATATCACCACTATGACAATAGCGGCGCCATCATCGGCGGCCTGGCGGCCGGCGCCATCATCGGCGGCCTCATCGCCTCGCAACCGCGGGTCTATGGCTCCGGCTACGGCTCGCATGCCGAATATTGCTATTCCCGCTACCGGTCTTACCGGGCTTACGACAATACCTATCAGCCGAATTACGGCCCTCGCCGCCAGTGCCGGTAATATCCAGTCAGCCGACACCGGCAGCCAGCCCCGCATGAAGATGCGGGGCTTTTTATCGCGAGCTTTGCAGGCGGTGATCGCCGCGCAGAAGGTACAGCCAGGCCCGTGACATTTTCTCCGCGCCTGTGCCGCCGATATGGCAATCGTCATAGCGGTCCTCTCCATCGAGTAACGCGTCGGAATTGACGCCCTCTCGGATACCGTGGCCGCTTTTTGACAGGGCCAGTTGCGCCCGCACGATCGGATTGTCTGGAATATGCTCCTTGAAGCCGCCGTTGCTCGGCTCGAGGCATTTCGATGCGATCGAAATGTAAACGGGTGCTTCGACGCCGTGCTGACGCAATGTGTCAACCATCGACATGAAATGTTCCTGATAGGCCTGCGCAGTGGTGCCGATAACGAGGTCCTTCTCTCCTTGCACCCAGAGGACGCTCGTTATCCGATAACCGGAATCCTGAAGCTGTTTCACTGTATCGACCAGCACAGGATTGAGGTCACCGCCTTTCGCCCATCGTGCGACCTCAGATCCGGAATACGCGAGAGGTGCGAGGATGACGCTGTCATTTTGTCCCGATGCGATCAAATTGTTCGCAAGAAGCGTCCAATACTCTCCCTTGGTATCGGTCGATCCAAGAAGTGGCGAAGCGGCGATGAAGCACCATTTGTCAAAGGCGTTTACAACGCGAGCACCATAATTTGACTTGTGCCGTTGCCCACCATCGTTGGCCGCGTTCGATTGGCCAAGAATGAGTAAGACAGCAGTCCGGTCAGTCTGAGCCGGGCAGGTCACAAGCGTTTTTGATTCATCCGCGATGAGCCGTTCCTTGTCGTCGAAAACATAACGGCTCGGAGCCGCCGCCTTCTCGCCGCCGACCATTGTCTTCAGCGCGGAAAGTTGTGGCCAAGGAAAGATCTCATGTCTCGCGCTCATGCCGCCAAGAAAGTACATGGCGATCAAGGCGGCAAGGCCGACTGCCATTGTTTTGCGCATGCCGTTGACTTTCAAACGTCATCCGACGACATGGAACCTATCGGACCGATCAAGGCCGCTCCAGCCATGAAGGTCCCCTTGCACCGCCACATCTGCTTGCTTCGGGCAGGATCTTAAAAATAGAGTTCGTCGCGAAGATCGAGCCCAATCCACGACTGTTTCGCGTGGAATCGCCGGAAACTGCTCTAACTATAGACCGAACCAGTGATTTCAATAATCCGTTCGGATGAGAGATCGTGCCTGCTGTGCAGCGTGCAGTTCCATGGAGAAGACTCCCGTTAGGGCTATACCCCAGGCTGCCCGACACCCTGAAATATCCGGCCGTAAAAGACGAACGGAGCAAGGCTTGCCGTGCCTGCTCCATCAGTCCCGTCAGCCCCGGGGGTACGGGCTGAGCGCTCGATTAATAAGCCGCGGCTGCCGGCTTCGGCTTCTTCTCGGTCCATTGCGGCGGCGCGCCGTATTTGGCGGCGACTGCGCCGACCAGCCCGGGCTCGCGGCCGAAGGCGTCGCAGGCAGCGTATTTCGGTTTTCCCCCGAGCCAGGATTTCATCCGCTGGCCGGAGGGAAGCGAAAGGTCGAGGCCCTTCGGCTCCTGGCGGGCGATCAGCATCCGGGAAAATTCGCCGCTGAATTTCGATGCCAGGCTATAGGCGTCGCCCACCTCGGAAACGCGCGGCTTGTTCTGCAGCGAGTTTGCGCCCCGCGCCCAGACCATCGCCGCCCGCTGCACGCCCGCGCCGTCGATCGCCTCGGCTTCCACCGCCAGTCCGCCGAGGCCGACCGGCAGGCGCGGCACGCCGACGGGAAGCGCGAAGCCGGAGCCGACGCTCACCACCGTGGAAACGCCTGCCATCGCCTTGTTGGTCGGCACGATGTCGGTGATGACGGAGCGGATCGTCAGGTCCGCCGGCTCGCCTGGCGCCACCATCCGGTATTTGTCGCTGAGCGAAATGCAGAGCGCCCGGTCGAGCGCGTTCGACACCATCGTCCGGTCATCGGGCGATTTGATGCGGGTGGCGGCGCTGAAGGCGAAGGTCGTCGGCGTGATGGCAGCCGTCTTCGCCGGCGCGAGGCCGACCCCGTCGACATAGACGCGCGATTTCGAAAGCTTCCCCTTGGGCGCGCCGAGATTGGCGTAGGAAGAAAGCGTCCCGCCCTCCTTCAGCGGCACCGTGCTGCAGCCGGCGCCGGCCGCGGCAAGCGCCAGCGGCAGGGCGAGAGAAAGGGCGCTCGTTGCCCGTCTTGAAATGAATGGAGAAAATGGATTGCTGCGCACTCTGTCTGGCCTCCGTCGCCGTTGATCTCAAGTGAAGTTGGCGGCCAAGAATTGCCGCAGCATTGCAGCCTCTCCGGCGGTATGAGCCGCCGGAGAGGCTTGATCTATCCGAGCCGGATCGTCACCTCGGTGCCGGCAGCAGCGCTCTCGATGCTGACCTCGCCGCCATGGTTCAACGCGATCTGCTTGACGAGGCTGAGGCCGAGGCCCGCCCCGCTGCTCCTCGGGGTGATGCGGTAGAAGGGTTCAAATACCTGCTCGCGGTGTTCGGCCGGAATGCCCGGCCCTTCGTCGGCGACGCTGATGCGCCCGCCGCCGGAAGCAGAGACGGAAACGGTGATCATGCCGCTGCCGCCGCCATGGTCGATAGCGTTGCGCACGAGATTGCTGACGGCCCGCGGCAGGGCCGACGGGCTTCCCTTGCGTTTCAAGCTCTCGACCTCGCTCTGAAACGAGATCTGGTAGCCGGCGCCGATCGCGAGCGGCGCAAGATCGGCGACCACGCCTCGGGCGATCCCGACGAGATCGACGGCTTCGTTGAGATCGGCCGCCTGGTCGTTGCGCTCGAAATCGAGCAGTTGCTCGGCCGTCTCGGCCAGACGCGCGACGCCGTCGAGCAATCGCCTGCGCTCCTGCCCCTCGGCCGTTCCATCGATCCGGGTCTGCATGATCGCAATCGGCGTCCTCAGCTCATGCGCCGCATCGATCAGGAAGTGCTGCCGCTTGCGGTGCTCGTTCTCAAGCCGGTCGAGCGCCTCGTTGAAGGCGATCACCAGCGGCGCGACCTCCCTCGGAATGCCGTCCAGCGGCAGGCGCGCATCGTAGCGACGCGGTTCGATCTCCGATGCCTTGCGGGCAACCTCGCTGACACTGGCAAGGCCCCGCCTGACGATCCTGGGAACGGCAAGAAAAACCGCAGGCAGGGCGACGGCAAACAGCGGGACGTAGATCGGATAAACCGCGCCCATCAGGGTCAGAACGGGCCAGCCCTTGTCGGCGACGCCGCCGAACAACACCCTAAGCTCGCCGATCGGCGTCTCGACGCTTTCAACCGAGGCGATCTCATCCGTGCCGGCCGATCCCCTGATATCGGCCCCTTCGAACAAATGGGTCAGATGCACAAGTTCGCTATAGGCCGCGGGGATGGTTCCGTAGGACACGGAAGAACCGTTCGTCACGGCCGCAACATACCAAAGCCCGTCATACTCCTGCTTGAGCGCATCGAGCTCCGGCGTGTCTTTGATTTCGAGCCGCCCTTCGGCATCGAGCGCAACGGCCCGCGCCAGCACGTCGGTGATGTGGTCCTCCAGCGCGACGTTCGGCGAGAGGATCGTCGCACCGTAAAAGCAGAGCCCGATGGTGACAGCCGTCACCACGCCGATAAAGACGAGGCTGAGCTGCCAGCTGAGCCGCCACCAGAGCGACGGATTGGCGTTTCCTGCCGCGGCCATCATTCTTCCTTCATGAGATATCCGACGCCGCGGATGTTGTGGATCGAAACCTCCGCACCGGCTTCGGCTAGCCGCTTGCGCAGGCGCGATATATGCGCATCGAGCGCGTTCGACTGGATTTCCTCTTCGTAATTGTAGACCGCCGCCTCCAGCGTCGCGCGCAGCACCGTCTTCTCCTTGCGCCTGGCGAGGGCGGCAAGCACCAGAAGCTCGCGCCGGGGCAGATCGAGCGTGGTATCGCCGACGGTGACGCTGAGATGCAGTGGATCGATCACCATCCGCCCGGCGGTGATCTTGAGCTCGGAAAGATTGGGCGGCCGGCGCAGCACGGCCCTCAGCCGCGCCATCAGTTCCTCCACAAGAAAAGGCTTGCCGAGATAGTCGTCGGCGCCGAGATCGAGCCCTTCCACCCGCTCCTTCGGCTCGTTCCGCGCCGTCAGCACGATAATCGGCGTATCCCTCCCCGTCCGCCGCAGCTCCGGAATGAAACGCAGCCCCTCGCCATCGGGCAGGCGACGGTCGAGCAGGATCGCATCGTAAAGGTTCTGCCGCGTCAGCTCCACCGCATCGCCGAGATGCATCGTGTGGTCGGTCACGATCCCATGCTTGCCGAGCGCCGCAGACAGCGCCTCGGCCAACTCCCTCTCATCCTCAATCAGCAGAATCCGCATCGCCCACCCAATCCTTGCGCCCCGGTTTCGGCCGCAAGCGTTGCAGCAACATTGCGGAGGTTGAAAGGCAGCCGGTCATGCTGCCGTAATTGTTGCACCCGAGGATCCGGCATCGCAATTCAGGACATCAAGATGCGCCACCTCAAATCCATCCTCCGCATCCTCGAAACCTACCTCCTCCCCGCCTTCATCCTCGCCAGCCTGCTGGCCGGCCCGCTGGTGATACTGTTCGTGAGGTAGAGATGCCCGCGACCAACAGGCCCGACCGGACATTTCGGAATTATGGTGCAAATGCCACCAACCGAAAGCGCTGCGGCGCTGACCGCATTTGGCCCAAGCGCAGCCAGTGGTCATCGTCCGCAATGCGCCAGGAGCAGTCGTTGGGCTCGGTGTGAAGGAGCGACCGATTTGGGGCCGGAAGGAGACTGGCCGCATCTGGAGAGTTAGCCAGAAGTGTCGTCCACCTCGACGCCGTCGGTCACAAAGAAGGATGACGGCTCGATGGAGGTGGAGATCGCCTGGACGTTACCTCTTACGATTTGTTGACTCATCCGCGGTTGAACAATAGCTTGCTAATTTAGTCGTTAGGCTTGTCCTCACATGACGGATCAATCTCTTCAGCGTCGCCTTGCCGCCATCGTCGTTGCCGATGTGGTGGGATATTCACGCCTGATGGAGGCAGATGAAGTCGCAACGCTGGCGAACCTCAGGGAACTCCGTTCTGGCACTATCGAGCCGGCTGTGATGCGCCACAACGGTCGCATCTTCAAGGTTGTGGGCGACGGCTTCCTGATCGAATTCGGTAGCGCGGTGGAAGCGGTCGCAGCAGCGTTGGAAATGCAACGGGCCACCACCGCTGTTGAGACTTCCGGAGACCGGCGCCTGCTTTTGCGTGTCGGCGTCAATCTGGGTGATGTCATTGACGACGGTTCAGACGTCCTCGGCGACGGCGTCAATGTCGCGGCGCGCTTGGAGACGCAGGCCGCGCCGGGAGGTATCTGCATTTCAGCCAGTGTTCACGGCGAGATCGTCGGCAAGATTAGCGACCGGTTCTTTGATGCAGGCGAACGCTACCTGAAGAACCTGACTCGCCCGGTCCACGTGTGGCATTGGCCGGATGCGCTGCAGAGCATATTGCCGCTGCCAGAAATTCCCTCGATCGCCGTATTGCCGTTCACGAATATGAGTGGGGATGAAGCGGACGCGCCTTTCGTCGACGGCTTGACCGAAGACCTGATCACCGACCTTTCCCGTACGGCTGGCCTGTTCGTCATCGCGCGCAATTCCGTGTACGGCTACAAGGGCAAGGCGGTCAACGTACGGCTGGTCGCCCAGGAACTCGGCGTCCGCTACGTCCTGGAGGGGAGCGCCAGACGCGCAATGGGCCGTGTCCGCATCAATGCCCAATTGGTCGACGCGCCTGGCGGCCGGCACTTGTGGGCCGAGAGGTTTGACAGGACGGTGGAAGATGTTTTCGAATTACAGGATGAAGTTAACGCCAAGATTGTTGAAGCCCTCGTCGGCCGGCTGACCATCCCGACGCCGCGCAATCGGCCGAAGAACTTTGAGGCGTACGACCTGTGTGTGCGCGCCCGCCTCCTGACGGAAGAGTCGCCGCAAACTGAGCGTGAGGCCTATATGCTGCTCCAACGCGCGGTCAAGCTCGAGCCAACATATGCCGAGGCGCTCGGTCTGCTCGCCTATAACCGTTGGCTGGCCTGGGCTCATTTCGGCGAGCCCGAAGATCCCAACCGTCGGATGGCGGTGACATCAGCGCAGAAGGCGGTCGACCTGGATCCCAACGATGCCGGCTGCCGTTACGTCCTGGGGACCATTTTGGCTTATGAGCGGCGATGGGAGGAATCGGAGGCCGCCTTCGCCAAGGCCCTGGAGCTGGACCCAAACCACGCCGACACCTGGGCCGCCATGTCGGACGTATCAGTGCTGGACGGCAGGGTTGCCGACGGACTGGCGCAGATCGAAAAAGCTCTGCGGCTCAATCCCTATCCAGCGTGCTGGTATCTTTGTCATCTTGGGCAGGCGCAATACGCCGCGCGTGACTATGAGGCGGCAAGCGCTACGCTCCGCAGGGAAGACACGTATCGTACCAACTCACGCAAATTCCTGGCTGCGACGCTTGCGCAGTTGGGCCACCATGAGGAGGCACGGCGAGAAGCAGAATTGTTCCTGATCGCCCACCCTCATTTCACGATCGGCCATTGGCTCAGCTCCCAGCCGCTGCGCGATGCATCTGTGCGAGACCACTTTGTTGACGGCTTCCGAAAGGCCGGCCTGCCGGAGATGTGACAGCGGGTGGGGACAATCCCCCCGCTCTCCAGCGGCTAGTAAAGCGTCCTCTTGTACTCATCCTCCAAATCTTCATCGATCCGGCGCATCTCGTTCCCGTCGTTTGGCGCCCCGGTCGTTTCATCCAGAATGATCTTCAGAAGAGACGGCATCGTCGTGCGATCCTGGAAATGATCCGGGCTCCACAGGTGAGAGCGCCGAAACGCCTTGGCGCAGTGCATGAAGACCTCGCTCACCTCAACCACGATGGCGAGTTTGGGAGCGCGGTCGTTGACACTCATGCTCGCCAGAAGGTCGGGGTCCTTCACCAGAGTGGCGCGACCGTTCACCCGCAAGGTGTCGTCAAACCCCGGAATGATGAACAACAGTCCAACCGTCGGATTCGCGAGAATATTGACCAGCGTGTCGAGGCGGTTGTTGCCGGGCCGGTCGGGTATCACAAGCGTGCGCTCGTCGAGGATTTTGACGAAGCCGGCAGGGTCGCCGCGGGGGCTGACATCTGCTTTTCCATTCAGATCCTGCGTGCCGATACACAGGAATGGAGAGCGTCTTATGAAATCCTGGGCATGCTTGCCGAGGCTGTCCTGGCACTTTTGAAGGGCGAGCGCGTGTGTCGCATCGAACAGACTTCGAAGAGATTGTTCGTCTCTGATGACGAATTCCGGATTAAGCTTGAACCCGTTCATTCTATTGCCTCGCGAAGTTCGCTTGATCAGACCCGTCTGATTGGTCCGCAATTTGATGTACGTACCTCAAATTTAATACAGTAAATTCCGGCTGCAATCAAGCCAGCCTGCCGCTTGTCTTTGAAATCAGCGCAGCATCACGACGCCTTCGCCGCCGATCTCGCGCGCACTTCGAGAAACGCCGCCGTCAGCTTCGCCAGCACCGGCGAGGTCACAGTCCCGTTCGCTCCGCCGATCGGATCGACGATGTGGATCTGCCGGAGATCCTGCATGAATTCGTCCCAGAGCGGCTGACCGCCCTCCTCCAGCAACTGGGCGCGAATGCTCAGATCCTCTGTCACCGGCAGGTGACGCCGCCCCCAGGCGCCGATCATGGCAAAGAGCGGAACGAGCTGAATTGCCGGCTCCGTCAGGCTGTAGATCGCCTTCTGGCTGTGGCTTGGATCGTCCCGTTTGCTGATGAAGCGGAGCTTGAGCAGCCGCTTCAGCCGGGCAGCCAGGATATTGGAGGCGATCCCCTCCTGCGAATGGGTCAGGAGTTCGCGGAAATGGCGGCGGTTGCCGAACATGATGTCGCGGATGATAATCAGGCTCCATCGGTCGCCCAGCACTTCCATCGTCAGGTTGATCGGGCAGCCCGACCGCAATTCTATATCCACGAAGCATCTCCAGCAAAAACCAGTTGCATTATAGGATCGCTTATGCGAGAAGACAACTAGTTTCATTTCACAATCAGATGGAGGAATTCATGTCGAAAGTACGCGTCGCAGGGTTTTCCGTTTCCGTGGATGGTTTCGGCGCCGGGCCGGAACAAAGCCTCAACGATCCCTTGGGAAAGCGGGGGCCTGATATGTTCCAATGGTTCTTCCACACCCGCACCTTCCGCGCCATGACGGGCAAGGACGACGGCTCCTCAGGCATCGACGAAGACTATGCGTCGCGCGCCATGGCCAATTTCGGCGCCTTCATCCTCGGCCGCAACATGTTCGGCCCGATCCGCGGCGAGTGGCCGGACGATACCTGGAAAGGCTGGTGGGGTCCGAACCCGCCTTACCACACGCCGACCTATATCCTGACGCATTCCCCGCGCGAGCCGATCGTCATGGAAGGCGGCACCACCTTCTACTTCATTACCGGCGGCATTCATGAGGCGCTCGAAAAGGCCAAGGCTGCGGCCGGCGCCAAGGACGTCAAGATCGGCGGCGGGGTGTCGACCGTGCGCCAATATCTCCAGGCCGGCCTGATCGACGAGTTGCACTTCGCCGTCTCCCCCGTCGTCCTCGGCCAGGGCGAAGCGATGTTTTCAGGCATCGACCTGCCCGCACTGGGCTTCCGCGTCACCGAACATGTCGCAAGCGAACACGCCACGCATATCGTGCTGGCGAAATAGGCCCTCTCGGCACATCCCGCGGTGCACTTGCGGCCTCGATGGCCGCAAGTGCCGGCAGTCGCATCGCCGCTGCAAGCGCCCTCGGAGCATCATCAAATCGTATTAAAATAGCTCTGGATTTGCGGCGCGAGGAGCGTAATGTAGCCGTCATCGGCCCATGGGATCATCGGCGAGACCGCTTGAGAGATCATACGTCTTCTGCCGCTTTCATGGAGGGCGCCAAATGCTGCTGTCACTCATCTCCCTCGACGACTGCGAGATATCGATCGTCACCGATGCCGTTCGGCAATGGTGCAGCGAGAGGAAACTCGACATCGACAGCCCCGAAGGCCGCCGCGCCGTCACCATCGCCGTCGACCTCGTCCAGATGAACACCCCTCACGAGACGTTTTTCGCCGAGCTGTCAGTGCAGATGGCCCGCGACTGATATCTGCCCACTTGATGGATGCAAGGAGCAGCGTCGGAGCGCGTGCTTCGAGGCTCCGCCCTCCCGGGCTGCGCACCTCAGCATGAGGGGCATGGGAGAATGCCGCACCAAGTCCCAGAGCGCACCAAGCCCCAGAGAGAGCCTCATCCTGAGGTGCCCCGAAGGGGCCTCGAAGGACGAGGCGGGCGCACCACCGGGAGATGTCACGCTCCCTGCCCGCCAACCCCAAGCGCTTCCAGGTAGGCGCAAAACATATCGGCCATGGCATCCGCATAGGCTTCGATCTCGCCAAGGCTTCGCTCAGTCTCCGAAAACTGCTTTCCCACATTGCCGAGCGTCGTCGAGATCAGGTCGCCGGCGAGCGCCCGTGTCGCCTCCGGCGCGCAAGGCAGCGCTTCCAGCATGAACAGCTCGACGATGCGGTCTCCCGATGCCCGCGCCGCCAACGCCTCCGGCGCATCGCGATAAAGCGGCGCGGCATCATGGAGCGCCACGCGCATTGCCGCCTCCTCGCATTCCGAGCGCAGGAATGCGTGGACCAGGCTGCGCAGCCGCGCGAGCGGCGGCTTTTGCGCATCGGCAAGAATGCCGCCGAGCATGTCGGTCGTCTGCCGCCACTCGTCGCTCTGCAGCCGGAAGAGGATCGCCGCCTTGTTGGGGAAATACTGGTAGAGCGATCCGATGCTGACGCCCGCCCTTTCAGCCACCCGCGCCGTGGTGAAGCGCTGTGCGCCTTCCCGCGCCAAAACCTGAGCAGCGGCATCCAGGATCGCCGCCACGAGCTCGCTCGAGCGGGCCTGCTTGGGCTGTTTTCGTGAGGAAATCCGGGCTCTTGGACGATCGGTCATGGCAAAGCTCCGCAATGCGAATAGCAGATGCGACGAATTACTCGTATTTTCAACTCCAGGCAAGAACCTGCCGATTTCAAGGAGATGACCCCAATGACGACATTGACCACCGCCCCGCTGGCGCCACTGCTCGACCGCCTGTTTGAAGAAGCCGCGGCGGCCCCAAGCCCTTCGACATCTGGCTTGTCGAGCGAGGAGCGGATGCGCCTGATCGGCAGCAAGACCGGATATCTCGAGCTCTACGGGCGCCTGAAGGACCTCTGGCTGCCCGTCTCCAGGGAGGCCGGCGCGCTACTCTACATGCTGGCGCGCAGCAGCCGCGCGCGGGTGATCGTCGAATTCGGCACATCCTTCGGCATCTCGACCCTCCATCTCGCCGCCGCCTTGCGCGACAATGGCGGCGGCCGGCTGATCACCAGCGAGTTCGAGCCATCGAAGCTCGCCCGCGCCCGCGCTAACCTGACGGCCGGCGGCCTCATCGATCTCGTGGAGATCCGCGAAGGCGATGCCCTCCAGACCCTGAGCACGGATCTGCCTGAGACAATCGACCTCTTGTTCCTGGACGGAGCCAAAGCGCTCTATCGCGACATCCTGGAACTGGTGGAAGACCGGCTGAGCCCAGGCGCGCTCATCATCGCCGATAACGCCGACGTCAGCCCTGAATACCTCGCCCGCGTGCGCCAGCCGGCGTCAGGCTATCTGTCGACGCCATTTGCAGAGGATATCGAGCTGTCGATGCGCATGTGATGGCGCCATCGCCCGCCTAAAGCATGTCGCGCAAAAGTGTGCAGCGGTTTTGCGCTAAAGACATGCGAAAACAAAGACCTAAAGTGCGGCAAGCGAATCTGAAAGATCGCGACGCGCTTTAGAGCAAAAGCGCGCCGCATGAATCAATCATGCGGCGCTGGAGCCACTGCTCAAAGGCGCTTTTCGAAAAACGTATCCGGATAGGGGTCGTCGTTGAAACGGTCGATCTCGTTCCAGCCGCTGCCGCGATAAAGCTGCTGCGCCTCGGGCAGTGCGCTGTTCGTATCCAGGCGCAGAAGCTGAAAGGAGAGCCCGCGGGCGATCTCCTCGACATCGGTCATCAGGCGTTTCGCCAGGCCGAGCCCCCGCGCCGACGGGGCGACCCAGAGCCTCTTGATCTCCGCGATCTCGCCGCCGCCCTTCAGCCCGACACAGCCGATCGGCAGACCGTCCGACATCGCCACCAGGAAGACGCCGCGCGGACGGATCATATCCCCGGCATCGGGATCGCGCGAAAGCGATACGTTGAACCCCTTCTCGAAGCGGCGCGCGAGTTCGGCATAATATTCGCCGAGGCAATAAAGCGCATCTTCATGCCGGGGGTCTTTCTCCTCGATCACTATCTGATCGCGCTTGAGCGAGGCGGCGACGATATCCATGGCGCGCAGGAGCTCTTCCGGATGGCGATGGCGCTTGAGAAACCCTTCCGCCTGCGCATTGGAAAGCGCTTCATAGGCCTCGAATTCGCCACGGCCGGCCTCCGTCAACCCGGCAACGCGCCGCCGCCCATCCCCGGCATTCGCAACCGTCTCGATCAACCCCTCCTCCTCCAGGCTGCGCAGCAGCCGGCTCATCAGACCCGAGTCCAGACCAAGATAATCCCGGATCGCCGCTACATCCGACTGCCCCTTGCCGATCGCATTGAGAACACGAGCCGCCCCCAACGGACGGCCGCGCCCAAGGAAAGACGTATCGAGCGCCCCGACCTCGGTGGTGACGGCACGGTTAAAGCGGCGGACGCGGGAGATAGGATCGGAAACCATATTATCTGACTTAGGTCAGGTAATTGATGCTGTCAATTCGGAAAGCCGAAAGGCTGCACACGTGGGCGGCGGCGCTGCGAGAGAGCCTATCCCTGTACGTTGCCGTTGCTGCATAACGCGGCGTGCGGAGGATGCGCGTCTCAGAAATGTGAGTGCCGCGTGGTACCCCCCTCTGCCCTGCCGGGCATCTCCCCCACAGGTGGGGAGATCGGCTGGGCTCACGGGCTTCCCCAAACAATTGGCGTCACTATCGCGATCCTCTGGAGTGGTTGCGTATGGAGCGAAAGCGATGTCCCAGCCGGATGCTCAATTGAAATCAGGATCGATGGAATGGCATCGATCGATTGAGGCGTTAGACCGCTCGACACTTCAGCGGCCGCTGTGGAGCAGGCGCTTCAAAGCCAGGAAATCGGAGCCGGTGGCAGCTGCTCCCTAATTCCGTAAATTTAGGGCGGGGCGTTGCCTCTTGCCGATCTCCCTCCTTGTGGGGGAGATGTCCGGCAGGACAGAGGGGGGTTGCCACACGGCACGCCGGTAAAGGCGGAGGAAGATATTCGCGTCCAAAAACCTCATCCTGCTGAGCTGCCCCGCAGGGACCTCGAAGGACAAGGCGGCCCGACCACCTTGCGCAACCCCACCCCCTCGCCTATGGCAATGCCACGTCCCCTCCGCAAGGCCGCCCGGTGCTCCGCTTCACTCTCCACGCCCTGATCGTCCTCATCCTGACGCTGCTCACCCAGATCGGCGGCATCGCCTATCTGCTTGCTCTCGCCGTATCGCGCATCTGGCGCATCCGTTTTCCCACAAAGCTCGCGCTCTTCCTGCTGTGTTATGCCGGCGCGACATTCGCCGCCAGCCTCGCCGCGCCGATGTTCGGCCGGGTTCCCCTCTCCTGCTTGTCAGGCGCCGCGGATCATCTCGTGGTCCGCTCCCCGATCTACTGCGCGCTCAACCGAAACTATGTCACACCAGAGGTCCGCGATCTGGCAATGGCGCTCGCCGCCCATATGGACCAGGAATTTCCGGGAACCGTCACCGTGGCGCTGGACGCGAATTTCCCCTTCATGAACGGCTTCCCGCTCCTGCCGCATCTGTCGCATGCCGACGGCAGGAAGCTCGACTTCGCCTATTATTACAAGGATGCCGAAGGCCATTTCCTCAATGGCGTCACCCGCTCCCCGATCGGCTATTTCGCCTTCGAAGAACCCGCCCCCGGCGACGAACTGCCCTGCGCAGGCCGCAACGACTGGCTCACCACCCGCTGGGATTTCGATGCGCTCCAGCCCCTCTTTCCGGCCTATGGATTGGAGGAACAGCGCATGTCGGCCATGATCGCCTGGCTGACGACGGAAGGCGTGACCCGCTACCACCTTGAGAAGATCTTCATCGAGCCGCATCTGAAGAACGCGCTCGGGATTACTGACACCCACCTCCGTTTCCAAGGCTGCCGCGCCGCCCGCCACGACGACCATATCCATATCCAGGTCGAGTGACCTCCGACCGAACCTCGGAAGTGCATTCTGTCAAACGTCTGCCATCAGGGCGCGGCATCCTCCGACGTCCCTTATGCTGAGGTGCGCAGCCCGAAAGGGTGGAGCCTCGAAGCACGCACCGCAACGCTGCTCCTTGCCTTTATCCGGCGGCACCCGCCTCGCCCTTCGAGGCCCCTTCGGGGAACCTCAGGATGAGCCTCTCTTAAGCGCTGACCCGGTATCATCTCGGCTGTTATGGATGCGGCATTCTCCCGCTGGACAACACCCTCACCCCGGATGCGCCTCATCATAAGCGCGCTGGGCCGCAAAGATCGCGTCCATGTTCTTCTCCGCCCAATGGGCAAGGGCCGAAACCGTATCCGTCAGGGTGGATCCGAGCGGGGTCAGAGCGTATTCTACGGTTACCGGCACGGTCGGGAAAATCGTGCGCGAGATCAGCCCGTTGCGCTCCAGCTTCCGTAGCGTCTGCGCAAGAACTTTCTGCGATATGCCCTTGATATCGCGGCGGATATGGTTGAAGCGCACCGGCCCGCCTTGCAGCCGGTCGAGAATGAGCACCGCCCATTTGTCGGCAAGCCGGTCCAGCACCAGCCGCGTCGGGCAGCGGTCCTCGTAGACGTCATAGGCCTGTTGCATCGCCGTCATCGGCTCTCCCCTTTTTCACGGGTCCGGTTTCCCTGACGAAACCATGTTACGAAAAAGTGCTCTCTTTTCCAATCCTGAATTACCTGTATCTATCCTATCGGAAGATAGTTTCCAATAGATACCAAGGAGATTGGCATGAGCAACAAGATTCTGGTCCTCGGCGCGACGGGCACCGTCGGCAGGCATGTGGTGGATGGGCTTCTGGCGAAGGGCGAGGCCGTCAAGGCCGCTTCGCGCTCCGGCAAGCCGGTCGCGGGTGCCGAAGGCGTCGTCTTCGAATATGGCCGGCCGGAAACCTACGGCCCGGCCTTCGAAGGCGTCGACCGCGCCCATGTGCTGCTGCCCTCCGGCCATGTCGATGCCAAGGGCCTGCTGCTGCCCATTATCGAAGCAGCCGCCGAGCGCAAGGTGAAGGTCGTCCTCCAGAGCGTCTTCGGCGTCGATGCCGACGATTCCATTCCCTATCGCCAGGTCGAGATCGCGCTGGAAAAGTCAGGCACGCCTTACGTCATCCTGCGCCCGAACTGGTTCGCCGATAATTTCCACAACTTCTGGAAAGCCGGCATCGACCATGGCCAGATCGCGGTTCCCGCCGCCGACGGCAAATCAAGCTTCATCGACGCCCGCGATATCGCGGCAAGTTCCGTCGCCGCGCTCACCTCCTCGGCCTTCGACGGCAAGGCATTCAACCTGACCGGCCCGCAAGCCCTGTCCTATGAGGAAGCCGCAGCAATCCTCTCCGAGGCAACAGGCAAACCGATCGCCTATGACGCCATATCAGACGAGGCCTTCATCGGCATCCTCACCGGCGCCGGCGTGCCGGCCGATTACGCAAGCTTCCTCGCCTCGATCTTCTACCCGGTCCGCCAGGGCTGGACCGCCGTCGTCACCGGCGACGTCGAGACGCTGACCGGCAAAACTCCGCGTTCGCTCAAGACCTACGCGGCCGATTACGCCGCCGCGCTGAAGGCGTAACCGCTAGAACAAGCTGCAGACGGCGGATTTCCGCCGTCGATCTCGACGGCGTCAGGCGCTTCGACATTCCCTCAAACGGCTTGCCGAAGCGTCCTTGTGCCGCACCCGATGGTGGCCAAAGGAGCAAACGACTTTACGATTTTTTGGTGTACCCGCGAGATAGTGCGGAGCCCTCAGGCGGAGCTGATTCCAAGGGTCAGCACCGCCGCTATTTATAGACCTGGAAGAACACGAGATGATTAATCAGACGCAGTCGCCCATCACCCTGGAGGAAGCGGCCGCGCTGATGCGCCCTCACTGCTCCAAAAGCATCAGATTGGATCGGATCTGGCCGCCGGATCAAACCACGCGGCTCCTGTCACAGATAGGAGGAAAACCTAACCTTCCTCCGACCCTGGATTGGCCCAGGATTGATTTCGAGGATGGCGCAACGGCATCGTTGGATTTTCTGGCGCAAATCAATCTCGAGGAGCTCCCGAGGATCGAGGCGCGCGACGCGCTTCCAAAGTCCGGCATGCTGTATTTCTTCGCATTGTCGCAATCGAATGAACCGCTCCAATCCTATGATTCAGTCGCCTGGCGCGTCCTCTATTATCCCGGCAATGCCGCGGATTTACCCGGCCGCGCGGCTCCGGAAGACGCCGGCTGGATGATCGACAACCTGGGTTACAGTCAAACACCGGCAAGCGAATATCGAAATCCGGACGCCCCCACAGGCGAGCTTTTTCCGAAATGCACCGTTCGCTTCACCGTCATTGACGTGTGGGACATGCCGCAATTTTCAGGGCCGGATGATCCTCGACTTCGACCTTTCGAGGATGCTCTTGTCGTGGAGCCATCTGATCCCGAACCCCCACATGGCATTGCCGATGTCATCCGGAATTTCTGGAGAGAGATAAATCCGTTCGAACTAAAACCAGAGAAGGTTCCGGAGACCGTACGAAGGCAAGGTCCACAAACCAGAGCTGATGTCGAACTGTCCGACGTCCGCGAGCTGGCGCACGAGTGCCTCTCAATGCTGCGCGCCGAGGAGAACGAAAACTGGTATCGATCCAGAGTCAAGTTGAAGCCGGAGAGCTTGCCGTACCATGTAGAAGACGCCGTCATGCTCTTGAACGAAGTGAGAAACGGTTGGTTCGAGAATATATTGCCAATCGAAACCGTTCTCGCCAGCCACGGCAAATATTCCGACGCATTGCTGCAACCTTACAACGACTGGAAGGCAAAAGCGGTCGCTCTTACGCAAGACCTCATTGCAATGGGCAGGGAAACCAGGCTTTCGCCTGAAGTTCGAGGAAAGGTCCTGGATGTCTTGGAGCAGAATCGCCTGCTCGAAAAGGAAGCGGGAGCCTGGGGTTCGCACCCTGATGTCGAATCTGCCCTACGCGCATCTTTGACGACCCTGCTTTCCGATTTTCCTGGCATCGCAGAAAAGGAACCGGAACTGCTCGCCGCCGGCGACCCTGCCAATGAGCTTAGGCTGAGGGGATACTTGTCACACCGAATGTTCGGGAGTGGCGACGGCATACAATCCGACCTCGAAGATGATGACGTTCTGCTGCTGCAGCTCTGCAGCGATTGTGATGGCCCGCGCTTCATGTGGTGGGACCTCGGGCTCATACAATTCCGCATAAAGCGGGAAGCACTTCAAGCCGGCCGGTTTGATCTGGCCGTGGCTGAGATCGAAGGCCACTGAGCACCTATGCAATGCCGCCAGCCGGTCATAACGGCCGCCCCTAAGGTGTGATCCTGAGTCGCGCTTCGGCCGATCCGGCGTTCACCCTGTCACCAGCGCGAGGCCGAAAAAGCCGCCAGCCCCAGCCTGCCAGTCTGCATAGAGCGCGAGGTATGAAGATGATGGCCAGGATAAGCAAGAGCGCGCCCGTCACCAGAAGGGCGAATTCCCCATCGATTTCCCACCCTCGCTCCATCTGGTGGATACGTAGGAATGCCGCGAAAACGTTGCAACTGCCCACGGAGCGTTAGCGAAGAGCAACAGAAGCCGGGCGCACACTCCATCGATATGGTAGGCCCCGGCCGAACACCCACCTATCGCAACGGCAGCTCGTAGCTGCGCTTCAGCGTCTCCATCGGCACGTCGGTCTTGACGCTAAGCACGCTTGGAATGCGGGTCAGGTGGTCGGCCTGGAAACGCCAGTAGCTGTGCAGGTCGGCGGTGACGATCCGAAGCACGGCGTCGCATTCCCCCGTCGTCAGGTAGCATTCCATCACTTCGGGAAAGCGCCTGACGGCTTCGCCGAAGCGCAGCGTCACTTCGGCATCCTGCGTCTTGAACCAGACGCGGGCGAAGACCGTCAGTCCCGCCCCGACCTTGGCCGGATCCAGCACCGCGACGTAGCGATCGATGATCCCGGCCTCCTCGAGCAGCCGCACGCGGCGAAGGCACGGCGAAGGCGACAGCCCCACCTCCTTCGCCAGCTCGACATTCGAAATGCGCCCGTCGCGCTGAAGCACCTGCAGGATATGGCGATCGATCACGTCGAGAATGACTGGCATTATATAGCTCCCCGGCATGCAGCAGCGGCACAATATGCCAATCTTTTGCAATTCCTGAGACACTTCGCAAGCTCATTGCGTGTGGTTTGACCTATCGTTCCACGCATCAATTGGGAGATATCGGATGGCAAGAAAGATAGGAAAGATCGTCCTCGCTTATTCGGGAGGGCTGGATACGTCGATCATCCTCAAATGGCTGCAGGAGACCTACGGCTGCGAGATCGTCACCTTCACCGCCGATCTCGGCCAGGGCGAGGAGCTTGAGCCGGCGCGGGCGAAGGCCGCCCTGCTCGGTGTCAGGGATATCCGCATCGTCGATCTGCGCGAGGAGTTCGTCCGCGACTTCGTCTTTCCGATGCTGCGGGCCAATGCGCTTTATGAGGGGCAGTATCTCCTCGGCAGTTCCATCGCCCGGCCGCTGATTGCAAGACATCTCGTCGCCATCGCCCGGGAAGTCGGCGCCGATGCCGTCGCCCATGGCTCGACCGGCAAGGGCAACGACCAGGTCCGCTTCGAACTCGCCGTCAATGCGCTCGCCCCGTCGCTCGCAGTCATCGCCCCTTGGCGCCAGTGGGACATCCGCTCCCGCAGCGAGCTTCTGGACTATGCGGAAAAACATCGAATTCCGGTGCCGAGCGACAAGCGCGGCGAAGCGCCGTTTTCGATCGACGCCAATCTGCTGCACACCTCGACCGAGGGCAAGATCCTCGAAAATCCCGCGGAGATCGCGCCCGATTATATCTATCAGCGCACCGTCGACCCGGTCGACGCGCCCGATACGCCCGAGACCATCACCATCGGTTTCGAAAGCGGCGATCCGGTTTCCGTCAACGGCAGGCTCATGACGCCGGCCACCCTGCTGACTGAGCTCAACCGGCTCGGCGGCCGCCATGGCGTCGGCCGGCTCGATCTCGTCGAAAACCGTTTCATCGGCATGAAGTCGCGGGGCGTCTACGAGACGCCGGGAGGCACGATCCTGCTTGCGGCCCATCGCGGCATTGAATCCATCACGCTCGATCGCGCCGCCGCCCACCTGAAGGATGAGATCATGCCCCGCTACGCCGAGCTGATCTATAACGGCTTCTGGTTCGCGCCCGAGCGGGAGATGCTGCAGGCTCTGATCGACCACAGCCAGGCCTTCGTCACCGGCGAGGTGACGGTCAGGCTCTACAAGGGAAGCGCCTCGGTCATCGCCCGCACCTCCCCATCGTCGCTCTACTGCGCCGACCTCGTCACCTTCGAGGAAAGTGCGGTCGCCTACGACCACCACGACGCGGAAGGCTTCATCCGGCTGAACGGCCTGCGGCTCCGCAGCTGGGCCGCCCGCAACGGAAATTGACTACCTCCCCTGACGCACCGCGCCTCCAGCCTCATCCCGAGGTGCCCCGAAGGGGCCTCGAAGGACGAGGCGGGTGCGCCAGCGATTAATGCCTGCAGGGGGCAGCGTTGGAGCGCGTGCTTCGAGGCTCCGCCCTCTCGGGCTGCGCACCTCAGCATGAGGGATGCTGGAGAATACCGCGCCCACCAATAGCGGGCGTCAGAGAATGCCCCGTGCCAAGGCTCAGAGAATCTTCCCCTCCGCCATTTAAAACGATTTTAAAAATACCGACCCATAAATTAATCGATTTTAATTTTATCGTTAAAATTTTCTTGTTGCAGCGCAACAGAAACTGGATTTTAATTTTTCACAGATGCTCAGTTGTTTCGTTGGAGGACTCGCATGACTGTGACATTTCCGCTTACCGAGAAGCGCGACGCGGAAGCATTGCTCAAGCATTTGACGCTGCACAAACTCACCTTCCCGGGAAACTGCGCCGTCTCGCTCAAGCCTGAGGTCGCCCTCGTCTCCTCCCCTCACACGACAGCGCTCGGCGCCGCCCGCACCGCCTGGTAGGGACCGAAGATCCCGGTTTTCTCGAGGGTCAAAATACCGGCCCCGTCGCCCTCATCCGACACTCCGGGAGACCCCCAACAGCCGGTCGCGGCAGCCCGTCACGCAGGGGCTGCCGCGACCGGCGCCTTGCCCGGCAGTTCCGCTTTAGCCCCTGCGGATGCCGAGAAGGCGGTAGCGTGTGCTGCCGAGATTTCCGTCCTTGGGATAGGTCTGGTAGCAGACGCGGTTGCTCTGGTTGCCGCCGAGGATCTTCACCGTCGGCCCGCCCTCGTCGGCGACGAGGAAGCCCACATGCCCGTCCGAGCCGCTCATCGGGCCGCGGGCGAAGACGGCGATGTCGCCTTCCCTCGGATTTTCGGTCACGTCGTCGCCCCAGTCCTTCCAGCTTCTGGCATCCTGCCGGTCGGTGCCGATCATGCCCGCCTGCTCGACGCAGAAATTGACGAAGGAGGAGCACCAGGCGACGCTGTCGTCGGTTCCCGACCAGTGATTGGTGGATTTGTGATACATGACGATGCGCGGATTGTTGCCGCTGCCGGAAACCTCGGCAACGCCCCGTTCCAGTTCCGCCCTGGCGACGTCGTAAGGCCTCCTGCCGATCGCCTCCTCGATCGGGAAGCCGCCCGCCATCACCTTCAGGAAGCTCGCATGCATATAGCCGTCGGCCGTGCCGTCGCCGTCGAGATCGACCTTGGCCCAGTCGCCGTTGCGCTCCAGTATCGTCACCGGCGTGCCGAGCGGCAGCGCCCTTTCCACCGCGAAGCTCTCGCCCGGCCCGCGGCGCAGGTTGAGCCCGCCGGTGGCGCTGACCTCGGCGAGTTCCGAATGTCTTTCGATCGCAGCCGCGAACTCCCTCGAGGCGCCCAGCGCGATGGCGCCTTCCGCGTCGGCGCGGAACTGGCCGAAATCCTTCCATTTGCCGCCGACGATATTGCCGTCATAGCTGACGCCTTGAAAGGCCAGCGGCGGGACCACCTGATAGAGCGCCCATTGGTCGGTATTGAGCATGTCCCTGGTACCAGACCAGCCGGTCGCCGCCGCCAGCCAGATGAAGTCCACGAAACCCGCATCGCGAACCGCCCTGCCCACCGTGCCGGAACCATAGACGCCGACACGATATTTGCCTCTCAGCGCGCTTGAAACCGCCCCGAAATAAGCTTTGATCGAGGCGAGATCCGCCGCCTTGTAGTAATCGTGATCGACGGCGAAGTAGATCGCTGAATTCTCCGGCTGCCCATAGGTCTCGGCAAGGGCACGAGCGCGGTCGCTGTCGCGCACGCCGGACTCGGCATCGAGATCGCCGATATTGCCGCCGGCCCCGCCCCGCTGCTGAAAAACCACCGCCAGCGAGAGGCCCGCTTCCAGAATATCGTCATATTCGGCCCTCTCGATCCGCTTTTGCGGCAGTCGGGTCGAATTGCTGTGATTGTAGTAACGGATCACCGTTTCGACGCCGGCCGCTTTCAGCGCATTGGCGCAATGGCCGAGTTCCCATGGGCTGTCGATGACCTTATGCATGGCTGGCCCCTCAAAATATTCAGCAATACATCAGCACCAAAGTAAAAATTACCACCTACACTTTAAAGCTGCAATAATCACTATTGAGTAACCTGTCATTGTTCCCGCCGCCGGGACGGCGTCTAACTGAGGACTTCGAGCAATTGCTCCCTCATGGAGTCGCGAAGAACGTAAATTGGCAGCTAGTTCAAATGCTCAATCCACCACTTCACGACTTTCCGGCCGGGACAGTAGCGGGCGATATCTGTCGGCAGAACACCTCCGCGCTCTCGCGATAGGCGAGCAGCTGAGCCTCAAGGCTAACAGTAGCTACTCCACTGCCGTGCGCCAGATCCTCCCAGATCACTGCCGTCAAGCTAGCGAATTCAAAGAGATCGACATAAGTAGGTGGAGAGGCGCTGTTGTATTCAGCCAAATGGGCAAGTTGCTTGTGTCGCATATGGGTCAGACGCTCTAATCGGGGATCGGCAAGAGCCAAATCAAAACGCTTTAGGGCCGATTTGAAACGATCGAGCGAATGACGATCACTTATCGCCGCGACGCAACCGGGCTCGTTGAGAAAGACCATTGCTGCCCTGAGATGACGATCGTCCTCACGAGAAGGTGCGAGATATGCCCGAACCACAAAATGCTGCAACTTGAACCATAGCGCATTGTGACAAAGCTTCATGCTTCGGGCGAAACCATCGTCATTAGCGCTCGCAATCACTGCCGGCGCATTTGTACGCTCCAGAAGGTCTACAATGGCCAGACACTCTATGGCGTCCAAATATCCTCGTGCTGCGACCTTGTTGAGCGTATCCCAGTCCTTAACAGCGCGAATTGCTCCTCTTGGCATTGTAAAACTCCTGCCACACATTTCGACGTAAGGTAGATATAGTAATATTGGCGTCCCGTCGAAATCTGGTTTTCGGGCATTGCAATGCGCAAGAACCTTCATAGTTTGAACGAAAATTTCTAGCGACGAGGCCGCGGGCAAAGTGCCGGTCGGCGCGATTGGAGACAACGATTTACAGCTGAGAGACCGTCATGCAGGCATCCGAACCCAGCCGAACGGCAATGGCCGCCGCTGCCCACAGGGCGGCGCATCAGAGCGTCGATGGCGGCGCGATCTTTTCCGATCCCTATGCCCGCCGCATCCTCGGCGAGGAGGCGGCGGCCGAGGCCGACCTGAAAGCGCGGGATCCCGCCACGCGCTCCTTTCGCCTCGTGATGGCGGCCAGAAGCCGATATGCCGAGGATTGCCTGGCGCGCTCGCTGGCAAGGGGTGTCGCCCAGGCCGTCATCCTCGGCGCCGGGCTCGATACCTTTGCGCTGCGCAATCCCCATCCCGGCCTGAAGGTATTCGAAGTCGACCATCCCGCCACGCAAGGCTGGAAGCAGACGAGGCTGCGTGAGGAAGGGCTGACGCACAGCCTGCCGATTTTCGTTCCCGTCGATTTCGAGCGCGAGGATCTCGAAACACGCCTCATCGCTTCCGGCTTCAAGCCTGAAACGCCGGCCTTCTTCATCTGGCTCGGCGTCGTGCCCTATCTCCGGGAAGCCTCGGTCTTCGCGCTGCTCAGCTTCGTCGCCGGTCTGCCGGGCGCCTCCATCGTCTTCGACTATGGCGAACCGCTCGAAAACTATCCGCCCGAACGCCGCGCCCGCGCCGCCGAAATGGGAGCGCGCACGGCCGCTGCCGGCGAGCCCTGGCTGACGCGCTTCGATCCGGCCGAGCTTGCCGGGCGCCTGCGCGCCCTCGGCTTCACCTCCCTGGAGGATCTCGGCCCCACCGAAATGGCCAAACGCTTCTTCGGCCTGCCCCAGAACGCACCGGACCGGGGCGCGGGTCCGCATGTCATCTGCGCCGGAAACTTCTGATTTCCGGCGCAGATGACATGGCGCGGTCGTTAGCCATCGGGAGAGGAGCGGCTCACCCGTTATAAACAATCGCAATCTTGTTCCCGGCCGGGTCGCGCATATAGGCAGAGTACCAATCCGGCCCGTATTGCGGGCGCGGGTCGGGGCCGCCCTCATCCGTTCCGCCGTTGGCGATCGCGGCTTCGTAGAAAGCATGCACCGCGGCACTAGATTTGGCCATGAAACCGATCATCGCACCGTTGCCGGCGCTCGCCGCCTCGCCGTTGAACGGCTCGCAGACCCAGAGAACGAAACCCTCGCCCTTGCCCCCTTCGGAATAGGCGCACCAGCCGGGAAACTCGTTGTGTTTGCTCCAGCCGATCGTTGCCAGCACTGCATGGTAAAAGGCGTTCGACCGATCCAGATCGAGCGCGCCGACGGTTGCATAAACACTCATGATCTTTTCTCTCCCAGTTGCGGAATACGAGAGCGGTCGCCGCGCTTCTCATTACCCTCCTCGGTTATTCTGACGACAAGCGAGCGGCTTGGTTAAGTCCCTCCCCCTTGTGGGGAGGGGTTGGGGAGGGGTTTGAAGACGACATTTCCGCAATATGGCCACCACTTGCGATCACATCGTTGCCCCTGCCCCGCCGACCGCATATTGCAGTCCCGCGGATAGTGTTTCATGGGCGATCTGAAAGAAAGCGAACGGCACCGATGACCTCACTCAGACACGGCCTGCTGGCCGCAGCCACACTGCTCGCGGCAACGATCCTGCATCTGCAGGCAGCGCATGCCGAGCCCTGTGCGCCGCAAAGCTTCGAAGGGTCTGATTATATCGTCTGTACGGTGGATGCGGGAAAAGCCGATCTGCGGCTGTTCTGGAAGAACGAGAATGGCGAGCCTCACCGCTATTTCTCCAGCGTCGCCGGAGCCGTCGAGGCCGGCGGGGGACATCTGGTCTTCGCGCTCAACGCCGGCATGTACCGGCAGGATTTCTCGCCGATGGGGCTTTACGTCGAGAACGGCAAGGAATTGCGGCCCGCCAACAGGGCGAAGGCCAACGGCGCCGCCGGGTCGCTGCCGAATTTCTACAAGAAGCCGAATGGCGTGTTCTTTCTTGATGGAGAGGGCGCAAAGATCCTGCCGACCGATGACTTCCTGAACCGGCGCCCGGCCGCGCGCTTCGCCACGCAATCCGGGCCGATGCTCGTCATATCGGGCGCGCTGAACCCGATCTTCATCCCCGGCTCGACCGACCGGACCCGCCGTGGCGGCGTCGGCATCTGCGGCAGCAGCGTCCGCTTCGCGATCAGCGAAGGCGATGTGAGCTTCCACGATTTCGCCCGCCTTTTCCGCGACCAGCTGCAATGCCAGGATGCGCTTTTCCTCGATGGCGGCCACGGCGTCGGGCTCTATGATCCGGCGCTCGGGCGCGACGACCGCTCCTGGCACGGCGGCTACGGCCCGATCCTCGGCCTCGTCGAATAGCGGCAGCACGGCGCGAGCCGCTATTGCCGCATGATTTTCTCCATCGCCTTCCCCTTGGCGAGTTCGTCGACCAGTTTGTCGAGGTAGCGGATTTCCCGCATGGTGGTGTCTTCGATGTCTTCCACGCGCACGCCGCAGATCATGCCCGTAATCAACGATCGGGCGGGATTCATCCCGGGCGCCTGCGCGAAGAAATCCTCAAAACTGGTTTTCTTCTCCAACTGTTCGGCGAAGGTCGCCAGGCTGTGTCCCGTCAGCCAGCAGATGATTTCATCGACCTCCGCTTTCGTGCGTCCCTTTTTCTCCACCTTCGCGATATAGTGGGGATAGACGCTCGCGACGCTGACTGAGTAGATGCGATGCTTCGTCATGCCGTCTCCTGTGCAATGGCGAATTTACCAACCTGCCGGCCGGAGGCCAGCCACATCAGAGGCGCATTTTAGCGCCAACGCCGTCAGGATTATAGTTGAGGGCGAGAGATCCTTCTCGAAAAAGCCGTCGCGCCGGACAGGCCGCAGTGCCAATATGACGCCCCAGCTGCTTCGATCGACAGCCCATCATCCAGGAGGCCGGCCATCATGAAAGATGTCGTCACTTTGGTAACCGGTGGAAGTCGCGGCATAGGCCGCGGCATTGCGCTTGCCCTGCTTGCGGAAGGGGCCACGGTCCATGTCACCGGCAGGACCCGTTTCGAGGCGGATGCGAACGTGCCCGAACGCACGGGTTCCCTCGAAGGGCTCGAGCATGAAGCCGCAACGCTGCCGGGACGCCTTTTCGTCCATCGATGCGACCACGGCAGGGATGCCGACACCGAGCGCGTGGCCGAAGAGATCCGCGCCGGCGCCAGGCTTGATATTCTGGTGAACAACGCCTGGCCCGGCTACGAAAACATGGTCGAAGACGGGCATTTCACCTGGCCCCAGCCTTTCTGGGAGCAGCCCGACTGGCGCTGGGACGCCATGATCGGAACCGCTCTGAGGGGCGCCTTCATGATGTCGCGCGCGGTTGCTCCGCTGATGATTTCGGCAAGGCGCGGCCTGATCGTCAACATTTCCTTCTGGGCGGCCCAGCTCTACGAGGGCAATGCGATCTACGGCGTGGCCAAGGCCGCCGCCGACAAGATGGCTGCCGACTTCGCCCATGAGCTCAGCCCGCACAATGTCGCCGCAGCCGCCCTTTATCCCGGACTGGTGCGCACCGAGGCGGTGCTGCGCAATGCCGATTATTTCGACATGTCCAATTCCGAGTCACCCCAGTTCATCGGCCATGTCATATCAGGGCTCTGGCGCGACCCCAAGCTGATGTCGAAAACGGGACGCGTCCTGGTCGCGGCGGAGCTGGCGCGGGAATATGGCATAGCGGATGTCGGCGGCTACAGGCCCATTCCCCTCACCGCCGCGGATTTTGTCCGGGACTAATGCCCCTGCGATGATGCAACCGTCAGGCGCTGAAAAGCCCGCCGAGCTTGAAAACGGTTGAAATATCGGGGTCGAGATGATACTCGCTGGATCGGGTCTGCAGTTCACCCAGGCATCGCCGTTCTCCGGAACACGCTAAACCTGACAATCACGAAGATATGGACACCGATCCCGTGCCATGTCGGAAGGGCGATCACCGATCATCCGTTTGGAACGGCACGACCGAAGGATAGGTCATGTCCAGAAAACTCATTCCGCTCACTGTGAGCGACACGTCTTCATTTGCCAAATCGCTCCGCATGCAGCTCTCGGGCCATGATGGGCTTCCCTCTCACCTCCAGTTCCTGAACATGCTGGCAAGGGCTGCCGGCCACGGCAGTTTCCAGAGCCTGCGCGCCAGGGCCGAACCATCGGCCAGCGAGGAAGCCCCCGCCGCACCGGCGCCCGTCATTGAGGACGAGATCGACCGAAAACTGATCGATCTCAAGATCGACCAAAAATTGGTCGATCGCGTTCAACGCAGCTTCGATGACGACCTTCGCCTGATGCGCTGGCCCGCAAGACGCATGGATCAGATAGCAGCACTTTGGGTTCTCTGGTCCCAAATTCCCGCGGCCAGGGAAATGTCCGAAAAGGAGGTCAGCGCCCTTCTGCGTGACAGGCACCTGTTTGGAGATCACGCCCTGCTGCGGCGCGAACTCTACGAACTCGGCCTGATGACCCGCACGCGCGACGGCAGCGTCTACAGACGCGTCGAACGGCCGATGCCCGCGAATGCGGCAGCAATCCTGCGTCAGCGTTCCCGAGGCCGGGGAAGCTGACGTTTCTTGGCGTTTTGAGGCAGGAGCAGAATTCAATGCCATGCGACATCAGAACAGCGTCCTTCACGGGATTTCGCCGGATACGTCTGTCATCCGTCAGCCGGCCCAAGCGGAACGGGCAAGCTGGCTTCTTGGCTCCCTCATTCCTGTGCCTGTCACAGGAATGAGGGAGCTTGGGGAAGCGTTCCCGCTAAATTTTCTGCTGGCATTGCCGACATCTGTGCATCGGCGGTTCAGTTTGTTGACGAAATTCGCTCCTTACTCGGCGTCATCCTCGGCCATGTGCCGAGGATCTGCTGCGCATCGACGTGGGCAGATGCTCGGGACAAGCCCGAGCATGACGGAAGAGGAGTTTGCCGACATGGTCAGTCCCCTGGAACCGACAAGAATGCCGCTTCATTCCTCCTTCCCATCGGCGTCCTCGGTCGGAGCCTGCCTCTTGCGGCGCGAACGGAGATTGTCGAAGCCCATGTAGTGATCGACATCGGAGGTGTTCCATCGGCCGGCAAGAAAGATGATGGCAATGGCCGCAGCGAAGATGAGCAGGACGTAGATCTTATCCATATCGCCGATATAGGGCGCGCGGAGATCGGGCAAAGGCGCCGCCGGCTGCCGCAGCCGGCCAACCGCAACCAGCAGGAGGAATTTGCCGATGACGGAACATGCAGTCGTGATTTCAGGAGCAGGTCCCACAGGCCTCACCTTGGCGGGCGAGCTGGCGCTGGCCGGCATCGACGTCGCCATCGTCGAACGCCGCCCCGACCAGGCGCTTTTCGGCACGCGGGCCGGCGGTCTCAGCGCCCGCACGCTGGAGGTTTTCGATCAGCGCGGCATCGTCGACCGCTTCCTTGCGGCAGGGCAGATCGCCCAGGTCACGGGATTTGCGGTCACGCGCCTTGATATCAGCGATATCCCGACCCGGCACAATTATGGTCTGGCGCTGCGGCAGAAGCATATCGAGCGCATTCTCGCCGGCTGGGTCGGCGAACTCTCGGTGCCGATCTATCGCGGCCGTGATGTGACCTCTTTTGCCGAGGACGGCGCGGGCGTCACCGTCGAACTCTCCGACGGCGCCTCGCTCAGGGCGCGCTACCTCGTCGGCTGCGATGGCGGCCGCAGCCTGATCCGCAAGGCGGCCGGCATTGCCTTTGACGGATGGGACGCGACATCAGGCAATATTCTCGCCGAGGTGGAGATGGCAGAGGAGCCGTCATTGGGCGTCCATCGCACCGCGCTTGGCATCTACGCCTTCGGCCGGGAGGAATATGAAATCCGCGACGGCAAGGTCATCTTTGCCAGTGAAGGCCCGATCGGCGTGATGGTGCCTGACAAAAATCCGGGCGCCACTGCCGAGCCAACACTCGACGACCTCAAGCAGGCGCTCATCGCCGCATTCGGAACGGATTACGGCATCCATGGCCTGAAGTGGATCTCCAGGTTCACCGACATGTCGCGCCAGGCGGCGGCCTATCGCAAGGGCCGGATCTTCCTCGCCGGCGATGCCGCCCATGTGCATTCTCCGGTCGGCGGGCAAGGCCTCAACACCGGTGTGCAGGATGCCGTCAATCTCGGCTGGAAGCTCGCCAGGGTGCTGAAAGGACAATCGCCCGACGCCCTGCTCGACACCTATCACGCCGAGCGGCATCCGGTCGGCGCCCGCGTGCTGCGCACGACGATGGCGCAGGTCGCCCTGCAGCGGGCCGACGACCGCACCGAAGCCCTGCGTGATATCATGATGGAACTGCTGGGCATGGACGAGCCCCGCAAACGCATTGCCGCCGAAATGTCCGGCCTTGCCATCCATTACGACCTCGGCCAAGGCCACCCCCTCCTCGGCCGCCGCATGCCCGATCTCGATCTCACCTCATCGGATGGCCCCACCCGCGTCTTCACCCTCCTCCACAATGCGCGGCCGGTGCTCCTGGTGCTGGACGGCTCCGGCAGCTTCGACATCACCCCGTGGTCGGACGACATCATGCTGGTTCACGCCAGATATGACGGACTATGGGAACTGCCGGCGCTAGGCCCGGTCTCCGCTCCGTCAGCAGTGCTGATCCGGCCCGACGGATATGTCGCCTGGGTCGGCGACGGGACGAAGGATGGTCTTGAAGACGCGATGAAGACTTGGTTCGGCCCGCCCGGCTGAACCGGAAAATCCGGCAACTATCGATCCCACCCCAAGGTGCTTTCGATCGCGATCATGATCGCCAAAAAAGCAACTTGAGCTTGAACGAATCCCACTTCTCGCTAGCCTGCGTTCTCCACCCCTGTCGCCGCCGAGTCGGCTGAATTATCCCCTGGGGAAATAGACATGACGGCTTTGATCGAGGCCCGGGGCGTCAGCAAGCGCTTCCGGCAGCACAAGCGATTTCCCGGTCTCCTCGGCGCCTTCAAGACGCTGGTGACAAGCGAATATACCGAGGTCACCGCCGTGTCCGATATCGGTTTCGATATCGAGGCCGGCGAGGCTGTCGGCTATCTCGGCCCGAACGGCGCCGGGAAATCGACGATGATCAAGATGATGACCGGCATTCTGGTGCCGAGCGACGGCACGGTTTCCGTGCTCGGCCGCACGCCGCATCTCTCCCGCATGGCCAATGCCCGTGAGATCGGCGTCGTCTTCGGCCAGCGCAGCCAACTCTGGTGGGATCTGCCGCTGATCGACAGTTTCACCCTGCACCAGCGCATCTATGATATCCCGGCCGCCCGCTATGCCGACAATCTCCGCCATTTCAGCGAGCTGCTCGATCTCACGCCCTTCCTCGATCGCGCCGTGCGCCAGCTGAGCCTCGGCCAGCGCATGCGCGCCGAGATCGTTATGTCGCTCCTGCACGATCCGAAGATCCTTTTCCTCGACGAACCGACGATCGGGCTCGACGTCGTCGCCAAGGATGCCGTGCGGCGCTTCCTCGCCGAGATCAACCGCGAGCGCGGCGTCACCATCATCCTCACCACCCATGACCTGCAGGATATCGAGACCATCTGCCCGCGGCTGATCATGGTCGATCACGCCAGGCTGATCTTCGATGGCGAATTGAAGAGCCTGCGCGCCGCCCTCGGCTCGGCCCGGCGGCTGACGCTGGAATTCTCAACAGACCCCGGCCCCCTGCCGCTCCACACCGCTTCGCTCGTCAGCGACGAGGGCCTGCGCAAGAACTACCTGATCGAGCGCGAAGACGTGTCGCTGGTGAAAATCCTCTCCGAGGTGGGCAGCAATCGCGGCCTGAAGGACGTGGCGCTGCACGAGCCCGACATTGAGGAGGTCATCCGCACCTTCTACCAGCGCCGCAATGCGAGAGCCCAGGCATCATGAGCGCCTATCTCGCCTTTGCGCGCAACTCTCAGGCGCCCACACCATGAGCGCTTACCTTGCTTTCGCACGCAGCGCCTTCCACGCGCAGCTCGCCTACCGCAACGAAGTCTGGGCCAATATCTTCGGCAAGCTCGTGCAGGTCTTCGCCCGCGTCGCCATCTGGCTTGCCGCCTTTGCCGGCATCGGCGGCGCCGTCGTCGACGGCGTTTCCCTGCAGCAGATGGTGACCTATGCGCTCCTCGGCGGCGCCGTCATGGGCGCGACCCGCCCCGAGCGGATCATCAACGAGATCGGCCGGTCGCTGAAGTCAGGCGATATCGCCGTCTGGCTGCTGAAACCGATCTCCTATCCGCTCTATATCTTTGCCAATGAATGCGGCAGCTTCGGCTATCGCCTGATGACGCAGGTCATCCCGACCGTCGCTATCACCGCGCTGTTTTACGGCATGCTGCCGCCGGCAAGTGCGTTCGATGGCGTCATGTTCGTCGCCTTCTGGGTGCTCTCCTTCGTCCTGCTGTCGCTTATGTCGGCATTCTGCGGTTTCATCGCCTTCTGGCTGATGACGAGCTTCTCGCTGGACTGGATCCTCGGCGCCCTGCTGCAACTCTTCTCCGGCCTGCTGGTGCCCTTCTGGTTCTTCCCCGAACCGCTCGCCACCGTCGCCCGCCACCTGCCCTTCGCCTGGGTGGTCTATTATCCCAATGCCGTCTATCTCGGCAGGCTTTCAACGGCCGAGGTCTGGCTCCATTTCGGCCTTGGTCTCGCCTGGGCGGCCGTGTTCCTCGCCGGCGTCTTCTGGCTCTGGCGCTGCGCCTCCACCCGCATCACCGTGCAGGGAGGCTGACTGATGCTCATCCATCACCTTCGCGTCCTTCCCCTGCTGGTGCGCATGCATGTCCGCTCGCAGCTGGAATATCGCGGCGCCTTCTGGCTCGATCGCCTGGCGCAGATCCTCTCCTATGGCAGCGTCTTCGCCACCATCGGCATCCTGCTCTCGCGCTTCGATACGTTGGGGGGCTGGCGCTGGCCGGAGCTCGCGCTGCTTTTCAGCTTCCAGCTGCTCGCCTATTCGCTGGGCGCGGCGATGAGCTTCACGCAGCTGCGCGACCTCGAGGAGCTGGTGCGTCTCGGCACTTACGATACGCTGCTGGTCAAGCCTTTCAGCCCGTGGGCCTATCTGATTTTTTCCGGCCTCAACGTCGGTTATACCGGCCACATCCTCCTGGCGGTGCCGCTGATGGGCTGGGCCGTCCTCTCCGTCGATGTCGCCTGGACGGTTCCCTCGGCGCTGTTCTTCATCGCCGCAATCATCAGCTCAACGCTGCTGACCGCCGCCATCATCACCATGATCGGCGCCACGGCGCTGATCTGGGTGCGCTCCAACCACCTCTTCTCGATCTTCTTTGGCTTCTGGGAGCTGACGCGCTACCCCCTGAACATCTTCCCCGGCGGCATCCAGCTCGTCCTCATCACCGCCGTACCCCTCGCCCTCACCAGCTCCGTCCCCGTCGGCGCCCTCCTCGGCAAACCCATCCCGATCCTCGGAGACTGGGCGGGCGCCGTGGCGCTGGTGGCCGGTCCGCTCTGGGTGCTGATAGCGATGGCCTATTGGCGCTATGCCAACAGCAGGTATCAGGGCGCGGGTGGGTGATGGCGAAGGGAGCCGTGGAATGAATTTGCTGGAATTGCTGAAATCGATGATCGGCATTCGCAAGCGGCAGGACGAGCCCAATGGCGCGCCCAAAGATGGCGCGTCGAGCCAAGCGGCGATGGAATCGGCACTTCTCATGCTGCAGCAGATGCTCCGACCCGCCGTCTTCGGCGAAATCGGCGGTGAGAGGCCTGAGAAAGACAACCGGGCCAGAAGCTGGTGGGGCGGAAACTTCCTTGGCGCGGAGGGCGAGGCTGTGCCTGTCTGCGAGGCCTCCGGCCGGCCGATGCATCCGCTCCTTCAGATCCGGCTGGATGAACTTGCCGAGGCCCTTCCTGCCTTTTCCGGCATTGCCTTCATCACCATCTGGATGGACCTCGAAGACGTCCCGCTTGACGATGCCGAGAATGGCAAGGGCTTTGCCGTCCGCACCTATCCGGCGATCGCCGGCCTCGTGCCGATCGGTCCCGGCTACAGGGAAAGCGACGCACTTCCGACTTTCCCGGTTCTATGGCGCGCAAGCGCCCCGGAACAGCCAAGCTGGGACGATATCGCCTTCGAACTCCCGGACCGCGTCGCGCAATCCAACGATAGTGATTGGTTCTTCAAAAGCCGCTACGCCACAGAGGCCAATCAGCACCGCCGCACATGTCCCGTGAAACTCGGCGGCTGGCCGACCTGGATCCAAGGCGATAACTGGCCCGAGGACGGCGAGTTCTGCCTTCAGATCGACAGCAACGACAAAGGTCGCCTCTATGTCGGAGATGCCGGATCGGTCTATCTCTTCCGAACGCCCGGCGGCTGGGTGATCAGGTCGGACTTCTACTGACGCAGGCCTGTTGCGGAACCAGAGCGAAAAGCGGCAAAAGCGCCGGCCAGCGACCTGCCGCGCGGCGCTCATTGCGTAGCTTTACGTTCAGGCGTTCGCCGCCGGGTTCATCCATACAATTTCCCAAACATAGCCATCCGGGTCCTCAATGTGGCGGTTGTACATGAAGCCAAGATCCTGTGCCGGGTTGGGATCGGCGCGACCGCCCGCCGCAACCGCGCTGTTCACTGTCGCATCGACGGCGTCGCGGTCATCGACAGTGAGGACGATCATTGCCTGACTGTCGCGCCGTGCGTCGCCGATCGGGCGTGTGGTGAATTCGCGGTAGTGGTCATGGGTCAGCAACATCACCCCGATCGTGTCCGAGAACATGAGCGAGGTGGATTTCTCGCCCGAAAACTGCGGGTTCACAGTGCCGCCGAGCGCCACGTAGAACGCCGTCGACGCCGAGAGGTCACGGACAGGCAGGTTCACGAAAATCATTTTGGGCATGAATTTCTCCTTCTCCAGGGCTGCACCCCGCGTTATTGTCTTGCTACAATGTTAGTAGATGTAATGTATCTTAATAGCAAGATACATTTTACCGAGGGAATATTTGCCATGGATCGTGCCGAGGCCGCAGCTAAGGAATGGGCTCGCGAGCGCCCCGAGCTTCCAATGTTGCCTGTTGAAACGGTAGGTCGCCTGCTTGATGCCGCCGCGCGCGTGATCCGCGATCACATGAACCCGTTGCTCAAGGAAGCCGGCCTGAACGTAGGTGAATTTGATGTGCTCACACCGCTCAGACGCGCCGGTGAACCCCATATGCTTTCACCTACGCAGCTCTACGAATCCGCAATGATCACCTCGGGCGGCATGACGAGCCGCCTGGACCGGCTCGAGCGCGCTGGGCTGGTTGAACGACGCCCCGATCCCAACGACCGGCGCGGCAAGCAAATTGCGCTAACGACCGGCGGCAAGCGCGCGATAGACGATTTGATTGGTCCGATGGTGGCGCTGGAAGAGCGATTAATCTCCGTGCTAACGCCGGCCGAGCAGGAAACTCTGAACGCTCTGCTGAAGAAATTGCTCACCGGCCTCTAGGTCGTTGTCCACGTCAGCACTCACCTCTCCCTCTGAATCAATGGATCCCGACCCTGGATAAACAGCGTCTTCCGTGCCCAAGGACTTGGGCGCACCGGTTTCCTGTGACGTCCCTCGAGTTAGACCCGAGGAAGGGAACGAGGGCCGAGAAGTTGGGAACCGAGGCGCCGCAGCAAGCCTGCCGGCCAAAACGATGCAAAGCGACGTCTGCCCCAAAAGTTCTGCCTTGGGACCTTGGTCCAACTAGTTCCAATTGCGGAATGATCTAAGATCGGAGCCGTCCTGCACAGAGGACCCGAGGGAAGCCTGGCACTTGAGATTGTGCCTCTGCGTAAGCCAGGCTTCCTCCCGACCTCGCCGCACTTCTACTGAAGCCAATTCAGCCCTTGGGCTCGCCTTCACCATTCTTGGATGCGGACGAGCCCCTTTTATCGGGGCCAGGTGTATCGCAACTCCTTCCTGAATTGCCGCATTTGCCGAACCAGGCCGGCGCGCAGAAACGCATCCAGCTCTTCAGAGCCTCGCCGTATTCTTTCCTGTTCATCTTCCACCGCGAACTCCAGTTCCGCGGTCGAAGACAACACGCGCGCCGCGGCAGTTCGCACTATCCAATTCGGAATGAAAGATCGACAAGACGACGCGCCGAAAGGCTTACAGCCCCCTGCGGCCGAAGGTGGCTCCATTGCGGCCCGGCAGACGCTGCGCCGGAGAAACTTCCACCCTGCCCGAACGCATCGGAGCGGGCGGCGCATCGAAGGTCGGATCGGCCGGGACGTGATAGTTGCTCGGCAGCAAGAGCAGGCCGAGGCCGTAGGCAATGTTCGCGCCTTTTACCAGCTTCGAGATAAGCTCGGTTATCGCCCCTTCCGGCATCAGGAACAGGACAAGATATGCAACGGCGTTGATCGCGAGGGACGCAGTGATAAGGATGCGCGGGTCCCAGCCTATGTCTCGTATTCGCGCCGCCTGGATGCTGAGACTCATCCAGAAGGAAGGCAGGGCCGGGATCGCCAGGATAAGGAGCACGGCGCCTGCCCCTATGCCGTGCTTGCTTCCAGGTGCCGACTTCATGATCCAGAAGCCAACGGTGATGATGCAGCCGACGACGAGATATATGAGCACCGACGCGCCCAAATATTGCCGCCTCCTCAAACGCCCGCGAAACGCGAATATTGCATCCAGCATTTGCAACCCCCTGCTCGAAACGGCAACACATCACACAACTTCTTCAAACCTTTGAATCAGATCGATAAAATGCGAGACAATTGCACGCCTCACAGGTCGTGGATGAGTGAGAGCCTTCCGAACCACTACTCACTCTTGCGGGAATTGCTCTAGGATCGGATGCACCACCGGCAGCAACACGGATCGAACACATGCGCTTCTACCGCCCGACATTCGAACTCGCCGCCTTGCAACAGCCGCAGGATCGTCTTGTCTCCAAGCTCGGCGGCCGGCCATGGGGCTTTCCGCAGGCCCGCTGGCCCGTCTGCCCAGACTGCTTCTATCCCATGAGCATGGTCGCGCAGCTCGCGCATGATCCGCCGGCGATCGATCTCGGTTCGGCGGGCGGCGTGCTGCATCTCTTCTTCTGCGCCAATCTCCTCTGCCTCAGCTACGGCGCCGGCGGATGCGAAGCCGTGATCTTGAGATGCGAGGAAATCGGGCACGGCCTGACGGAACAGCCGCCGGATGAGGATGGCAACCAGAGCATCAATGGCGAAGTCTGGATCGCCGGTTGGGAGCCGCATGACGATCCCGTGCCGCCGGAGCAGGTCTCTTCGTTTTACGACGATGGCGATCACATGAACTTGCCCGACGGCATTGCCCAGCCCTTCGGCTTCGACAGCCGCTGGAACACCAAGGCTGGCGGAGTGCCTTACTGGACCGGCAATGGCGTGACGCTCGACCCATCCAGCATTGCCTGCCCGCCTTTCGAATTCCTCCTGCAGATCCATCAGATGGTCTATGTCGACGGTGCTGCGCCTCCAGCCGACGTCGTCGGCTGCACCGTCAGCATCTACAGGGAAATCGCAGGCGAGACCGAATGGGAACACCACGCTCCCACCAAACCGCCTGCCGCCTCATCCCCGATGTCGGTCATCGCAGAACACGGCGCCCAGTCCTATGGCGTCGATTTCGTGAATTTCGGCTCCGACGGCACCGCCTTCGTGTTCATCGACCGCCACTCCGCCCCGCCGGTCGTGCGATGGCACTGGAGCCGCTGAGCGTGAGATGACACACATGAAATCAAAGGCTTAATCGGATCGCATGAATCAGATTCTCCGCGACGCGAAAACGGCCAGCCTCCGTCACTCCGCCGATGCGGCCTTAAACACCGCCAACTGAGCGGCAAAGGCACGCTGATAGGCAGGCCGCGCTTCGCCGCGGGCGAGATAGGCCGAAAGGTTCGGATGTTCCGCCAGGAGCTCCGATCCCTTCAGCCGCAGCAGCACCGAGATGATCTCCAGGTCTCCCGCGCTGAAGGCGCCGTCGAGCCATTCGGCATCGCCGAGGTGGGCGGAAAGTTCGCTGAGCCGCGTGCGGATGCGTTTTTCGAGCAGAGGAAGCCGCGCGTCGTGCCAGCTCTCGCCGCGCTCGAAAATCCTTGCCATCTCGCGTTCGATGACAACCGGCTCCATCGTGGCGACCGCGGCAAAGATCCATGCGATCGCCCGCGCCCGGCCATTGGCATCGCTCGGCAACAGGCCCGGATAACGCTCCGCGATATGCAGCACGATCGCCCCGGACTCGAACAAGGCGAGATCGCCTTCCTCATAGGTCGGAATCTGGCCGAAAGGCTGCAGCGCCAGATGCGCGGGCGTCTTCATCGCCTGGAAGGAGAGAAGACGAACCTCGTAAGGCTCGCCCACTTCTTCGAGCGCCCAGCGAACCCGCATGTCGCGCGCGAGCCCCCTGCCGCGATCGGGCGACCGTTCAAAGGCAGTAATGGTAATGGTCATTGTCATTCTCCATAGCTGGTCCCTCTTGAAGACGGCCGGCCAGACGGGATTCCGACACCCATGCCCAATATAGTGCCGGCGGCGGGATCCAGATGGCTCTAAGCGCACATGGCTGCCGGACCGACCTATTGGGTTCTGCGATTGTGCTCCAATACGGCTCGTTCCGCATCCGCCCGTTGGGTTGCAATGCCCATCGATTCCAGAAACAGCGTGAGCCTCCACCAATCCACTTTCGCGCAATCTCCAAATTGATCATGCATTTCCACAACCAGATGTGGAACAGGTTCCTCTCTCTCGAACCTCAAGCCCACGCCGTGTTTCGCAAACTTCCACCGCTGCCCGTCAACGACGAGCATTCCCGATCGAGGGAAATTGAGCAGATGCGTAAAGTCATTCGCCTGCGGGTAGCTCTGGCTGAATGCCGAAAGCAGTTGATGCTGAAAGTTCAAGAGCTCATGAATTTTCGACGAGTAAAACGACAATTGCATCTCCAAAGAGGATTTGCAGCTCGCGCCCGACCCGGTCGACGAATTGACGGTGTCTCCGCCCAAATCCACTGCGCGAAGTAGGCAGAACTAACGCGGCCACCGTCAAGGGCACACTCGAGAACTCGTCCCTCTTGAAGACGGCCGGCCAGACGGGATTCCGACACCCATGCCCAAATAGGCGTTATATCTCGCGCGCCATTTCGGCGCGCATCCAGCTCGAATCTCCCAAGGTGGAGAGCCAGATCATCAGGTCGGTCAGGGCGCCGACGACGGGCAGGAACAATGCGCGGCTCAGCCCCCGGCCCTTCTGATTATCTTCGGCTTTCCTCAGATGCGCCAGTTCCTCCTCCTGGATCGAGGCGATCACGGCGTGGAGATCGCGATCGCGGGTCTGAAGGAAAGCCAGCTGGTCCTCCAGATGGCGGTGGACCGTGCTCTCGACGGCTTCGGTGCAGATCCAGATCATGTTGCGCCCGCAAAGCGCCGTCAGGAAACCGAGCACGGCGCCGCCGAGGCTCCAGAACGCCATCACGCGGCAGGGTTTGGCGCGTCTTGCCGGCATCGCCTCGTAAAACAGCCGGCAATGCTCGATCTCGTCTTCGCGCATCTCTTCCAGCGCCGGCACGATCTCCGGAAACAGCCGCCGCGCCACCGCAATCTGGGCGCCGTAGATCCTGATCGCGCCGAACTCGCCGGCATGGTTGACCTTGAGAATGCGGCGGATGGTGATGGAGGGATCACGCGCCAGCTGCCTGTTCTCGGGCCTCTTCTCCGGCCTGCCTGACGGTTCCCTCGACGGATTGTCCATGCCCCTGCCCCCGTTGCCTCAGCGAAGTAGGCAGGATTGCCGCCGCTCCCGTCAAGGGGTGCCGCGGCTCAGGATTTTCCGGCCGACTGGCTGTCTCCGCAGGCCAACGGCCCGCCGTCGAAAAAATCGTTAAGCATTCGGCCGCGTCTAGGACCATAGACCCAGCGGCTCCGGACCATCGCCCGATGTGCGACTCGCGATCTCCGACTAATCTTCGTCTGCTTGAGCGAATGCGGCCCGCGCCGCACCGGGCAAGCCTCGATTATCGAGATTTCATGATCTGGTTCGGAGAAAAACGATGCGCATAGCAATTCTGGCACCCCTCTTTGCCGCGTCGCTGGCTCTTGCCGCAAGCCCGGTAACGATTATCGGGCTCGATGCGGCCGCGCTGGCAAAAGACGGCGGCAATGGTGGCGGAAACGGCGGCGGTCACAGCGAAAGCCATGGCGGCGGCAACGGAAACGGCAACAGCAACCAGGGCAACGGCTCCGGCAGCCTCAAATCCCAGGGCGGCGACAAAGGCAAATCCGGCGAGGCCCACGGCAAGTCCGAAAACAACTCCGGCAAGTCCGAAAACGCCAAGTCAGGCAAGACTGTCACCACTAGGGAAAAGAACGTCTCCGCCCAGCTTGCCGGCCTGAATTCGCTGAATCGCAATTACAAGGCGCTGATGCACACCTCGGACCCGCGCATGACGGCGATATCAGCCTATGCGATGGCCTATGCCCGATACGAGATCGCCAACGGGACCGAGCCTTCGCCCGACGATCCGCTGCTCGGAGACGATGCCCTGGAAGACGCATTGGCCTCCGCCACCAAGTCAGGCGAAATCAGCCCCGCCGCCTTCGACCGGGCCAAGACCATTCTCGGCGTCGGCGATGCAAACGGCAAGATCGACCAGATCCGCGAGTCGCTCGAGAATTCCGCCTCGACGACGACGCAAGAATAGCCGCCCGGCGAAAGCCCCCCACGGCATCCTCCTCCCGCGCCTGTGACCCCAAGGCGCGGGACCTTCTTGCGCTTCTCATCCCGGGGCGCGCAGGCCAAGGCCGGAGCCTCGAAGGAAACGCCGCAACGCTGCGCCTAGCATCCACCCCAGCGCCGGCACCCTTCGAGGCCCCTGCAAGGCATTTCAAGACGTTGTGCCGTGTGGCACCCCCCTCTGCCCTGCCGGGCATCTCCCCCACAAGGGTGGAGATCGGCAGGAGGCTTGACCATCGCTCCCTCTCTAACGGCATCGACAATCACAATGCCTGAGTTTGGGCTTGAATTGTTTGGGGAAGCCATCTCGCCCAGCCGATCTCCACCCTTGTGGGGGAGATGCCCGGCAGGGCAGAGGGGGGTAGCCCCACGGCACACCCTTTCCTCATCGTCAACCCGACCTCAATTCCCGTTCCGCGGCCCCTCCACCTTGCTCAACCGCGTCTTGCCCTTCGGCAGCGCGCGCCCGTCCTCCAGAAGGCGCAGGAGCACGTTACGTTTTCGTGCGCGCGGGACGAGATCGATATCGCTGACGAGCTTTGCGCCGCCTTCGCGCCGCTCCAGGGTGATCTTGCGGCTGTGGAAGGCTTCGAGTTCGGCGCGGTGGGCGACGCTGACGATGGTGACCTTCGGCAATTGCTCGATCACCATCTCCATCATTTTGTCCTGGCTCTTCTCGTCGAGCGCCGAGGTCGCTTCATCGAGCACGATGATATCGGGATTGTGCAGGAGTAGGCGCGCAAAGGCGAGCCGCTGCTTTTCGCCGCCGGACAAGGTCTGATCCCACGGCGCTTCCTCCTCGAGCTTGTCCTTCAGGTAGTCGAGCCCGACCTTGTCGAGCGCCGCCTTGATCTCCTCCAGCGGCCAGCCGTCGGCGGCATTGGGATAGGCGACGGCGCGGCGCAGCGTGCCGGCGGGGATATAGGGCCGCTGCGGCAGCATGAACAATCGCCTGTCGGCGTGGAAATCGACGCTGCCGTGGCCCCAGGGCCAGAGGCCAGCGATGGCGCGCACCAGCGTGCTCTTGCCCGAGCCGGATTCGCCCGCGACCAGCACACGCTCGCCCGGCTCGATCTCGACCTGCGTCTCCTTGACCACAGCGGTGCCGTCATCCAGCGACACGGCGAGATCGTTGAGGCTCAGCATCGCCTCGCCTTCCGTTTCGCCATGCCGGATGCGCCCGAGCGCGTCGCTCTGTTCGGCGCGCTCCAGCCCGTCGAGCGACATCATCAAGGACGCCACGCGCCGCGCGCAGGCGTTCCAGTCGGCAAGGCGCGGATAATTGTCGACAAGCCATCCGAAGGCGCTTTGCACGATGGCGAAGGCGGAGGCCGCCTGCATGACCTCGCCCAGCGACATGCTGCCTTCAAGAAATTTCGGCGCGCAGAGCAGCACCGGCACGACGGGCGCAATCAGCATCGAGCCATGCGACACGAAGGTCGTGCGCATATGCTGGTGCGCCAGCTGCGCCCATTGCTTCAGCACGTTGGAAAAGGTCTTGTCGAGGTCGCTGCGCTCCTCCTCCTCGCCGCCGAGAAGCGCGATGCTCTCGCCGTTTTCCCGCACATGCGTCAGCGTATAGCGAAACTCGGCCTCCACCTGGTTCTTGACCTCGGAGACCCGCACGAAATGCCGCCCGATGACGGCGATCGTCGTCGAGGTGATGATGGCGTAAAGCACCGCCGTGACGACGAGAAAGCCGGGAATGGTGACGGACGCCCCGGCGATCGGCAGGGTCAAAGCCCCGCCGATCGTCCAGAGCACGACGATGAAGGTCGAGGCCGAGAGAAAGGCGGAGATGACGCCGGCGATGAAATCGACGGGCGCCTCGGTGGCAATCCTCAGATCCTCGGAGATGCGCGCCTCCGGGTTCTTGTGATCGCCGCCGATGAGGTTCAGCTGATAATACCGGCCGTTTGCGAGCCACCGGGCAATCAGCGCCGTCGCCAGCCACTTGCGCCAGCGCCGCTGGATCATCATGCGGACATAGACCTGGAAGGTGACGAGCGCCACGCTGCCGAGCACCAGCGGCGGGAACACGGCGCCGAAGAAATAGACGGTGCCGGCATCGTGCCGCTCGATGGCGTCGAAAATCCCGCGGTTCCAGAGATTGATGCCGTACTGGAAGCCGACATTCATGCCGATCATGACCAGGAGCCCGATGGAGCACGGCCAGGCGAAGCCATCGCCGCCGCGTCCCCAGTAGCCGCGCGCGCTGATCCAGAACCGCTTCAGCAAATATTTCCTGCGCGCCTGCTCGGCCTCTTCGGGCGTCAGGTCCTTGTCGGGTTCGATGGCATCCGGCGGCGGCCCGGCCTCAACAGTCGATGCCTTCGCTTGGCGCGACTTCTCGGCACCTTGCGCATCGGCGCCGTCGACCGATTCCAATTTCGATGTAACGTCGGCCATGTCAGCGACAACGGCTCAGAAATCGAAAGGTTTCACGATGCCGGTGCGGAAGATCGCTTTGGGAGGCTGGTCGGGAAAATGGGCGGTCGCAGGGGGCCTGCATTCATCGCCCGCCGGGGTCCTGCAGAGCCCCTCATCCGGCTGCCGCCACCTTCTCACCGTTTTGACGGAGAGAAGGGATATGCCGCAACCTCTCTGTTCCCACGCACATCTCGCGGGGCAAGTCCCCTCGCCCCGTTTACGGGGAGAGGGTTAGGGTGAGGGGCAATCACGCCATCTTCCCACGCCCCTCAGCCGCGAAACCGCAAATTCCGCCGCGTCAGCTGGCTGACCGAGGTGCAGCCCATCAGCTTCATGCCGCGCTCGATCTCGGTGCGCATCGTCTCCAGCGCGCGCTCGACGCCCGGCTGTCCGGCCGCAGCCAGCGGGAAGAGATAATAGCGGCCGAGGCCGACGGCCTTTGCCCCCAGCGACAAGGCTTTCAGAACATGCGTTCCCCGCTGCACGCCGCCGTCCATCATCACGTCGATCCGGTCGCCCACCGCATCGACAATCTCGGCGAGCTGGTCGAAAGCGCTGCGCGAGCCGTCGAGCTGCCGCCCGCCGTGGTTGGAAAGCACGATGCCGGTGCAGCCGATCTCGACCGCGCGCTTGGCGTCCTCCACCGACATGATGCCCTTCAGGCAGAATTGCCCGCCCCAGGCCTGCACCATCTCGGCGACATCGTTCCACGACATCGAGGGGTCGAGCATCTCGGTGAAGTACCGGCTGATCGACAGCGAGCCGCCGTCCATCTTGACGTGGTTTTCGAGCTGCGGCAGGGCGAAGCGCTCATGCGTCAGCCAGCCGATCGCCCAGGAAGGCTTGATCGCGAATTGCGTCATGCCGGCGAGATTGAGCTTGAAGGGAATGGAAAAGCCGGTGCGCTTGTCGCGCTCGCGGTTGCCGCCGGTGATGCTGTCCACCGTCAGCATCATCGCCTGCACGCCAGCCGTCTTCGCCCGCGCCATCATCTCGCGGTTCAGCCCGCGGTCCTTATGGAAATAGAACTGGTAGACCTGCGGCCCACTACTGATCTGCCGCGCCTCCTCCAGGCTGATCGTGCCGAGCGAGGAAACGCCGAACATCGTGCCGTATTTTGCCGCCGCGGCCGCCACCGCCCGTTCCCCCTGATGGTGGAAAAGCCGCTGCAGCGCCGTCGGCGAGCAATAGACCGGCATGGCAAGCTTCTGCCCCATGACCGTCACCGACATATCGACCTCGGCCACCCCGCGCAAAACATCCGGCACCAGATCGCAATTCTCGAAGGCAGCCGTATTGCGCCGATACGTCACCTCGTCATCGGCCGCACCATCGATATAATCGAAGATCGGCCCGGGAAGCCGCCGTTTGGCCATGCGCCGAAAATCATGAAAATTATAGCAGTCCGTAAGGCGCATCTTTGCTCGACCCGTTTTGGTTTTCGGGCCGCAACCTAAAGCACGATTCGAAACCTTGCCAAGGCCGGATCGCGCGATTTACGGCCTGTCGGGGAGGATATCGCCTCTTGGATAACCGTCAGCGGCGGTTTCCGATGCCATGACGCGCCTCAGCCCCTCCCTTGGTACGATCATGTGCGGGAGCTTGACCGCCGAAGCCAGGCCGAGCCTTGCCAGCAACCGGATGAAATGCCAGCCAAGATCCGGCTGTCCAGGCTCGATGCCGAGCATGGCCGATTCAGGAAAGGCGTGATGGTTGCCGTGGAAACTCTCGCCGAAGGTCACCAACCCGAAACGCGGCAGGTTATAGCCCTGCACCGCGACGTTATCGACGCTCCAGCCCTGATCGCCGCCGCGATGGGCGAAATGACCGACCAGCCAGTGCCCGGTCAGCGACACCGATATCCGCACGGCAATTCCCCAGACCGCCCAAGGCAGACCGCCGAGCGCCAGCAGCAGGAGCGCGACCGGAATCTGCTGCGCCATCCATGTCGCCTCGAGGAAGCGATAGAAGCGGTCGCGCCGCACGCGCTCTTCGATGACGAAACCTGGCGGACGATCCAGCACGACCGCGCAATGCATCTGCCAGAAGGCGTCGGTGAGGAAAGACCGCCGATGCGCATAAAGATCATGGCAGTCCCGCTGCCGTTGCGCCCAGTCGCGAATGTCGTGCGCATAGATCATGCCGAAAGGCCCGGCCATGCCGACCAGCGTCCCGAGATAGACGAGAAGGCGCTCGATCCAGAGAGGAGTGCGGAACGAGCGATGGATCAGCAGCCGGTGCATGCCGACGGAATGGCCGAGGCAGATCGTGACGGCGGTCAGGAGAATGAAGACGGCAAAGGCGCTCGCGGTAAAGGTCAGCGGCCCGCCGACAATGGCAATCGCCGTCATCGCGCTGATCCAGATCGACTTTGCCGGCATCCACGCCACACGGCCCTTCACCGGATCGCTGTCATTGTCGATCATGCGCCCGGTCGAAATGCTGCTCATGGCAAACTCCTTTCCCTCGGGGCGCATTCTCCGCTTGAACGCCGCCCACCAATTCAGTATTTAAGGAATTACCTAATTACTTTGCATCAGCGAAAACAATTAAGCAATACATTAACTGCTTAATTCCTTACGCGATCGATGCGACGATGCCGCAGGCACGGAGACCGGATTTGGAAGACGAGGCTTTTGACGACATGATGGAAGGCAGTTCCACCAGTGCTGCCCAGCGGGTATTCCACGCGCTATCAAGCGCGCCGCGGCGCAAGATCCTCGCCTATCTCTCGGCATCGGGGCTGACCGCCGGCGAAATCGCCGACCGCTTCAGCATGTCCAAGCCCGCCGTTTCGCAGCATCTCTCGGTCCTCGAAACCGCGGGGCTGATCAAACGGGAGAAACAAGGCCAGTTCGTCCACTATTCCCTAATCGAGAGCAATCTCGTCAACGTGCTCAACGGCTTCGTCCAGGAAGTCTGCCCGGTCGGCCGACCCATCAAGAAGGAAAGCCAGGCGCGCGCCCGCACGAAGTGAGGAAGCAGCACCGGCGCACCCGCCCCGCCCTTCGAGGCCCCTGCGGGGCACCTCAGGGTGAGGCTCCCTTGGACGCTGGCGCGATATTCCCCCGCGCCCTTCACCGGCGCGATAGTCTCCAGCGCGCCTTGTGGGCGCGGCATCCTCTAACGCTCCCTATCGGCGCGGCACCCACCAACGCTCCTCATCCTGAGGTGCGCAGGCCAAAGGCCGGAGCCTCGAAGGACACGCCGTAGCGTTGCTCCTTGCATTCGTCCGCCGCCGGCGCATTTGCCTAGAACATATTCCGCCCGTCGCTGCGCGGGTCGCCTTCCACGCGGTGCGGATCGTAGAGACCGGACCGGGCCTTGCGCCGCCACGGCCGGGAGAGATCGCCGGGATTGTCGTCGATATCGGCAAGCGATATCGCGGGCATTCCATCCGCCACGCATTGCGCCACCCATCGGCCGCCGGGGGCGACGATGCCGGAAGAGGCGGGCTGACTTTCCAACCCTGGATAGGTCAGCATCGAGAAACTGACCCAGTAGCTGTTGGTCGCCGCATGCCCCTGTGCCTCGGCACCGAAGGACGGCTCGTTGGGCGGTGATCCGCCTGTGGTCGAGAACAGCACGCAATGGACATCGAGCCGCTCATATTCGCTGAAGATCTCGGGATAATGGCACTCCATGCCGAGCGAGCAGCCGAAGCGGATGCCGTCGATCTCGAAGGTGACGGGGATAGAACCCGGCGTGTACATGAAGGAGATCTTTGTGTTGGAAAGCAGCCGTTCGTCGTAGCGTGTCACCAGCGCGCCGCGATCGGAGACGACATAGAGGCTGTTGTGCGGCCGGTGCGGCTCGGTTAGCCGGTGCACCGATCCGAATACCACCCACAGCCCGAGTTCGCGCGCGAGGCTGCGCGTCTGATCCAGCTCCTCGCGCAGCACGGCCCATTCGAACCGGCGCCAGTCGGAAGGCCCGATCTCCCCAGGGCCGATCGCCGACATGATGCGTTTGTTCGGCGCGCAGGTCGCCCCTTCTGGAAAATGCAGGAGCCGGGCGCCCGCCTCCCGCGCCTGCCGCATCAGCCCGCGCATTTCCCGCCCGCTTTCGCGAAGCCCGGCAATATCGCGGGGGTCGTCGTAACATCTGGTCTGCGCCACAGCCAGGCGCAGCCGCTTGATCTCAGGGCCTTCGTCTTTGGTGAAAGCGCGGCGCATCTGCATGAGAGCGGTCGTGTAGGACTCACCCGTCTTGGCGGCGCGGGCGCGCACGCGGCGTTTGAAGTTTCCGTTTTCGGTCATGTCTCGGTCTTTCCTGTCTCGGACGGCATTCCCCGGCAAGCACGTCCCAGACATCAGGACCAAGGTTGACGACCCGAGACGAAAAGTCCCTTTGCCTCCTGATGAAGACCCTGCCGGGGAGGATCAAAGGAGGTTCGGCGGAAGGTCGCGCCAGACAAAAACATGCCGCCACGGCCTTGATTCGTCAATTCCCGGAGACAGCCGGCTGGCGCTGCTGCAACGGAGCGGCAGCACTGGCGCACCCGCCCCGCCCTTCGAGGGTCCCTAGACCAAGGCATCTCACAGCTGGCAGCGAAATTGAGTGTTCTCCGGCAAAAACTCGTGCGAAACTGCGCCTGCCCGCCACGATCAGGAAAGCCGGACGCCATGCACAAGTTCACCGTATCGATCACCCGGGAGATCGAGGCCGACACCGCCGAGGAGGCCGCCCTGCTCATGTATCAGGAGCTAGCCACAGGCCAGGTTCCCGATCGCTATGCGGTCACCGACGAGGCGAAGGTGACGACGGACGTGAAGCTCGACCGGAACAAGGCGGACGAATTCGCCAGCATCGACCACACCGCTGACCCCGGCAATTGGTAGGACCGGGCGAGCAGAGCATGCTGCAATACGATCCGTACTACCCGACGATCCTGCCGTCAGGCATCGCACTTGTGCTCGTCTTCGCGCTCAACATCCTGGCTCCTCTCTTGGCGATTTTCGTTGCGCGCAAGATGAAGCGGCGCAAGTGGCTGCCGCATGCAGTCGCATTCCTGTGGGTACTCTCCTCGACATTTATTCTGTACGCATTGGCGCTGCCGACGATGGCGCCGGACGAAGAGCCCGGACCTGGCGACGGATTTCTCTTGCTTCCTATCCTGGCGCAAACACCGATCGTGCTCCTTGTTTATGCCCTCGTTTTGCTGTCCCTGCGCTTGCGTGGTTCGGCAGCCGGGCAAGACAGATCCGAGCTATTTCGATGAGCGGCGTTCTGCTGCGGCAGCGCGGCCAGCAATCCGGCTTTGCACCGGCCCCGAACTGCGGTAGTCGCCTCGTCCCATCCTCCTCGCAGCAACCGCCGAGCCACCACAAGGACAGACCGTGACCTCACCTCTCAAAATAGCCGTCGCCGGTGCGAACGGCCGCATGGGCCGCGCCATCCAGTCTTTGCTGGCGGCCGATCCGGGGTTTGCGTTTGTCGGCGGCATCGGACGTCCCGGCTCGGCGGGCGCGGGGCTGATCGATCGTTCGGCCGCGATCGGGGTGGCTGATGTGATCCTGGATTTCACCACGGGCAGTGCGGCGGCCGAACTGGCGGGCCTCTGCGCAGCAGCCGGCGGACCGGCGCTGGTGATCGGGGCGACCGGTTTCGAGCCGGATGAGCTGGAACTGATCGCGGAGGCCGCCGGCAGCATTCCCATCCTGCGCTCCGGCAATTTTTCGATCGGCCTCAACATGCTGATGGGCCTCGTCGCGCAAGCCGCGCGCGCCCTTCCCGCTGAGGGTTGGGACATCGAAATCCTCGAAGCCCATCACAACAGGAAGATCGACGCGCCATCCGGCACGGCGCTGATGCTGGGGGAAGCCGCCGCTAGCGGCCGCGGCGTTTCGCTCGCCTCCGTCGAGCGGCGCGCCCGGGACGGCATCACCGGCGAGCGCCCGCAAGGCGAAATCGGCTTCGCCGTCCTGCGCGCCGGCGGCATCGTCGGAGAGCACAGCGTCCTCTTCGCCGCCGCCGAGGAGGTCATCACGCTCTCCCACTCCGCCCTCGACCGCGCCATGTTCGCCCGCGGCGCGCTTGCCGCCGCCCGCTGGCTCGCCGGCCGCGCCCCCGGCGAATACAGCATGCGGGATGTGCTGGGTCTGGCGCCGGGCGCCGGCGGACAAGCCGGGTGAATACAGCGGCTTGAAGCGCGTCCTTGAATCAATTTCTACGCAGACGCGCCCAGGACATCGAGAATGGCCGAGGCAACGACGACTTCGGTTCCGGCAAGGCCGACGGAGCAGAACAGCGTCGTATCCTCCGGCGATCCCCGCCCGCCTGCACGGCCTGCCATGATATCGGCGAGATCGGCCATGCGGTGCTCATGGCCGGAGCCTGCGAGGAAAAACGGCGAGGCGTAGGCGCGGGTCTGTTCCGGTGAGTCCGTCGCGATCACAGCGGCGGCATCGGCGATATCGAGGCCGAGTTCGTGTCCGTCGCACGTCTTCGGCCCGACGGTATTGATATGAACACCGGGCTTCAAATCCGCCGCATGGATGACGGGCGTTCGGCTCGTCGTCGCTGAGATGACGATGTCGGCGTCGTCAACGGCCTCGCGCGCGCTGCCGACGGGCACCACCTCCAGCCCGAGCGCGCGCTCCATCTCGTCGGCGAAGGCGGCGCGGCGTTTCTCGTCAGGGCTGAAGACGCGGGCACGCTCCAGTTTTCGAACGGCGGCAGCGGCGGCAAGCTGGGTCCTCGCCTGCGCTCCGCTGCCGAGGATGCCGACGCTCCTTGCATCGGGCGCGCTCAGATGCCGGATGGCGACGCCGCCGATCGCGCCGGTCCTCAGGCTGCCGAGCCGCTCGCCGAGCACGATGCCCTTGAGCCTGGCGTCGTCAACAGACCAGACCGCGACGATCTGATCCGCGCCGCCAAACGTTTCATAGACCCGGAAACCCGCCAGCGGCGTCTCGCCAAGGATGCCGCCGATGGTGAAGACCAGATCGCCCCGATCGCCAAAGGAAACATGATGCCGGGGCGGAGAGATCAGCCGATCGCCCGCCCGGGCCAGAAAAGCCACCTCGAGCGCCTCGATCGCAACGGCCATCAACCCGCCATCGTTTAGATCTTCGTCCCCCAGGATTTTCATCACGGCAATCTCCAGTTCAGGCCGGCATGCTGCAACCCCAACCCAGCTTGAGGTCAAGAGGTGCCGCACCAAGGTTCAAGAGAGCCTCATCCTGAGGTCCCCCGCAGGGGCCTCGAAGGACGAGGCGGGCGCGCCGGCGTTGGATGACTGCAGAACTTTCGAGGCTCCAACCTCTACCCCGTCACACGCCGCGCCATCATCACGTCGTCGATCTCCCTGCCCTCTTCCAGAACCCCGCCGGGGATCCGGCCGATCTCGGCAAAACCCTGGCGCTGATAGAACCGGATCGCCGCCGCATTTTCCGCGCTGACGAAGAGCTCCAGCTGCACAATGCCGGCCGCACGGGCGTGATCGGAAACCGCCTCCAGCAGTCTGCCGGCAAGGCCGGTTCCGCGCAGGTTACTTCTGACATAGACCATGACGATCGTGGCGCGGTGGGCCATCTTGCTCGACCGCTGCCGAAACAGGCCCATGATGCCGACGGGCGCGCCGTCCTGGAATGCGATGAAAACCGGCTCGTTCAGCCGGTTGCGCCACTCCTCGAGAGACAGCACCTCCCAGTCTTCATAGCGGCTCGCAAAGGAGGCCGGCTCGACGCGAAGCGCTTCCAGGCGGATCTGCCGGAAAGCCTCCACCTCGTCCGGCCCGATATGCCTGATCGTCACGCCGCCCGCATCCATCCGATGGCCTCCTCCAATATCGGAAGCCTTGTCATTGCAGGCGGCTCCGGCCAATGCAACCCGGAAGTGATGAGTTCGACTTCGGCCTCTTTGCCCATCGCCTCGCGCCAAGGCTGTGGGTGGATGTGCATGCCGTGGCATACCCCCCTCTGCCCTGCCGGGCATCTCCCCCACAAGGGTGGAGATCGGCAAGAGGTTGAACCATCGCTCCCTCTCTACCGTCTCGAAGTCATTGAATGGCAGTTGGTTGGGGAAACCGGCGCGCCCAGCCGATCTCCACCCTTGTGGGGGAGATTCCCGGCAGGGCAGAGGGGGGTGCCACACGGCAACACCTCTAAATGAAAGAAGAAAGTATCTCGCGCCCACACAAGCCGAAGGCTGGAACCTCGAAGGGCGAGCGAGCGTGCCTCCAGTTACTGCGCCGTAGTTCCCACCCGGCCGCCCTTGCGAACGGTCGGCTCATCGGTTGGCCGGAGATCCCATTGATCGGTGCTGACGGCTGGCGCGTGGGATGACAACTTGGCGGTTGCCCCAGGCACTGGCTGGCCAGTTGCCCCAGGCGCCGGCTGGTCAGCTACCCCTGGCACCGGCTGGCCGGTTGCCCTGCTCTCCCGTTCGCGGGTTGACCGAACGACCAGCTTGTCCAGCTGATCTGCCGGTTCGACAGCCGCTTGATCGCCAAGCCTTTCCATGTTGAACGGCACGATCTGACGGGTGACAACGAGAAGAAGTATCCCGACCACCGAGCACACCAGCGCATAGAGAATGAAATATTTCAACTCATATCCCTCGCCGACTAACAGAGCTACCTCAACGGCAACGCGAATGATATTTCAGTAATATTGAATGATACTTTGCAAGAAGGCAATAGATTTTAAGACAGGCCAAGAAATTTCAAAATTGGACAGCTGAAATAATATCGTTATTGGCGAAATTTACAAAGCAACTCCCGTGATGCTCGATTTTATCCTGGGGATCGCGGCAAAGGCGAGCGCACCGGGCACGGCTGCGCCGCCTCGACCGCTCAGCTTCTCCGGTGTCGCGCCCGGAATTCGCGGGGGCTACAGCCTTCGCGGTCGTGAAAGACGCGCGAGAAATAGAAGGCGTCGTCCATGCCGACCATGGCGGCGACGGTTTCGATCTTTTCGTCGGTGGTGACGAGCAGCTGCTTGGCGTGGTCCATGCGCGCCCGAAGCTGGAAGGCCTTGGGCGGCAAGCCCGTTTCGGCCACGAATTTCCGCCGCAGCGTGGCAGGCGACATGCCGTGCCCGGCGGCAAAACCGGTAAGGTCGAGCGGCTGCAGCGCGCGCTCGCGCAGGCTCTCGACGATCTCGCCCATCGCCGCTTCGCTATCGCGCCGGCCCGCCGCACCGCCCGCCTGTCTTGCGGCGGCAATCACGATGCGGTGCAGCGTCGATGCCGCCGCGGCCTGCGCGAGATTGGTGTCTTGGGAAAGATCGGCATGAAGCTGGGCGAAGAGCCGCGTCATCTCCTCGAGGTGGCGCAGCACTACAACGGGATGGCGCTCGGCAATCAGCCGCAGCCGCACGAAATCCCGCGTGAACGAGCCCTCGAACAGCGCCCAGCGCTCATCCCAGCCGGCTTCGTCGGGCCCATAGGAATGGACGCGGTTCGGAAACAGCCAGAAGAGAGCAGGCCCTGCCACGTTTTGGCGCCCGCCGGCTGCGGTTTCGAGAAACCCCTGCCCGCGCTCCACCAGCACGACCGCGAAACTCGGAAGTTTCCGCTCTGTGACCGCAAGGCGCGCACGCTGCCTGCCGCTGCCGGTGACGGCAAGCCCGCCGGCGCTGCCGAGCGGTGACCGATAGAGGGCCTCGGCATCTCTCATGATGAGCGAAAAGTCCAGCTGCGACTTTCCTCCATGGCAGCTATCCCATGTTGTCAGCTAATTGAAGGCAGGTGAACTCAAGCGAGGGATGGATGAAATGTCAACTGCCCTGAACGCCGAGGCCCGAAGCCCGGAGGTTTCCCTCATCGCGCACGGCAGGACGCTGCCGGCAGACAGGCTCGGCTGGCTCACGCCGACCGATCCCGCAATCGGCATCGACGCCATCCGCGGCCGCTACGAAGAGAACGGCTATGTCTGGCTGAAGGGCCTTCTGCCGCGGACCGAGGTGATCGATTTCCGCGGCTGGGTCTTCGCCCGCCTCGCCGAAACCGGTCTCCTCGAGCCGGGTCACGATTTTTCGCTGGGCATCGCGGCCGCCGAAGGCGTCGACTGGAACCTCGCCAACCGCAGGCTGATGTCGATCGTCCGCTCCGCAGCCTATGAGGGCTTCTGCGCGCATGCGCATCTCGTACGCTTCATGGATGCTTTCTTGGGCGGCATCTCCTATCTGCACAAGCGCAAGCTGATGCGCTACGTCCAGCCGGGCACGCCGGTGGCGACACCTGCGCATTACGATCTCGTCTACCTCCGCGGCGGCACCAGCCGGCTCGTCACCGCCTGGATCCCGGTCGGCGACATCCCCGTCGAAATGGGCGGCCTCGTCTATCTCGAAGGTTCTCACGCACTCGGCCGCGGCATGGAGGCCGAATTCCGCGCCCGCAGCGGCGATCTCTCCCCGGAAGAGCGCATCAGCGCCTATAACAGCCACATGGCCGAAGGCGGCTGGGTCTCGAAGGATCTCCCCGCCATGGCCGAACGCTTTGACAGGCGCTGGCTCGCCGCCGATTACGAAGCCGGCGACGTCGTACTCCACTCCCCCTACATGATCCACGCCTCCACCACCAACCAGGACCGCGCCCGCCGCCTGCGCCTCTCCACCGACATCCGCTACCAGAACGTCGACGACGAGATCGACGCCCGCTGGAGCAACCATTGGAGCCTGGGGGATATGCTGTAGCGGCTGCTCGCCATTCTCGAAAAAGCGCGGTTGCCGCTGCCGCCGCCCGGCCGATCGTCCGCCTCCGTTTGAGCCCTTCAATCCTCCGGCGAAAAGCTCTAAGCTGCCGGTGCCGGCAGCTTGCTTGGAGGCGGTCCATAGGACCGGCGGGTGCGCGGCGCGGGGGGAGCGAATGTCAGCAATCGCATCTCTGTTTCAGGAAGCCGCCCGGCTTGCGGCCGGGTTTCGCGAGAGCGCCCCTTCCCGCCATGTGCCCCGGCATGATTATGCCGCTTGCCTCGCCGCTTTCGACGACCCGCTGCCGGCAGCCGGCGCCGATATGGCCGATGTCATCAGGCAGCTTGCCGAAAGCGCCGAGCCCGGGCTGCATCTCACCACAGGCCCGCGCTTCTTCGGCTGGGTTATCGGCGGCTCCCATCCGGTCGGCGTCGCCGCCGATTTCCTGACCAGCGCCTGGGGGCAGAATGCCGGAAACCACGTCGTCGCCCCGGCCGCTGCCGCCGTCGAAACCGTCGCGACGAGATGGCTTCTCGACATATTGAAGCTGCCGGCCGAAAGCTCCGTCGGCTTCGTCACCGGTGCGACGGTCGCGAACTTCACCTGCCTTGCCGCCGCCCGCGGAGAGGTGCTGCGCAAGGCCGGTTGGGATGCCGATGCCAAGGGCCTGTTCGGCGCACCCGAGATTACCGTGCTGATCGGCGACGAGGCCCACACGACCGTCTTCTCCGCGCTGCAATTCCTGGGCCTCGGCCACGACCGCGTGCAGCGCCTGCCGACCGACCGGGTGGGCCGCATCGATCCGGCCGCTCTGCCCGGCGCGCTTGCCGCGGTCACCGGTCCTTGCATCGCCATCCTCCAGGCCGGACAGATCAATACCGGCGCTTTCGACGATTTTCTCCGCATCATCCCGGCGCTGAAGGAAAAAGGCGCCTGGGTGCATATCGACGGTGCCTTCGGCCTCTGGGCACAGGCATCCGAGAAATTCAGCCATCTCAGCCGCGGCGTCGAGGCGGCCGACAGCTGGGCGACCGACGGCCACAAATGGCTGCAGACGCCCTATGACTGCGGCTATGCGATCGTGCGCGACGAGCTCGCCCACCGCCGCGCCATGACGATCGCCGCAAGCTACCTGCCGCTTGCGGCCGAAGGCGAGCGCGACCCCTCCCATTACGTGCCGGAGCTTTCCAGGCGCGCCCGCGGTTTCGCCACCTGGGCGATGCTGAAACATCTCGGCCGCAACGGCATCGCCGCCCTCATCGACCAATGCTGCGCCTCCGCCCGCGTGCTCGCCGAGCATCTCGCGCGAGAACCCGGCATCTCCATCTTGAACGAGGTCACGCTGAACCAGCTCATCCTCCGCTTCGCCACAGGCCGCCCGGACGACGAAAGCGACGCGATCACCCGCAAGACCATCGAAAAGATCCGCGAAGACGCCACGCTCTTCGCCGGCGGCGCCAAATGGCACGGCCGCGACGTCCTGCGCCTCTCCGTCACCAATTTCCAGACGACCGCGGACGAGGCGCGGCTGGCGGCGGACAGCATCATCACCGCCTTCCGAAGCGTCAGCCGCGGCTGACGTTCTCCACTCGCAACATGACTCTTGACACTCCCCCGAGCAAAGCTACGGTCCTCTCTTCAGGATTGCGGGATTTCGGCCAGCAGTCCCTCGCCTCGCTTCAACGGTTTTCCAATGTCCCGATACCTCCCGGCGATTGCCGCTCTTCTCACCCTGACCCCGACCTTTGCCCACGCCAGCGAGGCGCGGGCAAAGACCTCTCGCCTCGCGACGGACAACTGCTCGGAAATCGGCAGCTCGATGGTATCAAACGCGCCGGAAAGCCCGGCATATGGAGCCACCGAGCTGCAATGCGGCCAGCAACTGGTCCTGAGGCTTGAACGTGAGACGGGCCGCGTTGGGAACAACCCTGTCTGGACCCCGGTCGATCAAATCGTCATGACAAAGCCGACGCCCCGCCACGAGCTCCTCGGGCCGGGCTATTGCTCCTCTAGTCAATTTCCCGACGATGCCACCATCGTTGCGCTCGGCACGATGGCCGAGCAGCCGGATGGCTCCTATGGATCGGAGAATGTGGTCGCAGCCTGGAGGTTCGATCTCCAGCGAGAGAAGATGGTGGCCATCCCCGTTAACGGCGTGCTCTGCGCGGTGGACGGGGGCGATTGACGGCAGGCGTTGCGCGTTTCCCCAAACTCCCTCATTCCTGTGCTCGTCACAGGAATCCAGCCACGGCGCGTCCGCGCCGTGAATGAAGCAACAGTTCGAAAGAAAGAGTCTTTCGCGCCCAAGGACTTAGGCGCACTGGATTCCCGTGACATCCCTCGGGTCAAGCCCGAGGACAGGAATGAGGGAGCAAGTAGCCCCCTTGCCGGTTCCTTTTCGAAAGCACGAGCGAGCAAGCAGATCGTGTTCAAGAGATACTGAAGCCGGGCTCCAGACGAATGCCCTCACCGCCACGGAGGTTTGGAAGGACGTTTTTAACGAGGCCCAACATTTTTAAAAATGCGCGAAAAGACTGGCTGCAGACCTCGGCTGCACCCATTTTTTAAAATGTTGACCTCTCTTAAAAACCTCTTTGTCAATCTTAAGAGATTGGATTCATTGGAATTCAGTGGCAGAGAGGTTTTTAAGGGGGCGAAATTGCGGGCTTTATCGTCGAACGGCGACGACGGAGCTGGCGCGGTAGCGCGACAGCTGGACCCGGTTCGATTGGTTGCCGCCGAAGAGGTAGACGTATTGGCGCCGCTGGTCGAAATGATCGAACAGGCTGACGTGGAAGCGCCTGCCGCTGCGGATCACCACCACGTCTCCGCGCTGGGCGGAGCGGGCGAAGACCGGCCTGCCGAAGCTCATCCAGGACCGCGCCATGTTCGGATTGTCGGGCGGCTGGCGGGAGGATCGCTGGGCGACAAAGGCCAGGAACGCCCCGCACCATGAGGTGCGCCTCGGATTGACGCTGAGGAAGGAGATGGAGCGTTCATGCATGCTTTTGTACCGGGACGCCGTGCCGAACATGTCTGCCTCACAGGGCACGGCAAGGGCCGTGAGGACGATGACGAGAATAACCCTCATAGTTTCTCACCATTGTTTTCAAGATCATGATGATCTCAATTGTGACGAAGAATAAAATGCGGTCGGAAAGGTAGAGATGAATCATGGCGTCAATGAGAAACAATTTATTCGGGTATTTCTGCAGGTAAGACCGAAAACAGAACTTGGCGCGGAGGCATGCCGGCTGGTCGACGGACGCTGTGAATACGGCAGAACGCCCCGCCCTGCGGGGCTGCAGGCACAGCCTCCCGCCAGACCCATATTTCCAGCACTCGCTCTGAATACTTGGGCGGCAATGGCAATACATTGCCCTCGGTTCGGAGACCAACGACAGCCGCCATTATTGCGCCGAAAAAACACAAACCCCTCACCGCCAGGGAGGTTTGGAAGGACGTTTTTAAGGAGGCCCAACATTTTTAAAAATGCGCTGAAGATCGGTCGCCCACCCAATCTTCCACCCATTTTTTAAAATGTTGACCTCTCTTAAAAACCTCCTTGTCAATCTTAAACTATTGGATTCATTGGAATTCAGTGGCAAGGAGGTTTTTAAGGAGGGGTTTTTGGAGATTTTTCGGCATTGCCCGGCACCGTGAAAAACGCGCGCGGACGCACCGCCAATTGGCATCCGGCATGAAACCGGAGGCGAGATTCCTGCGTACTGCCTTCAACGGCAACAAAGGCAGCAAGGGATGATGGCATGGTCAGGAAAGAAAGCGTCGCCCCTCTCGCCGGACATGCCGCCGAACGGGGGCTGGCCAGGCTGATGATGCGGCTGCCCGCAACGCGGGCAACGATCCGGGCGTCCGCGGCGGAGGATCCCGATCTCCGCGAATTGTGCGGCGCTTATGGCGAAGCCTGCACCGTGCTCGATCGCATGCGCAGGGATGCGTCGGCAGATCCGGCGATCGTCGCCGAATACGAGATCATCTGCAGGGAAATCGAAGCCGAGGTCATGCAGACCCTGCTCGGCGACCGGTAAGACATACGCTCCCGGCCGCCGCAGTAACCTTTAATGCAGCACGCCGTCCGGATGGCCGGGGATGCCGGCCGCATCCGCGTCGCCATGATGCGAAGCCCCGTCGGCGATCTCAAGATGATGGGACTCGCCGAGACCTCCCTTGTCTGCAAAGAGATCGGCGAAATCGACCGCCGCGCCGTGATCGCCGCCCTTAGGCGTCGGTTCGTGCCTGTCGAAGACGTCGTGGCCGAAGTGGCGAAGCTGCAGGGTTTCGCCGAATACGCTGTCGTCAAAAAGGGTGGCGTGACCGGCCTTTTCCAGCGCGATCTTGTCGGGCGAGGCTTTCAGGCCGTCATGGGCCGTCGTCGTTAGGTCGGCGGTGACGTGCACCGTCTCCCCGGCGGCCTGGAGGTCAAGGCTCGCAAGGTGAAGCTGGGCATCTTCGAAGGTCGTATTGTTGCTGACGGGGAAAGTGCCGGCGGCGATGATTGCCGGGGATATACTGTAGGGCGTCACGTCGCTTGCGATGGCATTGTCGTGGAAGGCGCCGGATGCGGGCCTGTCGACCTTCAGTGCGGCCTGCGTCAGGTCGTCGAAGGTGTTGTTGTGCACATCGATATTCTCTCTGACGTAGCTGGTGGTGCCGGCCGAGCTGACCGACACGCCCCAGACGCCGTCGTGGATGTAGTTGCCCGAGATATCGTAATCGCGTGTATCGCCGGAATCGCCGAGGCCGATGCCGTAGGACCAGCTGTAGCCGCCATATCCCGAAATGTCGTTGTTGTGGATGGCGATATTGGTGCCGGCCTGTGCGCTGATGCCGAAGCCGCCGCCGGTGAGCACATTGTCCTCGATCACGGCATTCACCGGCCGGATCAGCGTCAGCACGCCCTTCGGCGTGGTGGCACCCGTCTGGTCGAGATGATTGCCAGAGATGTAGATGTTGCTGCTGTCGTTTATCTGGATGGCGTCGGCCGCAGTGCCATGGGCATTGGTGACGGTGTTGTTGAGGAGGGTGACGCCGTTGATCTTCTCGATCCACATGCCGTCGCCGTTGACGTCGTTGATGGTGGTGTTTTCGATGGTGATGTTGGAGCCGGTCCTGAAGGTGACGGAACCGCTCCTCGACAAGCCGGTGTGATCGATCTCGACATTGCGCACCGTCCAGTTCGAAACGGTGCCGCCGTAGATCGCAGCACCCTCGGTATCGGAGATCTTGATGTTCTCGATGATGATGTTCGTGGCATAGAGGCTGTGAATGCCGTCGCCCGGGCTGTGAATGACAGGCGCATCGCCGATCCCGTAACTGCCGATGGTGATGGGCGCGGTGACGGTGCCGGAATATTTGAGATCGAACTGCTCGTTGAACACGCTGCCGGCGGCCAGCAGCACGCTGTCGCCCGGCTGCAGCTTCAAGGCCTCCACCGCGGAGAAGCTCGCAAAAGGCGCGTCCACGCTCGTTCCGCCGTTGGAATTGGAGCCGGTTGCCGAATTCACATAGTAGATTGTCATGGCGCCTGTTTCTTCTATTGCGCAGCGCTCAGGGGTCGGCTGCGTCGAATCCATTGGATGCGGCGGTGGTCAGGGGACATATCGAAAGGCCCTTGGATGCGCTGCCGTCATGGCAGCCGAGAGGCCCACGGGGCCGGCCTCCATCCCGAGAAAACGCCAGGCGGTGACGTCATTCTCGATAACTGCAACCTACACGAAAAGAAAATTCGAATCAACGACTCATGGGGGAGTGGAGCATTGCGTACCGGTCTGCGCCGACACTTTTACAGATCACACCACGTCACTAACTCGACCCACGCAACTGGTCCTGTAGAATAAGAGAAGTCCGGCAAAGAGGACACCGAATTGAAGAAGGCTACTACCCTCCGATTTTTATTCGCCACAGTCGCCGTGACACTCTCCGACGCTCTCGCAGGTTATGCGTTATTCGGCGATGCAAAAATTTCCGACCATCCCGGAGCAGTTCTACTATCGGTAATTCTAGCAGGAGCAATAATTTCGACGGTAATTTTAGGGTTTATGTCCTTTCTCTCTTTCGGCACGGAGATTTTTATAAATGCATCCGGTGGAAAATTTATCAGAGAGAAAACAGGCAGCCCTTTTCACTATCTTCTATGGGATGAGTTGAGGGAAAGGATCGAGAAGGAATAAATTGGCCTTCGATATTCGGCATCCGCCATATTTGGGACTGTTGCGTACTGACATTGAAGCTTGCGTGACGAGGTCGCCGTCCGTAGCGCCCCTCATCCGGCTGCCGCCACCGACCGGGGTCGAGCCACGTGTCTCGACCCGTCCTTCGGACCCCGGCTTGCGGGGCGAAGGGGATATGCCGCAAGCTCTCGGTCCCCAGCCCACCTCTCGCAAGGCACGTCCCCTCGCCCCGTTTACGGGGAGAGGGTTAGGGTGAGGGGCAACCGCGGCATACCCATCAGCCCTCATCCTGACGTGCGATCCGCAGGATCGCCTCAAAGGATCATCGTGAAGATGCGCACCTCTCAGGCCGACGCCGGAGAGGTGCCGGGCAAAATACCCTCAGCTCAGCAAGCTATCCAGATGGACGAATACCGTCAGCATGTCGGTGTCGCTGTGATGCCCGGTTGCGTCGGTGATCCCGTAGCTGAAGTTCTCGCTCACATGTCCGCTATGGCCATCGGGGAGCTTCGTTTCATCGAGCGTGTAGGCATAGTTGCCGTCTCTGTCGACGTGGATGTCGCCGTAGTCTCCGGTGAGCGTCAGGCCGTGCTTGCCGACGGTTTCGTTGCCGAAGCGGCGAAGCGACAGGGTGCCGTCATCAGAGCTGTCGTTTTCGAGAAGATTGCCGTGGTGGGGAGCACCGTTATCGCTCAGGATCTTCAGGTTGTCATGGACGGCAACCACCGCCGGATCGGCGGCCGCATCCGTCACAGCGGCGGTCTTTACATCGGCGGCCGCAAGCGTCGTCGCCTCGACATTGGCGACGATATGGTTGTTGCTGACGGTGAAGGTGTGCGCGTCGATGATGGCGGGCGATATGTTGGTGGCCGTGGTGCCGCTCTCGACGGTATTGTCGTGAAAGGAGCCGGATGCCGGCCTGTCGACCTTCAGTGCGGCCCCCGACAGGTCGTCAAACGTATTGTTGTGGACGTTGATGTTTGTGCGGGCATAGCTCGGGCTGCCGATGGGGGCGGTCACAACAACGCCCCATGGGCCGTCATGAATATGGTTGCCCGAAATATCGTAGTCTCTCGCAGCGCCCGTCTCGCCGAGAGCGACCGCAAACGACCAGCTGTAGCCGTGAAATCCCGATATGTCGTTGCCGCGGATGGCGACCGTCTTGCCCGCCTGCGCGCTGATGCCAAAGCCGCCGCCGGTGAGCACGTTGTCTTCGACCACGGCATTCACCGGCCGGATCAGCGTCAGCACGCCCTTGGGACTATTGGCATTCGTCTGGTCGATATGATTGCCGTGGATCAGGATATTGCTGCTGTCGTTCATCTGCACGCCATCGGCCAAAGGACCGTGGCTGTTCGTGATGGTATTGTTGAGAAGCTTGACGCCGTTGATCTTTTCGATCCAGACGCCGTCACCATGGACGCCCGATATCTTGCTGTTTTCGATGGTGATGTTCTCGCCGGTCCGGAAGGTGACGGAACCCGATTTGCCCGACACGCCCGATTTGTCGACCTCGACGTTGCGCACCGTCCAGTTCGAGACGTTGCCGCCATAGATGGCCGCGCCGCCGGCATTGGATATCTTGATGTTCTCGATAACGATATTCGTGGCATAAAGGCTGTGAATGCCGTCGCCGGCGCTGTGGATCACGGGTGCGGCCCCCGTCCCGTAACTGCCGAACTTGATCGGCGCGCCCAGGGCGCCGGAAAATTTGATGTCGAGCTGCTCGTTGAACACGCTCCCCTTGGCAAGGAGCACGCTGTCGCCCGGTTTCAGTTGCAAGGATTCCACTTTGGACAAAGTCGCAAAAGCCGATTTCAGGCCCGTTCCGTTGTTGTCGTCGGAGCCAGTCGCTGAGTTCACATAGTAGATTGTCATATCGCCATGTTGCCCTGTTCGTCGGATCGCTATGTCGCCACGCGAATCGACTGGGAGTCGGCCGATCCGACGCGGCGGGCGCAACCGTCCACGGCAAGAAGGCGATAAGATGGTCTCAATGAGGCAGCCGGCCGGTTCGCGGGGCTTCTTCCACAGGGAAAGGCCAAGCCGATCGAAAGCTGCAACCCCGGCTTAAAAACCATCGACCTCGAGGCGAATAAATCGTGGCATTTGACGCTTTGTATATGTCGATTTGCTACTTTACGGAGCATGAATACTTGCCCTCGCTTTCGTTCAGCGCATTCGCATCTGCCTGCCGAACGCCTTGAGCGGCAAGCAAAAGGCAAATGAGCGGAATTATGTAGCAAATGCCACCAATGTCCGCTTCTGGCTAAACCGATCACACCTCGATCGATACTGCTATTAATGGTACTCTGCTGAAAAATGTCATCCGATCGGGAACGTCAACGATGACGAAACTGTCCGAAGGAAAAGGCGGCATCAGTTCGACAGAGCTGCCCCAGACACAGCATCGAAACGATAAAACTTCGAACGTTTTGCTTACGTCACTAAAGGGTGCGCACCTTCATGACGTCGATAAAATGATCGTTGCGTCCCTCGCGCGCAACCTCACATACGCTTTGGTTTTCGCTGCTCTTACCGCCGTAGTCATTACGCTTTTGGTAGCGTGGTTGGGTTGATATACGCCGCTCCTGGCGCATTGCGAACGACGACCACTGGCTGCCCTTGGGCCGAAAGCTGTCAGCGCCGCAGCGCTTTGGGTTGGTGGCGTTTGCTACCTAATTCCGCAAATAAGCAGCAACCTCACGCCCTCGCCCGCAACGCCGCCCCCAGCGGCAGCCGCGTCGCCGCCAGCGCAGGCAGTGCGCCGCCGATCACCCCGACGGCGAGCCCCAGCAACTCGGCGGTCAAAATCACGTCGGGTGTCACGACAAGCTGAAACGCCATCCGGGTATTGTTCGCGCCCATCGTGCTCGCCTGCCAGCCGTCGAAAGCAACCCGGGAGGTGATGGCGCCGAGGGCAGCACCGGCCGCCGAAAGCAGCACCGCCTCCACCCAGGTCGCCATGAAGGCCGGCAGGCGGGAGAAGCCGAGGAGCCGCAGCGTGGCGATCTCGACGGCGCGGTCGGAGACCGAGCTCATCATCGTATTCAAAGCGCCCGCCGCGGCACCCACCGCCATCAGCAGCGCGATCGGCCAGCCGAACAGGCGGATCAGGCTTTCCGTGCGCTCGGCCTGCGCGGCATAGAGATCCGCCTCGGAGACGGCGGTGAGCGGCGGGCCGGCAAGTGCTGAAAGCCTTGCGCGCAGCGTCGCGAGCGCCCGGGCGGGATCGCCGCCATCGAGCCGCACCCTGAGGCTCTGCACCTGCCCCTGCCGGTCGAAGGCCGATTGCACCGCCTCCCGGTCCGCCCAGATCTCGGATTCGAAGGCGCTACCACCCGAGGCGAAATGCCCGGCGACCTTCCAGTCCACAGCCCCGAGCCGCACCGTGTCGCCGACGGCAAAACCGGGGAAAGCCTCGGCGATGCGGGCGCCGACGACGATCTCACGGCTGCCTGGCGAAAACATCAGCCCCTCTGAGATCGACGCGCGCTCGCGCAAGCCAGGGCCTGCCGCGTCCATGCCGCGCAGCGACAGCGTCTGGTCCGCGCCGTCCCTGCCCCTGACATCGACGGGAACGACGACTTCGCGCGAGAGCGCCAGCCCGCCCGCGCCGTTGCGAGCAATCCCGGGGTTGCGGGCAACCCCGATATCGCCGCTCATGGCCACAAGACTGCGGATCGCCTCGGCAGGCACATCCGAGCCGGTCTCCTGGCTGGTGCCGCCGCCGAGAATGACGGCGACATCGGGCGAACCTGCCCCGGCCAGTGCTGCCTCGAAACCGCGCGCCATGGCGAGAAAGCCCGCGAGCACCGCCACGACGAGGGCGACCGAGAGCGCCATCGACAATGAGATCCAGAGCCGCCGCGGCAGGCTGCCGAGATTGACTCTGATCATGAGAAAACTCTGCTTGAGCACTGACGACATTGGGCTATCTCGTTCTGAACGCGTGGACGATGGGCAAGCGCATGGCGCTGAAAGCGGGCAGAAGCCCCGTCAACAGCCCGAGCCCCGCAATGATGGCGGCGGATTTCAGAAGCACCAGCAAGCCGAAGACGAGGCCGAATTCCGGCCCGATCACGAGCGTCGCGAGCTTGGCGAGGATGAGCCCGCCTGCGCCGCCGACGGCAAAGATGAACAGCGTCTCGCCGAGAACAAGCGCCACGATTCGCTCGCCGGAAAAGCCGAGCACCTTCATGACGGCGATCTCGAAGCGGCGCTCCCGGATGGCAAAGAGCATGGTGTTCACAGATATCATCAGGATCGTCACGAAGGCGGCGGCAACGACGAGGCCGACGATCAGGCCGATATCGGCATATTGCCGAAGGAAGGCCTCGAGGAACTGCTTTTCCGATTGCGTCTTCGTCTGAGCCGCCGAATTGGCAAACAGCGCGTCGATCCGCGCGGCGAGCACGCCTGACGAAACGCCCGCGCGCGGGCGCATCACGAAGGCATCGACCGTATCCTTGTCCCGGGCGCGGGCGGCATTGATCGCGTCGTAGCGGGCGAGCATGAAATAGGTGTCGGTGCCGGCATTAGCACCCTCGAAGATGCCGGCAATCGTGAAGCTCCAGTTCCGGCTGCCGTCCGCCTTCATCAGCTGGCTGGTGACGCCGATGCGCTGGCCGACCGACCAGCCCTGCGCCTCAGCCAGCGCCCTGCCGACCAGCACCCGGTCGCCGCCCTTTTCCAGCGCCGCGATCAGATCAGGCGTCAGCCCCAGCTCCTCGCCACTGGCGGCGGCAATCGCGCGGGGATCGGCTGCGCTGACGACAACCACATTCTTCTCGACCTCGACGAAGCCACGCATGCGCGCGGTATAGGCGACGGCCGCGACATCGCTCTCCGCCGCAATCCTGTTCAGATAAGCAAGCGGCAGCGGCAGCCCCCGGCCCGCCTTGTTGAAGACGCCGAGCAGATTGTCGCTGGCATCAGCCGCCCCCTGGCTGCCGGCAGTAAAGCTCGCCGTCAGCGCATAGATCAGGAAGGCGACGCCGACTGAAAACATCAGCAGCACGGCGCGCAGCCGCTTGCGCCAGGCATTGCGCCGCATGAGCTCGAGCAAGGTCATCGGCTCGTCCCCTCGGTGAATTCGCCCTTGTTGAGATGCAGCGTGCGCCGGGCATAGGCCGCCGCCTCCGGGTCATGCGTGACCATGATGACGGTCTTGCCGAGCTCGCGGTTGAGAAAGCTCAGCATCTCCAGAATATCGTTGGCCGATGTCCGGTCGAGATCGCCTGTGGGTTCGTCGCAGAGGATCAGGTCGGGATCGGCGACGATGGCGCGGGCAATGCCGACGCGCTGCTGCTGCCCGCCCGACATGCTCGACGGAAACTGCCGCTGCCGGCCGGCAAGCCCGACAAGCTCCATGACCGTATCGACCCGCGCCCGCCTCTCCCGCCGCCCGAGCGGCTTCAGCAGAAGCGGCAACTCGATATTCTCGGCCGCATTCAGCATCGGCAGCAGATTGTAGAACTGGAAGACGATGCCCATGCTGTGCGCCCGCCAAGCGGCCCTCGCCGCCTCGCCCATCTGCTCGAGACGGCTGCGCCCGATCCGGATCTCGCCGGCATCCGGCCTGTCGATGCCGCCAAGCATATTGAGCAGCGTCGACTTCCCCGAACCCGACGGCCCCATGACCGCAACGAAATCGCCGCGCGGAATGGAAAGATCGAGCCCGGAAAAAATCGGAATCGTCTCCACCCCAATCCTGAACGCCTTCCTGACGCCGGCAAGGGCGATGTACTGTTCTGTAGTGTCGGTCATGATTGCTCCTTGGTGGTTCATTGTTTCGTGGTTTGAAAGTTCGCGGTCAGGGAACCGGCGGCCGCCCTCGTCCTTCGAGATGAGAATGGAGAGAGGGCGCAGTCCGCAGTGCCCCTCATCCGGCTGCCGCCACCTTCTCCCCGCTCGCGGGGCGAAGGGGATATGCCGCAAGCTCTCCGTTCCCCACCCGCCTCTCGCAAGGCACGTCCCCTCGCCCCGTTTACGGGGAGAGGGTTAGGGTGGGGCAATCGCGGCACCAATCAGCCCTCATCCCGAGGTGCGCAGGCCTGCGGCCGGAGCCTCGAACGACGAGGGCGGGTGATCCGCCCCCTCGCCCACCACCAGCCGGATGCGCGCCGCCATCGCGGGCCGCATGCCGGATGGCGGCGAGGAGAGCGTCAGGCGCAGCGTCACCGTTCCCTTCTCCCGCGACATGACGGGCGCGATCTTCGACACCGCGACGGCAAAGGGCTGATTGGGAAAGCCGTCGAGCACCGCCTCGCCTGAGAGTCCCGGCCGCATCAGCGCCATATTGGCCTCGGCCACATCGGCATCGATGACCAGGCTCGATGTGTCGGTAATGACGAGCAGGCTTTCATTCTCCCGCACGCTGTCTTCCCGCGAAAGCACCGTGTCGCCGACATGCGCGTCGAGCCGCGTCACGGTGCCTGATATCGGCGCCCGCACGGTCAGCGCCTCGACCTGCTCCAGCGCCCTGTCGATATCGAGATCGGCCTTTGCCGCATCCTGCCGTGCCTGCGCCGCGGCATTTTCAGCCGTATCGAAAGCCGTCTTCGCCGCCTCCAGCGCCTCCGCCGACATCGCATCACGCCCGGCGAGCCGCCCGGCGCGATCAAGCGAAGACCGCGCCTGCGCCAGCGCAATGCTCCTTGCCTCAACCGCCAGCGCCGCCGCCCGCCCCGCTATCTCCGCCCCCCGAAGCGCAAAACGCGCCCCCGCATCGTCGAGCCGCACCAGCACCTGCCCCGCCACGACGCGATCACCCGCCTCAACCGCAACCGCGACGATCCGCCCCTCATATTTGGAAAAGACAGTCGCGACATCGGGGGCCACGACATAGCCGGAACCGGTGATTTCTCGGGTCGATGCAGTCGCACCCCGGGTTGGCGCGGCCATACCCCGGGCCGATGCAGTCGTATCCCGGGTTGACGCGGCCCCATCGTCAGGCGGGGCCTTTACCGCCGCTCCACCCGCGGATATCCCAGCGCCACCGTCGGCAAGCTCCGCGAGTGCGCGCTCCAATACTGCCGGCCGATAGAGAAGAGCCGCCGCCAGCGACACCGTCGCCGCCAGAGCCAGCAGCCCAGGCATCACCCGCCGCCGGGCTTTGCGCTCCGCCCGCTCCGTCTTGAAAGCCGCGGGCTCGATCGAAAGCGATCTCAGCTTGGCGGCAAGGTCCCGTTCATGTTCCGATGTCGTGTTCATGCCGACAGCATGGCCGGCGGCTAGAAAATCGCGACCTCGAACATGTTTCAGGCGGTCCTCGATCGCGATTGTGTACGTGGTAGCGGCGCTATCGGGGGATCATCGGCACGCTTCGCCGGCGGCATCGCTTGGCACTTGATTGGACGCGATGCACAGCTGATAGCCTCTTCAATCGTCCGCCGCGAAAATGCACCGCAGGCTAGATCTTGGACCGGCGTGCCGAGATCACCCCCTCTGGCCTGCCGGCCGATCTCCCCCACAAGTGGGGAGATCGGCTGGGCGCACCGGCTTCCCCAAACAATCAACGTTGCCACATGCGAAACGGTAGATGGGCAGGAAGCGTAAGCCGCTTGTGATCTCCCCACTTGTGGGGGAGATGGCCGGCAGGCCAGAGGGGGGTGCCACACGGCACGCCCTCTCTTTTCATTCCTGTGGCAAGCGCAGGATGGGAAAGGAGAGGTAAATGCCCCGACAAGGATTCCGGAACAGCACCTGGACATATGGGATAAAAATGGGAGCGGCAGCGCTCACCAACCAAGATCCATCGCGGTTCCCCTCAACCCTTCCTCTGCCGCCAGGCCACCGGCGTCATATCTGTCACCCGGCGGAATTCCCGGTTGAAATTGGACTTCGTCTGGAAGCCGACCTCGAACATCACCTCGGTCACCGACTTGCCCGTGCCGGAAAGCAGCCGGCAGGCTTCGCCGATCCTGTAATCGTTGACATATTGCGAGACGTTCTTGTCCATCGCCCGGTTGATCGCCGCCGAGATCTGGCGGGCGGGGATGCCGGCCTTGCGGGCGAGCCGGTCGAGATTGAGATTGGCGTCGCGATAGAGCTTCCTCGCGTCCATCAGCGCGTCGATCGTGGCGATCGTTTCCTTGTCCTCGCTCGTTTCGGGGCGCGGCGCGGTCTCCACCGTCTCGGCCGGCGGCCGGCTGCGGCTGGCGGCGGCCGCCGCAATGGCGAGGATGACGAGGACGGCGAGGTTTCCGACGCTGATCATCATCAGCGCCCGCTCGCTATGGGCGGAGGCGAGATCGAGGAAGACGAAGGTATCGACCATAGCCGAAAGGCAGAGTGCTGCCGCCGTAAAGATGATCGCCCGGTAGGCCGGCGCCGCCCCTTCGAAGGGCGCCAGCCGAAGCGCATCGGCACCCGGACGCATCAAAAGCAGGATGGCGGCGGCATAACCCACGAAGACAAGCACCAGCGCGATGTCGATGGCGTCCCGCCATAAGACCATCAGGATCAGGATAAGGGCGGCGGGCACGCCATGCAGCGCAATGCGCGCTTGCAGCGGCCGCCGGCTCGTCCTCACCAGCCTGGAAACCCCGGCATAGGCAAGCGGCGGCACCATCGCCGCAGTGACAGGCGCAATCACGCCGATGGCCTGCACCCCGTATCCCCAGCGCAGGCCCGAAAGGGTGGATTGCAACGCCGAAAGCAGGATCAGCGCCAGAAACGGCCAGTTCGGCGCCGCCTCCTCGTCGCGCCTGATGACAGCGACGAAGAGGATCAGCAGCAGGAGGGCGATGACGAAGGGGAGCGGAATGAAGACCATGGGGCTCTGTGATCGGAACGGCGGACGCATCGATCATCGCCGAGATCGCAAGCGGACGCGACCTCCATCATGTTTTAGGACGTGTTTTTGGTGGGAATTTTTTCAGTGATCGAGCACATGTCCATTCCGCTCAGCCTATGGCACCCCTCTCCCCAGCCCGTGCGGAGGAAGAGCGTCTCAGGAAGAGGGTGGATAGGGCGTGCCGTGTGATACCCCCTCTGGCCTGCCGGCCATCTCCCCCACAAGGGGGGAGATCGGCTAGGCGCAATGGCTTCCCCAAACAACTGACGTCACGAACCGCAAATTTAGGGCGAGGCATGGCTTCTTGCCGATCTCCACCCTTGTGTGGGAGATGGCCGGCAGGCCAGAGGGGGGTGCCCCACGGCACGTCGGTAAAGGAAAGAAGAAAGTATCTCGCACCCAAGAAAGCTTCACCCTTGCTTGCACAGTGCCCACCGAAGCGGCCTCGAAGGACGATGCCGGCCACCACCCCTATCCCAAAACAGATTTGCAACCCCCTCCCCGCCATGATACAAAAATGTGATTTAAGCAACATACAACAACGGCCGCACCATGAACCTCACCACAGCCCTCGCCCATGAAGCCGCAATCGCCGAAGCACTCCGCGCCGTCGACGAGGCGATCGGCGACGAGCCCCCAGGCGAGCAGGCCTTCCGCATCATCGCCGCCATCAAGGCCCTGCGTCCCGAGCGCTCGCCTGAAGTGGCCGAACTGGAGCGCATCGATTACCTGGAGACGGTGCAGCGCAGCGCCCGCGCCGCCTGGAACAGCCGGTACGCCGCCGGCAGCGTCGGCCCCGAATGCGATGCCGTCGCCGGCGTCGACACCCCGCTCGGCCGGCTGAAGACTTTGACCTGGCGGCGGGTATGGCGCGGCGGCAAGATCGCCTGGGCCAGCGAATACTACCTCGACGACGACCCCGTCAGCATCACCGAAATCCGCGCCGCCGGCCTGGCGCAGCGACCGACGACGCGGAATAGAAGGAAGAAACAGACGGGATAGGCGCTTATCGCACGCGGGCAAGCGCGGCTATTCTGAAGAAACTCCAAGTCGAGCCGGCGAAAGCCGCTTCCGTGAGATTGACTCGTGAAGCACTCGAACCTACATCCGCTCCGAATGACGGCCCCTTAACTTGAAGTAATTTACGATGAATGCCCTTTCATTGCCGTGGGTGATTGGTCCAGTTTGTTGGATACTTTTATTACCTTCGGCCACCGCTATGCTTTATACCCTTGGGGAGCGCAAAGGCCTGACACCAGCTTCTCTGGTCAGTTCATATATCCTTGCCCCATTCATAGTATCAATCTCATACTACCATCTTTCGATTAATAAAGATTCGTCCATCAATATAATATCAGCGCAAATCATTACAGTGATTTTGTTGTTTTCTATGGTTTTCTTGCTAAGCCGCATTCGAATCGACAAAGAAATCACCTTGAAGCGCCGCCTCGATTTTAAGTATGCGTTAAAATTGCTGTTTTCGGGAATTGCCCTTCTGGTTGTGTTTGATGGCTTATTGATCCGAATGCCACACGGGTGTGCCGGTACGATGTCGCTGTGGGCTTTCAACAAGTGCAAGACAGGCGACATGCTGTTCGGCGCGAAGGGATTCGGAGAGCTGTGGTTTATGCTGCACGGGGGAACATTGGCATTTACCAACACCTGTCTCGGCAGCTTTCATTTGGCGCGACGCCTTTTCACGAGCTAATGCCAGTGATCCTATGTAAGTTACTTCTCGTCCGCGTGCCCCGGTTTATGGAATACAAAACAGGAAAACGGCACAGCGCCAGCTCTCCCCTCCACTGAGACGCCGGCGCCGAGCTTTCCTGCATCTAACCCCGCGCAACCGGCAGGTTTTCCGCTCATGTCGTTGCGATTTCCACACCGAAACCATTGCCCGGATAAAACACCCCATCAACAATGGGGAACCCATCATGCGCGGACAGGTCTCGCTTTTCACCGACAACACCGCCTTCAAGGCCAGCGTCTCCGGCGGCAGAGGCAAGGGCTATCTGTCGCTCGATATGGAGGCCGACGGCGTCATGGTCGTCATCTTCGCGCCGGCCGGGCGCCGCCGGGGGCTTGCCCGCATCGCCGCCGTCATGAACGAGGAATTCAACCGGCCGCTTGCCGACGACGACGAGGACGAGGAGTTGGAGGCCGAGCTTGCCGCGGGCATCGAAGCCCTTGGCTTCTAGCGCATGTTCGAAACCACCTTCACGCTGACGCGCGGCGACGACGACATCGATCTCGTGATCGAATATTCCCTCACCCCCTATCATCCCGGCAACCGCCACGCGCGCCCCGAATTCTGCGCCCCGCCCTCCGGCGGCGAGGTCGAGCAGCTCACCGCCCTCCTCGACGGCGCGCCGCTCGACCTGACCCATGCCGAATACCGCCTGATCGAGCGCCATATCGAGGAAACCCACGATCTCTTCCTGGAGGCCGACTGAGCGTGCCGATCCCGGGAGTTCAGGCCGCCCGGGATCGGCTCTGATCTCTAGTCAGAAACCGTTCAGCCGCGCAAACATCGCCTCGCCATGCTGGCGGGTATGGACTGACGTGCCGACCAGCAGTTCGTCCCGGCCGCTCTCCAGCTGGGCAAGCGCCTCGGCGGCGAATTCCTCCGGCGACATCGCGAACTGCCGCTCCGCCCCCTTGGCCCTCACGCCGCCGCCGAGGTTGGTATCGACCATCGGCGGCACCATCTCGACGACCCGCACGCCGGTCGCCTTCAGCTGATGGCGCAACGACAGGGTGAAGGAGTGGAGCGCTGCCTTGGTCGCGCAGTAGACGGGAACGGCCGCCATCGGCGTGAAGGCCAGTCCCGAGGTAACGTTGACGATAACAGCGCTCGGCTGCCGCTTCAGCATCGGCATGAGTTCGCCGATCAGCTGGATCGGCGCGGTCAGGTTGATCGCCACCTCCTGATCGAGATCGGCAACGGCAGCGTCTCCATCGAAATCCCGGCGATATTGAACCCCGGCATTGTTGACTAGCATGTTGAGGTCCGGATGGTTGTTTTCCAGCCAACCCTGCAGGCTGTCGCGGTCGTCGAGATCGGTGACGTCGCAGACCCGCGCAATCAGGTCAGGCACATCAGCTTGCGCCGCCTCCAGCGCCTCGCGGTTCCGGCCGCAGATGATCACGCGGTTTCCGCGCGCCGAAAGTTGGCGTGCGAGCGCAAGCCCGATGCCGCTTGCGCCGCCGGTGATGAGAATGGTGTTGTCGGTCAGTTTCAAGTCGAACGTTCCTTCCATGTTGACATGAAGGTGCGCCGACGACGTTTCCAGAGTTCCGGCGGACACACCTGCGAGGCCGGCAAGCCGGCTGCGGTGTCGCGGTTACCCTGAAAGGAGGAGTTATCACCCAATGGGCGACGGCCGGGCTACCATCCGACCAGCACTCTTTCGACCGTGGGATATAAGCGGGTTTTCGGGCGGGAGGCAAGCCGACCCGCGATGGCGAACTGCCGCACCCGCCTTTTCCAGCCGGATGTGAACAGGCAGGGTCGCCCGGTGCCTGCGCAGCCGCAACACGCATAAAAAACAAGGCGTAAGACTGGTTACATGAATCAAATTCGAGGCGAGGCACGTCAGCCGTTGCCGACAGCACCAAGCGCCCTATCCTTCAGTCCGCGTTAGAGCCCAGCGGCAACAATCGGGCGAGGCCTCAATCGACAGCAGGTGAAGTCGCGCAAACCGCAGCGACGGCGAAGGGAAACTCCGATGCAATGGAAACCCGTCATGCGCGCCGATGGCGAAGGCGAGCAGATCCTGTTCAAGGTCGGGCTGATGACTTTCAAGGCGACCTCGGCCGAGACCAACGGCCAGTTTGCGTTCATCGAAACCATCCTGCCGCCCGGCGCGCGCGTCGAGCCGCACCAGCATCCGGAAGCGGAAGTCTTCTATGTACTGGACGGCGAATTCACCTTCTGGATCGGCGGCGAGCCGCAAGGCACGATCTCAGGCAAAGGCACCTTCCTCAGCGTGCCGCCGCACATCCGGCATGCCTACTGGAACCACACGGATGCCCCAGGCAAAATTCTCGGCATGCTGGCGCCCGGCGGCGACGGCGGCCTGGAAAGTTTCTTCCGCCAGGTCGGCGTGCCGCTGCAGACTAGCGATGAGGTTCCCGACCTGACTCGGCCGGTGGAGCACCTCCACGAGGAAATCACCCGCCGCCGGAATACCGGTCTTTCGAGGACGAACCCTTTGCCCATGTGATGGGCGCGCATTCGAAAACCGGAACTGACGAAAGGAAGAGAGGCGCGCTTGGAAAATCCCCAGCACGAACGTTCTGAAGGTATTCCAGAGGGCATACATTCCGCACAGAAAAAGGAGGCACCAGTGCAACTGAGCTTGGAGCTGTTTGTCGAAACGCCTGAGAAATCGCTTGATTTCTATCGGCGGGTTCTGGGCTTTGAAGTCCAGGGTTCGGCGAGCACCGAGTATACGATGTTAAGCAATGGTGACGCGGTGATCGCGATTAATTCGCGAAGCACGCTTTCTAGCGATCATCCGATACGGGCCGAAACCCGTCAGCGAGTTGGCCTTGGCGTCGAGATCGTCTTAAAGGTCGCGGACGTTGAGGATGTCTATCGCACGGCGAGAGACAGCGGCTGGCCGCTTTCCGATCTCGCTCTGCAGCCTTGGGGCCTGCGCGACTTTCGCCTTGTCGACCCTGACGGCTATTATATCAGGGTAACCAGCCGTCATACGAGCTGATGTATGTGGGAATGCCGACGTCCAAGAGAGCCTCATACTGAGGTGCGCAGCCCGAAAGGGCGGAGCCTCGAAGCATCATCCTGAGGTCCCGGAAGGACGAGGCGGGCACTCCGGTAGGCAGAAGCGACGTCGGAGGGCGATCCTTCGAGGCTTGGGAAAGCCGGTTGGACGCTCCTGCCCGCCTTACGCCTGCGCAGCTCCCCGAAGTCCCGCAACCAACCCACGACCTGCCGCCGCCGCAGCATGCAGGCCAACAAGGCCGATCACGGCGAGTGCGTTGATCAGCAGCACATTCGCGACGACGGACGGCGAAAAGGCGTCGTCGCCGGAGGGAAGCAGTGATGTTGCGGCAAAGAGCTGGCCTTCATAGGCGACGAAGCCGGCAAGGAAGGCGCCGGCCATCGTTGCGGGAAGATCGGCGGAGAGGCGCAGCACCCCGAGCGCGGCAGCGAGCGAGGCGAATGCCGCAATGCCGATCGCAAGCCCCCAGGCATAGCTGTCCCACGTCTGGGGATAGCCGAGCACGACATATCCGACCATCTGATTGGCGAGCCAGGCAATGAGAACCGCCATCACCGCCATCCGCCGGGGAAGAACGACTGCCGAGACCGCCGCCAGCGCCACGAAGGGCGTGACGCAGGCAAGAAGCAGGCTGAGCGCCACGCTCGCGCCCGCAATGATGACCACCCAGGCGATGGCGAAACCGGGTGCGGCGGGGCGCAGGGGAAGCTGATTGCGTTCGAGCATCTCGAAACTCCGTTCGGCCGGGCGCGCAGTCGCGCCACCACGGAAATAATAGCAAAATCATGTGAAAAGGCCAGCGAGGCCAACTCGCCCCTGCGGCCGCGGCTGCGAGGGTAGATGCCGGGATTTCCGGCGCCGGACAAGCTGACGAGATCTCCCGCGCCAATTGCCGCAGGCCAAGAATGCTGGCGGAGGCTTTTGTAAAAACCACGCAAAAACAAATAGATGAAAAACAGGCGCTGCTCGAAAGAACAAAAGCGCCTTTGCCGCCAGCGCTGCGAGAAGTTAGAGATATAATTAAATCCGCATTAATCAGAATATGCAAATATTCGCTATCGCTTTTGAAGGGTACCTCTTCTTAACTCGGGAGCATGGCGTGGATATTTTTGATCGTGGTTCGAATGCTGTTGCGGTTCTTGCTTCACTCTCCAAATCCCAGGCGATGATCGAATTCGATCTCACAGGCAGGATTTTGACGGCGAACGCGAATTTCTGCCGCGCGCTCGGATACGAACTCTCCGAAATCGTCGGCCGGCACCACAGCATGTTCGTCGAAAAGGAGTATGCGTCCTCTCCCGAATACAAGGCCTTCTGGGCCAAGCTCGCGGCCGGCAATTACGATCAGCAGCAGTACAAGCGCATCGGCAAGGGCGGGCGCGAAGTGTGGATCGAGGCCTCCTATAATCCGGTGATCCGCCGGGGTAAACCGGTCAAGGTGGTCAAGATCGCCACCGACATCACCCGCCAGAAGCTGATCGCGGCAGAAGACGCGGGCAAGCTCGACGCGCTGTCGCGCGCCCAGGCAATCATCGAGTTCACCCCCGAGGGCGAGATCCTGACCGCCAACGAGAATTTCCTCAACGCCCTCGGCTACGCCCTGTCGGAGATCAAGGGCCGGCATCATTCGATCTTCTGCGAACCGGCCTATGCCGCCTCGCAGGAATACAAGGCATTCTGGCCGAACCTCGCTGCCGGCAAGCTCGTCGCCGACGAATTCATGCGCATCGGCAAAGGCGGCCGCAAGGTCTTCATCCAGGCCTCCTACAATCCGATCTTCGACATGAACGGAAAGGTCTTCAAGGTCGTGAAATTCGCGACCGATGTGACGCCGCGCGTGGAAAACGTCGAAGCACTCGCGGCCTGCCTGACGAACCTGTCGAACGGCGACCTCTCGCAGAAGATCGCATCGCCCTTCATTCCGTCGCTGGAGCGCCTCCGCACCGATTTCAACAGCGCCTCCGACAAGCTGAAGCAAGCCATGGCGACGGTCGCCGACAATGCCAGGGCGATCTCCTCGGGATCGAAGGAGATCGGCAGCGCTGCCGACGACCTGGCGAAACGAACCGAACAGCAGGCCGCCTCGGTCGAACAGACGGCCGCCGCCCTCGAAGAGATCACGACCACGGTCAAGGATGCGAGCAAGCGCGCCGGCGAGGCTGGCGAGCTGGTGACCCATACCAAGGCCCATGCGGAGCATTCCGGCCAGGTGGTGAAAGACGCCATCGAAGCCATGGACCAGATCGAAAATTCCTCGCGCGAGATTTCCAACATCATCGGCGTCATCGACGAGATCGCCTTCCAGACCAACCTGCTGGCGCTGAATGCCGGCATCGAGGCGGCGCGCGCCGGCGAAGCCGGCAAGGGCTTTGCGGTCGTCGCCATGGAAGTGCGCGAGCTCGCGCAGCGCTCGGCCAGTGCCGCCAAGGAGATCAAGGCGCTGATCACCGCCTCCAGCGGCCATGTCGCAACCGGCGTGACGCTGGTCAGCAAGACCGGCAGCGCGCTCGAGGAAATCGCCAAGCAGGTTCATGATATCAACGGCAATGTCGTGGCGATCGTCAAAGCCTCGCGCGAACAGTCCACCGCGCTCGCCGAGGTCAACCGCGCGGTCAACACCGTCGATCAGAGCACGCAGAAGAATGCTGCCATGGTCGAGGAACAGACCGCCGCAAGCCACAGCCTCGCGCGCGAGGCCGCGGCCCTCTTCGAACTGCTCAGCCACTTCCGCTTCGACGACACCCCCACGACGAATGTCTCGGCCCTCCCCGAGATCAAGGCGACAACGCCAAGGCCGGCACAGCCCCAGCGCCCCCGCCCGGCCAGATCCCACGGATCGGCCGCCGTTGCGGAAGCGAGCTGGCAGGATTTCTGATCGGGCGTGGCGTGCCGGCGCCGATCCGCGCCATGCGGCAAACGCTCCATTTCGCCGTTCGTCCATAAATCGGCCGTGCCCGTAAGCGATCCCTGGCGAAAACCGCAAGATCGGTCGAGCGCTTGATATCCCGCTGCGCTTAGTTGGTGCGGCCACGGAGGGCGGAACGATGAAGGCGGCGCTTCAAGCCTACCATGCCCGGATGCAGCGGGTGCTGGAGTACATAGACCGGCATCTGGACGATGATCTGGACCTGGACACGCTGAGCAGCGTCGCAGCCTACTCGAAATATCATTTCCACCGGCAGTTCACGGCGACCTTCGGTCTCTCCGTGCATCGCTATATCAAGCTCGCCCGCATGAAGCGCGCTTCATATCGGCTGGCCTACAGGGATGCCAGAAGCGTCACCGATATAGCGATGGATGCCGGTTACGACGCACCCGATGCCTTCGCCCGCGCCTTTCGGCAAAGGTTCGGTCAATCGCCGTCGTCGTTCCGGAAATCTCCCGACTGGGAGCCGTGGCTTGCGGCCTTCGGGCCTTTCGACAATGCGAGGAGCAAGCTCATGCAAAAGACCTTTACCAATGACGATGTGATAATACGCGATGTGCCAACCACACCGGTGGCGATCATGGAACATCGGGGCGACCCGGCAACGCTCGGCACCACCATCCAGCGGTTCATCGCCTGGCGCCAGGCCGCCGGCCTGCACCCGAGGACAAGCCCGACCTTCAATGTCTGGCGTTCCGAGCGCCGCCCTGCCTCGCCGAGCGATTACAGCGTCGACCTTTGCGTCGGCACCGACCGGCCGATCGAGGCGAACGGCGAAGAGATCAAAGCCGGCGAGAGCAAGACTGGCGAGATCCCTGGCGGACGCTGCGCGGTTCTGCGCGTCGTCGGCAACACCGACAATCTGGAGCCTGCCGCGCTCTACCTCTACCGCGACTGGCTTCCGGGGAGCGGCGAGGAAACACGCGACTTCCCGATCTACTGCCAGCGACTGAGCCTCTTCCCTGAGGTGGCGGAGCATGAGGCGGTCGCGGAACTGTTCTTGCCCCTGAAATAACACCGCGGCGGTCGATCAGTCCGTCCGTTTCAGCCAATCTTCCCGCAGGTTCGCCTGGCAAATCTGCGGGATCCCGCACCTGACTGCCACGATCTCCCCTTGTCTGTCGCCAATCCGTGTGCTAGATACTGAACCGAATGGTTCAGTATTCTAAAACCCGTCTCGATGCCTCGTTCGCTGCGCTCTCGGACGCCACCCGACGTGGCGTTCTGGAGCAGCTCGGACGTGCGGATGCTTCGATCACTGAGCTTGCCGAGAAGTTCCACCTGACCCTCACGGGCATGAAGAAGCACGTCGGCGTGCTGGAGCAGGCGGGGCTCGTTACCACGGAGAAGGTCGGGCGCGTGCGCACCTGCAAGCTCGGCTTGCGCCGGCTGGAGGAAGAGGCGGCATGGATCGAGAGCTATCGCCAGCTCTGGGACGCGCGCTTCGACGAATTGGACAAGATTGTCGAGGAACTGAAACAGAAGGAGAAGGACGATGGAGAGTAAGCCTACCCCCATGAAGAACCCCACGACGGTGGAACGGACGTCCGAGCGTGAACTCGTCGTGACGCGAACCTTCAACGGCCCGGCACATATCGTGTTTCAAGCGTGGACCAAGCCCGAGCTGTTCATGCGGTGGTGGGCGCCGAAGTCGATGGGCGTGCCCCTGCTTTCCTGCGACATGGATGTTCGCGTCGGAGGCGGCTACCGTGTTGCGTTTGGCCACGATGCCTCGAGCGCCATGGAATTCTTCGGCAAGTATCTCGAAGTGATACCGAATGCGCGTCTGGTCTGGACGAACGAGGAAAGTGATGACGCTGCCGTGACCACGGTGACCTTCGAGGAAAAAGGCGGCAAGACGCTGCTGGTGCTGCACGAACTCTATCCCTCGAAGGAAGCGTTCGACGCCAATTCCGGGGCGGAGGGCGGGATGCCCGAGCAGTTCGAGCAACTGGACGAGCTTCTCATCAGCCTGGGGTCATGACGTCGTCGATCCCGCGGTCGGCGCCCCTCATGCTGAGGTGCGCCGACCGCGAGGGCGGAGCCTCGAAGCACGCGCCGCAACACCGACAGGTGACATCAAGAGCCTCAGCAGCCCTCCGCCGCGATGAGGAAGAGAGCACTCCATGACCTTTGCCCTAAAGCGCCTGTGCCCCGGCGACGAAGCCCTGTTCGCCAATATTGCCGACGATGTCTTCGATGCACCGGTTGAACCGGCCCGCCTCGCCATCTACCTCAGTTCGCCAAGCCATATGATGGTTGCCGCGATGCAGGACGGGCTGATGGTTGGCCAGTGCGCCGGCGTCATTCACCGCCACATCGACAAGGCGGCCGAACTTTATGTCGATGACCTGGGATCGGCGTCGACGCATCGCCGCCAGGGTATTGCGGCGGCCATGTTGACCGAACTCTTTGAATGGAGCCGCGAATTAGGATGTGAAGAGGCCTGGCTTGCCACGGAACATGATAACGACGTGGCCAAGACGTTTTACCGCGGCTTTTCACCCATCGAAGATGCCTCGATACAGTTTTATCTGTTCAAACTCTAATGCCGTCCCAAAATGTGCGTGAGTTGCCCCCTTGGCGCCGGGTTCCAGCCGCGATATCGCGCATTGTGCCGCTCCGCCAGAGCACCCGCCTCGTCCTTCGAGGCTTCGGCCTATGGCCTACGCACCTCAGGATGAGGCTCTCTTGAGCCTTGGCGCGGCATCCTCTTGCTCTCCCCGAACCCTCAGGTTGACTCAGCTCATCGCCGGGCTGGAAACCCAACTCAGGATTCTTTCGAGCGCGTCCTCCCGGGATCGCAAATCTTCTGATCCCGCGAGCAATTCTGCACTCCCACTACCTTTCCTCGTAGAAATCAGCCTATAAGCTCAAGCGGAACTCAACACGGGGGAGATTTCGATGGAAGCACGGTACAGGATCGGCGGCGTCTTCTGCTTGGCTTTGGCTGGCGCGATCGCCTGGCAGGCGATTTGGCTGCCGCTGCAGGAGGCAAGTCTCGGCGCCGATGTGGTGAGCTGGATGCCGCGCGCCACCGTCGTCATCGGACTGTGCCTGGTTTTCGGCATCTATTTCCTGGCGACCGGCAATCGATATCCGTACCGTGACGTCGCGCGGCAGACGCTGACGCCGGTCGGATGGGTCCTGTGCGTGATGATCGCCATCGTCGCTTTGGCCGGATTCTTCGGTATGGACATGTTGCTGCGCTCGATGGGGTATCAGTGACGGACCGGCGCCTTTGCGACAGCCGCAAAACCGCTAAAGCGCATCCAACGGTATCTTCAGATACCGCCTGCCATTCTCCTCCGGCTCCGGCAGCCTCCCGCCGCGGATATTCACCTGGAGCGCGTGCAGCATCAGCTTCGGTTTCGCCAGCGTCCGGTCGCGCGCTTGCCGCAACGCCACGTAGGCGGCCTCGTCCTTGCCTGCGATATGCGGATTGTCGCGTTTCTGGACTGCGACCGTGCTTTCCCAGCGGGGGTGGCGCCCGCCGGGCTGGTAGTCGTGGCCGGAAAACAGGCGGGTTTCCTCGGGCAGCGACAGGATCGCCTCGATCGAGTGCCAGAGGGCGCTGGCGCTGCCGCCGGGGAAATCCGTGCGCGCCGTACCGGAATCCGGGGTGAACACCGTGTCGTGCACGAAGGCGGCGTCGCCGATCAGATAGGTGACGGAGGCGAGCGTATGGCCGGGGGAAAACATCACCCGGGCATCAAGCGCGCCGATCTTGAACGTGTCGCCATCGGCAAACAGCCGGTCCCATTGCGAGCCGTCGGTGGCAAGCGCCGGCCAGTTGTAGATCTCTTTCCAGAGCGCCTGTACCTCGGTGACATGGGCGCCGATCGCCGTCGGCGCGTCGGTCCTGCCTTTCAGGTAATGGGCGGCGGAGAAATGATCGGCATGCGGGTGGGTGTCGAGGATCCATTCGAGCGTCAGCCGCTCGGCCGCGATAAAGGCGAGGATGGCATCGGCGCTGACCGTCGCCGTCGCCCCCGAGGTCTCGTCGAAATCGAGCACCGGGTCGATGATGGCGCAGCGCTTCGTCGCCGGGTCGGCCACGACATATTGCACGCTCGATGTGGCGGGATGGAAGAAGGCCATCACATCAGGCGACTGCCCTGCCCGCTTCTCCAGAAAGCGCCGCGCGCCGGCAAGATCGAAGCCGTGGCTTTGGCCGAAAGCCTCGATATCGGCCGATCGCATCTGCCCGTCGAGCACCTCGCCCAGCGCATAGAGCGTCAGCGCCCGCGTGCCGCCCTTGCAATGGGCAAGCACCGGCCCCTTGGCCGCGGCCATCGCCGCCTGGAAGGCGCGGATATCGGCCTCGGTAATCTCAGGCCCCTTGACCGGCACGAAACCGTAGGAAAGCCCGGCGGCCGCCGCTGCCGCCTTTTCCACCGCGTTGCCGGGCTGACCGGGCTCCTCGCCATCCGGCCGGGCATTGATGACGCCGGCAAAGCCGCGCGCCGCAAAATCGGCAAAGTCGGCGGCATCGGGCTGCCCCGCCACCGATATCAGCTCATTGACCCTGACGGATGTCATCGAAGCCCCCTATAAGGATAATCTCATATGGATGCGGCCGGGCGTCAAGGAAATCCACTTGACCAAATCTGGGATGCAGGGAGCAGCGCCGCGGCGCGATCCTTCGAGGCGCCGGCCTGCGGGCCGCGCAGCTCAGGATGAGGCTGTCTTGAACGCGAGATACTTACTTGAAAGGTGTGCCGTGTCGCCCCCCTCTGCCCTGCCGGGCATCTCCCCCACAAGGAGGGAGATCGGCAGGAGGCAATGCCTCGCCATGAATTTACGATTCATGTGATGGCCAGTTGTTTGGGGAAGCCAGCGCGCCCAGCCGATCTCCCCACCTGTGGGGGAGATGCCCGGCGGGGCAGAGGGGGGTGTCCCCACGCACGCCCTCTCTCCATTCCGGAGGCCCGTTGAAGGATGCCGCGCCCAATCAAGGCTGCGCCGGGCCCTGCAGGCGGTCCATGACCTGAAGCAGAAGATCGGCGCAGGCCTTCATCGGTTCGTCCTCCGCGCATTTCAGATCGATCCTGGTATCACCGTCCTCGATCCGGAAGCGGGCGGCCTTGGATGGCGGCGGCCAGCGGTGATGGCCGGGGTAGAAGCCCATATCGCCTCTCCTGCCGTGTCCCCGGAAGGCGAAGCGGTCTCTCGACCAGGCATCCGGCATGGCTTCGTCGCGGGGTGGAGGCGACGCGCCGGCATCGGGCGGCAGCGGCGAGCCCGCATCGGCTGCGGGCGGCGGTGCTGCGCCTGATGGAGGTGGGGCGGATGGCTCCTGGGCGAAGGCGGCTCCAGTAAGCGCGGCAAGCGCAAGGCCGGAGAGCAGGAATCTTTGCATGGCGATCGGTCCTCCATTGGAAATGCGGGCCTTACCTAAACCCCGCAACCGGACTTTGGTTCATGCCAGCCTGCCGCCCCCTTGCGCACGAAGTTGTGACCGTGAGCAGGAAGCAAAGTCCGACCGCTTCAAGAAGAGAGCGTCGCCGCCCCCTGCTTGATCTCGGGATGCATGGCGCTGGCGCCGTCGCCCACCTTTCCCTCACTCCGGAAGACCGGCCCTTCGCAACCCCTCGGTATAGCTGGCGCGATCATCCGGCCGGCGAAAGGGTGGCAGCACGTCCGAGAGGTTGGATAGCCGCAGCGTGGGATCGAGTTGGCGCAGGCGGGCCATCATCTCGTTCGCCTGAAGGACCTGTCCTTCAAGAGCATAGCTTGCCGTCGCGACGCGGATCGCGCTGGCGTAATTCGGCTGGGAGCGCAAAGCCCTTCTTGCCCATCCGACAGCATCCATGTAGCGCCCGGCGCAGAAACAGGCGAGCGCCGTGTTGAACTCCCAGGCAAACAGGCGGGGATCGCGCGGGCTCAAGCGCATGGCGAGCGCGGCCCGCTCGACGGCTTTGTCCGGCTCTCCGAGGCAAGCCTCGATCCAGGCGCTGTAGCCCCAGGCGACGGCGAGGTTGGCGTTCAGCGCAAGCGCGCGCTCGATGCAGAGCGCGCTCTCGTCCAGATCGCCGCCGACATAGCCGAGGACATAGCCGCCATAGGACAGGGCGATGGCATCGTCTCTTCCAAGTTCGATCGCTCTCCTCGCCAGTCCGGTCGCCTCGGCGGTCTCCTTCGCAGGGTCCGCCATCCAGCGATGGCTCTTGCGCGATGCGTAACACCGCGCAGCCCTGGCATAGGCTGCGGCGAATGCCGGATCTCGTTCAATCGCCTTCGTGAAGAGCTGCAGGGCGGCATCGATGGTTTCCCTGCTGATCGCAGTTCTGTCGTGGATCGCCACGCCGCGCAGATAATAATCATAGGCATCGAGGCTTTCGGTCGGCTTGCGTTTGGAGCGCTCAATCTCGGCCTCCTCGACTCGTGGCGTGATCGCACCGACGATGCTGGAAGCGATCTGATCCTGGAGATCGAAGACATCCGTGAGCGCGCCATCGAAACGATCGGCCCACAGATGCAGCCCGCTCGAGGAATCGATGAGCTGCCCGCTGATCCGCAGCCGCTCGCCTGCCCTGCGCACGCTTCCCTCGACGATATACCGCACGCCGAGATTCAAGCCGATCTGCCTGAGATCGACCGGCTCGCCTCTATAGGCGAAGCTCGACTGGCAGGCGATGACGAAGAGGTGGCGAAACTGAGCGAGTTTGGTGATGATGTCCTCGACGATGCCGTCGGCGAAATAATCCTGCTCCTTGTCCCCGCTCAGATTCTGAAAGGGCAGGACGGCAACCGACGGGCGATCGGAGTGGGACGAGACAGGCGGCTGCGGCATGCCGAGGGGCTTCGCCACGCCGCGGGGCTCCGCCACGCCCTGCGGCGCCGGGATCGCGCGCGAATTTTCGTTTCCGTCACCAGGCCGCAGCGATGCCGCAAGCGCACTCGTTTCCGCCTCCGGCTCGGCGCCGACATGCTTTTTCAAGGCGGCGTGGCATAGCTCGAACTGGTGCCGGGCGGCGTTTTCATGACCCCGGCCGGCGTGGATCCGGATCAAGGCGCGATGGGCGGGCTCGGCGGTCGGATCGGAAGCGAGCAATCGTTCCGCCAGGCTCTCGCAGGCGGTCTCTTCGGCCGAGCCGGCTGCCGGCAGGACGAGGCTCAACCGCTCCACCAGCTGCAGCGCCTTGCGCCGGTAGGTGGTTCGATAGAATCCGAACCACTCATCGAGCTCTTCGGGAATAGCGACACCGGTCAGGATGTCGTCGCGATAGAGATCGGCCGCGAGGGCATGGTCGGCCGGGCGGCCTTCCTCGAGTTTTCGGTCGAACAGCCAGACATCCACCTCATGCATCTCAGCTTTCAGCACGACGCCGTCCTGGTCACCCTCAATCCGGATGTCCGCCGCGCCGCCGTTCGGAAATGACCGCCTGATATCGACGAGCGCCTGCCGCAGACTGTTGCGCGCCTGCGCATCGCCACGCCCCGGCCAGAATGCCTCGGCCAAAGGCTCCCGCCGGTGGCCGCGCCGGCCAGCCAGAACCAGGGCCGCAAAAAGAAGCGAGGTCTTGCGCGTGGAAAAGCGGATCGGCTCTCCTTCGGGCGAAGTGACATCGAGGCCGCCAAGCAAACGGATGCGCACCAGTTGCCTCCAATCGTCACCGCCCCGGCGAAATCGGCAGTTCGGTCGATCGATTTAACGCTGACTTAACGGCTTTTCCGCCGCCGTTCACGCCTGGCCCAACAGCGCCGCTCAAGCCACATGGCAAGGTCGACAGCGATCAGGAAAGGAGATCGACCATGACCGACACACACTCCCTCGCCTTACGCCGGGCATTGCAAACAGGCCTGTTTGAAAGCGCCGTCGCGATAATAGAAGCAGTCAAGGCACGCTGGCAAGCAGCCGCGACACGCAGGGCATTGGCCGAGCTGACGCGCGATCAACTGGACGATATCGGTTATCCCCCACCCAATCGCCCGACGCTCGAAATCAAGGCGGGAACAATGACCAATCTTATGTCGATGAGGTAGGCGGCCTCAACGACGCCCAGGCGGCCAAGCGCTCAAGAGAGCCTCATCCCGAGATGCGGGGCCTCGAAGCCTCATCCTGAGGTGCCCCGAAAGGGGCCTCGAAGGACGAGGCGGGCGCGCCGACATCAGATGAAGGCAAGCAGCATCGCCACAGCGTGTGCTTCGAGGCTCCGCCCTCTCGGGCTGCGCGCCTCAGCATGAGGAGCGTTGGAGGCTGCCGCACCCATTACAAGAAGCACCGCTGCGCGCTCCCGATTTATTCTGATTTGTCGCCGATTGCACCTTCGGCAAAGCGCTGCAAAGTATCAATCGCGCCGAAAATTCCACGGCCACCGTAGTAAAAACTGCTCCACAGCAATACACTCAGAACAAAAGCCGCAATGAACGCCCAGAACTTCACGAAAATGTCTTTCTGACACAGTTCGGTTTATCTTATATTAGAAATATATACTGAATATTCTCAAGCAAAGCAAATGGATTTATTCAACCGGGGGATTGCATGACATCGACCTCAGGGGAAACTTCAACAGATCGGTAACATCTGGCCAAAAACGGTTTCCACGCACTGGAGAAAGCAGACCCGCCTCTTATTTCAACCCCCAGATGGCAAACGAAAGGACCGCCCGATGCCGAACAAGAACACGATCTGCCTCTGGTACGACAAGGACGCCGAAGCTGCCGCCCGTTTCTATGCCGAGGTCTTTCCCGGCAGCGCCATCGGCGCCATCATTCGTGCGCCTGGAGACTATCCCGACGGCAAGCAGGGAGAGGTGCTGGTCGTCGAATTCACCGTGGCCGGCATTCCCTGCATCGGGCTGAACGGCGGTCCCTCGATCAAGCACAACGAATGCTTCTCCTTCCAGATCGCCACGGAAAATCAGGAAGAGACCGACCGCTACTGGAACGCCATCGTCAACAATGGCGGCGAGGAAAGCGCCTGCGGCTGGTGCAAGGACAAGTGGGGCGTTTCCTGGCAGATCACCCCGCGCGTGCTGGGCGAAGCCCTGAAGGCAAGCCCGGCAGAGGCCAAACGCGCCTTCGACGCAATGATGACCATGCGCAAGATCGACATCGCCGCAATCGAAGCCGCCCGGCGCGGCTGAGGCGTCTCGAGAGCCGACTGCCGACCAAGTCGGCAAACCCCTCTTTCGTCATGCTCGGGCTTGTCCCGAGCATCTGCCTCCGGTCGACAGGGCAGCAGATCCTCGGCACAAGGCCGAGGATGACGCCCGGGTAGATGACGTCGAGCGAGGAGCGAGGTTTGCCAGCAAAAAGCCCCGCCAGTCACTGGCGAGGGCTGCTCTTGCTGAAAATCGATCGCAATAGATCCTGGGAGAATCAACGCCCGCCTTCCGCCAGCCGAAGCCGGCGCGAGGCTTATGGATCAGGCGAACAAAATGTCCGAGACGTGATGCACCACCGAGATTTCGTCGGTGCCGGTGTTCGTGATGTAGATGGAATCCGCCGCCGCGTCATAGACGACGTTGGTGGTGGTGTGGTCTCCTGACATGGCGATGTTGACATCGACTGCCGTCTTGACCCCGGTCGCAAAGTCGAAGGCCGTGCCGATATGCTCGCTGCCGGCGGAATCACCGAAGAAGAACGTTCCGTTGACGGCAAAGCCGTATCCGAGCCCGCCGGCCGAAAAGGTCTTGGATTCGATCGGGTTCAGCGTGTCGGGATCGATCTTGGAGACCTGCCAGGTGGTATCGTTGAGGCGGCCGACGACGTAAATGCCGGTCGAATCCTGCATCGTATTGACGGCCGTAAAGCCGCCCCAGTCGAAGGTGCCCGCCCCGTTCTGGCCGATAAGGCCGGGAATCGAGGCACCCTTCTGATCGAGCGATCCATCGGCGGCATCCCACTTTGCGAGATAGGTCTGATCGGGGAAAGGGTCCTCGCCTCTCGCCTCGTTGGTTCTGCCGATGATCTCGCCGCCACGGACCGAAAAATAGGTGCCGCCGATGTCATATTCGCCCTTGTCATAGTCGCCGAGAGAGATGGCGCCGCTGGCGTGGCCGGCCTCGAATGCGGCTGCGTTGTCGTAAATGCTCACCATGGAATCATCCGGAAAACCATGGCCGGAGCTGACGTAAAATTTGCCCGTCAGCGGATCGATCGCCACCCCCTGGAGTTCGTAATGGTCATCGAAGGGGCGCACGACATCGGCTTGGGCCTCGACATGATCCGTATTCACCGACTTCCCGTCCGTCGCGCCGTCGACAGTCAGCGTGATCACGCCGGCATCCGCATGACCGGCGCCATCGGAGACCTTGTATTGAAGCTTCTCCGTGACATGCTCGCCGTCATTGAGACCGGCCTTCACGGCCGGATCGAGATCATAGGTGAAGCTTCCGTTCGCCGAGAAATGGAAGGTGCCGAATTGCCCGGCCACATCGGTCGTCTGCCCCTGCCCGGCAGAAATGTTCGTGCCGTTGACCGAGCGCAGGAAGAGCGTATCCACCTCTCCCGCGTGATCATTGGCAAGCACGTTGCGGGCCATCTCGCTTCCCTCGTGGAAGGAGAAGCTGTCATCGACCGCCACCGGCGGGCTCGTGACCCCATGAACGTCGAGCTTGAAGTGACCGACATCGGTATGGCCGGCGCCGTCGGAAATCTTGTAGCCGATCGTCTCCGTCAGCGTCATCCCCTGCAGGAAGCCCGCCTTGGAGGCCTCGTTCAGCGTATAGCTGTAGGAGCCGTCGGCCCTGACGTGAAACGTGCCGTGTTCACCCTCGATATCGGTGATCGCACCGTCCTTCTTGGCAAGAACCCGCTCGCCGTCGAAGAAGCTGAGAAACAGGTTTCCGGAAGCTCCCGCCAGATCATTGTCCAGCAGATTGCCTGAAATCACATCAGCCTCGGAAGCGCTGCTGACATCATCGACCGCCACAGGGTTTGCAAGCTCCGTCATGGATATCTCCTTCAAGATCCGTTCGCCTCTGTCGATCGGGAGGAAAGCAGCCGGGGCCGGGCAGGTCAACATATTTTCTAGCAAAAGTGGTATTTTAGCGTTTCACAGCTTTGTCACTCACGAGAACCTCATCCGGAGGTGCGGAAGCCGAAGGCTGGAGCCTCGAAGGACGAGGCGGGCGCGCCGGCAACGCCCGCTCACTTCAGTCGCTGACGGTGAATCCCCATGATGACGGATCAGTCAATTCCGACGGCGGGATCATCTCCTTGATCTCGACCGGGCGGCGCTTGATCTCGACGGCAGTGTAGTTTTCATCGGGACCCAGCCACGAGCTGAACTCGACTTTCAGCGCCACACCATCCGGTGTCAGGCATTCGCTCCTGCCCGCATCAGCAAGGTGCGTTGTTTCGAACCAGGCACAGGACTCTCCAAGATAACGATCGCTCTTTTTCAAGTCGGTTGGACCGACCTCAACGTCGATAAGGTTGCTTGACGGCCGGAAATCAATCGATGAGCGATGGGCCTCGAAATGACGCTCGTTTTTGGAGTAACCGACAGTCAATCTTTGATCGTCGAGCATGTTCCAGACCGAAAACACCGTCCTTCCATCCTTGCTGCGCTCTTCTTCAAATCGCCAGGGATAATGCCTGAGCACTCTTTTCTCCGACCGATCGCCAATCATTCTCGCTTCAAAATCGGGAAGATTTGCAGGTCTGTTCGGATAATTCCTGAGCGGCTTCAGCCAGAACGCGGGATCGAAGAGCCGTTTGGGAGGTCTGACTTCCGATTCCGCGACAGATGTTCGTTCCAGCTTGACCAGTTGCGTGTCGCCGCAAGGCTCTTTGCGCTTTATCAACTGCTTTGTGGCAACTTCAATACCATCACGTGATAGGCAGCTGTAGGAGAAGGGTCCGTAAGTCCCTTTCAGCTCGGACTTATCGATGACCTCCCACCAATTGCAAGCTTCACCGGCCGGATGAATGGCAGTCCCGGCCTCGTTCGTGTTCGTAACTCTGATGCCGCTACGAAGCGGCGCGACCCTTGTGAGACTGATACTCGCGAAGTCTTCGCCGTCACGAGTCTTCCATGTCGACAACAAGACGTTATCGAAGAAGCTTCCATAGGAAACGCCTGTCCCATCGTCCAACTGCTCTTCGACCCGTGTCCATCCATGATGATGAAGGACCGAGCGCAAATGTGTATTTGCCGGGCGATCGGCCTCTCGCACCGTCATCAGTGCTCTGTAATCGGGCACATCACGGCTGACGAAAAAGGGAATGTCATCGGCATTTCCCATGCCCGCCGCTAGCAGCCCGATCCCTGCTGCAAGCGAGAACACACACGCCGCGACACGTCTTTTCAAGATCGAACCTCGCCAGTGTTTGGAAATGGAACTTTTTTAAATCAGGTTAAAAATATCAATGCCGCGGCAGCGCTCTCCTGCGCCGTTACTGCTCACGATCCGGAAACTTCGCATAGTCGCAGATCCCGGTAAAATAAAAGGTTTTTCCTTCAAATTCCGATTTTGAGAGGCCGAATTCGACGACGCTCATTTTCTTGTCTGGATAGACATAGGCTGCGCCGATGAACTCCCCTAGCCTGCCGCAGTCTCCGTTGCCGAAACCCGTGTAAATCGGCACTGTTTTGCCCTTGAACGTCCCCTTCAGCACCTTCTCGATTTCAAACTCACCACTCGTTATCCGCGGTAACTCACGCCTCGCTTGCGGATCCGGCATAGCGACGCCAACCGTCACCGACTTCATGCGGCCCCTGACGACCAGATCGGAACTGTCAAACATCTCCTTGTCGGACATTTCTTTGCAACTGCAGGCAGATGCCGCAGACGCCGACAGCACCATCAAACCCGAAGCGGCGACCAAGACCGCAGCGCGATATCCATTCATTGAAATACCCGTCCAAGCGGCTCAATCTTGCGCGCGTCGATAGGCAGCATCACTGGAGATTTGTCGGGATTGAGGCGATGTCGCGAAGTATTGACACTCGGATATCGAGAATCTACTTCACGCCTTGATTGAGGAAAAACATCATGCCTGAGCAGGGCAATCCCGAAATTGCGCGCAGAAAAAAAGTGATCAGCTTTTGGTTCTGGTCGCTGGCGCTTTTGTCCGTGGCGACCTGGGTGCTGATGCCGCGCCTTCCCACCCAGGGCGTTTGCTATTTTCGGGACATTTGGCTCTTGAGAGCGCTCTGGCACCAGAACCTCACCATCTATGACCAGTTCATAAAGCTTGGGCATTCGAACAATCAGCAATGTGTATTCTTTGCCACGCGATCGATGCTGTCTTTATATTTTGCGACCTTCGCATGTGTGGCCCTAATCTACGGCCCGGAGGGAGAGCGGCCGGCTTCCAGGGCATGGCTAGGGATGGCCTTCATCACCATTTTCCTCATTGGCAACCAGATTTTTTTCGACGGCTTCGATGATCAATCTCACGGACGTTATTCGGCGATAGTGTACCGGACTTATGACTCTATTCATTCGCTTATCTGGAAGTCGATCATCCGGATGTTCCTCTTCTATGTTTTCCTGACTTTTTGGTTGCTCGTTGCGCTCGAGTGGCGTCGCAACCGCTTCAGGCGTGGCAGGAGCGAGAGCCAAGAAGCTCCACTGCAACAGAGCGATGACGCAACCAAACTCCCCTTCACGCATCCCCTCACCTCTCGCCCACCAGACTCTTGATCTTCGCCGCGTCCTCCGCCGTCGCCGGATTATACACCACCATGCTGAGATCCGGCCGGCCGTCCACCTGGAAGGAGGAATATTCGAAGGAGAGCCGGCCGAGGACCGGGTGTTTGATGTGCTTGGCGCCCTCGCCGTGGGTGCGCACGTCGTTATCCCTCCACATGGCGAGGAATTCCGGGCTCTTGCGGCAGAGTTCGTCGACCAGCGGCTCCACTTGGGCGGCCGCGCCTGCACGCGCCGCATCCACCCGGAAGGCGGCGACGACGAAGCGGGCGACACTTTCCCAGTCATATTGGGCGGCGCGCACACGCGGGTCGAGGAAGATGAACCGCAGCACGTTGCGTTCCTCCGGCGGCAGCGCGGCGTAATCGGTAAGCAGCACGGTCGCCGCCCGGTTCCAGGCGACGACGTCCCAGATCGCGGTGCGGATCAGCGCCGGGCTCGGATCGAGCGCGTCGAGCACGCCCTGCAGCCGCGGCGTGACACCCTGTTCGCTGCGGTAGCGCACTTCGGGCGGGCGCCCGAGGCCGATGAGGAAAAGGTGTTCGCGCTCGACATCGGTCAGCATCAGGGCGCGTGAGATCCGGTCGAGCACGTCGGCAGACGGCGCACCGCCGCGGCCCTGCTCCAGCCAAGTGTACCAGGTCGGGCTGATATTGGCGCGGCCCGCCACCTCCTCGCGCCGCAGCCCCGGCGTACGCCGCCGCTCCGCCCCGAAGCCGAATGCGGCGGGATCGAGCTTGGCGCGGCGATCCTTGAGATAGGTGCCCAGCCGATTGTCCGAGGCGACGAATTCGCTCATCCTGTTAGCCTTTATACCATGATAAGATCACTACTTTACCATGATAGCATCCCGGCCGATATCTGTCCCGTCCAATCAGGAGATATCGATATGCGCATATTCGTCACTGGAGCCACCGGCTGGGTCGGCTCGGCCGTCGTCAGCGAATTGCTGGGCGCCGGCCATCAGGTGCTCGGCCTTGCCCGTTCGGACAAGGGAGCGGCGGAACTGGCGGCATCAGGCGCCGAGGTTCAGCGCGGCACGCTCGACGATCTGGAGGGCCTGAGGCGCGGCGCGGCCGAGACCGACGGCGTCATCCACACGGCCTTCAACCATGATTTCTCGAAATTCGCCGAAAACTGCGCCGCCGACCGGCGCGCCATCGAGGCGCTCAGCGCCGCGCTGGAAGGCTCCGCCCGTCCGCTGCTCGTCACCGCAGGCCTCGGCCATGCGCCCGGCCGCATCGCCACGGAAAAGGACCCGCCGCTGCCGACATCGGATACCTATCCTCGTGCTTCCGAGGCGACGGCGGCAGCCCTTGCCGCCCGCGGCATCAACGCCTCCACCGTCCGCCTTCCGCCCTCGGTGCACGGCCATGGCGACCATGGCTTCGTGCCGATCCTGATCGATACCGCCCGGCAAAAGGGCGTCTCCGCCTATATCGGCGATGGGGAGAACCGCTGGCCGGCCGTGCACCGCCTGGATGCCGCCCGCGTCTATCGCCTGGCGCTGGAGCATGGGCCGCAGGACGGCCCCTTCCTCGCGGTAGCGGAAGAAGGCGTGCGCTTCCGTGAGATCGCCGAACTGATCGGCCGCCGCCTCGGCGTGCCGGCGGTTTCGCTCTCGCAGGAAGAGGCGGTGGAGCATTTCGGCTGGTTTGGAATGTTTGCGGGTTTCGACATTCCGACATCAAGCGAACATACCCGGGCGCTGCTCGGCTGGCAGCCGAGGAAGCCGGATCTCCTAGCGGATATGGACCACCCGGCTTATTTTGGCGGGTAACCTTGGGTGGGCGCCCCCTCGTTCGGGGAGCAGCGTTGGAGGATGCCGACGCTCAAGAGAGCCTTACCGGACCGGAAAATATGGAACAGTGTCGGCCCCCGTCGGTTGTTCAGAGGTCGCAACCACAAAAATGGAGCCGAACATGAGCAAGACCAACGCTAGGGAACTTCAGAAGCGCGCCGAACGGCAGGTCGAAAACACCAGCGCCGGCGGCCATCTCGGCGGCACCTATTTCGGTCAGCAACCCGACGGAAAAACCGCCTCTTCGACCACCAACGACAGCGCCAAGGCGCGGCCGAACGACGGAAGCAATTGAGGGGTGCTTTTCGAAAGGGCGTGCCGTGGGATACCCCCCTCTGGCCTGCCGGCCATCTCCCCCACAAGGAGGGAGATCGGCTGGGCGCACCGGCCCACCCAAACAACAACCGCATAAGTGCTTCGATACGAGAGAGAGGAAGGGAGGGACCGAAGGTCCAGCGTCTTGCCGATCTCCCTCCTTGTGGGGGAGATGGCCGGCAGGCCAGAGGGGGGTGTCCACGGCACCCCCTCTCTTCTGTCCCATGACTCATCCCACATGCAAGGAAGATATTCCGAGCGGCGGCAGTCTCCCGGGCTCCCCAACTTGAGGCTCTCTCGGGCCACCCGTCATTGATCGGCAACGCCTCCGCCCTAATTTCTGCCGCAGTGGGATCTGTGAGCGAAGGCGGAGGGGCGACGTGGCATCCTATTCGATTGACGATGCGATCCGGGAATTGGCCCCGGTTCTCGGCAAGGCGCCGGCGGGCGCCGTCAGCGGGGAATGGACCGCCACGACAATGCAGGCCGGCCATTCCTCCCGCACGGGCGGCTATCGCGATGCGCAGGGCAGGCATCTTCAGGAGGATTCCAGCCACTCGCTCGCCATCATCGACGACGTCGTCGAAAAGCTCGATGCGGCAGCACCTCAGCACTTCAACACGGTGGTGATCCGCTGGAAGAAGCCGAAATTTCCTTTCATGCGCGCGGAAGTCACGCTCGAAACCAATTTTGACGAAGCGATCGTCCCGCGCGGGCCCGACGACCCGGCATACGAGGAAGCGGCCGCCGCCCGGCGCGCCTTCTGGCAGGGTCGCGGCGCGCTGCAGGTGGGTTTTGCCGCCGAGCGCGAAACGGCCAACATCTACAATCAGACGAAATGGTTCGGCCCGCACCGCCGCATCCTCGCCATCGATGCGCCGGGAAAGCTGATCCTCGCCACCGACGGCCTGTCGACCCCCTGGGCAGGCATTGCCGATCCGGAAAACGGCGTCGAATGCGAGCTCTACATGGAGTTCGATGCCGCAACGCTTGACGAGGCCGGGATTAGCAACTGGGCGAACCTTCTGATCAACATCGGCGACCTCATGGCCGACGGCCATCGCGTCGCCCGCGACGTCGAAAAGCACGGCGCCATCCTCTTCTGCCGGCTGACGGAAGATTACGCGCCGCTGACCCGCATCATGCTGAGCCGCACCGCCGACCGGATCGAAGGCCTGCCCTTCGGCTCCGTGCCGGTGATCCTGGCCACGCCGATCGCCGAGGCCGAAATCGAGAGACAGGACCTTTCCGACGACTGGGGCGCTACCGCCGCACGCCACGCGCTGGCGAAACGCGGGATCAGGAATTGATACTCATTGAGGGCGTGGTGGTGTTGGGGATATCAGATCGCGGGTGGTTGGCTTTTTTCCGGCATAATGGGGCCATCTGCCTTTCGCTTGCCGCTCAAGGCGCTCGTCGCTAGCGCTCCTCACCCCCCTCATCCGACCCTTCGGGCCACCTTCTCCCCGCTGGGGAGAAGAGAGGAGCAAGCGGATTGCGCTTCGTTTCCAATGGGATACCTTCATGAGGGGCGAGACGCCGCCACGAGTCCGCTTCTCCCCAGCGGGGGTCCGAAGGACGGGCGAGACCCGTGGCTCGCCCCGGTCGATGCCGGCAGGCAGATGAGGGGGTGAGCGGCAAAACCGCGAATGCACGAAGCGAAAGCGAAGGGCACCAATAGAGGACGTACTATACCCCTCGCATCCGGCATCTTAGCCACCTCGCCTTCGAGGCTGCTTGAGCGCCGGCGCCAATCGCGCCGGCCGCCCCGGGCAACCGCAGCCAATCCCCACCCTACTCGTTAATGTCAGGCTCCACCACCTGGGCAAGATTGCGCAGCGAATCCTGCCAGCCGAGGTAGCAGGCCTCCGGCGGGATCACGTCGGGCACGCCGGCCTGGGTAATATTCACCTCGGTGCCGACCGAGACCTTTTTCAGCGTCACGGTGACTTCCATTTCGCCGGGCAGGTTCGGATCGTCGAACTTGTCGGTGTAGCGGACGAGTTCGCCCGGGACGAGTTCAAGGTATTCGCCGCCAAAGGCGTGGGCGTGGCCGGTCGTGAAGTTGCGGAAGGACATTCTGAAGGTGCCGCCGACGGACGCCTCCAGGTGATGCACGGTGCAAAGGAAGCCGTTCGGCGGCAGCCACTTGGCAAGCGCGTCGGCTTCGATGAATGCGCGATAGACCTTCTCCGGGGTGGTCGCGAAAACGCGGTGCAGGCGGATGGTGCTTGGCATGGTCGTGATCCTCTTGAATGGACGGAATGGACGAGCCTAGGACGGCCGAGGCCTCCGCGATCCGACACCGGATCGACCTTTTGTTCAAGAAAAATTGCTTGGCGCATGCCGCGCAAACTATGCGGCGGATGTTGCGAGGGATCGGCAGGGAGAACAACCCGGCCGATCCGCCCTATCTCAAAACTTGTAGCTGGTCCCGAAGAGAAGCTTGTCCTGCGAAGCGCCGACATCGCCGATGGCCGAGCCGAAGTCCTTGTCGCCGAAATCCACATGGCGGTATTCGCCGCGCACCAGGATATTGTCGGTGACGGCGTGTTCGATGCCGCCGCCGGCCGTCCAGCCGATCAGGATGCCGTCCTTCTTTCCCACAGCGGGGATATCGACCTTGCCCCCGGCGGCCGCCGCGCCCGCCGTCGCGAAGAACAGGGTCCGGCCCCAGGCATAGCCCAGCCGCGCCCGGCCGGAAGCATCCCATTCGAGGTCGGCGTCGTCATTCTTCTCGAAGTTGTAGTTGAAGTCGTTCTCGATGCCGTAGACGATGTTTCCGGATTGGAAATTGTAGCCGGCATGCAGGCCGGCTGAGCCGCTGTTGGCATCCTGATCCGAACCCAGGATCTTCGTCTGGCTCCAGGAATAGCCGCCTTGAGCGCCGAGATAGAAGCCTGACCAATCATAGGCCGAAGAGACCTGCCATCCGGGCTGGGCGGCCGGCGTTTCGTAAGTGAGGTCGGCGGCAGCGGCCGGGATAGCGACCGAAAGCGCCAGGGCGGCGCAGGCGACGAGTCTGATATGCATGGGAGATGCCTCGTTTCATTGACAGAAAAAAGAGAGGGCGATCGCGCGTCCGCCCGGCTCTTGAGAACCATGCCCCGCGCCGGTGTTGCGGAGTGTCTTTTGACATTGCGTTTTGTTGCGAGCCGGTCACGGCCTAAGGAATGGCCTCAGCCGAGCGGGTTCGCCGAAAGGCTGTCGACGATGACGGTCACAGCGTCGCAGGCGATCACCACCCTGAGAAGGAAGACCAGGAAACCCAGGCGATAACAGGCGCGCTCCCCGGCGCTTGCCTCCGCAAAGGCTGCCTCCCTGCTCCCGCCATGCCGGATGGAGACTGTGACCGGCCAAAGCATGTCGAAGATCGCAAACTGCACCAGGCTCGCGCCAAGCAGCCAGAAGATCGCATTGCCACCGAGGCAGACAGCCCAGCCGCAGAGGTCGCCGCGCGTGCCCGGAAGGCGCGCCAGGCGCGGCCGCAGCCTGACATTCCGGATCTTTTCGGCATCGGCCATATTGCTGCTCTCCGGCAAGGGGTTCAGCCGTAGGGGAGCAGATTTGGGGGAGATTTCGTGTTGCGTTGTATGTCGGAAGATTTTTTGTTGTTCCGGCCGGCGCAAGCGCCTGAGATACCGCTTCGGCCGCCCGCAACATTTCGCAACAAATCAGAATGCAGCGCGACGATGCACTCCGGTATTCTAAAACCCGGCAGCCTTTCAGATCAGGAGTACAGCGTGACATACCGGTATCCAGATGAGATAGTCCGCCCGTCGCCCGGCAAGCCGGCATTCTTTCCACCTCCTGCAGCAGCCCATGACATGACGCTATCCGAGCAAGCCACCATCCTCATCGTCGAGGACGATCTCGAAATCGCCGCCATGCTGATCGAGCTGATGAAAAACAACGGCTTCGATGCGGCGTCGGTCGCAAACGGCGTCGAGATGGACCGCCTGCTCGGCCGCCGCAAATTCGACCTCGTCGTTCTCGACGCCATGCTGCCGGGAGAGGACGGCTTCAGCATCTGCATGCGGCTTCGCGCCGCGCGCGCTATCCCCATCCTCATGCTGACGGCGCGGCGCGAGGATATCGACCGCATCGTCGGGCTCGAACTCGGCGCCGACGACTACGTCACCAAGCCGTTCAACTCGCGCGAACTCGTCGCCCGCATCCGCAGCATCCTGCGCCGGGCGGCGCTGTCGCTGCGGCAGGAGGAGGTGCCCGCGCCGCTTACCTTTTCGGGATGGCGGATCGACCCGAACAGCCGCCAGCTCTTCGATGCCGATGGCGACGAGGTTTCCATGACGACGGCCGAATTCGACCTGCTCTGGGCCTTCTGCCGCAACCCGAACAAGGTGCTGACGCGCGAACAGCTCCTGTCGATGACGCATGCCGGCTCGGCCGGGCCGGTCGAGCGCAGCATCGACGCGCATATCAGCCGCATCCGGCAGAAGATCGAACCGAACCTCAGGGACCCTTCCTTCATCAAGACGGTTCGCCTCGGCGGTTATCTCTTTGCCGCGACCGTGGAGCGCCCCGCTTGAAATATCTCCGCGGGGCGTCCATCCGCACGCAGATCCTTTTCCTTGCGATCCTGCTCGTCGTCCTCGTCTCCGTCGTCGCCTCGACCACGGAACCCTTCATCTATGGCCGTCATGACCGGGGGCTGGAGATCGGGCTGCTGGCGGGACGGATCGAGGGCATCGCCGACCGCTTCAGCGAGACGCATTCGGTCGAAGGAGAGGTCGCCGTTCTGGCGGCTGCCGAACGGCTCGGAATAAGGGTCGCCAGGATACCCGCCAGCCAGCTGCCCTATCCCGGCGAAGCCGTTGCCGGCTCTCCCGCCGAAACTCTCCCGAAACTGCGCACCGCCCTGGATGGCGATTTCTTCCGTGAACTGCGCCATATATTCGACAGGCAAGTCGCGCCTCCGCCTCTCATCGTCAAGATCGATGCCGACCGGGCGCTTGCCTTTTCTCTGCCCATCTTTCCCCGCGCCCTGTGGTTCTTTCCGGCGGTTGCCAGCGGTATCCTGAAGATCGTCATTCCGCTGGCGCTCCTTGCCTTCTTCAGCAGCTGGCTGATCACCCGCCCGCTCACCCGTTTTGCGACGGCCGCCGAGCGCGCCAGCACCGATGCCGGCCTCACCGAACCCTTCGTGGCGGAGGGTGCCGTGGAGGTGCGCAGCCTCGCCGCCTCGCTTAACGTCATGCGCAACCGCATCCTTGAGATGGCCGAAAGCCGCACGCGCATGCTGAGCTCGATCGGCCATGATCTTAGAACGCCCCTCACCCGGCTGCGCATGCGAGCCGAGCGCTGCGAAGACCCCGAACTGCAGCGAAAGATGCTCGCCGACCTCACCATGCTGGATTCGATGATCGACGAGGCGCTGGCCTTCCTGACGGATGCCCGGCACAACGTGCCCTCACGCAAGGTGGACCTGTCGAGCCTGCTCCAGACGGTCGCGACCGACTTTTCCGAAGCCGGCGTCGATGTCGCCTATTCCGGCCCCAGGCGGCTGAAATATACGTGCAAGCCGCAGGCGCTGACGCGCGCCGTCACCAATCTGGTGGAAAACGCCTCCCGTTACGCAACGAAGATCGAGATCGAATTGCAGGAGGCCGGCGACCGCGGCGTCTTCATCCGGGTGAAGGACAATGGCCCAGGGCTGACGGATGAGCTCAAGGCGCGGGTGCTGGAGCCCTTCTTCAAGGCGGACGAGGCCCGTACGACAGGCGTGGGCGGCGGCTTCGGGCTCGGCCTGCCGACGACCGAAGGCATCATCCGGAAAGGCCATGGCGGTACGTTGACGCTGCGTGACGGAAAGCCCGGCGGTCTCGTCGTGGAAATCCGCCTGCCTCCGGTCCATGACACCGGCTCCGGCCGACTTTCGCTCCCTGAGAGCTGATTTCGGCGAACATTTCCGAACATCAAAGAAAATTCCGCAACCTCGCTTGCGGGTAGAAACGGCTCTTGTCGACCTATGGTCAAATTCCCAGGAGCCCGAATTGAAGAGATCATTCCCCATCGCCGTGGTGCTGGCCGCGGCCTCTGCGGCCATTGCAGGCTGCACCACCGCGAACCCGACGGTCTATGAGGGGCTCGCCTCGGCCGGGCAGCTTCGGCCGAACCCTGAGGATGACGGCGGGCGCATTCCCTACGCCTATCGCAGCAATGTCGATTGGCGCCAGTATGACAAGATGATCATCGATCCTGTGACGCTCTATCGCGGGCCGGACAGCCAGTTCGTCAAGATGGAAGAGAAGGACAAGCTGGCGCTCGCCGCTTACATGCAGAGCCAGTTCACGCAGACGCTGAGACCGCGGTTTGCCATCGTCGGCGCGCCGGGACCGGGCACGCTGCGGCTCCGCCTGACGCTGACCGGGGCGAAGGCGACGACGCCGGTGCTCGGGCCGTTCTCGCATTTCGATGTAGCGGGTGGCGTCTATAACGGCGTCCAGGCGGTCAGGGGCCGCGAAGGCTCGATGACCGGCTCGGTGAACTATGCGGTGGAAATTTACGATGCCGCGACGAGCCGCCTGCTCTATGCCTTCGTCACGAAACAATATCCGAACGCCATGAATGTCGGCGCCACCTTCTCTGCCCTCGACGCCTCGAAAGTCGGCATCCGCAAGGGTGCCGACGCTCTTCTCGAGGCGTTGAGATAAACGTGCCAGCCGGCGAGCGGCTCAGCTGGCAAGCCAGCGAGCGGCTCAGCCGTACCGGCGAGCGGCTCAGCCGGGCATGCCCTCGAATTGCGGAAGATCGAGCGGTTTTGCCCATTTCAGCCGGCGCCTGGTGAACATTTCGACCCCGGGCTCGATCAGCTCGGGCCGGTCGAGGCTGCCGAGCGTCACGAAGACGAGGCCGGGAAAGCTTTCCAGGTTGCTGCTGAACAATCGGGCGCCGCACTCGCCGCAGAAGTTGCGGTCGAGCCCCTTGCCGGAATCGGCGATATAATGAAACGCCTTGGGGCTGCCGGCGATCAGGGTGAAATCCTCCTGCGGCACGGCAAAGAAGGTCGCCGCCTCGCCGCCCGTCGCCCTCTTGCAATCCATGCAATGGCAGTCGGCGACGAAATTCGGATCGGTGCCGAATTCGAATTTCACCGCGCCGCAGGCGCATTGCCCGGTATATTTCCTGCTCATGCGTCAAACCTCCCGCGGTCGGCGCAAGCCGATCCTTCGTGTTGAACCGTCACGGCCGATCCCGGCGGCCGGGATCATGCAAAGATTTCAAAGTGATAGAGCGCCTGTCGCGTTGCGCTTCAAGCCGCGGCCTGTTTTCTCAGGGCAGCAAGAAGCGTGCGGGCGCCCTCTTTCGACGAGGCCGGGTTCTGGCCGGTGATCAGCAGACCGTCCTGGACGACATGCACGGCCCAATCGACCGTCGAGGAAAACTTTGCCCCCTGGTCCCTCAGTTCGTCCTCGAGCAGATAGGGAACGACATCGATCAGGTGCACGGCATCCTCTTCGGAATTGGTGAAGCCGGTCACGATGCGGCCCTTGGCGATCGGCGTTCCATCCGGCGCCTTCACATTCATCAGAATGCCCGGCGCGTGGCAGACGAGCGCCACCGGCTTACCCGCCGCAAACATATCCTCGATCAGCGACAGCGCATGGCGGTCGTTCGTCAGGTCCCAGAGCGGGCCGTGGCCGCCGGGGAAGAACACGCTGTCGTAATCCGCCGCGCGGATCTCGGAGAGCTTCCTGGTGTTGGCGAGTGCCGCCTTTGCGCCCGGATCTCCTTCGAACCGTCTGGTATCGTCGGTCTGGAATCCGGGCTCATTGCTCTTCGGGTCGAGCGGAGGCTGGCCACCCTTCGGCGAAGCGAGCGTGATGTCGACGCCCTCGTCGCGGAAAACGAAATAGGGGGCGGCGAATTCCTCCAGCCAGAACCCCGTCTTCCTGCCGGTATCCCCCAGCTGGTCATGCGATGTGAGAACCATGAGAATTTTCATTGCTCAGCTCCTTCATCCGCCGCGAACAAAGCCGCCGGCGTCCGGGTTTACGGTGAAATACTGCTGCAGATCTCATGCTGAAACGGGTAAAACATAGACCCGCGGCCGCCGCGGCACAAGCTCCGGCGTGGGGTGTTTCTACTCAGGGGCGTGGTGAGTCATCGTGGAGGAACCGCTCTTGCCTGCTCGGTTGTTTTATCTGCTTATCGCCATGGCGTACCGTGCGGCACCCCCCTCTGCCCTGCCGGGCATCTCCCCCACAAGGAGGGAGATCACGAGTGGCTTGAACTTCCTGACTATCTACCGTCTCGTCGGGCGGTAACGCCAATTGTTGGGAGAGCCAACGCGCCCAGCCGATCTCCCCCCTTGTGGGGGAGATGTCCGGCAGGACAGAGGGGGGGCCGCACGGCACGCCCTCTCCTTCCGTCATGCCTACCCACAGCCCTCTCCTCACCCCGCCAAAATCGTTCGCACCAGATCCGCGTGATGGACCTCGGCGACATCAGGGTGGGAGCGCAGGCGGCTCTTCAGCTGGTTGATGCCGACCTCGCGAAAGATCGGGTTGAGCGGGTCGACGGAGATGCCGCGTTCGGCGCGTTTCAGCTCGTCGGGAAGCGCGATGACGGGGATCGTCGCGTCCGGCCGCGAGCCGAGGAAGAAGGCGACGGAGAAGCGCTCGACGCCGGCCGGCGGTGCGACGACGTCATGCACATCGGCGCGAACGAAGCCATTGGTCGCAAGCTCCAGAAGCTCGCCGGTATTGATGACGAAGGTGCCCGGCACCGGCGGTGCGCCGATCCATTCGCCCTCTTCGGTGCGCACGCGCAGGCCAGGCGTCGTATCCTGGAGCAGCACGGTGACGAAGCCGCCGTCCTTGTGGGCGCCGACGCCCTGGTCGGTTTCCGCCACCTCGCGGCCCGGATAGCGGATGATTTTCAGGAGCTGCGAGGGCTGCGGCTCGTAGATCTCGGCAAAGACGTCTTCCGGCTGGCCGAGTGCGACCGCGATCGCCTTCAGGATGTCGATGCCGATGCGCGTCACCTCGGCCTGATAGGCAAGCAGCAGCGGCCTCAACTCCGGCAGGGCCGCCGGCCATTGGTTCGGCCCCTGCAGGCGCTTCCACGGCGGCGTATCCTGCCCGATTTCGGCAGCCTCCCCCTCCGTATTGATATCGAGCTGCTCGCGCCAATCCTGCTCGCCGCGCGTGCGCTCCTGCCCCGCCCTGTTGTAGCCGCGAAAATGCGGCGACTTCACCATCTCGATCGCGAGCTTCTCTTCCAGGGGAAGCGCAAAGAAGCGTTTTGCCGTCGAAACCACATCCTCGATCAGCTTCGGATCGACGCCGTGCCCTGTGAGATAGAAGAAGCCGTGGGCATGGAGCACATGGCGAAGCTCGGCGACAAAGCCCGCGCGCCCTTCGGAAGAGCCGTAATAGCGCGAGAGATCAAGGGTCGGCAGCGAGGCCGCCGCAGGGATCGAGGAAGATGGAAGGCTCATGGCATATCCTGTAGCTGGCGACGCATCGATGACGGTTTTCGATGAGCATAGGCGCAATGGGCACGCTTTGAACGACGCCACATTCGCCGTTCCCGGTGCTTCACGAAAAAGCTTTGCGCTGGAGAAAGGCGCCGGGAAACAAACGTTCGTCACGCCGTCGATCAGGACGCGATCCGCCTTACCGACCGGCGAGTTCGGCTCTCAGATCGGCGAAGGCTTCCCTGACACAATCGGCAAGCGGCCTCCGCCCCTGCTCTTCCATCCATCCGTCGATGGCGAGGCGCAAGGCGCCGATGGAGATCATCGCCAGCATACGCGCCTTGCGCGGCGAAATTTGCGGCCACATCTCGCACAACACCTCGAAGGTGGTCTGCTCCATCTGCAGATATTTGCTCTGGTTGCTCGCACGCAGCTGTTCATTCGAGCGAAGAATGCGGTCGATCACCATCGCCTGCCCGGCATCCAAATTCGCCATCAGTTTCAAATGAGCGTTCCTGATGGCATCGAGCGGCGGCTGATCCGCCGCTTCCGCCAGAACGGCGGTGCGGAAAGCCTCCGGCAGGCCCTTCTGCCAAGCGGCCAGAATCTCCTCTTTCGATGAGAAATAATAGAAGAACGTCCGCCGCGAGATGCCGGCTGCCTCGGCGATCGCATCCAGCGTCGTCGCCTCGTATCCATCGGCGGCAAAGAGCCTGAGCGCTGAATCGGTAATACGCTCAAGCGTCTCCCGCCGCTTCTTCTCGCGCCAGCCTTCCTGTGTCGATCGATCCTGTTCCATATCGAGAGCGATATCAAAAATCGCATCTCTTGTAAAATTACACTAAGTGCAATATCTACCCAGCAGTGGAATTTGCGAGGACTGATATGAAAAGAGTGCAATATGATCGCTATGGTGGGCCGGAAAAAATGTATTTCGGCGAATGCGACGTGCCTAGGGTCGGCGACGGCGAAGTGCGCGTCTCGGTGAAAGCCGCGGCAATCAATCCCTTCGATTGGAAACTGCGTCAGGGCGCCATGAAACTGGTGACCGGCAGACGTTTCCCGAAAGCTATGGGCACCGATTTTGCCGGGCTCGTCGAGGCGGCCGGCCGCAATGTCGGCAATGTCACGGTCGGCGATGAAGTCTTCGGCACCGTGGATTTCAAGAAATCCGGCGCCTTTGCCGAAGCGGTCGTGGTGAAAGCCGACCATGTGGCGAAAAAGCCACCGCAGCTTTCCTTCGCCGAAGCGGCCTCCCTTCCCATTGCCGCGATGACGGCATGGGCGGCTGTCATCGACAGGGCGCAGGCGCGTCCCGGCGCGCGCATCTTCATCAACGGCTGCAGCGGCGCGGTCGGCGCCTTCGCCGTCCAGCTCGCCATCTCCCGCGGCGCGCATGTTGCCGGCGCATGCGGACCGGCATCGAGGGACAGCGCGAGAGCCGCCGGCGTCGCCCCGATCTTCGCCTATTCCGACAGCGAGGCTTATGCGCGGGGCGGAACCTATGACGCCGTTTTCGACACGCTCGGCACGCTCGACGTCGGCCACGGGCTTTCGATGCTCAATCCGCGCGGCGTCTTCGTCGACATCAACCCGACACCCGGCAGGCTCCTGCGCGGCATGCTATCTCGCCGTTACAAGCTCGCCTTTGCCACCATGGGCATCAAGCGCCTCCCCGAGATCGCCGAGCTCGCCGCCAGCGGCACGCTGCGGCCGGCGATCGGCCTGGAAGCGCCCTTCACCGACGCCCTGTCGGTCATCGCCGATGCAGAAACCGGCCGGCGCACCTCCGGCAAGACGGTGCTCGCGTTCTAAAGGCGCCGCCGGCTGGTATGCAAGAAGCAGCGTTGCGGCGCGTGCGTCGAGGCTCCGCCCTCTCGGGCTGCGCGCCTCAGCATGAGGGAGGCCGGAGGGTGCCGCGCCCGCGATAGCAGGTGCAGGAGAAGGCTGCCTCTTACCCTAACCCTACCGGGGTCGAGCCGCCTGTCTCGACCCGTCCTCCGGACCCCCGCTTGCGGGGAGAGGGGACGTGCCTTGTGAGAGTGAGTGGGAACGGAGAGGTCGCGGTTTGTCCCTTCTCCCCGTCAAAACGGGGAGAAGGTGGCGGCAGCCGGATGAGGGGCCACGCCGATCTTCTCAACCAATGTGTCGTATCACATTGAACCTACTGCTCCTGCTCCCTCAAGCCGCCTTCTCAACCCCCGCCTCGCGCATCGCCTGCGGCCTTCCGAGTAGGTAGCCCTGCGCCTCGTCGCACTGCTCTTCGAACAGCGTATCCAGCTGCGCCTGCGTTTCCACGCCTTCCGCCAGCACCGGCACCTCCAGGCTGCGGCCGAGGGCAAGGATGGCCCTGACGATCGCCTTTGATTGCGGGCTGCTCTCGACCTCGGCCATGAAGCTCTTGTCGAGTTTGATCTTGTCGAACGGAAACGCGCGCAGCGTCTCCAGCGAGGAGTAGCCGGTGCCGAAGTCGTCGATCGCGATCGAGACGCCGAGAGCCTTGATCTGCCGCATGGTGCGCAATGCCTTGTCCTTGTCGACGATGATCGAGCTTTCGGTGATCTCGATTTCGAGGCGGCGCGGATTGAGGCCGGTTTCAGAGAGGATGCCGGCTATGACGGTCGCCATGTCGGCATGGCCGAGTTGGATCGGCGACAGGTTGACCGCGATCTTGTAGCCGTTGTTCCAGCTTGCGGCCTCCCGGCAGGCTTCCCGCAGAACCCATTCGCCGATCGGAAGGATGGCGCCGCATTCCTCGGCAAGGCCGATGAAGTCCATCGGCGGGATGTTGCCGAGTTCGTGATGGCGCCAGCGCAGCAGAACTTCGTATCCGGTGATCTCCCCGGTCCGCACGGATTTCTGGACCTGATAGTGCAGATGAAGCTCATCGCGATCGATACACGCCCAGAGATCGTTGGCGAGCGCGCGGCGGCGGCGCGCGGTCTCGTCCATGGCCGCCTCGTAGAAGCACACCTTCTGCAGCAGTGATTGCTTGGCGCGGTACATGGCAAGATCGGCATTGGCGAGAAGCCCGTCGACGCTCTCGGCATCGCCGGGATAGATCGCAACACCGAGGCTGGCGCCGGTCTTAATCTCAAATCCGTCGACGGAGATCACGCCGGCCAGGGCGCCTTCCAGGCGCGCGATGAAATCGTGCAGGGCGCTGAGATCGTCGAAGCGCTTGGTCGCGGAGAACTCGTCGCCGCCGAACCGGGCGATCAACTCGCCCTCCTGCCGCGCCTCGCCGAGACGCCGCGTGAGCTCGACCAGAACCATGTCGCCGACGCCGTGCCCGTGCTGGTCGTTGACCTCCTTGAACTTGTCGAGGTCGATGCCGATGACGGCGACCTTGCCCCTCACCCTTTCCGCGACCATCAGCTCCTCGGAGACGCGCTCGCCGAACTGCAACCGGTTCGGCAGGCCCGTCAGCGCATCATGCGTGGCAAGGAAGGCGACCTGCTCCTCTGACTTCACGCGGTCGGTGATGTCTTCGAAGGTGACGACCCAGCCGCCATTCTGCAGGATGTTGACCTTTTGCTGGATGGATGTTCCGCTGGGGTATTTGTGAACCGCGCTGCCGGCGCCGGCCCTGATCAGCGCCATGTTCCTGGCATAGTGGGCTTCGGCCTGCATGGCGGCCTCGGCGGGATCCTCGGCGCGGGCGGAATATCCGACTTCGACGATCTGCCGGTATTGCATTCCCGGACGCACCGACCCCTCGGGAAATTTGAAGATCTCGAGATAGCGCTGGTTGCAGAGGAGCAGGCGCTCGTCCCTGCCGAACATGCAGATGCCCTGCCCCATGTTTTCGAGGGCGGCGTCGAGATTGCGGCTGACCTCCTCGATCCGGTCGGCATCCGCCTTCTGCTTGCTGTTGTCCTTGGTAATCTTCGCATAGCCGATCAGCTCGCCCGCCTCGTCGTGGATCGCGTCGATGACCACGTGGGCCCAGAACGAGGAGCCGTCCTTGCGATACCGCCACCCCTGGGCCTCGAACTTGCCGTCAGTGCGGGCGGTCTTAAGTGCCCGTTGCGGGCTGCCTTTGCTACGGTCTTCATCCGAATAGAACAGCGAGAAATCCTTGCCGACGATCTCATCGGCCGTATAGCCCTTGATGCGCTCGGCGCCCGCATTCCAGTTGCTGACCTTTCCATCCAGATCGAGCATGTAGATTGCGTAGTCGGTCACGCCCTCGATCAGGAGCTTGAAGTTGCGCTCCGCCTTGGCGGTCTTGACCTCCGAATGCACGGCAAACATGGCGGCCGCAAAACCCGCCGCCAGCAGCGAAAAGGTGACGGCGGCGATCGTCACCGCCATGACCTCAGGCGAAAGCAGCGTCGAAGGATCGAGTGCTGCCGCATCGGGGGTGACGGTCACACCCGCCATCGCGGTGAAATGAAGGGCGACGACACCAAGCGTTAACACAAGCGTCGGTGCGAACCTGCTGACGACAGACCGGTCGCGCCTTACCGAAAGTCGGAAGGCTGCGACCGAAAAGGCGATGCCGAGAACGACCGACGCCGCCACAAACCTGCTGTCCCAGGACAAATCGCCCGGAAGTTCGATCGCCAGCATTCCGGCAAAATGCATCGAGCCGATGCCGGCTCCAAAAAGCACGCCTGCCAGGATATTTGCCACCCAGCGCTCATAGGCCATCTTGGCGGCAACCGCGGCCGATGTCGCCACGATCGCGACCAGCAGCGAAACCAGCGTCAATCCGGCGCGATAACCGACGACGACGCCGGGGTCGTATGCCAGCATGGCGACGAAATGCGTGGCCCAGATGCCGAAACCGCCGGCCGCACCGGCCGTCGCAATCCATACCCACCGGGCCGCCCCTTCGGACGATGTTGCCCGATGCAGCAGAACCATCGCGCAATGGCTCGCGAGAAAGCAGATCAAACCCGCGAGACCGACCAGCGCAAGATTATGCTGCTGGGTAACGCACGTCAGAACGGTGAACATGAAACAGACCCTCAATTCGGCGCGACGCTAAGCAGCGCGCCTTAAGGAAGGTTGAAAAACACCGGGCATCTATCTGAATAAGCGCGGCAAACCCGGCCCGCCTGCCACTTCGGACACGCTCTTGTCCGATTAGCGTTTACGCCAGGTGTCTCGATATGGTGAACGGATTTTCACCCCTCTGAGGTCACGACGGCTTCAGAAGCAAACCTGCCGCCAGGGCCTGAAAAGCCTCGACCGCCCTAGGCAACACGCTCTGCGGGTTTTCGCTCGCGGCGATCCAGAGAGCGGCGTTGAGAGCCGCACCGCTCAAGAGCCGGGCCGCCGCCTCCGCGTCAACAGGTTTGAGGATGCCTTGCGCGATCAGGCGCTCCACGGTGGCCCTGGTCACCTGCAGACAGCTGTTCTGGCTCGGCCATTGCGAGGGATCGCCCAATACAGCCGGTCCGTCGAGCAGAACGATGCGCTGGACCTCCGGATCGAGCGCCATCTCGATATAGGCCGTTCCCTCCGCCAGCAGGCCCTGCCAGTCATTATCAGCCCGAGCCCCGATTTCCTGAGCGCGCGCCGCCATTTCCGTGTCCATCTGATCGACGACCGCCGCCAGAAGCCCGCGCTTGTCACCGAAGTTGTGGTAAAGCGCGCCGCGCGTCAGGCCCGCATCGGCCGTCAGCTCGTCCATCGATGCGGCCGAATAGCCCTTTTGCGCAAAGGCCTTGCGCGCCGCCGCGATCAGCTTGACGCGGTTTTCCTGCATCGTTTCGCTTCGACTTTTGCCCATCGCATCCTCATTTTCACATACGACACGTATGTTAAACTTGACATACGGTCCGTATGCGAGATATTTCGATACGCCACGTATATGAAATATGGCGCCGTCTGTGAAGACCTCGGCGCCATGCCAACAAGGAAGAGAGATCAGAATGACGAAACCCCAGGCCATCTTTCCGGCCGACCGGCACGCCCTTTACGAGGAACACGGCTATTCCGCCGCCATCCGATCCGGCGACCTTCTGTTCGTATCGGGCCAGGTCGGCAGCCGTGCCGATGGCACGCCCGAACCCGATTTCGAACGCCAGGTGCGGCTCGCCTTCGAAAACCTGAAGGCTACGCTCCATGCAGCAGGTTGCACGATCGATGATATCGTCGATATCACTACCTTCCACACCGACCCGGAAAACCAGTTCCCGACCATCATGGCCGTCAAGCAGGAGGTTTTCAGCAAACCGCCCTACCCGAACTGGACGGCGCTCGGCGTAAACTGGCTGGCCGGCTTCGACTTCGAGATCAAGGTCATTGCCCGTATTCCGCAAGCGGCGTGACCGGCGCCTGAGCCTGCTCGCAAAGCCAGGCGCAGAACTGCCGGGGCGCAGGACGGGCGTCGTCGGCGCGCATCAAGGCAAAGTGCCAGGCCGGCCCGCTGAGCACATAGGGGAAAGGGGCAATCAGCAGCCCCTTCTCCAGGAGAGGGCGAAACAACAATGGCGACAGAAGCGCCACGCCCACGCCAGCCACCGCCGCATTGGCGTCCAACTCGTGCGTGGGGTATTCGACGGCCACGAACCGCAAAGCCCGCGGCTCGCATTCCGCACCCCGGAACCATGCCTGCCAATCCGGATGCGGCAACAGCTCGAAATCGGCGAGCGCGCCCGGCGCATCCAGCGTCCGCGCTCCGAGCAGACCGGGCGCCAGCATCGGCGTTACCTCAACCGGCGCGAGCCGGTATTCGTCAAGCCCTTCCCATCCGCCACGACCCGTTCTTATCGCGACGTCGAACGCGCTGGGGTCGCGAATATCGGCGGAGACGTCGACCTCGATCGGCGATCCCCCTGCCGAGGGATAGCGCGCCAGCCGCGGCGCCAGCCAGCGCGAGGCGAATGTCGGAGGCGCCGTCAATCTGAGCGGCGGCGTCGCGGCCTGAAATTCATCGAGCGCCCCGGCAATACCATCCAATGCCTCGCGAATGCGGCCGGCCAGCTGAGCGGCCGCAGCCGTCGGCACGACGCGCCGCCCCGCCCGCACGAACAAGGGCTGGCCAAGCTCGGCCTCCAGCGTGCGGATACGCAGGCTGACGGCCGCGGGCGTCAGACACAGACGTTCGGCGGCGCGGGCAAAGCTGGCGGTGGAAACGCAGGCTTCCAGAATTCGCAGAGACTCCAACGGCGGCCGCATGATCTCTTCTCTCTTGATGAGTTTTGCTTGTGAGCGTCTCAAGCAAAGCGCGTTTTGGGAACAAGGCGCCTTCGGCTAGAGCATGCCGAGCAAAGGCGCGGGCGGCTTTGCGATCACGACATACGCAAACCGAAAACCTCCAGTGCGGCAAGCGGATCTCAAAAATCGCGACGCGCTTCAAGGTTCATGCAAACAATAGGCGATCTTCCATGTCCCTGCAATCCAGGCACTTGATGACACTCTTCCTGACGCTTCACCCGGCCTTTGAGCTCGGCCAGACGCCGGCGGGCAGCCGCCGCATATTTCCCGTTTCCGGGGGGCATTTCCAGGGCGAGCGACTGAAGGGAGAGGTCTCGCCACTGATTGGTTCCGATCTTCTGCTCGGCCGCGAGGACGGCACGTTTCAGCAGGATGTCCGGCTCCTGCTCGCCGCCGACGACGGCGGCTTGATCCTGATGACCTATCGCGGCGTCAGACGCTCCTCCCCCGCCGTCGACGAGCGTCTCGCGAGAGGCGAAGAGGTCGATCCCTCGGAATACTATCTCCGCACAACCCCCTATTTCGAGACGGCGGCGCCGCAGCACGCCTGGCTCAACCAGATCGTCGCAGTCGCGCAAGGCGGCCGGCGTCCGGGCGGCGTCGAATACGAAGTCTTCGAAATTCTATGAATTCAGCCGCCCGCCGGCATTCCGCCCCATGCGGGTGATTAGATCACGAACTCCTCCTCGTACCTCTGTGGCTCGGGAACGACCGTAACCTCCACCGGAATGATCCAATTGGCCACGTAGCTCTCGCAGTCGGAACGCTGGAGGTCGGGCTGCACGCACCCCGCCCCATCGGTCGCGCGACAGCGCAGTGTATATTGCCCCGCTTCTTCAGGGGTCCACATGTACTCCCACAAGCGCCATGCAAACGGACGTTCTGTTTCGAGGAGCCTTCCCTCGCGCCAGCCCCTGCCATCTCCCGTGCAGACCTGCACCTGCCGGATACCAGCCTCTCCGCTCCAGGCGGCTCCGAAAATCCGGTACGGTTGGCCGGCGATGAGACGCGCGCCCTGTACGGGACGCGCGATCTGCGCTTTGACCTCCATCTCCGCAAGGGGGACCAGCGTGGGTTCCCCGAGGCCGCGCTCCCAACGGAAATAGTCGCGCGCCTGCCAGTAGCCAAGGAACGGTTGCTCTACAACCGTGATATCCGTGATCCACTTGACCCAAGCCATGCCGAACCAGCCACCCACGACCGCGCGCAGCGGGTAGCCGTGATCGCGCGTCAACGGCTCGTCGTTCATCGAATAGGCAAGGATCGTGCTGTCAGCGATGGCCTTCTCAAGCGGTAAACTGCGCGCAAAAGCGATGGGGCCGGGAGAGGCGGTTTTCTTGTTCGCGTCGACGACGCCGCTGTCGGCGCCTGTGAGCAGAACCTCGCATGCGGTTCGCTTAACGCCCGCCATTTCCAAAATGTCGCGCAGAAGAACACCTGTCCACGCGGCATTGCCGACGGCTCCGTTCTGCCACTGCAACCCCTCCCTCGGCGGCACATAGTAGACGCGCCCGTTCCCTGCACACTCGACGACGGCGTTGAGAGTCGTGCTCCGCATCGCCTTGATGCTGTCGAGGTCAAGTTCGATCGGCCGCTCCACCGCCCCGCCAACGCGCAATCTCCAGTCTCGCGCATCGAGGTCCGGCGACGGGAAATGGTTTCGCACGAAG